>ERZ833608.11-NODE-11-length-179772-cov-14.204488_pt1 | contig 179772 bp, 143 predicted proteins | sample MGYA00519694_ERZ833608 | MGnify/ENA primary metagenome ERZ833608 (study PRJEB31850, sample SAMEA3708742) | human gut metagenome | biome: human gut; feature: human-associated habitat; material: faeces | place: China | collected 2014 ... | reverse complement strand
ACTTTATGCGCGCTGCTTTCTATGTACATAACATTATTAAGTATAATCTCTTTTTTCTGCTGATTGCATACGAATACTTTCCTGTCTGCATCAAAATAATTCATCCTGTATAAGACTGCATCCATACATTCATATATTGATTGTTCCAGCTGATTAGTATTTTTCGGTATATACCTTATCGCATTATAATTATATCCTTTTAAGGAGTAACTAATCATAGCTGTTATGAACGCTATAATTATTTTGTCTGAAAACATTCTTATCCAGCCAGCAACTTCAAAACCATCTGCATCTGGCATATCGACATCTAAAAACACAACATCATAAGTCAGTATCTCATCCTGAAGTGTCATCATGGCTTCACCTGAATTGTATAATTCAACACTATATTCCAATGGTTTATCTTTAAAATAAGCCTCCAGCACTCCACCAATATATTCAGCAGCAACTTTTTCATCATCACATACGGCTATCTTCAACCTTACTTACCTCATATCACTTAATATTTAATATGATAATCATATCTTTTACTGCTTTTAATTATACACTAACTTATGGTGTTCTAACATGTCCTAAAATGTCATAACATATGTTATGTTAGATATAATGTATCACTAACCTAATTTTATAACAATAACGTTTGCAAAAAAAGACTATAAAATGCAAAAAAAGACCATATTTTAATAGTATTAATTATATTCCACCTTCCAAAAATGCATTTTGATAAATATAAGCCACATCTTGTTAAACATACATAAACAAAATTAACAGCTATTAAATCTGCACTCATTTATCTACACACTCATCTTCTCAATTCTGCACTTATGTCTCTTAAACTCTCCATCCCCATCTTTCCCAACGGCATAATTAACCACAACAAGAACATTATCAGGATATTTTCTAAATATACAATCCCACTCGTCTATGATTATGACGAATGATTGTTTTTTTCACTATATATTGTTTCAAGGACATCTACAAGGTCATTCCAGTCAAAGCAGTCAACGTCTGAGTATTCTTTCTTAATATCCCACAACAATCTTCTTTGCATATAATCTATTAAACCATCCATTGACTCTGCTCTGCTAAGAAAATCAATCATATTAATGTGAATTACATTGTATTTATTAAGATGTTCTTCGTAGCCTTGTTCTTCTGCTAATTTAAGACCATCAAATAATTCCTTTGACTCACAACCTTTACTATAATATGCAACAAGCATATTTGCAGTCATAGATTTTCCAAACCTACGTGGACGGCTTACACATATATCCTTTTGTTCACCACACAAAACAGAATTAGTGAATTTTAACAATTCCGTCTTATCAACATATATTTTAGATTTTTTAACTGCATTGTAAAATTCATCATTTCCTGGATTCAGATATGTTCCCATTATCTCTGTCCTCCTCTTAATTCTGTATATACATCCTATTTTAAAAAATAATTACTATCCTACCAGCTCCATAAACTCCCTCGCCCTGACTTCCCATGTATGCTTATCCTTCGCCAGCATATATGCATTCTCCGCTATATTCTCCATGTATCTGTCATTACATAGCACTTCATTAATATTCTCTGGCAATTCCTCAAGCCTGCTCAAGTCATACATGATAATATTCTCATTATTACTGAAATTTCTCTGCAAATACTTTGATGAATCCGTAAGACATACTGCCCCTGACAAACATATATTAGCTATTCGCTCTGTCATTCCAGCCTTATGCCACGTCATAATATTAAGTCCTATCTTAGAATGTCCCCATACATTAAGAGCCTCTTCTACCGACACTGCGTTATGAATTATCAGATTATCTTTATAAATGCCTTTGTACTCCTTCCACGTATCACCAAAAACATCTATCTTTATACCTGATTTAATAATTACTTCAATAACCTTAATCCTGTAATCATATACTATTTTTCTGCATACATTCTGTAGTGAACACAATATGTCTACGAATCTGTCTTTTTCAACAATTATGTTCCTGGCTTTAAAAATATTTTCAAGTCCCTGTTCAAATGTATATTCAGGATTACATATCATATAATCATAATATTCCTGCTGAAACTCATCCTGTATAACCCAATCACCCAGCACATGATATGAACCTATAAATACAACATCATACTCCCTGTCCTTATTACTTATAAAACCTGCATCCTCGCCAGCTGGTGGAAACTGGATTGCATTATGTATATGATAATATTTTCTCATAAATTCTGCATAATACTCATCCTGACACAGCAGATAATAATTATCATCCGTTCTTTCCAACATATCTTTAAAATACACCGGATGGTCAAACCAATACACATACTTAGGACATGCAATATTCTTAAAATATCCCTTGAATAAAACAGGTGCCTGAAAACCTATTATTCCCTTTAATGCCTTTTTTTCAACATCCTCAAGTTCTGAATTTTTTCCATATGAGCCATCTGATGTAATAACAGCCTGTCCATTATTTATAAGCTGTTCTGTCAGACATATTGCAAATCTTTTGAGCACACCATAACAGATATCATCACCCATTATTATATAAAAAGGGGCTGTATCTGTTTCTATCCTTTGATACTATTCACTATTGTTTAAAAAATCCATAACATATGAATTAAATATATCTGCACAACCTGCCTTTATTGCATACTCGGTCATATTGTTTAATACTTTTTCTAACAGTCCACTCTTCTTAAGAGGCTGCATATATTTTCTTATAACATATGCATATGTTAGTACTATTTTATTATTTTTCTCTGTGTCAGATAATTTACACTCGCTATTATGGGATATTTGATACTTTATACTGCTTAATCCACCATCTGATACTTCCGGATTAACATATTTTAAACTCCTATCTGCTACATCAGGTCTTGTATTATTCCCACTGAGGTCTATTACTTCCTGCCCTGCTTCTTCCTGAGTAAAGTCTGCTGCCTCTTGCTTTATATCTTCCTGACACTCTACCCCATATACACCACACAAAGTATCTTCATAATGTTCATACGCCACCCTCAGCGCCAGTTCATATATATCCTTACACTCTAACTGCTCATTAAAACACCCCGTTATGCTCAAAACAGACCTTTTAATTATCACTGCATATGGCTTAACATCAAGGCAATTAATAAGCATATTAAAATGTATGTCACCCTGCAATACATTTTCTCCAAATATAACCATATCATAATTCATAAGAAACGCATTTTCAGCAATAACCTGTTCTATTTCCTCACCATTGGTATATCTGGAATTAATAAACACTATGTATTCTGACTTACAAGACTTTAGCAGATAATTTTTATATTGTGGATTGTTCATCTGCTCATTGGTCATTTCATAGTATGTTATTTTTGCATTCTTATTATCATTATTATAATCCTGCATACATTCCCTCAGTGTTTATCATAAATTTATATGCCTTTATATATAATTAAATAAATTTATAATTTTACATAATACATAAATATAAATTTAATTATACACACCATAACCACCACTTATTTATATGGTTATAATTTATTTTTCATATATTTTTCTAATATTGCTCCTACCTGAATATATTCCTGTCTATCACATATATCTCCTATCCAATCATTATTTATGTAATATCTACATGCATTTATGATACTTCCATTTTCTAACGCATCAAGTATTCTTGAATATATATTATTTTTTAATTGTTCGTATTTACCATCTACAATTAATTCTACATTTGAATAAGGAATTTCACATACCATATCCCATATATTTTTATATTTTTCAATTTCATATATATTTAATTTATTTGATTGACACAATTTTATTAAAATTTTTATATTACCTAATATCCATGGTAATCCTGTAACTTTTTTCATAACAATATTTTTATATTCAGAAAATGCTTCAGGTAACCAAATATTGGCTTTATACCATTTTTTTATCCATATATCTAGAATTTTATCAGTCCATAATGACCTTCCCAGTTCCGATGTATACATATATCTAACATATTCTCTATTTATAGAATATACATTGCAATTATCATTTAATAAAATATAAAATACTACAGCATATTGTGTAAAAGCATAATCCCTATTCCATCCAACCCTTAGTTTAAAATCATTCCAATCTATGTTACGTATAATATTCTTATTATAAATTGAAACATCCAAAGATGTAACTAAATATCCCCAATCTCTATAAAACTCAACTAGATCATAATATAATTTATCATACACTTTTTTCTTTGCTTCATTCCCAAATGCGCCCAAAAATATTATGGAATATTTCTTTTCCACAATCTCTATAATTTTTTATAATAAATAATATCATAAACAAAACAAAATATAAATATATCATTTATCTATACTTTTAATTGCATTTTTATTGTTATATTTTTCAATTTAAAAATTTAAAATATTTTCTTAACAATATTGGCTTTTACTATATCAAATGATATAATTTAATTCAAAAAATGTATAATACATAATTATTAAAGAGGACACTAAATTGCATTTTGATGATAAATTTTTTTCAACAGAAATAAGAAATGGTTTTGAAATTCCTTCTATGATGAAACGTGCATGGGCTGCACAAATGGAAGTATTTCAAATTGTATCTGAAATATGCTGCAAAAATAACTTAAGATATTTTGCAGACTGGGGAACACTACTTGGTGCAGTAAGACACAAGGGAATGATTCCATGGGATGATGATATTGATATCTGCCTTATGAGAGAAGAATATAATGAATTAATAAAAATTCTTCCTAAGGAATTACCTTATGGATTTGTTGTAGCTGGAATGTATGCCAGCTCAGAACGTCTGCAAAAGGCTGCGTTCGTACCTCAACTAAGGGTTATAGCCGATGAGACATTATGGGATTTTAATGATTATATGCAATATTTCCATGGTTTTCCATACCAACGTGTTGGTATTGATATTTTTCCAATAGATTATATATCTAGAAATAATGAATTTACAGATATTCAAAAGGAAATAATAAGTCTTGGAATAATGATACTAGCTCAATGGGATAAATTACAAAAAGCAAACTCATTAAAACAATACATAATGAAGCTCAGCCTTTTATGTAATATAGATATTGAATTAAATTCAACTACACAAAATCGTATATGGAAAATAATTGATAATGTATCTGCACTATGTTACAAAGAGGAGTCGGATTATGTTACTGAATTTCAATTTTATATTGAAAATGTTGATTATAAAATACCCAAAGAATACTATAATGATACTATTAAAATGCCTTTTGAAAATATTTCCATAAATGCTCCTGCCGGTTATGATCAAGTGCTCCGTGCAGAATTTGGAGATTATATGACACCTGTAAAAGGTAGTGCTGAACACGATTATCCATTCTATGGGCACATGGAACATGAACTAATTCGCCAAATTAGAAATGTCGGTTTTAAAGGTACTGTTGATGAATTCTGTGAAGAAGTTTCAAGTGGAAGATTACGTGTCTAATACATTTACTACATAAACATGGAGGTTAACCTTTATATGCTAGATTTAAAAAAATACAACTATGCAGGTGAAACACCTAAACCTATATTTAACACTGACTTTTATTCTGGAGATGATTTATATTCAGATGGCGATATTGAAGATAAAATTATCAGTATTATTGCACAGAAACCAGACACCGATTATGAAGAAATTATCAGTTATAATTATTCATGGCCTGTATTCTATCACCTTACACGAATACGTCAGAATCTTCTTAACTGGTATCCTATAGATAAGAATTCAGATGTTCTTGAAATAGGATGTGGTATGGGTGCAATAACTGAATTATTATGCAAAAAAGCAAAAAATGTTACTGCCGTTGAATTATCTAAAAAAAGAGCTACCGCTACATATTTAAGATGCCGCAATTATGATAATCTTGAAATAATTGTAGGAAATCTTAATGATATTCAATTCAGCAAAAAGTACGATTACATTACGTTAATAGGTGTTCTAGAATATCAGAATAACTTCACGAATTCTGACAACCCTTTCGTTGACTTTCTAAATACAATAAAAAAGCTTTTAAAACCTGATGGTAAACTTCTTATTGCTATAGAAAATAAATATGGATTAAAATACTGGTGTGGTGCTCCAGAAGACCATAGCGGAATACCATTTGATGGAATTAACAATTACAAATTCAGCAATATAGCACGTACATTTTCCAAAGCTGAGCTGAATTCTATAATAAGGACAAGTGGTTTTAAAAATACATATTTTTACTATCCACTTCCTGACTATAAAATGCCTCAAGTTATATATTCAGAAAAATACCTTCCAAAAAACGGCTCATTAGATAATTGGACTCCGTATTATTCTATAAATAATAACTCAATGATATCGGATGAAGAACACATTTATAATGATCTTATAGAAAATAATGTGTTTGAATTTTTTGCCAACTCTTTTCTTGTTGAATGTTCAATTAATAATAATGAGCTTGGAACTATAGATTATGCTGTTTCATCACCATTCAGAAACTCTGAATTCAATATTATAACAACTCATTCATATAAAAATGGCTTCTGCAAAACTGCGACTGATAAAAGTGTTAACTTGCTTTATACTATTGATGCTAACCATAAGGCACTATCTTTAAGAGACTTGCATACATGTAAAACCAATATTAATGGTAACACTCTTACGTCTGAAACTATAACTGGCACATCTTTAACTCAATTACTAATTGATGCGTATAAAACAGGGGTTGCAGATAATGTATACCATATATTAGACAGCCTTTATGATGAAATAAAGAAAAGTTCAGACTCCTCTGAAAAACTTAATTCAATATTCAACAGCACTAAAGAATTAACTTTAGATGCTCTGGATAAAAATGATAAGATCCTTGCTAATGGTTTTATAGATATGATACATAAGAATTGTTTTGTGGATAACAATGGCAACTATATATGGATAGACCAGGAATGGTGTTTTAACAATATTCCTGCAAGTTATATATTATATCACAATATTGTAGAATTATATGAATCTAATTCAATGCTTAACTCATACATAAATATTAATAAGATTTTTGAACATTATAACCTCAACGAGAAATCAGAATGTTATTCTTATATTAAAAATTCAATAATAAATAATACTATCTATAACAAATATTCTGTTTTTAATTATGCACAATTAACAAACTTTGACTATAATCAGATAGGAAATAACATTGTATCACTATACAATACGCTTACTAATAAAGAAAATAGTGTGTCCCAAATAGAACAGAATACTAATAATTTATTAAAGCAGGGCACCATAGAGGATCTTGTAAACTATATAAATACTCTTACTGATGACATTATACTAAAAAATATCCCTGACATTCCTAAGTTTATTGTCAAATATCTTAATGCAGACATTGATGAACAATTACAACTCAGTAATAAAGTCAAATGCTATAAAGATATAGCAAAAATTCTGTAATAAAAATCTACAACCAGTATATACAATATCTATATGAAAATATTATATATACTGGTTGTATCTTTATTAACATATTTATATTACATTTTAATTATTTAATAACATTACATCAAATCCATAACCCACATCTGCTATAATCAGCTATTATCTTTTTATCCATAAATGAATCACTCTTACCATTTTGCGTATAGTAATCTATCAAGTCCATTATATCCTTGCATACATTTCCCTGATTACTGTATAATTTTTTGCCATTATCCATAACTGACTCATATTTATCTGGATTATTCATTGTATTTTCAACCGTCCTCCTGAGTGTATCTCTCTTACATTTTATTACGTAATCCATAGGAACATCCGCACATCTTGGTGGATTCTGATCAGGTATCAGCCAGTCAGTTACTGCAACACTTGGCTTTCCAAACATAAGAGCCTCTACCATTACATTAGATTCATCAGACACTACCATATCACACATCTCAAGTGCAACCATTATACTTTCTTCATTTTCAATATAGTAAAGATTATCTACTGTACCTTCATGCATTTTTCTCATTTCATTTATGCTATCAGTCACCCAGTTATATGACTCTGGCCATGCTGCCTGCTTGACAATAAGATTAACTTTAAGAGATGACAATGCTTTAACAAAATCATCCTCTTTGTTAAAATATTCCCATGAAGGTGCATATAAAATTGTATAATCATATTTCATATTGAACTTATTTCTAAGTTCTTCCGTTCTTTGCTTTATTTCTTCATCATACACAATATCACTCTTGGGATAACCAAGTTCATATGCACCTATTCTCGGATTAACATAATCCATGCATGCACACTGCTTTAAGCGTTCTGACCACGATTCCCCCGGAATAATACCTACATCAAACTTTGACCATTCTTCTATTTCCCATATATTAGGCCATCTATTATGTCCCTGTGCCATATCGTGTAATAATATCATTGAAAACTTGGAATTTTCTGGATGACACACATGCTGGCAATATATTCCAATTTCAGTTTTTTCTTTAATGTTATCTGTATATTTAACTGTATACCCTCTTTTAACCGCTTCATCTCCGATAGGCTTTACATTATAATATTCACCTTTATCTGTATATATAAATGTAATATCCTTGGCTATATTTTTATTATTATATACTTCCTTTAGTTCTTTACTTGACAAATTTTCTCGTCTAACTCTATCTACAATCTTTTCATATACATCTGGCATAATATTTTTTATTAATGCATAAAAATCTTCTCTGTCCTCTTTATATTTTTCTTTATTATAATCAATTTTTAATGACAATAATCCCTCATTAATATACGCCATATTGGCATTCATTAATAATTGAAATAATAATTCCAATCTGTTAATTCTATCTGAATTATAACAAGGTTCTTTTATATTTATATTTTTTATGTATTCTGTTGTTACAATTATACTTGATAATACTCCATATACATTATCATTATTTATAATACTTTGCTCTATTACAATATTTCCCAAATAGAATTTGTCATCCATTATATTTTTATATACAATATTAGGATGTGCAATTACAGTATCTGAGTTTACATACTGCCATGAGGCATTTATTATCTGAATATCTTTATACAATTCCATCTTCCACACTGATTTTGATATCTTAGATGGACTACATATTGCATTATTCTCAAGAAAAGCTATGTATTTGCTGTCTGTACTCTTCATATAATCAATAATATCTTCATAGCTATCTTCTTTAGTTGTCCTGACAATTTCATAGTTATTATAATTCTGTGTTTTAATAAAACTATCTACTGCTTTATCTTCACAATTTATACATATAACAGATAATTTAGGACCATAATAACATAATATCCACCAATATTCTTCTATGAATTCATCTGATATATATACTTTACCATACATTACAAATGCAACATATGCTTCTGTATATTTATTCAGCTTTACAAAATTTATAATAATTTCCTGCATTTCTTTTTTGCATTCTTTGTTATTCACTCCAGTTTCTCCTCATCATTATAATCATCTCTGATTTATCATATATGTTTTTATAATATCTTTAAAACCAAAAATTTATTCTTAATTTTGGTTAATTAATTATAACATATTATGTCTATATTCTATATATACATTTTAATTAATCATCGTAATATGATATAATATGTTATCAATACATAATATTACAAAGGTACTTAATAATTTATGAATCAAAATAAACAATATATGGAATATAATGAAAATTATACAGAAAATACATTAGAAAATGAACGCCTATGGTATTCACAACATAATAATGAATTAACATCTTTAAGGCAATCTATTAATTTATTTCTGTCATCAAATAGTATTAATTCAATATATGAGTTATGCTTATGCTTTGAAGAACCTGTTATTATAAATACCTATCAAACAGTTCCTGATATAGCTTACTGTATTATAGCTATTACTATTTCTATGGAAGAATTTAATGCTAAAATAACACATAATTTCTTTTTTCTAAATGTTCATTCAATTGATGAACTAATAAGTAAAATAAAAAAATATAAATTTTTGCTGTTAAATCTGGAATTTGACATCAATCAAGAAAATTCTCTTAACATAATAACTTATGATTTAATTAACAATAATTTATCAACAATAGCACTATATTACCTAATTAAAACATCTTCCATTAATAAGAATGAAATACTTAATAAGATTTGTAATTACCTAAATAATACAAACAATAATAATAAAAAAGACGAATTATTATCTATCCATGATAATTTAAATTCTACTCACTGAAAGGATTAATACTAATGAATAACAAAAAATTTTGTTTTATAATGTGTTCAAATGATAAACAATATGAAGACGAATGTATGCTTTATATAAATGACTTAAAAATCCCTGACGGTTACGTTGTTGACCATATAATAATTCACAATGCCATATCTATGACATCTGGGTATAACAAAGCTATGAACTCTTCAGATGCAAAATATAAAATATATCTCCATCAGGATGTCTTTATACTTAATAAAAATTTCTTATTTGATTTACTTTACTATTTTTCTGATAAATCTACGGGAATGATTGGAATGGTAGGTTCTCCAAAATTTCCTAAAAATTGCACAATGTGGTACGGGTACAGAATAGGAATATTTTATTCTAATAACATATATTCATCGTCCTACAATGAATTACAGAAGGTTACTGTTCCTACAAATGTAGAGGCTATTGATGGTTTTTTAATGGCTACACAATATGATCTTTTCTGGCGTGAAGACTTATTTACCGGGTGGGATTTCTACGATATATCGCAAAGCTTTGAATTTAGAAAAGCTGGATATAATATAATAATCCCCCCTTCTGATACTCCTTGGTGCTTTCACGATGATGGTATTATGAATTTAACTAATTATAATGAAAACAGAAAACTGTTCCGAGAATACTATAAAGATATGCTATAAACATGGGAGGTTAAGATTTTATGCTTGATTTATCACAATATAACTACGATGGCAATATACCAAAACCATCTTTTAATACATCATTCTATACCGGTGAAGATATGTATTCTGATGGTAATGTTGAAGATGCTATAATACATATAATAGCTAATAATCCTACAACAAACTATGAAGAGGATATTAATCATAACTTTTCATGGCCTGTATTCTATCACCTTACACGTATAAGACAGAATATTCTTAATTGGTATCCCTTTAAAAATAATTCTGACATTCTTGAAATCGGCTGTGGCATGGGCGCAATAACAGAACTACTATGTCAAAAAGCTAAATCTGTTACTGCTGTAGATCTATCCAAAAAAAGAGCAACCGCTACTTATCTAAGATGCCGTAACTATGATAATCTTGAAATAATTGTTGGAAATCTAAATGATATACATTTTAATAAAAAATATGATTATATTACACTAATTGGTGTATTAGAATATCAAAATAAATATTCTAACTCAACTAATCCATTTGTAGACTTTCTTAAAAAAATTCGTACCCTTTTAAATCCAAATGGAAAGCTTCTTATTGCTGTAGAAAATAAATATGGCATTAAATACTGGTGTGGAGCTCCTGAAGATCATAGCGGTATTCCATTTGACGGAATTAATGACTATAAATTTAGCAATATAGCAAAAACATTTTCAAAATCAGAACTCAATAAATTAATTATAAATAGTGGTTTTAACTATTCATATTTTTATTACCCACTTCCTGATTATAAAATGCCTCAAGTTATCTATTCCGAAAACTACCTTCCACATAATGGTTCTATGGATAACTGGATTCCTTATAATTACTTTAACAGTAATTCAATGGTTTCAGATGAGAAACACCTTTATCATGATATAGTAAATAATAATGTATTTGAGTTCTTTGCCAATTCTTTTTTAGTTGAATGTAGTATATACAATGAAAAAATGGGTGAAGTTGACTATGCAGTTTCATCACCATTTCGAAAGGCAGAATTTGATTGTATGACCATACATTCTGGCGATAAAGGTTTTTATAAAATGACTACATATTCTAACCAAAACTTTTTATCAAATATTAAAGCTAATCATACAGAATTGTCCAATAGAGGATTATCTGTATGCAATACTAAAATAGTAGATAATATACTTTACACACAAACAATAAAAGGTACACCTTTAACCGACATACTTATTGATGCCTATAAAACAAGATATGAACAAAATGTATACAAAATATATGACAAAATATATGATGAAATCAAACAAAGTTCTGAAGAATCCTGTACATTAAACAATATATTTAATAGTTCTGAAGATTTATACTTGGAGCAATTAGATAATAATGATAAACTTCTGATGAATGGTTTTATAGATATGATTCACAAAAATTGTTTTATAGATACTTCTGGTATATTTACCTGGATTGATCAGGAATGGTGCTTTAATAATATTCCAGCAAGTTTTATATTATATCAGAATATTGTTGAACTGCATATGGCTAATCCATGGTTAAATTCATACATTTGTATTGAAAATATTATACAACATTATAATCTTTCTGGAAAAGAACATTGCTATTATGCATTAAAAAATATTATTTTAAATAGCATTCAAAATAAATATTCTACCGACAACTATAAACAACTATGCTCTTTTAACAATGAGCAAATAAATAATAATATTATAATGCTATATAATAATTTAAATAATGTTACCTCAACAACATAAAATAATCTTAAAAATTTATATAATTTTAAAAAGGAATATAACATGTATACAAATGAAGCCACTGAAGAATATGTTAATACATTATTAACAGAAGAATCTAATAAACTAAAATCTATATCAAACGATTTACCACAATTAAAAAACTCCATAAATTTATTTTTACAAGCTAACAATGAAAATTCCATCTATAATTTATGTACTTTTTTAAATGATGCTAATTTCATAACAAAATATAATTGTGATTCAGAAATAGCATATTGTATAGTAGCCGCATGTATAACTGCGAAAGAATTCAATAACAGGTCTAACAACATTCTATTTCTTCGCAATATACATTCAATTAACGAAATAATTGAAGTAATTACAACATATAAGTTCTGTATTATAAATATAGAATTCGACACTAAAAGAAATGAAGCTTTAAATTACTTGAAAAATAAAATTAATAATAACGAATTGTCTATTATCGCATTAACGTACTTTGTCGAATATTATTCTTTAAATAAAATTAATATTTGTAACTACATATCAGATTTTTTGTATTAATATATAATATTCTACATAAAAAGTACTTCAACTATACAATATTCCTCCTGGTCATCTCCGGTTTATATTTAATTTTTTTAATACAAATGATATAATTCAATTAATGAGTCATATCGATAAAAATATATTTGTAAATTTAATATTGACTTATTTATACTATATCATAATAATTACGTAGAAAGAAGAAATTTATATATGTCAAATTTCAAAAATGGAAACAATTTTAAAGATGTTACTTCTTTGATTCTTAAAGCATCAACATATATGGATAATAATGAATATAATAACGCTCTTGATTTTATTAATACTGGTATTAAGCTCAATAAAAGCAATTATGAACTCATATTTATGAAAGCATTGTGCTTTGAACAATTAGGCAATATAGAATATGCATATTATCTATACAAACTTGCCATATTTATGGCTGATAATTTCAATCCAAAAGATGCAACACTTATTCATAATGAATTTTCTCGTATGTGTTCGTATAATGAAGCAATTCCATACAAACTTGGAAAATCTCTTGAACAACTTATAATTGAACGCATAAAGCTTACAGATTACTCAAATACATTTGAATTTCTTAAAATGTTCATATATGACACTAATAGATTATCTGCTAATATTAATCTTACTGATGAAAATATGCTTTTATTTATGATGTTAGAAATATGGCAGTCTGAGGAATCTCATCCTAATATAGTTAATTGCTCCAATATAAAAACATTATTTTCAAAAACTGATTGTGGATTAACTTTATTTAAAGAGATATGTCTTAATACTAAACATGCTATTCGACGAATATGGCTCGGAATCAATAAACAATACCAGAATTATATATGTGAACTTATATCTAAATACAAAATATCGCCTGATGCATTATTAATTCTTACTAAATATTCTGTTGAAGAGTCTTTCCTATGTAATGTAATTAAAGAAATTGGAAATATTCTAAAAAATGATTTTCCTGAGTATGCTAATTTTATGTATATGCACAGCCATTGGTTAGAAGAAAACAATTTAAATTGCGTTAATAAATGCTATCATGCAGAATCATATACTAACAATGCTTGTATAAAATACATAGACTGTTCTCATTCCGAATATATAAATAATAAACATTTTGTTTATTCAAAAAGATTAGATACAAAACTAGATTACTCTAAAATTAGTATCATTTTTTGTACAAATAATGATTTATACAGCAATGAGTGTATACTATACTTGCGGCAGCTTCACATTCCAGATAATATGTCCTTAGATATAATTATAGTTAAAAATGCACCTGGAATGGCTGCTGGATATAATTATGCAATGCAATATAGTGATTCCGGATATAAGTTGTATATACATCATGATACATTTATAATTGATCGAAATATTATCCTTAAACTAATTCAAACTTTTAAAACAGATTCCAAAATTGGTATGATAGGAAATACAGGTTCAACACATTTGTCTAAAAACGGAATGTGGTTCAAAAGTGATGTTAAATATCGAAGAAGCAATATATATAATGATATACTACTTAATATACAGCAATGTAAATCATTGTATACTAGTGGCGATTATGAACATGCTGATGCAATAGATGGTATTTTTATTGCTACTGCATATGACATATTATGGAGACAGGATATTTTTGATGGATGGCACTATTATGATATATCACAAACATATGAATACAGAAAGGCAGGATTTAAAACAATATTTATTAATTTTTCCTCAGTTACACTTCTACATGAAACAACAACTGTTAAAGATCCTCTAGATTTATATGACAAATATCAAAAAATATTTACCAGCTATTATTTAACATAAAATATTTATTAAACATAAACTGATGATACTTTTTCATTTTACTATCATCAGTTTATATTCATTTATTTTTATCATAATAAAGCATATCGATATTAATTCAGCTTCTGCGAAACAGTTACATATTGATATACTTCGAAAAATTCTCTTTGCTCGTGATTTGATAACTCTGTAATTGCATCTATAAAGTCTTTAATCTGTTTACTATTCTTATTAATATTTGAAATACCTTTTGCTGATATTATCTTATAACCATTATTTTCAAACATATTTATTATTTCATTATATGTAAAAAAATGTATGTGAGTTCTATCTAACAAGCCCGTATCCGTATAAGTAAAATTACCATTAATTAACTTGTATAACACTGAATAATGCATAAGATTTGGTATACTACTTATGATTTTTCCATTACTGTTCAGTATACTTAAGCATTCTTTTACAACTTTATCAGGATTATGCAAATGCTCTAATACATCTCCAAATATTATATAATCAAATTTTATATCGTCCCACAGATAAACTGACTCTTCAATATTACCAACTTTTATATTAGCTATATGCGATGCAATATTAGCTGATACTGCATTAATTTCAACTCCGTATACAGACGATTCTGGAAAACGATTATGTATTTCTAATAATGTAGCACCACAATCACAGCCAACTTCAAGCACATTAAATGATTTATCCGAAGCTTCTTTAATCTCCTGAATCAAATTATAATTAGGTCCCATATTTAAATAATTCGTATGCCATTTATTGCGTATATACCCAGAATCATAATCTTTTCCAAGAATTTTCTCATAATAATCATTATAAGGACTTATAACATATTGGAAAGCATTATTTACAATGTATAAAAATCTGTCATTTAATATAGCTCTTATGAAAAAATCCGTATAACTTGTCTTATATGAAGCAATATTATCATCAAATGGCTTATCGCCAGATAATAACTCGTTACTTATCAAGACCGTAATATCATTTGGCTTCATAACACACTCTAACCCTTTGAGGGATTTTCTATTATCAGAACAAATTATTGCATCCTCAATAGAATGAATATCTTTGTCACCATAATATAATGAACAAGGTGTCACTGTATATATTCCCTTTTTAGGATCCAGATTGTCTAATAATATATTCAAACTTCCTGGTAATAATATAGCACCTGGATTGAGAATTAAAACATCTGAAGCATGTGTAAATTCCCTAATACATGTATTTATAATAAAAGAAAAATTTTCTATATGTTTATCACATATTACATAATTATATTCATTTTGTGCCTCTAAGAATTCTTTTAGTCCATCAGATGAATAATTGTCCACTATTATTATATTCTTGGAATCAACATTATTAAAAATTTTTAGAAGTTTTATCTGATTAATCAAAATTTCCTTCTGATTATGTACAATAATTATTACGGATAATTGATTCATTGTCGTTCCCCCTATATTACATTAATTTATGACACAACTCTGTAATATTTACCTATAACTCATCAACTTTTCTAATATAACATCCTGCTCTATTAGAGCTATCTGTAATATGTCCTATTTTTTCAGGATGCATATCAACTATTTGCAATATTTTATCAGGCGTTTCCCTCATTATTCTTTCTAATTCAATCATATCATCATATGTCAAGATAAATCTGCTTTCGACTTTAATTGGTGAACACACTTTTTTATAATCAGGAGCTTTACCACATGCAACATCGATTACCATCTTTAAAAAATCATATCCTGTAGAATACTTTACAAGATGACTCCCTATACAGTCTCCACCCATTCTGGCTCCTATTTCAATAATATTTATTGTATTATTTTCTGATATTTTAATTTCTGTGTGTGAGGCCCCATTTTTTATTTCTAATGTATCTAATGCATGTTCAACTATATTCTTAACTTTTTTCAATAGTGCATTATCAATTAATGCTGGCTCCATATGTCCTATTTCAATATAATATGGTGCTCCAGTTGTATATTTATATGTTAATGATAAAAAATGATGTTTTCCTTTATACGATATATATTCTACACTATATTCTTGTCCTTTAACATATTCTTCTATCAATGCTTTATTTTCAAATGATTCATTAATAGCTTTTTCACATGCTTTATTTAAGTCCTCTTTTGATTCCAACTTGCATATTCCTCTACTTCCACTTCTATCTGTTGGTTTTACAATTATTGGATAAGACAATTGTAAATTACATAAATCTGTATTATTATCTACTAAAACACATTGTGGACTAGGATCATCATTCTCCTCAAAGGCTTTTCTCATGAAGTATTTATTGGTACATTTTTTTGTTGACGATATGCTATTACCACACAAACTCAGTTTCTCAGATATATAATTAACTGTAATTACAGCTACATCAGATGCAATACTACATACTCCACATATACCTATTTTTTTGCAAACTTCTAATATTTTTTCTTTTTCTACAATACTAATTGGATAAAAATAATCTGCTACTTTTTCACCTACATCATTGGAGGCCCAAGCAAATACATACGTAATATATCCCATATCTTTCGCTTTTTGAATTAATGGTAATTGCAAATAACTTGCTCCAATAATTGCCAAATTCCTACATTTCATTGCTTTTCTCCCTCATATCATCCGTCAATATATCTATTCATATATTTTGTCAAAAATCATTCAACTTAAAATCTTACTCAACAAATTATTTAATTCTATAAATAATACTATCCCATTCACAAACATAGGTTATGTATGTTAAAACATTTTTACATAAAGATAAAACAATATAAACACATAAGTTATATATAACGCTTAAAATTTCTTTCATATTTATTAAGCACTTCACATATTCTTATTATTTCATCTTCGCATATCATTAACGGAAAATTTATAATATGTTCTCCATGCCATTTTGCACTTTTAAATTCTTTATCTATACCAAAGATATCTGTAACACATGGATACCAATCACTTATTGGTAATAAATTATCCAAACAATATTTTACAAAATCATCTCTATAAGATTCTATTAAAATATTAAATCTCCAAGGTACAGCACCATTTTCATAATTATAAACATGATATTTAGGTTCTAACATTTTCTTATATAATTTATATTGTTCTCTTCTCAAAGAAATAACATTATCTAATTTTTCTATACTATTTAATATCATTCTTTTTTCATCAATATCAATCTTAAACAAAAAATTATCTTTAAATGAATTTGTTAGGCAATTATAAAAATCTTTTTTTAGATTAGTTTCGCTTTTTTCATTTCTTAATATTCTATATATTTTTGAAAATAATTTAGTTTCATTTTCAAATTTAATATTAAATAATGGTAATTTTTTTTCTTGTTGCTCTATCATAAACAATGAATGCTTTTTACTAAATAATAAACCTCCAATACCATTATCAATAGTCTTTGAATACCCCGTACTATATATTACATAATCTCCTACAGAACCCGGTATATTTTTTTTCTTTTCATTTGTCATTAATGAGGCACAATCTTCTATTAATAATATATTCATTTTTGATACTTTGTTTTTTATTTTCACAATATCAGTTACAGGATTACCATACATATGTGGAACAATTACTGCAATAACATCTTCTGAAATTTCTTTTTTAATATTAGCATATGTAACATTTCCCGAATATTTATCTACATCACAAAATATCGGTTCTAGTCCTGCACTTATTATAGGAAATATAGCTGCATAACATAAATTAGCTGGAACAATTACCTTTTTTCCTTTTTGATTTAAACTTAAAAGTAATATATATATTGCTGTTGCTGCCCTACCAACAATAATACATTCTCCATCTTCTCCTGTAACTGGATTATAATTTATCATGATTATAAAGAGGCAGGTCTATCCTCTTCTTTGATATAATGATAGTTATGATATTTCTTTGATATCCATTCCTTCCTATAATCACTTAACATATCTATCAAACTAATAAACTGTGGGCACCAATTTAATTCTCTTTTTGCTTTAGAGATATCATATATATATCCTCTACTTAACCCCGCTAGTTCTGGTCTGCAAACTATAGTACTTTTTTTATATTCGGGATTAAAAACATTTGCTAACGCAACAGCCTCATCATATTGCGAAAACCCAACCCCACTTGCAATATTAAATATTCCTTTTGCATTTTTACTTATAACAGCTGCATATAATGCATCTACTACATCCTTTATATATATGTGATCTCTTTTAATATTTTGATTTCCCCATACTTCGATATCTTCTCCTTCTAATGCTTTTTCAAAAAAAATCTCAAATGTCGATTTTTTATATGTACCATCACTATTCAAATGCCCAAGAATTTCCCCATATCCATGTACCCCTGTTAATCTTAATGCAATAGCATTCATTCCAAAATCTTTATTATAATATGAAACAAAATTCTCTGCTGCTATCTTAGAAATGATATATGGTGAATGGGGACCTGTAAAACTTATTGAATCCGACTCAGATAATATCTCCTTATTAACATCGTTATATACCTTATGTGATGAACAGACTACAACTTTTTTTATTTTATTTATCCTTGCATATTCTAACACTTTAGCAACTCCCACAGTATTAATCTGAAAAAATTGATCTATAGGTGTTTCTAATTCTGCTAAACATGCTGACAAATCTACAATTGCTTCAATATCATTAACTGGCAAATTATCAAAACATTCTCTATTATTTAAATCAAAATATTGAAATGGTACATTATTGTTTTCAAAAAAATGCTGCACTTTTCTTGACCTTCCTAATGCCAAAACTTCAACTCCCCTTTTTATCATTTCAACACAAAAATATCTACCTATATAGCCAGTAGCTCCAACAACTAATATCATATTACATTTTCTCCCACGAAAAAATCTATAGTTTTCTTAATAACCATATCTACATCTTTTTTATCCATATCATAATACATTGGCAGACGAACTAAACGTTCACTTTCTGATGTCGTATACTTATCTTCTCCATTAAACCTTCCATATTTGACACCTGCTGGCGCACTATGTAAAGGCACATAATGAAAAACACACAAAATATCATTTTGCTTCATATATTGTATATATGCTTGCCTAATTTTTATATTTTTAGTCTTTAAATAAAACATATGTGCATTATGTACACACTCATTGGGAACAAATGGAAGTGTTATAATTTTCATCTTTTCTAGTATTTTCAATGAATTATAATACCTATTCCATGTCGAAATACGATTTTCATTAATTATATCTGCCATTTCTAATTGAGCCCATAAATATGCAGCATTCAAATCCGATGGTAAAAAAGAATCACCAAAATCAACCCAATTGTATTTTGCCACTGTTCCTCTAAAAAATTGTGCCCTATTTGTTCCTTTTTCTCTAAGTATTTCTGCTTTCTCTATATAATCTGCATTATTTATTAGAATAGCCCCCCCTTCACCCATAGAATAATTTTTTGTTTCATGAAAAGAATAACAGCCAAAATCACCAATTGTACCTAATGCTCTACCCTTATATGTGGACATTACTCCCTGTGCTGCATCTTCTACTACCATAAGTTTATATTTTTTAGCAATTTTCATAATTGTATCCATTTCACATGCAATTCCTGCATAATGTACTGGACATATAACTTTAGTTCTTTTTGTTATAGCTGCTTCAATCTTTGTTTCATCTATATTCATAGTATCCGGACGAATATCTACAAAAACTAATTTTGCACCAGCTAACACAAAAGAATTTGCTGTAGATGAAAATGTAAATGATGGTAAAATAACTTCATCCCCCGGTTCTATTCCACATAAAAATGCAGCCATATCCAATGCAGATGATCCACTTGTTGTTAATAATACCTTGTTAGTCACAAACCTATGTTCCATCCATTCATCACATTTTTTTGTAAATGGACCATCTCCACAAATTTTATGTGATTCTATAGCTTTCTTCATATACTTAAATTCTGTTCCAACAAACGGAGCTATATTAAAAGTAATCATTTTCTTGCTCCTTTATATAATTTTTTATATCATTGCAAAATTTTCTTACATTTTCAATACTATTTATTGAATCCCTTTTATAAGCAACTTTTTTACAATATTCTATCTGACTATTCATAAAATCACTATCATTAATATATCTACTTACAATATGTGGAAATTCATCAATATTTTTACATACAAATTTTTCACCTCTTGATGCAACATCACAGTTCGGCAATGTTAAAATAGGAATATTATTTCTTATTGAATAAGTAGCACTTGTGCCTCCTCCTACTCTAGGCGGATTCAAATATAAATCTCCAATGGACATTGTGTTTTGTAAATCACTAACATACCCCAAATATATGCAACTATAACCATAATTATTTTCTTTTATTCTTTTTTTTAAATTTTCACATTGACCTATAATAACGTATATTATATTGGGATTTTTTTCATAAATCAATTGCATAATTTTAAGGAATTTATCTGATATTTCGTTATCTAGTCTATTACCAATAAGTAAAATTGTAAATTTATCTTTTGATATTCCATACTCTTCTTTATGTTTACATATAATATCTTCTTTTTTTTCAAAGGACATTGGAATAGTGAAAATTTTTTTTACATTATCTAAATATGCATTATATAGACTATCTCTTTTTATATCACTATCAAAACATTTAATAAGTATATTATTATCTGACACAGCTGGATGTCCCGTACATGACATATTACAAACTGTTGTTATATCATTAACAAGATCTGATATAAGATTATATCCCCCAACACTTAAAACAAACGCTGGATTTAATTTCATTATTAATTCTACCGATTTCTCTGCTATACCATAAAAATCATTAGTATTAAACACCATATTATATACTTTTATAACTTCATCTGATACTTCATAATTTATATTTTCGTTTTTATCACTGATATTGTTATCTAAAAGTATATCACACCATTGGTTAGCCAATTCTTTTTGCATTTGCCCCATATAATTTATAACTACATATACCTGATACCCTAACTCTTGCAACCATTTATATATATTAATAATTATTAAAGTTGGGGCATGCAATTCCCCTAAAAGTTGCCTACATACAATTACAACTCTTTTCTTATTTCTGTTATTATATTTTATATATTTATTTTGCAAAAGAACTTTTTGTTTTATTTCATTTATTTTATTATGATAAATTTTATTTCTTGTTTTATAATCTTTTATTTTATCATACAAAAAATCATTGCAAAACTCATATGCACCTATCTGATATAATATATTTATACTATATTCTGGATTTGTTTTTTCATTTATGAGTTCATCATATAAAGCCTCTATTATTTCATATGTAGATATAATTTTTAAAAGATAAGATAATATCAAAATACGTATATAAAAATCATCATATGCTATTGATAGCAACTTGTTAATAGCTTCCCTCTTCATATCGATTGACATTTTATAATATACTTCTTTTAACCTTTTCTCTTCACTAGAAATATCCACATCTTCTTTATTTGCAAATAAAATCTTTTGAAATGTTATTAAAAATTCTTTTATATATTCCATATATAATAGCCTCTCTGCACTATTGCTACAATTTTCAATTCATACCATTCAATATATTTTTCTTTATATCCGATGAAGATATTCCTCGTGTTCTTTTTAACCTAACTACTTTCTTTCCATTAGCTTTACACCATTTTTCAACTTCATCGAATCGTCCACCTATATGATCCTCTCCCAATGCCAGTATATCAAAATCAATTTTTTTTAATGTATCAACACAAACACTATCATAAACTATAACTTCATCTACAATTTTAAGAGCATTTAATATTTCAACACGTTCTTCAGTCGAATATAATATGTTAGCCTGAGGTTTATATTTTAATATCTGATCACCATCCTGTACTGCAACTATTAGATAGTCTGCATATTGTTTACACTGCTCAAATAAACGTAAATGACCAAGATGGAAATAATCATAAACTCCAAATGTCAGTATTTTACTCATAATTATCAAATTCCTTTTTTATTTTTTTTAATGCTATTAATAATGGATCATATATGGTTGTTTTTGTTTTATCCTTACACATATCAAATAATATTGGTAATTCTGTGCAGCCTAATATGCAATTATTATGCCTATTTAACAATCCACTAAACTTATCTAAAACATCATTTGAATATTTATTTTGTTTTACCGCTTCTATACATTCTCTTAATATATAAAATTCTTCTTCACTTGGCGAATTACAATTTATATTATTTTTTTAAAATATCTGTATATACTCTTGATTTAATTGTTCCTTCTGATGCTAATAAATATATATTTGAAATATCATCTTTTTGAATCTTGTAAATACATTCATCTACTATATTAACTATATATTTTTTTAATGTTGGAACTTTTTTATATATCAATGGCAAAAAAATATGTGATGTATTACACGCTAATATTATTCTTATATTTTCGCCCCCATAGTAACTAAACTTTGTAATGAATCTATCATTTCATCTACTAAAAGTTCAATATTCTCATTATACATAATTGCTCGAACACGACTTGGCATAGTACATCTATTATCTATAATAATACGTGGTCTATCCCATTCCTTTTCAGCTTCAAATATATCAGCATATTGACGAAACATATTAATAGTTGCATATGTTCCCATGCCTCCTAAAACCCCTATTGTAAAATTTTTTCTCTCCCCCATTTTTCCTGCTCTCCTTAATATTTTTTCTTACTTTAATAACTGAATTGCTGCCGGAATTTTGTTAAAATCTTTTTGACAATATCCACATAATATTGAGGGGTTATTATTATCATTATATCTTTTTTCAAATTCCTGATATACATCTATAAAATCTATATTTGATTCAATCAATTCATTTATATCTATTATATTATTATTTTTTATTGTTTCTTTACTTTTTAATGTTAGTAAATTAATCATTCTTCCACATGTTGCAAAATAATTTTTAGCTAATGTCCAGCAACTTCTATTAGGACATTTTGAATATATTGCCTTAATTTCGTTCAAATTCTTTTCACGTTCATTGTCTACACTTCCCAGATAATACCACTCTCCTGTAGAATACACAAAATCATATTCTTCTATATCTATCCCTTCTTTTTTTAATGCTTTTTCTATTTTTATTCTACTATTCTCAGCACATTTATAATTAGAAACTCTAATTGATACTTTATTATTTTTCTTTATTATTTCTATAGTTTTTTTATTTGGCATTATTGTACCATTTGTGGCTATTTCAATTTTATCTATATTATTATTATTTGCACATTTTTGAATAATTTCATCTATATTCTTATGTGTAAACGGTTCTCCCCCCTGTATTTGCAAAAGATTTATCTTTACATCTTTTGTAACATAATTTAAGTTATCTATTATTTCGTTAACATTATAAGATTCTTGTTGCACATATGGAATTAAATTACAACAATCCTTACATCTTAAGCTACACTTAGTTCCAACCCATAATACTAAAAATCTTATATTCTCTTTCATTTTCATTCCTCCTAATGTTAATTAATTCTATATGTTTTGTAAAAATGTCCACCAACCCTTTTATTTATTGGTGGAAGCTGCATATAATCTCCATACATTTGTGTTAGATATTCATGAAATTTTTCTGGTATTAATAATTCAATACCTTCAAACTCTTTATATACTCCTTTGCCAAAAATATCCTTTGTAAAAATGTCCTTTATGAAATCTGGCATTAATATATTACCAACCACCTTACTTTTTTGATAATTATAACTTAATAAATATTTATTTAACTCATTAATTGATTTAATTCTTTCATTTTTTTCTATAGCGACCAAACATTTTGACTCTAATTTCTTTACTTTATTTATATACTTTTTTATATCATCTTCTTTCTCTGGCATTCCATATAAAGGAAATAAATCTACACTTTGACCTGTGGATATCTGAATCGGAAACTTATTAACATCACATATAGTATCTGTATCAACCATATAACCAAACCCCCAACCGAAATAATAGTTTGTGTTAAACTGTGATATTATCTTATATTTATTATCCTTCTCAAGAATATCTATTAATCTCAAATAATCATCAATTGGTACAAATACATCAACATCATCATCCCAAGGAATGTACCCTTTATGTCTTACCGCTCCCAATGCACTTCCCGCATGCAAATAGTACCTAATTCCATACTTTTTATGAACTTCATCAAGCTTCTTTAAAATTCCAACTTGAACTTGCTTAATCTCGTCTCTATTAAGTAACTTATAACCACTTCTATCTACATATGAATAATCATTCATCAACTTAGGAAGATCTACAATTTTAATAATATTCTTATTTTCTTTATAGCCATATTCCTTTAATTGCTCCGTCATTTCATCCTGAAAAGAAGAAGCTATTAATATGACATAATTTTCCTTATAATTTTGTTTTAAAAATTCAGGTGAATATACTTTTTTACCATATACTTCTTTACCCTGTCTTTTTTTATCATTATCTATTATGAAAGCTATGTCTAAAGATGTATTTCTCAACTGTTCAACAATTAATTCTGCTATTATGCTTGTACCAAACATTATACACTCTACAGTTTTATCTGAATAAGTATCAATAAATTTCTTCATATTATTTTTAAATACATTTAATGCATTATCATGAATCTCAAAATAAGTTTTTTCTGACACAACACTTACCTCCATCAACTATTTACTATTTTCCCATATAGGTCCTTCTATTCCATCTTTTGTTTTTACCTTTAGCTTTATAATTCGCTTGATTTCTTCAACTCTCTGATAAAACTCCTCATCATTTTTAGCTATAAGATGTATAAATCTTCCTTCTATTTTATCCATAAATGCATTTGTTTTCATTCCTACATGTATATCATCAAAATTATTACTGTATGTATATGGCAACTCTATTGCCTCCCGTATACCTTCTATTGATACAACCTCTCCAACCGGCATAAACATGGACACATACCCACATGAAACATTTTTATAATGAATTATTGGTTTATCCTTTATCTGTCCTGTACATGCCGCAAGAAGAAACTCATCTGAATCAAAATCTGTCATCATAGGCACTATTCCTGACGATATATATCTTCCTCCACCTCTCGCTGCCGTTTCCATAAGCCATACACCCTTATCATTTACCTTTACCTCTGTATGCGTTCTTCCCCATGGTAGTCCAAAACCTTCAACTATTTTTTTTACAAGCATATTAGCTTCTTCAAACTGTTCTTCAGATATCTCCGCAGGATATTTCCCTAAATATTCTGAAAACACACCTGGAACCTGACATTTTTTATACTCTCCACATATAAGCATTTGATATTCATTATTTACTGTAACACCATCAATAAGTAATTCTTTTCCTTCTATAAATTCTTCAATAATTACTTTTCCTGTTTTAGAAGCTTCTTTACTATACTCAAAATGATTTATTATATCTTTGTTACTTGTTATCTTTACAACGCCTCTGCTACCTGCACTGTCTATAGGTTTCATTATAGCTGTACGACCAATTTCCTTATAAAACTCAATTGCCTCTTCTGCACTACTAACCAGCTTATATTTTATTGTATCAATTCCTATTTCTCTACATTTTTCTCTCATTAAATACTTGTTTGTAAATATTTCTGCAATATTCTCACCAATACCTGGTAATCCCAACTTTGACGCAACATATGCTACTGTCCTTACTGGAGTTTCCGCCTGATCTGTCGTTATTCCATCTATATTTAATTCTCTTGCCTTATTTAAAACTGCCTCTTTATCTCTAAGGTCTACGTATACTTTTTCATCTGCTAATTCAAATCCTGGTTCACTTGATACTGGAGATACGACTATTGTATAATAACCTTTTTTCTTTGCTGTTTTGATAAGTGGAAGCATGAAATTATTAGCCCCTAATATCATTACTTTCTTTTGCATAATTTTACCTTCTCTTAATCTTTATTCCAAATTTACAATTTCCTTTGCTATTCTCATAGCGCCTTTTCCATCTACTGTCTTTTCCATCTGTCGCTGCATATTTAACATATATTTTTCATTTGTTTGCAATTTAATAATGTATTTGCATATATTAATAACTACTTTATCTGGTTCTGTCATCATATTTCCAGCATATAACATCATATTATTCTTTGAAAAATAATTTTCTGTATTATTTTGATTTGATGCAACTATATAATATATTGTTGGTAATTTCATAACGCAACACTCATATAAGACCGTGCTAGCAGCAGAAATTGCAATATCACATTTACTCATTAGTTCAGCCATATTAGATACTCTTTTATGAATATGTACCCATTTATATCTTTTTGAAAGTTCTACCAATTCTTTATAATATGGATTATAAGCTCCTACAACAATCTGAAAATCATTTGACCATAAATCTTCATTTCTAGCTATTCCATTTATTATTTTTGTAAGGCTATTTAATGTATCTCCGCCTCCACATATAACAAGAATGTTCTTATTACAATTATCATATCCCGTATATTTTTTTACATTAAGAAATTGTTGTCTTATTGGTGCATACGCTCCTCCTAAACATAATTTTGTTTTAGAATTATTATACCTTTGATAGTAATCATACATATAATAATGTAGTGTATAATTAATAAGTATATCTGCATTATATTTGTATTGAAACAAATCATCAATTATAATAATATAAGCATATTCTCCTAATATTTTTGTATATTCATCATTAACATAATATGAATCAATCAAAAGTTTTACCTTTTTATCAGCTTCATAACTTGCCAAAATTTTTTTCATTTTAACAATTTCATCATCAGTATTTAAATTATTCCAATTTGTATCTAATATTATATACTCATAATCTGTATTATTAAGTAATGTTGTTGACTCTTTATCAGACAGAAGAAACTTAACTTTTTCCCCAAACACTTTCAATCTATCAGCTATTGTAATACATCGCATAATATGCCCAGTAGCAATAACTTTATTTGCATCAACTCGAATGTAAACCATCCCAAATCACTTTCCCTTCTAACAATACTCAATGTTTTATTTTTTGAATGACATTCTTATTAATATCCATTATTTGTGGATTTTTCTTTATATAACAAATTATATCTTCCAAATAAAAATCATGAAATCCATGATAAAAATGATTATATATATTATTAATAACCTGCCAATCTTCGTCAGTATCTAATGTTAATCTATATTTAGAATAATCATTTTTGTATTGATAATAACATTTATTTTGGGCATGATCATATATATATGGAGACACATGTTCCCTATCGTATTGTTCTGTAGCCTCATTCCACGCTCTTTCCAGCCATTTAAAGGAAAATTCCTCAACATCCATTCCTCTTGGATATGTATGTTTTGAATCATTTGGAACATTTGTTATAACATCATAATTTCCACTTTCATAACATTTCACAACATCATCTATTACATGTGGATCTATCAATGGACAATCAGATGTTATTCTTATAATATTTTCAACATTATACTTTTTAGCTGCTTGATAATATCTATCTAAAACATCTTCTTCACTTCCTCGAAAACATTTAACATTACATTTGTAAGCTATATTCTCAATTAAATCATCTTCCTCTTTTTCTGTTGTCGCAATAATAATATCGTTAACAAATGATGCTTGTTTTATTCTTTCAATATCATGCTCTAATATTGTTTTTCCACATATTTTTTTCAGAACCTTAGCATGCAACCTTGATGAACCAACTCTTGCCTGTACGATAACAACATTTTTCATGGCAACTTATCCCCTTCTTAATTTAAATACACCTATTATCTCTCTTCCAAATCCCATATCCGCTAATAGTTTATATACCTCTAGAGATTTCTTCACAGATATATTATGTAACATTGTTTCTAATTGAATTCTAGCTTTATAATCATCTTTTCCACATTCCGGATTCTCATAATAATTAGTTCTTGGATTTATGAGATTAAAATCTATAAATGATTCCCCATAAAAATCTATACAATCATACCCCATATTACTTAAATATCTTATTAATCCCTCTTTATTAAAGTATCTAGGATGACCTGGATCATCTAACCAATATTCTTCCTTTAACTGCCCATTTTCAAGCAATGTTGTTTGTAATTGGGAATAGTTATTTGCAACCTTAATAACAAGGATTCCATTTTCACCAAGAAGACTTTTACACATAATAAGTACTTTTTCAGGATTTACCATCATATCAAGTACTTGATCCATATTAATTACATCATATTTATTATTCTTTTCTATCAATAATGGTAAGATTTTTTCAGCATCACCTTGTATAAAATATTGCATCATCTCTTTATTTTGATGTTCTATTGCCCAACTACTAAAATCTATACCTGTTACATGCATATTTAATTCTTTAAAGTATCTAAGTGTAAATCCTTCCCCACATCCAATATCTAATAAAGAGAGACCTGTTATTTCTCTTCCAAAATTTTTTTCATATATATATTTTCTTTGTTCAAGTTTAATATTTTTAAATTCAAGTTCATCCTGTGTATATTCTTTTTGATAAGGTCCTCCTATTTGCTGATAATAAATTTCTTCAAATTCCTTTTTTCTTTCTTCTACTGTTGGTTTTTGTTTTAACTCATAATAACCATATTGATTTAAAAACACTTTATCATATTCTTTTTTCATTTAACTTTTCCTTTCGATTAATCCACGTATTGCCATTGCATAGGTGTACCCTTTTTTATATTACACCTTGCTGTTCTACCAAGAACTTCATTCCAATGCTTTGTATGCATTCCTATTCCTGGTCTTATAGATTTCACATTATCTTCGGTAAATTTTTCTCCTTGTTTTATATCTTTAACAACAAAAAGAGAACGTGAATATATTCTACTTTCAAGCTGACTCTGATTAAGTTCATAAGTCACTTTACCTAACGCTTTTTCTACGTTACGAATCTGCTTTACCATCTCCTTAAACTCTTGAGGTTCCATTGAAAACAAGGAATCTTCCCCTCCATCTTGTCTACTCAATGTAAAATGTTTTTCTATTACTCTTGCACCCAATGCAACCGCAGCAACCGGTATTTCTGTTCCCATAGAATGATCAGATAAGCCGCATACACAATCAAATGTTTGTTGCATATTAGGTATTACATTCAAATTCATATTCTCGTATGGAGCCGGATAAGACGATATACACTTTAATAATATCACATTATCATTTTTTTCTTCTTTACAAGTTCTAAGCGCTAAATCTATATCTTCAATATGTGCAATCCCAGTTGATATTATTATTGGTTTCTGAGTCCTTGCTATTTTCCTAATAAACGGAATATCATTTATCTCAAACGATGCCACCTTATATGCCGGAACCTCCAATCCTTCCAAAAAATCAACTGCCGTCAAGTCAAATGGTGATGAAAAAAAATCAATTTCTAATTCATTAGCATAATCTCTAAGTTCCTCCTGCCATTCCCAAGGCGTATACGCTTTCTTGTATAGCTCATATAATGTTTCACCTTTCCAAATACCATTTGTTCTAAACGCTGGCATATCACTATCTATTGTTATAGTATCAGGCGTGTAAGTCTGTATTTTAATAGCATCTGCACCAGATTCCTTAGCTGCTTTAATTATCGCTTTGGCTCTGTTAAAATCCATATTATGATTAGCTGACATCTCTGCAACCATATATGTAGGTGAATCATTGGATATAATATGTCTGCCAATTTTTATTTCCTTATTCATAAATACCCCCTAAGTCATCTTAATAATTTTACACTGTAATCATACGATTTAGCTATTCGCAAATTCCAAAACCTTCTTTATCACGTATCCCTGCTCTTCATCCTTCAACCCTGGATACAAAGGCAGACTTATACATTCCTTATAATATTCCTCCGCATTTGAACATATTGTGTCTTTATATCCGTGATTTCTATAATAAGGATGCTGATACACAGGTATATAATGCACATTTACACCTATACCAGCTTTTCTTAACTTTTCAAACACTTCCTTACGTTTTCCATTTTTCATTCTGATTACATAAAGATGCCATGCATTATCACACCCTGACTCCTGATAAGGAATCTGTATATTGTCATTATCTGCAAAGGCTTCGTTATATCTGGCAGCTATATTCTTTCTCCTATTCAAGAATTCTGGCAGTTTATCCATCTGCGATATTCCCAACGCACATTGAATATCTGTTATTCTATAATTAAAGCCCAGCTCTAACTGCTCATAATACCAAGGTCCATCATTCTTAGTCATAAGCTTATCATCTCTTGTAATTCCATGTGTACGAAACAGCTTCAATCTCTGATATAGCCTATCATTATTGGTAAGAATCATACCTCCCTCACCTGTTGTTATATGCTTAACGGGATGGAAGCTGAATGTAGTCATATCTGATATTGAGCCAACCATCTTTCCCTTATACTGTGCACCTAAGGCGTGCGCCGCATCCTCTATAACTATAAGATTATGTTTTCTGGCAATATTATGAATCTTTTCCATCTCACAAGGCTGACCTGTAAAATGAACAGCTATAATAGCCTTCGTAGCCGATGTGATTTTTCTTTCTATATCTTCTGGCGATATATTATAGGTTTTCTCATCTATATCCGCAAATACAGGCTTGCCACCGCAATATAATACACAATTAGATGATGCTGCAAAAGTAATAGGGGTTGTTATAACCTCATCACCTTCACCTATTTCTGCTGCATAACAAGCTGCATGTAATGCTGCCGTTCCATTTGCTATTGCTACTGCATACTTAGCACCTGTATAAGCTGCAACTTTTCTTTCAAACTCTTCTATCTTTGGACCTGTTGTAAGATAGTCTGACCTAAGAACCTCTTCAACTGCCTTTATATCATTCTCATCTATGCTCTGTCTACCATAAGGTATATACATACTTACACTCTTTCTTCTTAAAATTACTATGTTAATGTTCTTTTACCACTTTAAGACGTTCTGCTATATCATCAACTGACAGCCACTCAGTGTTTGTGCCAGAACTATACTCGAATTCATCTGCTACCTTTCTTCCTCCTGATTGTATCTTAGACTTGTCCCACCAGTCCATATGAGGATATACAATAAAATGCTTATCATACTCATATGTATTCATAGAATCTTCTCTTGTAACCATAATCTCGTGAAGCTTTTCCCCCTCACGTATACCAACTTCTGGCATCTTACATCCCGGCATAATAGCTTGTGCAAGATCTGTAATCTTAAAGGATGGAATTTTAGATATAAAGGTTTCTCCACCCTTAGCCTCGCTTAAAGCTTTAATAACTAACTGCACACCCTCATCAAGACTTATCCAGAATCTAGTCATACGATAATCTGTTATAGGAAGATCTGTTCCCCCATTTGCTATTATGTTTCTGAAAAATGGAATAACGGATCCCCTGCTGCCTGCAACATTGCCATAACGTACTATTGAAAAGCAGACGTCTTTACTTCCAGCATACGCATTAGCTGCTATAAAAAGCTTATCAGATACAAGCTTAGTTCCACCATATAAGTTAATCGGATTAACTGCCTTATCAGTAGATAATGCAACCACCCTCTTAACACCGCAGTCAAGCGCTGCATCAACTATATTCATAGCACCATCTATATTAGTTTTAACTGCCTCCATAGGATTATATTCACAAGCCGGAACCTGCTTAAGAGCTGCGGCATGAACAACATAATCAACACCATCAAAAGCCCTATATAGCCTATTTTTATCTCTTACATCCCCTATAAAGAAACGTAATTTCGATCCATATTTTTTTAATCTATTAGACATAATAAACTGCTTATATTCATCACGGGAATATATTATGATTTTTCTTGGATTATAATGCTCTAACACATACTCTGTAAAAGCATTACCAAAAGATCCGGTTCCACCGGTAATTAGAATCGTCTTGTCATTTAACATTTATCTGCCTCCCTGCATTTGTTGTATACATCTCTTACAACATTCCTTTAATATAAGCCCCTTCTGACTTATTGATTAGTATAACATCTTTTTCTTCTCTATCATATAGCCTTTTCTCAATCCATTTCCTGTAATTGTCCAGATTTTTACTTGTTTTTATCCTTCCACCTCGGACACAAGCAACTTCTCTAAGTCTGTCATCCATATTATTTACTTTTGTACTTTCACCTGCATGTCTTTTATCATCTACATATGCAAGATCTAACCCTATACACACAATTTCACTGCAATGAAATCTAAGAAGTAAATCTATTGCAAACGTTGATACCGAACCTCCTGTATCAAATAACATAAGCCCTTTACTTAATGATAGCTTCTCCGATGGCTCATATCCCATTTGCAAAGCCATATATCTATCACCTTTCCATTCACTCACTACATTCATACTCAGTGTTGGAAAATAGATAAGATTGTACTTTTCAGTATTAACTCCCTTAATCTGATTTATCATACTTGATTGTGCATCTATCATAAAAACATAATCTGGTTTATTATTATACATATCTAGTAGCTTCAATATAGTGCCTACGCATACTATTATATAACCATTTTCTCTATATTTAATTATTTCACCCTTACTTATTGCTTTTTCTGTAGAAGGTCCTGCGGCAACTAACACTACTTTTTTATTTAAAAATTGAGTATACAGCTCATCTACATAATGATAATTATTATTATGTTTTAAATTATAATAAAAATTATTGTCAAGCAATTTTTTTTGACTAAAAACACTGCTTTGCTTTATAAAAAAATCCTCAAGACTTTCTCTTATATCTTTATTATCTATCGACTTCATAGTTGGTCTATGTACTATAACCGTCCAGCTAGAATCTACATCTCTTGCAAATTTTTCTAATACCGGATCATATTCTATATGAACCCTCTTATCAACCAACAATTCTTTCATATCTGTATAATGAAATCCTATCTTTAAAATATTAATATCTGGTTCATATATATATATATTATCGATTGATTGAATCTTAATAAGATAATTTGCTATATATCCCATTGCATATCCAACTATGCACACTTTACATGTACTATCTTTAATATATTTATTAGCTATTAATTCTGCTTCTCTTTTGGGATTATTAATACTGTTATATAATATTTCTCTATTATTATATATATGTTTTTTTATTGAATATCCACCTATATCATTCTCTATAAGTGTATATTCATCCGGAATATTATCGGCATCATTAATATTGTAAGTTTCTAATATTTTTTTTATACCCGAGGACGCATTATTATAATTATATTCATAATAATCACACATATCATACACGAATGTGCCTTTTATCTTATCTCTAACGCAATACATTACTCTTTTTAACTCATAGCTATATATATCAGCTAATCCTATGTAATCGTCATTATTCTGGCATATGTGCATCTTAAATATCACATTAGTGACATCATTCTTTAGGAGCTCATCATCCTTTAAATATTCAATTATTTCCTTCAATAACCCAATAATCTTTATATTTCCATTCATTGCATTATAATAATCCTGAACATATAAGCATTCCGATATCTTATCTACCAGACTAAGACCCTCACATAAATCCAAATATATATTTTTCATTTAATTATTCAACTCTCATAATATTTCATCTACATTATCTATATCGGCATTTATTATATTATATTTTATCTCTAATTTCTTTAATATCAAGTTCTATTTCATCTTTTGTAACATCATCTAGCTGCTTTTTTATAACCTGTATATTCCTTATATATACGTCTATAAGTTTTATACTATATGCTATCGTATTATAAACCCCTTTCCAACCAGCATCATCTTTATATATAGTATCACAGATATCTGACTCTTCTTTGTTAGAATATAACGATAATAACTGCATTAAAGTTTCATTATCGTTATAAACATCACATTCTTTTATTTTCCCAACCAAATCATCATATTCTTCTTTTTTTAAAGAATCCTTTAGAATGTTTTCCCTTAAAGTGATGTAATAAGTTTTTTGCCTGTTAAGATTATCCCTTAACTTATCTAACCTTATATATATATCCTCTATTTTTTCATATACACCTAAAAGTCCCTTTTCATCAAACATATAGGGAATATCATCATTACAATCTATATTCCATTCACCTTTACAATATATGCTAATTGCATTTTTCAAAGTTAGAACTTTTGCTCCCTCTATACATGCTCCACCTTCTGTAGCATTTATAACATTAAGTTCCTTATTATCTGATATCCTAGCCTCAAACCACTCCTTATATAACTTGAAATTATTAAATGTAAGGATATCATTACCATTATTATCCTTAACATACGTGTAACTGCTTCCATATTTTTCTATATCAATTTCTGATTCTTTATATACATTAGAAGCATGCTTTTTATTGTCTGTAAACGCAAGATCCTGTCCAACTAAAATAATATTTTTAAATCCTAAAAATTCAACTAGTGAAAAGGAATTATTGGCAACTGAACCACCTGTTGGCAAACCTACTAATATTTTTTTTAATTTCTTAAAAAAATCCATATAAAAATAATCAGCAGCGAATACTATCCTATTACCTCTGTGTTGTCTTAACACTTCATGTCTTGATTGTCCACATACAGCTAATGGCATATTTTTAACTTTTTCTTTTGCAAACAAGTTCATAGGTTTATGCGAATCCACCGTAACTAATAAATCCGGCTCTATATCATGTTCCAATAGTTTATTAATCGCTGAATCAACTGCAACAATAAACGCTTTTCCTTTAGACAACTTTATGTCATCTATATTCTTATCCAGAGATGGCCCAGCTGATACTATTATAGCAGGAATATTATCAAGACATTCTATTTTGCTATTAATAATATCTTTCAAATAATACAATGAACTGCCTTTGGCTAATTCCCATATATTTTTTATTATATTATCTCCAAATTCCTGTCCAGATACATTTAATGTCTGTCTTTCCCCTATTACATACCTGCTCTCATTATCTATTAATGATGTGAATTTTTCATATTCATCACAATATACCTTTGCATAATTAGGACTAGATATTACATTTGTTAGTTCAAGCAATTCATACTTTATCTCATACCTGAAATATAATCTGAATTCATCTTCATTAATATTACCAACATACAACTGCACTCTGTCATCAGCAATCCATTTAGTTATATCCACATTATTTATCACACTAAAATATATATTTTCATCCGGCTCATACACAATTACTTTATTGTCTTCGCCAATAACCTTTTGTAATGACTTTATATAATCTCCTTGTGACATTCCATATACTATAAATATATTCTTATAATGCATATCCTTGAATTGCTTTACCCATTCCTCTGCTGCATATTCAGAATCATATCTGCTACTAAGATACCACAAATGTTCTTTTTTATATACACTTAATACATCTTGTTTTTTTTCATTTTTACATATTCTGATTATCTTTTCCTGCTTCTTACATTCCTTATTTACTGCTGCATTATATAACTTCCTATTTTTTTTCTTTAAAGCATTTAAATTTCTATCAAATATCGTTTTCATTAAATTTTTCCTTTTCCTCTATATAAAATTCCAATGCATTATTTATTTCATATAGTAATGTATCAGCTAATTCTATATAATCACCACTACCAATACTCTGCGTAAAATTATTAAATTGCTGAATAAGGACATCTGCATTTTTTCCTGTGTTTTTTTTATACTCAACTGTCATATTATCAAGAATGTCGCAATATATATTCCTAATCAATTCACACAACTGTTGAATATCTTCATTGCTTGCATGTAATTCATTTCTATATAATCCCAGAGCTAACTCTCTAATATAATTTCTACATTCAGAAAAAATTTTTTCATCATTGTGCATACACTATTCTCCCCATATAATAAATAAAAGGACTGACTTATGCTGCCAGTCCTTCGTTGTTAAATAATATATCTAATCTAATTATTGTAATAAAGATACAACCCCCTGTGTCTGCTGATTTGCCTGAGCAAGCATAGACTGTCCAGCCTGTTGAAGAATATTATTCTTACTATATTCTACCATCTCTGATGCCATATCTGTATCTCGAATACGTGATTCTGCTGCCTGTGTATTCTCACTAGTTGCATCGAGATTATTGATAGTGTGCTCAAGTCTATTCTGTATAGCTCCAAGCACTGAACGCTGATTGGATACCAATGTAATAGCAGACTGTATTGCCTTCATAGCCTTGCCTGCTGATGTATTAGAGGCTACACTAAGTCCCTTAACACCTATACCTGAAGCATTCATATTAGATATAGACAAAACAATCGTCTGACCTGATGTTGCACCTACCTGAAGCTTTTTACCTGTGAAATTACCATCTAATAAATTCATTGTATTAAACTGTGTTGTAGATCTGATTCTGTCAATCTCACTTGTAAGCTGTTCTACCTCAGCCTGTATAGCTGTTCTATCAGTTGATGTATTAGTGTCATTAGCTGCCTGTGTGGCAAGTTCATTCATTCTCTGAAGAATAGAATGTGTTTCGTTAAGGGCACCTTCTGCTACCTGAATAAGTGAGATACCATCCTGTGCATTAGATGAAGCTTTATCAAGTCCTCGTATCTGACTCCTTAACTTCTCTGAGATTGAAAGACCAGCTGCATCATCTGCCGCTCTGTTAATTCTATATCCTGATGATAACTTCTCTGTCGAAGTTGACATAGCATTAGTAACTGTGCCTAACTGTCTGTTAGTATTCATTGCTGAAAGATTATGCTGTACTACCATTATTATCAATCCTCCTTGATTGTTTTCTTTCCTTAATTATATTACTTAATATATCACATCGCCCTGATATATTGCAATCTGCTATTCACATAATATATCGGATATTTTTCCAGATTATTTACCTTTCATTCTCTTAAATCAAAAAAATTTTTTAAAAAAAATGACGGTCTTAAGACCGTCATCTTTCTTATAGTAGTAATTGTAATTAACCGAGAAGTGAAAGAACACCCTGATTCTGCTGATTAGCCTGTGCAAGCATAGACTGTCCAGCCTGCTGAAGGATGTTGTTCTTGCTATACTCAACCATCTCTGAAGCCATATCTGTATCACGGATACGTGACTCAGCTGCCTGTGTATTCTCGCTTGTTGTGTTAAGGTTGTTAATAGTATGCTCAAGTCTGTTCTGAAGAGCACCAAGTGTAGATCTCTGATTTGATACTAATGTGATAGCAGACTGTATTGCTTTCATAGCTTCACCTGCTGATTTATTAGAAGCTACGCTTAAGCCATGAACGCCAATCGTACTAGCATTCATGTTGCCGATAGAAATCTTGATGTTCTGTCCAGATAATGAACCAACCTGAAGGTTCTTTTTAGTGAAATTACCATCTAATAAGTTCATTGTATTGAACTGTGTTGTAGATCTAATTCTGTCGATTTCGCTTGTAAGCTGATCAACCTCTGACTGAATAGCTGTTCTATCAGTTGATGTATTAGTATCATTAGCTGCCTGTGTTGCAAGTTCATTCATTCTCTGTAAGATTGAATGTGTTTCATTAAGAGCACCTTCTGCAACCTGGATAAGTGATATACCATCCTGTGCGTTAGATGAAGCCTTGTTAAGACCTCTGATCTGGCTTCTCATCTTTTCTGAGATTGAAAGACCAGCTGCATCATCACCAGCTCTGTTAATCTTATAACCTGATGATAACTTCTCTGTAGACTTCTGTAATGAGCTTGTTACTACACCCATCTGTCTGTTAGTGTTCATTGCTGAAAGATTGTGTTGTACTACCATAATAGTTTCCTCCTTGAATTCTTAGTGGCGTCCCTGCCACCCATTGATTTTGTTTCAGGATATTTCCTGTTATTTATTATATCGGACATTAGTCTTTTTACTTTAGTCCGTATATAAACTTATTTTAAAAAATTTCTACTTTTTACTGTCCATGAACTGTGGCTCTGAGCTTATACGGCTCATATTCTGATAATACTTGTTTGCCATGCTTACGCTCCGCTTGGCAGTCTTAGTTTCCTGCTTGAGTTCACGGAACTTTCTTTCTATCTGTAGCTTGTTTCTTGACTCCTGCGCCTGTATAGTTGCACTTAATGCTGATACTTCTTTTATAAGCTGCTGCAGCCTCTGTATGTCTGCCTTATAGCTCTGCTTATACATCTCAACATCTGCTTTAACCCTGTCATATACTGACTGAAAGCCTTCATCAAGTGCATTGAGCATATCTATACACTCTGCCTTATTCTCCATGTTCTTCTGGAACTTATCACCATCAAACTCTCTTAAGGTAACAATACGTTCCTGTTCAACATTGTAATCAACTATGTCCTGTAATATCTTTTTCTTCTTTTCAAGACTGCTTGTCATTATCTGAAGATAATTCTCTGTTTCCATAGTCATCCTCAACTTTATAATCTTAAACTACCATACATTACTTCTTAAATAGTTGTGTTATAATAGTTATTTAAAATCAATATCTTATTTATTTCCTGCACGCTTCATGACTTCTTTCCATGTATCGCGCATTCCTCTCAGTTCATCTGTTGCCTTTTCAAGAAGCTCAAGGTCTTTCTTCATGTTTGCATCAACAAGTAATCCATATATATACTTATAAAGCTTATCGAAATCCTCTGCTACTGGATACTTATGATTAAGTGTAGCCTGAAACTCTTCTATAATCATCTCTGCCTTAACAATATTAGTATGAGCTTTCTCCATGTCCTTTTTTTCTATAGCAACTGCTGCTATATTACAAAACTTAATAGCTCCTTCATAAAGTAAAAGTGTAAGCTCTGCTGGTGATGCAGTTAACACCTTATTACGATTATACTGTTGAGCCATATTCTGATTATATATCATAGCTTATCCTCTCCTGATGTTCATACATCCTTGTATTTATCAATATTGTGTGCATTACTTATAATACATATGTTTATTACATGTCATATGTTAAATTATATGCAATGCAACACAATGTAACATAAACGAATCATTCTAGGTAATATTATACATTAATTACCAATAAATTCAATAATATTATTATATATTTACTTATATTTTCATGTATATTTTTATATATGATGTTAAGGTTCAAATATATTTGTCCCCAAAGCTTTTATCAATATTATCAGCTTCCAAAAAGTCCCGACATAGAAGATGACTGCGAATTAAGCTTAGCAAGTGCTGACTCCATAGCTGAGAACTTACTATAGTAGTAATCTTCCCATGTTGATACCTTTGATTCAGCATCACTTATCTTTGTGTTGTATTCTGAATACTGTGTATTCATCTGCTTATCATTGTAAATCGTGTATGCACTGCTTACAGATGATGATGCCATCTTGTTACCAAGATCTGTATATAACTTGGTACATAACTGTGAGAAGAACGAAACTACTGTCTCAGGATCACTTGCAATAGCTGCTCTTAGCTTATCTTCGTTTCCTGATGTAGTTGTATCATCTTTATCACCATCTATATGGTACACACCCTTTTCGTTCTCGCCTGATGCGAAATATCCGAGTGTTGATATACCAAAGCTTGACAGCGCATAGCTCTTGCCATTAATAATAAATGATGACGCCATATCATTCTTTAATGTATTGGCAACACTATTTAGTGTATCATCTTTTCTAAGAAGCGAATCCTTAATCTTTGTCTCCCACTTCTCAACCTCTGTATCAGACATAGCATCCTTTTCTTCATCTGTTAAAGGTTCATATCCCTTAGAGCTGTCTGCGTTATAAGCCTCATCCATAGACTTGATAAGCTTGTTGTACTCTGTGAACATGTCCTTGATAGACTTGTATATAGCATCTACATCTGTGTCTGTTGTTATAGTAACAGATTCATCGTCCTTTGTTTCTGCTGTAGCCTGGATAGTAAGACCATTGATAGAGAATGTGCTTGTATTGTTAGTAAACTTCGCACCATTAAGCTCTATCTCTGCATCCACTCCTACTATTCGTACTGCACCTGTAGTACCAGTTGTTGATGAGCCTGCGGCTGTTGTACCTGAAGCCGCTCCTGTTGTTGCTGATGTAGAAGCCGCTGCATCTGCTTCTTTTACATATGCTTTAGCCGCATTTATTTTATTATCAAGCAGTGTTTTGGCTTTTGCTTTGGAATCAGTATTCGTATTATTAACCTCTTCTACAACTTTAGTATTAGATGCATCTGCTACTGCTTCCTTGGTATCATTGTTTAATGTGATATAACCATTTCCATTGTCATAGAGCTTATCCATAATCTCCTGATTCTTTGTATAGTCAGAAATCAGAGAATTATAGCTTTCAAGCTTCTTAGTGTCTTCAGCGTACTCATTATACAGTTTTTCATTGTCTTTTTTCATGGCTTCTGTATCATATTCATATATAATATTGCCCTGTTCATCTTTAACTATACTTCCGTCTGAATTAGTCTTTGCTTTTTTATACTTGTTATAATCTGCGTTAGCAGCTATATCAGCTTTTAGTTGATCTCTACTAGTTTTTACATCATCAATTGACTTGGCTGTTCCCCATGTATCACTGCTTTTCAGTGTATCTACAACCTTCTTTGCTGCATTATACTGGTCAGCATATTTCTTAGCAACCTCATCAGCAGTCACCTTTGTATACATAGATTCCAGCTCACTATTATATTCAGCGTTGCCATCTATCAGCTTGGAAAGTCTATCACATTCTTCGTATTCCTTTGAAGCTTTATTCGGACTTACATATAAGCCAAGATTCTTAAGCGAATCATTTCCGGCGGTATCGTTAGCTGTAAGGCTAAAGTCTCCCTTTGCTCCTGATGTCTTTGAGCTTATAAAGAATCTCGCATTATTCTCATCAAAGCTGGCCTGTACACCAGCATCCTTTAACTTTACAACGAACTGGTTGACAGTCATATCCTCTGTAAGCTCTATATTAGTACTCTTACCATCTACTGATAGTGTAACACTTCCCTGTGATGTGCTTCCTGTTATATCAGACAGCTTCGATGAGCCTGTAATCTTGGCAGAACTGTCTTTTGTAGTAACCTCACCACCTGTAAGATAACCTGATGATGCAAGCTTCTTTACTTTAAGGCTCTGTGTACCTGCAACCGCACTTGAGCTTGCTGTTACTGTAGCTACTGTTGAATTAGATACTGTTGACTTCTTAAGGCTGTATGCATTAGATAATCTTCCTGCTGACAGCTTTCCACTATAGAAGCTATATATACTCGTATTCATAGTCTTCCACTTTTCCTGTTTCCATGAAAGCTTTGTCTGTGCTTTTACAAGATTATCTTTTTGAACTTTATATCCTGATACGAGTGCAGTTACAAGTGATTCTGTATCCATACCTGAAACCATACCTGATAATCTAATTGGCATATTATACCTCCAATCTTTATGTGAATATCTCTTATTTCTGCAAACCACCTTGCATAATATACTCTCTTATCTATCTCTTCTCATCCACCATAATACCCGCAAGCTCCCACGCTTTTGCAAGCATCTCCAATGCTTTCTCCGATGGTATCTCTTTAATTACTTCATCGGTATCTTTATCCTTAATCTTAATAGTAATACGATTAGTAGGTTCGTTATATCCAAACTCTGCCACTGTATTATGATTAATAACCTTCTGAATATCCTTAAGCTTCTGGATAGAAGCCTGCTGCTGTTCTTCCTGCTGCTTAGGACTTACATCGGCACCATTGCTGCTTCCATCTGTATTAGCCTTCTGTGAAGAACTTATCTGCATAACTGCTGCTGTATGTGCTGCGTTGTTTACTGAATCCTGCGAATTATTAGTTTCTGATGATGGCTGGACATTTACCTTACTTGCCTGTGCTGCCTGCACTGCCTGACTCTGGTATCCTGCCTGACCACTTATCTTTTCAATTCCCATTATCTTTCACCTCCGTGTGCGTGTATAACAATGTATCTTTAATATTAAACTTGAAGCCTTAGAGAGAAGTCCTTTTCTTTCTATATAATATAGCTGCTATAAATATTCATATCTATCTGCCAGCATATGTATATATCATTTTAATATATCATCTTTGACAGGTATCTCCCGACCGCATAACTATACCTTCAGCTTTTCAGTTCTTAAACCCTATATCGGCAAGGCAAAGCAAAAAAATAACACCCAAGTCCTAAATATATGCCTATTATTAATATAATACCATACTCAGAAATTGCCCTTACCTGCACTGTTAAGGATTTGTATTTACTTCTTAAAAAGACTATTAAGTGCCGCCACATCTATATTCTGTGAGGCTGCTTCTTTATTAGCATCCTTTATCTGCACATATACTTCTTTTCTATATATAGGAACAGACTTTGGAGCAGTAATTCCAAGCTTTACCTGATCACCTTTTATCTCAATAACGGTAATCTCTATATCGTCATTGATGATGATTGCTTCATCTTTTTTTCTTGATAACGCCAGCATACTACTCACCCTGCCTTTCCTTAAGTATATTGTATATAGGATATTTGACAGCATAATCTTCATTATCAGCTATAAGCTGTACACCCTTTAATGTGTCTGCATTGACTATAATAGGCGCCTTAAGATTAATTGTCATCTTAGTAAGGTCTTCTGGTACTGTAACTGTGCAGAATACTGCAAGGTTAGCGTTCTTAATATCTCCACCAAGGTTATTAAGAATTTCATCCTCAACTACAGGGTCATATCCCTTCATGATATACTCAGGCTTCATAACCGGAAGTGCCAGTGCCGCCTCGTCAAGTGACTGAAGCCACATAATAGCAGCCTCATCTCCCTTATCCACATCGTATATCAGTGTGAATTTCTTACAATACTCGAAACCTATTATTCCAAGGTCAAATGTAATTATCTTATTATCATCAATATCTACAGTCCCAAACCACTTAGTGTTAACCTGCATATATACCTCCTTGTTTTTGCGAAGCAAAAATCCGAACCTCTCTGGTGAGGAGAGGTATATTTGCCTCCTTGTTTTTGCGAAGCAAAAATCCGAACCCCTCTGGTGAGGAGAGGTATATTTGCCTCCTTGTTTTTGTGAAACAGTTTTCTACTCCGCCGTACAAGTCAAAGAAAGCTAACTGCTTTCTTTAACTGTCGGTCGTTCGTCCTATCAGGCAAAAGCCTTACAAATAACTTTGTGCAAGCGCTGTTCTTTATCAGGCTTTTGTCTGGCACTGCTCGTTGCTTACACACATTTTAACCTATAAAATCCAGCAATGTCTGCTGTACAACCTTACTTGCCGCAGAAAGTGCTGCATTGTATACAAGCTGTGCTGCTGTATAGTTTACAACTACCTCCTCAAGGTCGATATCTTCATTTTCTGACTTAAGACTTGTAAAGTTAGTCTTCTGCTCTGTAAGTCTTGACTTTGTAAGGTCAAGTCTATGTATTCTGTTACCTACATCGGCCTTTGCATTCGATATCTGTTCCTGATAGCCCTGCATCTGTCCGATACCCTTCTCAAATGCCTTTGTCATCTGGTCCTTTGCAAGGTCGTTCTGCTTGTTAAGTCCCTCAAGTATGTCATCGAGAGCCTTCTGGTCTTCTGTGCCAGAATATCTTTCCTCATTTTTCATGCTCTCAACTTTTTTAATCTGGTTCTCAATGTCTATGGTATTCTGAACAGCCGCCATAATATCATCTACATTTCTGCCAAGATATATATTAAAGCTTTCACTTGCCTGTGTATTAACCTTTAACTTCTGTGTAAAATTGACATTGTATTCAATATCTTCATCTTTTTTCTGATATACTATGCCAGTAACATTGTCTACGCAGTCAAAGTACATAGTTGGGTTAACATCGCCCTTCTTGAAGTTAGACTTATCATACTGTACTGAAAATGAGTTGTTAGTGTATGTATTGTTGTATACATTTTCACCAAGAAGCACTTCTCCAAGCTGTGTGTTGATAGTTATCTCATCATCACCCGGCACATAGTTGTCATCAGATGTAAATGTTATATTAACAGGATTACCGCTTCCATCATCAAGCGAAGCTATCGCATTGCCCTGACTGTCAACAACACTTACATTAGCAGTTCCATCATCATTCTTTGTCACTGTTGCAACATTGCCACTTGCATCTGTAATCTTAAATGTTCCATCTTCATCCACTTCTGAATAAGCAAGCTGCACCCTGTGAACTGTTGTAACATTAGGTGTTATTATGTTGCCGTTGGCATCCTTTTTTACATTAAGGTTAATGATATCTTCATTAGTATATGCATTAGTGTATACCTTCTTTTCAGATATGCCTTCCCTGTCAAACTTCTGTGTAATAGTATAATCCACATCTGCTGCCGCCGCATCTGACTGGTATGTAAGCGGCTTATCTGTAGCATACCCCGTAAATACATATCTTCCGGCGTAGTCGACATCTCCCTGTATATAATAAGAATTCTTTAACTCATCAAGCGATTCTATAATAGTATTACGTTCAGAAGATGAATAAGAATCTGAAGCGCCCTGATTGCAGTAGCCATATAACTGGTAAACTATATCATAGCCCTGGTCAAGTGCATCCTGTGTAACTGAAAGCCATGATGAAGCATCAGGTATATTTTTTCCTACATACTGTGTTACCTGGTCAAGACTGCTTCTTAATCTTAATGCTCGTATAGCTATAATAGGGTCGTCAGAAGGCTTATTTATCTTCTTCTGTGTAGATAACTGTGTATCCATAGTATTAATCTGGCTCTTATTAGCCTGAATGTTGGCTATAGAGCTGTTTATCATCATCTGGTTAGTAACTCTCATATATTCCACCTCTCATGTTGATATACTGTTAGTTTATAATTCTATTCTGCAATAAACACCATGTTTATTACGCTATAACTTCTCACAGCCTCCATATTTACTGCTGTTATAATAGCGTATCTGTCCATTGTTACTGAATATATCCTCTCAGCTTCATTTATTATAATCCTGTCTGGTTGATAAGCTTGTCATATATCTGGTTCATAACTGACATCATCTTTGAGTTAAGATTATATGCCTGCTGGAACTTCATAATATCCATTGCCTCTTCATCCGTATCAACACCCATAACTGAAAGTCGCTGGTTCTGGATAGTTGTCTTCATATTGTTGTAGTTAGACAGAAAAGACTTAGCTTTTCCTGCATCTATAGACATATCACTGACAATACTTTCAAGGAAGTAAGCTCCTGTACCACCATCAAATATTTTCTGTGACTGTAATGCATTAAGCTTTTCCATAATGCTCGCATTACCTTCTCCATCACTTACCTCTGTCTTAGTTGCAAGCTTATTAGAATCCTCAAGGAGTTCACTGTTTACTGTTACTGTTGATGCTGTAAGCTTTCCTGAGCTTCCACCAACAACAAAAAGTGGAATACCTTTATTAGCCTCATCCTCTGTACTGGCATCTGACACATATCCACTCTTAAATATCTGGTTAACAGCTTCAGAAAATGTCTGTATAAACTGGTTAAGCTGTGTCTGATAGTAAGGAATACCTTTGTAATTAACATTATCTTCAGCCTGAGGATTAGTTTCTGTAATAATATTGCCGTCTTTATCAAGCTTATAGGAACCATCTTCATTAGTTGCCACTGACTCTATCTCGCCATTACAGCCATCTCTTATATCAACAAGAGCCTTAAGCTGTCCACCAAGTGATGAACTGTATATATTAAATGGATTGCCATCTGTCCACTGTACATCATATAATCCGGCTGCATCACTGTCATTTCTAGGAGTTTCTCTGGCAACCACCTGAAGTTTCTTATAATTATAGTTATGAACAAGTGACTGTCCATTTACAGTTATCTGGAATGATGTAAGTCCGTTTTCTATTGGCTCCTCACTTGTTGTTATATCAATATACTTTGAAAGGTCATCAACAAGTGCGTTTCTCTGGTCTCTTAAGTCGTTAGCATCACCATAGCATGCTTCTATCTGATTAATCTGCTTGTTAAGCGCTGTTATATTCTGTGCAAGTGTATTGATGTGATCTACAGTATCCTTTATCTCATTGTTAGCATCTGTCTGCACATTTCTTAAGTTAGTTGAAAGAGTGTTAAAATAATCTGACATACTCTTTGCATTATTGATAAGCTGGTTCTTTGCCGACTCATCACCTGGTGTTATAGTAAGCTGGTTTACTGCTGAGAAGAAGTTACTGTATTCCTTTGAGAAACCATTAAGTATGAATTCATTCAGATAATCTTCTATCTGTGTCATATAGTTATTCTTAGATTCATACTGTCCATAATTAGACATATTATTTCTGTACTTCTGGTCGTAGTAACTGTCTCTTGTCTGATTAATCTCAACAACGTTAACACCAGAACCTATAGTTCCATATGTTGAAAATGTTCTTAAAGCATCTGAAGCCTGAAGAACCGCTGTCTGCTTTGTATATCCATTAGTATTTATATTAGACAGGTTATGTGCCGCAGTAGTTATAGATGTCTGCGCTGCCTGTAATCCTTTGTATGATATTGATAAGCCAAAAAATGTAGATGCCATATCTTTTTCTCCATTCTGCCGTTTTTTCGCAGCTTTTCATATATAATAGCCTTTTATTACTTCTTCAGTTAAGTCTGTCGTGCAGACACAAAATGATCTTCTGACCCTTTACCTCTGCAACATATTATCATCAGGCTCCTAATGATGTTAACAAATGCTCCATCATCTCACTGACAACATTTACATATCTTGATGCTGCATTATATGCATGCTGATACTTAATCATCTTCTGAAGTTCTTCATCTGATGATACACCTGATGTCTGTAATCTCTGATTATCATAGCCGTTTACCATAGTTGTCTGGTTATTGACGAACTTTGTAAGTACGCTGCCCATCGTAGCAAACTCACCTATGAAATCATTATAAAAAGTATTAAAATCCGCCTTTGCGTAGTCCTGTGGATTAAGTGAGGCGAACTTGTTGCTGAATGTATCTATAAGTTCGTTTGCCTTTGCAAAGTCTTCTTTTCCATGAATGGTTGAAAGAGGTATCTTTCCAACATTCTGTGAAGCTTCAGGATTAACTAAAAGATTGCCAAGTGTATAATCTATTTCATAACCTATTGCATTCAGGTTATTTCTTACATATGTTGTTGTGCCATCTTCACCTGTAATCTTTATGTATCTTTCTGTACCTTTTCTCTTAAAAAGTTCAACACCTACAGTTTCATCTTCATCTGTACCAAAGCCAGCCTTGTCCATATCAAGAATAAGATATGTCATGCTGTCTATATCTTCTGCTGTTGTATGCTGTTCATCTATATACAGCTTTTCTCCCGATGTATAACTATAAGTTCCATCTCCATTGTCAGTTCCCTCAACAACATTACCGAATCTGTCATAAAGTCGTCCATACTGTGAAGCATTATATACATACTTATCTGCCTGAAGAGGATTACCCTCATCATCTGTCATCTCTGTTGTTGTTTCGACTTCCTTTTCAGGACATAAAACATCATTCAGGGCTGTCACTATACCATTTACAAGCTTATCAAAGCCTGCTATAGCACTAAGGATAGCTGAAGGCTCTATATACTTATTGTAGTAATCCTGCTGTTTCTGGTAATCATCCATAGCACTGTTATACTGCGCCATACCCTCTGCTGTTGTAAGGTCATAATCTGACTTATCCGGCATAACAGGAACATCCTGATAATTCACATCTATAGTTCCTCTTGCAACAAGAAGTCCTTTAAGCTTTCCTTTATCATTATTGTTGGCATTGGATGCTGCTTTTTCAAAGCTGAACACATCCTTTTCATATGCTGGCCACTCTGGTATAAGCAGTCCATACTGACCTTCCTGTCTTACATCCATAGTATTTACTTCGCTCTTTGATACAAACGGAATATTCTCAGCTGATATGATAATCTGTCCATCTGTTGTTTCATAATAGTCGATATCAAGGTACTGGCTCAGTTCATCAAGTGCAAGGTCTCTTGTATCTCTAAGATCATTGGCACGCTCAACTCCTCCTGCCTCGACCTTTGATATACTCTTATTAAGACTATATATCTTCTGTCCAAGTTCATTAATCTTATCTACCATACTGCTGACTTCTGTGTTCAGCGTTATCTGATAATCTTTAAGTCCTGAATATATAGCCTGCGATCTGTCTATAAATGCTGTTGCATTCTGTATAAGAGAGGATCTTGCTATTGTACTTGTTGGGTTTTTTGTAAGCTCATTTATTGAGTTATAAAGGTCTGTTATGTGCTGCTGGTATGTAACTCCCTGCATCTCACCAAACCAGTCTTCCACTTCATACACTGCATTTGCCTGACTTTCATAAAAGCCCAGTCTTGAATACTCAGTTCTATATGACCTGTCTATAAAATCATTCCTTACACGGCTTATTGCTCCTATATCTACACCAAGTCCGTACTTGCCAGGCACGATACTGCTGCTGAATACATTAGCATATGTCGTATCTGTAAATGTTACCTGTTGTCTTGTATACCCTTGCGTATTTACATTGGAAAGGTTATGTGCTGTTGTATTAAGTGCTGTCTGTGCTGACCTCAGTCCTGAGGAGCCAACCATCAGCGATGCCATTCCGTTTGCCATAGTTCCTCCACTTTAAAAATCACATCCTCAAAGAACGATCCTAAACATTAATTCCAATAATTGCTTAAGTATCCCAATTCATTCCTTTGAAAATGTGATTCTTATATTATCTTTTATTTATTTGATAGCTATTCTTAATCTGCTCCAAAAAGCATATGTAAATATAGCTTATTACCTTTATTAGTATTACAAGCCTTAATCTGTATCAATCCTTTTCCTCAGATTATGCTTATATTCTGCTGCAAGCTTTTAACTGCCTCTATATATCCTTATATACACCACTTGCATATGTCACTTATCTTATTCTTTCAAGCTTATCAACTACTGCTTGGCATCAAAACCCGTTGCACCAGTAATCTCCGCTTCCTCATAAGCTGTTCTTCCATAGTTACCTGTCTGTGGCTTTAACACCGCATTCTTAGCCAGATCTAATTCAAACTGAATCATATCCATAGACTCTTTAAGTAACAGCTTATTATTCTCATTAACCGCCGTCAGCTGGTTAAGTGTTCTTTTAAGCTTAAGATATATGTCCTGAAGAGCATCATGCTCTTTCGCTTTTTTCTCAAGTATCTGGACTATATGTTCAACTCTTATCTCTTCATATGGAAGTCTTAGCACATTGCATATATCCCTGACATCTTCCTGTCTTTTATTTTCATATACATCTATCTCTTCTATGAGCTTCTGCTCCCTTATGAATATCTCCTGAAGCTTCTCAACATTTCCGCTGACTATCGCAGATGTCTTATCATTAGATAAGTCAAGGAGCTTCTCATATCCATCATTCTCATTAGTAAGATCTTCGATTAAACAATCTATTAAGCTTGCCATTCTGCTCCCTCCGTCTGCGTGTAATGTTAATATACATCCTATATCTTGTATGTATATCTCTTATCTTCTATATCCTGTTATATTAAAATGTTAATGTTGAAATGCTTTCAAGCATCTTATCCGCTACTGCCTCTGAACTTATATTATATGTTCCGGCTGACATACGTTCCTTGATGTCGTTGACCTTATCAAGTCTTACATCTGAAGCTTCATTAACTGCTGTTCTGGCTGTATTGTATACCTTGGCTGTATCTGATAATTCGTACTTATCCTTCTCAGTCTTCTTTACTGCAATACTTTTATCCTTGGCATAAGCACTTGTCTTATACACCTGGCTGACAGCATTATAAGCATCTATACGCATACTAACCGCCTCTCTTTCTATCATAAAGCTATGCTTTTATCATTACTTTATTCTTTGCTTTTATTTCTTTATGATTAATGTATCGGTTGCTTACGGATATTCCTTAACCCCTTGTGTGGAAATATGAGGGGAATTAACGTAATAAAAAGCAGAAAAACACACCTTCCTCCAGTGTATTTCTCTGCTTTTATTGTATCTATAATATTTATAACCTAATCCAGCTTTTTAAGCCATTATCTTATATATTATAGTTCTGCGTTATAGCACCATTATAAAAATAGCTATAACTCATCTCATCAACTCAGATTAATATGCCTTACCCCAGTAAACCATCTTCTTAGCTGGCTTGCCACAGCATACGCACACATCACTCAACTGCTCCTGTGCAAATGGCATACATCTTGATGTACAAGTTGTTTCTTCCTTAATCTTGTCCTCACAAGCCTGCTCACCACACCACATAGCCTTAATAAAGCCTGGCTTGTTAGCTGCTGTTTCCTTGAACTCATCATAGTTAGTTGCAACATATGTATGTGCATCTCTGTGAGCTCTTGCTCTCTCAAGCATATCCTTCTGGATAGTATCAAGTATCTCTGGAAGCTTAACTGCAAGCTCATCTATAGCTACTGTAATCTTTTCTCTTGTATCACGGCGTACAACGATAGCCTGATTAGCTTCGATATCTCTTGGTCCCATCTCAACTCTTACCGGGATACCACGCATTTCCTGCTCTGAGAACTTCCATCCTGGGTTCTTGTCAGTATCATCAACCTTAACTCTAAGACCGGCTGCCTTGACAGCATCTCTTACTTCGTATGCCTTATCAAGAACGCCTTCTTTCTTCTGCATAATAGGAATAATATCAACCTGAACTGGTGCAACCTTAGGTGGAAGCACAAGTCCTGAATTATCACCGTGTGTCATGATAACAGCGCCGATAAGTCTTGTTGTTGTTCCCCATGATGTCTGGTGAACATACTTAAGCTTGTTATCTTTGTCTGTATACTGTATACCGAATGCCTTTGCAAATCCATCACCAAAGTTGTGGCTTGTTCCTGACTGGAGTGCCTTGCCATCATGCATAAGTGCTTCAATAGTGTATGTAGCCTCTGCACCTGCAAACTTCTCCTTATCTGTCTTACGTCCCTTGATAACTGGAATAGCAAGTACCTCTTCACAAAAGTCTGCATAAAGGTTAAGCATCTGCTGTGTACGTGCCTCTGCATCCTCTGCTGTTGCGTGTGCTGTATGTCCTTCCTGCCATAAGAACTCTCTTGAACGAAGGAAAGGTCTCGTTTCTTTCTCCCATCTTACAACTGAACACCACTGGTTATATACCTTTGGTAAATCTCTGTAAGACTGTATCTCATCCTTGTAGAAATCACAGAAAAGTGTCTCAGATGTTGGTCTTACACACATTCTCTCCTGAAGTGGATTAAGTCCTCCATAAGTAACCCACGCTACCTCTGGTGCAAATCCTTCTACATGATCCTTTTCTTTTTCAAGAAGACTTTCTGGAATAAACATAGGAAGGTATACATTCTCAACACCTGTTTCCTTAAATCTTCTGTCCATCTCGTTCTTTATATTCTCCCAGATTGCATATCCAGCCGGCTTAAATATCATACATCCCTTAACGCTTGAATATGACATAAGCTCTGCTTTCTTACATACATCTGTGTACCACTGTGCAAAGTCTACATCCATGGAAGTAATCGCTTCTACTAACTTCTTATCCTCTGCCATAAATATACCTCATTCCTGCGCTATCTGCGCTATCTGTTAAATGTGTCACATAATCTGTATTAGTTTAACATCTGACCTGATTAATTTCAAGGCACTTTTCATATATTCCGTTTTTTCTTTTATTCCTTTTTCTATGCTTCATCCATCTTCATAACACATCTAAGCCTTAAAACCAGTGCTTTTATTATAACGAAGCTCACAGGACCGGTTATGAAACCTGGAATACCATATACAAGCAGCCCGACAAATATAATAACAAGCATTGTAAAAGGCGATATTCCAAGCTTGTCTCCCATACATTTTGACTCCATAATCTCACGTACAAAATAAGTTATTACATATGCCACAAGCACAACCCCTGCCGATAAGAAATCCTTCATAATCAGGTTAAACAGCATCCATGGTATAAGTATCGTACCTGTTCCAAATACCGGAAGCGCATCAACAACTCCAACTATTATTCCAAGCATGACTGCATATGGGCTTTTTATTATAAAAAATGCTGCCATGCTTATAGCTGAATTAATAAGCATGATTCTTAATTCAACTTTAAAATATACATTGATAAGTCTCTTTACCTCATGCCACAGCATCCTTATCTCTTCCACAAACACACTGTCACGTATCTGTGTCCTTATTTCATCCATATCTGTTGACAGATATATAACTGATATGAAACCAACAACCAGACCTCCAGCCACTATAACTATATTTTTTATAACAGGCACAGATATATGAAATATCTTTTCAGGCATTATACCTGCCAGCCTGCGTCCACACATTATAAGCGTATCAAGACAGCATCCACCATCAAGCCCAAGAAAATCATCCGCTTCAAGGCATATCCTGGCAGTCTGCTGCCTTATACCTATCGTATTATAATCCCAGTTCTTTAAAAAATCACTTATCTCATCCGCTCCTGTTATGACTGCTGCAGCAAGCAATATTATTATAGCAACAGATATGATTAACATTACTATTGTGGCTATTATGCTTTTTATGCGATGTTCTTTAATTATTTGTACATGTACTTTTCTTTTATCCAGCCTTATCCTTTTGCATATCCACACATATATACTGTTTACTGGCTTTTCAAGCAGCAGCGCAGCAAGTACACCAAGCACGAATGGCCACACATATACAAGAAGATATTTAAAGCTCGCATATACAGAAAACGTTATAACTACAATCCCGGCAAGATATTTCAGTTTCCTGTGATATTCTTTATCTTGATATTCTTTTTGATACTCTTCTTTATTTTCTTTTACATTTCTTTCCTCTCTGCACATAAATAATCACCTCTGTAGAAGTATTCCACAGAGGTGATTATCTTATACCTGTATCTAAAATCCTGGTTTCACTTCATATAACTTGCCATCAACCTTAAGACTAACCGCACATAACGCTATGCATCCACGCTTAATACGTGCGCCTTTTATCCTTCCAGCTGCCTGGGCTGCCATATTTCCACCATACTTTCCATCACCAGCGACCGGCATGTTTCTTGAAGCAAGCTGGACACGTATCTGATGATGTCTGCCTGTTATAAGATGAATATCCAGCCTTGATATGTCTGCTTCTTCATCATAAGAAAGAAGCCTGTACTTAAGTCTTGCTTCCTTAGAACCCTCCGTTCCTTTTGGAACTACCGATGATTCATTATTCTTTGCATCTTTTATAAGATTATCCACAAGCTCGCCCTCATCAGACTCTGGTTTTCCACATACAAGCACCTGGTAATGTTTACAAAGTGTTTCTTTTTGCATAAGCAAAGACAGCCTTGCTGCTTCCTTTTTATTCTTAGCCATAAGCACAAGCCCTGATACAGGACGGTCAAGTCTGTTTATTATAGCTGCGTAAGCTTCTTCACCCTTGCTTTTTCTATATGTAAGAACTTCACTTACAAGATCCATCTCAAACGACTTTCCGCTCTGTGAAAGCTGTCCTGCCGGCTTGTTTAATATAATCTTATCTTTATCCTCGTATACTATATCCATCTTAACTAATAATTCCAATACTCTTAATCCACTTTGTAAAAAGCACTTTCCACTCACCAGTCTGTGCAGAATCATCACCGCAGCCATAACCATGTCCACCTGTTCTGAATATATGAAGTTCAGCACTTACCCCGGCTTTTCTTGCTGCCATATAAAAGCCCACACTGTTCTCAGATAATGTTGTTCTGTCATCATCTGTTTCACATATAAATACTGGCGGCATATCTAGTCTTACAAGCTTATCCGGATTATACTTATGCAGTATCTTTGCCTTACTGTCACTGATTCTTTCAAGCACCTGTTCCTCAGACATATATCTTTTGCCTGCTTCAATACAATCGTCAATACTTATAACTGGATATGAACAAACAGCAAAATCTGGTCTTGCTGATAGTTCATCATATTCATCCTTATACTTATAATCTGCATACACATCGCTTTCATACGCTGTTGATAACAACGCTGCTATAAAGCCTCCTGCTGAAAAGCCCATAACGCCTATCTTAGCTTCATCTATACCGAATTCCTGCGCCCTTCCTCTTATAACTCTCATTGCGCGCATAGCATCTATAAGTGGAACATCCTCTGCATTATCATGTTCATCTGATGGAAGTCTGCATTCAAGAACAAATGCAGCTATTCCCATACTATTAAGCCACTTTGCAACATCTTCACCTTCAAAGTTGTATACAAGGCGCCTGAACGCACCTCCTGGAATAATCAATACTGCCGGAATCCTCTCTCCATCTGTACTGTTACCAATACCATCAGGTATATAAGGAATAATATCCGGATCTGTAATATTCTGCACTATATGCTTTACTCTTCCATCAGGCATATCTTCAGTATAATATTTTCTTGTAAGTTTAAGGTTCTGCGAACCCGGAGCCCCATGCTCAAACAGCCTTATCTTGTTTACTGGTGTCTTAAACACCTCATCCTGCATATCTGTCATATCTACTCCTCCCTGCTTTCAAGAAAAAGAAGCTTATTTGCCTGAAGGCTTAACTGCTCATACTGCATCATCATACGGTCTTCACCATATTCTTCTGAAAGTACCTCATAACCCTCAAACTTAATAAGACATTTGAAATATTCTTCTACATCTGCTGTTTCTTTAATAACAACCTCACTATATGCAAGTCCTTCGCCCGACTCCTGATAATCAGGACGGAAAAAAAGCTCTCCGGTAAGTATATTCTCTTTGTCAGCCACAAGCACGGCTCTTGCATAATACTTATTACTGTCTGTTGTTGCAAGACGTATCTTTCTTAATGGTGCCATTGTCTTGTCATTCATTGCATTGGCTTTCTTAATTTCTTCTGCATCAAAATATTTCTTCTCTATAATCATAATAATCCTCATTTCTGCGCACTTTTTCGCGCATAACGGGTTTGTGTCAAGTGTGCGCAGGCACAAATCTCGCGCGTGAACATGACTATCTGTTAGTTAACGGTTTCCAAAATGATACATCCTGAACTTAAATAAAACTACTCCTACAAAAGCATCTTTAGGAGTTTCGCCAAAATATCTGCTGTCATAAGATGCATCAGTATTATCACCTAATACATAATATCCATCTGTTGACTTGTCAGCATAATATCTTTTAATTATTTCAGGTACATCATGCTCGAATTCAGGTATCTTTGATGTGTCAAGTATAATTACATCTTTGTCTTTAGGTGTAACCCATTTAGATAAAATAATATAATCGCCATCAAGAAATGAAGGCATCATTGAATTACCATGAACACGCCCTAAACAAAGCATTCCTGACCAACCTAATATAATAATAACAAGCGTAACTATCACAATAGCAGTCATCCACTTGTCAGCTTTCATTACTTCCAATAATTTTTTCATATTTTATCAAAATGCTCTATCTTACAACTTAAACCGATACCCAACGCCCCATATCGTTTCAATATACTGAGGCTTGCTTGTATCAAGTTCAATCTTCTCTCTTATCTTCTTGATATGGACTGTAACTGTTGCTATGTCACCGATAGAATCCATATCCCAGATTTCCTTGAACAGCTCTTCCTTTGTGTATACATGATTAGGATGCTCTGCTAAGAAAGTAAGAAGGTCAAATTCCTTCGTTGTAAATACTTTCTCCTCGCCATTTACAAATACTCTTCTTGCAGTCTTATCTATCTTGATACCACGTATCTCGATAATATCATTTTCAGGCTGCGCGCTGTTTACAAGTCTTTCATATCTTGAGAGGTGTGCCTTCACTCTTGCAACAAGCTCACTTGGACTGAAAGGCTTAGTCATATAATCATCAGCACCAACTCCAAGGCCTCTTATCTTATCGATATCCTCTTTCTTTGCAGATACCATAATAATAGGTGTGTTCTTAACTTCTCTTATTTTCTTGCATATCTCAAAGCCATCTATGCCAGGAAGCATAACATCAAGAATATATATGTCATAATCCCCGTCAAGTGCCTCTGCAAGACCGCTTGTTCCATCCTTACATGTAGTTACAGTAAAACCGCTTAACTCAAGATAATCCTTTTCAATATCTGCGATTGCTTCTTCATCTTCAACTATTAATACTTTACTCATATACATTTCCCTTTCATGGTTTTATTTTAATATTTACTTAATTCTGATGTTCATTTTCCTTATACTTAAGGAAGTTCAGATGCATCGTAGTTCCTTCGCCCTCGACACTCTCTGCCCATATCTTGCCTTTATGGTCTTCTACTATCTTCTTTACTATGGCAAGTCCTATTCCGCTACCGCCCTGCTTAGAATTGCGGGATTCATCAGTTCTGTAAAATCTTTCAAATATTCTTGAAATATCCTTGCCCGCTATACCCTTTCCGTTATCCGCCATAACAATATGGATGTAATCACCCTCATCATAAAGGTCTATATCTATCTTTCCCTTTCTTCCTTCTGCCATATACTTGACAGAATTACTGATTATGTTATTGATAACTCTCTTTAACTGTTCAGGGTCTGCTACAATTATAGTCGGCTCTGTTATGTGGTTTCTGTAGTTAAGCTCTATGCCTGCTGCATCAAGCTCTGTTCCTATCTCATCACAGCAGTCATCAAAGTAATCAGATATGTTAAGCTTTATAAATGTATACAATATCCTGTTGGCATCAAGTCTTGAATATATCGTAAGCTCATCAATAAGCTTATCCATGTCATTAACCTTGTTAGCTATCGTCTTAACATACTTTGCCTGCTTTTCCGGAGTATCTGCAACTCCGTCCCTTAAGCCCTCCACATAACCCTTAATAGCTGTAAGTGGCGTCTTTAAGTCGTGCGAAATATTTCTTATAAGCTCTTTTTCTTCCTTATCGGACTGTATTTTATCCTCTGAAGACTTCTTAAGGATAAGCCTCATTTCCTCAAAATCTTTACATACATCTCCAATCTCGTTATTAGGAACCTTCGGCATCTCAAAGTCAAAGTTACCTTCTTTAATATTGTCTGTTGCAAGCTTCAGCTTATTAACCGGCTTTATAATAGAACTGTATATCCACAGGTTCAGTATAAGGCTTGTAACTACAAGTATCACTATTATAATAAAAGCAAGCTGCCATAACATCTGCTTTATCTGTGGCACGCTCTGCTTAACCGATGTAATAATCGATACACTGTAAATGTTACCTAAATCATCAGAAAAATCAACCTGCTTTATAAGACTGTGATATGCACCACCTTTATATGTAGCAACATCTGTAACATTATTCTCATCTGTTTCATATTCTGGCAGAATTCTGGCAAGTTCTGTGTTAGAATACTGAGTTGAGTTATATGTCACATTATTATTCTTTCTTACAACAAGCTTTGACAGTCTTTCATCCAGAGTGTTACCTAAAGACTCAAGATATGCCCTGTTGTTAAATGAGGTTGGATTATCCTCTGCCTGCTCTTTTATCTGTTCATACACATCATCAGTAATACTTCCAAACAACGTCATAGGTGAGTAAAAGTACAGCAGTACCGTATCTCCCTCTACGTTATATGCCTTGCATATGCTGTCTGACTGTATCTTAAATATACCTACAACAAGCACACAAAGCATAAGCGCCGGAAGTACAACCATAACGCAGAACGAAACTTTCAGCTTATCTTTTAACTTCATATACTCTCCATTCCTGCGTATTCACATATTTTTTATTGAATTTTTCTTATTCTGATACATCTATGCCAAAATATGTCTTGTTCTGTACATATATATGATATGAGGATCAAATGGTATTTTGACTCTTTAATCATCTTTACTTATATCAGTTAACTTATTTAATTTTAACACATTTTAACATAATATTTGTAAAAAAAAGATAAAAATATATAAAAACTGCGAAAATCATTATATATTCAATATTATAAAGCAAGCTGTCTAACATCCAGCCTTAATCATAATACTAAATATATATAATCTCCGCAGTCCTTATCTTATTAAATATGCATTTTAATATACATTTTTATTAATAGCTATATCTTGCAACTCATATAGATGCACATTCATTAACCTATCTTTAACTTAAACTTCTGAAGCTCCCTTTCTGAGTCAACCTTTGCAATAACCGCGCCAAGTGCTGAAAGCTTACCTTCAAAGTCCTCATATCCTCTCTGGATATACTCTATATCATCTATCTCTGATATACCGTCAGCCGCAAGTGCTGCAATAACTAACGCTGCTCCAGCTCTTAAGTCGGGAGCTGAAAGCTGTGCTGATGTAAAATGCTCCACGCCCTCTATATAGGCTGTATTACCCTCAACTTTAATCTTAGCTCCCATCCTGTTAAGCTCATCTACATACTTGAATCTGTTTTCAAATATGCTCTCAGTTACCATACTTGAACCCTTGGCAAGTGCAAGCGCAACTGCTATCTGTGGCTGCATATCTGTTGGGAAACCTGGGTATGGAAGTGTCTTGACATTAGTACTTCCAACCTCTCCCTGTGCTATAACTCTTATCCAGTCGTCACCCTCTATAAGCTCGCATCCCATCTCATTAAGCTTTGCCGTTATAGACTCAAGATGCTTAGGTATAACATCCTTTATAACAATATCGCCATGTGTAGCTGCTGCTGCCATCATAAATGTACCTGCCTCTATCTGGTCAGGAATGATAGAATATGAACATCCATGCAGTCTTGGTACTCCCTTTATTCTTATAACATCTGTACCAGCTCCTTTTATATTAGCGCCCATAGCATTAAGGAAGTTGGCAACGTCAACAATATGAGGCTCCTTAGCTGCATTTTCAAGGATAGTTTCTCCCTCTGCCATACATGAAGCCATCATAAGATTAATCGTGGCACCTACTGTTACTACATCAAAATATATGTGTCCGCCAACAAGCTTTTCCGCCTTGGCACTCACAACTCCGTGGTCTATATCTACCTTTGCACCAAGAGCCTTAAATCCCTTAAGATGCTGGTCTATCGGTCTGCTTCCTATATTACATCCACCTGGAAGTGCAACATTGGACTCGTTATACTTTCCAAGAAGTGCTCCAAGAAGATAATAAGAAGCCCTTATTTTTCTTATATACTCATACTCTACATTAAGGTCACATATAGAGCCACCATTTATCTGAACTGTATTATTATATACATACTTTACTTTTGCGCCTATTCCCTCAATTGCCTGAAGCAATACTCTTGTATCCCTTACGTTAGGCACATTCTCTATTGTTACTGTCTCATCTGTCATAATCGCTGCTGCCAGAATACCAAGTGCTGCATTCTTAGCTCCACCTATGGACACTTCTCCACAAAGTGGCACTCCACCTTTGACAACATACTGTTCCATACTTCGCACCTCAATTATCACTTACTTAATTATATCTATCACTTTAGTTTCTCAATCTTATTATAATGTGAGCCTCCAGATTCGCTTCTGGCACTCACATTATATTATGATATCCTGCCACAAAGTCCAATCATATATTCCAAACAACTTTTGCCGCTGATATCATATATAGTGTCTATATTAAATATTATATACATAGCAGCTATATATACTGCATCATAGCTGGTGGCTTTTGGCACCAACATCATATATATCATTATATTCCAAATGTATCATAAGTAATCATCAATACTCAAAAATATATTACCAATGTATACTCATAATTGATTATTATAAATAATGTTGATATTCAAATCAATATCTTTATGATTATATCATACCTTTTTATTATGTCAACGATATTCAGTTAAAAACAGGGCATGGATTGCATATCCACGCCCCTAATTCATAAGCATCCTTAATTCTTGTTCACATAATCAAGTGGATTAACTCTTCTGCCATCTATCCATATTTCAAAATGCACATGTGGCGTTGTACTGTCACCTGTACTTCCACTAAGAGCTACCTGTTCACCTTGCTTTACCTGCTGTCCTTCATTTACAGTAATCTGACTGTTATGCCCATACCTTGTGATACTGCCATCCTCATGTTGTATATCTACACAATATCCATAACCTGAATACCATCCTGCTCTTGTTACAACACCATCTCTTGCTGCTTTTACAGAAGTTCCTATGCTGCATGACCAGTCCACACCATAATGCATTTCTCCATCCCTTAAACCATATCCTGATGAAAATGTTCCACCATTAATTGGCTTAATATATGCGGGAGGAGTAAGTGTTCCTACCGCTATTCTTGCCGGCTTAGACTCTACTGTAACATTTTCCTTAGTTATCTGTCTGTCAACTTCCTTGCCATTCTCATAAGTAACCGTGGCAACTACTGAACGATGACCTGTAGTACCCTCACTAAGTACATAATTAGTTCCTCTATAGTTGTTATTATCATCCATATACTGCGGCTCTGCCTGATAATCTTCCTCATATGAAAGCTGCTTTGTAGTAATAACTGTTATATCTGACTTGGGCACTGTTATAACAAGCTCATTTCCTGGAACTACAACTGTATCCTCGTCATAATCCTTATTGAGCTTTAACAGGTCATCTAAAGACATATCATGGTCTTTTGCTATCTGTGAAAGAGTATCTCCTTCTTTAACAATATAATAGGTATTAGTCTGACTTTCCTTTGTTATATCATTATATGCATCCTGTACTGTTGATAGTTCAACTTTATCTGCATATACCGCATTGACTGATATATCCTGTGCAAAACCTATAGCCTGAATTTCGTCAGGTGTCTTCTTGCTCTCACCATTAGAACTTTCACTGTCTTCAAAGAATGAGGCAACTATCTGTGTATCCTGAACTGTAGTCTCTTCATTCTTCTCTATAGCTACCATATATGTTCCGTCTGCTGCCGGGTCTGCCTTAATAACAGGCTCAAACTCACTTGCCCTGTTATATGGCTGTATAAGCTTTGTAAATAACTCCTCTACTTCCTGCTTGGATGAAAGATTGACTGTATAATCACCTATTCTTACGGTGTATGCAAGCTGGTCTTCTACATCAACTATACAATCAAATAGCTGGCTGTATATAGAACTCTCAAGCTCCTTTTCTGACATTCTTTGTGCTATCGCCCTGTTTTCCTTGTCAATCTGGACATCGCAGTCCATATATACATAATCATCAAGCTGCTGACTTAACTGTAATCTCGCATTCGCCAGCGCAACATTAACCTCTTCCTCTGTATTGGCTGCCCCAACAGGTGTACCTTGAATAGATATGCTGTAATATCCAACCTCATTGTTAAGCATCTTTTTGGAAACAAATGGAATACCAACCACGATTGCAAGACAAGCCGCAAACATAGTTGAGATAAATGTAGTTCTTATCTTTCTACCATATCTTGTGATGCGTGTCATACGTTCCTCCAATATATTGTATCAATAACAGAATTAATCCCCGTAATAATTCTGTAACATTTTTGTAACAAATTTATACTACCACGCATACATTTATTTGTAAAGCATTTTTCAGTACTTTAAAAAGGTTTTATATATATTTTATAAATACAAATATTCAGTCTATTATTTCTTTTTTACTGAGTATCCGAAACGTCCAAGATGTTCGCCCAATGCATAGTACTGACCATGTGAATATGACACAAGTTCGGCCTTTTCAAGATGAAGAGTTCCCTTCTTATCAAGCAGTGATTCATCGACATTAACTGCCACTACCTCTGCTATAAACATATCATGGCTTCCAAGTTCTATGATGTCCTTTACTTTACATTCGATATTGACAGGGCTTTCTTTGATAGCCGGTGCGTTTATCTTGACTGACTTTTCCGGTGTCAGGTGCATATCTGCAAACTTATCTGTGTCCTTTCCTGACCTCACACCGCAATAGTCGGTTGCACGGCACAGTCTTTTAGTTGTGAGGTTTATGACAAATTCACCTGACTCTTTTATTATATTATGGCTGTATCTTTCTTTTCTCACCGATATTGACACCATCGCAGGGTCGGAACATATTGTTCCTGCCCACGCAACTGTTATAATATTGGGCTTTTCGTCACCTCTCTGGCAGCTTACCATAACTGCTGGAACTGGGTATAGCATATTTCCGGGTTTCCATGTCTGTTTACTCATATTGTATTACTCCTTGTCTTCTTTTTTTATTGTTTTGTCTGATTGGCTTTCTTCTGCAATATTCGCGCTTTGCTAGCTTTTTTAACTTCCGCTAATTCGCCGTGCAGGTTCAAGAAAGCTGTCGCTTTCTTGAACTGTCGGGCTGCGCCCTATCAGACGAAAGAATAAATAAGCGCTTTGTGCCACCACAAGCGCTCCTTTATTCTTTCGTCTGGCACGGCTTGGCTTACACACAGTATACTACAAATTTTTTGAAAGTTTCTACTATATATCGAAGTATTCTTCAAATTATTTTCATATGTGCTTTAACTTTAACAAATTAATGAATTTCTTCAATTTATCAACGCATTTCAGTTGTATCATTGGCTTAATTATGTTAATATTATTTTAATAAAATATTCATAATGAATTGGAAGTCACGAGGGATTCTGATTCATATTTTTATTATTATTTATTATTTTAATTGGAGGACATTTATGTTAGGAAATGTTATCGTAGGACAGTCTGGTGGACCAACTTCCGTAATCAATTCAAGTCTTGCAGGTGTATTTAAGACAGCAAAGGACAGAGGAGCTAATAAGGTATATGGTATGCTTCACGGAATTAAAGGGCTTCTTGATAAGCAGTATGTAGACCTTTCAGAGAAGATTAAGACTGATATCGATATTGACCTTTTAAAAAGAACACCTTCTTCTTACTTAGGTTCATGTCGTTATAAGCTTCCTGAAATCTCAGATGACAGAGAAACTTATGAGAAGATTTTCGAAATCCTTAGAGAACTCAATATATCTTACTTCTTCTATATTGGTGGTAACGATTCAATGGATACTATCAAGAAGCTTTCTGATTATGCACTCCTTATCGGAAGCGACATAAAGTTCATGGGTGTTCCTAAGACTATCGACAACGACCTTGCAGTTACAGACCATACTCCTGGCTTTGGTAGTGCTGCCAAGTTTATTGCCGCAACTATGAAAGAGATTATACGTGATGGTCTTGTTTATGATTATCCAACAGTTACTATCGTTGAGATTATGGGACGTAATGCCGGATGGCTTACAGCAGCTTCTGCACTTGCAAGAGGCGAAGACTGTGAAGGCGTAGACCTTATTTATCTTCCAGAGAAGGTATTTGATATCGACCACTTCCTTGAAAGAGTTAAGGAGATAGCTTCTAAGGGTCGTTCAATGGTTATCGCTGTTTCAGAAGGTATCAAGGTTATGGACGGAAGATATGTATTCGAACTTTCAGAGCATGTAGAGTTTGTTGATGCTTTCGGTCATAAGCAGTTAGCTGGTTCTGCTAAGTTCCTTGCTAACAAAGTGGGTTCTGAACTTGGTATCAAGACAAGAGCTATCGAATTATCTACACTTCAGCGTTGTGCAGCACATATGACATCACGTACAGATATCACAGAAGCTTTCAACGTTGGTGGTGCTGCTGTTAAGGCTGCATTTGAAGGTGAAACCGGTAAGGTTGTAGTACTTAAGAGAGTTTCTGATGACCCATATATGTGCATTACTGAAACTCATGATGTTCATCAGATTGCTAACATCGAAAAGAAGGTTCCACTTGAGTGGATTACAGAGGATGATTTCGTTACAGAAGACCTTATTCACTATATCAGACCATTGATTCAGGCTGAACTTTCACCAATCATGGTTGATGGTCTTCCAAGACATCTTAATGTAAACATGGATTAGTATACGATTATATGCTTAAGAGCATATAATAACCTCGCCTATACTTTTCTATAATTTTATTGTACATAGCTACAGGAAACCGCCCCATATCTGGACATCCATTCAGATATGGGGCGGTTTCCTAGTTATTTTAGTCAGGAATAAGGTCAAAGATAAAAATTTCCCCAATTTCATGCTTCTTTATCATAAGCAAGGGAATATTTTCTATTATTTTATTAAATGTCAGATTCAACTATATCATTATTCTTTAGCAGCCTCTGAAAACACAATGCTGTACTGGTCTGACGGGCATACCTGATATATAAAAGAAGATAATAATGTCTTCGCATTCTCAAGCGCCTTATCATAAAGTCCATTACTTATAGCATCACTTAATGCATCATCTGTGAGCTGCTTAACCGCATCGTTATGTTCTATAAGTGTAATAGGTGTAAATATGCTCGTGCTCTCATGAAGCACTTTAAATGAGTCCAGGTCAAGCTCACAGGAAAGTGCTTTAACTTCTGGAATCTGCACATATATAGTATTCTTAGTATCTTCTGTATCACCAAAATTCCACACAACATCACTAAAGTTAATACCTGCTTTAATATTAGTGTTATATGTATATATGTACTTCGACTCAGTAAACGGTATAGATATATCAAAAAGCTTTCTATCCTTGGTTTCAACTCTCACAGAAGTCGTTGTAACCGACTGTGTGGCAAGCTCACCAATATTTTCAAAACCAAGCTGTGTTACTTTTCCGTCAGTCTGATAACTTACTGAAGCCGTTTTTTTAGTGTAAATAAGAGCTATCACAAGTGCTGCTATTATAACAATACTTATAACAGGACTGATACTTAAAAAGCTTATATGTAATCTTTTTTTATGTTTTTTAGGGGAACCTGGATTATCTGTATAATCATTACTCATATTATCCTCCATTTTCTGCATATAACATATATGGCTGCATTGGTGTAATCATTAGCATATATTATTATGTACGGAGCAAAAATTATTTTGTCCATAAATGCTAATCTTTCGTGATTATAACATATAATCCAGAACTAAGGAAGAATGTGTATCATAAAATCAGCCTCTTCTCTTTCTTATACACACATATCCAAGTCCAAAAACTACTGCTGCACTTACCGCAGACAGTGCTGCATATAATCCCATATGTAATGTATCGCCTGTCTTTACAGTACCTGAGGAATTATCTGTAGAACCTGTGCTGTCTGTATCAGCATTTCCTGTTGTTGTCAAGTCAGAAACTGTAGTACCATCTGTAGCAGAATTATCCGCATCCTCTTTAACAACCGGATTCTGGTTAGTATCACCAGCCCACTCTATGCTTAAGCTGTGAAGCATAGTTGAATTCTGCCATCCGCCTGTTCCTGTTGTTCCTGTGTGCTGTATAGCAACGCCTCCATAAGCATTGGCATCTATATCTACTGTTAAGTCAACCACATGTACATATCCGGCTGCTGCCTGGTCTGCAAGCTGTGCTGTAGGTGTTTCTACGTGTGCTGTAAGCTTACCGTCCTCTGCCTTTAAGGTTATCTCACATCCAGTAAGGAAGCAGGATGCTATAACCTCATCTGATATATAAGATGTATTGCCGTTATCATATTTTACAAGTACAAATGTTACTGCGTTTGAAGCTGCCTTTGTCCTTACTATTCTTAATGCATAGCCTGTAAGTGTAGAAGTATCAAACTTAACGCATACATCCATATACTGTCCTGCACTACCAAAGCCCTGACCTGCTATTTTGGCTGGGTCTGCAACAAGCTTTACAGTCATATCACCATATTCACCTTCAACTGGTGTATACATAAGTCTTGAGCCCTGTGTTCCCTGATATATTCCTGCACCTACTGAACCATTACCAGTTTCACCGTATACCCAAGGGGTATCAGTGTCCTCACCCTTCCAGCTTCCAAAGCTTTCTGTATCGGCTGGCCTGTAAGTATCTACAGTCCAGAAGCCCGGTTTAATCTCTGGCTGTTTAACTGTTGGGAAGTCTGAGAAATCTGTTGTATAGTTCTTTGTTTTAATATCCTTTGCACTTATTGCCTCGCTATATACCGTCTTTATCGCATCGCCTAAGTCACTTCTTATATTCTTAGGTGCAACCGTGGCACAGATATAATATCCTATATCACCTGCTGTAAGCGTGTATGTATACTGAGGATTATCCATAGTTGACACTGCCACTAATACAGGGTCGCTTCCATTTGCATCACTGCATCTGTACCAGTTGATAACGGACATATCTGCCTTGTTGCCAAGGTTAAGCTTATAATCAGCCTTAAGTGTGCCATCACCATTATTAATCACCTCTGGAAGCTTTGTCCATGAAGGTGCCGTAAGCTTGCTTGGCTTAACTGTTATGGCAGTTGCTGCACACAAACCACTCTCTGTAGCTGCTTCAATAATTACCTCTTTAGCCTCATCCTCATTATTAACACCTTCTACTACACAGTTTCCATCCTTGTTATCCTTTATTGAAACATATGCTTTATATTCATCTGCAACGCTGTAAGTAATCTTCTGGCTTGTATCTGTGTCACCATAGAAGTACTTGATATCTGCCGTAAGTGTGGCTGTTTCACTTCCCGACTCTATAGTATCCGCTGTACTTGTTATATTAAGCTGTGTAGCTATGCTGTCCGCACCACTCTTTACTGCTATATCCTTAACATCAAGTGGGTCCCAGTCATCACTGCCTTTTAACAGATTGTAAGTATTGTAATATACCTTGCCGCCATCTTCTATCCTATATGCGTTAAGCACCTGTTTTCCGGTCATATCAACTGTTTCAGCAGCATCTTTTCCTGCTATAATGATGCTTTCGCCATTGTGCGTTATATTGTACTGATAGCACTTAAGTGACTTATCTGGATACTTTGTCCATGCAATTCCGAAAGGAATACTGAAATTACTCTTATATGCGCAGTCTACTGCTGTTATTGTTCCGCCTTCCTTTGTGAAATACTGCATAGGCTCTGCCTCGACATTTAAGACGACACTGTTAAATGTACATCCTAAAAATGTAGAACCTGTGTTGTATGATGAATACAAAGGTCTGTTTCCATAGAAATCAAAGTCGCAGCCGACAAACACTGCATTACCATTAATGGCATCATCTGTGCTCTCAAAGTGGCAGTTATTGTAAAGGCTTCGTAAAGCGCCACCTATAGGGTCAAGATTAAGACGGCTGATAAAGTTACAATTATCTGCAAACATCTTATCACCAGACATATCTGCAAGCTGTGCCTGTGTGATAGTTGATGTTCTCTTGTCAACATTTAACTCTGAAAGAAGCGGATACTTAAGGTCAACGCTGCAGTAGTTACCTATGGTAATATTCTTAACTGTGAGCGCACCCTTACAGTTAAACCTAAACATCGTATAGTTACCATTAGAAGCGTGTGACTGTCCTCTGTTTCCTGCAAACACTACATTATATGGGTCTTTTGTAAGTCCCTCTATAGTAAGATAATCACTATCAATAATCATTCCATAAGGAACTCCGTAAGTCTTATCAGGCTGCATGGTATCTGTCGCTGCCGGGTCATCTATCCAGTATACATAAGGTGCGACATATACTGTCATCGGACTCTCCTCTGTTCCCTGCTTCAAGCTTTCACTTCCCAGCGCCTTTGTGATATCGTTGTATACATATGGATACTTGTCCGCAATCTCATCGGAAAGCGAACCGTCCAGATATATCGCCGTTTCTGACAACTCTATAGTCTGCGAATTATACTTAATATAAGTGCCACCAAACTCTATTGGGGCACTCTCGTCAAGTGACTTATAATTATCCTCGTCACTGTTAATATCCTTTACTGCTGTGTAAATGCTTCTTACCTGCATACTATCATCCTCCTGCGCCATAATATTACCCGGAAATGCTGCTATATTTCCAACAACAAGCAGTCCCGACATAACACCTGCCATGATAGATGAAACTAATCTTTTCCTTCGTATCATATCTGTTGCCCTTCCTTTCCTGATATAAATATAGTAAATCTTCATTCCCTGTTACTTTTTACGCCAGCAGAACTTATGAAGCCCACATTTCTGTCTCAATGATTTTATATTGTTCACGTTAAACTTATGTATTGATTATAACACACATTGTACTCATATTAATACATAAAATTTGCAGGAAACTTGTAAAAATACTTAAAATATGTTAGCTTGTAACATAATGCAGCTTAATAACTCTGCGTGGCTACCTACAAAAATACTTAAAATATGTTAGCTTGTAACTAATTAATGCTATGATGTTATGGTCAAAGGCCCAACTATGATATAGTTATTTTATGATACCAGGGTCAAAAGGTCTAAACACACACGAGCTTGCTCATAAGTGGGTGAATGACCTTGTGACCCCCACATCATTTTATTAGCAGAAAGGAAATACAACGATGTTCAGATTATGGTGTAAATTATTCGATAATTCCAATCATATGATTAAAGATATGGTCGCTGTCAATGACGACCCCGAACTTAACAGAACAAGAAAAATATTTGATGGCATAAAAGAAGCCTGCTATGAATTTGACTTAAGCGAGCCTATGTGGTTCGATTCAAATATAGCAGACTTCAAACGCCACTCTAAAGTACGCTTTACAAGCGATAACTTTATTGACGATATTGATTTTTCATATATGGAGATACAGGTTATCGAAGAGGACTAACCCTTTATTCATTAATATCAAGGTTTACTCCCTTAAGCCCGATAAATGCAGTATCATCAAGTCCACCTTCCGCATGTCCTATAAGCCACTTATTAGCAGCTGCAAGAAGTGCATCTTCACTTTCAGCAATGTTGTTATGTACTCTTGTATGCTTTGATGTAAGCGGATAATTAGTTCCTTTAGGAAGCACTACTGCAACCTGAAAACCATTTCCATCCACACCACAAGGTGCATAATGAAGAGTTGTTGCATATACCTCAACTGCTGTTCCTGCTGGCACTAAAAATGCCTTTACATTGGCTGTATCGTAAGTATGCTCCTTACTTACATCTGTCAGAAGTCCAAGCATAAGTATCATATCTGTAGCAGCTATATTAATCTCTGAGTCCCTGTGATATTCAAGGGCATTAAGCTTGCTGTTATGTCCATTGCAGTAACCTATCTGAACTGGCATTTCCCCGTATACAATCTGTGATATATCAAGTCTTACCGGAAGTGCTTCAAGCTCCTTTACTGCTGGTTCATACACAACGCCTGCTGGAACTGGTGTCCTCTTTAATTCTTCTATAAGTGCTGTAAAATCTACATTATCTACAACACGTCCATACTTTCTGAATTCATCATCATTCACTGATAATATCTGCATATTCTTCTCCTTCTAAAGCCCATTATTTCTAAGTGTTTTTTAAGACATTTTAATTACATTTATTATGTTCATCCTGCTTCATTACTCTGTAATTCATACAAGTTTAAAACACCTTATGCCATGATTATTCTACTGCATTTCTCTTCTCGCCCTTAGTAAATGCAACAATATTCTCATACACTTCATCCATAAGCCTTGTTCTTGCCTCAACTGTTCCCCATGCAACATGAGGTGTTATAACAAGCTTAGTGCTGTCCTTTATTCTAAGAAGTGGATTGTCTGCTTCTATAGGCTCTTTTCCAAGCACGTCAAGTCCTGCACCGGCTATCTTTCCGGCATCAAGCGCATCTGCAAGGTCAGCATCATTAACTATAGGACCACGTCCAAGATTAAGTAATATCGCACTTGTCTTCATCTTATCAAATGCTGCACTGTCGAAAAGATTATTAGTCTTATCATTAAGTGGTGCATGTATAGACACGATGTCCGATTTTTTCAAAAATTCATCAAGTTCTTTTCTTTCATAAGGAACATCCTGTGTCCTGCTGCTCGCAGAATAATATATAACCCTGCATCCAAAGTCAGCTGCAATCTTAGCCACACCCTTGCCTATAGTTCCAAGTCCTACGATACCCCATGTCTTTCCTGTAAGTTCGTGGAATACATTTGAAAAATGTGAAAAAATCGGACATTTTGCATATTCACCTGACTTAACATAATCATCATAATAACTCATCTTTTCTATGAGATATAATCCAAGCGCAAATGTGTGCTGGACTACTGAATCTGTTGAATAACCTGCAACATTGGCTACTCTTATATTCTTTTCCTTTGCATAAGCTACATCAATATTGTTATATCCTGTTGCTGTTTCTGCTATCATCTTAAGTGCCGGCGCTGCATCAATAAATTCCTTATCAGCCTCTATCTTATTGATAATAACAACCTCCGGATTGTACTCATTCACTCTTTTAAGAGCCTCTTCTCTTGTACTTGTGGAATAACTCTTAACCTCTCCAAGTTCATAGTACTTGTCAATATTGACATCATCACCATATGTAGATGAGTCTAACATAAGTATTTTCATAAGCTGCCTCCATTTCTTAAAAGCCTCAACTTTTAGTAATATGTATTACAAAACTTTTCTATCAACATTATACTTCCACAATATATATTTTTCAACGTATTTTTTCTTACATAACATAGCGTGTTTTCCTTGTTTTCGACAAATAATAATAGTATAATTATTATAATATTTGTACGATTAAAAGGAGGATATATATTTATGATTAATTGGAACAATCTGGATACACTTGCGTCTTTTAAGGAGCTTAAGGATACTAAAGCTGTAGACCTTGTATCTGCTATGTCTGGAGAGTCTGGCGCTGACAGGGTTAAGAGCTTTAACATACCTATGGCAGAGGGACTTAACTACAATTATGCTGCCAAGCAGGTAGACTCAGATGTATTAGACAAGCTCGTAAAGCTTGCAGATGAAGCACAGCTTGCTGATAAGTTTGCAGCTCTTTATAACGGCGAAGTTGTAAACACTGGTGAGAAAAGACTTGTTCTTCACCATATGACACGCGGCCAGCTCGGTGAAGCTGTAGAAGCTGAAGGCGTTGACAAGAGAACTTTCTATAAGACACAGCAGGAACGTATCGCTGAATTTGCCAATAAGGTACATAGCGGTGAGATCGCCAATGCTGCCGGTGAAAAGTTTACAACTGTAGTACAGATAGGTATCGGCGGAAGTGACTTAGGTCCTCGTGCGATGTACATAGCCCTTGAAAACTGGGCTAAGAAGAACAACTCCTTCAAGATGGAGGCTAAGTTCATAAGTAATGTTGACCCGGATGATGCATCAGCAGTACTTGCTTCTATTGACGTTGCACATTCATTATTTATACTTGTATCTAAGTCAGGTACTACTCTTGAAACTCTTACTAATGAGTCTTTTGTTAAGGATGCTTTAAAGAAGGCAGGTCTTGAACCGGCAAAGCATATGATTGCTGTAACTAGCGAAACTTCACCTCTTGCAAAGAGCTCTGATTACCTTGATGCATTCTTTATGGATGATTATATCGGAGGACGTTTCTCTTCTACTTCTTCTGTCGGCGGTGCTGTATTATCACTTGCTTTCGGACCAGAAGTATTTGCAGCATTTCTTGATGGCGCTGCCAAGGAAGATAAGCTTTCTATGAACAGCGACCCACTCAGGAATCCAGAAATGCTTGATGCCCTCATCGGCGTATATGAGCGCAATGTACTCGGTTATGAATGTACAGCAGTACTTCCTTACTCACAGGGCTTAAGCAGATTTCCAGCACATTTACAGCAGCTTGATATGGAGTCTAACGGTAAGTCTGTAAACAGATTTGGTGAGCCGGTAGATTATCCTACAGGTCCTGTTATATTTGGTGAACCGGGTACTAACGGACAGCACTCATTCTATCAGCTTTTACATCAGGGTACTAACATTGTTCCTCTTCAGTTCATCGGCTTTAGAAACAGCCAGCTTGAAAATGATGTTACTATTCAGGACAGCACAAGCCAGCAGAAGTTATGTGCCAATGTAGCAGCCCAGATTGTTGCATTTGCCTGTGGAAAGTCCGACGATAATCTTAACAAGAACTTCAAGGGTGGCAGACCTTCAAGCATAATAACAGGTGATGCCCTCACTCCTGAAACTCTTGGTGCTCTTCTTGCACACTTTGAGAATAAGATTATGTTCCAGGGCTTCTTATGGAATATAAACAGCTTCGACCAGGAAGGCGTACAGCTTGGAAAGGTGCTTGCTAAGCGCGTGCTTGCACATGATACTGACGGAGCACTTAAAGTTTATAGTGAATTACTCAATATATAATAAATATAATTAAACTGATGTCTGGTGGCTGCCACTTATAATATCTGGTAATGTTATTATAAGTGGCAGACGGACAATGTGAAATAAGCGGAGTGTAAGTGTCACACCCCGCTTATTTTTATAATTTTCCCTTTTCTTTTACGCTAATTATAGCTTAGATTATCTACCAGCAATGCAAGTCCAAGACCCCCCTGCTTTCTTAGACTGTCGGGCATTCACCCTGTCCGACAAAAGCATAAAAATAACTCTGTGCAAGCACAGTTCTTTTTTATGCTTTTGTCTGGCATGGCTCATTGCTAACGCACATTACACTGTAGCTACTAATTCCTTAATAAGCTTAACCGAATTAGCTATAGCCTGCTTTTCAAATGTAGGATAATCCATTGTTGCGCTGTCATCTGCCTTGTCTGATATGGCTCTTAAGATTACAAATGGAACCTTATTAAGATAAGCTGCCTGTGCTATGGCTGCGCCTTCCATCTCTGTACAATATCCGTCAAAGTTAGATGATATTCTTTCCTTAACTGTCTTATCTGATATAAACTGGTCGCCGCTGACAACACGTCCGATATGTGTTCCTATCTCTGGAAGAACCTTTTTGCAGGCTTTATCAGCAAGCTCTATAAGCTTCTTATCTGCTTCAAATGATAATACTTCCATTCTTGGAATTTGTCCTAAAGGATATCCAAAGCCTGTTGCATCCATATCATGGTGAAGTACATCACTTGATATAACAATATCTGCTATGTTAATCTCTGCCTTTAAAGAACCTGCAATTCCTGTATTGATAACATAATCCACATTAAAGTCATCTACTAATATCTGTGTGCATACAGCAGCATTAACCTTACCAATTCCGCTCCTTACAACTACAACATCCTTACCATTAAGCTTTCCAGCCTTAAATGTCATACAAGCCTTGCTTTCTTCACGCTCAACCTGCATAACTTCCACGATCTGGGCTACCTCTTCATCCATCGCTCCTATAATACCTATCATGATTATACCATCCTTTTTCTTTAAATATTATGTACTGATTTACTCTTTTCTGGCTCTATACTCATAAATTCGCACTAACATTATTATACTAACACAGTAAATCTTTCTATTCAACTTCTTAAATTATATACCCTTATTTTATTATATCTGAAGTATAGTAATAAAAAATATATATTATATTATAATAATCGAAAGATTTTTATTAATATACTCAATGAATAATTCTTAATATGACAGCCCCTTAAATAATCCCACCTCTATTTAATTCCCGCTTTACAATTCATATAATCCTCTCTTGTATGTTATCCTTTATAATGTTAAGATGTAAAGGTCTCAAGTTCAAAAGTCTTATTGTGCAGGCACGAAAGACTTTTTGACCTTTTGCACCTTACATCATGTTAATATATAACGATGTAAATAATTAATATCTAATATACAGAAAGGCGGAATATAATTATGAAGTATACAACAAAAGGCGTGTGCTCACGTTCTATAGAATTTGATGTAGTTGATAATAAAGTTACTGGTGTTAAGTTTGAGGGAGGATGTTCTGGTAATACACAGGGCGTTGCTGCTCTTGTTGAAGGCATGGATGTCAACGAAGCTATCAAGCGTATGAAAGGTATTAAGTGCGGTTTTAAGCCAACATCATGTCCTGACCAGCTTGCCAATGCACTTGAGCAGTATCTTGCAAAAGCTAACTAATGTAACCTATTATATGTACAGCAATACTTATATAATTTGCAACTTACAAATTAACCCTGAATAAATTTATTTATATACCATAAGCTGATTTGGAAATTGCATCTATAAGTGAGCAAATTTAAAATATTGCACAAGTATGTCTGTGTTAAAAAGAAGATTTTTCATAATCTATTGAAATGTATCTAAGGTACAAACAAAAACAAATTATTTTTGTGCATTTTTGTGTATCTGCTCATTTATAGATTACATATTAATAGTTACTCTTAAATACTTTACTATAAATTAATTATACCTGCGGAATGGAGATAATATGGGTTCAGTAAGCCGTTTCAAAAGAATATATATAGAAATTACAAGCACCTGCAACCTGAAGTGTTCGTTCTGTCAGGAAACAAAACGTCCACCTCACTTTATGTCGATTGAAGAATTCAGACATATTCTTGATGAAGTCAAGCCGTATACGAATTACATTTATCTGCACGTAAAAGGTGAACCTATGCTGCATCATGAACTTGAAACTATTCTTTCAATGTGCAGTGATGCCAATATGACAGTCAACTTAACGACTAATGGAACTCTGCTTTATAAGAAGCTTGACACACTTATAAAGCAGCCTGTACACCAGATAAATGTATCTATGCACAGTGCTGATGACAACGACTGCATAGATATGGACAACTATATTAATGAGCTTTTTTATTCCTGTGAAGAGATATTAGAAAAGACAGAAACCGAAATATCCCTGCGACTATGGAATACCAAAAAAGAACCAACACTTTTTAATAAGCGCAACTGTACAATAAAAAGACATTTATATGTCAATGTCCAAAGTCCTTTTGAATGGCCTGAGCTTAACAGCACTTACTGTAATGAGCGCGGCTTCTGTCAAGGACTTAGAACACATATCGCTATACTAAGCGATGGCACTGTAACTCCATGCTGTCTTGATGGCAACGGTGTTATGAAGCTCGGCAATATATTTGACACCCCGCTTAAGGATATTCTTGAGTGTAAACGAAGTGTCGAATTCATCAAAGGTTTTCATAATAAATACGCTGTAGAGCCTTTATGTAAGCATTGCAGCTTTAAGGAAAGATTTGCACATAAAATGTAAGCACCTCATATGAGTGCGCGGAAATGAGGATTAATAATGAAGAAAATAGTACTTACCGGCGGTGGAACTGCTGGTCATGTAACACCTAATATAGCTCTGCTTCCAAGCCTTAAAGAGGCTGGATATGAAGTATTCTATATTGGTTCATACAATGGAATTGAAAAAAGTCTGATTGAAAGTCTTGATATACCTTACTATGGAATATCATCCGGAAAGTTAAGAAGATATAAGAGCTTTAAGAACCTTACCGACCCTTTCAGAGTTATTAAAGGTTACTTTCAGGCAAGAAAGCTTATGCGCCGCATTAAGCCTGATATAGTATTTTCAAAGGGTGGCTTTGTGTCTGTTCCTGTTGTACTTGCAGCGGGTCATAAGCACATTCCCGTTATAATACATGAATCCGATATGACACCTGGACTTGCCAACAAGATAGCCATGAGAAAAGCAACACGTATATGCTGCAACTTTCCTGAAACTATCAAGTATCTTCCTAAAGATAAGGCCGTCCTTACAGGTTCTCCTATAAGACAGGAGCTTCTTCTTGGCAACAAGCTCGCCGGACTTGAATTATGTAACTTCACACCAGATAAACCTATTATTATGGTTGTTGGCGGAAGTACTGGTGCTGTCCATGTAAATGAAGCTGTAAGAAAAATTCTTCCTGAACTTTTAAAGAAGTTTCAGGTTGTACACCTTTGTGGAAAAGGCAAAACAGATGCTTCACTTAATAATATTAATGGTTATATGCAGTTTGAATATATCAGCGAGCAGATGCGTGACCTCTTCTCCATAAGTGATATTGTCATATCAAGGGCAGGCGCTAACTCTATATGTGAACTGCTTGCTTTAAAGAAGCCTAATCTTTTAATTCCGCTATCTGCTAATGCAAGCCGTGGCGACCAGATACTTAATGCAAAGTCCTTTAAAGAACACGGATATTCAAGTGTTATATTTGAAGAAGACCTTACACCTGAGTCTCTTTTAAATGCTGTTAATGAACTGTATGAAAACAGACACTCTTACATTAACAATATGGCAAAGAGCAAAGAAAGCAACGCCATACCTATAATTATGGAACTTATAGAGCAGTGTTCTCTTCATTCTTAAATTACATTTTTATCTGGTATTATACAATGATGTTTGGGTCAAAAGCATCCAACTATGATACCTACGGATTGTTCTGTGCTACGCACTCCCACAATCCTACAATTAAAGAATTATATATAAAGCGCCTGCTATACCGTATATAGATAATATAGCTATGCCAGACCTGTGGCATGTTACCGGGGATAGGAATTACACCATATATCAGCAGCTTCCTGATACTTCAGCTATTGTTATAACGTATAATGTTAAAGCAGGCGCTAGTTTTTCTACTCCACAAAATATGCATCAGGATTGACAGGTTCTCCATATTGTGTGAGCTTAAAGTACACTCCAGGACCTTCTTCTATATAATATGCACTAGGGCTTGCCACGGTACCTATAAGCTGGCCTGCAACAACTTTATCACCTTTTCTTAGATTAACATTTTCTATAAGACCTGTTGTTGTTTCATATCCATTACCGATTGAAACTGTCACTGTTGTGCCAGTCTCTGAAAGTTCTGCAACGTCTGTGACTATTCCAGAAGCCGCAGCTCCTACATTAGTTCCTACTTCTGAGCTTATAATAATTCCAGAACTGCATTTGTATACACCAAGGCTCTTAAAAAGCACAGTTTCATCCATACTGTAATCAAGAGTAATATGTCCTAATACCGGCCATGCAAGCTTATTGCTCTCATCAAAAGAAAAGCTCTTCATAGCCTCCGCCATAACCTCCTCTGATGACATTGTTGGCGGAACTGTAGGTTCTTCTGTCACATTTTCCTTAGTTGCAACTGTTGTGCTTTCAGTTGCAGATATATCGCTGTCCTCTGCCATTCTGCCTCTTGCGTTGGCCTCCTGTAGTATCTCTTCTGTTCCCAGCTCATCTATCTCATCGGTTACATCTTCTGTTTTTATCGCAACATTCTCTTCGGTTTCATTCAGATTGACTATGTTATTATTGCCCCCTCTGTTGGCATTGACACTTTTTATGACTGAAACAACGCCAATAATAAGCGCTGCAATTATTCCCAGCGAAATAACTGTAGACACAATCTTTACTGTATTCTTTTTACGCTTATCCATATTAACCTCCATTCTGCACATATAATGCACAATATAATAACCAAGCTGCTCACTACACTTATGCACTCATTGCTTGTGATGTTAATATGTTTTCCACTTATTCTGTTACTTATTCATATATATTGGGGATTATTTAAGATTGTTTAAAATTTACTACTGTTAATCAGTTATCAACTGATTTTAATTCATATAAAAACCTGATTTTATTATTATGATGTAATGGAGCAAAATATCAGAAAAGCCGTTTATGCTTGCATAATCAGGCATTGGACTTTTAGCCCCGCCTTGCAGGCCTAAGAACACTTCCACTTTCTTAAGCCTCCGGGCATTCTACCTATAATCTTAAAGCCAAAAACACTCAGCTTTTCGTTATCTTTTTCTGATACAACTCGTTTTATGCACACTATTATGAGTCGAAATATCTCATCTTAGCTTCTGCTCTTGCTCTCTTTTCCATATTCTCTACGGCAGCATTAGACTCCCCATACATAGAGCCTAAGTTATTAGCCATCTTATTCTTACATCTTTCGCAAAATCTTCCTGATTTTATTGATACTCCACATCTCTCACATGTAATTCCGATAGACGAACCCTCAGTTATCATAAGTCTTTCCTGTCTTATCCACTGTTCTATCTGCCTTGCACTTACATCACATTCCTCTGATACTTCGTTGATAGTTGCTGCCGGATGCTCATCTATATATTCCTTAACATCCTGAAACTTGTCCTCCATTCTTTCCACACAATTAGGGCATAAATTACGATAAGGTCCTGATCCACCTACAAAATTAAATAACCTTCCACACATTTTACAGTTTCTTACTTCCATAATATCCTCCAATCCAGCATATTGTCACTTCTTCTGTCTATATTCATATATGTATACAATATCAATTCCCACAAATGTATAACCCTATATAAAAGCCGCTGTCATTAATTCTACAACCCGCTGTCTGCAACATCCAAAAATCAGTAAGCCCTAGAAACCATTCCCTATACACAATGTTATTGCATATACATTGTCTGTACCATACTCTTTAAGACACTTTGCACATGCATCTATAGTCGCTCCCGTTGTATATATGTCGTCAACAATCAATACTTTATTATATCTTATACCATTATAATATATTTGAAAAGCATTTTGAAGATTTTTAACTCTTTCTATGTTATTAAGTTCCTTCATAGGGGTTGTTTTCTTAACACGGATAATATAATTCTCATCGACTGGTATATGGAGTTTCTTTGAAAGGCTGCATGCAATAAGCCCTGCCTGATTATACCCTCTCTGCCTGTACCTTTCCTTGTGTATCGGAACAGGAATAATAACATCCGGCTCCCACATATTTATAACTATGCCACATTCCCTTGCAATCTCAGCAGCATACACATCTGCATACTCCCTTTTATTGCGGTACTTAAATCTGTATATGGACTGCTTTATGCCATCTGAATACTCATACAGGCTTATTGCCTGGTCGTATAAATGCCTTGTTTTCGTGCAGTCAGTGCAGTAATCTCTGTCATTATCCTCCAGTGCCTTACCGCACTTTATACAGGTTGGTTCCTTAACATACTTTATGTTATCATAACACCAAGGACATATATCCAGTCTTTTTCCACCTCTTATCACTCTCGGTTTTGAACAAATAGGACATGCAGGTGGAAATACAGCATCCTCTATGCCGTTTATTATATTTTTTATTACATTTTCTGCACCTTTATACGATGCACTATCTCCCTTAATACTAAGTATATCCCCTTTATTTTTCATTAATCCCCCATTAAGTTATACTCATTGCTAATATGCTATTAATTATTAAAACTCCATCCCCTGTGCCAGCTCACGTATACGCATATCAAGTGAGGTATATCTTCTGGCATCTGACTCATTGGCTGCCATCTGCATAAATATATCCTCCTCGCCTATCATACACACGCACTTTCTGGCTCTTGTGATGGCTGTATACAGAATATTGCGGTTCATAAGCATCCTTGGTCCTGTATACATAGGAATAATAACTGCCGGATATTCACTTCCCTGCGCCTTGTGCACAGTTATCGCATACGCAAGTTCAAGCTCGTCAAGATTATCAAAGCTGTACTCCACATATCTTCCATCTTCAAACCTGACAGTCATACTTTTGTTAAATGGAACTATTTCCTTAACTATTCCCGTATCACCGTTAAATACTCCACTGCCCTGTTCAATAACAATTCCGTTATTATTTCTTTTCATCCAGTCAAGCTGATAATCGTTTTTTATCTGCATAACCTTATCGCCTTCCCTGAAAAGCGTATCGCCATGCTTTTTCTCCATCTTTGCCGCACTTGCTGGATTAAGATATTCCTGAAGGACTGTGTTAAGCCTCTCTACCCCGACCGCCGACTTTCTTGATGGCGTAAGCACCTGGATTTCACTTACGTCCGCATCCACATACTTAGGAAGCTTCTCTTTCACAACAGTCTTTAATGCAGCTATTATCGCCTCAGCACCATGTCTGTGTATAAAAAGAAAGTCCTTGCTGTACTTATTAAGTGTAACCTGTTCTCCTTTATTTATCCTGTGCGCATTGGTTATTATTTCACTTTCTGCCGCCTGTCTGAATATTTTTTCGAGCTTTACGACATTAAAACACTCAGAATATATAATGTCCTTTAACACATTTCCGGGACCGACACTTGGAAGCTGGTCAACGTCCCCGACAAGTATAAGTCTTGTTCCTACAGGAACCGCCTTAAGAAGCGCATTCATAATATTAATATCAACCATTGACATCTCATCGACTATGATGACATCCGCCTCAAGAGGATTTTCCTGATCCCTGTTAAAATGCATACCAAGCCCCGCTGATGCACTTCGTTTTTCACCATCAAGCTCTGCAAGCCCACCACCTGCTATCTCAAGAAGTCTGTGAAGTGTCTGTGCCTCCACACCACAGGTTTCTGTCATACGCTTAGCCGCCCTTCCCGTAGGTGCAGCAAGCCTTATATCAAGTCTTTCCATCTCAAAATACTTGATTATGGCATTAATAGTAGTCGTCTTTCCTGTACCGGGACCACCTGTGATAATCACAAGTCCATTAAGTGCAGCATCAACAACCGCCTGCTTTTGTATATCGTCAAGCTCTATATTTTCTGTTTTTTCAATGTCAGCAATTCTTTCATATACATTTTCAACATTCTCATCACACTGTATATTAAGTTCAATCAGATTTTTCGCTACATTCTGCTCCATGCGGTAATACATCGCCGAATATACATTCCACTGTTTATGCTCATCCTCATCTGTGGTATCAGAATTATCCTCTGCCACATTTTTCTTGATAACAATCTTCTTATCTATGGCAAGGTCACTTATAAAATGTTCATAATCTTCTATCTTAACATCTAAAAGCTGCTCTGCCTGAGTCTTTAACATATCATATGGCAGGTATGTATGCCCCTGTAATGTCGCCTGATTAAGACAATACAACATACCGCTTTTTATTCTGAAGTCCGAATTACCTTTAATTCCGACCTTCGTTGCAATAGCATCTGCTTTTTTAAAGCCTATACCCTCAATATCATCTGCAAGCCTGTATGGATTATCTGTGATAATCGTGTATATGCTGTTGCCGTATTTTTTGAATATTTTGTTAGCAAGATTCATCTGGATGCCATAATCCTGAAGATACATAACAGCCTTTCTGGTATCTCTCTTACCAGCATACTGCTGCGCTATATCCATCGCCTTGTTATAACTTATTCCTTTAATACCTGCCAGACGTTCTGGTTCTTTGTCAAGCACCTCAAATGTCTGCTCACCGAATTCTTTAACTATTCGTTCAGCCATCTTTGCGCCTATACCCTTGATTGCACCAGAACTCAGATAACGCTTTACAGACTCCGCATCTGTAGGCGTTTTGAACTCATAAGAAGTTATCTTAAACTGCATTGTATAGTATGATGGATGTTTTACAAAATCTCCATCCGCAGCTATAAATTCACCTGTGTCAACACTGCTTAAAGTGCCAACACAGGTAACATCTTCACCTTTGTATTTTATTTCAAAAACTGTGTAGCCATTATCCTCATTACGAAAGATAATATTCTCTACAAAACCTTCTACATACTTAACAGACTCGTAATCCAATCTGCTTTTCCTCTCTTTATAACTTTTTATATAAGCTATGCCTCGTCCACTGAATAGTTACGTTTCATCTGCTCATAAAGTGTCTGTGCTATGCCAAGTCCCTTTCCATTGTTAGTTTCTGTAAATAACTGGGCATAATTCTTAATCATTTCATCACCGAAGTAGCTTCCAAGTGTGCTCATGGCAGAATCTGAATCTCCTCCTATAGAAGCCATACTGTTAAACAGTGATGTGCTGCTGTCATCATTGTCTGAATCTATCTTAGCCATCTTTTCCATGGACTTAAGCATCTGCTCTACAAAGTAACTTTCAAAGTCCTTGCACACACTCATAAGCTCATCATCTGATGCCTTTGAAAAGTCTGTGCCTGTTATCTTATCAGTAAGGTCTGATGAAGTTTTATCATATGTATCCGCATAACTTGTATTAATACCTGTCATATAATCCATAATAATCTCCATTCCTGCAAATGCATAGGCTTAATTACCTCTTAAGTGCGTTTGCCTGCTCCATCATGGTATCTGTTGTTGTTATAGCCTTAGAACAGAGTTCGTATGCTCTCTGTGCTGTTATAAGGTTAACCATCTCTGTTGCAACTTCAACATTAGATGCCTCAAGATAATTCTGTCTTAACTCACTCTTCTTGCCAACATCATCTGTTTCCTCATTAAGTGGAATACCAGATGCATCTGTTTCTGCAAGATAAGTGCCTCCAAGCTTCTCAAGACCTGATGGGTTAGTGAACTGGAAAAGTCCTATCTTAATTCCGATATTCTCAAGATTACCATCATCACCCGGATACTGGATATTACCTTCCTTATCAACCTTTACCTTTGATGCATTATAATCATCTGTAAGTACTATTGGCTGTCCATCTGTACTTAATACAGGATAGCCATCTGCCGTACATAACATCATACCTTCTGTTGCTGTTGAGAAATAAAAGTTACCATTACGTGTGTATACTGTATCTCCGTTCTCATTCTGTACTGCAAAGAAGCCATCACCATTAATAGCAAAGTCTGTTGAACTTTCACTCGCATTCATAGCGCCCTGTGTATAATGTGATGTAACCGATACTACTCTTGAACCAAGTCCAACCTGTGCAGATACTGGCTTATTTTCACCATTGGCTGATGTTGTCTTCGCCTGAAGATTCTGATATAACAATGACTTGAATTCTGTTGATTCTGACTTATAACCTACTGTATTAACATTAGCAAGGTTATTCGATATTGTATCTACACTTGTCTGCTGCGCCATCATACCCGATGCAGCAGTCCATAATGATCTCATCATAGTGCTTATTCCTCCTGATTATCATACAAAGCAATTATACTTTATATATATTTTGTATGATATATAAACATTTTAATATATGACGTCTTAAGCTTAATTTAACTTCATCTCTTCCTTCCGGAATTCACCTAAAACACAACAACTACTTAAATACGTGGCACAATTCACTTCCGCCACACACAGCCTGTTGCAGCTACACATAAATGTGAGCTTACCTGGGCTGATATTTATGAATTAATCTGCATTATAAAGCTGTCCATTATAAACAGGATCTACAACTCAGATATGCTGACCATCTTTCCTAACATCTCATCTATGGCGTTGACAATCTTCTGATTACTTTCATACTCTCTGGATATATTAATCATATCGACCATTTCTGTCACAACATTAATATTAGATGCCTCAATATATCCCTGATTAACTGCTGCTGTGGAATCAGTTGTAACTGCTCCGTCAACTGCCCTATAGAGATTCTCACCATAAGCCTCTATGTAGTTATAATCTTCAAAATCAACAATTCCAAATGTATCTACATACTGTCCATCCGCATATATACCTCCTGTCGAATCGACTGTAAGCTGCGATACATCTGTAGGAAGTTGTATAGGGTTGCCGCCTTCACCCAATACATAATCACCATCCTTGGTAACCAGATAACCCGCCTGATTCATCTGGAAAGATCCATCCCTGGTATAAAGTGTTGATGTTTCACCTGCTTTATTAGTAAATGAGATAGAGAAAAATCCCTGTCCTGAAAGTGCGAAATCGTAATCGCTGTCTGTGTTTCTAAGGGAACCCTGATCCCAGCTTCTGTATGTTTCTCCTATCTTTGCACCAAGACTCATGCTGCCTATACTCTGATTCATATAGCCAACTGTAGCATCATTAATCTTAATTCCGTATACAGAATCAAAGCTCTGTGTTGTAACGCCTTCCTTCTTATATCCGGTTGTTGTTGCATTTGCAAGATTATTCGACACTATATCAAGTCTTCTCTGCTGATTCACTAATCCTGTGTAAGCAGTATATAAACCTCTTACCATACCTGACCTCTTTTCCTAATCTTCTCTGTAACCTGCAAGGAATTCTATGAACTTACCTGTTCCTATGGCAACTGCTGTCATAGGGTCTTCTGCTGTCATAGTGTTAATTCCTGTCTTTGATTCTATAAGTTCTTCTAATCCTGAAAGGAGACTTCCGCCACCTGTAAGAACGATACCTCTGTCTGCGATATCTGATGCAAGTTCTGGTGGTGTCTTCTCTAACACGCTGTGAACTGCCTCAACTATCTGTGATGTAGCTTCCTTTAAAGCTTCCTCTGTCTCTTCTGAAGTTACCTCAACTGTCTTTGGAAGACCTGTAACAAGGTTACGTCCTCTTACATTCATCTTGACAACCTCTGGACGTGGATAAGCTGAACCAATCTTTATCTTAATATCTTCTGCTGTTCTTTCACCTATAAGAAGATTATGCTTCTTTCTCATATATCTTACAAGTGCTTCATCAAAATCATCACCTGCAATCTTGATAGAAGTACTTACAACTGTACCTCCAAGTGAAATAACAGCGATATCTGTAGTACCACCACCAATATCAACTATCATATTACCGCAAGGTCTTGATATATCAATACCTGCACCGATAGCTGCTGCTATAGGTTCCTCAATAATAGCAACCTCTCTTGCACCTGCCTGAAGAGTTGCATCCTCAACTGCCTTCTTCTCTACTTCTGTAACACCAGAAGGCACACATACACTTATTCTAGGCTTCTTAAGCATTCTTCTTCCGATAGCCTTCTGGATGAAGTACTTAAGCATCTTCTCTGTAACTGTATAATCTGAAATAACGCCCTGACGAAGTGGTCTTACCGCCACGATATTACCAGGTGTTCTACCAAGCATCAGACGGGCTTCCTCGCCGATAGCCTTTATCTTATTAGTATCTCTGTCAAATGCGACAACTGAAGGTTCCTTTAAAACAACGCCCTTACCCTTTATATATACAAGAATACTTGCAGTACCCAAATCGATTCCAATATCAGTTGATAACATCTTTTCTCCTCCTAAATCTTCAACTTTCTATCTCTGTTATCGTCAATTATGTCTAATCTGCATATTAATATTGTCTTAATTATAATTCCACTATGATACCTACGGATTGTTCCGTGCTGCGCACTCCCACAATCCCCCAATATTCGAATATCGTGGGACTATCATCTCACTTTTATGCTCATATTGGGTCGGGTCACAAGGTCATTCACCCACCTATGAGCAGGCTCATGTGGATTTAGGCCTTTTGCCCCTGGTATCATTATATAAACATATGCAAATAAATGTATCTCATTAATATATTAGCAATAAAAAATACTTTTCATAGCTAATCAACATTATATACATAAATAAGGAATTTTAAAAGTACTTAATGAGAAAAAATATAATTTTTTTATAAATATTGATGTTTAGGGATGGCATTGATAAGTGACTAACGGACGATTTGACCTCCTTGTCAAATCGTTGCTGAGAACTAAAGGAAAGTATAAGAAGCAGCACAGACAGACATAATAAAGCTACACGTAGCTGGCATCGTTGATGTATACCAGCTACGTGTAGCTTTATTAAGTCGTCCGTTCGTCAACATTATAATTATGAATGTATACTAAACGCCCCTATATTTTAAAGATACTTCTTAAGTGCATCAACCTTATCTAACTTCTCCCAAGGAAGGTTAAGATCTGTACGTCCAAAGTGACCATAGCTTGCTGTCTGCTTGTAGATAGGTCTTCTTAAGTCGAGCATCTTAATAATTCCATTTGGTCTTAAATCAAAGTTCTCTCTGATGATTTCTACAATCTTCTCATCGCTTAACTTACCTGTGCCAAATGTGTCAACACAGATAGATGTTGGATGTGCAACACCGATTGCATATGAGAGCTGGATTTCGCATCTGTCAGCAATACCTGCTGCAACTAAGTTCTTAGCTACATAACGTGCTGCATATGCTGCTGAACGATCAACCTTTGTGCAGTCCTTACCAGAGAAAGCTCCACCACCATGTCTTGCAGCTCCACCGTAAGTATCTACGATAATCTTTCTGCCTGTAAGACCTGAATCTCCGTTAGGTCCACCTATAACGAAACGTCCCGTTGGATTGATAAATATCTTAGTATCAGCATCTACCATAGCTGGGTCAACAATTGCATCAATAACATACTTCTTGATATCCTCGTGAATCTGTTCCTGTGATACTTCTGGTGCATGCTGTGATGATACAACGATTGCATCAAGACGGATTGGCTTATTGTTTTCATCATATTCAACTGTTACCTGAGTCTTTCCATCTGGTCTTAAGTAGCTTAATGTGCCGTCCTTACGAACCTTTGTGAGCTGCTTAGAAAGCTTCTGTGCAAGCGCTGCTGAGTATGGCATATATTCTTCTGTTTCATTAGTAGCATAACCAAACATCATACCCTGATCTCCAGCACCAAGGTCGTCATCTTCTTTATTAATGCCTTCCTTAGCTTCAAGTGCCTTATCAACACCCATAGCTATATCTGCAGACTGCTTATCAAGTGCAACCATAACAGCACAAGTGTTACCATCAAATCCCTTTTCTGAACTGTCATAACCTATCTCAACAACTGTATCACGTACAATCTGTGGAATATCAACATTTGCCTTTGTTGTAATCTCACCCATTACCATAACGAAACCTGTATTTGTAAGTGTTTCGCATGCAACTCTTGAATATGGGTCCTGCGCATAAAGTGCATCAAGTACTGCATCTGATATCTGGTCGCAGATTTTATCTGGATGTCCTTCTGTTACTGACTCTGAAGTAAATAATCTTTTTTCCATTGTGTTAGTCATTCTCCTTCTCTTAAAATAAACTTCCATGTTACTAAGTGTCTCCGATTATGCCTGATATAACACACCACAAAGCATAATACGACATGCTTATATCCTAATTCCGTATGGATGCATAATTATAATTTAAATTGTATGTCCGTTTTTTACATACATTTATATATATCTATGCATAGAAAAAGGTCCCTTGAAGGGACCCGAAATCTGCTTCGAAATCCTCTCATTGTTCGAATAATCTCGCTCAGGTTGGCACCTTCCTTTCTCATATATAAATGTGATACGGATATAAACATGAATTCATATCCACACATCGCTTATAAGGGGTTGCCGGGCTTCTCAGATCCTATGTATCTCCACCGCTCTAAATAAGGGATATAATCATATATTCATTTATGACTACGCTGGCAAAACCTTTGACAGCCAGACTCATCTGCGTACATTAATATACCTCAAATGTCACTTAACCGCCTTGATATCTGACATACCATATAGCTGATAATCCGTCAGATAATCACACCATCCGTAATCTACCACAGATATTACACAATATATTCTTCTACGTCAAGTAGAATTGACTTTTTACTTTATTAATTTTATAATTATTTTATATTTAATTTAACGTGATACTGACAGGGCATAAAGATAAAAATGTTTTAAAAATATTTACTTTTTACAGCAGGTGGGCATTTTCTTTTTTGTCGTATGTATCTAAAACGGGAGGTTTTTATGAACGATATTACTATATTTATATTTGATGCGCAGGCTGGAATGAAGCTTTCGCGAGACATTATACTAAGCGATGGCTCTATGCTTGCACCTAAAGATACTGTACTTACACCGTCACTTATTGCAAAGATATCAAGTCTGCATGTGCTTGAAATAAACATTTATAATGAAGAAGAAGATTCCACTTCGCAGGCAGAAAGAAATGCGGCTTCAATCAATGCTGATAAGGAAAATACCAATTATTATGAAAAGGTGCGTAATTCTGAGGAATACAAACATTTTGAATCAGAATACAACCATAATGTTGACTCTGTAAAAGATAACCTTAATTCATTTCTGACATCGGATGAGTCTATAGATACTGACTCAATGGTATCGGATACTATGAACATAGTTTCCGAAGCCCGCAACTCTTTACAGATGTTTGATATGCTTCATGCTATGCGAAATAAAGATGACCTTACATATGTCCACTCAGTCAATGTCGCCTTCATAGCTTCTATCATTGGTAAATGGCTTAACTTTAGTGAGGAAGATATTAAAATTCTTACTCTTGCTGGACTTCTTCACGATATAGGCAAGCTTCTTGTATCTGATAAGATTCTTAATAAGCCCGGTGCGCTCACTGATAATGAATATGAGATTATGAAACATCACGTTAATCTCGGGTATGAGCAGATTAAGGATAAAGACCTTCCACTTCCTGTTAAGGAAGCAGTTCTTTTGCACCATGAAAAATGTGATGGAAGCGGTTATCCTTTTGGGCTCAAAAGTGACGACATTCCTGTTATTGCAAAGATTATTACTATTGCAGATGTTTATGATGCCATGACTGCCACGCGCGTATACCGTGCATCTATATGCCCGTTTGAAGTTGTTAAGATGATGTATCAGGATGCTTTCACTAAGTTTGACCCTGTATATGTCATTCCATTTCTTAAAAATGTAGTAGCTTCTTACATTGGAACTAATGTCAAGTTATCCGATGGCCGCACAGGAAAAGTTGTTCTTATCAATGACAACGCACTCCACCAGCCTATAGTGCAGTGTGTGGATGAATATGTTGACCTTTCTAAAACCAGCGGACTTAATATTGTTTCGCTTTTGTAATTTAAGATTGCCGTGAGAATAGCATTTTGTTTATATACTATAAATATTGGGGCTTAATGACGTTTTGTTTGAGTAATTTAAAATATTGAACAAGTATGTCCGCGTTAGAAAATCAGATTTTTATAATCTATTGAAACGTATCTTAAGTACAAACAAAAACAAATTATTTTTGTGCATTTTTCTGTACCTGCTCATTTGTAGTTATAAAGGTATGAGTCTAGCAATAATTTTTAAAATATAGCTTCGGATAATAAAAAATAACTAACACACACTTAAATGCCAGAAGATGTTTCGGAAATAAAGCTTAACGCATTATCATTGAAACACCTTCTGGCATATAAGCAAATTTTTAACTATTCTTAATTCCAATGCAACAGCATCATAAACGAGCGCCGCTTGGTCTAACATGCTGACTTTTAACTTCTACTGATTCCAATGTTCTCCTTTCTTAATTCCCACAAACGCACTTATCCCCGGAAATACTGCTGCTGCTCCGAGCTCATCTTCTATTCGTAACAGCCTGTTATACTTCGCAACACGCTCTCCTCTTGATGGTGCGCCTGTCTTTATCTGCCCCATATTGAGGGCGACCGCCATATCTGCTATTGTTGTATCCTCTGTTTCTCCGGAACGATGGCTTGATATGGCTGTGTAACCGGCACGATGTGCCATCTTAACTGCTTCAATCGTTTCTGTAAGAGTTCCTATCTGATTAAACTTTATAAGAATAGAATTGGCACAGCCTGACTCTATACCCCTCTTAAGTCTTTCTGTATTCGTCACAAACAAGTCATCACCAACAAGCTGTATACGGCTGCCAAGTTTGTCTGTGATATACTTCCATCCTTCCCAATCTTCCTCGTTAAGTGGGTCTTCTACTGATATCAGAGGATATTTGTCGACAATTTTATAGTAATAATCGACAAGTTCCCTGCTATTACGCTTAATATCGCCAGTTGGATTGACTGTGTCCGGAAAATCAGGAGAAACTATCTTATCCGGTTTATCTACATTTTCTGTACCATTATCAGATGAATTCCTGCACGAACATAAGCTTCTGTTATGTGATGCCTGATACTCTCTTGGAAACTCATATAATCCGCTTTCTGTATTGTAAAGCTCTGAAGCTGCGGCATCCATCGCAAAGTATATATCCTTTCCCGGTTCATAACCTGCCGCCCTGACTGCCTCCATAAGAAGCTCAAATACTTCAAATGCATCAGCCACATCTGGCGCAAAGCCACCCTCATCACCTACAGTAACCGCATATCCTTTCCTTGATAATATATCCTTTAACGAATGAAACACCTCTGTTCCCATACGGAGTGCTTCACGAAAACATTTTGCACCTGCCGGAACTATCATATATTCCTGAAAGTCACTTCCAACCGCATGTCTTCCACCATTGATGATATTCATCATAGGAACTGGAAGAGTTGTTGCCGCATTTCCGCCTATAAACTTGTACAGAGGCATATGAAGTGATGCCGCCGCTGCCCTTGCACATGCTATTGACACAGCAAGAATAGAATTGGCACCAAGCCTTGACTTATCCTTTGTTCCATCCTCTTTTATCATCGCATTATCAATCCCGAAGGTATCAGAGGCATCCATTGCAAGAACTGTATTATTAAGTTCAACATTTATATGGTTGACTGCCTTAAGCGTGCCCCTGCCAAGATACCTTTTCTGGTTCATATCTCTTAACTCAACCGCTTCAAATGCGCCTGTTGATGCTCCACTTGGCACCATTCCGTGTCCAACTGTTCCATCAGCAAGCAGCACCTGTGCCTCCACAGTAGGATTACCTCTTGAGTCAAGAATTTCCCTTCCTATAACTTTTCTTATCTCCAGCTTTCTATGCTCCATAAGTCTGTGGGCTGTAACCCCCTCCTTAGGGATACACGGATTGTCAAGACATCCCGCAACTATCCCCTCACTATAAGCATCCGATGCTGGCGAACAGTATCTTTCTGCCATCGGCTCATTCATAGGCACACCTCCCGCAAAATTGGATGACGTGTACTTAGAAGAGACATTTTCGTTATAATTATTGTCAGTAGTGTTGTGTAAATTATGCTGCGAACTGCTGCTATTGTTTTCTGAATTATATTGCATAAGTAGTATTCCTCCTGTCAATTACTGGACAAGCGTCCATCCGGCTCAACCTGATACCAATTAATAAATGTATTAAACACATTTAAAAATATAACTCTGACTATTGATGCCTTTAATTTATATAGTTGGCAGAACATTATTAAAATATACTTAAATGCATATATATTTTGCCGATGATTTGTTGTGATATATCGCTATTGTAAATGATGTGCGTATTTTTCCTTAGTCGCCATACCTCCACGTATATGACGCTCCTGCTTGTTAATATCAAGTATTTTCCGCACTCTCGCCGCAAGCTTTGGATTAATCTCTAAAAGTCTTGTGGTAACATCTTTATGCGCTGTACTCTTGCTGACTCCAAACTGCTTTGCAGCCTTTCTTATGGTTGCATTGTTATCTATTATGTAATTGGCAATATCAATAACCCTTTCTTCAATATAAGTTTTCAAAAATAAAAACCCCTGCATATCTGTTTGTACAGTTTATGCAGGGAATGGGAAAATATTCTGTTTGATTGTATTTGATTATGTAATAGATGTTAAGTCGAAAATTTTTGCTGCTAAATGCCTGCTGAAGATTGCTCTATTGCTTGATAATTAATGTAATTGTTATAAATGAGTAAATTTAAAATATTGTACAATTATATCCGCTTTAGAAAAACATATTTTGCGTAATCTATTGAAATGTATCTCAAGCACAAACGAAAACAACTTATTTTTGTGCATTTTTCTTCATATGCTTATTTATAGATAATTATTTAACACCTAAATTACACATAATGCATGAAATATATCTTTTTTATTTACGACTTAACTTCTACAACTATAATTGAGTCACTTAAAAATGCTGAAAAATAAGTTGTTTTTGTTTATTCCTTAGATATATTTCAATATATCATAATTTATTTACTCTTTGTCTACCCTACACTCACGAACCCGCGCTCTTGCGCTCTTTTGTCCTGCTTCGCAGCCGCTTCCTTTTCTTTTGTGCTCATTATATCATGCAAAATATGTTTTTTGCGAAATGTACAATATTTAAAATTGTTATATATTATCTTACGCAAGTTCTTCTCTAAGCACATTTAACAGTCCTTCACATCCAGCTTTTACATCTCTGTAGGTTGCCTCGAAATCTCCCGTGTACCAAGGGTCTGCAACATCCATGCCTGAACCTGTAAATGTGAGCAGCTTATATATTTTTTCATCAGGGTCGCCACCTGATATACGCTGCATATTACGGATATTTTCTGTATCCATTCCTATAAGGTAATCATATTCCTCATAATCATTCAGTGTCATCTGCACTGCCCTGTGTGGAATAACCGGGATTCCTTCTGCCCTTAGCTTCGCCACAGTTCCATGATGTGGCGGATTACCTATTTCCTCTCGGCTGGTTGCTGCTGAATTAATATAAAAATCATCCTCCAGCCCTGCCTGTTTAACTAAATATGTCATAACGCTTTCTGCCATGGTACTGCGGCAGATGTTGCCGTGGCAGATGAATAAAATTTTTATCATTGTTTTTCTTCTCCTTATTTTGCCCCGAAATGCCCTGTTTTGCAATGGTTTCTGGGATGCATGTAGTTTGCTCTGAAATTACAGATTGTGGCAAATCAGAGCAGAATAGAGCATGTTGTTACTACCTGTTAGTAGTAAAATTGGTAGTAAAAGGGAAAGGGTTACTACTAAGGATAATATACAACAAAGCAGTGTTTCTTCACACTGCCTTGTCTCAAATTGTTTTATCTAATATACAACTATACACTTTGAATCCACAAAATCACAAATACACTTCTTGGCTGAAGCAATAAGGCATTTCTTAAAATGCTCCGTAAAATAGATAGTATCCGCGACAAAATAATTATCCTGTGCGTATTGAAGCATATCAGTAAATCGCTCATACTGATACTTAAATTCCTTTGCACGAACAAATCCTTCGGAATATGATTCGCTACCAATCATCTTTGCAACTTCACGTCCTACATTCTGCTGTAATGTTAAGTATTCCATTAAATCAGTAACAAACCGTTCCTCATCATCTTGATTTGTAAGATATGCTTTTACATCAATATCCAGATTCTTCACATAACTCATAGCATAATTTCGAATTTCCTGAACAAACTTTGTGGTTATCGTTTGGAAACCATAATCATTTGCAACTACATGAGCTTCATGAACATTACCAGCATTAATCCACTTACGATTACAAGCACGAACCGTTGATGCATACAATTTCAGACCTTTACACTCATTCACAAGATTTATGTATAAAGCCGTAATATTCCGCTTACCAAATTTAGAGGCATCAATGCCTACTGTCTCCCCAAGTCCCTCAATAACGCGATACTTATCACCATTTACAACTGCCTGCTTTACCATATTTGCAAAAAGAAGATTTAATGCGTCCGGATATTGAACACCTTCACAGTCCAAGACATCCTCCATCTTATTTCCATCTTCTGAAAGAATAGCCGCTCTATAAACACCAATAATTTTCGGTTTCTTTTTAGAGGTATTATCATCTACAGCCGCAGCGAATCTATCAACAACCTTCTGTTGAGCGTAAAATGCCTCCTTATACTTTTCTGCCCAATCAATATTACTTCGTCTACTAAATCTACTAACTGTTCCGCTCTGATTAGCAAAACTCTTTAAGTATTCGTCCCAATGTGTAAAAAGAATATATACTTCAATATCCCTATTCACTTCCTGGAGCATCATAGAAATTGCATCATACCCATCCTTCACAGTATCGGTTACAAATGAATTAACAACCAACAATAACTTGGTGCTGTGAAACTCTGAAAGCAAATCAACAATACGCTCAGATTCATCCTTCGCTTTTACACCCGTAGAATGGAATAGTCCCTGCGTATCAATGATTCTAATACAATGAATCTTTGTATCTCCAAGCTCTGCTACTGTTAATGCATCTTTATTTTCAATATTAAAAATGTAATCTGCACCACGATAGATAAGTGAAACATTAGAAAGTAAGTATTCCTTTGAACCTTCCTCACTTTTAAGGAGAAGCTCTGCAATCTCACTATCAATGTCATCTTCACCAAGAAGAGCCGTAAACTTATATCCACCTTCAGGTTTTACCTCCACAACCGCACCATTGCTTTCAAGCTTATCACGAAGTGCCTCTACTTCCTCGTTTATAAACTTAATAACAAGATTCCAAAACTCTGCCACAATTTCTCGTAAAGATTCTCTTGAAGAAAGAAGTTCAATAAAAATCCGAACTCCTTTTTGTCCCTTCCTTGTTGTTTTAGCAATCATCTCATTATAAATGATCATGACCTGTGAAATATCAAACTTCAGGATTACTTCCATAAGTGCATCATACTTGTCACCACCGATATCCTTTAATTTATACCCCAATGAATCATTTGCCGGATGCTCTAATAAATTTGTTAGTGCTTTAGCCAACTTAGTCTTATACAAGTTCTCATCCGGATTCTTAAAATAATCTTTTGCTCCTGAATAGAGCACATTACCAAGTAACTCATTATCATCTCCACACTCTGCAATTGTTTTTGGATGAAGTTCAGCCAACATAACCAACTTATCTTCTGGAATCATTTCATAATCTGTTGCGATTGTACTTGCCTTTGTAACACTACCTTTTCCAGAAGCCTCTCTGATTCCTAACAAAGACTGTGTCACTGGATGACTTGCTGAAGCCTCTTCAACTGCTGATTTTCCGCTACCAGTTGTTCCTGCCGCTACAATAGGTTCACCCTTTCCTTCTACCCTACCAATTGCTTCCATTACATCGTTACTTATTTCGTACATACACTGTACCTCCTTAAAATTTTTATGGTACAAAAAAACTCCCTTGATCCATCAAGAGAGTAAAATAAGTCTACAAAAACAAAGTACGATAAACAATATAATCCTACCAAATTCATATTAATTAACTTAAATTTCATCCTCGACGCATCACACGAATTCCACCATCTATGAAAATCGTTGCTTAAGAATTTTCTTATATATTTTATAATATACCTCTAAATCATTTTCTTGTCAAGTATTATAACTATTTTTTCTAACTCTCATAAAAAAGGTCCCCAGTAAACTTGAGGTGTCTCAACCGTGTAACAATGCTATATCCCCGGAAGTTTGACACCCCAAAACCCTCTCAGGCCAGTAATGGCCTTATTTTTTTGTAAATTTTCAATTTTCCCAGACCGTATTGCCGTATTGTGTTATAATAATCTTATGTTTATTTAGGAGGTCTGGTTCTATGAGATTAATGATTAGTCCATCAAAGAATGCTAAATCTTTTTATGTTATTAAATCCGTTCAGAAAAATGGTAAAAATACTTCTGAGATTGTAGAAAAACTTGGTACTGAAACTTTTATCAAAGAAACTTATGGCGTTGATGATGCTTAGGTCTGGGCTCGCTCTCACGTCAATGAGTTAAATGCTGCTGAAAAAGCTGCAAAAGATGTTGAACACTTTGTACGTTTTTCCACGAATGAATTGATTCCTGCTGGCAAACAACTGTCATTTAATACTGGTTATCTCTTCCTTCAAAAAATTTACTACCAGCTTGGATTACCTTCCATATGCAAGAAAATTAAAAAGGATAATGCTTTCACTTATGACCTTAATGCTATCCTTTCAAGACTTATTTATGGCAGAATTCTTTTCCCTTCTTCAAAACTATCGTGCTATGAGCAGTCAAAAGAACTTCTGGAACAGCCCGAGTTTGACCTGCATCACATTTATCGTGCTCTTTCTGTTCTTGCTGATAATTCGGACTTTATACAGGCGGAGCTTTACAAGCGTTCAAAAAAGCTTGTTAAACGCAATACTGGTGTTTTATTTTATGACTGCACGAATTACTTTTTTGAACTTGAACACGAAGATGGACTGAAGCAGTATGGTCCAGGCAAGGAACACAGACCTAATCCGATTGTACAGATGGGATTATTTATGGATAAATCAGGGATTCCACTTGCCTTCTGCATTAATCCAGGAAACCAGAATGAGCAGTTATCTTTAAAGCCTCTTGAACAGCAGATTATGCGTGACTTTGAGCTTTCAAAGTTTGTTGTATGCACCGATGCCGGATTATCATCAGATGCCAACCGCCGTTTTAATAACTTTGGTGAAAGAAGCTTTATAACCACACAGTCCATCAAAAAACTAAAAAGTAGATTAAAAGAATGGTGTCTTGACTGCAAGGGCTGGCAGTTAGAGGGAAGTAAGAAAACTTATGATATTTCTGAAATTGAGGATACTCCTGAAAACATAAACAAGATTTTTTATAAGCAGATGCTTGTTGAAGGCTATGATGAAGAAAGGGATATAGCATTTGACCAGACACTTATTATCACATACTCTCTCAAATACAAGCTGTACCAGCAGACTATACGTGAGCGCCTGATTGAAAGAGCAAAGAAATATCTGCAGCATCCGGCACAGTATGACAAACACTCTGTTACAGATGCAAAAAGATTTATCAAAAAAACTCCTGTCACTAATGATGGTGAAGTCGCAGAAAAAGCAGCCTATGAGTTAAATATAAATGCCATCAAAGAAGAAGCAAAGTACGATGGTTTTTATGCTGTATGTACAAATCTTGATGATAATCCGGCTGAAATAGCCAGGATAAACCATGACAGATGGGAAATAGAAGAATCCTTCAGAATCATGAAATCTGAATTTGATGCAAGACCTGTATATCTTCACCGTGATGACCGCATAAAAGCACATTTTCTCACCTGCTTCATATCGCTTATGATTTACAGAATACTTGAAAAGCAGCTTGATAACAGCTTTACTTGTGAAGAAATCATAAACACCCTGCGCAAAATGAATGTCAGGGAGGTTGGGGAATATGGCTATATACCTAACTATACAAGAACCGAACTTACAGATGCATTGCATGATAATGCAGGATTCAGAACCGATAACGAACTTACAACACCAAAGGCAATGGCTGGAATAATCAGACGTTCCAAAGGATTATAAGCATTACGCAAAACATTACGCTTTTCACGAAAAATGTATAAAAGCCGCAAACGCAGTAACTGTCTGTATTTGCGGCGATTTTTAACCTAAAAAGTGTCAAAGATTTGATTTTAGCAAAGAAGGTGAGGCTTGCCAAGAGGAAAATACAAATTTATGCACATTTTTTAGATAAGGAATCAGTGTAATCATTCAATGTGGATAACTTTCCTAAATTTATAAGAAATGTTGAAACAGACGAATTTCGAAGATTGGTAGATTATAAAATAAATTTACATTTTAAAGCTACAAAAAATAAATGGTTGTTGTTTTTAAGCAACAATTATGTTATGCTATTATCGTACTCTTTATGAAGGGATAATATTTATGAAAACAATACTTAAATGGCCTGGAGGCAAAGAAAAAGAGCTTCCTATTATTAGAAAATATAGCCCAATATACTCCGGACGCTTTATTGAACCTTTTGTCGGTGGAGGAGCTGTATTCTTTGATACCCATACTGAACACTGTTGTATAAACGACAAATCTACAGAACTAATCAATTTATACACTTGCGTTAGGGAAAAAAACAAAGAATTAATAAAGTATTTGCAATTGGAAGCAAATGAATTTAATTCTCTCGGTTATTTTGTTGATGAACATACCACAGAAATATTAGACCTGTACCTTTCGAAGATATCTATAGATGAATATATTAATAATTACAACGAATTCTTTTCATCATTAGCGGAAGGATATACCAGTATTTTTCTCAAAGAATTGAAGAAAAATCTCACAAACAAAATATTTCGCTCAGCAAAATTAGAAAAAGAAAACGGAGCAATTTCTGATAAAGATAGGCTTGATAATATTGAAGCATCAATGAAGTCTGCCTATTATATGTACATTCGATATTTGCAAAACCATTTATCTGAATTAAGTAAAGGTAGACAAGCTGCTGTATTTTTCTTTATAAGAGAATTTTGCTACTCTTCTATGTTTAGATACAACGCCAAAGGCGAGTTTAATGTTCCATATGGTGGAATTTCATACAACAGAAAGGATTTCCAAAAAAAGATTAACTATCTCTTCTCTAATGAAATGATTTCCAAATTAGCCAATACAGATATTCATTGTGAAGATTTTGAGACATTTATTGAAAACTTAAATTTGACTGAAGATGACTTTATTTTTTTAGACCCTCCATACGATTCTGACTTCTCAACATATGCTCAAAATGAGTTTGGCCACGAAGAACAAATACGGCTATGCGAATGTCTAAAAAGAACACCTGCAAAAATTCTATTAATAATAAAAAATACTGATTTCATATATAATTTGTACAATAATGAGCATTTTAATATAACAAGCTTTGATAAAAAATATATGGTTAGTTTTATGAATCGTAATAATAAAGATGTTGAACACTTAGTTATAACAAATTATTAAGCACAAAAGGAGCCCCTCAGATAATTGATGAGCTCCTTAATGCGTTACAATGCTTTCTGCTTAATAAATTTATCTAGTACTGCCTGTCCTGACGTTGTAATATTCAACAACCCTGCATTACTATATGATACTAAGCCTCTATTAATTATATTATTTGATGAATCATTTCTGTGGCTAATAATATTTCTAACAATCTGGTCTATAGCCGTATCGTTCCTGTCAACTAATGGTACAAGATTAACTCCATCTGGTTCTGTGTAATACCAGATGTACTTCTTTAATTCACTTGTATTAATATTGGGATGTCTATCCAAAATATACAAAACAATAAAGTCTAAATCTCGCTCTCCTATTTTTCCATAATTAGACATTCTCTTTATCCTCCTTTGTTACTACTTCTGTCATTTCTATTCTGCTCTTAGCCGCCTCGAAAAAAATAGGATCAATTTCACATCCAACATAATTTCTATTTAATTCCTTTGCAGCAACGCCCGTCGAACCAACCCCCATAAAAGGATCAAAAATCAGGTCACCTTCATTACTAGCTATTTTTATTAAATGTCTTAACAATTTTAGTGGTTTTTGAGATGGATGTTTAGGTTCTTTCAAACGCTCCTTTCCCATACATATCGGACATTCAAAATAATTATGCATCTCATTTTGACTTGAAAAATTCCATTTATGTTTTTTATTCCATAAACAAACTATCATCTCACAACTATTTAAGAATCCATTTTTAAATATCTTTGGCATAGGATTTGTTTTGTGCCATATAAAATATTGAAATGTATCAAATTCCGGATCAAAAGCTTCATGCCATTTACCTATTAAATTATAACTAGTAAAAATAAAAACATTTCCATCTGGTTTTAAGATACGCTTAAACTCATCCACAAAATCAAACGGATTAATTTCTTTTAAATCCCACTCTCCCAAATCATTATTAACCGCAGTTCTTCCTGGTAATGAAATATTTCCTGTAGAATATTGAGCAATATTATAAGGTGGATCCGTAAGTATCAAATCAATCGATTTATCTGGTATTCCTTTTATATATTCTAAGCAATCACAGTTAGCAAGTACACAATTAATATCCATTTGCAATTATATCTCTCACTCTAACATTATTCTCAAATGCTTCAGAATATATAACAATAAATTCATCATATATCATTTCATCTAATGGTAATATTTTCTCCCAAAAAAGTCGTCCAATTGCTTTGTGCTCTGCATCTAACATACCAAAAATGATTCCATCAGGGGAATTGCCCTCACCCCTATTATTATAACAAGCAGCAAACTTTGATTTATTATTTCCAAACATAGAAAATACTTTTTCAAGACGAATAACTTCATTCATATTTTCACCTTTATTCTTTGTATCCAAATTTCCACCTACTTTAATTTCATATACATATGCACGCTTACATGAAACACTCGGATAATTTACCACATGACCACTCCAGTATAAGTGCTGTGTCATTCCTTTATCTAATGGGTATGATAAAATTTCAACAACCAATCTTACATCATTTTCTCTCATTACAACAATATTTGGAACATTAAGAAATCCATATCGATATCGAGCACAATAAAATGCAATCTTCTGTAATCTCCTTCCTAGTTGAGAATCGAAGCTTCTCCCTACAGCCATATATTTTTCTTCATCACCATCAAATAAACTAAAAGGATTATTTGCTCTATTTGTAATATTACCTGCATATTTTTTTACCAATTCTTTGCCATCTCATTTAATTGGCACTCGATAAACTGCTTCAAATCTTCCCTGAACACTATCTTACTGTCCTTCTTATCATCTCATTTATTCTTAAATTAAGGTCAAGTTCCTCTAGTGCCATTTTGTACAGTTCTGTAAATCGCTCATATGTAATACCATCCGGGAGAATTGTGTTCCAAAATTTCTTTCCAATTAAAAACATCTCAGGAAAAGCCATATGTTTTTTTACAGCACCAGTCCATGTATTTCCTTCACCATTTTTATTATATAGAGTAGCAAAATAAGCTTTTGAATTAGAAATATTTAATCCCGCGTAGATAGTAAGAAGTTTTTCAACATTAGCGGGTGCATTGGAACTATCCAAATCTCCTCCTGCTTTAAGTTCCAAAACCACCCAATCTTTTCCATCAAAAAATGCTAGGTCAACCGGCTTTGTGTGATAACCAGGAGCTTTGTATCTCTGTGCCATTGGCAATAATGATTTTATACTATTCTGAGTAACTCCACTTTCCGAACGCGTACTACCTTTTCCTGTTGCAACATTTGATGCTCTGAACTCAGATATTGCTCCACGAAGTGCTCCATTATCAGTATCAATATCCGTCACAATAATCTGTCCACTTATTGAAGCGGGGTTAATATTATGTTTGACATTTCTAGGATTTACGATTGTTGGTACATTTTCATCTCCAAATTTTAATCGCGCTACTCTTTTTGCACATGTCTCGATAGCGAAGCCACTCTTAGACTCAAAGCTACTTACAAATACCATGTTTGCAATAATCTTTTCATCAAGCTGATTTAGCAAAAAATTATATCTTTTCTTTACAAAATTGGTTTTAAAATCACCTTCAATATTTAATATTAATTTGGAAAATTCCTCATAAACAATATTCTTTATCTGATCTTCTGTATTAGTCATCGCAATCTTCTCCTATGCCATCAAATAATTCTGAAATTGTAATATTAAGCCCTTTAGCAATTTTCTCAATATTTTGCAAAGAGATATTTCTCTTTCCTAATTCCACAGTCGCAAAATAGGTTCTATCCATATCAATTTTTAGCGCAAATTTTTCTTGACTCAGACCTGTTTTTTTGCGTAATTCTTTAATTCTTTCTCCAAGTTGCTTGGCTATCATTTAAGGCTTCCCCTCCTTTTTCGACAAAATAATTCTATATTTTTTTGTGGTTTTGAGGCAACGGGTTATAAGCAACATTTAAATATACAATGCTATTCGATGGTCTGCAGCTTCAAGATATTCACAATTAAGTTCGCTTCCTACAAATCTTCTGCCTTTTTTTATCGCAGAAACTCCAGTAGTACCTACACCCATAAATGGATCAAAAATTACACCTCCTGGGTTAGAAGCAACTTCGATAAAATGATCAATTAATTTCAAGGGTTTTTGAGCAGGATGAAATGGAGATTTAAGACGCTCAGGATATGAACAAATAGGACATTCGAAAAAATTATGCATCTCATCTTGAGTTGAGAAATTCCAAATATGACCTTTATTCCATAGAAATATAACAAACTCACAGCTATTACAAAACCCCGTTTTGTACACTTTCGGAGCTGGATTTGTCTTATGCCATACAAATATTTGAAATGTATCAAATTCTGGATCAAAAGTTTTATGCCAATCGCCAATTTGATTGTAACCTGCAAAAATAATTATATTACCTCTTGGTTTAATAATACGCTTAAATTCACGTACATACTCAACTGGATTTATTATAGTTTTATCCCAGTCGGCAATATCGTTATTTAATGTGCTTTTTCCTTCTCGTGGAATGTTTCCAGTAGAATACTGTGAAATGTTATAAGGTGGATCTGTTAAAATCAAATCTACTGATTGAGACGGCATTCGTTTCATTAACTCATTACAGTCCTCATTGAATAATTTATAGATGCTTGGTTTTTTAGATATCAATCGTTATCCTTTCCCCAGTCGAGTTATTTTATAATATCACTTTCAGATTATATTGCAACAGATTATAAGCAACAAAATGGCCACAATCTCAGTAGTTCTTCCTACCAACAATTGTGGCTTTTGTCATTCATATTACATCCCTAAGTAGTCGAAACCGTAGTAATTCCAAGGCTTTCCGCCGTATTCTGCCCCGCGTTGCCCCAGTCTGAGAAGGTATGCATTATCATAAAACTGGAGTGCCGTGGCAGATGAAAAGTACTTTTATCATAATCTCTATAATCCTCCATAAGTCTCAAAAACGTTGATTTTACAAGGCTTTTTATTGTATTTCATAATCTTTGCTTTTATACGGTGTTTTTGGTTCTGCTACCATCGACAACTTTTCCTCCGTGATAATCGCATTAAGGTCACGGTCTCGCTGTTCCACCACATACTCATGCCATTCATTCATGACATCATCCACATCATTGATTCCTGCAATAAATGTTTCAATGAGCTGTTTCTTACTACGAAGCTCCGGACTGGCATCGATCGCCTTATTGATGGTTATCAACACTTCCTTGTCTTCACAATGGGTATCATGGTACTTCTTTACGAGCATGAGAATATAATCAATGTTAATTTCTATCTGCCGGATCAGTTCAATCTCAAATACTACATCGTCTGTAATATCCGTGCTTTCCTGACGCTTGCGTTTCCACTCATCACGTAAGTCCTGATAGTGTCCAAGGTAATCCTGTAAATCACGTTCAGAATCGAACTCTCCACCAGATTTTCCGGCATTCGATGCATAATGGTCTAAGGTACTCGTATGCATCACCAAAAGCATCTAAAATACTCTTAAATACATATTGTGGCAAAATCATTACATATATTACTTATCTTTCCCACAACATTTCTTATATTTTTTCCCTGACCCACAAGGACACGGATCATTTCTTCCTATCTTAAGATACTCTCTTACATATGGCTGCTGATAACCAAAATCTTCATAATCAAAAGGATAATCGTTAAACATAATATCATCAAATTCTGTATCTTCAAATGAATTATTCCACTTTTCATCTTTTAACGCACCTGGCATCTGTAGGATTATTTGCTTATGTTTCCTCAGTTCTTTTGCCATCTTTTTTCCTAATTTAGATATTTTCTCAAGTTCCTTTATAAGACCATCTGCCTCTTTATATTGTTCAATCATCAGATAATTAAATGCCAAGTCATATATATATTCCTCAGAACAAATATTTTCTTTATTCTTATATTCCATAAGCTTATCTGCATAATTAATAAACTTCTTTTCACTATCAGTTGTTACATTTTCATTACCTATGCTGTACATCATACATTGTATATCAGCCGGAAATTCATACATATGTTTATATTCTTTATTACCAGTTTTCTGATAATTATTATCTGATACCATATCTAACGACCAGGCTGATATATTTTTTTCATCTGCATATTCTATTCGGTTTCTTCCTTTAAGCATCGGCAGCTGAATTTCTAACATCAGACCTGTAATAGTCTTCCATATCTGTATACATGCCTCTATATTTTCATTATCCATATAATCTTTAAATAACTCATCAAATATCTGGTCAATCGTATATCCACTAATCACCTTACTTAAAGTTTCTATGAGTATATCATTTGCCTCATACTCAGGTATATTAAATATATTAACAAGACTATCATACAGAATATCTATCCACTCACTCCAATTGCCAATATCGTCTGCATAATCTACTATCTGTTCTCTTGTATAAATTATATATGGCATATCTTTTACATATTTATCCATATTTTTTACTATATTCTCTGGACTGGTTACATACTTCGACGAAACATATCTCTTTCCATCACCGTTAGAAAATGTATTAATCAGGTTGTTATATCTTGCATGCCAGTATACATAACGATAAAAATCTTCTTTATTCTGATTTTTGTAATACCTGCTTCTATATATATCATATAAGCTTTCAAGTTCAAGCATTCCGTAGACCAGCACAATACTTCCAACCCTGTCATCAAGTTTATTTATCTCTTTATATACTTTCTTTTTTACGTTTTTATCAATATTTTCAATATATTTATCAATATCCGAAGCCAATCCTATCCTCACATAGTCCCCTTCAACCGAAAAACTTCCAAGTCCCAGACTTATAGTTTTCACTATTGTCTCTTCATATTGCCCCAGATTACACATGTATCCTAACGGCTTACTATTAAGCTGTACAAGTTCATCATATTGTTTTTCATTATATATGTACATAATATATTCTGGATGATTCATTAATTCATTTGTTATTGCTGATATCTTTTCTTCCTTTGATAATAATTTATCCTGTGGCAATCCTAAATATTTATAATAATCTGCCGCTTCCTTTTCTCCTAATGACATAAGCAGTTCTTTCTGGCTGCTCATATTTCTTGCTATACACAGGTTATTATTTTTATATGTACCATTCTCTTCTGAGTTATCAATAAATGTTCTTAATTGCATTAACTTCTTTGTCATATCAGATGCATTGCCATTATATTCGTCCAATACTTCTGCAACAATATTATTACGCACTTCTGGATTCATACCCGCAAGCTTCTTTAATGCTTCTTTAAACATCTTCAGATTATTGTCTATGACACATTCAAATTTATTGCCTTCCTCGTGACCTTTTCTTATGTTATTTTTTTCATTTTCATACACTGGAATACTCATACATCCTAGTTTTCTCTCTACAATTTCTTTATTGAACTCACTCCTATAGTATTCTTCTATGCCACTTTCAATATTATCTGCATCATCCAATTCATCATATAATTCCTCGTACTGACACCATACTCCGCCACAATCTTCTACGAAATTATCTCCCTTAGTTTTTAAAAGTTTTACATAACGAGCATTATATGTTTCATCATATTTTTCTATATTTATCTTATGACGCCAGTCATCACCAAAATCATATGTATAGCGAATCCACTTATAATTATTAAAAAATTCATCTATGGCAACTGATTTTTCATCATACCATTCACGCCATCCATAGACATCTTCATCATCACTAATCACAATATTTTCTGATGGCAGCGTAAATTCATGCAAATGCATATCTTCCCAGCCAAATAATATCTGTATTATTCTATGGACATCAAAAAAAGTAACCTTATCTGGAATTATCACTCTTCTCCATATTGGTGGATGTGAATCTTCTATTACTATCTTACATACATAACCAGCCATAATTTTATCTCCTAACATCAATATTTACTTTAACCATTACATTTTTATATAATCGTATCTATATTTTTATAATAAACCATATTTGCAAAAATAAAAATATCTGTATTTCAAAATTTTACTTTTTCCAACTCTCCCAAGACACAAAATGTTCCCATTCTTACCATATTTTCTTCACCATTCTCCCTTACACTATAGATAATCAATAAAACAACTAAACAAAAGAACCAGAGAAAGGATGAATGAATATGATTAATTTAAAGAAGGTAAACAAATCGTGCGTTGCCGCAGTTATACTTGCGATGTGTCTTATGACATCAGGCTGCGGTTCACAGGCAGATACAAATAGCAGCACTGGAAATAGTGCCAGTACAACAGTCACTTCAAGCATTACAACAGAGAACACAAATGTAACTCACGCAGATGATGCAGATAATTATAAAACAGAAATAACAGGAGCATTTACTATTACATCGGGCGATGGTACTTCAGTAACACAGAACGGTTCTGTGTATACAATAACACAGGCTGGTGAATATACTGTTTCGGGGCTTTTATCAGAAGGCCAGATTGTTGTTGATGCCGCCGATGATGCAGAAGTAACAATTACACTTAATGGCACATCCATCACCTGCTCAACTGGTTCACCTATATACATTAAAAATGCAGATAATGTAAAGATTAAATCTGAAGAAAATACTTACAACTGCGTTGTTGATGTAAGAGAAAAAGCCAGTGACGATGCATCCGATGATGCCGGCAATGCTGCTATTTATGCAACATGCGACCTTAAGTTTGTAGGAAAAGGCGCATTATCAGTAACTGGCAACTACAATAATGGTATTCAGAGCAAGGATGACCTTTCTATTAAAAATGTAACTATAAAAGTTACGGCTGTTAATAATGCAATAAAGGGTAACGATGCTGTTGATATTGAGTCGGGCGAAATAATCGCTATCTCTAAAAAGGATGATGGCATAAAGACATCTAACAGCAGTCTTTCAAGCAAAGGCAAGCAGAAAGGAATTGTCACAATATCTGGTGGCAATATAGATGTATACGCAGCGTGTGATGGTATTGATGCTGCTTATGGAGTTGATGTATCTGGTGACGGCAATCTTAACATTTATACAGATACTTATTCTGAATATAGTGAAGAGGTTACAGACAGTTCAACAACAAACACAAGCTCTTCTAATTCAGGCAACAGTTCTTCAAACAGCTCTGGCTCATCAAAGTCATCTGCCAGCGCAAGTATGATGTCATACACAACAGATGGCACATCAACTTCTGATATATCTGCTGCTTACACTATAAATACTTCCAGTGACAACAGTTCAGGCATTACTCTGACTGCAGACACTAACAACCAGAACAATGGTAATATGGGCACTCCTCCAGATATGAACAATAATCAGAATGACGGCAGTATGGGCACTCCTCCGGATATGAATAACAGCCAGAATAGTTCTGATAGCAATAATAACTCAGGTTTTGGTGGCGGCTTTGGGGGCGGAAATAACGGCAATAAGCCGGGTGATATGAATAACAGCTCTGACAATTCTACCAAGAAGTCTTACTCTACTAAGGGAATTAAGGCTGACAGCGAAATAACTATATCCGGTGCAACTATTAATATCAGTTCAACAGATGATGGTATCCACGCTAATTCAGACTCAGGCGTGCTTGAAACTGGCGAAGACGGAAAAGGCGTAATAACAGTATCAGGCGGTTCTATCACAATATCTACTGGTGATGATGGTATCCACGCTGACAAGGAACTTGATGTAACTGATGGATATATAAATGTTGTAACTTCTTATGAAGGTCTTGAAGCTATGACGCTTAATATCAGCGGTGGAAAGGTATATGTATATGCTACTGATGACGGACTTAACGCCTGCACTGGTGATGGCTCTACTACTCCACTTATTAATATTACTGGTGGATATGTAGATGTTACAACGGCTTCTGGTGATACTGATGGTATTGACTCTAACGGTAACTATACACAGTCAGATGGTATGGTTCTTGTAAAGGGCGGCAGCTCTTCAGGTCAGGTATCCGGTTCAATAGATGTCGATGGAACAGTCACTGTAACTGGTGGAATATGTGTAGCTTTAGGTGGTGTCTGCGAAACACCTGAGAATTCAGCAAATGCTTATGTTTTCAGTTCATTATCATTTAATGCCGGAAGCTATTCGCTTAAGGATGCAAGTGGCAATGAAGTACTTAGCTTTACATTAACTGAAAGCTATTCAAACGGATGGATATGTGCATCTGCTCTTACAACTGGTACAGAATATACTCTTTACTGCGATGGTAACTCCGTTGCAAACTGGACACAGACAAGCGGCACTATGGGCGCAACCAATACTGGCGGCTTTGGCGGCGGTTTCGGAGGTGGCGACCGTGGTGGTAATATGAATGGCAATTCTAATGGCAACGCCCCTGGCGGTAATATGAATGGCAGCGCCCCTGGCGGTAACATGAACGATAGATAATTTTAACTACAACATTAAATATAACTGTCCGCTTATATATAGATAATACATATTATGATGCAGCCAAAAGTAAATCTTTAAATCTTATTTCTAGCAATTATATAAACATTAAAACAACTTGATTAAACATTTTTAATACTTACTTAAAAAAATGACTGGATAATTGGAATTAACAATTATCCAGTCATTTCTTTATTTAGTATATCAACTTATAATATAGCTCACTCTTAATATATTATAATATTCATAGACAAATAAATTTTAAAAGATATGTATTTTTACATGTTTCTGATAAATATAACGGCAGTAGCAAAATGCCTTGTAGATAATATCGGCAACAATATCTGTATATAAAAAAACGATATAATAACAATCGTAAAACACTTTACAACCATTTTTTCATCATAACTATTTCAATATAAAAATTTAAAAATCAAAAAATAAATCGTTTGACTTATATTTTGCATAATATATCAAAAATGCATAAAATATATCTTTATAATAACCACAAAATTATTCCATATTTTAAATGAAATGTACCCATTTATAATATTTTAAGAGCCTTTATAAAATACAGTATATCACCATATTTTATTTATCAAGCTTCCTTATAATAACTCCCAGTTCTGCCACTATTGCCAGCCCCATTCCCATAAATATAAGGTCTGTGGCTGATTTCTTACTATTCTTGTGTACCGCCCTGTATCTTATGTTACCGCTATCCTTTAAAATTGCTGTCTGTTTCCTTAGAAACCAAGTAATTACATTTATCCCTGTAATCAATCAGAGGACTTTCCGCCTCTTTTCCAACAGAAATATTTTTATTATCGTAAAGCGACTTTATAAGTGTTCCATCAAAAGGACTATAAGCTCTTTTAAATGCTGAACAAACCAGAAGGTCATATGTTTCATCAACCTTTGTAATATCAGAACATCTGACTTCTATACGTTTTATTATTCCGTCAATATTAATTTCCCTGCACCACTCCATATGAACCTTCTCCTATCTAACATCTGCAAATGTAATTTATCAGCATTTACCTATTAAAAAGATGTACTTATCTTATATTTTAGATAAAAATGAAAATATCGTTTGTAATCTAAACCTATCAAAAAACAGTGTACTTATCTCAATCCACACAACTTACTTCCACTACGCCAACTTCCTGCTCCTGATGTCCGCCTCGTGGATAATAATATGTCATTATAACTTTGAAATGTGCTTCATCAATATCTTCTGCATAGTAATCTCCACTCCATTTCTTCACATTTCTTATTAGGCGTTTATAAAACTCTCCAAACTGCATAAATCCTAACTTCTTTGAGCCTCTATTTTGCAATTACCTAACATTTCCTATGTGAATACATATATAAAATATATTTATTATCAATACTATAAACGAACAAATACAGGAAAATGCTGTCTCATACTGCCACATTTATATAGTTCTACTTAGAATATGTAAGCTCCCTGTTATTCTCATCATAATCAAACAGACCATCATTCTTCTCTTCAATAGCCTTAATGATATGATAGGTGTATTCGTTGTAAGGTGTTGGTATTCCCAGTTCTTTTCCCATACGCATAAGTGCTCCTGAAAACATATCTATCTCTGTATGGCGCTTGGCATCAATATCCTGCAATGTTGAATATCTGGCTGTTGGTGGCACTGCACTTCCACGTGTTGATGTCTTTTCAATAACACTCATATCAATTCCTTTAGCCTTGGCGATTGCTTCAAGCTCATTTCTCAGACCATTACTTATCGCCTTCATATGTTCACTGTCTGTATAACAGCCGACTCCTGCGCCAAGTACTGCCTGTGGAAGATTATTGCTTACATTCAGTCTGAACTTACTCCATATTTCTTCTTTTATATGTTCAGTTATCCTGTAATTAATTCTGCCTGCTCCAAAAAGTGCATCTATAGCCTGTATTCTCTCACTCTGATAAGGCTCATCTGCCTCGCCAAATATAATACCTATTGTTGTTTCAGGATTAAAATAATATCCACTACCCTCCTTATGTGAAGCAACCTTTATAAGTGAATAAACAATGTGTGACATTCCTATCTTTTCAGCTATTATATCTTCACTGTCAACACCATTCATAAGGCTCATTACAATAGTATTTTCTCCTACTGCCGCTTTGATACTGTCAAGCGCAGCATGAAGTGCTCCATATTTTAAGGAAACTATAAGAAGGTCTACTCCGTGTGCCTCCTGAGGTGTCCATACCTCTGGTCTGTAGACTTCATCATTTATAAGACAGCCTTCTTTCTTTAACCTGCTGGCACGCTCACCTTCCGCTATTACTCCAAGCTTTATATCCTTCACGCTGTTAAGTCCCCATATAACATATGAGCCTACTGCTCCAGCACCTAATATTGCAACTGATTTTATCTGCATAATATTTTCTCCATATTCTTTATTAATAACAAGGTCACCCACACCTATGAGCAGACTCATGTGGGTTTAGACCTTTTGACCTTGGTATCATTATAATAATAATCAATAATATAGGCAACCGGATTTATCTACTCTATACACTTTTGACTGGTGTCTAATGGAAAGCAGATTACATACAAATACAAATAACCGCCTGGTCAAAACCTCATAATAACAACAAAGGGCGGAATTGAATTTAAACGCTCAATTCCGCCCTTATAACATTCCTATTTAGTGAACGTCAATTATTAGATTATGTCAGATAGTAATTCTAATATGCAACGCCATTAGATACCTCAACGTAGTAAATATTAACTCCTCCATCCTCTGATATAAGATAATATTCACCTGCATCCGGCACCCTGAATGAAACTGACTTAAGAGAATTGCCTGGAATTTTTGATGTACTTGTAATATCATTTCCATCCTTGTCAATTATCTTGATAAGTCTTGAGTCATCTGTGCTTGAACTTGTAGCATATACCTTTACCTTGGATTCACCAGCTGTCTTAAATGCAATAGCCCTGCCGCTTGTGCTGCCACTGCCAGAAAGCTTAATTCTTCTTGTAAAGTCTATACCCTTATATTCTTTGCTGCTCTTATCTACTGTTACTGTAGACTTACTGCCTGCAACAATCTTAAATCCGTCTACTGTAAGTGTTGACTTTAATTTTCCTGTTCTTACATCATTGGCATTAAGAACAAGCTTAGTACCGCTTACATCCGAACTCGTTGTGTTTTCTGTTGCTTTTGTTGTGGCTTCTGTTGTCTTTTCTGTCGCCTTTGTTGTGGCTTCTGTTGTCTTCTCTGTTGCTTTTGTTGTAGCTTCTGTTGTCTTTTCTGTTGCTTTTGTTGTAGCTTCTGTTACAGACTCTGTTTCTTTCTCTGTTGGCTTTACCTCATCTGATGATTTTCCTGTAACGCTTATAATCTGGTTAGCTGCATTAAAGTGTGCACCAAGAGTTGCATAACTGCCCTGTGTTTCATAAAGGTTGTTCATATTGATAGTTCCGTCAACATTTCTTAACTGCTTATCTATATCACCATTAAGATTAATGGAATTATCTGTATTCTTAAACATTCCAGTTACTGTAGCCGGATTATCTACAACTGTACCCTTCTTGTCACCATTTACAACAGGTGTTGGTAATACACCTGACAGTCTGAAATACTTACCTGAATTGTAATATATAGAGTCACTCATATTACCTGTAAACTTATCTGAGTCTATAGCATTTGCTGAAACAAGCCCAACATATACAGCTTCACTTGAAGCTCTGTAGCACAAGAAGTTACCCTTCTTTGCTGACTGTCCATTACCCCATGCTGTAGCATTTATAATTGTAAGACCTGATGGGTTGTTGTTATCAGTAAATCCTGTTGCTCCATTATTAAATGAAAGACAATTAAGTACAACATGAGGTGTACCAACACCAGAACCACCAAGCTTGAAACCATTCATATCACCATTTGCATAATGAACACCATTAGACAGTGTTCCGTTACCAAATGATACACAGTTTCTTATAGTTATTACGCCGATAGGACCTGTAGCAGACTTTGCAAAAAGGTCCCATCCATCATCTGAATTACAGTATGATATACATCCATCAAATACATTACCTTCGCCGCATGTAAGCTTTGCTGCGAAACCATCAGCATTTTCACCTGTACCACCCTGGTCTGGATAATCGCAGTTATCAAACGCTGTACAGTTGATTATAAGGTTGTTTGATGGCCATAAATCCTTAGTTGCTGCTGTTGTGTCATATCTTGATATCTGAAGACCTGAATCCCTGTTTGCCTCAAATACACATTTTTCAAAAATGTTATTGTTACCTGCAAGTAATACTCCGTTATCACCAGCTCCATAGAAGTTAATTCCCTCGAAATACCAGTAATCACCATCTACAACAACACCTCTGTTTGCACCATCAAGTGTCTGTGCTGAAAAGTCAAACTTAACACTGGCACCATCTGCTGCCTTAACAACTATGTAAGCACCATTCTTTCCATTCATAGCATTATTGATAACTATTGTGTCTGTGAACTTATAAGTTCCATCTTTGACAATAATAACATCTCCTGCCTTTGCACTATTTATTGCTGACAGAATTTCTGATGATGATGAGACATACTTTGCATTTTTAAAGTCAGAATCTTTCTTTGTACTTAAGTCAGTATAAGCGCCTGAATAATCAAGGCTTGTCTTATCATAACTGTTGTTAGTATCTGAACCTGTAGTTTCCTTTTCTGTTTCCTTTGTTGCTTCTGTTGCCTTAGAAGTTGTAGCCTTTGTAGTACTTTCTGTAGCCTTTGAAGTTGTTGCCTTCTCTGTAGCCTTTGTAGTACTCTCTGTTGCTTTTGTTGTTTCATCTGTTGAAGGTTCTGGAGTTACTATGCTGGCATTAGTTCCGCCAACTGCTACAAGCTCTGTATTCTTATAATTAGTAACTGCAGCCTTTAAATCTTTATCTACAGCGTATACTGTGTCGTCTTCATCGCTGAACTTCCAGTCGATAACACCACCGCCAAGACTTCCTGCTCCTTTTGAAGATGTAACAAGTGCTGGAACATCCTTTGCTGCTATAAGGCTTCCTGCCTTAACTCCAAGGTCCTTAGTTGTATCAAAGTTATCATATGATGTACCACCTGCTGCTGTCTTGTATGATGATGGTACTTTCTCACTTGCAGAAGAAGCAAGATATGCATCAAATGTTGTAGAATTGGCAGCTTCCCCTGTAACTGATGCTGCATTGGCATATATGATACCTGTTGCACCAACTATCTCATTGCCATAAGCTTTGATAATACCACCATTCTCACCTGAAAATGTACCTTCGCCTAAAGCATCTGTACCCTGATTAGATGAAAGCATAGGATACTTGCAGTTTCTAAAGTAGTTGTTTTCTATATATAGAGAAGAACCCATAGTTGAACCTACGCCATACTTTGCATTTCCATCATAATAATTGTTGTACATATGTACTGACATTGTTCTTACTCTGGCATGTCTTGAGTCTGAATGGTCAAACCAGTTATGATGATATGTGATGTAGTTAGGACCACTCTCACTCTTCATACCACATAAAGAACATTTTCCTGAGTCATAGAAATGTACATATGAAACTGTTATATACTGTGAATCACCCTTTATATCGATAGAACCATCACCCTTTGCCTGGTCAGCATCCCCGCCAACCTTGCCGTAGTAAAGGTCTACATTATGTATCCATACATTGCAGTTTGCTGTATCAAGAGAAATTCCATCATCCATAAAGTTAAGAATTGAAAGATTTCTCATCTCAACATTTCCTGCATTTCTTAAAAGGAAACCGAATCCGCTTATACTTGCATCCTCGCCTATTCCTTCCAAAGTCATATTAAGATTAGAATAAGCACTTGCTCCCTTTATCTGCACACCCTCAGATGAGCTTGAGAACTTATCCATACCTGCATCTGTAAGACATCCTATTACCCTTACATCAAGTGCCCTTGTTTCTACACCCTTGCTGGCACTCTTTGTATATGCATCGATAATTGTCTGAAGACCTGTATACTGCTTTTCGCCTTTTGCTTCCATAATGCCGGCTGTTATAGTCTTTGCATTATCATTAGTTACATAAAGAACGATTGCATCACTCTTAAGTGTTCCGTCTTCGTTATATGCTCCCGAACCTGTCTTATATCTTGATTCAGAAGAAAATGCAAAACCAGACCTGTCATATGAGCTTACGCTGAGTACATCTGTCACCTCAGCTTTGGCAGTTACCTCTTTACCATTCTTTACTGGCACTACCTTAATAACATAGTCACCTGCCGCAAGACCAACAGCATCAACTCTGTAGTAATTCTTATACTTTCTTATGAGTTCATTATCAATTCTTGCGTATGCTGAATCTGACTGTGAAGCTTTTTTGATATACGCTGTATATCCGTCTGCCTCTTTATCAACCGCCCATTCTGCATAAGCTGACTCAAGCCAGCCTTCTGCTGTACCGTTAAACTGTACTGTTCCAACCTCTGCCTTTGCGGTAGATATAGTTGTTGGAATAATGACACTTACAACCATCAGTGCTGCAAGTATCCATGCCCATCCTTTGCGGGCACTTCTGCTAATATTAGCTTTCATGTTATGCCTCCCAATACATTTATTTGTACAATATTCCTTGTACATATGATGCCTTACTCGCTTATATTAGCAATATTGTATAATAATGTACACACTTTAACGTGGTAAATTAGTACCATTTATAAAAACAATGTTGTTTATTTATTAAAAGTATATGGATATTTTGTCGCTTTTTATTATTATATCAAACACGCTGTCTTTCGTGAATTCCGCCACTGTCAGACATAATATAAGCGGATGCCTGTACTATAGACATCCGCTTATATTATGTCGTCCGTCCGTTAATAAACTGACAACAACATCCATTATCTAACCTTATTCTTTATCTCTGTTTCAATCTTCTTAACAAACTCATCCAGCGCAAGTGTTGTAGTATCCTGCTCACCGTGAAGTCTGTAAGATACAGTTTCATTTTCCTGCTCATTAAAGCCAATAACAAGAAGATATGGAACCTTCTGAATCTGACCTTCACGCATACGATAACCAAGCTTCTCTGCTCTGTCATCAAGCTCTACTCTTACATCCTTTTCAGCAAGAGCATCTACTATCTTATGGGCATAATTCATAATATCTTCATTATCAGTCTTAACAGGCATTACTCTTACCTGAACTGGTGCAAGCCATGTTGGAAGATTACCCTTTGTTTCCTCAAGTATATAAGCCATAAATCTGTCAAGAGAACCAAGTATAGCTCTGTGAAGCACAACAGGAGTCTTCTTCTCGCCATCCTTGTCAACATATGAAAGATTAAACTTAGCTGGAAGACAGAAATCTAACTGACATGTTGAAAGTGTAATCTCATTACCAACAGCTGGCTTAACATTAACATCAAGCTTAGGACCGTAGAATGCAGCCTCACCAATTTCCTCTGTATATTCAATGCCAAGACTGTTCATAACATCTCTTAAAGCATTTTCAGCCTTATTCCACATTTCATCATCATCATGATACTTAGTCTTGTTCTCTGGGTCACGAAGAGAAAGTACACAACGGTAATTAGTGATGCCAAAGTCCTTATATGTGCTGAATATAAGGTCAACTACGCTTGATATTTCATCCTTAATCTGCTCTGGTGTAACAAAAAGATGTGCATCATTCTGACAGAAATGTCTTCCTCTTTCAATACCCTTTAATGTTCCACTTGACTCATATCTGAAGTCATGTGCAATCTCACCAATTCTTATAGGAAGATCCTTGTAAGAATGAAGTCTGTTAGCATATATCATCATATGATGAGGACAGTTCATTGGACGAAGTACAAAGCTTTCATCATCAACCTGCATAGCTGGGAACATATTTTCCTTATAATGATCCCAGTGTCCTGATGTCTTGTAAAGGTCAACTGTACCTACACAAGGTGTAAGAACATGCTGGTAACCAAGCTTTCTTTCCTTACCCTTTATATAATCTTCAAGCTCCTGCCAGATAATATAACCCTTTGGAAGATACATAGGAAGTCCACGTCCGATAAGGTCATCCACCATAAAGAGCTGCATATCCTTACCTATCTTTCTGTGGTCTCTTTCCTTTGCTTCTTCAAGCTCCTGAAGATGTGCTTCAAGTTCTTCTGGTGTTGGGAAACATACACCGTAAATTCTCTGAAGAACCTTATTGTTGCTGTCACCCTTCCAGTATGCACCTGAATGTCTGAGTAACTTAAAGTTACGGCATAACTTAACATTATCTACGTGAGGTCCACGACAGAGGTCAGTAAAGTCGCCCTGCTCATAACAAGAGATTGTTCCGTCTTCAAGATTAGAGATAAGGTCTAACTTATACTCATCATCCTTGAACATTTCCATAGCTTCTTCCTTTGAGATTTCCTTACGGACAATTCTCTTGCCGCTCTTTGCAACCTTTTTCATTTCCTTTTCAATCTTAGGAATATCTTCATCCCTTATAACATCATCGCCAAGGTCTACATCATAGTAGAAACCTTCTGCTACTACTGGTCCAACCCAGAACTTAGCCTGTGGATAAAGGTGCTTGATAGCCTGTGCCATAAGATGCGCACATGAATGATTTAATGTCTTTAACTGTTCGTCTTCTTTGAAATTAACCATTGTTTTTCTCCTTCTAATAATGTCCGATTTTTTCAATAATGCCAGAATTCACATATGCTCTTGTCTGCATACTTCTGGTGTAAATGCAACGAAAGCACCTTCAGGTAGGTACACTTTCGCCTGCCTAAGGGTGCTTTCACACGGTTCCACCTTATATTTCACTTTAATGGTCTGTAACGTACACCACACGGTAACGCTTCAAAGTATATACTCACGTATATGCTTCTTCTACGCACAGCTCGGGAATGGTTTTCATATAATAGCTTCATAAGCTGCTTCCACCACACACAGCTCTCTCTGGATGTCACACATATACTACTTTTTCCGTCAATGCTTTTAATTATTTGCTTTTGCTGGTTGTTATTGTACCACGGGATAATTTAATTAACAACACCTTTTTTAATCATTTTCTTTAAAATGTATCTCTGGAACTGCAACTCCGTCATAAGTAACATGTGTCTTCTTATGCATATGTGCGTGGTAGTCAGCATTATCTGCTGCCATATCTTCATTGCCTGCTGTGCCTGCTCTGACATTCTGTGCATCGACATCACCTGCGCCATCGGCACCTTCTGCCTGCTGCCCGTTTACCTTGTTATCACTCCCACCCGGCTTTGCATCTGCATTGCCCTTTATATGAATTTCCGGAATAGCCAGATTATCATACGAAAGGTCGTAACCCTTTTTAGGAGTGTTATCTTTATTACGCATTTTCTTTAAAAAATTAAACATAGCATTCCTCCTCATATTAATCTTAATTCCAACATTACATTTGCCTCTCACATTTTACAGCAGATTAATAAATAACGTAATAATCAGGCTGTTAAGGAAATCTGCAAACAGACTTCCTATAAGAGGAATTATAAGATACGCCTTGACAGATGGCACATACTTATCACAAAGCGCCTGCATATTAGCCATGGCGTTAGGTGTTGCACCCATACCGAAGCCGCATGTTCCTGCAACAAGCACTGCCGCATCGTAATCTCTTCCCATAACATTGAACACTACAAAATATGTATACAGCATTATTACAAGCGCCTGTGTCAAAAGCAGTATAACAAGTGGAAGTGCAAGTGCTGCAAGCTGCCACAGCTTAAGTGTAATCATCGCCATACCAAGGAACAGCGAAAGTGCTATACCACCAAGGTCATTAATCTCACCCATATGTATAGCGAAATTCTCATTGCTTGAGTACTCCGCAATATTACGCATAAGAGCTGCCGCAATCATCGCACCTATATATATAGGGAAAGTCATACCTGTCTTAGTAAGTGCCCATGAAAATATTGTTCCTATTCCTATTGCTATGATGAGCTGGAATACCGCCGCTGCATACATCTGTGTATGACGTTCGTGTTTCTTCTCATCCTCGACTAAAAGGCTGTCATCCTCAAGAATAGCTGTCTTTAAAAGGTCCTTTTTATCTATAAGTCTTTTACCTAAAGGTCCGCCTATGATACTTCCGAATATAAGTCCAAATGTAGCAGCTGCTGTACATATGGTTGTAGCACCCTGTACATTAAAATCCTCAAGTACAGGACCAAATGCGCCCGCTGTACCATGTCCTCCGACCATAGGTATAGAGCCTGTACACATTCCTATAAGTGAATTAAGTCCAAGAAGCTTTGAAAGTCCTACGGCAACAATGTTCTGTGTAAATATAAGCACAATTACAAGTCCAAGAAACATTACCATAGACTTTCCGCCCTTCTTAAGCACCTTAAGATTGGCCTGAAACCCTACAGATGTAAAGAAAAAGACCATACATACCTCTTTTAATATATCATCAAACTCGAATTCAAGAATTCCTGTCGCATAGCATATGCATGTTAATATTGCAAATAAAAAACCGCCAACTACAGGTGCTGGTATACAGAACTTCTCAAGTATGCTTATTCTCTTTCGTAAATAACTTCCTAACATCAGAACTACTACAGCAACAGCCATTGTCTGATACATATCTAACTGAATTTTCATATATATCTCCATTTCATAAACGTATTAACTATACCTGCTATATATAACAGGTTTTTTACTGCCCTTTAATAAGTATCATACTTATACCCATAAGCAGTCAGGGTGACAATATCCGTTACGGTTACTGTCATTCTGTCTTAACATTAACACCCTGTTTAGCATAATACGCCGCCGCTCCTGCATGAAATGGAATATCCATGCCATTTGCTCCTTCCTTGACATCGAATAAAGCATCAAGTGAAGTTGCATTTTTAAAGTCTGAACTGTGTGAGAATATCAGACTTGTTATCTGTTCTGTTGTTGAGTCTGAAAGGCTTGAAGATGCTATAAGCACCGCCCTTACGCCTATCGTGCTTACAGGCTCATTCTGTCCCTGATATGTTCCCGCAGGAATTGTATATTTTTCATACAAAGGATAAGCTGTCAGAAGCTTTTCAATACATTTGTCATCAAGACTTATAACATCTATGTCACAGCTTTTTGATATCTGTTCTATTATACCCGTTCTTATTCCGGCTGTACAAAACATAGCATCTATCTGACCGTCAGCAAGCTTTTCTGCCGCCTCTGCATAGTCCATATTGACTGTCTTTACAAGCTCCTCTGTTATGCCGCTTACCTTAAGTATCTCCTCAGCATTTTTCTCTGTTCCTGACTCTGCTGCACCTATGCTCACTGTCTTTCCGACAAGGTCATCTATAGAGCTGATACCTGACTCCTTTCTTACGACTATCTGACATGCTTCTATATACAGTGCCGCAAGTGCCTTATACCCCTTCTGGTAATCGCCATTTTCAAAGGTGCCCCTGCTGTTATAGGCATCACTAAGCATATCTGCCTGAACTATTCCAAGGTCGATATAACCACCTGATATAAGCCTTAAGTTCGCTACCGAACCTGCTGTTGTCTTGGTTTCAAAAGTATAACCGCTCATATCTTCGTGTGCTATCTGTGCAAATGTGCTTGAATATGCATAATACACACCACCGATATCAGCCGCACCTACTCTTATATTTTTGCTTTTACCGCCGCAGCCTGTCATAACAAGCATAACAAGTGCAAGCAGCATCGCCGCTATTCGTTTCATAAGCTTCTCTCCTGTTCATTTTTTCTGGTTTATTCTGTCATCTGTACACTCCCCGCACTAACCGCGAAGCATTAACTCCTTTTCAACAACCTTTCCATCCTGCATATATATTCTTGGAACTCTCTTACTTACTGCGCATGTCAGCTCATAAGGAATAGTTCCCGCAAGCTCTGCCATCTTTTCAATAGGATTGTTATCTCCAAATATCTCTACTTCACTTCCAACATCAACGCCCATCTTATCTGTCAGGTCTATCATACACATATCCATACATATCTTGCCTCTCTGTGGAACTAAGCCCTCACTTGTCATAAGCTCATATCTGTTAGAAAGGCATCTGAAAAATCCATCGGCATATCCATAAGGAACAACACCCATTCTTGTCTTCTTGTCTGTCTTATATATTCCGCCATAGCTTATAGCAGTTCCAGCAGGGTATGTCTTTATTGTGCTTACCGTTGTCTTAAGTGACATAACCGGCTTTAAGCCAAGTTCCTCTGCAAACTCACCATATCCATACAGAAGAAGGCCCGGTCTTACCATATCAAGCCATGTCTCAGGATACTTTGCAACCGCACCTGTATTGGCACAGTGTCTTATCTGAAACTTCTTTCCAAGCTTCTTTTCTACTGCATCTATCACACTTGTAAACAGCTCAAACTGGTGCTTTGTATAAGCCCTGCACTCTTCTCCCGGTTCATCTGACACTGCAAAATGTGTAAATATACCCTCAGGCATAAGTCCCGGAAGCTCACAGCCTTCACATATTCCTTCAACACCGCTGTCAAAGTAATCACCATCACAAAGATAACCAAGTCGTGACATACCTGTATCAACCTTGATATGTATCTTTAATGTGCCATTACATTTAACTGCCTCTTCGCTGTATTCAAGCGCCTTTGCCTTACAAGTTACAGCCTGTGTGATATTATTCTTTATAAGCTCTCCTACCTCTTCCTTAGGAGTATGTCCGAGTATAAGTATTGGCATTGTTATGCCATTATGCCTTAATTCTATCGCTTCATCTATACTGCTCACTGCAAGATAATCTGCACCAAGCTTTTCAAGCAGCCTGCTTACCTGTACTGAACCATGTCCATATGCATCCGCCTTAACCACTCCTAAGAACTTTACATTACTGCCTATTCTTTCTCTTAATGTATTATAATTATGAGCAAGAGCATTAAGATTTATTTCTGCCCATGTTCTTTTTAATGTTGAATTCATATTAATCTCCATTTCTGCGCACGTTTTTTCTAAAGTTCTGACAATATCTGCCAGTAAATAACAGCTTTTAGTCTATCTTTATTATATTCTGATTAATGCTTTCGCGCAACTGTTGTATACATAGAAAGTATACAACGCCCGTCAAGTGTATTAAAAAAGGCAGCTATCAGGATTACCCTGATAACTGCCGTAAATACGCCATACACACTTGTAATCATAGTTGCATACTTAAGTGTCTTCGCCGCCCTGTCATACTTTCCTGCACCTATATTCTGGGCTGAAAGCGCCGACACTGTAGCAAGCATAGATGATGGAATTATGAATATTGCACTTATCATTTTCTCAACTATGCCAACAGCCGCAGCATCGTCAAGTCCTCTGAATATGGAACTTATTATATTATAAGCTGTTATAAATGGAATTCCGATGAAACATATTATAAGATACCTTACTGTTCCGGCAACAGCCTCCTGCGGTACTCCTATAAGCAGCACTATCAGCTTTGCTGCTATAAGAAACACTATTGTCATCACTATGGCAATTCCCATAAATAATGTTATTGTATTACCTATAGCCCTGCCTGCATTATCAAGCTTATTGCCGCCTATGGCTTTGCCTATTATAACCGTTGTTCCCATAGCAAGACCAACAATTATAACTGTAATCATATGCATAACCTGACTTCCATTTGACACCGCCGTTATAGAGTCAACGCCGTTAAACTGCCCCGTTATGTAAAGGTCTGCCATACCATATAAGGTCTGTAAAAAATATGATAAAAGATATGGAAGTGCGAAATATATTATCGTCTTAAGTACACTTCCGGTTGTAAGATTTTTCTCCATGATATCTAATCTCCTGTTTCTCTATGATGCTAAATAGCCAGTCTTCAGTATGTATATCCGGACAGTTTCCTGTAGTACTCCGGTGACTGCTTATGACTTCCACAAAATCTGACAGATACACACATAGTTTCACCTTACATCACACTTCTACAGTTCTATACTCTTACTTGTAATCTCTATTTCAACCCTGTTAGTATTCATCTGCTGATTATTAACCTCCATAGTATATTCTATGGCTGCATCTATCCTGTCTTCTTCCCTTTTAATGTCAAGAACACTTGTAAATATAGCAATATCAATACTTCCATACGGCGTATTATAACAGCTTAGTGTTCTTTTGTTCTTAGCAAACTCCATACATGTTGTTATAGCGCCTTTTTTGCTCACCTCAATACTGTCATCAGTTATCTTTATAATAGTAAGCGACTTCTCACTTGCACCATCGTATACTTCCTCAAACTTAATATACTCCTTACCGTTGCGGCTTGTGTGCCTTCCCACACTTATAACCTCAACATTGTCCGCCTCCTCTGTGATACTTCCATCAACAGACTGTTCCTCCAATGCAAGTCCTTTTATCTTAATATACACTTTATCCTTCATATATTATTACTCCATCTGTATTATAATTAATAATTTTGTCCGTATTACCAAAACTTTTTATTCTTATTCTAAATACTTATTGAGAAACTTCAGATACTTAAACCTGAAACTGACATTATCTCCCGACACTGTCCTATATTCATCTTCTGTGAGAATGCCCTTAAGTTCCTCCTTAGACTCCTCTGGAACCTCTCCATACACTGCATCCACGAAACACAATGGTGGATACAGCACACACCACCAGTTCCTGCCTTTGGCATCGCCTATATCGACCCTGAATGCCTCGTATTCTCCCGGTGGAAATGTCATATCCCCGTAAGTCTTCATCGGAAAATAACAATTCTCAAAATACACACTCACATCACTTTCATCGCCAAGACTTCTAAGTGTATCAACTGCAACATCCCTTATACCGTCACTTTCATCGGTAAGAATTGCCCTTGACTCATCTACCGACTGCGACTTTGAAAGAATAGGACTTATATAATCAAGCACCGCTTCCTTAACCTGCATTTTAATCCACTGGTCTTCATCTGAGTCACTTTCCGCCCTCACATGAAACCTGATAATGTTTGATGCAATGCCTTTTTGTATATGTACTTCTCTGTTATCAATATACAGCCTATAGCCTGCAATTACAAGCATAATTGTTGCTAAAAATATAAATAGAATTCCTGCTGTGCTCTTTTTTGCATTACCTGTACGTCTGCCTTCTCTTCTTATATTTTCAATGCCCATTATATCCCCTCCGCTATGTCCAACTAATTATTAACTACATTTACATAGTTCCCATATAATGGCAATTTATACATATCTGCAACTAAGTAATAAAAACTCTTTCCACACTTTAACAACCCGTACAAAAAAGTTAATTTTAGATTTAATTATAATCCGATTACCCTGTACAAATAACAAAATATAATATCAGAGAGGCATACATTTAATATCAAAAACATCCTGTAACCAACACACACAATATAAAAAGCCAAAAAATAGCGGCACCATATGACTTACACATATGATGCCACTATTCTTAATTTCATCTATCCATCAGTTTTATTAGATATTAAGCAGTCTTATAATCCCCTTTTCCTGATTATTAACGTGCTGTCTTACTATAATCTTTGCCTTTTCAACATCCTTGTCGGCAAGCTGCCTGATGATATCGTTATGCTCACTTATAAGAATAGAATGTGTTCTTGCATCCTTTACATACTCAAGACGATATCTGTACATCTGCTCACTAAGGCTGTTGATAAGCTGGATGAGTCGCTGGTTATCTGTCATTGAATATATGATATTGTGGAATGCAACATCAGCGTTTACTATGGCTACTACATCCTTTGATACAATAGCTGCCTCAAACACTCTGTTGGCTGTCTTTAACTCATCTATATGCTCTGGTGTAACATTCTTGCAGGCAAGTGTTGCAGCAAGTTCCTCAAGCGCTGAGCGCACCTCTAAAACATCTCTCATATCCTTAACTGTGATATGTGCAACCTCTGCTCCCTTTCTTGGAATCATAATAACAAGACCTTCAAGCTCAAGCTTTCTTATTGCCTCTCTTATAGGTGTACGGCTTACTCCAAGCTTATTGGCAAGCTGGATTTCCATAAGTCTCTCGCCCGGTTCCATCTCTCCTGTAAGAATTGCCTGTCTTAATGTATTGAATACAACATCCCTTAATGGAAGGTATTCATTAACGTCCATCTTTAATTCACCCTTCATCTTCTAATCCTCCATATGTATATCTGTTTTATTGTCTGTTATTATCTAAAATGTTTCCGTGATATATACCTGTCTTGCATCTTCCTGCGACTTTAAGTATTCCTTACAGTTAAGCGCAGTCTGCTCATCAGGAAATATTCCAAACACTGTAGGACCGCTTCCGCTCATCATAGCATTGTAAGCGCCATTGGCCAGCATATCGTTCTTAATCTTTGCGATAACCGGATACATCGGTATCGTAACGTCCTCAAGGACATTGCCCATATGCTCTGCAACTTTCTTGACATCACCTTCATTGATAGCTTCTATAATTCCGTCTATGTCCGGATGCTTTGTTATTGCACCTGAGTCAAGACTCTCATACACCATCTTTGTTGAAACATTGATAGGCGGCTTTGCAACTACTATATAACAGTGTGGCATCGGTGTAAGCTTGGTAAGCTTCTCCCCTATTCCCTCTGCAAGTGCTGTTCCTCTCATAATACAGTATGGAACATCAGCTCCTATCTTTACACCCTGCTCCATAAGTTCTGCATTGGATAATCCAAGATTAAAAAGCTTGTTAATTGCAAACATAGTTGATGCTGCATCTGTACTTCCACCTGCCATACCTGCTGCTATCGGTATAAACTTGTTGAGGTCTACATCTATTCCCCCACTAAAGCCATACTCATCCTTCATAAGCTTATACGCCTTATATATCAGGTTATTCTCATTGACAGGAAGAAACTTAAGATTGATATTAATCCTGATATCATCCTCAGGAATTCTTGTTATGATAAGCCTGTCATATATTCCAACAGTCTGCATAACCATCTTTACATCGTGATATCCGTTTTCCCTCTTGCCTAATACATCCAGTCCAAGATTAATCTTGGCTCTCGCCTTAAGTCTAATTGAATCCATATTTTTTATCTCCAGTTTTTTGTATACACAAATATTATATAAAACACATTGTACAAAATCAAGTACAAATCAAAAAATTCCCGAAGCCAGAACGTATAGGCCGGCATCGGGAAATGATATAAAGATATAAAATTGTGTCTTGGCATTATGTGAATTGCAAAACAATGAAGTAATCCATAAACATCATTTATTGGCAAAATACCCTTTTACCTTAACATAATATAATCCTATAAACTTACTATGCGACATTTGTCTTAGAAGCTTGTGCTGCTGCATTTTCCGTCTTCTCAATCTTAATAGTCGACTTCTTCCATATACCCGTCCAGTACAGTATATAGAGTATCAAAGCAGAAGTTGCATTACTTACAACAACGGCATACCACACACTCCCAACGCCCATTCCAAGCACATTGGCACATACCCAGAGTGTAAGAAATCTGAATATCCAGATACGTGTCGCATCAACTGCCATAGTTATCATCGTATGACCACAGCCCTGAAAAAGTCCCTGTGTTACATTATAAAATGCATTGGTCCAGCAGCACATTGCCATAATAGAAAGGAAGTCTGTTGCAAGTGGAACAACCTGTTCATCGGATGTAAAGAACCTTACCATAGGTTCTGCTATAAAACGTCTTGATAAAATCATACCACACACAAAAAGGAAAACAGCACCTATTCTCAATGCTATGTGGTAAGACTTATCAGTTCTTCTGACATTGCCAGCCCCCATATTCTGACCGACAATAGTTGATATGGCAGAGCCAATTCCGCTTGCCGGCATAGTTATAATACTGTTAATCTTGTTTCCAATACCATATGCTGTCATAGCTGTTGCCCCATAGACATTAACATTTCTAGACATAAGAAGAAAACCGAACTGCATTGTACTTCCACCGATTGCTGTAGGCAGACCTATCTTTAATATAGACATAACCTTATTCTTATCAAATCTGAAGCCCTTAAAGCTTATTCTTACAAGCTGGTTCTTTCCTGTAAGTATTACAAAGCCTATGATGGCACTTGGAATTTTCGCTATAAGTGTTGCAAATGCGGCTCCACCGATACCCCAGTTAAATACAACAAGAAACAGCGGGTCAAGTATAAGGTTGATAGTAACACCAAGTATATTCAGAAGCAGCGGTCTTACTGTATCGCCCTGCGCCTGCCTTACAGATGAAAACAGATTAATCATAAAAAGGAATGGAAGGTCCATTACAACTATTCTTATATATGTAAGTCCGTAATTATATATATCGCCTTCTGCACCAAGCCATCTGACAAGTCCTGACGAACACAGCCAGCATATACAGGCACATATGACTGAAAATCCAAGCGAGGTTATACATATATGATTTGCCATTGAGTTGGCCTGCTTATCTTCCCTTGCACCTAAGTACTGTGATATAAGTATAGCTCCGGCTGTTGTTATTCCGGCTCCGAAGTTGATAAGTATATTCTGGAATGGGGAAACAAGTGTTATGGCTGCCTGACTTGTTGTTCCTATCTTTCCAAGCCAGAATGTATCTGTAAGATTGTACATTGACTGTATAAAACTGTTAAGCATAACAGGTATTGCCAGTGTAAGTATCGCCTTTACCAGATTGCCATTTAAAATCATTTCTCTTTTTCCTGCGCTTATTGGCTTTGCCATTTTTTCTCACTCACTTTCTGATATTTACTAATTCGCTCTTTATTTTTTACAATATATATGTTAGCATAAAAAGCAGTAATTTCTACTAATTTATATCTATAATAGCGTGAAACTACAGATATTTTTCCTTTTAATCTTATGTGATGTCAGCATTACAAGGTCAGTTATCCTTATTAACATGCCTATCAAGTAGATAATTGCGTAATTGCACCCCAATAGGGCAGGACACCAACGCCTGTCAGCAGCAGGATACTTACCTACGACCAGACATCTGATATACAATTAAAAGCTGCCTAATATTAAGAGGCACAGAAATGAGGATTACTATGTTACAGGATATGCAGAAAGACTTTGAGATAAAAAAAATCAAGCGTTCAGCCTTCAAGATGAAAGAACCGCACTCACATCCGTTTCATGAGCTGTTTTATCTTGCCCGCGGGGAGTGCACCGCATTTATAAGCCACAATATATATAAGTTCAGCCGCGGCGATATCGTCATCGTTCCTGCCGGAACTATACACAAGACTGACTACACCGGAAAAGGTATCAATGAACGTATTGTTATAAGCTTCAAACCTCCGGTTACAGACTGGTTAAGCGGTATCGTGGGAACCGACATCGTATCAGAGGTTATGCAGGCCGGTGTTATCAATATTCCTGAGAAGAGAAGGGATTACATTGAGAAAATCCTTGATAAGCTTATGTTTGAAAATGAGGGGCAGGACCCGCTCTCTCCGGGCTTTGTAAGCGTGGCACTTGCAGAACTTATTCTTTTTATTGCAAGATGTAAGAAGTATGAAGAAAATGTAATAAAAGAGATTGACGTGGATAACCAGATTATGCAGGAGGTTGCCACTTACATATACACCCACTACAATGAAAAGCTTGTTCTTGAGGATATGGCAAAACAGTTTAACTTAAGCCGTTCATATCTTTCAAAGAAGTTTAAAAGTGTGACTGGCTTTGGTTTTAAGGAGTATATAATTAATGTCCGCATTAAGCACGCCTGCGAACTGCTGCTTAACACCAACAAGTCAATAACCACGATTGCATTTGAATGTGGCTTTAATGACAGCAACTACTTTGGTGATGCCTTCAGGCGGACTAAGGGCGTATCGCCTAATAAGTACAGGCGTAATCAGGAGCGTATCTGATTTATTTTATTAATTTTTGATATTCTGCCTGCTTAGTTATCCTGCAGACAGAATCGTATCTGATTACAGATATCCACTCCAATTTTTAAGTACGGGTTAATTATCCACAAAACTCTCCGATATATGATATATAACAAATGTCCAAGTGTGGTATATCAGATTACACATAACTGTGGGCATTATATTAAGAGCCACGGATGGCTTTTTTCCTGTGTATGTTTCATATATTCAACTTACTACAGTAATGGGGCATACATAGATGTCACTTATTAATTACACAGCCAGCTTATATAATGGTTAGAATGGAGGAATAATATGGAATTAAATGGAGTTAATTCTTATTACACAAGTTACGAAGCGGCTTCTAACAAGAAGACTGCCGTTAAAGACACCGACAACTCAACAGCTTCTAAAAACACAAGCGATGTTGCAGCTACTTATGAGTCATCTTCAGACAAAAGCAGCTCTTCAACATCATCTGTTAAAAGTAATGCTGCCAATCCAGCACTTGTAGCAAAGCTCAAGGCTGACTCTGACAATCGTATGCAGCAGTTACAGTCACTTGTAACTACTATGTTCAAGAAGCAGGGTATTACTATAGGAACTGCTGATGATATGTGGAAAGCACTTGCAAGCGGTAACTTTACTGCCGATGCAGACACTATCGCAAAGGCTAAAGAAGACATATCAGAAGATGGCTACTGGGGCGTTAAGCAGACATCTGAGAGAATTTTCGACTTCGCACAGGCTCTTGCCGGTGATGATGAAGAAAAGATGAAGACTATGAAGGAAGCCGTAGAAAAAGGCTTCAAGGAAGCTACTAAGAGCTGGGGCAGGACTCTTCCTGATATATCACAGGATACATACAGTGCCGTTATGGATAAGTTCGATAAGTACTTCGCTTCAAAGAATACAGATAGCACTAATGCCTAAAGCTTTAATATAACTTTAATATGACACATACGGGACTGACACAGTATATTTGTGGCAGCCCCGTTTTATTTAACTAATTATAACTACTCTGCCACCATGCACTCCTTTATAAGCAGCAGCTTAGTCCCCCTCGGCACATCATCACTGTCAGAAAGCCTCTGCACAAGCGCATTATCCCTTCTTATTGCATCACAGGTCGTATTATACTTCTTTGCTATATCCCACATATTACATCTGCCATCCGATATGTAACCGACCATAGAAGGAAGTGAAGCATAATATTCCCCATCACCCGGTATATACTCACACTCCTCTATCGTTGAGAGCACTACCGGCTCAAAGCATATTGCATCAAGCGAAACAACTGCCTTGACTTCTATCTGCGCGCTGCTGTTCATTGATGCCTGCAGCTGTTCTATACAAGGTCTTATCATATACTCTATATTATCCTTATCATACTCCTTTATGGCTACTACACCTGTAAATGGAATGACAGCATTGACACTTCCCATAGGTGCATTATCATCTGATGTTATGTAGCATACATTTACCATAACAGCACCCGACACCTCTATGCCCTCAGAAGTATATTCGTAGTCATCTATCTGCACCCCTGCCGTGGCATTTACTATCTGCATAAGATTTATATAATCAGCAACCTTAATGTTATCGGCTACACGGCACTTGGTATTATTTCTTATAAGCAGCTTCTTAAGCTTCACCTCTGACTGCTTTATATTCATAGTACTTCCCGGAACATATACATCCTTAAGCGCAGTCTTTTTACAGTCCCTGTAAGACTTGATATCCATATCAAGCACAAGCTCCACCGCTATCTCCCTGTTGTTTCCGTCATAGTCTGGCCTTACCTCCACATTTTTACCTGTAAGAGTAAAACCTACATAGCATATACTTTCAGGGTCGGCACCACTCACATCTATAACACCCGTAAACGGCACTGAAGTTTCATACCACTGCACTGACTGACCGTCATCATTGCTTATATACATAATAAATACACTAAGCTCACCACCGACACTAAGCCCATCCTCAGTCATACGTGTACTCATATTCTTTACATCCACGTCATCCCACACAAGCTCTGCCACATCTGCCTTGCCGTTAGGAAGTGACAGACTTTCCTTTATCCTTAAGTTGTCACGCATATTTACATCCATCTGTGCATACTCATAATCCTTATAGAGAAGCTGCAGGCTGCACTCCTCATCTGCCGTTATCTGCGATGATATGGCAACATTATTGATTTCCTCACACACTACAGTAAGGCTCACTATCGCCTTTACGCTTATTTTCCTTGAATTAATCGACTTGATGGTGAGGTCTTCTATACGCGCCCTGCAGGTCACCTCCGTATCAGAGGCATCACACGACAGATTAATATTTTCCAGAAAATGCAGGCTCCCATCCATCTTTACAGGAAGAAAACTTCCCTCCTCCTGTCCCTTTCCTATGTAGAGTATCGCATACTTAAGACTGCCCTCAACCTGCGCCTTATCCTGATTGACCCTTATACTGTCAAGCACAACCATACCAAAATCTTTTACTATACTGTCTATATCCGGTTTGCTGTCCGGCACATTATAATCATCATCAAGAGTTATCTGGGAAGTATTTGAACACTTTACAGTGTATTGGTGAATATTGTCATACTTAAGCTCCAACTTATAAACCTCCTTATATTTATCAGGCACTTTTCCTTTATGTAGTATATGAACCAGTAATTCCAGATAGTACTTTATTTTATATTTCAATGTAAGTGTCCCCAGTAAGAAAGTCTTTTTCTGCCGGCATAAACGACTTTTATACTTTTGACACTTACATCTTAAATACTACCGGCTCATCCCTTTTCTCATACTTGAGCACTATATAAGGTGTTGTAGCCACCTCATTTACAGCCTCATTTTCCGATGGCCCAATAAGGGCAAAATCTGCATATATTGCATCACCACTCTTATACACATCATTTACTTTTATACTGTAACCGGACGTTTCCTTTGTTCCAAAGCCGGCTACAACATATGTATAATCCTTTGTTGTGTATGTAAGCCGCAGTGTATTTTCCTTCTTGTTATCTATGAGCTTCCTAAGTTCTGCCGGGAGGTCTTCATTCTCAACCACTGTGTAATCAATAACTGTGTGCTCCTTTGACTCATTTTTACTGCAGCCCGTCATCGTCATAATACTTAGAAAGATAATGCATAACACGGCTGGCAGTATATAAATATATCTGGCAGGCGTATTGGCACATTTTTTTCTTCTTACTGTATCATGTGTACGGCATACACATTTATCCGCATACACCAAAGCCTCCTCTTTATTGCATACACATTTATCCACATACACTAATGGCTCTTCTGTACTATATCCACATATTCGCGACATAAAAAAATCCCCTTGTTAATAAGACTACTATCATCTTATTAACAAGGAGAATTGTTTATTCATACATATTTATGATACCAGTGTCACAAAGTCATTTACCCATATGATTTTACTCATATGTGGTGGTTGACCTCAACATCATAGTTACCCTGCTACATAGCCCTTACTCTTAATAACCTCGATTACTTCATCGACATAAGCTTCACACTCATCATGTGTACCGGCTTCAACCATAACTCTTATAACTGGCTCTGTTCCGCTCTCTCTTACAAGAATACGGCCATTCTCACCAAGTGCCTCTGCTACCCTTGCTACTGCTGCCTTAACATCCTCATCATTCTGTGCTGTAGGCTTGTCGTATACACGTACATTCTTAAGCACCTGTGGATATATATGAAGAGGCGCTGCAAGCTGTGCAAGTGTCTTCTTCTTTGCAATCATAACCTCCATCATCTTAAGGGCTGTTATGATACCATCACCTGTTGTCGCATACTTGCTGAATATGATGTGTCCTGACTGCTCACCGCCAAGACGGTAACCGTTCTTAGACATACACTCATATACATACTTATCTCCAACCTTAGTCTTCTCATAATCGATACCTGCCGCATCGAACGCCTTGTAAAGACCAAAGTTAGACATAACTGTTGTGACAACTGTGTTATCGATAAGCTTTCCTCTTTCCTTCATATAACATCCATATATATAAAGGATATGGTCGCCTGTTATAACATCACCATTCTCATCTACACAAAGACATCTGTCTGCATCCCCGTCAAATGCAAAACCTGCATCAAGGTGTTCTCTCTTAACAAGGTCACATAAGCCTTCTATATGTGTAGAACCACAGTCAGCGTTGATATTAGTTCCATTAGGCTCTGCATTGATAACATATGTCTTGGCACCAAGTGCATCAAATACTGCCTTTGCAAGTGTCCACGCACTTCCGTTAGATGCATCAAGACCTATTCTCATTCCCTTGAAGGAATATATTGCAAGGCTCATAAGATAACCCATATATCTGTTACGTCCTGCTGTATGGTCTACTGTACAGCCTATCTTTTCCTTAGTAGCGTATGGAATATCCTTAATCTCGCCATCAAGGTACTTCTCTATCTCATCAATGACATCCTCTCTCATCTTCTCGCCCTTGCTGTTGATGAGCTTGATACCATTATCATAAAAAGGATTGTGGCTTGCAGATATCATAATACCGCAGTCAAAGTCCTCTGTTCTTGTTACATATGCAACACTAGGTGTTGTTGTTACATGAAGAAGATATACATCTGCGCCGGAAGCTGTAAGTCCTGCAACAAGTGAATACTCAAACATATAGCTGCTTCTTCTTGTATCCTTGCCGATTACAATCTTAGCCTTTCCATCTTCCTTTTCCTTACCATAAAACCAGCCAAGAAATCTTCCTACCTTAAATGCATGGTCTACTGTAAGTGTAACGTTAGCTTCTCCACGAAATCCATCTGTACCAAAATACTTTCCCATTATTCTGCCATCATCCTCTCTGTTGACCAGATCTCAACTTGATACTTATTAGCCTTGTTGTATCTCTTTCTAAGATCCTTAAGCTGCTTAAGGTATTCAAGAGTAACCTTTCCTGAAAGCTTAGACTCGCCCTCTGTTCTCTGCTGGAACTTGTAAGGTATCTCTATAACCTTCTTATATGAACCCATGGCAAGAACTTCTACCATAATCTTCCATCCGATAGGCTGAAGGTCTGCATGCTCTATTACTTCACGTCTGAACATAAAAAGTCCGCTTGTAGGGTCTGATATCTGTCTTAAGCAAGGAAGCATCCACTGTCCTATCTTACGTGCTGTTCCCGATACGAACTTTCTGTACCAGTTAAGTCCGCCATCATCTCCACCCGGAATAAGACGGCTAGGTATACAGAAGTCTGCGCCACTTTCCATTGCCTTATACATATACTTAAGGACGATAGGTGGGTGCTGTAAGTCAGCATCCATACATGCCATATACTCACCCTTTGCAAGCTCGAAGCCCTTAAGAACGGCTGTTGCAAGACCAGTTTCACCTGTTCTGTGCTCCATTCTTACCTGTGGGAAGTCCTTTGCAACCTCCATAATAACCTCTGGTGTATTATCTTTACTATCATCTACAAATAATATTTCGTAATCAATTCCCTTAAGTGCATCATTTATCTGTGTCACCAGATTTCTAATATTCTTTCCCTCATTAAATGTAGGTACAACTACTGATAACATATTTTTCTCCTTCTGATATACATAACTTTTGTACGTTACTTATTATTCAAAACAAAATCTCTCATATTCTAAAAAGCGTGTTAATTATAATACCTTTACGTAAAGTTCGCAAGTATTTTCACAAAGTATACACACTCGCTACATAAGCAGTCCGTCCCAGAAATACCATGCCGATATGCACACCACTTCAGCTACTGCAAGCAGCACCATAATAATTCGTCTGGTTCTTATTCTGACTGACAGCAGTATCTGCGTAATACCAATATATATAACAAATGAACCGACTATAAATCTTAACGTGCTCATAACGCTTGAAGTAAGCGGTATTATAAGTGCCACTATTCCAAATACTCCGGCGGAATAATGCTTTCTCGCTATCATAATCACATACAGTAACAGTGCAAATATACAGAACCATCCAAGTATTATGCCGTTTATCTGCTTGACATCCGACATAGAGCCGAGCTGTCCTGTACACGACTTGTAAAGCACCCCGATAACCGGAAAAAGCTTCTGTGTCCTCCATGCTCTCTGAACATGGTAAAATGCCCACGCATCACCGCAGAAGTGCTTAAGGAAAGTCATATACACAAATATTCCAAGAGGACATAATGCAAGTGATAAAAGCTTTCTGCCATCTTTTATAATGTCTTGTACTGTATACAGTATACGCTTTGACATCACTTCCTGTTTCTTATAACTATCTATATACATTTCTATGAGTAATACAACTATAAGAGTACAGCCGACTATTCTTGTCGCACTTGCAAGCGCCGCAAATACACCTGCCGTCATATAATTTCTCTTTCTGGCATTATAGAAGCACATCACAACACACATTGTAAAAAGTGCTTCTGTATACATCGCTCCATAGTACACAGCACAAGGACCTGCAAGCATAAGAAATATGATTATATTTTCTATATCCTTTTTATCATACTTACCCTTATCTAGTTCAAGATATGCCAGCTTTACCGCATAATATACTGCCACTATTATACATATGTTAGATACCATCATGCCTATGGCATAAGTATTGATATGACCGCCTGTTATAATCCTCACTGCCCTGCATATCATAGGATACAGTGGAAAGAACGCCCAGTTAGCCATACCTGTTGACCTTGGGAACTTATATCCCACCTCTGTCATCTCTTTATACCACTCTGCATCCCACGGATTCATATAATAGAGTATATCGTGTGGTGTATCCGCCACAAGGTTCATAACAGGAACCATTATGAGCATTACAAACCTTGAAAGCAGCCACACCACTATTATCTTTGTAAATAATCTGAACTTTTCATTATTCTTATAGTATCCCGCTAATACTGAAAACATTTACATCCCCAATACGTATCTTATATTTGCTATAATACTTGCAATAAGAGGCACTGCAAACATTACAACTGCAAGCACTGCTATAATAAACATATATATGCCGCCTGCGCACTTCTTCATCCATTCAGGTACACATATCTTCTTATAATGATTAACCACCATAAGAATAATCATAACTATAAGTACAAGAACTGATATAAGCAGTGCTTTGTTCTTAGTCGCCGGACTGAATGTAAATACTATCTCATTCTCACCCTCATTTACAGCTACTCCTGTAAATAAGCCTGCGATATCCTTAGTTTCACATTCTTTTCCATTGACAGTCACCTTCCAGTTATCGCTCTTGATAATAGGAACTATTGCATAATTGTCAGTCTTACTTCCATTGACCTTAACTGTAACCGAATTGTTAGTATATGTCACTTCACTCTGCTTATTATCATACATTGCACAGAGTGCGCTCATCTTATCAAGGTCTATTCCACCCATAGTAAATATATATCTGTCAACCGATACATCGCCGTTATTATCAAGAGGTCTTGCAAAGTCAAGCTGTACTTCAACCTCTTCATCTGTAAATGTTCCGATGTAGATAAGTCCGTTGTTGTAATCAGTCGTGTAATACTTATTCTCTACATTTCCTATAGTCGGTATATCTATCTGTTTTCCATTAACTGTTATTGTAAGGCTTCTGAATAACTGTGAAACATTGGCATCAGACGTGCCTATATTGTAGTCTGCAACACTTACATACACTGCCTGACGACCCTTTATAGTATCCTTGTAAGTCTTTACTACATGTGTCTGCTGTGTTGGCCTGTCTGTAGCTGAATTATCGCTTGCTGCATTGATATCCTCAACCTGGCTTTCACCCACCTGATATACCTTTGCCCCTGCAAACTCTCCATACTCTGTGACAAGCTTTTCAGAATTGCCGCTTAAAGCACTGTACATAAGGTTATGAAGATATATCCAGTCCTTTGTTGTAGTGTTCCAGTTATAATCGTTCTCAGTCGCATCACCTGAACTTATGGCATTAAGCTTTGTGTAATCCCTGTTAAAGTCTATCAGTGATATATTGCTGTTTGTCACCATGGCAAAAGGAAGCTGGTAATTAGCCTTATAAAGGTCGTACTCACAGTCGCCTGTTCCTTGCTTTTCAAGTGTATACAAAGAGCCGTCAAGCTTATTGACATTGACCGCCTCTGTTATATGTAAAAGTGCATCCGAGAACACTGTTCCGCCTGAGTCAAGCGCCCAGAGGAAGTACTTTGAGTGACCCCACCTTACTGTCTGCTTCTGTGTATCCTTCTGTAGTGCTGCTGTAAAGCTTGAAAGCGAACCTCTCTTCATAATAAGGGGATAGTTGGCATTAAGGCTTAAGTCAGGATTAGTTATCCTGTCTACCGGCGACTCACTTATCTCAAGGTTATTAGTGGCATTAACTGCAAGCTGCACATAATCTCCATACTGGTATGGCGCATATGTGTAGAACTTAGGAGGGCCTGTCATAGAAAATGCTCCTATAAACACCTCAACTGCCACAAGGCTTATGACAATGCTTATCTTATAGCCGTTCCTCATAACAACAACGCCCACTATATGTAATATGAGCATAACTGCAAATACTGCTATAAAGAAGATAAATGCTGCCACATATGAATTAACCGGAAGCTTATCATACACAACTGCCATCACAGCGCATGCAATAACTGTCACAACTGCCTGTATTACAGCCTTTATCTTATCCGGCTTATCGTATGCAAAAACCTCATCCGCATATGCACATGCAAGACATATAAGTGTAAATGCTATGATATAACCATTTCTTAATGTATAACCATTATATGAGCCAAAGTGCCATATAATGTTAGTACCCTCTGCTATAGCCTGTACAATAACTATAACTATAAGAGATATTGCATACCAGTTAAACTTTCTGGCTTCTGTGTTTCTCTTATATCCAGCAGCCTTCATTGTTCTGTGTATGCCTGTAAATATAATAACGAAGAATAATCCAATTCCATAGAACATCATTATTCTTTCAAACTCGCCAAGGCTGAAGCTTCTGAACGTAGGATTAGATATCCATGAAAGATACTGGCTTGTAAGTGAGTCTGTATTGCCTGTTCTCTGCGACTGTGAAAGCTGTGCAAATACTGGTATAAGAACGAAAGCTGAAAGTGCTATTCCTGTAAATGTTCCAATACCTAAGTCCCACGCCTTTTCACGTCTCTGCTTTCTGTCACATCTGAATATAAGATACATTCCACCTACAAGAAGAATGTATACAAGTGACATCGCTGCAAGGTAGTAATTAATTATAAACATTACGGCAACCATAAGTATATAGAAAAGCTTCTTTCCAGTCTTTTCCAATACATCAAGTGCCATCATAAGCAGCGGAAACAGTGCAACTATATCCATCCATGGTGTAAAGCATGATGCATATAAAAGTACATATCCACAGAATGCGTATACTACTGCAAAAAGTGCCTTTACGCTGTATGACAGTTCATTATATCTTTTATTGATAAATGCATACATCGTCACAGACATTACAAATGTCTTTATGACAGTGAGTATTGATATGAATTCAAGTATATAATCTCTTGGGCACAGATATAAAAATATGTTAAACGGACTTATCATAGAGAATGCTGATATACTCATTGAAACATTGGTTCCAAGTCCTGTATACCAGTCAAACCATATGCTCGCCTTGCCGTGCATGGCATCCCACAGATGTGCATACAGCGGTGCTACCTGCTGCATATTGTCAAACAGGTCAATTCTGTTGCTTCCAAAAGGCCATATACCTTTAGCAGCAAGCACTATCAACATAACAAGTAGTGTTATTAATCCCGGAAAAAGATATCCTAGTATCTTTCTTCCATTATTTTCAGAACTGTTATTCATATTAATCTCCATTATTATACGTGTGTTATTATGCAGGTAGACTTGCCTTTAACTATGATGTTTCTCTTGCCTGCACTTATAAAGAAGCTTTCTCCTGCCTTAAAATGCATCTCTTTATCGTAATCATCTGTCTTAATAGTGCCTTCACCTTCAACAACGATTACCGATACGAAAGAAGTTTCATCCACAGGTATTTTTGCTTCATCTTCAACTTCATACTTAATTACTTCAAAGTACTTGCACTGTACAAGTCTTCTTGCAATATAATGCTCATTATGTGTAAGCATTACATTACACTTATTATCTTTTTCGTACTTGACCGGATTGACAACATCGAGTGACTTCGCAACGTGAAGCTCTCTTGGATTGCCAAACTTATCTCTTCTGTCATAATCATACATACGGTATGTGCAGTTAGAGTTCTGCTGTATCTCACATATAAATATACCCGCGCCTATAGCGTGTATAGTTCCAGCCTTAACCATAACTACATCACCCTTCTTAACATCTATTTTGTTAAGAATTTCCGTTATTGTGTTATTCTTTATGCGCTCCTCTATCTCTTCCCTTGAAGAGTCCCTTGAAAGACCGCAGTAAAGATATGCGCCTGGCTCTGCATCAAGCACATACCACATTTCATTTTTTCCGTATTCGTTCTCATTTTCAAGGGCATACTCATCATCCGGATGAATCTGGATAGAGAGTGCCTGCTTTGCATCTATGAACTTGATAAGTACAGGAAATCTGTCCTGTGCCTGACATTTCCAGCCAAGTGACTCCTTGCCAATGATAGTAAGATAGTCATTAAAAAGCATGCCTTTGTAATAACCCTCTGCTATGCGGCTCTGTCCATCAGGATGTGCAGAAAGTTCCCAGCTCTCACCGATAACTTCATAGTCACACTTCTTGCCAAAGACATCCCTTATCTTTGTTCCGCCCCACAGATTATCCTTAAAGGCAGGGTCAAGCTTTACTATAGGACTGTTATCTGTCCTTACATAATTGCTCTCACTGCTTCCTGAATCCTGTGCATATATCTTAACAAGGTCATTCTCAAGGATGGAGTCACCTATTCCTACTTCTATTATAACTACATTCTTGTCTGTCTTATTGGCTACCCTGTGCTTGACCCCAACAGGTACAAACACACTCTCATACTTATCATAATCCTTTGTTTCAGTGCCAATGGTAATAGTCGCTGTTCCCTCAACTACTGACCAGTATTCTGCCCTTAACTCATGCTGGTGAAGATTCATCATCATGCCTGGGAATACTGTGACCTTCTTAACCTTATATCCCTTAGAATAAGTGAGAAGCTCATGGATGCCCCACTCTCTGTAGGATATTCTGTTATAGTCAAAGTAAGTTTCATACTGATCCATATTGTCCCTGACTATCTCTTTGATACTGCCGGCAGAATTCTTTGATGATATATACACAGCATCCTCTGTATTGACAACTACCATATCCCTTAAGTCATTGGCAACTACGAGCTGTCTCTGTGCATTATTGATAACTGATACATTGCTGCAATCATTCTTTATCACGTAGTCATTCTTGCCATCGTTGTGCTGTGGCCCTATATCACATACGTTATCTATGTCTTTCCATATGATATGTGCCTCAACAACCTTGAGCTTATCGCACTTCTCAAGTATAAGTGACTCTATGCTTCCACTCATAATGTCCTTCATAACATTTTCTGAGAAACGTATAGCCCTTCTTATGGCAGGAACCTTCCTCTTGGCTGTCCTGCATGCAGCATACAGCTCAGGCTGTTCCTTTCTTACGATATTAATCATATCGCCTGCGCGGAATATAAGCATACCACTGTTCCACAGATACCCCTCATCATAAGAATAGCAGTCTGATATTTCTGATAAATTATTATCAAAATCTACTCTTGGTATAAGCTTCTTTACATCGCAGTCATCTCTTAGTATATATCCAAGGTTTTTAGCCTGATATGCAGGCTTAACACCAAGTGCCACTATTGCACCCGACTTTGCCATCTCCTTGGCACTTATGATTGCATCCTTATAGCCGTCACCGTCTATAAAGTTGTCCGAATTCACTATAAGCACAAACTCTGTAGGATTCGCAAACATAGTTCCAAGTATAATAGCTGCCGCTGTTCCTTTCGCTGTTCCTTCAAGAATCAGTCTGTATCTGAGGCTCTGGAAAGCCTTCATCTGTCCGTTGACAATATTCTTATATGCCTCATTCGTAACTATGATAAATTCATCACAATATGGCATATTTCTTACTACTGTCTCCTGAAGCAGTGAACGCCCTTCCTTGAAGTTCATAAACTGCTTAGGGTAATTCTTTCTGGACAATGGCCACAAACTATCGCCACTGCCGCCTGCCAGGATAACACACTTCATCCGAATGTCCCTCCCAAAAATATACTCATTAACTTTATTATTATTTATCTTATTATTATTCCACCACCAAAGTCAGATTCATTGTCATCGGTTTTAGAATCATCACCACTGTCATTTTTGCCATTATTGCCGTTTCCACTATCATTGCTTCCACTATTGCCATTGCCGCCATTTCCACTATCATTGCTTCCACTATTGCCATTGCCGCCGTTTCCACTATCATCGCTTCCACTATTGCCATTGCCGCCGTTTCCACTATCATTGCTTCCACTATTGCCATTGCCGCTGTTTCCACTATCATCGCTTCCACTATTGCCATTGCCGCTGTTTCCACTATCATCGCTTCCACTATTGTCATTGCCGCTGTTTCCACTATCATCGCTTCCACTATTGTCATTGCCACTGTTTCCACTATCATCGCTTCCACTATTGCCGCTGTCGCTGTTTCCACTATCATTGCTTCCACTATTACCACTATCTCTGTTATCACCATCATCAGCTGCTGTAGTAACACGATTATCAGCGTTATTATTTTCCGGCACAACAACCTTCTTTGAACTTTCTGTTTCCTTCTGTGTAGTCTTATCCTGTGTTGCAGCTTCTGTTTCTGCAGTATTGTCTGAACTTTCCTCTGTTTTATCCTGCTTTGTTGTTGAAGACTGCTTTGTTGTGTAATACTGCATATCCTGATAGTCATAATCTTTGCTTACTTTTTTCTTGTTATTCTTACCAGCTATGGCAGATACGAATAATACAGAAACAAGTACTATGACAACCACACAGCCAACCGCCCATGATATAGCTTTACGGGCTGGAAGAGAAAGTGCTGGGAATATTTTTTTAATAAACATTGTAACAGAATTCTCCCTGTGACCACCAGCTCTCTTATATACAGAACTTACCGCCCTCTTCTCTTCATATGTATCATTGTAATCTATAGCTTCCTCATCATCCTGTAACTCTTCATGCTCTGGCTCTTCGTAAGCTTCCTCACCAGCCTCTTCACTATCCTGTGTCTGTGATAAAGCTTCTTCCTCTGGCGCTGCCGCTACAGCTTCATAACCTTCTATGACAGCTTCCTTGACACCTGCTATCCAGCTTGCTATATAAGAGCTGTCAACATCTGTTATTCTTTCTATAGTTTCCACTGACTGCATCTCATAGGCATACATTTCCATAAGTGCCATCTGTACCGGATTAAGTGAAGCGAATTCCTTACCCTCTTCATCAAATACCTTAGGACTTCTGAATACACCAGCCTTTTTCTTCATATAGCCAAGCAATTCTTCGTCCTCACGTATTCTTGAATAATTATATTCTCTCATAACATAATCATTCTTTAATTCATTCTCGTACTCACTTACCGCACTTACAAAAAAGTAAGCAGATACAATAGTTGCAACCTGCTTATGAACATTCTTTGACAGATTAATATCCTCAATGCGGTTGCATACCTCTATAAGGGCCTTCTTTGCCTGTGTCATGCTCTTTTCTTCATCCTGATATACTGGATACGCAAGAGCGTACACTTCCTTATATATCCTGTTACAAAGCTCCTTCTTTTCTGCATTGCCTGCTATAACGTCCTGTATAAGCACTACAATCTCATTATCCTGATTATTATTCATACATATCTCCCTGCTATTATGATACGATACACAGCTTACTGCTGCCTTACATCATCTATTATTAGTTATCTTTCTTTAGTAATCCGTGTTTACTCACACTTACTCTGATTATCCAATCATCTTTTTATTATAACACCTTGTCTGATAATTGTCACTATCACTATAAACGCAGTAAAACCGGGGCTTTACGAAGATTTCAACTTTTCGTAAACCTGCCCCGGTTCCCATATCTTACTTCACAGCCCTGTCATTTTAAGCTGATTTAATAACATTTTTAATAATATTTTCCTGCTAGAAGTTCGCATATATAAAGTCTGAAGTAGTGGCTGTACTTCCGTATATAAGTATGAACATTATAAATGCGATATATATAACCCATCTTACCACTATGTTCTTCTGTGCTATGGTCTCTCTTATATTCATTCCCTTTTCCTTAAGAAGACTGACAATGAATATGATCAGACAGCCCACACCAACTATAATAAGGTCCTGTGCGCTAAGTCCCACTGCCTTTACTGTCGCCATCGATATCTGTGACAGATGTGCTTTGGTAAATGTTTCTGCTAACATCACATTAGCTGCGTAAAGGTCTGGTGCCATATCAAAGTAGAATCCTATATTGACAAGTATAAAGGTTCTTATGATACAGATGCCCTGATACCACCAGCTCTTAGGATTAATGTGAAGCTTCGTGTGTATCTTTGCATATACCGGCGCAAGCATACCGCTGGCTGCTATTATAACACCATTATACATACCATACATTATGTACTTCCACGCTGCCCCGTGCCATATACCTACAATAAAGAATACCAAAAGATTGGCAAGGCTTACCGGCAACAGCTTTCCTATATTATTGCCAAATGTTTTCTTGCACCACTTACCGAACTTGTTCATACACTTTGACAGTGAGAAGGGATAGAATATATAATCCTTCATCCATGTACCTAGTGTTATGTGCCATCTTCTCCAGAACTCACTTATAGAGCGTGAGAAGTAAGGCTGACGGAAGTTCTCATCCATAGTTATACCAAACATCTGCGCAACACCGATAGTTATATCAATACCGCCTGAGAAGTCCGCATACAACTGTATACTGTATAAAATAACGCCGAACACATTAATCCAGCCGCCATAGTTCCAGTAGTTATTAAATATAAGTGTTACTGCCGCATTTACCCTGTCGGCAAGCACCATCTTCTTAAGCATGCCCCAGAGTATTCTCTGTACGCCAAACTGTATATTACGAAGGTCATAGGAATGTCCCTCATACAACTGGCTTCCCAGTCTTTCATATCGTCCTATAGGTCCCTGTAAGAGCTGTGGAAAGAACGATACAAACAGTGCATACTTAAAGAAGTTCTTCTGTGGCTCATGCTTTCCCCTGTATACATCAACAACATAGCTTACAGACTGGAATGTATAAAATGATATTCCAAGAGGAAGTGTCAGCTTAAGAACACTCAGTCTTCCTGTTGCCTTTGTCATAGCCAGTATTCCATTTATGTTGCCTATCATAAAGTTAGTGTACTTACATACTGCAAGCACTCCGAAAGAAAGAAGTATCACTAACAGAACAACTTTCTTTTTCCTGTGTGTTATATCCTTCTTAAATGCTTTCTTTGCCTCTCTGTCGGCATCCTTGTCGGGCTTTAGTCCGTTGAGCCTTCCAAGCAGCACTCCGCCAGTGTATGTAACCGCTGTTGTAAGTATCATCATCCATACCGTTGTGACATGGTATGAGAAATAATATATATAACTGAGTATGAGCAGCCACACCCAGCGTACCTTTTTAGGAATAATATAATATACAACTAACGCAGTGAGTGCGAATAAGAAGAATTCAAATGTTGTAAAAGACATATTACTCTCCATTCTTTATCATCATCAATAAGACTTCCACTCTAAGCCTGTGGTATTCTCGTAATCAGCAACCATAGAGTTATACATGCTCTCGTATGAGTCGTAGAAGTAATCACTCTCATTAAGAGTACCTGCTGCAGCCTTATCAAGTACCTCTGCAAGCACCTCTGAGTAGCTTTCTGCAAGCTCTCCATACATATGGCCTTCCGTATCAACATATGAAGAGTCATCTCTTGGAAGCACTGACATAAGTGTCTTATTGAAATCATAGTAAGCTATTCCATAGCTGTCAAACAGTGACTTTAACTTTGTAACTGCCTTATCAACCTCAGCATCCCTGAATGCATCCGGTGTTATAGGTGACTCCACGCACACTATTTCAATGTCATTGTCCCTGCAATAGCTGACAAGCTGTTCAAACTGTGCTATAACTGTCGCATCCAGCTCTTTATTGGCATTACCTTTCATAGTTTTAATATACTCAGGATTGCCCGGAACATCATTCATTTTATATCTGAAGCAGAAGCCTTTGCCCATATAAGGGCCGCCCGCTGTCGCAAAGTATCCGTCCACATCAAGCCCTGCTGACATATCATAATTCTTATAAGCCTCTGTGTTCTTAAGCTTTATATTAGTCTTTGCCTTATCGAGCGTACATTTCCAAGTAAGACGTCTTGAGAACACATTTCTTATATCTATGTATTCCTTATTCTTCCACAGATATTCCGCCTTAAGCGCAGGGTCACTTATCTGCTGGTATATAAAAGACCTCGAAAAATGGTTCTGCGACTGACCGTTCATCCAGTAATAATAGTCTACATCTATAATAACCTTCTTAACCTTATTGTCCTTACATACAGACTTTAAGACATAGTACATATCATCGACCGTCTCACCAGGGATACCCATATTAAATGCATGGGCAGCTGACATAATATCCATATAACTTACATCTATACTGCATCTTGTGTGCGATGCGCCAAGAACTATCGTATCATAACATGTATCTGTATCCGCATTTTCTGCCTTTACCTGATTAAATATAAATCTTATGTATCCACTCTCCGCAAACAGATAATCACATACGCATATAACTGCGGCAAGAACACATAAAAATATTACGCTTCTAATGTGTGGCCATAACTTTTTCATACCACGCCTCGTTTCCTTTAGTTTCTTAATACTTCTGATATACAATCAACCGCATTTTCATGCACCATGACCGTACAAGTATAGCTGATTATATCACCGATTAAAACTCTAATTGTTAACAATATGTTAACTCTTTTTGAATTTCCTGCGAAATATAAACACGCGTAAACAAAAGCTGACCTCCGCATACGTTATTACGGAAATCAGCCTATCAGGATGATGTAAAAGTCAAAATCCTTATCGTTCAGGCACGAATGGTTTTCTGACCTTTTGCCCCTTACTTTACATTAATTATAGCAACTGCAAGATTAAGGTATGCCGCAAATGTGACCCATAAAAGATATGGAACCATCATCCATGCTGCCACTTTATTGACATGGAAAAATCTCCATACTGTAAATATAATAAGCACCCACAACAGCATAAGCCAGAAAAACGCCAGCCAGAAGGCTCCAAAGTCAAAGAATATGACTGACCAGCCTACATTTACAAAAAGCTGCACACCATACAGTATAAGTGCTTCCATTCTGTCGTCATCCCTTGTTTCGCACACGATATAGGATGCAATTCCCATAAGCACAAAAAGTATTGTCCACACAATAGGAAAGACCTGCCCCGGTGGTGACAGCGGCGGCTTCTTGATATTTGCATACATTTCCATGGAATTGCCCGTCAGCAGCCATGATATCACACCTGCTCCCAGACTCACTACCAGCGCCAGTATCAGCCTTTTCCAGTTAATTCTCATATTTCCTGCCATAAACTACTCTCCATTCCGCATATAAGCAGCTAATTATTCTATAGATATCTTATCTATGTAAGACATCTATTATATATTTCAAAATATAGTTTATGCAGTTATATGGAATTCATACGCATTTATAAGGGTCAAAAAATCAAAAGTCTTATTATGCAGGCATAAACGGCTTTTTGACCTTTTGACCTTTGCGTTATATTAATATGAAATAAATTATTCTTATAATAAGTCAATCATAGTAATGCTTAAAGTACACTCTGTTAAATATTGCCCATGTATCAAAAAATGCCTGTATACAATCCTTAATTCCTATTCTCTTAGAGCCCTGTTCTCTCACAAACACGACCTCAACGGGCATCTGTGCTATCTTAAATCCTCTTCTGTGAACTGCCACTAAAAGCTCTATATCATACGCAAAGCCGGAAGTCCTTATAAGATGTCCGACTGGCTTTATAGCCTCCGCCTTAAACACCTTAAGCCCTGTCTGTGTATCCTTTACATTCAGGTGGAAAAGCACAAGCAGCATTATGTAGTAGCACATACTTATCACTTTTCTCTTAAATGGATACTTAAGCTTTGAGTCCTTATGAAACTTACAGCCGATAACGACATCGACATTATCGGTAATCATCTTTTTAAGATACCCTTCAAGCTGTGATGGATTAAGTTCAAGGTCTGCATCCACGAAAGCGATATACCTGCCTTCTGCCTGTGACACACCTGCTATTATGGCATTGCCCTTGCCCCTGTTTTTATCAGAAGTTACAAGCCGCACTCTCTTATCTTCTTTCTGTGCCCTTATAATCTCAGCTTTGGTATTATCCCTGCTGCCATCGTTTACTGCGACTATCTCTATATCTTTTACAAATGCTGAGACTATATCCAGCGTTTTCATAATGCTTGAATATATAAGCTTCTCTTCATTGTACGCCGGCATAACTATCGACAACATTCCATCAAGCTCTAACATATATCATCCCCCGTCGATAAAGTATTCCATCTGATGTTTTAATCAAATCTATAAAGGTTAATTGTACACTAATACCGCAAATGTATCAAGCACGATGCGGTCTGATACTGTCACATAATCATCAATTCCGAATAATATCCATATCCGCAATTTTATGGTATACATAATCTTCTATAATGATTATATGCCTGTCATATTAAAATCATCACCACAATAAAAATATATATTAAAAAAACAGACCCCTCTTACTCAAGAAAGGTCTGTTCTTACATAGTGCCGGCAACGGGAATCGAACCCGTATGGGAGTATAAGTCCCGCAGGATTTTAAGTCCTGTGCGTCTGCCAGTTCCGCCACACCGGCTCTTTTGTATTTTAATACATAACATATACTTGGCGCAGCCTAAGTATTGCTTTACTGCCAGCAAGTCTGTGCTATGTAGAATGGGCGGAGAAGGATTCGAACCTTCGAAGGCAGTGCCAGCAGATTTACAGTCTGTCCCCTTTGGCCACTCGGGAATCCACCCATGTATCATAAGCAAACATACATAAATATATTTGCCAACGAAACTTTTTGAAGTGTACCATATATAATCATTCTTTGCAAGTCTTTTTTTGCATTTTTAATATAAGCAGCACAAACTCACTAATATCTCATCTCTATCGATGTTATCCTGAAGCCCTTGTACTTCTTAAAGTTGTCGTTTCCGATACTGTTCATATAATTGTATATATTTACTGTTTCCTCTGGAACAAATGTAAGCTTTACAAGTCCGTCCTCACCGATTGCGCTCACAGGAATAGTAAGCACATTGCAGTTATTATTTACCTTATCTTCCCTTATTCTGTCACCATATTCATTCTTATGATAGGTTACAGCCTCCTCTGCCTCATCATAAGCCGCAATAATGCCTATATAAGTATCATTGGCATACACCTTTGTCGCAGTATTATAACTTGCACCATATACATCAAGCACAACATCCGATGGCACATTTACAGTAAATCTATAGTAAAGAGAAGCCTCCTTGCTGTCTGTTGTATATATGCCTGTGTGCAGTGAATAAAAGCCCTTACTATATCTGTATGGAATGTGAAGGTCGACAGTCTTTTCACTGCTGTCAGTATCAGTGTCCGTATCCCCTGCCTTATCAGCAGCATTATCCTGTGAATAACTGCTCTGTGCGGCAAGCATTTTCTGGAAATACTTATCTATGGCTGAATCTCTGTTAGACTCGACTTTATCCTTATCAGACTCCTTATCATCTGCCTCATCGCTCTCATCACGGTACGATGGGTCGCCATAGAGCTTCTCCTCCTCTAACAGCCTTTTATACTCATCAAGCTTTGATGTATCATATATGTCAACATCGCCAAAGCTGTAGTCAAGCCCGTGTTCTCCCGGCCATCTTGACAGCTCATCGTCCACATAATACAGGTCGTACTCCTTGGAAACCTCACGTTTCTGACCTAATACAAGAGTAGCAAGATAAAATACTGCAAGTGCAGCCGTAATAACATAACATATTCCATTAATTATCTTTTTATTCTTCATATATAATCCTCATTTTTATCAACACCTGTGGTTTTACGTTAAGCTGTAAATGCGTTGACACCAGCCGTAAACCACAACCATATAAGAAACGCCTCCATAATGACAACAAGCGCTGTTGCACAAAGCTTGATGTCCTTCTTATCTGCAAGATAATCATATATACCTATAAATATTACATAGCTTCCAACGATAAAACGGCACATTGACATAACACCGCCTGTTAAAGGAATAACTAAGGTTATGGCTGCAAATACAACCTCCTCATAGTATCCCTTCTTAAGCATATATATGTATACAACTATTGCCATGATAACGACAAGCGGAATCCAGTATCTTTCCGCATATATATTATTAAAGAAGTCCCATATCATATTGCCGATATAACCTGCTCCATCTTCTCTCCACGCAGCCTGTACGTGTCTGAATGCCCACGCATCGCCGCTTACCCAGTAAAGGTGCAGCATATTTACAAATATTCCTGCCGGACATATAAATATCTGAAGAAGTCTTACAGGTGTACACAGTATGTCACGCACAAACAGTCCGAACTTCTTAATACTTATCCTGCCGCTATACGAGTCACGGTACATCCTTACAACCAGTGGGAATACAAGTATAACCCCGACTATTCTTGTACAGCTTGCAAGCATCGCAGCTATGGCTGGTATCCAGTAGCTGCACTCCTTATCGCTCTCTTTTTTCAGATAGTAAAAGAATATTGCAATGAGCATCATAAACAAAGTTTCTGAATAAACACAGTGAAGATAGAAAGTGTATGGTCCCATATATAAAAGCACTACGGCTATATATCCTAATCTTCCCGGCTTATACAGCCTTACTGTCTTTACCAGATACAGACCTGTCACATATGTAAATATAGAGCTTAACAATATTCCTGCCTGCTGGTAGTTAAGAAAAAAGAATATATACTTAAACCATCTTATAAGTACCGGAAACAGCGGGAAGAACGCCCAGTTAGCCTGTCCATCCCCTGCTTTTATGCTCTCGACAAGGCTGTAGCCATTCTCTGCTATCTTTATGTACCAGTCTGCATCACCACCAAGAAACATCTTGGCAAAGGTTATATTATTGCCAAATGCTGAGTTGGTAACACAGCCTATAAATATATAGAACAGTTTGGAAACAAGAAGGATTACAAACACATCACATGCAAGTTTCCTGTTTTCTTTGGTAGTCAGTCTGCCCAGCTTATCAGATATTTTCTCTTTCATACATTCTCCATTTCTACAAGATTATACTTCCTTTTTAAGAAGCTCTACATATCTTCTCGTTGCATCCTGCCATGTTGGAAGAGGGGTAAAACCGTTCTTTACAAGCTTACTCTTATCAAGTCTTGAATTAAATGGTCTTGCTGCCTTAGAAAGACCATACTCTTTTGTTGTCACAGGAATAACCTTAGTATCAAGTCCTGCCTGCTTATATATCTCGAGTGTAAAGTCATACCATGATATATATCCACCCTCGTTAGTTGCGTGATAATATCCGTACTTGTCAGTTTCTATCATATCAACAAGAAGAACCGATAAATCAAGTGTATAAGTTGGTGTTCCTATCTGGTCGTTGACAACTCTTACTGTATCGTGAGTCTTACCCACATTAATCATAGTCTTTATGAAGTTCTTGCCATTGACACCGAATACCCACGCTATTCTTACTATAAAGTACTTATCAAGAAGCTCTGATACAGCTAATTCTCCTTCAAGCTTAGTCTGTCCATATACGTTAAGCGGCTTATAATCCTTACAGTCCGGCTCCCAAGGCTTCTCGCCCTGTCCGTCAAACACATAATCAGTACTTATATATACCATCTTGCAGTCAAGCTTCTTAGCGGTCTTTGCAATATTTCTTGTACCTCCGGCATTGACTGCACGCACCTTCTCAACCTTGTCATCATCCTCTGCCATATCAACCGCAGTCCACGCAGCACAGTGTACTATAACATCCGGATTAACGCGTGTTATAATCTCATCAACCGCCTTTTCATCTGTAATATCCATCTGAACATATTCCATATTAACAACGGCAGTATTATCATCAACACCGCTGTACTCTGGTGCTATGTCGCTTCCTACTCCTGTGTATCCTCTCTTTGCAAGTTCATTCATCACATCATGTCCCAGCTGTCCTGAAACACCTGTAACTAATACCTTCATAATTAATCCTCCGTTTTTATAAAATCATATACTATCTTTCCCAGTCTTTCTGGCTCGTAGCGGTGTACAACCTCATCATAGGCTGTTTCATCCACATTTGCATTATAATCAGACATAATGTGCGCAAGGTTCTCTATCTGCTCCTGCTCACTGCACCTTAAGTCAAATGTATTGATATTACCATCTGTTATCTCATCAAATATAGGCAGGTTGCTTGCTATTATAGGCTTGTTAAACCTCATAACCTCTATGACAGGCATACCGAAGCCCTCCGCCTTTGACGGAAATACGAAAGCTGACATTCCTGCATACAGTTCATGCTTTTTATCGTGTGAAACATAATCAAGATAAGATATATCCTTATCCTTAGCCATTGCACTCTCAACAAGGGAATTAATATCCTCCTCCTGCATCTTTCCACCAAGTATAAGCTTTTTGGTTCCACCTGATTCTTTATACTTAAGATATCCCTTTATAAGCAGGTCTACGCCCTTACGCTTTTCCATATTGCCAATATAAAGGAAATAATCTCCATCCGTATTAACCCATTTTTTCTTAATGGGATTGGATATTATATAGGCATTGACATTCTTTATATGCTTAGCCTCCGGAAAATATTTTTCTGTCGTGCGCTTTGTCTGCTCTGAATTATAAAGAATCATATCTGTATGCTTAAGTGTCTTTTTAAGATTGTGCTTAAAGTACAGATTATACACTCTTCCAAAGTATTCCACATATTCTATAGGAAACATATCGTGTATGGTTATCATAGTCCTGTAATTTCCTTTTAAGTCTATAGGAATTATGGTATTTACCTCCCAGAATATATCTGGCTTTATAATATCAAGCTGTTTTTTTACAAATGAAAAATAAGAATACACACCAGCACTTCTATATACCTTTTTGCCCTGTGTATACACTTCTATGCCTTTATTCTTAAATGACTTTATATACTCACTCTCCGCCACATCTGATATAAGCACAAACTCTATGTCCTTATACTTTATAAGCTGCTTAAGAAAGTCATTAAGATACATTCCAACACCACTCGGTCTGCTGCCAAGTGTCCTTGCATCAATCGCTACCTTCATACCGCTCCTCTGCTTCTATATACTACACACCTGCACTTATCAGCCTGCATATCTGTCAAACAGCTTCACAAGCTCTCCTGCCGTTTTTTCCCATGAATACTTTCCAAGCACAGCTTTAGCTGCCTCTTTTTCCTTTACTTCATCACTGTTATCAAGAAGCTCGTCAAGATTAACCTCTGGCTTATTACAGTTGATATACAGCGCAGAAGCCCCATATATCTCATGTAACACCGGTATGTCGCCAAGCACTATGCGCGCTCCCATACACAGCGCCTCCATAGGAGGAATACCAAAGCCTTCATATGTTGATGGAAATATAAATGCCTTACAGTACTTCATAAGTGCCCTTGCCTCTGCATCCTTTGCATAACCGACAAGCACTATGTTTGGCATTTTTTCTATGCCGGACTTATCGCCTAATGCACGTCCTGCAACAACATATGTAACCTCCTGGTGCCGTCTTGCATTTTCAAGTATCCAGCGGAGATTTTTGTTAGGCGCAAGAGAAGCAAGATAGAAGTAATACTTACCCCTCTTTATCCTTGATGCATATCTGTCAAATATGCCTTCATCCACATAATCTATATTAAAATGCTGCCATCCGTTTCCGGCAACGACTATATCCTTATTCTTAAGCCTGTAGTTGTCAAGTATCTCCTTTTTTGAATACTCACTTACTGTCATTATGGCATCAGCCTTTTTAAATGCTTTATCATACATAAGCTTTCTGAACAATATTTCATGCCAGTCACCAGGCTCCGTAAAAAAGCCCGGATGGGTCTTAAATGCAATATCGTGTACTGTAACTATTCCATTTTTCATAAAAAGTGACACCTCATTGCACAGATACACAGGTTTTGCCTTCTGCCTGTCAACATAGCGCTGGAATGTGAGTTGCTCCCACTTTCTTCCTGCCCTGCCTTTTAGTATCACTATCTTTATGTTATCATACTTAGTCTTGTAACTGTTAATCTCTGCCGAAGTTCCCTCCGAATCTATCTCTGGAACTGCTATCTCAACGTCATATGGCTTGTCCTTTACCATACCATCAAGCTTTTGTGTTATTTCTCTTGCGTATCTCTGAACTCCCAGAACCTGTCCGTATAAAAATCTTCCATCAATAATATACTTCATAATAGCCCCCGATTCGTGCTTCACAACCGCTTACTTTTGTTTACTGTCAAAGATTACTTTCGTACATCCGGCTTATATGTTGGAACAAACTCTTTAACAAGAGCCTTTATTGCAGCCGCATCCTCATCATATGCAGTTTCCTTAAGTATCTCAAGCTTCTTTTCAAAGTCCTTCTTCTCAAATTCTATCGGCTTACCTATATGAATAAGCTTATTTTCTGTATCCTGAAGTCCTTCCTCCGCCATAAGAAGCTCTTCATACAGCTTCTCACCCGGTCTTAAGCCTGTATACTTAATCTCCATATCAACGCCTAATGTATAACCTGAAAGACGTATAAGGTTCTTTGCAAGGTCATCTATCTTTACAGGGTCGCCCATATCAAGGATGAATATCTCACCACCTTTGGCATAAGCTCCAGCCTGTATAACAAGCGATACCGCCTCAGGTATAGTCATAAAGTACCTTATGATATCAGGATGTGTGACTGTAACAGGACCGCCTGCTGCTATCTGCTTCTTAAAAAGTGGTATAACCGAACCGTTACTTCCAAGAACATTACCAAATCTTACCGCAACAAACTCTGTCTGTGATATGCCGTTATAATACTGGATAATCATCTCACATATACGCTTTGTCGCACCCATGATATTCGTTGGATTAACAGCCTTGTCCGTACTTATCATAACGAACCTCTTTGTGCCATACTTATCCGCCATACGTGCAAGATTCCATGTACCTGCAACATTATTCTTCACTGCCTCATTAGGGCTGTCCTCCATAAGAGGTACGTGCTTATGCGCTGCCGCATGATATACTATATCAGGTCTGTAGTGTGAAAATACCCACTCTAACCTTGTAGTGTTTCTTATTGAACCTATAAGAGTGACTACATTGGCCTCCGGACAGTTCATCTTTAATTCCTGCTGTATATCATAAGCACTGTTTTCATATATATCAAATATAATAAGACACTTTGGATTATGTCCTGCAAGCTGCCTGCAAAGCTCTGAACCTATAGAACCGCCGCCGCCTGTTACAAGCACTGTCTTTCCTGACACATAACCTAATATCGACTCTGTATCAACATTTATAGGGTCTCTTCCTAAAAGGTCGTCCACGTCTACATTTCTGATGTCCTGAACATTAATCTCGCCGTCCATCATCTGGTATACGCCCGGTATAATCTTTAAGTTACAGTTAGTTTCCTTACAGATGTTAAGTATTTCTCTTTTGGTATCCTGTGAGGCTGACGGAATTGCAAATATAATCTCATCTATATCATAGTATCTTGCATATTCTTTTATCTGATCTCTGTTACCAACTATCTTTACGCCTCTTATATACTTTCCAACCTTCTTAGCATCATCATCAATAATACAGACAACCTTTGAATTATCAAGGTATCTTGAGTTGGCTATCTCTCTCATAAGGACATTAGCTGCCTCTCCGGCACCTATTATCATTATCTTAACCTGTTCTGATGTGTGTCTGTACTGCTGGATAAGTGTTCTTAACATTCTGTACATAAAACGGCTTGCGCACATTGACACAAGAAGGAACACTCCTGTCATAAAGTAACAGGCTCTTGGAAGCATTTCTCCCATAACTGCTGTAAGGCATATATGCATGCCCTCTGCCACTATACACGCCTCAACTATCTTATACAGCTCTGCTATACTTGCATACTGCCACAGACTGTGATACATCCTGAAACACCAGAATATAATAAGTGTTATTACCGTAAAAGGAATCCATGTATCCTTAAAGCTCTCTATATACTGCGGCTCAATCGCTGCAATATCAACATTAAATCGCATAACAAGCGAAAGTATAACACTGCCATTGATAAGGATAATATCAGTAATTATAAGAAAAAATCGTCTTACAATAAGCTGAAGTTTATCTTTTCTTGTTTCTCCCATAACTAACCTCTTCCCTGCTTATCCATAAGTCCCATAATCGTTCCTGCCCCATAGCTTATATGCAGCATAAGGAATAATACAGGAAGCAGGATATTCGTTATATTTCTCTTACTGCCAGCCTTTATAGACGATACAGCCGCCATAGTACACGCAAGCGTTCCATACAGTGCCCACATAACTATAGTAAGTGTAACCACTATATTCTTAAGCTTCTTTATAACGCCTCTGTCATATCTTTTCCTGCCATTTCTTTCTGTGCATTTATCCATCAGACCATCAACGCTGCCCAGCCCTGTTATGGCAAGCAGTGAAGCTATAATAGCACTCACAAATGCAAATGGCACAAAGTGATATATGCTAAGACACTTAGGACATACCCTGCTTGTCTTTCCTATCCAGAAGCCATTGGCATACTTCTGCTTAAGCATTGCCTTAAGGCTGCTTCTTGTATACTGGTACGATATAATATCCGGGTCAAAGCAGAGCTTATACCCAGCCTCTCTCATTCTGTAATGTATCTCATTGTCCTCTGTTCTTACAAGGTCTTCGTTAAAAAAGCCGACCTTATCAAACACTTCTCTTCTGTATGCCGCATGAAACAGTGACTTTACATAAGTCCTTCCCGGATTGTTCCTGTAATCAGCTATGCTTGAACCAAACATACTGCTCTCCGCAAGCAGCAGTGTTTCCTTAAATGGTGTTGGTTTATCTATTATGTTAGGTCTTTGTCCGCCACAGATGTACTCTCCTGTATTAAGGACAGCCACATTTTTACTTACAAAATCCTGTGGTATAACTGCATGCGCATCCACCTTTATGATTGCATCGCCCTTATATTCTCTTAAAGCAACATTCCATCCGCTTGGAAGTGTCTTCTTTGGATTATCAAGCACAACTATCCTCTGAAAGCTTCCTTCGTTTTTCTCTGCAAACTCAAGCATAACAGACTTTGTATTATCTGTTGACATTCCATCTACTAAAACGACTTCCATATGCTCATGTTCATAATCCTGCTGGTTTATACACTCAAGTATACCCCCGATGCTGTTTCCTTCATTGTATGCAATCACACACATAGTTATAAACAACTTATCCATCTCTCGTTATTCCCTTCTTGCACAGCCATACTCACACACTGCGCATATCAGTACTATCTTTTCCTTCCTGTCCTTCGTGTAACAGAAAGTCTGTCATTACCAACTACTGATGCAAATGTATCCCACAATACCCTGCAGTCCTCCTTAAAACCGAACTTCTTTAAAGCCTCAAGATTATACATCATCTTGGCAGGAAGCACTTCATTGACATACGCCTCTGCCGGATTAGCAGCTCCTGCTAATATCTTGTCCTCATCTTTATAAGCTATGCTTGTCCTTGATGTAAGTCCTGCCGGCAACAGAAGTGTTGCATACATTTCCTTTGTATATTTTTTAACATATTCTGGAACCTCCGGTCTTGTACCTACCAGTGTCATATCTCCGTTAAGAATATTAAAAAGCTGTGGAAACTCATCAGCCCTTATCTTTCTTAACACACGTCCTACCCTTGTTATCCTGCTGTCATTATCCACTGTTACCGAAGCTCCAAGCTTTGGCGCATCAACAACCATAGTACGGAACTTATATATCTTAAATATCCTTCCATACTGTGTGACTCTTTCCTGCCTGAAAAATACAGGTCCTCTTGAATCAAGCTTTATGCATACTGCTATGACAAGCATTGGAATTGCAAGAAATATAAGCATAATTGATGCTACTACCACATCAAATACTCTTTTTAACTTAAGTGAAACCTGACGTCTTTTTATAATATTGTAGTACTTTCTGACTTCCTTTGTTTTCATAACATCAGGAAGTGAATTCCATCTTCTAAGCTGCATACCCATCTCCATTTCTCCTGTGACACCCTCATCACAGAAACTATACAGTCTTTTTAATGTTGTTAAAGTTCTCTATCACATATTCAACCTGCTCATCTGTAAGATTAGTGTGCAGTGGAAGTGTAACCTCATTGTGATACATTTCGTATGAATTAGGATAATCCGCTATATCAAAGCCTAACTCCTTATATGCTGTATGCATAGGAAGCGGCTTAAAATGTACATTGGTGGCTATTCCGTTCTCAGCCATCTTTGTTATAAATGCATTTCTTACATCGCTGTCCTTTCCTAAGAGCCTTACAAGATAAAGATGTCCGCTTGATGTATACACATCTGTGTAATGCTCTAAGTACTCTACATCATCTGCCTTAATACCATCATTATACATACCAATTATCTGTCTTCTTCTTGCAAGCAGACCCGGATATCTTTCCATCTGGACAAGTCCTATAGCTGCCATAATATCTGTCATATTGCACTTATAAAGCGGTGCAACGATATCATACTCCCACGCACCAAGCTTAGTCTTGGCAAGTGCATCCTTAGACTGTCCGTGAAGTGACATAAGCATAATATTCTTATATATATCCTCGTCATCTATTCCGGGAAGCTCTCTCCACACAAGACCGCCACCCTCGCCAGTAGTAAAGTTCTTGACAGCGTGGAATGAAAATGATGTAAAGTCAGCACATTCACCACTCATAAGTCCTTGACGGCTCGCACCATATCCGTGTGCTGAGTCGGCAAGTATAAGTACTCTTCCAAGTGCCTCCTGATACTCTGATGCAGGCTTAAAAAGGTGCTTTTTGCTCTCCACAATCTTTCTTATTCTGTCATAATCGACCATAACACCAGCAATATCCACAGGTATTACAGCCTTTGTCTTCTCCGTTATGGCTGCCTCAAGTGCATCATAATCAAGCTCATATGTTCCCTTCTTAACGTCTATCAGCTTAAGCGTTGCACCTACGTGGCACACTACGCTTGCTGAGGCTGTGTAAGTATATGCAGGAACAATAACCTCATCCCCTGCACCTATCTTAAAAAGTCTTAATGCTGTTTCCATACAGGCAGTTGCCGAATTAAGGCACGCACCTCTCTTAGTGTGTGTGAATTCTGCCATCTGTCTCTCAAGCTCTTTAGTCTTTGGACCTGTTGTTATCCAGCCTGACCTTAGTACTTCACCAACCGCCTCTACTTCTCTCTCTGTCATATCTGGTGGTGAAAATGGTATATTCATCCTTTTTGTCATTATTAACCTGATACCTCTTTTCTATACATATCTTATCCAACTACATTGTTTCTTAAATTGATAGTTAATGTACTACTTAGAACCTGCTGTTGTGGCATTAGCTGCCGTTGGCTCTGCCACTGTAGGCGTTCTAGCAGTCGGTTCTGTTGTTGATGATGTCTTTGTCATCGCAGGGAATGAATATGTCATATCACCTGCTGTATTAGGAATAGACACCGTGTAGCTTACATTATTATATCCATTCTGTGACAGCGTAATCGTCTTGTTACCGCTTGTCTTACTGAATGTGCAGGGAATAATGCCTATGTATACACTGTCAACATACAGTGCTGCCCCCTCCGGCGCAGTTATCTTGACATTATATCCGCCTGTAAGACTTGCCGCTGTCGTCTTAGTCGTGCTTGATGACGTACTTGTAGTGCTTGTCGCCGTCATATCTATAACCATCGTCTTATAGTCTGAATTAACAACAAATGTTTCTGTATAAGTAGTGTAGTGGTTAGCCTGAAGTGTAAGCGTATGTGTTCCATAGCTGAGGCTCACCGGACTTGAATAATCCACTTCACTTCCATCAATCGTCATAATAGCGCTTGTCGGTGTTACAGAGAAGTTGACAGTTCCCTTCTTTGTCGCTGGGATAATGTACTCAGAAAAGTCAAGCACAGTTGTGTCATCCTTTCTTATTGTAACCTTCTTTGTCGCCCTTGTATCTCCGTTCTGGATTTCCACATCATACGTACCTACTGGTGCTGTCACCATCATATTGTCAGTCACCTTGTGGAACAGCCTGCTGCCAAGTGTGATATATCCTCCTACAAATGCTTCTATCCCTGTAAGCTCAAGATATCCGTGTCCATTCGCAACATCTATTGAATACAGCTTATTTCCTATGCCTCTTAAAGTAAGCGTGTCCTCCTTGACAATCTGAGCAATACTTATCTTACTGTCACCTGATGTTACCTGAAGATAATTCGTATATGTAAGCTCTGTCTGACCTAATGTAACACTCTTTTTTGTATCATCAAATGTTATATCTGATACGTCATTTCGCTCCCACGCATCCTTAGAACCATATATCTTTAGCGCCTTGCCTGTCTTGCTGCAATACACATCATATATCTCACCCGGCTCCATAACTGCCGCCGCCTTTATCTTGCCATATGCATCCTGTATATCTGTCGCTCCCGTGTATATCACAGAATACTCAGTTCCCGACTCCACATCAATAAAATACATATTCTTAAGGTTAGTATCAACCGATACAAGCATACCGACAAGTGTCCTGTCATTATCATTACCGCTTATATCTGATATATTGCCCTGCTTTGGCGCTGGTGTTATGGCACTTCCCGGTATAACTGTTCCACCCGTGTCAGAAGATGCACATCCACTGCCGCATACAACAACAATGGCAGCAAGCATAAGTGCTGCCATCCTTTTAACAGTCCTGTCATAAAGGCTGTATCTTTTACGCATATTCATACGTACATTATTCATTTTTATATATATATTATCCATCTTAATTACCTGTTAACAATCCTGATAAATACTCTGAAGTATATTATGTTTTTAACTATATTGTGATGTATCCTGTGTCTGTCATATCCCATACAAAAAGCCTTTTCTATCAGTAAAAACGGCTCTTTATATCTCTGACACCTGCATCAAAATATGATATACCTAGCTGAATTCTACCACACACAGCATATTTTATCAATCAGTTCTCTTTTTCTTGAATTCTGGTCTATGACTTTCCTTAATTTCTCCACATTTTTATCAGGTATCCACGACTTGTTTGCATTGATGTACTGGTTGATTATCTTCCAGAACTTTTCAGGATACGAAAGCAGTACCATAAGCAGCTCCATCTCCTCATCGCTAAGTGGACATATTCTGTCATACTCATCCACAAGCCTGTAAAACACACGGCTCTCCCAGTTATACTTTTCCATAACTTTTCTTATAAACTGATACAGGTCATTAATCTGACATTCATTCTTATACCTGTCAAAGTTCACAACAAATGTATCCTTCCCATCAATCAGCACATTATGATATGTATAGCTTCCGTGTGACAGTTCCATACTCTGTGCTGCTCTTTCAAGCCTTTCATTAAATGTAGAGCTCATAAGCCTTTCACACGCCCTGCACGCCTCTTCATAAAATGCTTCAATATTCTTATATGCCATCTGCTCAAACAACTGTCTGCTCTTTTTCTGCTTAAGATAATTATAAGCCTTCTTTAACTCCCTTGTGTGCTTTGAATACACACTCCGCAGATCGGTTTCCTTCTTTTTCTGGCAGGCGGCAAGCTCTGAGGGCTTCCCCTGCTTTCTTTTTGCGGTATTGTTTTTTGTGTATATATTGTTTTCTGAGTATTGGTAATCGGCTGTATATAAGTCATTTCCAATATAAATGCCTTTTTCTGTATATATATTATTTGATATATTATTATTCTGGCTGTTTTTATTGTTTCTTATATTGTCTATATAATCATTGTCTTCCATATTTTTATTATTTCTTATACTGTCTGTATAGTTATTATCCCTAATATCTTGGCCATTTCTATTATCAGGGTAGTCATTATCTTTAATATTTTCGCTGTCTTTTATATTTGCATTATAATTTGCATTATTGTCTGTATTTTTATTATCTTTTGTATATACACCATTTCCTGTGTATATAATACCTGCACCCTGCGAAGCTTCATTATCCGCATACAACATCTCCGGCGTAATCTGCCTAAGTGCCATATGCATATAAGCCATTGCTACTACCGCCCTGCACATATCATCCTCATCCCTTACGCTGCTCTCCTTCGCATCGTACCAGTTCTTAAGTATATACTTTCTTCCATCCTCATCCTCCGATATAAGTCCACCCTCATTATTTCGCATATAAGTATCTGTGCAGCTATACCCCACTTTGCTTAACAGACTTGTTATCCTGTTCTCCCTCTCATAATATTTGTCCGCCTTTTCACACTGGATAAAAAGCTTATATCCCTTATCTGTCGACAGGATAATACCCCCGCGTCCCCTTGTCATTCTTCTTATTCCTATATCATACTGTTCTAATACCTTTTCCGATTTTTCATTCACAGACCTAAACCTCCAATTAATCCTACTTATCATATGTTCTAAATTCTTTAAAAATGCATGTCCACACTATAATTTCCACCCTGAGCCTCACTGGACGTTAATACTTTTTTTTGATAGAATGATAAAATAAATTTTACTTACCGTTATGTGTATTTATTTACTACACAGGATTGGAGATTGTATGAGCGATATATTATCAGAAATGTCTGACACACAGGCTTCTCCTCTGACAAAGGATTTTAAAATAGACCTGCCGGAAGATGTTTCATTTATAATAAACACTATTGAAAAAAACGGACATCAGGCTTACGCTGTAGGCGGATGTGTACGTGACACTATCATGGGTGTTACCCCTAACGACTGGGATATCACAACCAATGCACTTCCAGAAGAAGTCAAGTCTTACTTTACAAAGACCATTGACACCGGCATACAGCACGGAACTGTCACAGTTATACTTCACTCAACCGGCTACGAGGTCACTACATACCGAATAGACGGGGACTATCTTGACGGAAGGCATCCATCCTCTGTCGAGTTCTCCGACCGTCTTACTGACGACCTTTGCAGACGTGATTTTACCATAAATGCTATGGCTTACAATGAACGCACCGGTCTTGTCGATGAATACGGCGGAATTGATGACATTAACAACAAAGTTATAAGATGTGTCGGCAGACCAGAGGAACGTTTCACAGAGGATGCTCTCAGAATGATGCGTGCAATCCGTTTTTCTGCGCAGCTTGGATTTACTATAGAAGACAATACTTACAAGGCTATTGAAAAGCTGAGTGCCAACATACAGAAGGTCAGCATGGAGCGTGTATGTGTCGAGCTTAAGAAAACTCTTATGTCTGATAATCCTGACTTCTGCAGATTATACGGCACAACTAATCTTTTTAAAGATATTCTTCCACAGCTGCACGACAGCTTTACCAAACGGCAGTCAAAAAGGATACTTCTTACATGTAAGTATTCCGAAAAGGAGCTTCCTCTAAGACTTACAGCCTGCCTTTCAAACGGCACTCCTGCACAGGCAGAAGACACACTCCGTCACCTTAGAATGGATAATAAGACTATAGAAACTGTTGTTAAGATACTTACTTTTTCCAAGGATAATATCGAAGAAACCGAACCGGCTATAAGAGAGGCACTTCATAAGTGCGGACGTGATATATTTGAACTTGTCATAAAGTATGATTTTGCTTTGGTCAAAGCGAGCGAGGAAGTAACATTTATAAGCAACCCAGCCAGATACAACCACCTTGTGACACTTAAGCGCATGGCGGATGAAATTCTTTCCCGCGGCGACTGCTTTACTATCAAAGACCTTGACATCACAGGTCTTGACCTTATCGAATACGGTCTTAAAGGTACACAGATTGGAAGTACGCTTAACTACCTGCTGGATATAGTTATCGAAAATCCTAAGTTAAATGATAAGGCTACTTTGATTGGGCTGCTGGATATGAAGTAAAATGTATGATATGTTATGCTTGTATAATTCAGATAAAGGTCTAATTGTCTAACTGTACAAACGGACGACATAAGATACGGGGTGGCTGCATGGAATATAGCTTCGGACACCAGAAAACCGGCTGGTTATTTCTAATACTTTCCATATAGATATTGTACACGGACGATACCGCTCAGATGCGCCGTCCTGTCGCGTCTTCGCTGTCGGGTACATCCTTGTACCCTCCTATCTGGATACTGCAGGAAAGTATAAGAACTAACACATCCGGCTTTCAAGTGTGCCCTTCGCATTATTCCACGCAGCCACCCCGTATCTTATGTCTGACCTCTGGCAAAATATTATATTTACTTATATCTGCATATTCAAAGCATTTAGTTCTAAACCTTCCCCCCTTTGACAAAGAACCAAATATTTATACATTACAATTAAAATACCGTCACTGTCAGATGTAATAAAGCTACAAACAGCGGTGTATAATCGGTGATGTATACACTGCTGCTTGTAGCTTTATTACGTCGTCCGTTCGTCAACACAATATATATTCAGCTTTTACTTCTTATTCTCATTATAAGCCTTCTTAGCCTCAGCCACCCCAGCCTTTATTCCTGCGACTCCGGCTTTGGCAACCTCTTTGCCTACTTTGGCTGCTTCCTTGCCTATACGTGAAGCCTCTTTAGCAACTTCCTTGCCAACCTTAGCTGCCTCAGTTGCTGCTTTCTTAGCTTTCTCCTTTATCTCTTCCACATCAATATCAGCAGCTATTCCATCATCCTTACCTTCCTTATCAATGTCTGGATTAGATAATGCAGCCTGCGCAGCGGCAAGTCTTGCTATAGGTACTCTGAATGGAGAGCAGCTTACATAGTCAAGTCCAGCCTTGTGGCAGAACTCTATACTTGATGGGTCGCCACCATGCTCACCACATATACCGCACTTAAGCTCTGGACGTGTCTTGCGTCCCTTTTCAACTGCCATCTTAACAAGCTGTCCGACACCATTCTGGTCAAGTCTTGCAAATGGGTCTGACTCATATATCATACTCTTATAGTATGAGTCAAGGAACTTTCCTGCATCATCTCTTGAGAAACCAAATGTCATCTGTGTAAGGTCATTCGTACCAAATGAGAAGAACTCTGCCTCCTCTGCCACTTCATTTGCAAGAAGGGCAGCTCTTGGAATTTCTATCATAGTACCTATCTTATACTTGATTTCTGAATTCATCTCTTTCTTGACAGCTTCTGCTTCCTCTATAACAATATCTTTAACATACTTTAACTCTTTCTTCTCACCAACAAGAGGTATCATAATCTCAGGAGTGATAGTGTAACCTTTCTCCCTTGATACTTCTATGGCAGCCTCCATGACAGCTCTTGTCTGCATTTTAGCTATTTCTGGATAAGTTACTGAAAGACGGCATCCCCTATGTCCCATCATTGGATTAAATTCATGAAGTGCATCGCACTTAGCTTTAACTTCCTCAACAGTAATTCCCATATCCTCGGCAAGTGCCTTTATATCTTCTTCATCTGTAGGCACAAATTCATGAAGAGGTGGGTCAAGATATCTTACAGTCATTGGTCTTCCTTCAAGAGCTTCATACATCGCCTTAAAGTCAGCCTTCTGGAATTCTCCGATAGGCTTAAGCGCCTCAACCCTCTGCTCTACTGTATCAGAAAGTATCATTCTTCTGAACTTAGGAATTCTGTCCTCGCCAAAGAACATATGCTCTGTTCTGCAAAGTCCTATACCTTCTGCACCTAACTCAACAGCTTTCTTTGTATCTGCCGGAGTATCTGCATTAGTTCTTACACCAAGCTTTCTATATTCATCAGCCCAGCCCATAAGTCTCTCAAAGTTGCCACTTATAGTTGCTGCAACTGTCTTTATATCACCTTTATATATCTTACCTGTTGAACCATCCAGAGAAATGTAATCTCCCTCCCTGAATGTATATCCACCAAGTGTAAATACCTTTGCTTCTTCATCTATATTGATGGCACCGCAGCCAGATACACAGCATGTACCCATACCTCTTGCAACAACGGCTGCATGTGATGTCATACCGCCACGCACTGTAAGTATGCCCTGTGCAGCGTGCATACCTTCTATATCCTCAGGTGATGTTTCAAGTCTTACAAGAATAACTCTCTCACCTTTGCCACCCTTACCAAGCTCCTTGGCTTCATCGGCTGTAAATACAACTTTACCTGCTGCCGCACCCGGAGATGCTGGAAGTGCTTCTCCTATCACCTCGCCGCTCTTAAGTGCCTCTGCATCAAACATAGGATGGAGTAACTGGTCAAGCGACTTCGCATCTATTCTCATAACAGCTTCCTGTGGAGTAATCATACCCTCATCAACAAGGTCACATGCTATCTGTATAGCTGCCTGTGCTGTTCTCTTACCATTACGTGTCTGTAAGAAGTAAAGCTTTCCTTCTTCAATAGTAAACTCCATATCCTGCATATCTTTATAATGCTTTTCAAGCTTCATGGCAAGGTACATAAACTCTGCATAGCACTCTGGAAGGTCCTTTTCAAGCTGTGTGATAGGCTGTGGTGTACGTACACCTGCAACTACATCCTCGCCCTGTGCATTGATAAGATATTCGCCATATATTCCCTTTGCACCGGTTGATGGATTTCTTGTAAATGCAACACCTGTTCCTGATGTTTCGCCCTTATTACCAAATACCATTGTCTGTACATTAACTGCTGTTCCCCAGCTTCCCGGAATATCGTTCATTCTTCTGTATACAATGGCTCTTGGGTTATTCCATGAACGGAATACCGCCTTTACAGCCTCCATAAGCTGTACCTTAGGGTCCTGTGGGAACTCTTCACCCTTTGACTCCTTATAGAAAGCCTTAAATCTTGTGATAAGCTCCTTCATATCCTCTGCTGTAAGCTCTGTATCATACTTAACGCCCTTAGCAGCCTTTACTTCGTCTATAATCTTTTCAAATTCAGACTTTGATACTTCCATAACTACGTCTGAAAACATCTGGATAAATCTTCTATATGAGTCATATGCAAATCGTGGATTGCCTGTCTTAGCTGCAAAGCCTTCAACTGCAACATCATTAAGTCCAAGGTTAAGTATTGTATCCATCATACCCGGCATAGATGCCCTTGCACCTGACCTTACTGATACAAGAAGCGGGTCGCTGTTATCTCCGAACTTCTTGCCATTGTACTCCTCTAACCATGCAAGTGCCTCAAATATCTGTCCCTGTATCTCCTCTGATATTGTCTGGTCATTATCATAGTAGTTGGTACAAGCCTCTGTAGTAACAGTGAAGCCCTGTGGTATCGGCATACCAAGCCCTGTCATCTCTGCCAGATTAGCTCCTTTACCACCTAATAACGCTCTCATAGAAGCGTCACCCTCTGAAAATCTGTAAACCCATTTGCTCATAAGTTTCCCTCCGTTCATAGCTATTGTTTTAATTGTTCCGTACATTATTCTATATCTCTGTTAAGATTGTTAAAATTGTAACACACTTTAACTTATTAAGCAATAGACTTGTACGCATTTTAATACACACAGCACCCGCCCCTGTCCAGCCAATCCATATGATTGCAGGCTCTGCTGTTTTATACATATAATGATATGAGGGTCAAAAGGTATTTTGCCCCTCATTTATGATTAATCAGATTACTCCATGCTCCGCATTCCCGTAATCTGACTCCACCTCGAAATCCGCTAATTTACTAGCTTCGCATAGTAAATTGCTACTTTCTCGGTGTAGTGCAGGTCACTAAGGTATACATCGAATTGCATGCAAGCATGCATCGATGATACCTTTTGACCCTTTAATCATATAATATGACTGTTTATGGAAAATTATTCACATTTATTGTACTGATATCAGCTTCTGCTTAAATATTCTGTTCTTATAAATATATTCTTTAAAATTGATTACCACAAATATTCTGCCAGTATGAAATGAGAACCAGAAACAGATATAAACCATGGAACAATTGTTACAAATAATGCATAGGACACACTTAAAATTCAACTAAACTTCATATTAAATAAATAATCACACTCAAATGTAATGGTAAGTCACATTACACCACAATCAGACATAATATAAGCGGGTGCCTGTAGTGCCGGCAGTGTGAGATGCACTTGAAGTTTAACTGTGCTGAGTCTTAGACTTAGCCAGCTAAAGCTTCTGGCATTGAACACCGCCGGCGCTATAGGCACCCGCTTATATTATGTCGTCCGTTCATTCATATAAATACAAACCTCTGACAGCTAACCTCTTTATTATTACCTATCTTAACATCGTCCGTCTGTAATCACATTTCTAAGCTATTTTAAACCATTAACCTACTCTGCAACATTCCCCTCATTCTTTGCATGCGCCCCACGCGTAAGCATCCAGGCCGTCACAACCGCCACTGCCGGCACCGTCAGTATAACCCCGATACTTCCCGACACGCCCTGCATAATCTCAATCCCGATATTATAAGAATTAATAATCTGTCTGAACGGAAGATTATACGCATAATTAATAACCAGCTCACTCACCGCACTTCCGACAAATGCAAGAATAAGAGTATTTGACATAGTTCCCATCATATCACGTCCAACATTCATACCACTTTTAAACAACTCCAGACAGCCAAGCTGCGGTGCTTTGTCGTGAATTTCACTTATTGCCGAAGAAACCGACATAGCGACATCCATAACTGCACCAAGAGAAGCTATGAGAATTCCTGAAAACAACAGCCCGCCTATCTGTATATTAGTTATCTGCCCTACATAAGCAAGCGTTTCAATATTGGACACATTATATCCATCAATATCCGCTACACGTCCAAACAGCCACGCAGATAATCCGGCAAGAAGTACGCCTATGACTGTTCCCAATATTGCACATAAAGTTTTTACAGCAATGCCACTGATAAGATACATAGTAACTATTGTCGTTATAATTGTTATGATTACCGCAGCCCAGAATGGCGAAAAACCTCTGTATATAAGCGGTATATATATCATAAATATTGCCACGAACGTAAATACAAGACCAATCACCGACTTAACGCCATTCTTTCCACCTATAATACATATAAGCAGAAGAAATATTCCTACAAATGCAGCTACAGCCACTATTCTGTCCTTAGAATATACGGAAACATTTTTAGAGTCGCCCGATACACTCATATGCACAACCACTGAATCGCCCTTTTTACATACCGCACCGAACAGGTTGCCCTCAGCACTTGTGGCATTTACTATTTCTCCCTTATATTCACCGGATGTAAGCTGCACCTTTAACATCTGATATCCCACTCTCACGCCGTCAGGTGACAGATTATCCTCCACCACCTCTATTACCTTTGCATTCTCGTAAGAATAACCAAGCGTTGTGACTATCGGCTCTTTGTCTGTAACTCTTAATCGGTCTGCCGCAATTATAAATGCTGCTAAACATACCACAACAACTACAGCTCTGATAATTATATGTTTCTTATCTGACATTTTTATATTCCTTATATATAGCTTTTTTCAATATTACTTTGATAACTTCTTTTTCTTTCTGTCTACAAGTATCACACCTGCTGCACCCGCCATAGAAAGACCTGCTACTGTATACCATACGGCTGCTCTTGCTGTATCACCAGTCTTAACCTTGCTGTCAGAAGATGATGCACTGCCTGAATTAGTGTTATCTGTAGAACCGTTCTGGTTATTTCCTGTATTTCCGTTATCTGTTGAACCGTTCTGGTTATTTCCTGTATTTCCGTTATCTGTTAAGCCGTTCTGGTTATCTCCTGTACTTCCGTTATCTGTTGAACCATTCTTGTCAGTATCTGTATTATCCTTGTTTCCTACAACTGCAAGTCCCTTAACTGCATCCTGAAGTGATGTTACTGCACTTGCCACGTCTGTTGATGTGCTCTCCTCATTTTCTGAGATTACCTTTGCTGCTGCGATTGTATTCTCAAGCGCCTTTACTGACTCTTCTGTGTAATTGCCTGCTGTCTTAGCTGCTGAAAGCGCCTCTTCTGCCTTGGTAAGTTCATCTGCAAGTGCTGTCTTATCAGCCTGCTTAACGATAGTGTAAGCTGTCTTAACGCCGCCATCTGCCACAAGTTCCTCGTTAGTTGCAGCATCATAAGTCTTTACAGTAAGTGTTGTATCAGTTATATCAATAACAGAATATGTTGGTCTCCAGCTCTGGCATCTTGCAGCGATATAATCCTGCTGTGTACCAATAAGCTGATAGTACTTACTACCTGTTGCTGAGTTTGCCTCAAAATAAACTGTTCCCTTAGGGTCTATCGCCTTAGTTGTATCATCACTTCCTGTTGTAAGTGTGTAGCATAGGTTGTCCTTAAGGTAAGATGAAAATGCTTCTGCATCTGATGAAGATGGTGCCTTTGTATATGAACTATGCTCTGAACCATCTGATGTTATCTGATATGTTCTTGAATATGTATGGTCATGTCCCTGAAGAACTGCATCTATATCATACTTATCTATAACAGGAGTAAGCTGTGTACGAAGAACGATACCATCTGAATCTGAATGGTCATAACCTGAACCATATATATCCTGATGGAACATAAGTACTCTCCACTTTGCATCCGGATTTTTTTCTGTAGCTTCTTTTATAACATTTTCATGTGTAGAAACATTATAGTTATTAGTATCAATACTTATGAAAAGTGTGTTGCCATATGTAAAGTAATAATCTGTACCAGCCGCTGTCCTGTCGCCGCTTGACTGCTTGTTAGGATAGTTAAAATGATTAGAATAATTAACTGAACCTGAATCGTGATTACCGATTGTTGTGGCAACCGGAAGGCTTCTAAGCACTGAAGGATTAAGGAAACCTGCATATTCTATCTGCTGTTCAAGCGCATCTGCTTCCTTTGAAAGGCTTCCTGACTGGTTAATCTGGTCACCTGCTGACATAATGAAGCTTAAGTTTGGAAATTTGCTTACTGCATTGTTAAGTGTGTGATACCAGTTATAAGAGTCATTCATTGCATAATATTCTTTATTCTGATCGCCAAGCTGGTTAGTTGAAGCACCTATCTGTGGGTCACCTACATACATTATAGAAAAGCTGTCTGTTGACTGTGTCTTATAATCATATGTGTCAGACCACGCACCATTTACATAATACTGATATTTATATGAAGTATTTTCTGCAAGACCTGTAATTGTCACTTTACATGGATATAATGTGTAAGTTGTATCCCCGTCCTTTACTGTCTGCACATCAGCACTTGTTGACTGTACACCTGTGTATGTCTTAATCTCATTGCCGTTTGCATCCATAAGCTTAACCTGTGGAGTTTCATCCTTAGTTGTTGAAACCCAGCCTGCATTAAGCATTGTTGCATCCTCGCCCGGTGTTAATGCTATCTGACAGAAGTTAGTTCTGACACTTTCCCACTTTGTCTTCCACGCTGCCCATTCTGCGCTGTTTGCATATACATTAGACTTAACATTATGTGCATCTGTCTGGCTGTCATCTTCTACATAACAGGCATCCCTTACCTCTGTTTCTGTATCTGCTGACTCTGCCGCAGCATTATTCCACGCTGCTCTCTTTGAACTTCTCGCCCATGTTTCTGTTGTTCCCATCGCAAGACTTGCTACCATCATAGCTGTAAGCGTTTCCGCAGCAACTTTTTTCATTCTTCTCATATCTTCCTCCTGATATTACGTTACTGCCATACTTTTTAATCCCTGACAGCAACAATGCTATTCCATATTTTGCCGGATATATTCCATATTCATCCCTGTTTTCCAGCAAAAAAAGCAACCTCCGGTTAACTCAAATTTACCATCTGCGGTATGTATTGTGCAGACCTGCATAAATGTTTATTAATCAAAGATTGCTTATAATATAAAGAGTATTCTTAAAATCTATATGCTTCTTCAAGTAAAATATCAGTAAAGAATTATTAATCGTATGTAATGTTTATTCTTATGTCATGCACTCTCCCCGATACTGACTCCACTATAAAATGTCTTTAAAATGTCTTCGTAGGATGCACCCTCCTTTGCCATATTCTGAGCCGTGTATACACTCATTCCCATTCCGTCACCGGCACCTATTGTCGTCACTTTTACGCCGCTGTCCATATATTCAAGCTTGAAATCTGACGAATTAAGTCCTAATATCCTTGCAAATGTACTTCCTGTCATAACGATATTGCCGACCTGCATCTTGGAAACATATCCCTCTTTACTTGCTGACACTGTCTGCACCTGCTTATCAAGGTCCTTTTTGCTAAGGCTTAATCCATCGTACATTTTTTCAAATGCATTTATAAATTCCCTGCTGCTTATCGTCTTAACTACAAGATATTCCTCTGCCTCCTTATCTTTAGGACACTCCACCGCTGTAAGATACGCATAGTTTTCTCCTAACATTTCCTGACCTGAAAGTGTCGAACCTGCCGATATGTAAGTGTATCTTGCATCGATATACTGCCCGTTATATGTTATAGTCATTCCATTAGTCGCCGCCACGCAGTCATTTATGAGATTGTAATTATCCGAATAATCCTTACTCCACTTTTTCTTCATCTGGCTTGTTGTAAGATAAGACATTCCAAGCTGCTCACAGTCTATATTCATCTGTTCCCCCATCATCCGGTATATATCTGTTCTTATCATAATACTTTCTGCCTTGAGAAGTTCAACCTCATCACCCATATACAGCCTGTCAGCAAGCACCATTGCTATGAATTTCTCAACATCAACCGACTGTGTCGCATTTTTATAGCTTACTGTCACTGTCTTTCCGTCTGTAATCTCCTCACTCACAACAGTGTCAACAACCCCCGTAAGCCTCATCGTTATAATAGTCGGCACTAACAAATAAATGGCGATAAATATCATTACCGCCATACATTTTCCTGCTATATCACGCCTTACAGCCTTTCTTATTCTGTTATCCTCTGTACTGTACTCCTGATATATGTCATCCTTTTCAAATCTATTGTTTATGTATACACTATTATCCGGACTTTTCTCTTCTTTCGTTCTGTTACGGCTGCGACTGCCTTTGTTGTAATAATTATAATCCCTGTAGTCGTACTCCCCTGCCTCGCAGCTGCTTATTACATAACCCACATTATCTTCTCTTTTTATTATGCTGCCTTTGTTACTGCCGTAGGTTCCTGTGCTATGTTCTCCTGAACATGCCTTATATATTATGCCGTTTGCCCTGTTATATTTTTTCCCACTATCTGCTTTTCTATTATGTGTTTTGGGGTCATAATTCATATTTGCATAATATGCACTTGTATTAACTGCATTTTCTTTATATGCACCTGTATGCTTCCTTCTTGCCTTCTTATAAGCCGCATACTGCTTGTCTGTGACCACCGCATCTATGTTATCCTTTACCGCCTGTACACACTGTATTACAATCCGTGGCAAAAAAAATCTATCCAGTCTCATACCCCTTACCTAGCCTCCTAGATAAAGTGTATGAATACCGGATAGATATTATTCTACATTATTTATTTTACTTTAACTTAACTGGTGTCTTTGTAAGCTTCCAAATGTCTGTAGCATACTCTTCAATAGTTCTGTCTGATGAGAACTTACCAGCCTTGAATGAGTTAATCATAACTGTCTTAGCCCAGCTTGTTTCATCTCTGTATCTTGCATCAATCTTCTTCTGTGCATCAGCGTAAGAACGGAAGTCCTTAAGTATGAAGTAAGTATCTGCCTTTCTTCCTTCCTGAGTATTAAGAAGTGAGTTGTAAATATCCCTGAACATTTCCGGGTCTTCCTTAGAGTACTTACCATTGATAAGCTCCATAAGAACCTCTCTGATATCCTGGTCATTGTTAAAGATTTCCATAGGGTCATATCCACCCTCGTTCTCGTAACGTATAACTTCGTCAGAGCTAAGACCGAATATTACTGCATTTTCTTCGCCAACTTCCTGAACTATCTCAACGTTAGCACCATCCATAGTACCAAGTGTTATGGCACCATTAAGCATAAACTTCATATTACCTGTACCAGAAGCTTCCTTAGATGCTGTTGATATCTGCTCAGATACATCTGCTGCTGCAAATATAATCTCTGCGTTAGATACTCTGTAGTTCTCGATAAATACTACCTTAATCTTTCCATTAATAGACTCATCATTGTTGATTACGTCAGCAACATTATTGATAAGCTTTATAGTCTGCTTTGCAATCTTGTAGCCTGCTGCTGCCTTTGCACCAAAGATAAATGTTCTAGGAACTATATCCATATCTGGATTTTTCTTAATCTCGTTGTAAAGGTACATAACATGAAGAATGTTAAGGAGCTGTCTCTTATACTCGTGAAGTCTCTTAACCTGAACATCAAATATAGAATCAGGATTAACATCTATACCATTGTGCTCCTTGATATACTTAGCAAGTCGTACTTTATTCTTATGCTTTATCTGCATGAATTCCTGTCTTGCCTTCTCATCATTAACGTATACAAGCATTTTCTCAAGCTGCTTAAGGTCTGTTATCCAGCCATCACCAATCTTGTCTGTAATCCAGTCTGCAAGAAGTGGATTAGCATGAAGAAGAAATCTTCTCTGTGTTATACCATTAGTCTTGTTGTTAAACTTCTCAGGCATCATTTCGTAGAAGTCTTTAAGCTCCTGCTTCTCTAATATTTCAGTGTGAAGCTTTGCAACACCATTAACTGAGTAACCGGCACATATAGCAAGATGAGCCATCTTAACCTGACCGTCATAGATAACAGCCATCTTTCTAACCTTTTCCTGGTCTCCTGGATACTTAGCCTTAATCTCTTCTACAAATCTTCTGTTAATCTCTTCTACTATCTGATAAATTCTAGGAAGAAGTCTTGAGAATAATTCAATAGGCCACTTTTCAAGGGCTTCTGCCATAATAGTATGGTTAGTATATGCAACTGTCTTAGTTGTAATATCCCATGCTTCGTCCCATTCAAGACCATTCTCATCCATAAGAATTCTCATAAGCTCTGCAACTGCAACTGTTGGGTGTGTATCATTAAGCTGGAATGTTACCTTTTCGTAAAGCTTTCTCACATCACCATTGTGCATATTCTTATATCTGTCAACAGCTCTCTGTACTGATGCTGATACGAAGAAATACTGCTGCTTAAGTCTTAATTCCTTACCAGCATAGTGGTTATCGTTAGGGTAAAGAACTTCTACGATATTCTTTGCAAGATTCTCTTCCTCGATAGCCTTCTGATAATCACCTTTATCAAATGAGCTTAAGTTAAATGTATTAACTGGCTCTGCATCCCATATTCTGAGTGAATTAACTGTATTGTTGCCATATCCGATAACTGGAAGGTCATAAGGAACAGCTATAACTGAACGGTAATCCTCCTGAACGAACATATCACGTCCTGTTGCTTCATCTCTGTAAGAACGTACATATCCACCAAACTTTACTTCGTACTTGTATTCAGAACGCTTAATTTCAAATGGATTGCCATCCTTTAACCAGTTATCAGGAACTTCAACCTGATATCCATCTTTTATCTCCTGCTTGAACATACCATACTTATATCTGATACCACATCCGTAAGCTGGATATTCAAGTGTTGCAAGCGAATCAAGGAAACATGCTGCAAGTCTTCCAAGACCACCATTACCAAGGGCTGCATCTGGCTCCTGATCCTCGATAACATTGATATCAAGACCAAGTTCATTTAATGCTTCCTTTATTTCGTGATACTTAGTAAGGTTAATCATATTATTACCAAGCGCACGTCCCATAAGGAACTCCATTGACATATAATATACAACCTTTGGGTCTTCCTCATCGTATGTCTTGTGTGTAGCTATCCACTTATCTATGATAAGGTCCTTAACTGCATATGCTACTGACTGGAATACCTGCTGCTTATCAGCCTCATCAATATTCTTTCTGTAGAGAGACTTACAATTACTTACAACTTTTTTCTTGAATTCTTCCTTGCTAAAAGATGCTTCTGTACTTGTCATCATTAATTCTTCTCCTCCTTAAATATAGATATATCGCAAATGTATATATTATACATAATATTAGGGGGAGTGGGTCACAATGTCATTCACCCACCTATGAGCACGCTCATGTGGGTTCAGACCTTTTACCCCCTGATATCATAATATTATAGCGCCATAACTTTCATTTCAAACACATATAATAGTTAAATTATACACGATTAATAAACTTATTGCAATTTATTTCCATATTATTCAAAATTCTCACTAAATAACAGTTCCTTTTTATAACTTTATTCAAACCACCTCCAATTTAAGACATATAGACATATAAACACTGAAATATTCAAACCCTCCTAAAAAAAATCACGGCTCTAAACTTCCCTTACAAGGTACATTTAGAACCGTAATTTTCTTAGATATTGTCTATTAAACAAACATATTAGTTCTTCTCAACCGCAAGCACAACCTTCTCACCATTGATATCCCAATCCTTAGTGAATCCTGCTGTCTTACCTGTTTCAATAGAATTAGCAAGAACAACGTTCTTGATCTGCTCTGCATTCTTAACCATAAGGTCTGCTAACTTGTCATTACCATCTACATATACAGTAATCTTGTCCATAACCTCAAATCCAGCGTCCTTACGCATAGTCTGGATCTTACTTACGATTTCTCTTACGAAGCCTTCCTCGATAAGCTCTGGTGTAAGATTAGTATCCATAACAACTGTGATACCCTTGTCAGAGCTTGCAACAAAGCCTTCCTTCTGAGTCATCTCTATAAGAACATCATCCTTCTCAAGAACGATATCTTCACCATCAGCATTGATTGTAAATGAACCCTTAGCGTTAAGCTCGTCCATAGTTGCATTGCCATCAAGTGTTGAAAGTGCTGCTCTGATAGCATTAAGATGCTTGCCATACTTTGGTCCAAGTGTCTTTAACTGTGGCTTGAATGAGTATGAAGTAAATGCTCTTACATCATCTGTGTACTCAACTTCCTTAACATTAAGCTCATCTGCTATGATAGCTGTAAAGTATTCGTTTAACTTCCAGTCAGCCTTGATGTACAGCTTGCCGATTGGCTGTCTGTTCTTGATGTTAGTTGAGTTACGGCATGCTCTTCCGATAACAACAGCATTTAATACATCTTCCATATTATCTTCAAGTTCCTTGTCAATCCATTCTTCCTTAACTTCTGGGAAGTCGCAAAGGTGGATACTGATAGGAGCTGTCTTATCTATACTGCATACAAGGTTTCTGTAAATGCTTTCTGTCATGAAAGGAATCATAGGTGCTGCTGCCTTGCAAAGTGTTACAAGTGTTGTGTAAAGAGTCATATAAGCATTAATCTTATCCTGCTCCATACCCTTTGCCCAGAATCTTTCACGGCATCTTCTTACATACCAGTTAGAAAGCTCATCTACAAAGTCCTCAAGTGCTCTTGCTGTTTCTGTAATCTTGTAGTTGGCAAGATTATTATCAACAGTCTTAACAAGAGTATTAAGCTTTGAAAGAATCCATTTATCCATAACAGGAAGCTTATCATACTCAAGTGTGTACTTAGTAGCATCAAAATCATCTATGTTAGCATAAAGTACAAAGAATGCATATGTGTTCCAGATAGTTCCCATAAACTTTCTCTGACCTTCTGTAACAGCCTTGTCATGGAATCTGTTAGGAAGCCATGGTGCTGAATTCTCATAGAAGTACCAGCGGATAGCATCTGCGCCGTGCTTCTTTAATGCATCAAATGGGTCTACCGCGTTACCCTTTGACTTACTCATCTTCTGTCCGTCTGCATCCTGAACGTGACCAAGTACGATAACATTTTCATAAGGTGCTTTATTGAAAAGAAGTGTTGATATAGCAAGAAGTGAGTAGAACCATCCTCTTGTCTGGTCAACGGCTTCTGAAATGAACTTAGCAGGGAACTGCTGTTCAAATACTTCCTTATTCTCAAATGGATAGTGGTGCTGTGCAAATGGCATTGAACCTGAGTCGAACCAGCAGTCGATAACTTCTGGAACTCTCTTCATCTTGCCCTTACACTTAGGACAAGTACATGTAACAGCATCAATATATGGTCTGTGAAGCTCGATATCATCTGGGCAGTTATCAGAATGTTCCTTTAATTCTGCCTTGCTTCCGATAGATAACATTTCTCCACAATCCTCACATACCCAGATATTAAGAGGAGTACCCCAGTATCTGTTACGTGAAATTCCCCAGTCCTGAACATTTTCAAGCCATGCGCCAAAACGTCCAGTTCCGATAGTTTCCGGAATCCAGTTAATTGTCTTATTGTTAGCTATTAAGTTAGCCTTAACTTCTGGGTCACTCATCTTTATAAACCATGATTCTCTTGCATAGTAGATAAGTGGTGTGTCACATCTCCAGCAGTATGGGTAATCGTGCTCGAACTTAGGAGCATCGAATAACTTACCTTCCTTATCAAGATCCTTAAGAACCTCTGGGTCTGCTTTCTTAACGAAAAGTCCTGCATATGGTGTTTCCTTTGTAAGCTCACCCTTTCCGTCAACAAACTGTACGAATGGAAGGTCATACTTACGTCCAACCTTGGCATCATCTTCACCAAATGCTGGTGCAATATGAACGATACCAGTACCATCTGACATAGTTACATAGTCATCACATGTAACAAAATGTCCCTTCTTGTGCTGCTTAGCCGCAACATCTGCCGCACACTGGTATAATGGCTCATATTCTTTATATTCAAGGTCTTTACCCTTGTAAGTTTCTAATACTTCGTAGTCAACGCCTGCACCGCTTCCAGCTTCCTTACCTTCTTCAATAGCTGCTCCTGTTACTGTCTGACCGGCCTTAACTGCAAGTCCGCCAAGTACCTTATCAAGAAGTGCTTCTGCCATATAGTAAGTATAGCCATCTGCTGCCTTAACCTTTACATATGTTTCTTCTGGGTTCACGCAGAGTGCCACGTTAGATGGAAGTGTCCAAGGTGTTGTTGTCCATGCAAGGAAATATGCATCTTCGCCTACACACTTGAAACGTACTACTGCTGAACGCTCTTTAACAGCCTTGTAGCCCTGTGCTACTTCGTGTGATGAAAGAGGTGTTCCGCAACGTGGGCAGTAAGGAACAATCTTGAAGCCCTTGTATAAAAGACCCTTATCCCATATCTGCTTTAAAGCCCACCATTCAGACTCGATAAAGTTATCATCATATGTAATGTATGGATTATCCATATCAGCCCAGAAACCAACTGTAGATGAGAAATCCTCCCACATACCCTTGTACTTCCATACGCTTTCCTTACATTTCTTGATGAATGGCTCAAGACCGTACTCTTCAATCTGTTCCTTGCCATCAAGACCTAACTCCTTCTCAAGCTCAAGCTCAACTGGAAGTCCGTGTGTATCCCATCCGGCCTTACGTGGAACCATATAACCCTTCATTGTTCTATATCTTGGAATCATATCCTTTATAACTCTTGTAAGAACATGTCCGATATGTGGCTTACCATTAGCTGTTGGAGGTCCATCATAAAATGTATATGTCTCCCCCTTCTTGCGGTTATCAATACTCTTCTGGAATATATCATTATCCTTCCAGAACTTTTCAACCTGTTTTTCTCTGTCTACGAAATTCATATCTGATGAAACTTTCTCGTATACCATTGTGTTACTCCTTTCAAATCATTTACTTAATCGTAACGATGTTAGCTTGCTTTATTGGTGCTGTAACAAATGTCGTTACACACGCAAAAAAGCCCCTGCCGTAATACGACAGGGGCTGAATTAACTTAACCTATATCAATTACGACATACCATCATATGCGTCCCTTGTAACGGTGGGATTACCGTCCTTACTTACTTTCCGTAATATAATACTATCCGTAATGTTACCCATAATATTATCCTACAAAGTTCTGCAAGGATGCTTGGAAGTGATATTCAACTATGACCTACTCACACCGGCTTTCACCCTCCCGGCTCGCTATAGCTTTCTTTCATAATCTACTGTCTTCGTCATCGCAGATAATGTGATTGTATATAATTGATCTTAAAATGTCAATAATTAAGCTGTATTATTTATTATAATTTATCACAAAATTGCCTGTTATTGTGTTATATGCTGCATTCCTTTAGCCCTGCTATACACGTCCTTTTCTGCGTTCAATTTCTTTTTCCTTATAATATTGTGCTTTATCAGCATACATCCGTTCCTCAGATTCACGCAGCATTTCATCAAAGCCTGTTATTACATTCTCACTCCAGATAATACCGGCTGCCATATTCACAGAACGCTCATTCATTAGTTCTTTTAACTCTGTTATACGCTTTATTAATGTATTCTCATCTATCTGCGTGCATATTACAAGGAATTCATCACCGCCTATACGGAACACCTTATCTTCTCCAAACACATCCGTAAGACATCCACACGCATTTAGAAGAAGTCTGTCACCAGCCTCATGTCCCATCGTATCGTTCACATATTTAAGTCCTGTAACATCACAGTAAACAACACCTATGCTCTGTTTTTCATCTATATTATCTACACAGGCACTCATTGCAAAACGGTTTCCTATATTGGTCAGGGCGTCCTTATAGCTCATATTCTCAAGCTTTCTGATCGTATTCCTGCGCTTTATACACGATATAATAAAAGCACTCATAATCTCAAGTATACTTAAGGCATATTCAAGTATAAGCTGTGGCGGATTGTCTATTCCCATAAATGCAACAATATTTCCTTCGTTATATATAGGAATTACAATTATTGAATGAATACCCTGTCTTTTTAAATTATCATATTGAAGTGGATCACTCTCTTTTATTTCTTCAAGATCCTTAATCACGATATTTCTGCCATTTTCAAAGCACTTATACCAGTTAGCACACACCTCCGGAGACAGATTATGAAGATTATCCTTCTCTGGACTTACTCCCTCTGCCGTCCACTCATATGTATTATCATCTCTTCCATATATATTTTTTTCAAATATATAGGTTCTTTCTCCATTAAGTGCTTTACCTATATAGCCAAGAAGTATATTTATTGTTTCATCAGGTGTATCTGCTGCAAGTGCTACTCTTAGTCCTTCATTCACAAGTACCTCAGTTTCTCTGTACTTCTGGATAAGCTTATCCTGTGCAAGCTCCTCACTTATATCTATGCCTATTTCCAACCTGTACTTTCTGTTTCCTTCACCCTCTATCAGTGTATCCTTTATTATCATATATTTATCTAATACAGGATTATAATAACGCCATTCCTCAAAGGCTCCTGGTAAAAGTCTGCTGTTATTGCACATACCACATTTAACAGAAGCTTTTTGTAATACCTCATAACACTTCTGACCTTTTATATCCTCTATTGATTCTAAACCATACGCTTTCAATGCTTTATGATTCATATATACAATCTCATTGGTTTCTAAATCTGTTGCATATACATATTCATTCAGATTTATAAAAAAATCCCCTATTTCTTTTATATTTTTCATACGCATGTCTCCCTTTATTATTGAATCCGTAGTTATTCCCCATTCATTAAACGAAGCAGCATATTCTATATATAATTTCTCCGTAACAGCCCCTGTTTCTTTTTCTTCTGCATTTTATATCACTTTGTTATTTTTTTGTCAATATACAGTGGGATATTTTTATTAATTTTTCATGCATATTATACCACAAGCAAAACTTTTATCTCAATAATGAAATCATTTTCCTGTATTCCTGCACTTATATCTCCATTCATACGCTCCACAAGCTCTTTTGCAATAGATAAACCC
>ERZ833608.6-NODE-6-length-212221-cov-8.583161_pt1 | contig 212221 bp, 178 predicted proteins | sample MGYA00519694_ERZ833608 | MGnify/ENA primary metagenome ERZ833608 (study PRJEB31850, sample SAMEA3708742) | human gut metagenome | biome: human gut; feature: human-associated habitat; material: faeces | place: China | collected 2014 ... | reverse complement strand
GGCGGCGGTCATCTGACCGCCGCCTGCCGCTTGTGTTATTTCGGCTCGAAGCCGCGCTCCATGCAGTACACGCGCAGGATGGCTGCCTGTGTCTTTGCGTCCGGGATGCGCCCGGCGAGCACGTCGCGCGCAAGCTCCTCGAGCGGCACGGCCTGAAGATTGAGAAATTCGTCGTCGTCGAGCTGCTGCTCGCCGAAGGTCAGGCCGCGGGCGAGGTACATCCAGATGACCTCGTCCGAGTACGCGGCGGCGGGGTAGAACGGGCCGAGCGGGATGAGCTCGCGCGCCGTGATGCCGGTCTCCTCGCGCAGCTCGCGGCGCGCGGCGTCGTCGGGCGCCTCGTCACGGCTGTCGCGCTTGCCGGCGGGGATCTCCGTGATGACCTCATTCACCGGGTAGCGAAACTGCCGTTCGACGATCACGCGGCCGTCATCGAGCAGCGGCACGATGCACACCGCTCCCACGTGGCGCGTCAGCTCGCGCGGCGCGGTGCCGCCGTTGGGCAGGCGCACGGTGTCGCGATAAAAATCGAGGATACAGCCGCTGTAGATTTTGTCGGTAGTGACTTGTGTTTCGGTCAGATTTTCCATGGCAGTGTCTCCTTACAGGCCGAGAATTTGCAGCGTGCGCGCGTCCGGCTGCCCGCCGAAGAATTTATCGAGCACGGCGGAAAACACCGGCTCGTCCGGCGCGGCGGCAGCGAAGAGCGTCATGCTCGAGCGCAGCTTCAGATCGTCCGGAAAACCGAACACGGCCGTGGGGTCGCTTTCCTCGAGCGTGAGCAGGGCACTGCTGATCTCCAGCAGGTGCGCGCGCAGCGTCGGCTCGCTCAGGTAAGCGCGCGCCTCGTCAAGCCCGGAGATGGCATAAAACTGCGACGTGCTGCTCATGCCCAGCCCCGCGACCTGCGGGAAGATGTACCAGATCCAGTGGCTGCGCTTGCGGCCGCTGCGGATCTCGCGCAGGGCGGCGGCATAGTCCCGGCGCTGCGCGGAGAGAAAGCGGTTGAGATCGTACATGGTGAAACCTCCTCAGAAGCGGAAATAGATGAACGGATTGAACGTTGCGCTCACGGAAAAGACGATGCACACGGCCAGCAGCGCCAGACACACGACGTTGCGCACGATCTCGGCGCCGCAGCTCTCGCCGAGGTGCACGCGCCGGCAGACGGGCGTGGAGAACACGAGTGCGGGCAGCATCCACAGCAGCGGCGGCACGATGCTCACATCCGCCGCGAGCGACTGCGGCAGTGCCACGTGTGTGAAGCTGAACATCCGCGCGAGCGCGCAGCGCATCTGCACAAAGTCCGTGAGGTTGAACATCACCCAGCCGATGCACACGAGGATCATGCACAGCAGCCAGCGCAGCGCCTTCGGCAGGCGCTCGAGATATTTGCCGAGCCAGAGCTTTTCGATCAGCAGCAGCACGCCGTAGTACAGGCCCCAGAGCAGGAAATTCCAGTCCGCGCCGTGCCACAGGCCGGTCAGGCCCCAGACGACAAGAATGTTGCGCACCCACTTTCCCCGGGAAACGCGGTTGCCGCCGAGCGGGATATACACATAGTCGCGAAACCAGGTGGACAGCGAGATGTGCCACCGCCGCCAGAACTCCGTGACCGACAGGGAAATATACGGGTAGTTGAAGTTTTCGAGGAAGTGGAAGCCGAACATCCGGCCGAGGCCGATGGCCATGTCGCTGTAGCCGGAGAAGTCGAAATAGATCTGCAGCGTGTAGGCGACGGCGGCCAGCCAGTACATGAGCGAGCCGTAATTGGCGGGGTCGCCGCTGTAGACGATGGTGGCCACCTGCGCGACCTGATTGGCCAGCAGCAGCTTTTTGGCCAGACCCACGACAAAGCGGCGGAAGCCCTGCGCGAGATCGTCCATAGTTACGCTGCGCGCTCGAATTTCCTGCTCAACGGTCTCATAGCGCACGATGGGGCCGGCGATGAGCTGCGGGAAGAAGCTGACGTACATCAGCAGGTAGAAAAAGTTGCGCTGCAGGGCGATCTTGCCGCGGTAGAGGTCAATGACATACGACAGGATCTGAAACGTGTAAAAGCTGATGCCGATCGGCAGTGCGATGCCGGGGTCCGTCAGGCCGAGAAACGAGAACGTCCGGCACAGGAAGTTGAAATATTTGAACACGACGAGATTGCCGAGGATGACAACGACCGTCGCGATCAGCACGGCCTTTTTTGCGCGCGGCCGCGCCTCGAAATGTACGATGGCAAAGCCGCTGCCGTAGGCTGCGAGCGTCACGAGCACCATGAGCACGACCATTTTCGGCTCGCCCCAGGCGTAGAAGATCAGCGACGCGATGAGCAGCAGGGCGTTCTGCACGGGCTTCGAGCGGATGAGCGCGCACAGCCCTGCCAGCGGCAGGAAGAAAAACAGAAATGTCTGACTGCTGAATACCATCGCTCAGTCCTCCACCATGAAGTTGTCCGACGTGAAAAACGGCGTGCTGCCGATCCAGAGCACCTTCGTGATCCGGTGCTCGCGCAGATACTCCGCCAGCCGAAACGGCTTGCCCATGTCCTGCTCATAGCTGCGCAGATCGACACTGTAGACCCGGTCAAAGTGTGAAGCCATGAGTTTGAGGATGGCGTTGTCATACGATTCGCCGAGCATCAGCAGATTCCCGCGCCCGGTCGTGCCGGTGTCGAGGATGACCTCGCCGTCGTCCCAGCCGTAAACGCCGCCATAGCTGGCGTCCGTGAGCTGGCCGCTGAGCGCGGCGTCCTGCCGGCCGTAATCGGCCGACGGCTCTCCGGCGATCGTCACGGACATTTTCGGGAAAGCAAAGCGGTAGACATCCATCGGCTCAAAAAACTGCTCCTGCGCGCCGATAGACAGCGCCTTGGAGCCGGAAAAGTGATCGGATACGCGCACCGTCTCCTGCGGCTCGAGCAGGTCGGTGCAGCCGAGCAGGGCGGCCGCCTCGCAGTAGCCGCGGTAGGAGCCAATGTTGTTCCAGTGGTGGTCGGTCTGGTAAAAATCACGCTCAAATGTTGCCAGATCGTCTGCGGCGAACCTGCCCATCTGCGCGGCCGGCAGGTTTACCCGGCTGCTGAGATATTCGAACGCGCCGTTGTTGACCCCGGCCGGGAAATAATTGTCCATATCACTCTCGACCACGTAGATGTAAAACGACACATCCGGGTGCGCGGCAATGATCTGGTTGATGTTCTCGCTGCGCGCTTCCAGCGCCGCGTTTACCGCGTCCGGGGCATGGTAGGGATAGGTCAGGTATTTCCCACCATAGACGTAGAAAGAGCCATATTGTACCGGCAGGTCGGGGTGTGCCTGCGACAGGCGCAGCATCGCATCGTACCGGATGCCGTTTTGCGCGTCGTTGTAGGCTTTTTTCATCGTCTGTGCCAGCGGGACCTAGTCGCTGAGCGCAGCCTCCATCGCATCCTGAAACGACCCGTCCAGCCAGCCGGACACAGTCAGCGGTGCAACGGTGTTGGCCGGGCGGTTTTCGTAGTGGTTCACGTCCTTCGGCCGCAGCAGTGTGCGCCCGAGTCCGGCCAACAGCACCAGCGCGGCGCAGCAGAGCATGACCGCATTGTACAGATTGCGGATATGTTTGTCTTGATCGGCTCGTTTCACGTGCGATTTCTCCCAAATCAAATATTTTGAAGATTTCTTTTGATTATGCCCTTCCTGATAGGAATTGTCAAGCGCGCGGCCGCGCAGATTTTCTTTTACAACGCGCGTTTGCTGCGTTACAATGGAGCCGCTGAGAAAGGAGCGTTCCCATGGAGCTGACATTGGAGACCATTCGGGCGGCGCACGCGCGCATTGCCCCTTATATTGTCCAGACGCCGCTGCTGCGCCTGCCGGCGCTCGACGATGTCCTCGGCTGCGAGGTGTACGCCAAGGCCGAGTGTATGCAGCGCACGGGCGCATTCAAGCTGCGCGGCGCGATGAACAAGATCCTCGCCCTGACGGAGGATGAGCGTGCGCGCGGCTTTGTCGCGGCCTCGTCCGGCAACCACGGCCGCGCGGTGGCCTACGCCGCGCAGCGCTTCGGCACGCACGCCTGCATCGTCATGCCGGAGACCGCGCCCGCCGTCAAGCAGGCGGCCATCCGCGCACTGGGCGCGGAGCTTGTGCTGTGCGACTCTGCCGAGCGCTTTGACGTTGCGGCGCGGCTCTGCGCCGAGCGCGGCGCGACGATGATTCCGCCGTTTAACGACCCGCTCGTCATGGCGGGGCAGGGCACGGTCGGGCTTGAAATTCTGGAGCAGTGTCCGGCACTGGATGCACTCGTCGTCCCCGTCAGCGGCGGCGGGCTCATCGGCGGTGTCGCCACGGCGGTCAAGGCGCTCGCGCCGCACGTGCGCGTCTACGGCGCGGAGCCGGAGGCGCTGCCGCGCTATCGGGAGAGCCTGCGCGCCGGGCATCCGGTGCAGGTGGAGCAGCAGCGCTCGGTCGCGGACGCGCTCGTCGCGCAAAGGCCGGGGGATGTGTGCTTTCCATATGTGGCCGGAAATACCGACGGCTTTGCGTCCGTTGCGGATGCCGACCTTCTGCGCGCCATGAAGCTGCTGCTTCTGGAGGGCAAGCTCCTGTGCGAGCCGTCGTCTGCCATCGGCATGGGCGCTGCGCTGCGCGGACAGCTGCCGCTGCGCAGGACAGACAAGGTCTGCTTTGTCATCAGCGGCGGCAGCGTTGCGCTCGAGCAGCTGCACCGGCTTGAGGACGTCATGCTCTGACAGAAAGCAAATATCCGCCCCGGCGCACCTTCCGTCAGAAAGGCACGCCGAGGCGGATGCTGTCTCGGGGTCGTTATTTGCTGTTTGCGAGCGCCTGATCGATGAGCTCGTTGAGCTTCTTTGCCTGATCGGGCGAGGTGATCGCGCCGACGATCGGCTGACCGACGATGTTGCCGTTCTTGTCGACGACGTACGTGGTCGGGAACGAGTACAGACCGGCGGTGAACTTACCGGCCTCGCTGTCGGAGGCGAACCAGAGGTTGGAGTAGGTCACGCCCTTTTTCGCCAGAATATCCTTCGCCTCGGCGATGGCGGTCTTGTCGCCGTCGAGCGTGAAGGAGTTGATGCCGACGACCGCGCCGCCCTTCGCGGCGAGGTCCTTGTTGAGCGCCTCAAGGTCGGCCAGCTCGCCGACGCACGGGTTGCAGGTGGTGAACCAGAAGTTCACGACCGTGACGCTGTTGCCGGAAAAGAGCTTGCTGCTGTCGACGTCATTGCCGTTGAGGTCCTTGCCCTGAAAGCTCGGGAATTTCATCGCGTTGCTGCCGGAGGCGGTCATGCCGGCCTCCTCCGCGCTCACGCTGTCACCTGCGCCGGGCGCCGTGCCGCAGCCGGGATACTTCTGCTCGAGGATGGTGAGCTTGCCCTCAATCTCCTTGATCTGCTCGGCGCCGGCCTTGAGCGTCTTGAGCTCGTCGGCCGAGAAGCTGTCCTTCGCGCTCTCGATCGTGGCGAGCAGGAAGTCGCCGTAGTTCGTGCCGTCCTCGATCATGGTGCTGTTTTTGTTGGCAGACAGAAACACCTTGTTCCAGAGGTCGGAGTTTGCGGCGAGAATGTCGTTTTCCTTCTGCATGAGCTGCTGATAGAGTTTGCTCGCTTCGTCGGCGCTGCTCGGCTCGGTCGCGATCAGGGCCGCGATGTCGGCGCTGCCGTCCGCCTTGTCCTTGCCTTTGCCCGACGAGCATGCCGCAAGGCTGAACACCATTGCGAGCGCGAGCAGGAGCGTCACAAGTTTTGTGATTTTCTTCATCATGATTCCTCCGTTGTATTTTGTTGGTTGTCTTTTACCTTCTGATTGCCGTTGGCGGATTTTCCGGTGAGGCCGAAGCCATAGCGGAAGCGGATGGCCTCCGTGGGGCAGGCGCGGATGCACTTGCCGCAGCGGATGCACTCCGTATCGTTGGGGGACTTGGTGATGTCCACGTCCATCTGGCAGGTGCGCGCACATTTGCCGCAGGAGACGCACTTGCTCGTGTCGACCTGGATGCCGAGCAGGGAGACCTTGTTCATCAGCGCGTAAAACGCACCGAGCGGGCAGATCCACTTGCAGAACGGGCGGAAAAACAGCACGCTCAAAACGACGACCGCGATCAGAATGATCAGCTTGCGCGTAAACAGCGCGCCCAGCGCCGCGCGGATGCTCTCGTTTGCGGCTGCGAGCGGGATCGCACCCTCCAGCACGCCCTGCGGGCAGATATACTTGCAGAAATACGGGTCGCCCATGCCCACGTCGTTGACGATGAGCGCCGGCAGCAGCACCACGGCCAGCAGCAGGATGACATATTTCAAATAGGTCAGCGGCTTGAGCTTTTTCGTCGACAGCTTTTTGCCCGGGATCTTATGCAGCAGCTCCTGCAGCCAGCCGAACGGGCACAAAAAGCCGCAGATGAACCGCCCGAGCAGCACGCCGAGCAGGATCAGGATGCCGGTGATATAATACGAAAAGCGGAATTTGGACGAGCCGACCACCGCCTGAAACGCCCCGATCGGGCACGCGCCCGATGCCGCCGGGCAGGAATAGCAGTTCAGACCGGGCACGCAGACGCTCTTGCCCTTGCCCTGATAGATGCCGCCCTTGAAGAAGTTCGGCAGGTGGATGTTGGTCAGCAACGTCGCCGCCGCCTGGATCCAGCCGCGAAACCGGCTCAAAAGCAGGGAAACAGACTGTTTTTTCTTATCCAATGCCGACACACTCCAAGCACAGCCGGATCGCCTTGTTGAGCACGGCGCCGGCCTCGCCGCGCAATGCGCCGAAGCACACCATGGCGATGCCCGCAGCGATCAGCAAGCCCTGCACAATGGCTTTTTTTGCACGAAACACTTGGATCACTCCCTTCTGTTTGCCATAATACCATGGCGCAGATAAAATCTTCGTTAAGAACGGAAACTTAACAGAGATTTTATGCCTTTGTGTTATCATATAAATGTAACAAAGTCGGACATTCGTAAATACGCACGAGGAGAATGGTATGCATATTTTGGTTGTGGAAGATGAACGGGCGCTCTGCGACACGATCGCGCGCAGTCTGCGGCGGCTTGCCTACAGCGTGGACTGCTGCTATGACGGACAGAGCGCTGCGGAGATGCTCGCCGTTGAGCGCTTTGATCTGGTCGTGCTGGATCTGAACCTCCCCGGTGAGGACGGCATGACGGTGCTCCGGACGCTGCGCGAGCGCGACCGCGACACCAAGGTGCTGATCCTGTCGGCGCGCGGCGAGGTCGCCGACAAGGTGGCGGGGCTCGATGCAGGCGCGAACGACTATCTCACAAAGCCCTTTCATCTCGATGAGCTTGCGGCGCGCATCCGCAGCCTGACGCTGCGCCGCTTTACGCAGAGCGACGTGGTTCTGACCTGCGCCGAGCTGTCGTTTGACACCAAGGCGCGCACGGCGTCCGTGCGCGGCGAGGTGCTGTCGCTCACGCGCAAGGAGACGGGCATCCTCGAATACCTGCTGCTGCATCAGGGGCGGCCGGTCAGTCAGGAGGAGCTGCTGGAGCACGTGTGGGACAGCGGGGCGGACGGCTTCGGCAACTCCATCCGCGTGCACATTTCCGCGCTGCGGAAAAAGCTGCGCGCCGCCCTGGGCTATGACCCCATCCGCAACCGCATCGGCGAGGGTTATGTTATGGAGGCGCAGACATGAAGCGGCTATCTTTGCAGTGGCGCATCACGCTGATGACGGCGGCGCTGATCGGCGTGACGTGCGTGCTCATGAACTGCCTGATCGGCTATTCCGGTAAGCGGTACATGGACGCGATCGGCAGCGGCATCTCGGCTTACAGCGAGATCGAGTCCGGCGCGCCCGATGCCTTCGACCCGCAGAGCAAACAGCCGGATGACGAGCTGACGATCATCATCAGCGGCGCGCAGGCGGCCTTCGGCGTCACGAACTGGTACATCACGGCGGCGGTCACGCTCACCGGCGGCGTGCTCGCGTATTTTGTCAGCGGCCGCGCGCTGCGTCCGCTGCGCAGCTTTGCAGCGCAGGTGGAAAGTATTCAGCCGGGCAATCTCGCGGAGCAAAAGGTCAGCGAGGACGTGCTGCCGGAGTTTCAGCGCTTCAGCCGCTCGTTCAACGGCATGATCGACCGCTTGGACGCGGGCTTCGCGGCGCAGCGGCAGTTCACGGGCAACGCCGCGCACGAGCTGCGCACACCGCTTGCGCTGATGCAGGCGCAGCTTGAGCTGTTTTCTGCCGAGCACACGGACGTCGCGCCCGAAACGGCGGCGTTTTTGAGCCTGGTGCAGGAGCAGACGGAGCGTATGTCGCAGATGACGAAGATCCTGCTGGAGATGAGCGAGCTGCGCACCGTGCCCTGTGACGACCGGGTCGAGCTCGCGCCCATGATCGAGGAGATCTTCACCGATCTCGCGCCGCTTGCAGAGAGCAAGTGCATCGCGCTCGAGGCCGACGGCGGCGCTGTGCTCACCGGCAGCGACCCGCTGCTGTACCGGCTGCTGTTCAACCTGACCGAAAACGCCATCCGTTACGGCCGGCCGGACGGGGCGGTGCACATCGCGGTCAGCGAGGCGGACGGGAATGTACAGATCCGCGTCCGCGACCACGGTCCCGGCATCCCGGAGGCATACCGGGAGAGCGTTTTCCAGCCGTTTTTCCGCGTGGACAAGTCGCGCAGCCGGGCACACGGCGGCGTCGGGCTCGGTCTGTCGCTCGTGTGGGAGATCGCCGCGCTGCACGGCGGCACGGTGCAGATCGAGCGCAGCGGCGCGGACGGAACGGTCATGCTCGTGACGCTGCCGCGCGATGGCAAAGGATCCTAAAACGCAGGCGGCAGCCGGATAGCTCCGGCTGCCGCCCGTTTTTGTTCGTGTCTTACCAGATGCCGAGCACGTGCTGCATCAGCAGGCTCATGCCCGCGATGCCGACCCAGCAGCAAAAGCCCATGATGAGCGGCTTGCCGCCGGTTCTGACGAGCTTGACGATGTTTGTGTTCAGTCCGACGGCACACATGGCCATCACGATCAGGAACTTGCTGAGCGTCTTGAGCGGGGTGAACACGCCCGCCGACACGCCGGTGCTCACGCACACGGTCGTGATCACGGACGCGAGCAGGAAGTAGAGAATGAACATCGGGAAGATCTTCTTCAGATCCACCTTCGTGCCGTCGGTCTTGGCGCGCTTCGTGCGCACGAAGGCGAGCACGAGCGTGATCGGGATGATGGCGAGCGTGCGCGTGAGCTTGACAGTCACGGCCTTGTCGAGCGTCTGACTGCCGAGCCCATAGAGCGAGTCCCACGTGGAGGCTGCCGCCGTGACGGACGACGTGTCGTTGATGGCCGTGCCGGCGAAGATGCCGAACGCCTCGCCGTTTGTGGTCGAGAAGCCAAGCAGCGCGCCGAGCGCGGGGAAGAAGATGGCGGCGAGCATATTGAAGAAGAAAATGACCGAGATCGCCTGCGCGACCTCCTCGTCGTCGGCATCGATGACGGAGGCGGTCGCGGCGACGGCAGAGCCGCCGCAGATCGACGAGCCGACGCCCACGAGCGTCGAGATCTTGCCGGGGATGTGCATCAGCTTGTGCAGCAGCCACGACACGACGAGCGACGTCGTGATCGTCACGACGATGATCGGCAGCGACTGCTTGCCGGTCTGCCAGATGACGGACAGGTTCATGCCGAAGCCGAGCAGGATGACAGCGTACTGCAGTACCTTTTTCGACACGAATGAGATGCCGGGCTGCGCCGCACTCTTGTCGTGCCAGAGCAGAGTGATGATCATGCCGGCGAGGATGCCGAACACCGGGCCGCCGACGATCGGGAATTTCTGCCCGAGCAGCCAGCAGGGCGCGGCCATGACGAGGCACACGAGGATGCCGCGTCCGTTTTTCTGAAGAAAGTTCATGGTGGGGAAGTCCCTTCTCTCTCAATGGTTTGTACAGAGCATCATAGCACAGCACAACAATAAAGAAAAATGATTTATCTTTATCTAACGATAATTTTGTGTTATGATTGCGGAAAACCACCGGGAAAGAGGGACGCTTATGCTGGATTTTCGCGTGGAGACCTTTCTGGCCGTCTGCCGGCACATGAATTTCACGAAAGCGGCGCGGGAGCTGAGCATCACGCAGCCTGCGGTCTCGCACCACATACGTTATCTGGAGCAGACGTACGGTGCGGTGCTGTTCCGGCACAACGGCAAGCGCCTGCAGCTGACCGAGGCGGGGGAGATCCTGCGGCGGACGCTGCTGACGATGAAGCACGACGAGCAGCACCTGCAGAAGCGGATGCAGCAGGCGGCCACCGGCACGCGCGACTATTCCTTCGGCGCAACGCTCTCGGTCGCGGAGTTCATGCTCAACGAGGCGCTCGGCCGGTTTTTGCACCTGCACCCGGACAGCCGCATCCGGATGCAGGTGGCGGATACGAAGGTGCTGCTGAGCAAGCTCGATTCCGGGGAGCTGGATTTTGCCGTGGTCGAGGGGGATTTTCCGAAGGCGGAGTATGACTTTTTCGTCTTTGGCACGGAGGAGTATGTCGCCGCTGCAGCGCCGGACAAGGCCGCGCGTTACCGGGGACGGCAGCTCACGCAGCTGCTGGGCGAGCCGCTATTGCTGCGCGAGGAGGGGTCGGGCACGCGCGTGATCCTCGAATACTACCTAAAGGAGCGCGGCCTTGCGGCGGCGGACTTTGCCCGCACGGTCGAGATCGGCAACATCGGCGCGATCAAGACCCTGCTCAAGAGCGGCTACGGCGTGTCGTTTCTCTACCGAGCGGCCATCCGTCCGGAGGAGGCGGCGGGCACGCTCGGCGTGATCGAGCTGAGCGATTTTCAGCTCCGGCACGACATTATGTTTCTCTTCCCGAAAAACAGCAACTTCCGCGCCGACTACACGACCATCTTTCGGGAGCTGCGCGCCTGTGCGCAGCCGGACGGCGCGTGCGCGTGCCCCGAAGCGTGAAAAAGCATCCGCAATGCCCGGTAGGCACTGCGGATGCTTTTTTATGGGGTCATACGGTTGGCAGGGCGCGTCCCTCAACGTACTTCTGCGTCCAGTCGCGGTCAACGTTGCGGCGGTCCTGTAAGCACTCGGGGCGGCGAGCGAGGTCGTCCGCCAGCTCGAGGATCACATCCCGGAGTTCGAGATCGCGCGTCCATGCTTTGCCGATCGCATCGTAGCCGAGCGCGTTGCCCGCCGCGCCGCCAATCAGGCAGCCGCGGATGCGGTCCTGCACCGGCAGGACCGGGATGGTCTGATCCTTTGTCATGGCATATCCACTCCTATCTGTGCCGCGCGTTATGCGTAGTTTCGCAGCAGCTGCTTGTAGAAATCGACCGCGATGGGGAGCTTGTCGATGCTGATGTTCTCGTTTTCCCCGTGCACGGATGCGTACTGCTGGTCGTCGATATCGATGGGCACGAAGCGGATCACGGCGTCGGAGAGGTCTGTGAAGCGTCTCGCGTCCGTGCCTGCCGGCAGGATGAACGGGGCGACGGCGGCGTAGGGAAAGACCGCCTGCGCCGTCTCCTTCACGTACTGATAGCCGCGGCTGTCGAGGGACGTGGGGGTGTAGTATTCGTTGTCCTCGTCGCGCAGGACGATCTGCACGCCGTGACGCGCTGCCATCTTGCGCAGGGTGTCGAGATCTTTTTCAAAGTCCGCGTCGTTGATGCAGCGCAGAAATGCCTGCGCCCGGCAGGAGCCGTCGTCATCGCTCGAGATGTTCTTAAACGTGCAGCCCGTGCCGAGCATTTCACCCGCTGCGATCGCGGCAAGCACATCCTTTTCCCTGTAGCGCAGGAAAACGAACACGGCCAGCAGGCAAAACAGGCTTCCTGCCACCGCCGTGAGCTTCAGACCGGGCGCGCCGACGTTTTCACCGGCAGCCGCGCCGGTCACGACCAGCGAGGGGACGATCATGATGGCAAGCGAGTTGCCCATCTTGACGATGAAGCTTCTCGCCGCGCCGAAGATGCCCTCCTGATTGATGCCGGTGGTCACGGTGTCGTACTGGATGATATGACCGATGGCCTTGATCAGCCCGATAATCGTGAGAATCCCCAATACGATCCTCCCTTGCGGGGTGAGATTGGGGATTCCCGATTCTTTGGACGGCTGATAAAAATAGATGAGGTAGTTGTTGAGCATGGTCGTAAACAGACCAACGGCAAACTGCGGCAGGCACAGTCTTACGATCAGCGACGTATCTATTTTTCATGTCACCTCAATATTTACTTGTTCGACTTGATGTATCTCAGCGCGCAGATGTCATCGCCCTTCGCGATGGCCTTGGGCAGCTCAAGGCGAGCGTCAAAGCAGCTGCCGATGCCGTGGTCGCCGCACATGGCGATGTCGCACAGTCTGGCGATCTCCTCGTCGCTGCAGCCGGCCTTCTGCCAAGCCTTGACCAGCGGGCAGTAGTGGAAATCGAGATAGAGCGTGTCGTCCGTATTCTCGACGAGATCCATCTCGAACACCCATCTGGCCGCGCGGGTGAACAGCGTCTTTCTCAGACCCTTGAGGCTCTTGGTGCCGCTCTTTTTTTGCAGGTCAGTGCCCTGCGAAATGCCGCATCTCGTGATAGCCGCCGAGGCAAACTCCTCCGGATCTAGGCCGCGCTTTTCGGCCTCATCCACCAGCAGATACAGCCAAAATGCGCGGTGCTCCAGCAGCTCGCGGATCTTGACGATGAGCTTGTTTTTGATTCTCGCCTCGTTGACGATCTTAGACATGATTTCTTCCTCCTGTTATGTTTCATTACCATTTGCACGCGCTTTTGCGCGTCAGCGCCGAGTGTATCATATTTCCAGCTGCTTGTCCATGCAGAGCACGAAAAATCGTTCATTTTTTGACGAAGGCAGAAAAATCCCGGGCGCTCAGAGCTCCTCTGAGCGCCCGGGAGTGTGGTTTTGCGGCCGCGGCTGCGTTATTTGCTCCTCACCAGCCGCACGACGCATTCAATATGCTCCGTATGCGGGAACATATCGACCGGCTGGATGCGCTCGACGCGGTAGCCGTGCCGGGTGAGATAGCCCAGATCGCGCGCGAGCGTCTCCGGGTTGCACGACACGTACACCACGCGCTCCGGCGCGACGGTCGTGACGGCGGACAGAAAGCGCTCGTCGCTGCCGGCGCGCGGCGGGTCGAGGATGATGACGTCGGCGTGCTCGCCGGCCTTGGCCATGTCCTGCAGGAAGTCGCTTGCATCGGCGGTGTAGAAGCGGACATTGTCCGCGCGGTTGGCCTTGGCGTTGCTGATCGCATCGCGCACGGCGTCGCGGTTATTCTCCACGCCGATCACACGCGCGGCATCCCGGCTGGCGAAAATGCCGATCGTGCCGGTGCCGCAGTAGGCGTCCACGACGGTCTCTGTGCCGGTCAGCCCCGCGTATTCGAGCGCCGTGCGGTAGAGCACCTCCGTCTGGACGGGGTTGATCTGATAAAATGCGCGCGGCGAGATGCGGAACGTGAAATCACCGAGCTGCTCGCGGATATATCCCGGTCCGTAGAGCACCTCACTGTGCGCCCCGAGCACGAGACTCGTCTGCCCGGCGTTGATGTTCTGCACCACGGTTGTGATGTCCGGATGCTGCTGCAGCAGCGCGCGCACGAAGTTGCGCTTGCCGGGCAGCATACCGTGCGCGGTCACGAGCACGACGAGGATCTCCCCGCTGCGCCAGCCGCGCCGCACGAGCACGTGCCGCAGCGTGCCGCGGCCGGTGTCCTCGTCGTAGGGGCGGATCTTGAAGCTCTTGAGCAGCTTGCGGATCGTGACGATGATCTGATCGGCGACCTTATCCTCGATCAGGCAGTCGCTGACCGGGACGATGCGGTGCGAGGCCGACTGATACACGCCCGAGATGATCTGCCCCTGCCGGTTGACGCCGAAGGCGGCCTGCACCTTGTTGCGGTAGTGATAGGGGTCGGCCATGCCGAGGATCTCCTCAACATGACCGAAGCGGCCGAGCAGCCGGATGGCCGTCGCCTGTTTGAGGTGCAGCTGCTCGTCATAGGACAGGTTTTGGAGCTGGCAGCCGCCGCACTTTTTTGCAAGCGGGCATACGGTCGTGTTGGGCATGGGGAAGACCTCCGGTTTCGTAAAATTCTCTGCTTAGTGTATCACATCATTCGTCGCTTTTCCACACGGTTTTTGCGCGCGGCAGATTCCACTCAAAGTGCGCCGCGGCGCAGCGGATGCCGACCACGACGAACACGCCGGTCAGGATCGCGCCCGGCCCCTGCCACACCTGCCGCAGGAGCAGGTAGAGAATGCCGCCCACGATGGAGGCGCTGGCGTAGATGTGCTTGCGCAGGATGTAGGGCATATCCCCGGCGAGCACGTCGCGCAGCACGCCGCCGCCCGTGCCGGTCAGCAGACCGACAAAGACCAGCAGCAGCGGGTCGGTGCAGTCGGCGAGGGTGATGGCGGTGTTGATGCCCGTGATCGTGAAGATGCCGAGCCCGGTCGCATCCATGAGCAGCATGAGCGCGTCGAACACGCGCTTGCTGCGCCCGATGAGCCGGCGCACAAACGGGAAAAACAGCACGACCGACACGCCGAGCGCCACGAGCAGGTACATCGGGTCCTGAAACGCGCGCGGCGGTGTCAGCCCCACGACGAGATCGCGCAGGATACCGCCGCCGACGGCCGTCGTGATGCCCAGCAGCCCCACGCCGAAAATGTCCATGTGCTTTTCGATGCCGAGCACCGCGCCGCTGACGGCGAACGCGACCGTTCCGGCCAGCTCGAGCAGAAAGAGGAACGTTTGCATGGCCATGACCTCCAAAAAAAGAGTACACCCCCGCCGGCAAGCAGGTGTGCACTCTGTCCTTTTACCTGAAAGATTGACCGTGCGGTCTTGCTTCTTCGGTGCGGAATCGTCTCTCCAGAGCTCCGTCCGCCGCCGGTCCTTTTGCCTGAGAGTGTGACTCCTTCGGCGGCCGCAGCGCTCTCCCGGTGGCTTCATACGGCATATATCTGCCGCCAGTATAGCAGATGCGGCGAAATTTGCAATGCCGAACTGTTTCGTGTACACTGTTTTTAAGACATGACGGGAGGTGTGCACATGAAACGCATTTTATTGTGCCTGCTGTGCGCGGCGCTGCTGACGGGCTGCGGAAAAGAGACCGCCCCCGCCGTCGCGGCGGCGCAGCGGTATCAGCCCATTGTGCAGGCGGTCGGTGACGGCACGGCTGCGGGTGTCGATCTTACGGATGCGCAGATCGCGCAGGCCGTGGCGGAGCTTGACGCGGCGGGACTGACGGCCGTGCACGTGGATGCGGCAGAGCCGGTCACGCACCCGGAAGCAGTGGCGGCATTCTGGGCTGCGCGCGCAGCGGGGGAGAAGGCATCGCTCACGCTCTATGAGGTCTGCCGCGACGGCGGACTGCTGTGCCATGCGCTATGTTTCTCGGATGGAGCCGACACCGTCACGCGCACGCGCGTCGTCTGGCGTGACGGGGCATTCTGCGTCGGCTATGCCGATACCTATGCCGTCACGGCGCTGACGTATGACGGCGGCGCGCTGACCTACGTCTATGATATGCCCGACAACCCGCCGGGCACGGACCATGACGGACATATCGACACGCAGGAGACATTTGCGGTCGGATAAACCGCGGCTGCGCGCCCTGCTTGGGGCGCGCAGCCGTTTGCTATCTTATGCGCGGCGGGCGTCGGATGCCGCAGCGCTCTGCTGCAGCGCGGCCTGCGCCAGCAGCTCCATACTGTCAAATACCTGCGGATAGTGTGCGGCGAGACCGAAGTGCGCGAACGCGGCGCACAGCTGCGCACTGTCGAGCACGACGCCGTCGCACCCGCGCGCAAGCTCCAGCTCGATGATCGAGCGCAGCACCTGCTCGCTGCACGCCTTTTCCGGCCGGACGCAGCCGAGCAGCGCCTGCACCGGCGCGTCCGGATAGCTGCACTGCAGGCCGTAGCGCCGCGCCGTGAGCCCGTAGGCGTTGACTGCGCGCACGCCGGGCGTACACAGTATGCTCACGCGCTGATGCAGCGCACCGACCAGCTGCGGCAGCACCGCGTCCGCCGTGCTCAGCACCGGGACGCCGGCTGCCGCCGTGAGCTGAGTGCAGAAAATGCCCGCGCTGTCCGGCACGGCGATGACCGTGCAGCCGGACGCGGTCAGGATCTCGGCTGCCTCGCTCAGCTTTTGCAGCGGCGCGTGCGTGCTCGCACCGCACAGATACGGCTCGCAGTCGGGCACGGCAGCCGGACTCAGCGGCAGGAGGGCGGCAGTCTCCGCATCCAGCGCCTGTATGCGGCGCAGAAACTGCGCGATGGCGGCGGCGTCTGCGCTGAGCACGCCGATGCGTGGAAGATCGTTTCTCTGCATAGTGGGCATCTCCTGGCGAAAAAAGTCTCCGCGAAGCGGGTATGACCCCATCTTAGCGGAGACTGTGATCCGTCCGGCAACGCTTTGGCATCAAAACGGCATCATTAATCGCCAAACCATTCGGTGTTGAACAGCAGCGTACTCCCGGAGTGCCGCGCCGGCAGGGAAAAGACCGTGCCGGCGTCCGGGTCGTAAAACTGCAGGTAATCGATCGCATTGCCGTTGACGCCGGAGTCCGCGCCCCCGCTGTTGAGCAGCTGCAGGGGAACGGTGTTTCCACCGCTTGCGCGCAGACCGAGCATTTTTTTCGCCGCGTCCGGCATCGGGATCTGCACCTCGTCGTAAGTCGCGCCGAGCGCGGCCGAGATCGTGACGGCGATGCGGTTTTCAAACACGCGCAGCAGGTAGCTCCAGAGACCGTTTTGCTCGAGCTGGAAGGCGTAGCTGTCGGCAAAGCTGTATCCGATCGCGAGCGGGCAGCCGGTCGTGTCGTCGAGCAGGAGCGTCACGCTGTCGCCGCGCGGATCGGACAGCGTGATGCTCCAGAGCACAAAGCCGCTGCCGTAGCTTGCGTAATCGACGCTCACACCGTCGTCAGTGAAGTCAGCGCCGAAGAGCTCGCAGTCTTTGTACAGCGCGGTCAAAAACGTCTGCGCATAGCGCGTCATGTCATCGCGCGTGTGTGCGGCGGCGCTCTCGTCAAGCGCGATGGGCGGCTCTTCGCTGGCGCCGAGATTCATGATGCCGTCGGTCAGCTTCAGACGCAAAACGGTGGCCGGGCCCTGCTCGTCGCCGGTGCTGAGGGAAAACTCCGCGTCCTGATTGCGGCGGTCGAGCCGCGCCGAGACGAGGTTCGGCAGGAAAAATCCGCCCGCCGCGATCGCCAGCATGAGCACGAGCGCCAGTGCGGTGCGCATCCACGGTTTCATACACGGCCTCCTTTCAGCTCCACGGTCACGACCGTGCCGTTGCCGACGCGGCTTTCAAACTGCATCGTGCCGCCGTGCAGCTGCACGATCTCGTTGCACAGCGACAGGCCGAGTCCCGCGCCGCCCTGTGCGCGCGAGCGCGATTTGTCCACGCGGTAAAACGCCTCCGTCAGGTGTGCGAGCGCTTCCTGCGGGATGCCGCGGCCGTTGTCGAGCACACGCACGCGGCAGCCGTCGGGCAGCATCTCCTGCCAGACGTAGATATAGCCGCCGCTGTCGAGCGCCTTGCGGGCGTTGTCCATGAGGTTGACGAGCAGGGTCTTGAACAGATCCGGCTCCAAAAAGCACGCGCCCTCCGCCGTGCGGTATTGCAGGGCGATGCCTTTTTGCGCGTACAGGCGCTTGAGATGCTCGAGCAGCCCCGCCACGAGATCGGCGGGGTGTGCGGGCACGAGCTGCAGCTTCGACTGGTCGAGCGAGAGCATATCCAGCAGCTTCAGCCCCAGCGCCTCGAGCCGCTTGCCCTCGGAAAAGATATAGTTTGCCGCGTCCATCTGCTCATCGGGCGTGAGCACCTGACTGCGCAAAAGATCTGCATAGCCGATGATGGAGGTCATGGGCGTTTTCATCTCGTGCGAGAAGTCAGCCATGAACCGCTCCTGCAGCGCCATGGTCTCCTGAATGCGGTTGACGTTGCGCTCGAGCTGCCCGGCCATGCGGTTGAAGTCGGCGGCGAGCTGCCCCACCTCGTCGCGCGAGCGCACGGGCGCACGGTAGCCGAGGTTGCCCCGCGCCAACTCCCGCGACGCGCGCGAGAGCGTGCCGAGCGGGCGCGTCAGCAGGTAGGACGTGACCCACGCCACGGCCGCGCCGAAGGCGACGAGGATCAGAAACGTCGTGTGGTAGGCGCGCTGCTGCGTCTGGCGTACGGTGTAGATGTTCGACACGTCGAACGCGAGCGTCACGCTCGTGCCGTCGGCCGCTGCGCTGAGCGTGAGGTAGTGCCGGCCGCTGCCGGTGCGCAGGATGCTGGTCACGCCGCTGCCGGCCGGAGGCTCGGGCGCTTCATCGAGCAGCATGGAGTCGCCCGTCTCGATCATCTGCGCGTTGAAGCGGATGCGCGCCGATGTGCTTGCCCCGCCGCTGCCAAGCTTGTGCAGCACGAGCGCGACGGTGTTGGCCGCCGTGCCGGGCGAGGTGTTGTCGCCGAGCAGGTCCAGCACGTCCACGATCATGCGGTAGGTCTGCACGGCGGTGTCGCGCTCACGGGCGATGGAGCTGGAAAACGACTGCGCGATCATGAGGCTGCCGCCGATGCCGTAGGTCAGCGACAGCAGCAGCACCATGGCGAGCGTGAGCTTTGCGCGAAATCTCATCCGCTCACACCTCCAGCCGGTAGCCGACTTTGTTCACGGCCAGCAGCCGGTTTTCCCAGCCGACCTTTTTGCGCAGCCGCTGGATGTGCAGATCCACGGTCTTGCTGCCGTAGCTGTACTCGCCGCCCCAGACGTGCTCGTAGATCGTCTCGCGGTAGAGCGCAGTGCCGGGGTTGCGCGCGAAAAACAGCAGCAGATCATATTCCTTGTGCGTGAGCGCGATCTCCTCCGCGCCGCGCCAGACCTGCATGGCGCGCGTGTCGATGCGCAGCCCGCCGATCTCGATGACGGCGTCGGTCTTGTTGTAGCGCCGCAGCACGACGTCCACGCGCGCAAGCAGCTCCAGCACCTCAAAGGGCTTGACGATATAATCCTCCGCGCCCATGCGCAGCCCGCGCACCCGGTCGTCGACCGAGCCGCGCGCGGTCAGGAAAATGACCGGGATGCCCAGCGGGCGGATGTATTCCATGAGCTCAAAGCCGTCGGCGTTCGGCAGCATCACGTCGAGCAGGATGAGGTCAAAGACATTGCGCTCGAGAATGTCCGCCGCGGCCAGACCGTCGTACACGCACGTGCACCGGTAGCCCGCGCGGGTCAGGCTCATCTGGATCAGGTCGCAGATCGGCTTTTCGTCGTCTACGATCAGGATCTGGATCATGCTACCGCCTCCTTCGGGTCAAAATTACATCGTTCCGGCATCAAAACGGCATCGCCGCGGCGTATTTGGACGATGCCATGGCCTATTATAAGTGTGTGCGCGTGCGCGTGTCAAACCAAATCGGCAGGAGGGGCGGTGCGCGTGTTTTGGGCTATGCAGGGGCTTGAGAGCGCCGGGCTGCGGCGGAGGGACACCCGCATGCACAAATCGATACAAAAACCGGGGATTTTGTCCGAAATGGGCTTGAAATATGGAAGACCTTGTGATACGATGACAGTGTTGAATTCTAACTCGTCTGGAAGCATGGAACTCCCGCATCCAATGACAGGAATTTGCAATTATTTTTAAACGGAGGAAAAAAGCATGTCCAAGAAAAAAATCCTGACAGTCGTATTGACGCTTTTGGTGGCAGTCTGCCTGCTCGCTACGACTGCTCTTGCGGGCGTGGCCCCGTCCGCCCCGTCGATGCCGTCGGCACCGTCCGGCACGACCGCGCCGTCCACCCCGAGCCAGCCGAGCCAGCCGTCTCAGCCGTCTCAGCCGTCTCAGCCGTCCCAGCCGAGTCAGCCGTCCCAGCCGTCCCAGCCGTCCCAGCCGAGCCAGCCGGTCGAGCCTGAAATGAAGTTCGAGGACGTGGCAGAGGGCGCCTGGTACTATGACGCCGTGATGTGGGCCGTCAAGAACGGCGTGACCGCCGGCATGACCCCGACGATGTTTGTGCCCGACGGCTCCTGCACCCGCGCGCAGATGGTCGAATTCCTGTGGAACGCCGTCGGCAAGCAGGCTGCGACCATCAAGTCCGTCCCGTTCACCGACGTTCCGGAGTCCGGCAGCGCCGGTTACTGGTACGAGGATGCGCTCCTGTGGGCCTATGAGGCGGGCATCGTTGCCGGCACGACCGACACCACGTTCAGCCCGGACAAGGTCTGCACCCGCGCCGAGATGGTCTGCTTCCTCGTGCGTCTGCTGTCGGACGGCGCAACGGACAATATGCCGTTTGTTGACGTTCCGGCCAGCGCCTGGTACTACAACGAAGTGCAGTGGGCATGGGCCAACGGCCTGACTGTCGGCACCAGCGCCACCACGTTCAGCCCGGACAAGGTCTGCACCCGTGCCGAGGCTGTTGAGTTCCTGTACAACGCGTTCGCGAAGTAAGGAGCTCACGGATAATTACATGTTTTTCTATCAGGACTTCGGTTGCTAATAGACAAATCATAGACCCCAAAGCACAAAGAAGAGATGGGAAAACCTCATCTCTTCTTTTTTCACACATTGAGCTGACAAATTTAGAGAGGAAACTACAGAAAAGGAGCTGATGTGAGTCGTGAAAGCGACCCGATTCGCGAACAGAGCGTGGGCTTTTGTGTTGGCCGTCCTGATGACGCTGACGCTTATTGCCCCGCAGGCGCTGGCTGCGAACACCGTAGACCCCGTCGAGCCTGCCAGCGGTAAGATCCTTGTGAGTCAGACGGATTACACGCTGATCGACGGCGTGACGGAATCTAACATCTTCCTGAATACGAAGGAAGGCAATGCGCAGATCGCCGGTTTTATGACGACGATCGCACCGGGTGCGAAGGCGACATTCAAGGCCTCGTACAACGGTTACTATACAGAAGGCAGCACGCCCGCGTCCCGCAAGGACAAGGCGGCCAATCTGGCCTATAGCATGGAAAAGACCACGATGCAGGCTGCCAACTACACCAAGGCTACCGGCGGCAACGTCATCATGGCCATGAACGGCGACTACTACAACATGCAGACGCTGCAGCCGCTCGGTTACCTCATCATGGAGGGCAACCTCATTCAGAAGAATAACGGTGTTGCCAACGAGCCGTATTTTGCGGTTTTGAAGGATGGTACCTATGCCATCCGTGACGCCGGTGTGGACTGCTCCGACGTTCTGGAAGCGATTTCCGGACCGTTTTATCTGATCAAGGATGGACAGCCCTGCTACAACGGGAATCCGGACCTCATGCCGCGCAACTGCATCGGCATCAAGGCGGACGGCACGGTCGTGACCTTTTTAGCCGACGGCCGCCAGAGCCCGTACTCGGTCGGCATGACGATCGATGAGGAGATTTCGTTCCTGTATGCGCAGGGCGTGGTGGATGCGATCTTCCTCGACGGCGGCGGCTCCGCCACCTGCGCCACCAAGCGCGAGGGCACCGCGGAGCTTCAGGTCCGCAACCGCCCGTCCGACGGTGTGGAGCGCACGGTCGCCAGCGCCCTGCTGCTGGTCTCCACGGCGGAGAGTGACGGCGTGTTCGACCATGCCTCCCTTTCCCCGAACAACACGGTCTACACGCCCAACAGCCAGATCCAGTTCTCGGCCATCGGCGTGGATAAAAACGGCGGCGAGGCCGCGCTCCCGGAGAATGTGACCTGGACGGTCGCGGACGCCAAGAGCGGCACGATCGACGCCAACGGTCTGTTCACGCCCGCGAAGAACTATAAGGGTGATGTGACGGCGCGTCTGCTTGTGGACGGCACTGTCAAGGGCACGACGAGCGTGAAGATCGCGGACATCACGGACCTGTATTTCAGCAGCGCATCCGTGTCGCTCGACTTTGGCGCGACATCCGATCTCGGCCTTGTTGCCAAATGTGACGGTGTGGACATCGCCTATAAGCCCGGTGACTTCAAGTGGACGATCAAGTCCAAGACGGCCGGTGTGCCGGATAAGGACGTCGGCCACATGGACGGCAACACGTTCGTGGCCGGTACCGGCAGCGGCACGATGAACGCGACCGTCACGGTTACTTACGCAAACGATCGCTCCAAGTCGGCGGAGGTCGGTGTGGAGATCGGCAAGCTGCCGGTGACGCTCATGGACTTTGAGCCCATCAACGGCCAGCGCCAGACCTGCGCGCACTACCACTGGGGCAAATCCACTTACGTGGATAACGGCATGAATCCCGACCACGGCTACATCGGCAATGTGTCGCCGATCACTGTCACGACCCATGGTACCTACTCGGACAACCCGACGACGGCGGAGCTCTCTGCACCCTACTGCTTCACAGGCAACTGGGATAGTCCTGTTCCGGCTTCGGACATCTTCCGCGCCAACGGCTATAGCTATTACCTGTGGCCGAACAACTCTATCACGCAGTATCGCTGCGGCGACCTGAAGATGACGACGGCGGCCGAGGGCGGTCAAGTGCGCTTCGGCGACTACGCCATGGAGCTGAACTATGACTACGAGTCTTATGACGGGTCGAAAAACTCCAACTTCTATGTTCGCTACTGCGGCGACCAGATCAAGATCGAGGGCACGCCCACGGAGATCGGCGTCTGGATCTATGCACCGGAAAACACGCCGTGTTATTCGCTCTATGCCGATATTATGTTCTGGAAGGGCAGCGACTATGGGACTAAAAATTACCTTCTCTCGCATAAGGGTGCAAATGGCGAGCCCTCCACGATCATTGACTGGACCGGGTGGATGTACTGCTCGGCAAATATTCAAGACATTTGGCAATATCAGAATGATGAGCACCCGCTGAGCATCATCCCCGGCGCAGGTGTGTTCTGGCTGTCCTATCAGCCAGCAAAGGTCGACGATATGATGGGACATGCGGGCGCTGGGCGGCGCAACGGCACCATCTACTTCGATAACTATCGCGCCGTCTATGGCACAAACCTCGATGACCTGGATAACCCGGTCATCCACGACATGACGATCAACGGCCAGACGCTCGCGGACGACGGCTCCACCGTCATTAACTCCAACTCGATCGAAGCGGTCGCCTCGTATGACGATGTGGACGGTCAGAACCGCTCCGGCATCAATGCCAAGGCAACGGTCATCAAGATCGACGGCGAGGAGCTCCAGTCGGACAATTCCGACACGAATGCGACCGTGCGTCTGACGCTCCAGAACGGCAAGCACACCATGACGGTGTCCGTGTCCGATAAGTTCGGCAACACGGTCGAAAAGACCACGGCCTTTGTCGTCGCCGGCGACACGATGCCGGATGCGGCCACGGTCAGCGTCAGCGGCTCGGACTTCGTCCCGCTCGGCAGCGACTATACGCTGACGGTCACGGCGGACGGCAAGATCCGCTCCGCGGACATCACGATGCTCAACCTCAACGATGATATTGGCCAGCCGACGGTGAAGTTTGCCGACGGCGTGACCGGCAAATTGGAGTACACCAAGACTGGCTTTAAGAAGGCCATGCTGACGCTGCACCTTGAGTCGGCGGCCCCGGTCGAGGGTAAGCTGGCCGCGCTGACCTTCCAGATCGACGCCGGTCTGGACACGACGGTCAACCAGTTCACGTACACGGTGTCCAACATCGCGCTCACCGCGGCGAACGGCGAGGCCTACACGGCGGCGCAGGCGGCGGTGCGTCTGCCGCTGTCGGCATACTACAGCATCCAGCCCGGCCCGCAGGCAGTCGGCATGTCCAGCGTGGTCGCGGTCTATGAAAAGGACGGCAGTCCCGCCGCCGGTGTGACCGTGTCGCTTGACGGCGCGGAGATCGGCAAGACCGATGCCAACGGCCTGCTCGAGACCGATGCCATGAAGACCAAGGACGCCGGCACGGTCTGCGTGCTCACGGCTGTCGGCCCGAAGGGCGTCGCCGAGGCGACGAAGGTCACTGTTCTGGCGGACGCAGCCGGCACGGAGTATACCGCTGTCCATCTCAACGCCGTTCAGGGCAGCAGCACGAGCCAGAATATCAGCTGGCTGTCCGGCCTCAGCACGGCCGGAAAGGCGGCCGCGCAGTACCGCGTCAAGGGCGCGGATGCCTGGCAGACGGCCGATGGCACCTCTACGCTCACCGGTTTCTCCACCTCCAAGGATGCGGCTTATATCAACACCATTCAGCTCACGGGCCTGACGGCCGGCACGGACTATGAGTTCCAGATCGGCGACGGCAGCACATGGTCCGAGCTGCACACCTTCCGCACGAACGCGGCGCAGCAGGACACCACGGCCTTCGTCGTCATGGGCGACACGCAGATGTCCGGCGACCGTGAGGCGGATGCCGAGAGCATCGCGATCCTCGACGCGCTCGGCGATCTTGTCAAGGACAAGCAGGTCGACTTCGGCCTCCAGACGGGCGACTATGTCGACAACGGCTCCAACTACGCCATGTGGGCCGAGATGCAGGAGGCGTTTAACCACACGTTCCCGAACGTGGACTTCATCCACACGCTCGGCAACCATGAGTACTACGGCGACTTCAGCGGCAGCACTGCCAGCAATATCCTTCAGCTCCCGAGCAAGGACTACTACTCCATGGAGTACGGTGATGTCTACGTCGCCGTCATCAACAACGGCGCCGACCTGAGCGCAGCCTGCGAATGGCTCAAGCAGGACGCGGCGCAGAGCACCTGCATGTGGAAGGTCCTGTCCATCCACCAGCCGCCGTATTACACGAACGCCAAGGGCGGCAGCGAGCGGTTCCATGAGCAGATCCCGGCCGCGGCAGAGGCTGCCGGCATCGACGTGGTCTTCTCCGGCCATGACCACTCTTATGCGCGCATCATGGCCAAGGACGGCGCGGCCGTTACCGAAAACGGCGTGACCTATTTCATTTGCGGCGACCTGGGCGAGAAGTCCAAAAACGTCAACTATGCGATGTCTTCCGATTTCTCGTTTGCCTACAAGGAGCAGGCTTACGAGGGCCTGATCCTGTACGTCACGGCCAACGGCAAGGAAATGACGATCACCGCTTACGACAGCAAGGACGGCCGCGTGGTCGATTCCACGACGCTGCAGTCTCGCTGCTCGAAGGGCCACCAGCTGACGACCTACCAGAATGGCATGTCTGCCTGTGCGGTCTGCGGCAAGCTGATCGACGTCAAGGACGCGCAGTACACCGGCTGGATGACCGTTGAGGGCACCGAGCAGCAGATGTACTTCCTGGCTGGCGACTATGTCACCGGCTGGCAGCAGATCGGCGAGAAGATGCACCACTTCGGCGATGACGGCATCGCCCACGTGACCGAGACGGTCGACACCCGTACCTGCACGAAGTATGGTTGGCTGGAGACCACCTGCAAGACCTGCGGCGCCGTTCATCACAGTGCATCTCTCTGGCCGGAGGGCCATAAGTGGGATGACAACCATGTCTGCACGAAGTGCGGCTTCGTGGGCAGGGACATCTCCAAGGCAACGGTCAAGACGTGGCCGGCCACGTATAAGGGCGGCAGCACACCGTGCTATGTGGAGGCCACCTATGAGGGACAGAAGCTGACAGTCAAGACCAGCGACGCGGGTGTTGACGGCTATGTTTCCTATTCCAACAACACCAAGGTCGGCTATGGCGTCGTGACGATCCGCGGCATGGGCGATTACTATGGCATCGTGTCCGCACAGTATGAGATCGTTCCGCCGGTCGTCTCCGGTGTTGCGGTGACGGATGTCGGCCAGAAGCGTCTGACCGTCGGCTGGAATCCGGCTCCCGGTGCTGAGAACTACCGCGTGGAGATCAGCAGCGACGGCGGAAATACCTGGAAGGTCTTGGAGGTGACCTCGCAGACCAGCTGCGTGGCCACGGGCCTGAACCCGTCGACGGCGTACAGCTTCCGCGTATACGGCTGCACGAAGGTCGGCGACACATGGTTCAATTCTCAGCATTATTCCAATGTCGTCAGCGCAACGACACTCAACGCCGACCAGTTCGCGCCGTCCGAACAGTTCAAGGACATCTGTGCGACGGTCGACGGACAGACGATTTCCGGTCTGCAGTCCGGTGCGGATCAGTATCTGTTCCTGCCGGCCAGTGCGAAGCTGAGCAAGCTCGCCCTGACGGTCACGACGCACAGCAGCGACGCACTCAAGATCGAGTTGCAGGGCACGAAGGGCACGCAGACGCTCGACGGTGCTGCCGTGAACGTCACCAAGCTGGCGGATGCGCAGGACGGCCTGTATGATCTTGCGGTTCTCGTCAACGGCCAGAAGGCTGCGGTCGTGCACATCGCACAGTCGGCCAATATCAACGCGCTCTACATCACGAGTGACGATCCGGCCACACAGGGCAGAGACTTTGTCGATGCCAGCAAGTCCAACATCGCGACCGGCAAGCTGCTTGTCGTAGACAAGGACGGCAAGACCGTGTATGACGGTGCGCTCACGCAGCTCAAGGCGCGCGGCAACACCACCTTCACCAACGCCGAGAAGAAGTCCTACCAGATCAAACTCGACGGCAAGTCCGACCTGATCGCCTGCGGCGAGAAGGTCAAGACCTGGACCCTGCTCGCCGGCTCCCACGACGCAACGCTCATGCGCGACAAGATGTTCAAGGATCTTGCCAAGTCGCTCGGCATGCCGTACACGGCCAGCACCGACTGGGTGGATCTGTACTACGACGGCGTGTATCGCGGCACATACATTGTCAGTGAGAAAAACTCCGTCAACAAGACGGGCGTCAACATCACTGACATGGAAAAAGCCTACGAGGCGTGCAACCCCGGCTATGGTGAGAACGCTTCCACGGCACTGGCCGAGAACAAGTACGGCCAGACTTACCAGTACACCACCGGCCTGACCGAGCCGGAGAACATCACCGGCGGCTACTTGCTGGAGCTCAACGGCACGAAGCTCGACGACAGCTACAACCCGAAGTATGACGAGGCCAGCGGCTTCATCACCGGCAAGGGCTCCGCGATGAATGTCAAGAGCCCCGAGTGGTGCGGCAAGGACGCTATGGCCTACATCAGCGAGTACTATCAGGAGTTTGAAGACGCCGTCTACGCGCAGGATGCCGACGGCAACTATACCGGCTACAACGCGCAGACCGGCAAGTACTACTATGAGTACTGCGATCTGAACTCGCTGGTTCAGGCTTACCTGATCCAGTACCTCTCCGGCAACTCCGACGCGTTCTACTCCTCGTTCTTCTTCTATAAGGACGTGGACGGCCTCATGTACGCCGGCCCCGTCTGGGACATGGAGCTGACCGGCGGCGGCGGCTGGTCCGGCTTGATCACGTCGGACAACACCTTCATCAACGGCCGCTATCTTGTCCAGGCACTCACCCAGATCCCCGGCTTCCGCGCTGCGGTGAACAACTACTATCACAACACCTTCCTTGCACAGGCGCAGGCGCTTGTCGGCGACAACGGTAAGGTTCAGGGGTATTACGATCACATCTCGGCCAGCGCCGCGATGAACTACCGCCAGTGGCCGCTGGTCCGTGTCGGCAAGCCGAGCTCGGACAATCACTTCTGGCCCGACGGAACGACCTACGGCGATACCGTCAAGGATCTCAACACGTGGCTGAGCGCGCGCATCGCAAAGATGAGCGCAGAGTTCAACTATACGTGGGACGATGGCGTCGTGACCAAGGAGCCGACCTGCACCGAGAGCGGCGTGCGTACCTACACCTGTGAAAACGGCAACATCATGTACGAGAGCATCCCGGCGCTCGGTCACAAGGAAGTGATCGACCCGGCGAAGGATGCGACCTGCACGCAGACCGGCCTGACGGAAGGCAAGCACTGCTCCGTCTGCGGCGAGACGCTCGTTGCGCAGGCAGAGGTTCCGATGAAGCCGCATACGCCGAAGGCGACGGAGATCGTTCCGGCGACCTGCACAGAGGATGGCACGGCGGGCGGCATCGTCTGCGCTGTGTGCGGCACGACGCTGGAAGGCTCGAAGCGCATCCCGGCAAGGCATCACTATGTCGGCGGCTACTGCACGGTCTGTGAGCGGCAGGATCCGCTGCGCATCCCGTGCTCCGGCGATCAGCATTGCCCGGGCCACATCTTCAGCGACATGCCGTCGACCGACTACTGGTCACACGGCGCGATCGACTATGTCGTTGCGCACAAGCTCTTCTTCGGCACGAGCGCGACGACCTTTGAGCCCAAGACTAAGCTGTCCCGCGCAATGATCGTCAAGGTCCTTTATACGCTCGAGGGCGAGCCCGCCGTTACCGGGGAGAATCCGTTCCGTGACGTTGCGGATAACAGATGGTACACCAACGCGGTGATCTGGGCGGCGGAGAACAAGATTGTGGCCGGCATCGGCGACGGTAAGTTCGACCCGGACGGCGATGCAACGCGTGAGCAGGTCGCGACGATCCTGTATGAGTACGCAGCGTTCAAGGGCTGCGACATGAATGTGTATGGTGATCTGTCGACGTTCGCGGACATGGGTGAGGTTTCCGATTTTGCGAAGGAGCCCATGACCTGGGCAGTTGCCGAGAGCCTGATCTCCGGTGTCGCAGTCGGACGCGAGGCGCTGCTCGATCCGCAGGGCGTGACGACGCGCGAGCAGTTTGCGATGATGATGGCGGAGTACATGATGCAGGTGCTCCCGCTGACGCCGGACGAGCCGGACGAGCCGGATGCACCGGATGTACCGAGTGCGCCGAGTGCGCCGGTCGAGCCCAGCGCCTCACCCGAGGAGCCCGGCGCTTCGCCCGAGGAACCCAGCACTTCACCTGCGCCCAGCGCGCAGCCGGCTGAAACGGCGAAGCCCGAAACGGTGCAAACGCCCGCAGAAGGCGAAACGCCGTAATCACGGCGCGGGCGCACAAATCCCAAGCCCCAAACGGGACATCCCGGAGCGGCAATGCCGCTCCGGGATTTTTGGTGGGCGCACACATATTTTTTGCGAGAATACCGTAAAAAGCACGGAAATTTCTGTCACATACTTGACAAACCCCGCTGCCGCGTGCTACACCTATTTTATCGTAAAGGGAATGCAATCTATACGGAAAGGCAAAAGCAATGACATTGGATAAACTGAAAATCGGTTCTTCAGGCGTCATCACGGCGGTCGGTGGGGACGGCCCGCTGCGCTGCCGCCTGCTGGACATGGGGCTCACGCCCCGCACACGCGTCACGCTGCAAAAGGTGGCGCCGATGGGCGACCCGATCGAGATCCGTGTGCGCGGGTACGAGCTGACGCTGCGCATCGAGGAGGCGGAGAAGATCGAGGTCGAGGGGGTGTCGGCATGATCTTTGCACTTGCCGGCAACCAGAACTGCGGCAAGACGACGCTGTTCAACGCCCTCACGGGCTCGAACCAGCACGTGGGCAACTTCCCCGGCGTGACCGTCGATCAGAAGATGGGCGAGATGCGCGACGAGAAGGGCTGCTCCGTCGTCGACCTGCCGGGCATTTACTCGCTGCGTCCGTACACGCAGGAGGAGATCGTCTCGCGCGATTTCATCATCAACGAAAAGCCGGACGGCATCATCAACATCGTGGATGCCACGAACATCGAGCGCAACCTCTATCTCACGCTGCAGCTGCTCGAGCTGCGCGTGCCGATGGTGCTGGCGCTGAACATGATGGACGAGGTACGCGCCAACGGCGGCGCGATCGATGTGCAGAAGATGAGCGATGCGCTGGGCATCCCCGTCGTGCCGATCTCGGCGGCGAAGGGGGAGGGCGTGTCCGAGCTTGTGAATCAGGCGCTGAGCGTCGCGCGCAGCCGTGCGCTGCCGAAGGTGACGGACTTCTGCTCGGACGATTCGGCCGTGCACCGCTGCATCCATGCGGTCGTGCACATCATCGCCGACCACGCCGACCGCATCGGCGTGCCGGCGCGCTTTTGCGCGGCCAAGCTCATCGAGGGCGGCGATGATCTGGCACAGGTGCTCGATCTCGACGAGAACGAGCGCGAGCTGCTCGAGCACTGCATCGTGCAGATGGAAAACGAGACCGGCCTCGACCGCAACGCGGCGCTGGCCGATATGCGCTATACGTTCATCGAGAGCGTTGTGGCCGCCTCCGTGGTCAAGTGCCACGAGAGCAAGGAGCACGCGCGCTCGATGAAGATCGACCGTATCCTCACGGGCAAATATACCGCCATGCCGACATTTCTGCTCGTCATGCTGCTCACGTTTTATCTCACCTTCAACGTCGTCGGCAAGTGGCTGTCCGACCTGCTGCAGCTCGGCATCGACGCGCTGACCGGCGTCGTGGACGCGTCGCTCACGGCCTACGGCATCAATCCCGTCGTGCACAGCCTCATTATTGACGGCGTGTTTGCCGGCGTCGGCAGCGTGCTCGTGTTCCTGCCGATCATTGTGACGCTGTTTTTCTTCCTGTCCATTCTGGAGGATACCGGCTACATGGCGCGCGTGGCCTTCGTCATGGACAAGCCCTTGCGCAAGATCGGGCTGTCCGGGCGCAGCATCGTGCCGATGCTCATCGGCTTCGGCTGCTCGGTGCCGGCCATCATGGCCACGCGCACCGTCTCATCCGACCGCGACCGGAAAATGACCATCCTGCTCACGCCGTACATGAGCTGCTCGGCGAAGATCTCGATCTATGCGTTTTTCACCGCGGCGTTTTTCCCGCGCTGCCGCGCGCTTGTCATGCTGGGGCTGTATGTTCTCGGCGTGCTCATCGGCATCGTCGCGGCGCTCATCATGAACAAGACGGCCTTTCGCGGCAAGCCCGTGCCGTTTGTCATGGAGCTGCCGAACTACCGCATGCCCGGGCTCAAGAGCGTGGCGCTGCTGCTCTGGGAGAAGGCGAAGGACTTCCTCCAGCGCGCGTTCACGGTCATCTTCCTCGCAACGATCATCATCTGGTTCTTGCAGAGCTTTGACACGCGCCTGAACGTTGTGGCCGACAGCGCCGAGAGTCTGCTTGCGCTTATCGGCCGCTGGATCGCGCCGATCTTCCGGCCGCTTGGCTTCGGTGACTGGCGCTGCGCCACGGCGCTCATCTCCGGCTTCATCGCCAAGGAGTCTGTCGTGAGCACGCTGCAGGTGCTGCTCGGCGGCGCGGCGATCTCGTCGCTCCTGAGCGCGCGCGCGGCGGTGAGCTTTCTCGTGTTCACGCTGCTGTACACGCCGTGCGTGGCCGCCGTTGCGACCATCCGGCGCGAGCTGGATTCCCGGCTCAAGACGGCCGGCGTTGTCCTTTTGCAGTGCACGGTCGCGTGGATCGTGGCGTTCGTTGCATATGCGATCGCGGGGCTGGTGTGATGCGGCTGATCGACTATCTCCTGCTGGCCGTCGTGGCCGTGTGCGCCGTGATCGCGTGGCGCGTCTGGCGGCGCACGATGAAAAAGGGCGGCTGCTGCGGCGGAAACTGCACCGGCAACTGCACGCAGTGCGGTAGAGCGTGTGCGCACAAGCCGAAAAAGTAGGCGCAGGCTGTGAAAAATGCAAACGAAGCTCCGGAAGCGGTCATGCTTCCGGAGCTTTTTTCGTGCACGGCTGCAAAATGACCCGAAAAATACGGTTTCTGTAGGATTTTGATGGAAATGTGCGGCAAACGGCGGCCATAGGGCGGCGCTGACTATTGAAATTGCGCAAAGAATGCGTTAAAATAGTACTGCATTTGTCACGCGTTTGGCAAAGGCCAAAACGCATCATTTTCATTGGAAAGGGTTTAGCTATGAACGGATTTGTCAGCAAGCTGTGCGACATCGACAGCATTCGCATCCCCGGCGAGCTGCTGGAGGTGCACGCGGACGAGCAGACCGTGAACGAGCGCGTCCAAGGTCTGAGTACGCAGTACGCCAAGGAGACGGAGGTATCCGCCGCCGCGCAGGGCGACGTGGTGTTCTGCACCGCCGACCCCGCGCGCTACCCCGACGGGAGGACTGTCATCCTCTACACGGCGCTGGCGCTGCCCGGCGCGGAGGACGCGGTCAAGACCGTCATCGGCAAGACTGCGGGCGAGACATTCGCGGCGGAGCTCGCGGGCGGCCGCGTGCAGCTGCAGGTGCAGAAGATCGTGCGCCTTGTCCCGGCGGAGGTCAACGACGCGCTCATCGCGTCGCTCGGCGTCGAGGGCGTCACCACGGTCGAGGCGTACAGAGGCTACGTCAGAGAAAAGCTCCTTGCCGACCAGCGCGTGGAGCGCAGCAAGGAGATCATGCGTGTTTACTTCGACGCGATCGAGGCTGAGAGTGAGTTTTCCTACGACGAGGCGGAGTTTGACGCCTATGTCGACAGCTGCAAGGGTGAATTTCTGGCGCAGGCCGCCGAGATGGGCATCGAGCAGACCGAGGACGAGCTGCGCGAGTCGCTGCTGCGTCAGGAAAAGCAGTTCTGGGCTGCCATGGCATTTTGCAAGCAAAAGGGCATCGAGATCGACAAGGCTGAGGTTGAGGCGCAGGTCGATCAGATGTCCGAGATGATGGGCCTCATGGGCGAGCAGGTCCCGCCGCGTGCGGAGATGCTGCGCATGGCGGAGCAGGACGCGTATCTCAACAAGATGTTCGCGTACATCAACGGCATCATCGCACAGAAGATGGGAGGCTAATATGGCAACTGTAGAGCTGAAAGAACATGAATGGAAGGCCTTTTCCGAGGCCGAATACGCGGTTATTGACTGCTATGGCGATTTCTGTGTGGCCTGCATGATGCTTGAGCCGATCTTCGACGCCGTGGCCGGCGAGATGCCCGGCATCCGCTTCGGGCGCATCAACATCTCCCACAACCCGGAGATCGCCGACCACTACGGCATCGACGCGATGCCCACGCTGCTGTATTTCAGAAAGGGCGAGCTTGTCAACAAAAGCATCGGCAGCATTGAGCGCGAGGAGCTGCTCATGCTCATCGCCGAGCTGCTGTATAAATAAAGGAGAACACCATGGGAAAGATCCGACTCAATGACGACGCGGCCGTCGTCGCCAACATCAAGGAAGGCCTCAAGCGCACGGGCGGCTACTGCCCCTGCCGCAGAGAGATCAAGCCCGAGTACAAGTGCATCTGCGAAGAGTTCAAACAGCAGATCCAGGACCCCGCGTTCGAGGGCTACTGCCACTGTAAGCTGTATTACAAAGAAAAATAAAAAAGGAGAACGCAATCATGAAAAAGTTTGTTACGTTCCTGCTCGCAGTCGTGCTCATGCTGTCACTGGCCGGCTGTGATCTGTTCAGCAAGGCGGACACCGTCAAGCTCGGCGACTACACCCACAAAGACCCCAGCGGCCTGAGCTATGACACGCGTCTGGTGCTCAAAAACGGGTCCTTCGGCGCGATGCTCTCTGAAAACGCAAGCGTAGATGCCTACCCCGACAACATGATTCTTGACGCCTCCGGCACACCGATCGGCATGTATCAGTACGATCCGGCCACCGGTCTTGCCACCGGCTGGACGGATATGGCCACCGGCAAGTTCACGGCGTATCCTGCGGGGCAGGAGGTCGATCTCGGCAAGCCCGATGCGTCCAAGCTTGTCACCTTCAAGGGCGATGTGGTGCTCTACTTCGTCGTCTACGGCAGCAAGGACAAGGCGGTCGAGGCCGATATGTACCTCATGCTCAGCGATAAGGACGATCAGCAGGCCGTGACCGACGCGATGCAGAGCGTCTACGGCGTCGCACTCACTGCCGAGAGCGACAACGTGCTCAAGTCCGTCATCAATGCGGATGCGATCGCGACGGAGCTTTCCGCCGATGCCGAGCTCACGGGCGAGACCGGCGCGCAGGATGCGAAGGCCTACGCCGACCTGCTCTACCTCAACTACGGCGTGCGCGAGGACACGGGCGCGAATCCCTACAAGCCCTACGACGGCCACAAGGATCCCTCCGACATCAACTTCGATCAGAAGGTCGTCATGACCGGCAGCGGCAAGGCCGCCTTTGAGGCGAAGGATGCCGACAAGATCGCGTCCCAGACCGACTACCTCTACGCCAAGGACGGCATGATGGTCGCCCAGTACACCTACTATGAGTTCACCTCCAAGGAGGCTGCGGACGCGCTCAGTGCGCAGATCATGAACGGCGAGCGCGTTTCCGACACCGTGATCCTAGTTGCAACCGCGGGTCAGGAGCTGGATGCCAGCATCCAGTCCCTGGTCGGCTTCAACATGATCAAGGATGCATCCATCGAGGAATACACGCGCTTCATTGAGGAAAACTTCTCCTCCGCTGTCTACCAATAAATCAGCCTGACGGGTGCCATACGCCTTGGGCATATGGCATCCGTTTTCTGCCTCTACAGGAGAAACGCTATGGATAACACAAACGTCAACGCACTGCCGCAGCGCGACGGCTGGAGAGCGCTTTTCCGCACGCTCGGAAGGCTGCGTCTGCCGTGGCTGTGGATCATCGTCGGCCTTTCGGTCAACATCCTGCTCAACACCTTCCTGCTCAAGCTGCCGAATCTGACGGCGGATCTTTTGAGCGGAAACCTCTCCGGCACCACCACGACCAAGGCGATCTGGTTTTATGTGGAGGTCGGCGGTCTGTCACTGCTCGCGTTCGCCGGTCAGGCACAGGCACAGGCGTACAGCGTGCGCAAGGCGCGCGGCTCGGTGTGGCGGCGGATGCTCGGCATGAAGATGGACTATTTTGACCGCCACGACCCCTCCAATCTCATGAGCGCCATCACAAACGACGCCTCGGCGGCGGTCACGAACTTCGTCAACATCATCCTGTATCTCATACCGGATATCTATTATGTGGCCGCGGCGCTGCTGCGCATCCACCAGTACCACTGGATCCTTGCGCTGTCGTGCTTCGCGCTGCTGCCGCTGAAGTACCTCTACGCACTCATCCTCGGCAAGAAGATGCAGGTGGCCAGCGCCCGCGTCTACGGCAGGATCGGCGTGCTCACAAGCTACCTCGCCGACCGGATCAGCCACCTGCCGCTCATCAAGACCTACACCAATGAGGCGGCCGAGGGCGCAAACGGCGAACAGGCTGCCGCAGGGCTCTACGATGCGAACATGAAGCTCGTGTGCATCGACAACATCTCAACTGGTATCAGCGCCGTGATCGACATCCTGCAAAAGTTTGTGGTCATCGTCGTTGCGGTCATCCTGCTCCAGCGCAAGCAGATCGACATCGCCATGTGGCTGGCCTTCTTCCTGTTCGCGCAGAACCTCTTCCCGAACATGGACGAGATCTTCAGCCTGTGGATCAAGATCAAGGGTATGCACGGTGAGTTCCACCGCATCATCGAGGTTATGGACGGAGACCCGGAACAGACCGACGGTGCGCCCTTCCCCGAGACGGGCGACATCCGCTTTGAGCACGTCACGTTCTCCTACCCCGGCACGGACAGCCCCGCGATCGAGGATGCCACCTTCACCGTGCCGCGCGGCTCGGCAATGGCCATCGTCGGCCTGTGCGGCAGCGGCAAGACCACGACCGTGAGCCTGCTCGAGCGCTTCTACACGCCCGACGAGGGTCACGTCTGCATCGGCGACACGGACATCAGCACGCTCGCACTGGGCGATTTTCGCCGTCATCTTGCCTATGTGCAGCAGGGTGCGGACGTGCTCGGCGGCACGCTGCGCGAGGCGCTGACCTACGGCATCGCGCGCGAGGTGCGCGATGAGGAGATCTTCTCGGCTGCCGAAAAGACCGGCTTCAGTGAGTATCTTGCCCTGTGCGGCAACGACCTCTCGACGGAGATCGCGCCCGGCGGACAGTCCATGTCCGGCGGACAGGGACAGCGCCTGGTGCTCACGCGCGAGGTGCTACGCGGCGGCGATATCATCCTCATGGACGAGCCGACGAGTGCGCTGGACGTGCGCGTGTCGGCCAAGATCCAGGAGATGATCGACGAGCTGTTCGCGGACAAGACGCGCATCCTCATCACGCATGATCTGGACTACGCCCGGCGCTATGGCCGGATCATTGTCATGGAAAACGGCCGCATCGTCGGCGACGGAACACACGAGGACCTGCTGCGCAGCTGCGAGACCTACCGCAGAATGAACGAGCACGCGGGAGAGGAGGCGGCGCAATGAAAAAATTCTCAAGATCCTTCAGCGCGCTGCACGGCGTCAAGCTGCCGTGGCTGCTGATCGCGCTGAGCTTTGTCTTTTCCGCCGCCATGATGAATGCCGAGCTGCAGGCCGCGACGCTTACCGCCGGCATCATCGACACGAGCCAGAACGCCATCGACGCAAAGCTGCTGACCAACTTCATCGTCGTGACGGCGCTTGCGGCGCTGTTTCGCATCTGCGAATACTACTTCACCCGCCGCATGGAGGAGACGATCAGCCAGCGTGTGCGCTGCAAGCTCTGGAATAAGATCATGCACTTGCCGACAAAATATTATGACGAGGACAACGGCAACGAGCTCGTCAGCCGTGTCACGACCGATGCGGCCGCACCCGCGACGCTGTTTTCCATGGTCGTGTCCTTCGCCGTGTGCGTGTTCACGGTCGTCAAGGGCTTTGTGCAGCTGTTTGACTACAACACGCTGCTTGCGACCTGGTCGCTGATCATCATCCCGATCACCGGCCTCATCTGCCTGCTCTATGCAAAGCTCACCTACAAGCTCGGCGTCTACACCACCGTGACCATGGCGGGCAGCCTCGGCTATCTTGCCGAGCGCGTGCGTTCGTTCCGGCTCATCAAGAGCGCCGTTGCCGAAAAGCTTGAGGCGGAAAAGGGCAGCCATAGCTTCCGGCGTATGTACGTCGCGGACTTTCTCAACTGGATCATCGTCGCGGGCTATCAGCTTGCCGCGAGCCTGTTTTCCATCCTGTTCATCGTCATCGTGTTCGTCATCGGCGGACAGCTCATGCAAAAGGGTGAGCTCACCATCGGCGACCTGACGAGCTTTTACATGATCTGCGGCATCGTCGGCATCCAGCTCATGCAGTTTTTCATGAACGTCGGCTCCGTGGCCGGCACGTTCGGCACGATACAGAAGATCAACAGCATCAGCAGCTGTGAGCCTGAGCGCGCGGACGGCGCGGCTGCTCCCGCGCTCTGCGCGGACATCGTGTTCGACAATGTGAGCTTCGGCTACCATGACGAGCGGGACGTGCTGCACGATGTGACGGTCACGATCCCCGCCGGAAAGGTCACCGCCATCGTCGGCGGCAACGGCGCGGGCAAATCCACGATGTTCAAGCTCATCACGCGCCTGTACGAGCCCAAAACGGGCGCAGTGCGCTTCCACGGCGAGAACGCGGCGGACTACGACCTCACGAGCTGGCGCAGCCGCTTTGCTTATGTGTTCCAGCGCGACGGGCTCATCGGCGGCACGGTGCGCGAAAACCTTACCTACGGTCTCGGCCGCGAGGTGAGCGAGGACGAGCTCATCGCTGCCGCGAAGAGCGCCAACTGCTATGACTGCGTCATGGAAAAGCCCGCTGGCTTTGACGAGGACGTCGGTCTGGGCGGCGCAAACTTCTCGGGCGGTCAGGGACAGTGCATCTGCATTGCGCGCGCTATGCTGCGCAACGCAGACTACCTCCTGCTCGACGAGGCGACGAGCAACCTCGACGTCACGAGCACCGAGCTCGTCACCGAGGCGATGGACCGGCTCATGAAGGACCGCACGACCGTAATGATCGCGCACAGCTATGAGGCGGCCAAGCGCGCCGACTACGTCATCGTCATGCGCGACGGCACGGTCGAAGCCGCCGGCACGCCGGACGAGCTGCGCGCGAGCAATGCATACTATCAAATGTTCAGCAAATCACTTTGATGTCAGCGAGGGAATCATGATCAGAGAAAATGTGAAGCTTATCGACGCTCAGCCCGGCGATGTCTGCTGCGGCTTCGAGCTGGAAAAGAAGCAGTACGTCGCCTCCAAGGCGGCGACGCTGTACACCATGCGGCACAAAACGTGCGGAGCGGAGCTCCTGTACTTTGACCGCGCCGACGAGAACAAGACCTTCTGCATCGGCTTCAAGACTCTGCCGGAGGATGACACCGGCGTGTTCCACATCCTGGAGCACAGCGTGCTCAACGGCTCGAAGCGCTTTCCCGTCAAGGAGCCGTTCGTGTCCCTGCTGCAGGGCTCGATGCAGACCTTCCTCAACGCCATGACTTACAGCGACAAGACCATCTTCCCGGTCTCCAGCCGCAGCGAACAGGATCTGTTCAACCTCATGCGCGTGTATCTCGACGGCGTGTTCTGCCCGAACATCTACGAAAAGCCCGAGATCTTCATGCAGGAGGGCTGGCACTACGAGTTCGACAACGAGCAGGCGCAGCCGTACTACAACGGCGTTGTCTTCAGCGAGATGAAGGGCGCCTATGCCGATGTCGAGCGCGTCATCGGCGAGGGGACGGACCGGCTGCTGTATCCCGACACCTGCTACGGGTTTTCGAGCGGCGGCAAGCCGGAGCACATCCCCGAGCTGAGCTATGCGCAGTTCATTGCCGCGCACAAGCGCTTTTACCACCCGTCAAACGCGCGCATCTTCCTCGACGGCCATATGGACGTCGAGCGCGTGCTCGCCTATATCGACGCAGAGTACCTGTCGCAGTATGCATACCGTGCCCCGGACTTCGACTTCACGGTGCAGCAGCCCCGCACGGGCGAGGCCACGGTGTACTACGAGGCGATGCCCGGCGAGGAGACGCTCTGCCACATGAGCCTTTCCAGGCTCCTGTGCCGCTATGACGACGTGGAGACGGTCTATGCAGCCAAGATCCTCTCGGACTATCTCACCGGCTCGAACGAGGCGCCGCTCAAGCGCGCATTTCTCGAGCGCGGTCTTGCGCAGGATGTGACGCTCGAGATCTCCGACGGTATTTATCAGCCGAGCGCTGCGCTCATCGTGCGCAACACGACCAGAGACGCCTTTGACAAGGTCAAGACCCTTGCGGCGGAGGTCGCGCGCGATATGCTCGCCGCCGGGCTCGACCGCGAGGCGCTCTCGGCGTCGCTCGAGCGCTTTGCCTTCACCAACCGCGAGATCACCGAGCCCTACGGCGTGGAGCTTGCCTGCCGCGCGTTTGACAGCTGGCTCTACGGCGGCGACCCGCTGGCGTATATCGACAACGCCGCCGTGTTCGACGCACTGCGCGAAAAGATCCATACGGGCTATTTTGAGCGCCTGCTGTCCGACCTGCTCGGCTCGAGCGGCGAGTTGTGCACCCTCTATGTGCTGCCGTCGCTCACGAAGGGAGAGGATGACGCCCGCCGCGAGGCCGAGCGGCTCGCCGCCGCCACCGCCGCGTGGGATGCCGATCAGCGCAGCGAGGCGTATGCGGCCTTCCGGCGGATGCAGCAGTGGCAGCAGAGCGAGGACAGCGCGCAGGCGATTATGAGCCTGCCGCGCCTGCGCCTCGAGGATGTGCCGCAGACGGTCGCTCATGTGCAGACGCAGCCGGGCGAGGTCAATGGCGTGCGGACGCTGCACGTATCAGGCGATACGAACGGCATCGTGTACCTCAATCTGTACTTTGACGTCTCCGACCTCACGGACGAGGAGCTGTGCATGCTCAATGTGCTGAGCACCTGCTTCGGTGAGCTGCGCACGGAGACCTGCCCGGCGGACGTGCTGCAAAACCGCGTCAAGGCGCTGCTGGGCTCGCTGTTTTTGCGCGTGGACTGCCTGCAGAAGCAGGGGGACACCGAGCACGTGCACCCGTACCTGCTCGTGTCGGCGAGTATGCTCGAGGAAAACGCGGCCGCGGCGGCGCAGCTTCTGCGCGAGCTGCTCACGCAGGGCTGCTACGACGAGACGGGACGCATCGGTGAGACCGTCATGCAAAACGATTACTTCATGCGCCAGTCGCTCATCTCGAACGGCCACACCTTCGCCGTCACCAAGTCGCTGTCGGCGTTCTCGGCCGGTGCTGCGCTCAAGGAGACGCTCGAGGGTGAGACCTTTGTGCGCTGGTTTGCGGCGCTGGCCGCCGGCTTTGCGCAAAACGGCGCACAGGTGAGTGCCGCGCTTCGCGCGCTCACCGAAAAGGTGTTCGTCACGAGCCGCCTCTTCGCGGGCTATTCCGGCGCGCTCGATGCCGATGTGCTCGCCCAGCTTATCGCCGCGCTGCCGCAGGGCGCGCCCGGCGCGACGGCTGCGCACAAGCGCTATGACGCGGCCTCCTGTGCAGTCGAGATCCCGGCGGATGTGGGCTTCTGCGCGCTGGGACATAACCTCTACGCCCTCGGCAGCAGCTATTCCGGCGTGTGCCCGGTGCTGTCCTCGCTCGTGAGCTATGGCTATCTGTGGAACATGGTGCGCGTGCAGGGCGGTGCTTACGGCACGGGCATGAATGTGCGCCGCAGCGGCGACATCTTCTGCTACTCCTACCGTGATCCGAACCTCGACAATACGCGCGCGGTGTTTTCCAACGTTGCCGATTTCATCGAGGATTTTGCGGCGCAGGGCATGCCGCTTGACGACATCATCATCGGCGCGGTCAATACGACCGATCCCTTGCTCGATCCCGCCGGCGTGTGCGAGAGTCAGTGTGTGCGCGCGCTCAAGGGCGTGACGCCGGAGGAGCTGGCCAAGATCCGGCATGAGCTTCTGGCGACCAAGCCCGCCGACCTTGCGGCCATGGCCGGCGTCCTGCGCAAATACGCGCGCGAGGGAAAGTTCTGCACCTTCTCCGGAGCAAACGGCGGCGCGTGAGGCGCAGCAAAAAAGAAAAAGCCTGCGGTTTCCGAGGAAACCGCAGGTTTTTTTCTGTCTGAAACGGAGGTGCCGTTACGTTTTTGCGAGCGCATCGGTGACCGTCCGGCTGAAGGCGTCCGACTGCTTGTTCCAGTCGGCGTAGGCCGGGTCATCCTTATGGCTCGGGAGCAGACCGGTATCGGCAAGATACGTACCGAGCACGGCCGTGGCCTTCTGCGCACCGAAATAATTCAGGTGATCGCCCTTGTCGCGGGTGTCCGTGTTCCAGTCGATCGCTACCTGTTCGTGTGCGGTGTTGAGATCGAGGAAGCCGATGCCCAGCGAATCGGCAAGCGCCTGCGTGCTGTTGTGACGTGCCATGTTCCAGTTGAGCGTGCTGGGCGCACTGACGAGCAGCAGCTGCGCGCCGTTTTCATCACAGAAGGCCTTGATGCGCTCAACATAGGCGCGGTTTCGCTTCGGAATGGGGGCGTAGGCATCCGATGGCGTCATATAATTGCTGGCGTCCGCCGGAGCGGCGCTGCAGCGCAGCTGATATCCTTTTGCATTTTCGGTGTGGGTGTAATTGACGGTCATGCGCCAGTCATTTGCCTTCAGAGATTTCCACCGGTTGTGGTAGGAAAACACCGGGAAGAGGTTGCCGGCCTCCTGCAGCAGCATGCTGCCGTACGAAAAGTCGATGAAGATCACATCGGTCTCCAGGATCACAAGCTTGGGCGACTGCTTCTGGAAGGCTTTGTGCAAGAACGCTTCCGAATAGTACAGTGTCTGCATGGATGTGCCGCAGCAGTAGGCCGTGTAACCGTATTGCTGCCACAGCTGCATCGGGATGAAGGCGGAATAGCTCTCACTGTCACCAAGGATGAGCAGGTCGATCGTGTTGTCCGGTTCGCCGAGGATGCCGTTGGCCGCGGGGTCATGGATGCCGTCGCTGCGGGTGTTGTTTTTTGGCCGCACCAGCTGCGACACACCGGTCAGCAAAAGTGCCAGCACGGTGAGAAAAACGACGCATCTGAGCGTATGTTTGAGAAAACGGGACATGCGTGCCTCCTAAAAATTCGCATACATGGGGTCGACGGGAATGTAGCCCTTTCCGTATGCTCCGAAAACGATGATGAACAAAATGAGCGCATAAAAGGCCGCCCAGCGTACCGCAGCAGGGCGCTGTGCCAGCAGCGTGCGCACGGACTTGCCTTTTTCGTTGATCACGCTCACGACGAACACGATCAGCAGCGTCACAGCAACGATCATGAGGTCAAACTTGTCAATGCCGAGCGCCTTGAAGAGCGCATCATTAAAGACGGGGAATGCAAATCCGGTGACCATGGTGCGGAACATCTGCATACCCGCGCGCAGGCCGTTTGCACGGAAAAACAGCTCGCCGATGATGACCAGCACCGTCGTGCGCAGCATCTGCAGCAGGCGGTACGGGAAGCTCTCGGCGCGGATGTGCAGCCGCGCGTTGACAGCTCGCACCGGCGGGGCGATGATGTTCCCGCCGAGGATCAGCACGAAGTGGTACATACCGAAAAAGAGATAGCTCCACGCGGCGCCGTGCCAGAGACCGTTGCAGAACCACACGCAAAAGAGCGCGACAGCGCTCGCCAGCAGCGGGCCGTAGTGGTTGCCGAGGCGCTTGCGGGCGGCGGAGGTGAGCTTTTCCAGCGGCTTGAGCGTGACGACCGGGTAGAATACATAGTCCTTGAACCAGGTGCCGAGCGTGATGTGCCAGCGCTTCCAGAACTCCGAGATCGTCTTGGAGAAAAACGGCTGGCGGAAGTTTTCCGGCATCGTGATGCCGAGGATCTGCGCTGTGCCGGTAACGGCGTCCATCGAGCCCGAAAAGTCCATGTACAGCTGCACGGTGTAGCACACGGCGGCCAGCGCGATCACGCCGCCGTCAAAGTCTGCGTAGTTGGCAAAGACATTTTTCACGAGCGGGTTGAGCCGGTCGGCGATGACGACCTTTTTCATCATGCCATAGGCGATGCGCTGCAGACCGAGCGTCAGGTTCGTATAGGTGATCGGCTTTGCGTCCCAGAACTGGTGTGCGGTCTGATCGTAGCGGCAGATCGGTCCTTCCACGATCTGCGGGAAGAAGCTGATGAACAGCGTCAGGCGCAGCAGGTTCGTGTCCGCTTTTGTGACGCCGCGCTGCACGTCCACGATGTATGACAGCGCCTGCAGTGTGAAAAAGGAGATGCCGATGGGCATCACATACTTCGGGATCGCCAGCTGCACGGGGATGTGCAGGTGCGCAAGGAGCGTGTTGATATTTGTCGCGGCAAAGCCGGAATATTTGAGCGCGAACAGGACACCGATGTGCAAAACGACGGCCAGCAGAACGATCCGGCGCTGCACGGCCTGCTGCCGCTTGCGCACGGTCTTGCGCTCGGACTTTTCCGTCTGCGCGAGCAGGAGCTGTGTCTCCGACTGTATTTTGTCCAGCCACAGTCCGAAGTAGTGCATCGAAAGCGCCGTCAGCAGCAGGTATACGAGCAATTTGCCGCTGATCAGCCAGAAAAAAGCACAGTCGGCGGCGAGCAGGAAGTATTTTTTTCCGCGCCGCGGCACGAGACTGTACACCACGAGACAAAACGGCAGGAACACGACGAGAAATGCCGTCGAGAAAAAGGAGGTCAGCGCGCTCCCTTTTCCCGCGAGCAACAGAGACGAAAGCTCCATATCAGCAGCCCTCCTGTGCGTGTTCGCACACTGCGGCGGCCTGTGTCACAAGCGTGCGGGCGCAGAAAAGAGCGCCTGCAGATCCTGCGGCACCGCTTTCCGGACGGCGTCCGGGGCACTGCGGTCCGGCCGGGAGAAAGGCTCCCTCCGGCAGAGCCGCCGCGCTGCATGTATGCTGTTCGGTTATTGATGGTTCTGTGCTTACCATTTGCTCTGTTCTCCTAAAGACGCATTGTTATGTGGAAACATTATAGCAGGGTTGTGCCGAAAAAAATAGCCAATGATACCTGAATTAGTCTTAATTCTTGCCACCGCTCCCAGGTACAGAGCCTTGCACATTCAGACGGAAAATACGCAGCTTGGTTTCGGTTTGTGCGAAAAAACCAGCCGGGCGGTGGTGTTGGATAAATAGGTCGAGATATGCTGTTCCTCTCTGCCGCAAAAGCCTGCTTCAGCTGCTGCGATGCTCTCATTTTTGGACATTATCTTTTTCGTGCGTCTTAGCTCCCTTAGCCCCATTGCATTTTGAGCATAGCACCTGTAAATTGGACGGGACTGTTTTGCCGCCTTTTGCAATCGGAACGATGTGATCAATATGCAGTCCGACTTCATCTGGCATAAACTTTCCGCACATTTGGCAAGTGTAATGATCGCGCTTCATGATTTCTTTCCGCAGCGCCTTCGTCATCAGCTTTCGCTGGTTTTTGCTGTGATACTCTTTCAGCGTTGCTTCGAAGCCGATCTCCTCCAGCTGTGCATGGCGATTTATAAGCCAAGGCCAGCTTACTGCCATTATCGATTCCGCTGTTGGTATTTTGTAAGCCGTTTTTACATAGTTTTGCTGCTTATAATGGGTTCGGTTTCTGCTTGTTCCAAAACGGAATGCGCTGTTGTCATCTAAAACTTCTTGATATTGTCGGACACGCCTTTTCTTTAGTATACATGTTTGCAGATAATTCTCAGTGTCGTGTTTCCATTGCTTGATGGACTGCTCATGTTGCTTCAATGCGTGCCAGTTTTGCTCGTTACATAAAAAGCTGTCAATACAATCCGTTATATCAACGTTCCTCTTATAAGAAACATCGAACCACCAAACAAAATAAGGGTATTGAAATGGATTGCGTAATAAACTATATAAGATGCAACCCAAACTTACGACTGCGGCGACTCCTATAATTGCCATTGCCACAATAAGATCGTCTGTTTTCAATGACTGTTACTCCTTTGCTTCTATGTGTTGTGATGCACGTATCAGGTGTCAGGCGGAAAATCGCTTTGATCAGTTTCGCCTTACGAGCCTTCTGACTTTTGACGTAAGTGAACATTTTGGAAGATCTATACGTCTTACAAATAATAACACATAAGTGTCGCCTTTTCAACTCTTTGCGCATCTTTGCGCACAAATGGGAAAATGGAAATTGCGGTGGGCTGCAGGATTTTTTGCTGTTATCGTGAAAAGGTAAGAGTCGGACAAACTTACACGGTTCGCCCGACTCTGAGTTTTGGGAGTTTTTATAACACAAATAGCTTGCGGTTTCAATGTTTGCAGGGAGCGAAATCCCTCTGAGAGCGCCGCAAAGCATGGATAAACAAAGAAAATCCAGCAATCCCAATGGACTGCTGGATTTTACCATTTTGGTGGAGATGGGGGGAGTTGAACCCCCGTCCGAAAGCGCTTAAACAGGAACTTCTCCGGGCGCAGCAGGTTTTTTCGGGACGCCGAACGTCCCGATTCCCTTCAGGACAGGCAAACCGGCAAGCCTGTCAGTCCGGTAGCTTCATGATGCATGGCACGCGCAAAGCTTAGCGTGCGCACGTTCACCACTCATCGACGCTCCGCTGCCGGGCCGTGGTCCTCCCGGCGGGAACGCTCGCTATTTAAGCAGCGAGAAGAACAGTTTCGTTGTTGTTCTTTAATTTATAAGATGCCCGTTTTATGGCGGTCAGGTGCCGCCGCCCGCTATTCCTGCCTCCACACCCCCGTCGAAACCGGTACATCCCCAGGATGTCGGGTGCGTCAGCCGCCTGCACCGCGAGCGCGGCGCAGGCAGGAACGCATTCTGAATCTTCAGACGAAACTGCCGATGTGTTTGTTCCCTCAGCAGGTCTCCGGCTCGGCATATTCCTCGCCGAAGGTCTCGATCGTGACGGTCTTCATCTTCTGCTCATGGGTGGGCTTGTCGTTGAACATGCTGCGCGGCGTGCGCGCGATGGCATCGACGACGTCCATGCCTTCGGTCACCTTGCCGAACGCGGCGTACTGCTTGTCGAGGTGCGGGGCGTCCATGTGCATGATGAAAAACTGGCTGCCGGCGGAGTTCGGATCCATGGCGCGGGCCATGGACAGCACGCCGCGGGTGTGCTTGAGGTCGTTTTTGAAGCCGTTGCTCGTGAACTCACCCTCGATGCTGTAGCCCGGGCCGCCCATGCCGGTGCCGGTCGGGTCGCCGCCCTGGATCATGAAGCCGGGGATGACGCGGTGGAAGATCACGCCGTCATAAAAGCCCTTTTTGACCAGACTGACAAAGTTACGCACGGTGTTCGGCGCGATCTCCGGGTAGAGCTCGGCGCGGATGATGCCGCCGTCTTCCATTTCAATGGTGACAATCGGATTGCTCATCAGTAATTTTTCTCCTTTATCGTTCTGTCGATCTCGCGTTTGGCGCTGCGCTGCGCGTCGGCGTCGCGCTTGTCGTAGAGCTTTTTGCCCTTGCACAGGCCGAGCTCCACCTTCACGCGGCTGTCCTTGAAATACAGCGACAGCGGCACGAGCGTCAGCCCGTCCTGCTTGGTGCGGGCGTAGAGCTTCGTGATCTCCCGCCGGTGCATGAGCAGACGCTTCGGCCGGTCGGGGTCGCGGTTGTAGATGCTGCCGTGCTCGTAGGGGCTGATGTGGATGCCGTAGGCAAACAGCTCCCCGTTTTTCACGGTGCAGAACGAATCCTTCAGATTGACCGTGCCCGCGCGGATGGACTTGACCTCGGTGCCGAAGAGCTCCACACCGGCCTCGAACCGCTCGAGCACGAAATAGTCATGCAGGGCCTTGCGGTTGGCCGCAACCTGCTTGACGCCCTTGGCTCTCGGCATGGCGGGGACCTCCTTCGTGCGAAATCGTGGATATAGTTTACCACATCCGGCGGCAAATGAAAAGAGCGAAATCAGCAGAAATAACGCCGAAGCGTCTCGACGGCGCTGTGCCGGACGATGACGTCGCCGTGTTCGCGGATGTGCGCATACAATTGTCCGCTGCACGGCAGCGCCTCGCCGAACTCGAACACCGCGTTCGGCAGCAGCGCATCCTCTGCGTGTGTGAACAGCTCCCAACCGCCGGCTATGTACACCACGTCCGAGTCGATCCCGTCGGGGCAGCAGCCGAGCGCTGCGGTCAGGTCGGCAAACGAGCCGAAGCGAAATCGGCGCGGCGGGTCAGAAACGGGTCTTGCGATGAGCAGCACCTCCTTTTCGGCGTCGGCAGACGCCGCGTACTATTCAAAATATATGGCATTCCGGCCGGGAATATGGTATCATGCCAGAGAAGAAGGAGTGGTGGTTCATGGAACTGATCGAAGAAAAACTCAAGACCGTCACAAGCTACCACGGCGTGATCGTCAACGTCCGGCTCGACGAGGCGCGCCTCCCCGACGGCAGCACGGCCAAGCGCGAGGTCGTGGAGCATCCGGGCGGCGTGACGGTGCTGCCGCTGGAGGCCGACGGCACGGTCTGGTGCGTGCGGCAGTACCGCTATCCGTTTTCGCGCACGCTGCTCGAGCTGCCGGCCGGCAAGCTCGAACCGGGGGAAGCGCCGGAGCGGGCGGCGGCGCGCGAGCTCTCGGAGGAGACCGGGCTGAGCGCGGGACGGCTGCAGTATCTGGGCGCGAACTTCACCTCCCCCGGCTACTCGCAGGAGGTGCTGCACATTTACCTTGCGCGCGATCTGCACCACGGCGCGGCGCATCTCGATCCCGGAGAGTTCCTGAATCTGGAGCGCTACCCGCTGGGCACGCTCGTGCAGATGGCACTGGATGGTGAACTCTGTGACGGGAAAACGACCGTTGCACTGCTGAAAACGCAGCTTTTGCTCGCGCGGGAGCGCGGAGAAGCGGCATCCGGCGGGTTGTGATTGCTTTTCCGGAAAAACCATGCTATAATCCGTTGTTAGGTTCCGTTAAAATCGGGCAAGCTATGCACGAAGCGCGGCCAAAAGCGGCTGCAGATGCGCACCGGCGCTCTGCCTTCGCAGCATGAGAGGTGTCGAATAGTTTGGATAGATATGTGATACATGGCGGCAGACCCCTGCACGGGGAGATCGAGATCAGCGGCGCGAAAAACGCGGCCGTGGCGATCATCCCGGCGGCTCTGATGGTCGACGGTGTCTGCCGGATTGAGAATATGCCGCAGATCAGCGATGTGGATATGCTCCTGAAGATCCTTCAGGGGCTGGGCGCGCGTGTGGAATACCTCAGCCCATCCGCCGTCGAGATCGACTGCACGCAGGTGCGCTTCACCGAGCCGCCGTATGACCTGATGCGCAAGATCCGCGCGTCGTATTACTTCATCGGCTCGATGCTCGGCCGCTTCGGCTCGGCCAAGACGACCATGCCCGGCGGCTGCAACTTCGGCGTCCGGCCGATCGATCAGCACATCAAGGGCATGACCGCGATGGGCGCAAACGTCGAGGTGAAAAACGGCTTTGTCTATGCCGACACGCCCGACGGCCGCCTGCACGGGGCAAAGGTATATCTGGATAAGGTCTCTGTCGGTGCGACGATGAACATCATCATCGCAGCGACGCTTGCGCGCGGCCGCACCGTGATCGAGAACGCGGCGCGTGAGCCGCACATTGTCGACCTTGCCAACTTCCTCAACTCCATGGGTGCGGACATTCGCGGCGCCGGTACGGATTCGATCCGTATTCAGGGCGTCGAGCGTCTGCACGGCGGCACGTACAGCGTCATCCCCGACCAGATTGAGGCGGGAACGTATATGACGGCCTGTGCTGCTGCCGGCGGCGAGGTGCGCCTGACGAACGTGATCCCGCGCCATCTCGAGTGCATCAGCGCAAAGCTGCGCGAGATGGGCGTGACCGTCGTCGAGGGCGGCGACAGCGTGCTCGTGCGCAGCAACGGCCGCCTGCGCCATACGAACGTCAAGACCCAGCCGTACCCCGGCTTCCCGACGGATATGCAGCCGCAGATCAGCGTGGCGCTGTGTCTGGCCGACGGCACGAGCGTCGTGACCGAGGGCGTGTATGACAATCGCTATAAGTACATTCAGGAGCTCGCGCGCATGGGCGCGGACGCGCAGGTCAACGGCTGCACCGCCGTGCTCAACGGTGTGGATGGCCTGCACGGTGCGGAGGTCAGGGCGTGCGATCTGCGCGCCGGCGCCGCCGTGGTCATCGCCGGTCTGTGCGCCGCGGGGGAGACCGTAGTCGCGGACATCCACTTTATCGAGCGTGGCTATGAAAACTTCGTCGGAAAGCTGCGCAGCGTCGGCGCCGACATCGTGCTCGAGCGTGACGACGCCGAGCAGTGTGTGGCCGCTGTCGAATGAACATTGCCCTGTTTGCCAGCGGCTCGAGCGGCAACTGCGCGCTCGTGTCCGACGGCGATACCCATCTTTTGCTCGACGCCGGCATCTCCGCGCGGCGCATCCGTGCCGGACTCTTGGCGCAGGATGTGACGGCGGACGCGCTCGCGGGCGTGCTCGTCACGCATGAGCACTCCGACCATGTCAAGGGGCTTGCGGTGCTGCTGCGGCACGACCCCGTGCCGGTGTATGCGCTGCCTGCCGTGTGCGCTGCGCTGCGTGCGCAGCTGCCGGCCGAATGCCTGCATGAGATCGCGCCGGATGCGCCGTTTTTCCTCGGCGATGTGCGTGTGACGCCGTTTGCGACGCCGCACGACGCGGCCGGAAGCTGCGGCTACCGGCTCGACGGCTCGGCGCATTTCGGCCTCTGCACCGACCTCGGTGTCGTGACGGATACCGTGCGCGCGGCGCTCTGCGGTGTGGACTGTGCCGTCATCGAGGCCAACCACGATCCGGAGCTTCTGCGCACCGGACCTTATCCGGTCTATCTCAAGCGGCGCATCGCGTCCGACCACGGGCATCTGTCAAATGAAAGCGCCGGAGCGCTCGCGGTGTTTCTTGCGGAAAACGGCGCGCAGCAGCTCGTGCTCGGCCACCTCAGCCGGGAGAACAACACCCCGCGCGCCGCGCTCGACGCTGTGTCGCAGGCACTCACGGACGCGGGCTTTCTGCCCGGTGAGCAGCCGGAGCTCTATGCCGCGCCGGCCGATACGCCGCTCGTGCTTGCGGCGGGAAAGGCGTGCGTATGCTGTCGATAACGCTCCTGTGCGTCGGAAAGATGCGGGAGACTTATTATACCTCCGCGTTTGCGGAATATGCCAAGCGGCTGGGCGCTTACTGCCGGTTCGAATTGGCGGAGCTGCCGGAGCAGCGTCTGCCCGAGCGCCCGTCACCGAAAGAGATCCGCGCGGCACTGGAAAAAGAGGCACAGGCCATCCGCGCGCGCATCCCGAAGGGTGCGGCCGTGATCGCCATGTGCGTCGAGGGAAAGCTCCTTTCGAGCGAGGCGCTCGCACGGCAGCTGGCCGGTTACGCGGCGGGCGGCACGTCGAAGGTGTGCTTTCTTGTCGGCGGGTCGTTCGGTCTGGACGAGGAGCTCAAGCGCGAGGCGTCGCTGCGGCTGAGTATGTCGCCGATGACGTTTCCGCACCATCTGGCGCGCGTCATGCTCGCCGAGCAGATCTACCGCGCGTGCGCGATCAACGCGGGCACGCAATATCACAAATAGGAACATAGGAGAACTACCATGGCGCAAGAGCTGAAAGCAGAGTGGGGCAGATCGCTTCCCGGCGATTTGCTCAAGCGCTGGCCGCGCGATGCGGACGGCGAACTGGTGCCACCGGCGTTGCTGACCAAGTGCATGGGCATCGATATGGACGATGTGCTGCTGGTCAATATGCTGGAGGCGTATGGCATCCCCTGCCTGAAAAACTATCCCGGGGACGGCCAGTTTGGAAAGATCATGTTGGGTATGTCCGGTTACGGAGTGGAAATTCTGGTCCCGGAAACGCTGCTTGCCGATGCGCAGGCACTCCGGGAAGGCTGCGCCTCGGCGCTGACGGAAGGAGAAGACGATGCGTAATTACATGGAAGAATACCAGCGTTGGCTCGACAGTCCCGCGCTCTCCAATGCGGAGTGGGAAGAGCTCAATGCCATCCGCGATGATAAAAAAGAGATCGAGAGTCGCTTTTTTGCCCCGCTCGAGTTCGGCACGGCCGGCCTGCGCGGTGAGATGGCGCTCGGCTGCCGCCGCATGAACATCCACGTCATCCGCCACGCAACGCAGGCGTTCGCGGAGGTCATCAAGGCCGAGGGCGCGGGTGCGTGCTCGCGCGGCATCGCCATCTGCTTTGACTGCCGCGTCAACAGTGAGCGCTTTGCGCACGAGGCCGCGTCCGTCATGGCGGCCAACGGCATCCATGTGCGTATTTTTGACGCCCTGCGCCCGACGCCGGAGCTGTCGTTCGCCGTTAAGCACTACGGCGCGACGGCCGGATTGAACATCACGGCCAGCCACAACCCGAAGGAATATAACGGCTACAAGGTCTACTGGTCCGACGGCGCGCAACTGCCGCCGCAGCACGCCGCCGCTATTGCCAAGAACATGGAGCGGCTGGACATCTTCAACGATATCCAGCGCATGGACTTTGACGATGCGGTGCGTCAGGGACTGGTGGAGTTCATGGGCGCGGAGACGGACGAGGCCTTCCTCGCAAACGTCCTGCGTCAGCCGATCGACCCGGACGTCGTCCGCCGCGTGGCCGACCGCTTCAAGATCGTCTACACGCCGTTTCACGGCGCGGGCTGGCACCTTGTGCCCGAGGCGCTGCATAGGCTGGGCATGACGCAGGTCATCCCCGTCAAGGAGCAGATGGTGCTCGACGGCACGTTCCCGACCGTGGAGAGCCCGAACCCGGAAAACCCGGAGGGCTTCTATCTGGCCATCGATCTCGCCAAGAAGGTCGGCAGCGACCTCATCCTCGGCACCGATCCGGACTCCGACCGTGTCGGCGTCATGGTCCGCGGAGCGGACGGGGAATACCACACCATCACCGGCAACCAGATGGGCGTGCTGCTGCTCGACTATATCATCACGGCGCACATCCGCAAGGGCACGCTGCCGGAAAACGCGGCCGCGCTCTCGACGATCGTCACGTCCAAGATGGTGCGGCGGATCTGCGATGTGAACAACATCCACTTTGAGGAGACGTTCACGGGCTTCAAGTTCATGGCCGAGAAGCTGGCCGAGTACCAGCGCGACGGTTCGTATCAGTACCTGCTCGCCTTTGAGGAGAGCTACGGCTACATGATGGGCGACTATGTCCGCGACAAGGACGCCGTGACCGCCTGCGTGATGATCACGGAGATGGCGGCGTACTACTTCGAGCAGGGCATGACGCTGGCACAGGCGCTCGATGCGCTGTACGAAAAGTACGGCTTCTACGGTGAGCGCACGCTCAATCTGGTCATGCCGGGGCTCGACGGTCTGGAGAAAATGCGCGCGCTCATGGCGCAGCTGCGCCGCGAGCCGCTGCAGGAGATCGCGGGCACGAAGGTCGTGCGTATGCGCGACTATCAGGATGGCTCGGTGTACGTCATGGGGCTCGGCAAGATGGGCAAAACGCCCATCTCCGGCTCGAACGTGCTGTACTTTGAGCTGGACGACGGCTGCGCGTTCATCGTGCGTCCGTCCGGCACGGAGCCGAAGATCAAGGTCTATATCCTCGGCGTCGGCGCATCGCGCCCCGAGTGCGACGAGCGTGTGCAGCGCTACGCACAGTTTGCCGAGACGCTGCGCGGCTGAACACACATCCAATGTACCGGCCCTCCGGCAATGCGCGCCGGAGGGCCGGCTTTTCGAGGGGAAACGTATGAAAGAAAAACTCAAACAGCTCTTCGGGCTCTTCGGCGCGTTCGCCGTCGTCGGTGTGACGACGTTCGGCGGCGGCTATGCCATGCTGCCCGCTCTGCAGCGCGAGGTCGTGGAAAAGCGCCGCTGGGCGACCGAAGAGGAGGTCATGGACTGGTATGCCATCGGCCAGTGCACGCCGGGCGTCATCGCGGTCAACACCGCAACCTTCGTCGGGCAAAAGCAGGCGGGCGTTTGGGGCGGCATCTTTGCCACGCTCGGCGTCGTGTTCCCGTCGCTCGTGATCATCATGATCATCGCGGCCTTTATCCAGAACTTTGCGCACCTGCCCGCCGTGCAGAATGCGTTTGCGGGCATCCGCGTGTGCGTGTGCGTGCTGATCCTCAACGCCGTCGTGAAGCTGTGGAAAAAATCCGTCGTGGACTGGAAGACGTTCCTGATCTTCCTGCTCGTGTTTGCAGGCAGCGTGTTTTTGAACATCTCGCCGGTGCTGTACGTGCTTGCGGCTGCGGTCGCGGGCGTCGTGATCCGGGAACTGGAGGCGCGTAAGGCATGATCTATCTGCGTCTGTTCTGGGAGTTTTTCAAGACCGGCCTCTTTTCCGTCGGCGGCGGTCTGGCCACACTCCCGTTTATTTATGACATGTCCGACCGCACGGGCTGGTTCACCTATCAGCAGATCGCGGATATGGTCGCGGTGTCGGAGTCCACGCCCGGCCCGATCGGCGTCAACACGGCGACCTATGTGGGCTACGTCACGGCCGGCGTTCCCGGCTCGCTCATTGCGACGCTCGGCCTCGTGACTCCCGCGGTCATCTGCATCCTCATCATTGCCTCGTGCCTGAAAAAGTTCCGGGAAAACCGCTTTGTCGACCACGCCTTTTACGGGCTGCGTCCGGCGTCTGCGGGGCTGATCGCGGCGGCGGGCTTTGCCGTCGTGCGCATTTCGCTCCTGCAGGAGAGCGCCTTCCGGGCGAGCGGCCGGTTTGCCGATCTGTTTTTCTGGAAGGGGCTGCTGCTCGCGGCCGTTATCTGGGTGCTGACGAATGTCGTCAAGCCGACGAAAAAGCTGCACCCGATCGTGTACATCGCGGCGTCCGCCGTGGCCGGCATCGTGTTCTCATTTGCCGGCGTGTGAGCTCAAAGAAGGTTCGCCAGAACCCACATACACAGCGCGGAGATTACTCCGTGCAGCAGGCGCCCGGCCGTGTGCCGGGCGCTTTTGATATCCGTCCCGGCGATGACCGCCGCCGTCTGGCAGTGCACCGATACGCCGCCCCAGCCGATGAGAAAGGCCGCGAGGGCGAGGTTTTCCGGCGTCGGCGTCAGCCCCTGCATCGCGCCGATGCCCGTGCCGAGCTCGAGCACGCCGGTGCACAGGGCGCGCGCAAAGTGCAGCTCCAGCCCGAGCTGTGCGGCAAGTGTGCCCACCAGCGCGGGCAGCAGCCCGGAGGCGTCGAGAATGCCGGTCACGACGCTGAACGTGACCACGAAGCCGCTGACCGTCAGCACTGCGCGCACCGCGCTGCGCACGGCCTCCGGCAGCGCCTGCGCGAGCGACACGGCGGCGATCTGCCCGCGCGGCTCCGGCTCGAAGCCGCCGCTGCGCGGGGCAAAGAGCATGCCAACGAGCACGGCCGACAGCACGTGCACGCCGTAGAGCAGCAGCCCATAGCCCGCGCTGTGAAACACGCCCACGCCCGCCGCGCCGACGAGAAACGCAGGACCGGAATTGTTGCAGAACGCGAGCGCACGCTCCGCCTGCTCGCGTGTGAGCGCGCCGCTGCGCCGCAATCGCGCCACGGCGTCCGCGCCGAGCGGGTACCCGCCCGTCACGCCCAGCAGCAGCGCCGATGCGCCTGCGCCGCCGATGCAGAAGAGCTTTTGCGTCACGGGCGAGAGAAGCCTGCCAAGGATCCCCGGCAGCCCGAGCTGCTGCAGCAGCGACGAGAGCATAAAAAACGGCAGCAGCGACGGCACGATCATCTGTGCGCAGAGGCTCAGTCCCGCGCGTGCGCTCTCGAGTGCCGCCTGCGAGCAGACGAGCAGCGCGCCGAGTGCCGCCAGCGCAGCGGCGAGCGCGATGTAATTGCTCCGTTTTCCTTCCACCGGCATCCCTCCCGTGAACGTTTCAGTGCATTTCTATGCCTGTCCCGGCCTAAACTTGCCTGCGGACGCATAAACTGGCTTGCAGCGAGGAGGTGAGCCGGTGCGACGGCTGTCAGACATTCCGCTCGAGATCGCCGAGCGGCTGGATTATCCGGCGGAATCCGTGGCCGGTGTGCCGAAGCTGACCGTGACCGGCCGGCGGCGTGCGCTGGTGGAAAACCACCATGGACTGCTCGCATACAGCCGCGAGTGCATCATCATTGATGGCGGGCGCACGCGGGTGTGTCTGCGCGGCACAGACCTGCAGCTCGTGGCCATGGACAGCGCGGCGGTGCTGATCTCCGGCACGATCGTGTGTGCCGAATTTGCGTGAGGTGATGGGTTTGACGCGGTGGATCCTGGCGCTTTGCGGCAGTGTGCGGCTCGAGGTGTGCGGTGCGCATCCGGAGCGCGTGCTCAATGCCTGCGCGGATGCGGGCATTGCGTGTATGGCGTCCGAGCCGGTGGATGCCTATACGCTGCGCTTTACGGTGCGCGAGCGCTGCGCGGATACGGCCGCGGCGCTTGCGCGGCGCTGCCAGTGCACGGTGACGACCGTATCCCGCCGCGGTCTGCCGCGGCTGCTGCGGCGCGCGGCGCGATATCGCGGGCTGTGTGCGGCGCTGTTTTTGCTGATGCTTGCGGTGTCGGTGTCGTCGCTCTTTGTCTGGCGCATCGATGTGACCGGAAATGAGGCGCTCACGACCGGGCAGATTCTGCGCTGTCTGGATGCGTGCGGCGTGCGCCCGGGCACATACTGGCCGGGGCTTTCCAACGACCTCGTGCGCAACGATATGATCCTGCGCCTGCCGCAGCTGCGCTGGCTCACGGTGAACGTGCGCGGCAGCTGCGCCGAGGTGATCGTACGCGAAAAAGACCCGCTGCCGGACATCACGCCCGACGATACGCCCGTGAGCATTTACGCCTCCGCGACCGGGGTCATCCTGCACATGGACGTCTACGCCGGTGAGGCACGCGTCGCGCCCGGTGCGGCGGTCGAGCCGGGGGACGTGCTCGTGTCCGGCGCGGTGTATGATCTCGGCGGCGGTGTGCGCCCGGTGTGCGCCCGCGCCGAGATCCGTGCCCGCACGCGGCAGGAGCTTACGGGGCAGATCGCTCTGACGGAAAGCGAAAAACAGTCCGCGCACGGCGGACGGACGCGCTGGGCGCTGCGCGTGGGGAAAAAACGGATCAATTTTTATCAAAACAGTGGAATTTCAGAGCGCGAATGTGATAAAATCACTTGTGAATATCCTTTTGCGATCCGGGGCGTGTTTGCGCTGCCGTTTTCGCTCGTGCGCGAGCGCGTGCAGCCGTATCGGACGGCGGACGCGCCGGTTTCGGAGGACGCGGCGCGCGCGGCGCTTGAGCAGGCGCTGCTGCAGCGGCTGCGCCAAGAGATCGGTGCCGACGGTACGATCCTTGCCTATGAAACGGCGGCGGAGGTCACCGGCGGCGTGCTGACCGTGACGCTCACGGCCGAGTGCGAGCAGGAGATCGGCCGCGCGCAGGCGACACCGGACGCGGAATTTTTACAGCTTCGGCCGCCGGCCGGGGAAGGGACTACAGCAGATGATTGAAAAAACCATGGAAGTCGACAGAATGGAGGACGTCATCAGCGTGTTCGGGTCGTTTGACCAGAACCTGCGGATGATCGAGACCGAATACAACGTGCGCGTGACCGACCGCGACGAGCAGATCCACATCACCGGTGAGGCGGAAAACGTGCTCTACGCCGAAAAAGCCATCGCGGGGCTCCTGTCGCTGGCGGCCAAGGGCGAGGAGATCGGCGAGCAGAACGTGCGCTACATCTTCCGCCTCGTGCGCGAGGGCAGGGAGCAGAAGATCCAGGAGCTTGCGGGCGACGTCGTGTGCATCACGGCCAAGGGCAAGCCCATCAAGGCCAAGACGCTCGGCCAACGCGCGTATCTCGATGCGATCGAGCAAAACACGATCACGCTCGGCGTCGGCCCTGCCGGCACGGGCAAGACATATCTTGCCGTGGCGGAGGCGGTCGCGGCGTTTCGCGCCGAGCGCGTCAACCGCATCATCCTCACGCGCCCCGCGGTCGAGGCGGGCGAGCGGCTGGGCTTCCTGCCCGGCGACCTGCAAAACAAGGTCGACCCCTACCTGCGCCCGCTGTACGACGCGCTCTTTGAGATGCTCGGCGCGGACGCCTATGCCAAGTATCTCGAGCGCGGCAACATCGAGGTCGCGCCGCTGGCGTATATGCGCGGACGCACGCTCGACGACAGCTTCATCATCCTCGACGAGGCGCAGAACACCTCCCGCGAACAGATGAAGATGTTCCTGACGCGCATCGGCTTCGGCTCGCACGTCGTCATCACCGGCGACGTGACGCAGATCGACCTGCCGTCGGACAAGCCGTCCGGTCTCAAGGAGGCGCTGCGCATCCTCGACGGCATCGACGACATCGCCATCTGCCGCCTGACCGGGGCGGACGTCGTGCGCCATGCACTCGTGCAGAAGATCATCGCCGCCTACGAGCAGGACGATAAGCAGAGAGAGAAACACGCCGCGGCCGCTGCCAAAAAGCCCGCCGCGCGCAAGACGACTGTGAGGAAAAAAGCATGACACAAGCCAAGATCACCATCACCCGCACGCGCCGCGGCCTCGGCTTCCCGGACACGCAGCGCTATGTCAAGCGCGCAGCCGCCGCGGCGCTCAGGGCCGAGGGCGTGTGCGTCCCGTGTGAGCTCGATGTGACGCTCACGGACGACGCTGCCATCCACGCCATCAACCGTGAGCAGCGCGGTGTCGACCGGGCGACGGACGTGCTGTCGTTTCCGATGAATGAGCTCACGCCCGGCGCATTCGACCCCGGCGCCTGCGAGTGGGACTATGAGACCGAGCGCGCCATGCTCGGCGACATGGTCATCTCCATGGAGCGCTGCGCCGAGCAGGCCGAGACCTACGGCCACAGCTTCGCGCATGAGGTCAGCTATCTGACGGTGCACTCCGTGCTGCACCTGCTCGGCTACGACCACGTGGACGAGGGGGAGGACAAGCGCCGTATGCGCGCGAGAGAAAAAGAGATCATGCGTCTGCTGGACGTATAAGGAGAAGAGAATGATTACCAAAACCGCTATGATCACTATCTGCGGACGGCCGAACGTCGGCAAGTCCACGCTCACAAACGCCCTGCTGGGCGAGAAGATCGCCATCGTCTCGAACAAGCCCCAGACGACGCGCAACCGCATCAGCGCCGTCGTCAACCGCGGCGACGCGCAGCTTATCCTCATGGATACGCCGGGTTTTCACAAGCCGCGCAACCGTCTGGGCGACTACATGGTGCAGGTCGTGCGCGAGAGCGTGGCGGACGTTGACGGCGTGATGCTCGTCGTCGAGCCCATCGCCTCCGTCGGCGAGCAGGAGCGCGCGCTCATCGAGCGCATCCGGTCGACTGGCGCTCCGGCAGTGCTCGTCATCAACAAGATCGACACGGTCGAAAAGCAGGAGCTGCTGGCCGTCATCGCCGCCTATTCCGAGGCGCTGCCGTGGCGCGCGATCGTGCCGGTGTCTGCCCAGAACGGCGACGGGCTCGACGAGCTCTTAAACGAGCTGACGGCGCTGGCAGTGCCCGGACCGCAGCTGTTCCCGGACGATATGATCTCCGACATGCCCGAAAAGCAGATCTGCGCCGAGCTCGTGCGCGAAAAGCTGCTGCTGTGCCTCGATAAGGAGATCCCGCACGGCACGGCCGTCGAGGTCACGAAGTTTTCCGAGCGCGACAACGGCATCATCGACATGGATGTGACCATTTACTGCGAAAAGGACAGCCACAAGGGCATCATCATCGGCAAGCACGGCGCGATGCTCAAGAAGATCGGCGAGCTTGCGCGGCAGGACATCGAGCACTTCATGGGCACGAAGGTGTACCTGCAGACATGGGTCAAGGTCAAGGAAAACTGGCGCGACTCGGCCGCCCAGCTGCGCAACTTCGGTTTCACCGACCAGTGAGGCACGGAAATTACCAGCTATAGTTCCACCCCGCTGTGCAGACACTATGCGCAGCGAGGTGGTTTCCTGTGCAGGACGATTTTTTCTGGCAGCTGTTTGCGGATACCGGTGATCCGCTCGGCTATCTTTGCTACTGCGCCGTGCGCAATGCGGCGGCGAGTGAGGCATCTGCGGCGGACGACACCGACCGCCGCCCCGCCTGATGAGGTACATACGATGTTTCTTACGACCCGCGGTCTGGTGCTGCGCGAGGTGCGCTACAAAGAGTCGGACAAGATCCTCACCGTGCTCACGCAGCACGAGGGAAAGATCACCGTCCGCGCGCGCGGCGCGCTGCGCAAGGGCAGCCGCATCACGGCGGCGACGCAGCTGCTGACCTATTCGGACATGACGATCTTTGAAAATCGCGGCCGCCGCACGCTCAACGAGGCGTCCACGGTCGAGGAGTTTCTGGGCCTGCGCGCAGACCTCGGCGCGTTTGCGCTCGGGAGCTATTTTGCAGAGCTCCTTGAGACCGTCTCCGCCGAGGAGTATCCCGATCCGCCGGTGCTGCAGCTCGGGCTCAACAGCCTCTATGCGCTCAGCCGCGCACTGTGCCCGCCGGAGCAGATCAAGGCGGTGTTCGAGCTGCGGCTCATGTGTCTGGCCGGCTATGAGCCGGACCTGTCGTGCTGCGCGCGCTGCGGCGCACCCGAGCCTGCGGAGCCGTGGCTCTCCCTGCGCGGCGGCGCGGTGTACTGCGCGCAGTGCCGGGGAGCGAGCTCGTCTGCCGTCACACCGCTGCTGCCGGAGACGCTGGCCGCCATGCGCCACGTTGTCAATGCCGATCCGAAGCGGATCTTTTCCTTCACACTTGGCGACGCGGGGCGCAGGCAGCTTGCGCGCGTGTGCGAGGAGTATACGGCGATGCAGCTCGAGCGGGGCTTTGCATCGCTCGACTATTGGAAGAAAGTGAAAGACTGATATGAAGCATATTCTTATGATCGCCACCGGCGGCACGATCGCGTCCAAGGCGACGGCCGACGGACTCACGCCGCAGCTCACCTCCGGGGAGCTGCTGGCTGAGGTGCCGGAGCTCGAGCAGCTGTGCTGCATCGACACCGTGCAGCTCATGAACCGCGACAGCACGAACATCAACAGCCGCGACTGGCTGCAGATGGCGGCGTGCGTGCGTGCGCACTATGATGCGTATGACGGCTTCGTCCTCACGCACGGCACGGACACGATGGCCTATACCGCCGCCGCGCTCTCGTACCTCATCCAGAACAACGCCAAGCCCGTCGTCATCACCGGCTCGCAGAAGTCGATCTTCAACCAGGACACCGACGCGCGCGAGAACCTGCGCGATGCATTTTTTTATGCCTGCGACGACGGCGCGTGCGGCGTGCACATCGTCTTTGACCACAAGGTCATTCTCGGCACGCGCGCACGCAAGATGCGCACGAAGAGCTACAACGCCTTTTCGAGCATCGACTATCCGGAGACGGCCATTCTGCGCGGCCGTCAGCTCGTGTATTATATCCCGGAGCACGTTGACGGCGCGCCGCGCTTTTATGACCGGCTCGACCCCGGCGTGTTCGTGCTCAAGCTCATCCCCGGCATCGACGCCGGCATTTTCGACTACCTCAAGGCACATTACCGCGCGCTTGTGATCGAGAGCTTCGGCGTCGGCGGCCTGCCGTGCTACGGCGACGAGAGCTTTTATAACGCCGTGCGCGACTGGGTGGAGTCCGGCCGCGTCATCGTCATGACGACACAGGTCCCCCACGAGGGCAGCGACATGGAGGTATATCAGGTCGGTCACCGCGCCAAGCGTGAGCTCGGGCTCATCGAGGCCTACAGCATGACGAGCGAGGCCGTGGTCACAAAGCTCATGTGGATCCTCGGTCAGACCGGGGACAGCGCCGAGATCCGCCGCCTGTTTCAGACGCCGGTGCAAAAAGATCAGATCTTCTAGGAGGAACGACGATGGACTATCAGGCCGAATACCGCAGCAAGCTGCGCACGCCCGCCGAGGCGGTGCGCGCCGTGAAGGACGGCGACTGGGTGGACTATACGTCGGGGCTCGGCTTCCCGCCGCTGCTCGATGCGGCGCTTGCCGCCCGGCGCGATGAGCTGCACGACGTGAAGGTGCGCGGCAATCTCTGCATGGGCCCGCTGCAGATCGTCGAGTGCGACCCGGAGCAGACGCATTTTCTCTACCACACATGGCACTGCTCGGCGTATGAGCGCAAGCTCTGCGACCGCGGCCTGTGCTACTTCACGCCGATGATCTTCCGCAACCTCGCGTGGTATTACCGGCAGTTTCTCACGGTGAACGTCGCCATGGCGTGCGTCACGCCGATGGATCGCCACGGATACTTCAACCTCTCGGCGGCGACCGGCGTGTCCCGCGCGATCCTCGAGCAGGCGGACATCGTCATTCTGGAGATCAACGAGCATCTGCCGCGGCTGCGCGGCGGCTTTGACGAGGTGATCCACATTTCCGATGTGGACATGGTCGTCGAGGGGGCGCACGCGCCGTTTGCCGACCTGCCCGCGCACCCGGCGACGGCGGAGGACACCGCGATCGCAAACCTGCTCCTGCCGCACATCTGCGACGGGGCGACCGTTCAGCTCGGCATCGGCGGTATGCCCACCGTGCTCGGAAAGCTCCTCGCGCGCTCCGGTCTGCATGACCTCGGCATGCACACCGAGCTCTGCTCGGACGCGTATCTCGAGCTGCACGAGGCGGGCGTGCTCACGAACCGCCGCTGCACGCTGCACCGCAATCAGGGCATGCTCGGCATCACGATCGGCTCCAAGCGGCTCTACGACTGGGTGGACGACAACCCCGGCGTCATCGCCGCGCCGCTGTCCTATGTCAATGCGCCCGAGGTCATCGCGCAGCTTGACAACATGGTGTCGATCAACAGCTGCATCGCGGCCGATCTCTACGGGCAGGTCGCGTCCGAGAGCTCCGGTCTGCGCCAGATCAGCGGCACGGGCGGCCAGCTTGATTTTCTCACGGGTGCGGCCATGGCGCGCGGCGGCAAGGCGTTCATCTGCATGACGTCCACCTTCACGGACAGAGACGGTGTGCGCCATTCGCGCATCCTGCCGCACTTCGGCGGCGACATTGTCACGTCGCCGCGCTCGCAGGCGTATTACCTCGCGACGGAGCAGGGCGTGGTGAATCTCGCCGGGCGCAGCACGTGGGAGCGCGCCGAGGCGCTGGTCTCCATCGCACATCCGGATTTCCGTGACGAGCTCATCCGGGCTGCGGAGGCGCAGAAGATCTGGCGGCGCAGCGCAAAGCGCTAAGACGGTGCTAAGATTCGGCTGCGCGGCGCAGGTTTTTCTTGTGTTTGCGCGCGTGTGCGCATACAATGATTCTGGGATAAGGGAGTAATTGGCGCGATCCGTCGCGCGGCCCGGCCAACAACCGATCTGTTGGATCTGGCTCGGTCTGAAATGATGAGACTTATCTGCCCATAGGGCAGGTAGGTCTCTTTTTTTCATTTCCGGGGAACCCTATCCGATACCGAAAAGGAGGACAAACGATGGAATATTACCGGCAGTCATCCGCCGACACGCTGCACGCGCTCGACAGCACGCCCGACGGACTCACACAGGCGCTGGCCGACGAGCGGCTGGCGCGTGACGGGCACAATGTGCTCACAGAGCCGCCGAAGCCGTCGGTCGTCAAGCGCTTTTTTGCCCAGCTTGCGGATCCGATGATCCTTGTGCTGCTCGCGGCGGCGCTGGTCTCGGCCGTCACGAGCGCATATGCGCACGAGAGTTTTGCGGACGTCATCATCATTTTGCTCGTCGTCATCATCAACGCGGTGCTCGGCGTGTATCAGGAGAGCAAGGCCGAGCAGGCCATCGCCGCGCTCAAGGAGCTCAGCGCGGCGCACAGCCGCGTGCTGCGCGGCGGCAAGATCGTGACAGTCCCGAGCGAGACGCTCGTCGTGGGCGACGTGCTCGTGCTCGAGGCGGGCGACGCCGTACCGGCCGACGCGCGCGTGATCGAGAGTGCCAGCCTGCGCGCGGAGGAGGCTGCGCTGACCGGCGAGAGTGTACCGGTGTCAAAATCCGCCGACGCGCTCACAGCCGACGGCGAGATCGGTCTCGGTGACCGCAGCAATATGCTCTACCTTGGCAGCAGCATCGTCTACGGGCGCGGCCGCGCCGTCGTCACCGAGACCGGTATGCAGACGCAGATGGGGCACATCGCCGACGCACTTACGCAGACGAAGGAAAACAAGACGCCCCTGCAGCTGCGCCTGTCGCAGCTGAGCCGCATCCTGACGTGGCTGGTGCTGGGCATCTGCGCGATCGTGTTCGCGGTCGGCGTGCTGCGCGCCGGAACGATCAGCGGCCGCGTCGTGCTCGACACGTTCCTCATCGCCGTAAGCCTTGCGGTCGCGGCCATTCCGGAGGGGCTGGCCGCGGTCGTGACGATCGTGCTGTCGATCGGCGTGACGAACATGAGCCGCCGCAGTGCGGTCATCCGCCGGCTCACGGCAGTCGAGACGCTCGGCTGCGCGCAGATCATCTGCACGGACAAGACCGGTACGCTCACGCAAAACCGCATGACCGTCACGGCGTCTGCGGGCAGCGACGAGCACCTGCTTGCCACGGCCATGGCGCTGTGTGCCGACGCCGTGCACGACCCGGACACGGACACCGTGACCGGAGAGCCGACCGAGGCCGCGCTCGTGCGCTGGGCGGTCACACTGGGATTGTCCCCGAGCGCGCTGCGCGCGCAGCTGCCGCGCGTGGCCGAGGCGCCGTTTGACAGCGCACGCAAGATGATGAGCACCCTGCATTCCGACGGCGGGCACATCGTGCAGTACACCAAGGGCGCGCCCGATGTGCTGCTGCCGCTGTGCGACCGCATCTGGATCGAGGGGCAGGCCGTGCCCATGACGGACGCGCACCGCGCTGAGATCGCCGCGCATAACCGCGACATGACCGGCCGGGCGCTGCGTGTGCTGGCAGCGGCCATGCGCACATATGACGCGCTGCCGGACGACACATCGCCCGCAGCGCTCGAGCAGCACCTGTGCTTTCTCGGTCTGGCGGGGATGATCGACCCGGTGCGTCCCGAGGTCGTGGACGCCATCCGTGACTGCCGCAGCGCCGGTATCCGTCCCATCATGATCACCGGCGACCATGTGGACACCGCCAGCGCCATCGCGCGTGAGCTCGGCCTGCTCGGCCCCGGCGACGAGGCCGTCACCGGCGCGGAGCTGGGCGCCATGGACGACGACACGTTCCGCCGCCGTCTGCAGCACATCAGCGTCTATGCCCGCGTGCAGCCGGAGCACAAGACGCGCATCGTCCAGGCGTGGCGCGACGCCGGCTTCATCACCGCCATGACCGGCGACGGCGTCAACGACGCGCCGAGCATCCGCGCGGCGGACATCGGCATCGGCATGGGCATCACCGGTACGGACGTGACGAAAAACGTGGCCGACATGGTGCTCGCCGACGATAACTTTGCCACCATCGTCGGCGCGGTCGAAGAGGGGCGGCGCATTTATGATAACATCCGCCGCGCCGTGAAGTTTCTGCTCGGCTCGAACATGAGCGAGGTGCTGAGCATCTTCGCCGCGACGATGCTCGGCTTTACGATCCTTGAGCCGGTGCACCTGCTGTGGATCAATCTGCTCACCGACTGCTTCCCGGCGCTGGCGCTCGGCATGGAGCGCGCAGAGCCGGACATCATGTCCCGCCCGCCGCGCAGCGCGCGCGAGAGCATCTTTGCGCACGGCGTCAGCTTCGACTGCGTGTATCAGGGCGTGATGTGCGCGGTGCTGACGCTGGCGGCGTTCTTCATTGGCCACTACATGGAGTACGGCGTCTGGACGGTCACGAATTCGCCCGACGGCACGACGATGGCGTTTTTGACGCTGAGCATGGCGGAGATCTTCCACAGCTTCAATATGCGCGCACACCGGGCGAGCCTGTTCACGCTGCGCACGCCCAACTGGGCGCTCGTCGGCGCGGCCGCGGCGAGCCTTGCGCTCACGACGCTGTGCATCTATGTGCCGTTTTTGGCCAACGCCTTTGACTTCACGCCCATCTCCGCCGCTGAGTATGCCGTGGCGATGGGGCTGGCGTTTCTGGTGCTGCCGATCGTGGAGGGCGTCAAATGCGTGCAGTGCGCCGCTGCGAAACGCCGCGCGCGTGCATGATTTTCGCGCGTCCGGCGCACACTACCTCCAAACGGATGAAACGAGAGGAGATGGATGCCGTGCGTCGAGCGCTGCCGGTCCCGCAGCGGGTGATGGCCGTCGTGCTGTCTGCGCTGTTCGTGCTCTGCCCGCTTGCGGCCTATGCCGCCGGGGAGGAGGCGGATGCCGTGCCGCTGCCGATCATCATGTATCACGAGGTCAAGCCCGACAAGTCCGGCAAGGATGCCATCCAGCCGTGGGAGCTGGAATCTGACCTCCGGTGGCTGGCGGAAAACGGCTACACGACCGTCGTCATGGCGGACGTCATCGCCTATGTGCGCGACGGTACACCGCTGCCGGAAAAGCCCATCGTGCTCAGCTTTGACGACGGGTACTACAACAACTACGTCTATGTGCTGCCGCTGCTGCGGCAGTATGCGGCGCACATCGTCTTTTCGCTGCTCGGGCGCAACACGGACGATTTTACCGAGTGGCCGAGCGAGAGCATCGACTATGCGCACGTCACATGGGACCAGCTCAACGAAATGCTTGCCTCCGGTCTCGTCGAGGTGCAGAACCACTCGTATAACCTGCACGCCTACACTTCCGAGCGGCACGGCTGCCTGCCGAACGCGGGGGAGTCGGAGGCGGAGTATACTGCGCTTCTGCGCGCGGATCTCCAGCGGCTGCAAGACGAGCTCGCGGAGCATACCGGCCGCACGCCGGATACCTTTGCCTACCCCTACGGAAAATACAGCGACCGGACGGATCAGGTCCTGCGCGACATGGGCTTTCAGGCGACGCTGTCGTGCGACTGGGGCATCAACCGCCTCACGCGCGACTCCGCGTGCCTGTATCGGCTGCGGCGCATCTGCCGCTCGCACGGGCAGCCGCTGTCCGCCGCGCTCGAGCGCGCGTACAAGGCAGCAGGATAAAAAACGCACACATCACAAAGGTGATGTGTGCGTTTTCGCTTTGCCGAAAGACCGTCAAAATCCTTTTTGGAAACCTGCGCGGTCACACCGTTTTGCTTTGCACCCCGTGCACCGGCGCGGCATACATTGGGGCATAGCGCTCTGGCGCGAACAAAGGGGGAGACGCCATGAAAATCGAGCTGCGCCGTGCCGCCTTGACCTATCAGGCGCCGGACGGCGAGGTGGCGGCGCTGCGGGATGTGACCTTCGGCGTGGCCGACGGCGAGTTTGTGAGCATCGTCGGGCCGTCCGGCTGCGGAAAATCCACGCTGCTGGCGCTCATCGCCGGTATTGAGCGTCCGTCGGGCGGGGAGGTGCTCGTCGACGGGGAGCCCGTGCGCGCGCCGACGGGGAAGGCGGGGCTGATGCCGCAGCGCGACCAGCTTTTTGACTGGCGCACGATCTGGGGCAACGTGACGCTCGGGCTGGAGATCCGGCACGAGAACACGCCCGCGCGGCGCGACGCCGTGCGTGCCCTGCTCACGCAGTACCGGCTCGACGGCTTTGCGCGCAAGCTGCCAAACCAGCTCTCGGGCGGGATGCGCCAGCGCTGCGCGCTCATCCGCACGCTGGCGACATCGCCGGATGTGCTGCTGCTCGACGAGCCGTTTTCCGCGCTGGACTACCAGACGCGGCTGGCCGTGTCGGGCGACATCGCGCAGATCATCCGCCGCGAGCACAAGACGGCGCTGCTCGTCACGCACGACATTTCCGAGGCCATCAGCCTCTCGGACCGCATCGTCGTGCTCACGCACCGCCCCGCGACCGTCAAGGCCATCCACGACCTCGGCGCGCTGCGTGCCGTGCCGCCGCTGCAGCGGCGCAGCCGGGCGGAATTTCAGACGCTGTTCAATCAAATATGGGAGGAGCTGGATGTCAATGCCTGAACGGTCGCTCTCCCCGCAGAGACTTGCGTATCTGCGCGCACAAAAGCGCCGCCGCCGGGTCGTGCTGGCGCTGCAGGTGCTGCTGCTGGCGGCGTTTCTCGGCTGGTGGGAGCTTGCGGCGCGCTGCGGCTGGGTGGACGCCTTCATCGTCAGCAGCCCGTCGCGCGTGGTGCGCACGCTCGCGGGGCTGCAGAGCTCCGGCGAGCTGTGGCTGCACATCGGCACGTCGTGTCTGGAGGTCGTGGCGGGCTTCCTGCTCGGGACGCTGCTCGGCACGCTCATCGCCATCGGCCTGTGGTGGAGCGAGCTGCTCTCGCGCGTGCTCGACCCGTATCTGGTCGTGCTCAACGCGCTGCCGAAGACGGCGCTCGGGCCGGTGTTCATCGTCTGGATCGGCGCGGGCACGGGCTCGATCATCGCCATGACGGTCGCAATCTCGCTCTTCGTCACGATCCTGAATATGCACGTGGGCTTTCTGTCCACGGATCGGGAGAAGATCCGCCTGATGCAGACGCTCGGCGCGACGCGCCATCAGATCCTGTGGCGGCTGGTCATTCCGGCCAACTACGCCACGCTGTTCAATACGCTGCGTGTGAACGTCGGCCTGTCGTGGGTCGGCGTCATCATGGGCGAATTTCTGGTGTCCAAAGCCGGTCTCGGCTATCTGATCGTCTACGGGTCGCAGGTGTTCAACATGGACCTTGTGATGGCGACCGTCTTCGTGCTTGCGGCGGCGGCCGTGGTGATGTATCAGCTCGTGCTGTGGCTGGAGAAGGGATTCAAAAAACGGTTGGGAGTGACGCAATGAAACGGTTTCTTTGTGGGGTTCTGGCGGTATTGCTGCCGGCGGCCTTGTGCGCCTGCGGCACGCAGGAGACGGCCACCGTCCGCCTGAGCGAGGTGACACATTCGGTGTTCTACGCGCCGCAGTATGTGGCGCTGGAGCAGGGCTTTTTCGCGGATGAGGGGCTGAAGATCGAGCTGAGCAACGGCGGCGGCGCCGACAAGGTCATGACGGCGGTGCTCACCGGGCAGGCGGACATCGGTCTCGCCGGACCGGAGGCGTGCATCTACGTGTACAATCAGGGCAAGGACGATCACCCGATCGTGTTCGGCCAGCTCACGAAGCGCGACGGGTCGTTTCTCGTCGGGCGAGAGGATGTGCCGTTTTCGTGGGAGCTGCTGCGCGGCAGGACCGTCATCGGCGGGCGCGCGGGCGGCGTGCCGGAGATGACGCTCGAATACGTCATGCGGCAAAACGGCATCGTCCCCGGCGTAGATGCCGATGTGGATACAACGGTGCAGTTCAACATGATGGCCGGGGCGTTCACCGGCGGCAACGGCGATTTTGTCACGCTCTTTGAGCCGACGGCCACCGAGGTCGCGCAGGCGGGCAAGGGGTATATCCTCGCGTCCGTCGGGCAGGAGAGCGGCGAGATCCCGTATACGGCCTACTTCGCCTCGCAGACGTACATCCGGGAGCACGCGGACGTGGTGCAGCGCTTTACAAACGCCGTTGCGCGTGCGCTGACATGGATCGCCGAGCACGACGCGGCCGAGACCGCCGCCATCATCGCCCCGCAGTTCCCGGACACGGGCGTGTCCGTGCTCACGCAGGTCGTGCAGCGCTACAAGGACATTGACGCGTGGAACGCGACGCCGGTCATGGCGCAGTCGTCGCTCGAGCGGCTCGAGACCGTCATGGAGACGGCGGGCGTGCTCGAGCACGCCGACTGGGTGGATTTTGACCGCCTTGTCGACAACAGCTATGCGCATAACGCCGCCCGATAATGCACGAAGCCCCCGACACGTGGTCGGGGGCTTTTTGCATTTTTCAGAAAAGAGGGGGGAGAGATTACTCAGAAGCTTGCGACCACAGCGCCGTTGTAGGTGTCGGCAATGTACTGCTTGACAGCGTCGGTCTTGAGCGCCTTGAGCAGCGCCTGAGTCTTCGGGCTGTTCTCGTCGCCGGAGCGCACGGCGATGATGTTGGCGTAGGTCTGTGCGGCGGTGCCGTCGGCGTTCTCGGTGGCGAGCGCGTCGCTGATGTTCAGACCGGCGGCCAGCGCATAGTTGCCGTTGATGACGGCGATGGTGCCGGCGCTCGCGTTCTTGAGCTGGGCCGGGACGGTGTCAGCCTGCACGGTGACGATGTTGTAGCCGCCGTCGTCGACGATGTCGAGCGTGCTCACGCCTTTGGCGGCGTCCGCGTCATCGGGGAGCTTGATCAGGCCCTCCTGCTGGAGAAGGAACAGGGCGCGGGTCTCGTTGCTGTCGTCGGCGGGGATGATGATGGTCGCGCCCTTGGCGAGATCCTTCAGGTCAGTGACACCGTTGCCGTAGATGCCGAACGGCTCGTAGTGGATGGCACCGACGGAGACGAGGTTCGTGCCGTTTTTGGCGTTGAAGCTGTCGAGATAGGGCTTGTGCTGGAAGTAGTTCGCGTCGAGCGTGCCGTCGGCCAGCGCCTGGTTCGGCAGGACATAGTCGTCATAGGTGACGATCTTGAGCTCGTAGCCCTCGTCGGCAAGCACCTGCTTGACCTGCTCGAGGATCTCGGCGTGCGGGGTGGCGCTGGCGCCGACGGTGATGACCTTGTCGTCGGCGGAATCGCTTTTTTTGTCGTCGGTGGCCTTGTCGCCGCAGGCGCTCAGAGACACGAGCGAGAACGCCAGCACGAGGGCGAGGATGAGGGAAGTGATCTTTTTCATTTCAGGTTCTCCTTTATGTTATATTTTTTAGAATTTGTGTGGGAACGGATGATCGGGTGTGCGGTTCGGCGGGGGATACATTCGTCCGCGCCGGATGTTTTCGCGCAGCAGCGCGGGATAATGCAAACGCATGGGCGGCACCTCCCGTCAGCTATGCGCGCGTCGGTCGGTGCGGCGGGCGATGTACATGCCGAACTCCTGCAGGATCTGCACGATGAGAATTGTCAGTGCTACGCACAGCCAGACGATCTGATCGTCGTACTTCTGGTAGCCGTAGGTGATGGCGATCTGACCGAGACCGCCGCCGCCGATCGTGCCTGCCATGGCGGAGTAGCCGAGGATGGTCACGGTGGAGATGACGCCGCCGGTGATGAGCGCGGGCTTGGCCTCCGGGATGATGACCTTCCAGATGATGCGGAATGTGGACGCGCCCATGGACTGCGCGGCCTCGATGACGCCGGCGTTGACTTCCTTGGCGGCAGACTCAACCATGCGCGCCACATACGGGGCGGCGGCGATGACGAGCGTCACGATCACGGCGCGGTTGCCGAGACTCGTGCCGACGACGAACTTTGCCACCGGCAGCATGGCCACCATGAGGATGATGAACGGGATGCTGCGCAGGGCGTTGACGATGATGCCGAGCGTGCGGTTGAGCCAGCCGATGGGGTGGATGCCGTCGCGGTCGGTCATGCGCAGGATGAGCCCTACCGGCAGGCCGATGAGATAGGCGAAGAACGTGGAGATGAGCGTCATGTAAACGGTCTCCCAGATGCCGAGCTGCAGGATGCCGTTTTGCCAGAGCTTGATGAGCAATTCAGACATGGCTTAAACCTCCTGAAGATAAGAGATGTGGTTGTGCTCGAGCCAGCGCAGCACATCGTGGAACTGCTGCGGATCGTCGGGCAGGTCGATGACCATGTGGCCGTAGATGCTGCCCTCGACGATGCGGGTGTCGGCGAAGAGGATGTTCACCGGCACGTGGCACTCGAGCGTGATGCGCGAGATGACCGGCTCGTTGGAGCAGCTGCCGTCGAAGACGAGGCGCAGACGCTTGCCGGTGCACGGCGGGAGATTTTCGGCCGGGCTCTTGGGAAGGATGAGCGCCTTGGCGATGTCGGATTTCGGGTGGGTGAACACATCGCTGACGTTGCCGATCTCGGCGATGCAGCTCTGGTCGATGACGGCCACGCGCTGACAGATCTGCTCGATGACGCGCATCTCGTGCGTGATGACGACGATCGTCACGCCGAGCGTCTGGTTGATCTGCTTGAGCAGGCGGAGGATCGACTGCGTGGTGTTCGGGTCGAGGGCGCTGGTGGCCTCGTCGCACAGGAGGTATTTCGGCCGCGTCGCCAGGGCGCGGGCGATGGCCACGCGCTGCTTCTGACCGCCGGAGAGCTGCGAGGGATAGGCCTTCGCGCGGTCGGACAATCCGACGAGCTCGAGCAACTCCTCGGCGCGCGCCTGCGCCTTGTCGCGCTTGACGCCCGCGATCTCGAGCGGGAAGCAGATGTTGCGCAGCACCGTGCGCTGCTCGAGCAGGTTGAAGCTCTGGAAGATCATGCCGATGTCCTGCCGCGCCTTGAGCAGATCGCGTCGGCTGAGCTGCGTCATGTCGCGCCCGTCGATGCGCACCGTGCCGGAGGTCGGCCGTTCGAGGAGATTGATGCAGCGCACGAGCGTGCTCTTGCCGGCACCGCTCAGGCCGATGATGCCGAAGATCTCCCCGTCCTCGATGCGCAGGTCCACGTCCCGCAGCGCGTGGATGTCGCCGGTCGGAGAGGGGTAGGTCTTGTTGAGATGTTCGATTTCGATCATGGTAGCTTCTCCCTCGCAAATGATTTTTCGGAAATAAAAAAACAGAGGCCGGAAGACTCGTTGTCTTCCGGCCTCTGCGGATACGGCTATGTATGGAAAATCAGCCGTTATTGGAAGCGAACACAAGACGAGTCGTATTTCTGAGCACGACGAAACATGCACATGCAGCCGGGCATGTACATCATCATAGCCATCATCATGTTGTTCGTCTGAGCAAACTTCATAATACAACGCGTCTCCTTTCGTTCAAAATCACGGTTTCCTGTGGAAACGAGCGCAGTATAACGCAGTTTTCTGCGCTTGTCAACCCCAAAATCCACAAAAGCGGTATGAAATATGCATTAGAAAAAATGAACGTATCTATTCTAAAATTCGATCGTTTGCGGTGCTGTATCGGGATCGTGGCTGCACAGCGACGCCACGCACGCGGGATCGCTGCTCATGCTGCCGATCCAGTTGAGCGCTTTTTTGGCGCGCACGCTGTTTTCGCAGATGCCGGGCACCGTGCCCTCCGCCCACGAGCGGGGACTTGCCGCGCCGTCGGCGTTGAGCAGCATATAGCGCTCGCCGTTTCGGATGAGCGCTGCAAACATCCCCTCCGTGTGACCTGCGATGTGCACGAGATGCACCGAGTCGTCACCGAAGAGATCGTAGGAGCGGCTCTCCGGCCCGATGTGGTTCACGCGGTACCAGAAGCGCTCCGGCGGTTCATTGATCCACAGTCTGCGCGAGGTGTAGCGCAGGTTGACGCGGCATGACCAGAAGTATTCCTCCTCCGGCACGAGCAGGCGCTTTGCGCCCCGCACCTCGCTGATGCCGGCGATATGATCCGGGTCGAGGTGGGAAAAGAGCACATAGTCCAGATCCCGCGGCCGGATGCCGCGCGCGGCCAGCTGCTCGCCGATCGACTGCCCCGGCGCGACAACGCTGTGCACGAGCGCATACCATCCGCGGCCGAACATACGCAGCTGCGCCGCGCGATCCTCCACCCCGGTCGGGCTCACTGTGCGCGGCAGACCGGTGTCGACCAGAAACAGCCCCTTCGGGTGCTCCACGAGATACGCCGACACCGGCAGCCAGATGCGTGCATCCGCTTTTGTGCGCCGTGAGTCGGCCTTCGCCGGCCAGCGCCACTGGCCGCTCGCCGGGAGATCCGGCGCGACGCCGATCCTCCCGCAGTGCAGAACATGGACCCGGATCCGAGCCATTTGCGCTCACCTCTGCAAATATACGAAAATTAACCATATGGTCAGCAAAAACATAACACTGATTGTGTAAAATGTCAACCCCGATGGGCAGAACGGCGGTGTCTTTGCTGCATTTTACGGTAAAATGCACATTTGTCTATTGAATTGTGTGTGTGAGATGTGTTACAATCCTTGTGTATGAATTCACAAATCAGGGAATGCAACGGAAATTATTCAAGGGGAAGAAAGGAGCCTGAAAATGGCAAGAGAACTGATCCTGAAACTAGGCAAAAAGATCACCGACCGTGTGGACGTCAAGCTCGGCATGACCCAGCTCGACGAGACTTCGCCCGAGTATTACGGCCTGGCCAGCGTCGTCACCGACGAGATGGCAGAGCTTGCACTCGCGATGAAGGTGCGCGTGCCGACCACACCGGCAGAGATCGGCAAGAAGGTCGGCAAGGACCCCGTCTATGTGGAGCAGCTGTTTGACCAGATGTCCATGATCGGCCTGCTCGAGTACAACTGGGAGAACGCCGACCATCACAAGCAGTGGACGCTGCCGATCTTCGTGCCCGGCTCTGCAGAGCTGATGAACATGAACCTGCAGCAGGTCGAGGAGCATCCGGAGATCGCGCAGTTTTTCGAGCGCATGGCGTTTCTGCCGCTGACGAAGATCACGTGCATGGTGCCTCCCGGAGGCGCCGGCGTCGGCATGCACGTCATCCCGGTCGAAAAGGCCATCCCGGCCACGAACGAGTCGGTCGATGTCGAGCACATCTCTCACTGGCTGAAGAAGTATGAGGACCACCTCGGCGTCGGCTATTGCTCCTGCCGCAATGCCATGCGCCTTCAGGGGCAGGGCTGCGGCGAGCTGCAGGATGAGATGTGCATCGCCGTCGGTCAGTTTTGTGACTACTGTCTCGAGACCGGCAAGGGCCGCAAGATCACCTATGAAGAGGCGATGGAGATCCTCCAGCGCGCCGAGGACAACGGCTATGTCCACCAGATCACGAACATCGACGGTGAGGATAAGATCTTCGCCATCTGCAACTGCGCGCTCGGCTCCTGCTTCGCGCTGAGAACGAGCCAGCTGTTCAACACGCCCAATATGTCCGCCTCCGCTTACCGCGCCCATGTCGATGCCGAAAAGTGCGTCGCCTGCGGCAAGTGCGCCGAGGTCTGCCCGGCCGGTGCCGCCAAGCTCGGCCAGAAGCTGTGCACCAAGACCGGACCCGTGGTCTATCCGAAGCAGCCGCTGCCGGATGACAACCACTGGGGCGAGCATATGTGGAGCCCGAACTATAAGGACGACAACCAGAAGCAGTGCCACGAGTCCGGCACCGCACCCTGCAAGACCGCCTGCCCGGCGCACATCGCCGTTCAGGGCTACATCAATCTGGCTGCGCAGGGCCGCTATCTGGACGCGCTCAAGCTCATCAAGCAGGATAACCCGTTCCCGGCCGTCTGCGGCAGCATCTGCAACCGCCGCTGCGAGGACGCCTGCACCCGCGGCAACGTCGACCGCGCCGTCGCCATTGACGAGATCAAGAAGTTTGTCGCCGAGCAGGAGCTGCAGGCCGACAAGCGCTACATCCCGAAGGTCATCACCCACCGCGGCATCGCCGATCCGTACCCGGAGAAGATCGCCATCATCGGCGCCGGCCCGGCCGGCCTGTCGTGCGCCTACTATCTGGCGAACATGGGCTACGAAAACGTCACCGTGTTCGATAAAAACGAGGTTCCCGGCGGCATGCTGACCCTCGGCATTCCGAGCTTCCGTCTCGAAAAGGACGTGGTCAACGCCGAGATCGAGGTGCTTAAGGAGATGGGTGTCCACTTCCGCTGCGGCGTCGAGATCGGCAAGGACATCACCATCGATCAGCTGCGTGAGCAGGGCTACAAGGGCTTCTATCTGGCCATCGGTGCGCAGAAGAGCGCGCCCATCGGCATCCCGGGCGAGGAGCTCTCCGGCATGTACGGCGGTGTGGACTTCCTGCGCAAGGTCAACCTCGGCAAGAAACCGCGCATCGGCAAGAAGTGTGCCGTCATCGGCGGCGGCAACGTTGCCATGGACGTCTGCCGCACGGCTATCCGCCTCGGCGCGCAGGATACGTACGTCATCTACCGCCGCAGCCAGGCCGAGATGCCGGCTGACGCGGAGGAAGTCGCCGAGGCCATGGAAGAGGGCGTGCAGTTCCGCTTCCTGAGCGCTCCGGCCGAGATCCTCGGCGAGAACGGCAAGGTCAAGGCCATCAAGGTCGAGATCATGGAGCTGGGCGAGCCCGACGAGAAGGGCCGCCGCAAGCCCGTCGGCACCGGCAAGTTCGAGACCATCGAGGTCACGTCCGTCATCGGCGCCATCGGTCAGCGCGTCGACCTCGGTCATATTGCACCCGAGGCCATGGCCTTCAACCGCAATGGCACCGTCCAGGTCGACGGTGTGACGTATCAGACCGCGCAGCCCGACGTCTTTGCCGGCGGCGACGTGGTCACCGGTCCGAAGTTCGCCATCGACGCGATCGCGGCCGGCCGCGAGGGCGCTGTGTCCCTGCACCGCTTCGTGCATGACGGCCAGAGCCTGACGCTGGCGCGTGACCCGCGCGAGTTCTACGAGCTGGACAAGAGCAACGCCGTCCTGCCCATCGACTGCTTCGACGCTCCGGCGCGCCAGACCGTCGCGCACGACGCGAGCAAGGCCAAGACCTTCTCCAACGACCGCATCACCTTCACCGAGGCGCAGGTCAAGGCGGAGGCGTCCCGCTGCCTCGGCTGCGGCGTGTCCGTCGTTGACCAGAACAAGTGCATCGGCTGCGGCCTGTGCACCACCCGCTGCGAGTTTGACGCGATCCACCTGCAGCGCGATATGCCGGAGGCCAGCCGTATGTACCGTACCGAGGACAAGATGAAGGCTATCCTGCCGCACATGGTCAAGCGCGCTGCGAAGATCGCCATCAAGGACATCAAGGAAAAGTGCGCGAAGTAAACCCGCCGGAGGAACATACCCATGCATGAACTCGGAACCGTGTTCTATGTCATTCGCGAGGTCGAGCAGGTCGTCGAGGAGAACCACCTGACCAAGGTCGCCAGCGTCACGCTGGAGATCGGCGAGGTCAGCGGCATCATTCCGTACTATCTGACGGACTGCTGGCAGTGGGCGATCCAGAAATCCCAGTATCTGAAAGAGGCGGAGCTGAAGATCGAGACCGTTCCCGCCGTGACCTTCTGCGAGGACTGCAAGCAGACATATCCCACGGTAAAATACGCAAAGATATGCCCGCACTGCAAGAGCGAGCATACCTACCTGGTGTCAGGCAACGAATACAACATCAAAGAGATCGAGGCCTGTTAGCATCCCAAAAACGAACACGGAGAACGAAAAATCGTTCTCCGTGTTTTTTGATATATATCATATCCCGACCGGCGCGCGGTCGATCGGCAGCTGGATGATCTCGAGCTTTCGCAGTGCGGCGTATTCGAGCGTGCGCGCCGTGCCGCCGGGACGGCCGTCAAAGGCGGCGATGAGGATGCGCGAGGCGTCGACCATGTAGCGGTTGCGGCGCATCATGCAGCCCGGCGTGTACGCCTCCTGCACGAGCGTCTGATAGTCGCACTGGCGCAGGTCGTAATCATAGCGCGCGCGCAGCTCCGGCCGCCAGCGGTCGGCCTGTCCGGAGAAGGGGATGGCCGCCTCGATCGTGACCTCCGGGTGACTGAGGCGCAGATAGCGCGCGGCGTCGAAAAAATACAGGTCGCAGCCGTTGGCCATGCCGCAGATGAAGTGACGGATGCCGTCGGTATAGACGGCGTCCACGGTGTCAAAGATCTGCTGCTGGAGCTTCCGGCAGCGGGGGTCGTTCTCATCACTGCCCCAGGGCAGCTTGTATTCGCGGTATCCGGTGAAGCAGCAGGTGTGTTCGCGCTCAGGCATGGCGGCAGTCTCCTTTTCGGTGCTGGCATCCATTGTACGCGACAAAAAAGCGTCTGTCAAACCTTCCCTGAAAAAAGTGCTTGCAATCTCTGGACATTGTGTTATAATGCAGACAGTCAAACAACTGAATCGAGATGTCTTCGGGGCAGGGTGTAATTCCCGACCGGCGGTGATAGTCCGCGAGCCGAATGTGGTTGAATCGGTGCAATTCCGATACCGACAGTATAGTCTGGATGATAGAAGATGTTACGAACCTCCATAAGTTCGCAGCGCCTGAAGGACATGTTCTTTCAGGTGTTTTTCATTCCATGGAGGTGCTTTGTCATGTTGAAAGAAAACCTGTCCTTTATCGGTGTCTGCGCGCTTGTGTTCGCGGCATTGCTCGGCCTTGCGTATCTGTTTGAGCGCACGGTCTGCCACGATCTGCAGCGCCGCAGCCGCAGCCGCAACATCAGCTATGTGGCCATGTTCTCCGCCCTCGGCGGCGTGCTGATGCTGCTCGAGATCCCGCTGTTCTTCGCGCCCGGCTTCTATAAGATGGACCTGAGCGAGCTGCCGGTGCTCATGAGCGCGTTCTATCTCGGACCTGTAGCCGGTGTCATCACGGAGCTGCTCAAGGTGCTGCTCAAGCTCCTGCTCAAGGGCACGAGCACGGCCTTCGTCGGCGACTTTGCCAACTTCGTCGTCGGCTGCACGTTCGTCCTTCCCGCCGCCGTCATCTACCACCACCACAAGACCCGCCGCACCGCCATCATCGGCATGGCCGTCGGTACGCTGTGCATGACTGTGTTCGGCAGCCTCTTTAACGCCCTGTACCTGATCCCGAAGTTCGCCGAGCTGTTCCACCTGCCGATCGATCAGATCGTCGCCATGGGCACGGCCGTGAACAAGGGCATTACCAGTGTGCCGACGCTCGTGCTGTTCGCCGTCGTCCCGTTCAACCTCATCAAGGGCATCGTCGACTCGGCGCTGACGTATCTGCTGTATAAGCGTGTGGAGTTTCTGCTCTTCCCGGAGCTGCGCAAGAAAAACCAGACCCCGTCGGTGCAGCCCAAAACGCCCACCCCGCAGCACTGAGGCGCAGACCGTAACCGTATCCCGAAACCGCCGGCAGGCATCAGCCTGCCGGCGGTTTTTCGTTTTGCGCGGCGACAGCTCTCAGCCCGCCGGCGGCTTTTCATCCGCGCAGCAGCGGCGCACCGTGCGCAGCAGCAAGGTGAAGCTGAACGTGAAATTCACACACTCATTGAAATACAAAATAAAGATGTACCCGGCCAGCCCGAACCGCGGCAGCAGCGCCCACACGAGCACCACGCCGAGCGTGGCGTCGAGCACGTTGATGGCCATGCAGCGCGTCTGCTGGCCGAGCCCGCGCAGGCAGCCGTCGGTCACGGTGTCGAGATACATCACCGGTACGAGCGGCGCGAGCAGCCGGATGTAGCGCCCCGCGTCGTCCGAGTGGTAGATCAGCCGCCCGAGCGGCCCGGAAAACGCCAGCAGCAGCACGGCCGTGCCGCACGCGAACAGCAGGCACCGGTACAGCAGCGTGCGCACCAGCCGCCGGATGTCCCCGCACCGGCCGGATACCTGCGCCGTCGTCAGCTCCGGCACGAGCAGATCTGCCAGCGCATACAGCAGGCATGAAGGGAAGAGCACCACCGGCAGCGCCATGCCGTGCACGATGCCGTAGCCCGCGAGCGCGCGGTCGGCCGTCAGGCCGGCGCTTTTGAGCCCGCGCGGGATGAGCAGGTGCTCGAGCGTCGTGAGCGACGTGCGCGCATAGGCAGACACCGCCAGCGGCAGCGCCACGGCAAGCATCCGCCGCGTCAGGTGCGGTACGGTGTCGCCGCCGCGGCGGTATTTGCGCCGGTCGAGCGTGTACATCGCTGTCATCATCAGCAGCGACACTGCGTCTGCGCACGCGCCGCCCGCCGTGACGGCGGCGCAGCTCTGCTCGAGATCGCCGGCGGCCGCAAGGGACAGAAACCACATCACGCACGTGATGCTCACCAGCTGCTCGATCAGATGCACGAGCGTCGGCTTCCACACGCGGCCGGAGGCGGTGAAATATCCGTCCATAACGGACGAGAGCGCGATACACGGCAGGCTGATGCTGGTGATGCGCAGCGAGCGTACCGTGCGCGCGTCACCGATCCAGAGAAAGCCCACGGGCTCAGCCAGAAAGTACACCATCGTGCCCGCGCACAGACCGAAAAACAGCGCGTAGCACGCGCACCGGCGCATCGCCCCCGTGACGCCCGCGCCGCGCTCAAGCCCCATCTCCTCGGAGATCAGGCGCGTGGCGGCAAAGCGGATGCCGGAGATGGCGAAGGTTGCAAACAGCACGCTCACCGACAGGACGAGCTGGTAGAGCCCGATACCGGCCGCGCCGATGTGCCCGACGAGCCACGCCTGAAAGACGAGCGCAATGCAGCGCATCACGATCGACGAGCCGGTCATGAGCGCGGTGTTGACAATGAGTCTGCGATGTGTGTGCACGCGCGCGACCTCCCGACGCAGTTTGTACCACTCTATGGCGCGGGAAAGAAAAAGATGCCGCCCGGCAAACGCTAGGCGGCATCTTGTGCATCTTCAGGTGTGCAGGTCGGTCTTGATCTTCGTTGTGGAGATCTCGGGCGTGCGGGGGAGGTAGACGACCTCGCATTTGTCCTTCAGGAAGTCGAACTTTCCCTTCCAGTCGTCGCCCATGACGAACACGTCCACGTGGTATTTGTCCACGTCGGTGATCTTCTGGTCCCAGCTCTCCTCCGGGATGACGAGGTCGACATAGCGGATCGCCTCGAGCATCCGCTTGCGATCCTCATAGGAGAAGTAGCTCTTTTTCTGCTTCTGCTCCCAGTTGAATTCGTCGGTGCTGAGCGCCACGATCAGATAATCGCCCTGCTCCTTGGCGCGGCGCAGGAGGTTGATGTGTCCGTAGTGCAGCAGGTCAAAGGTGCCGTAAGTGATGACGCGTCTCATGTGTGCTCCCTTTCCCGGAGGTACTCGGCCAGAAACGCGGCGACGCGCTCGGCAGAGTGTCCGTCTGTGTATTGATTGGTCAGCTTTGTGAGCTGCAGGCGCTTGGCCCGCAGCGGATCGTCGCCCGCGGCGAGCTGCTCGAAAAACGTCCGGAAATCGTCCGGCGTGTCGAGCATGGCCGCGCTCTCGCGCAGCGGCTGCGGGTCGATGGCAAAGCCCGGCTGTCTGGCATAGGCATCAATGTCTTCGAATGTCAGGCCGACAGGCTTGCCTGTGAGCAGATAGTCAAACAGCACGGAGGAATAGTCCGTGATGAGCGCGTCCGTGCAGGCGAGAAATTCATAGGATGTGATGCCGTGCGCGGCGAAGAGCCCGTCGTCGATGAAGCGCAGGTTGCTCAGCTCCAGTGCGCGGATGTGCGCGAGATCCTGCGCCGGGTGGGGCTTGACGATCACGAGCGTGCCTGTCTCCCGTGCTGCCGCGTTTACGGCCTCGGCCGCTGCCGGGTCGTGGATGACGGGGATGGAGATGTCGGTCGTTGTGACAAGATCGTTTTTGTGCTGGCGGTAGGTGGGATACCAGACGACAAAGCGGTCAAACTCCGCGCCGAAGATGTCCCGAAGGTCGCATTTTTGCGTGAACAGCTCATCATTGCGCGGGAAGCCGAGCGTGACGAGCTTGTCCTGCGGGATGTGAAATTCATAGCTGTTCACGGCGTCGAAAAACGGCGCCTGACTCAGCGCCCAGTCGGTCGTCGGGTCGCAGAAATAATAGTCGTGCACGCTCTTGAGCGGACTGCCGTGCGTCAGATACAGGTGCACGGTCTCCGGCCGGAGCTTCTGGATCTGGCCGTTGCAGTCCACGATGGCGGCGGCGCGGGCGCGCAGCGCAAACAGGCGCATCAGTGCCCATTTGCCATGCGTGCCGACAAAGCCGACGTTCTTTTCGTGCACGTGCCGGAAAGCGGCCGGATCCGGCACGACCCACACGAGCCGGTACCGGTCGTTCCAGCCTTGGGCCAGCAGCTCACGATACAGGGCGCCGGTGTTGTCGCCGAGGGGCGGCGCACTCTCAAGCAGGATGACCGGCTTGCCGGGCAGCAGGCTCAGCAGATGCACAAGCAGGCGTTTTAAGCGTTGTTTCATTTTCTCAGCACCTTTCGCACCATGCCGCTGACGAGCGCTTTTTCATATCCGTTCATGCTCAGCAGCCACACGGAGGCACAGTAAATAGCCGTGTAAACGATGATGCCGCCGAGCAGCATCGGAATACTGTAGAGGTTTATAAAGCGCATCATCAGCACGCCGCACGCGGCGGGCGGCAGCAGGCCGAGCGCCATGCGTCCGATATTTTTCCAGAACACGGTCACGTCGATGTTCAGCCGCCGCTGGTAGAAGACGTTCATCACGAGACCGTTTGCCAGCGCGACGGCGACGGCCGTGCCGATCGCGCAGCCGATCGCGCCGAGTGAGCGGCACAGCCAGATGCTGATGGCGAGGTTGCCGATGGCCATGGCCCCGTAGATGATCGAGCGGTATTTGTGCAGGTTCTGCGCACGCTGCATCTCGATGCCGAGATTCTGGGTCAGCGGCACCATGCCGGGGATGATGAGCAGCAGCACGATGATATACGCATCGTCATAGCCCGGGCCGGCCCAGAAATAGATAAACGGCTTGCCGAAAAAGATGATGCCCGTGCACACGAGCGACAGGATCAGAAACTGGATGCGCCCGACGCGCACGAACAGCTCCGTGAGCACGGAGCGCAGGCGCGCCTTGTCGTCCTTGTTATCCTGCACGAGCTGGTGGATGCGCGGTGTGAACACGGACGACACCGCCGTTGAAAACGAGATGAAGTACGTGTGCAGCTGCTGGCCAACGGCGTAGACCGCCGTGGCGGCGGTGCCGCAGTAGCGCGTGATGATGAGCTTGTCGAGGTTGTTGTTGACCTGGTCGACGACCATGTTGATGGCAATGAAGCCCGAGAATACGGCGATGTCCTTGAGCACGGCACCGTCAAAACCCCGGAACAGAACCCGGATGTGCAGCTTGCCGAAGCAGTAGATCAGCCGCAGCACGTCCACGAGCACCGAGATCGTCACCGTGATAACGACCATGCCGATCGAGCCGTAGCCCGCCAGCAGCACCGGCAGCGTCACGAGCGGGGACACGACCGTGCGCAGGATCTCCGTTGCCTTCAGGAACACGAACTGCTCCTGCGCACTGATGATGTTGCTGAATACGCTCATCGGGAAGCTCACGGCGAGGTTTGCCGTCAGCAGCAGCATGAGGATGCGCGCCGTGTGATACTCGGCGTCCGTCAGGCCGGTCTTGAACACCATCTCCAGATGAAATGTCAGGTACAGCCCGCACGCGAGCGCGATTAGTCCGATGACGGAAAACACGATCAGAAACAGGCCGTTGAGCCGCGCGATCTTGTCGTCCGCCTTTTCCTTGCGGTAGAGAATGTAGTAGCGCACGTAGCTGCCGCCGAAGCCGAGGCTGAGCACAGACAAGATGGCGATCGTCGAGGCGACGGTGGAGTACAGGCCGTATTCGCTCTTGCCGAGGATGCGCAGCATGAACGGCGTGTAGGCGATGGAGACGATGATGTTGAGCGTCATCTGCACATACGTGAGCAGAGAGCCGGAACGCAGTTGATTGTGATGCTTCATAGTGTCAGTGTCCGGCGGCGGCAAACAGCATGTGCACCGCCCGGTACTGCTTCTTTCCGAGCAGGGACAGCACCAGCTTCTTGCGCGCCGGATAGCCTTTCAGATAGGGGTTGTGCCGGTAGTCGGGGAAGCGCGCGGCGGTGAAGTCCAGCAGCTGCGGCAGCAGCGGGTGCGTGCTCTGTGCCTTGAGGATGCGCACGGACGCATCATAGAGCACATTGTCCACGCAGAGCTTGCCCAGCTCGTTTTCATACTGCTCGAACAGGCCGCGCGCCTGATACCACGTCAGCACGTCATCGATCGCGTCCATGATCTCGGCGTTGGCGTCGAGCGCGCGCTTGGTTACGGAGCCGGCGTGCTGCCGGTAGAGATAGAGCACGTCCGGCAGGATCACAACGGACCTCGCCGCCGTGAGCATCTTGCGCGTCATGCACAGGTCCTCACCCCAGCCGCGGGCGCGGAAGCGGATGTCCGTGCCCGTGAACAGGGTGCGCCGCCACGCGGCGATGCAGGCCGACGGGCGGTTGAGCAGCAGGGCAGGCGTCTCCGGAAGCGTCAGCGGCGTGCGCAGCGGCAGGTCGTCGGTGAACACCGCGCCGTCGTTGTCGCCGGTCATGCGCAGGCCAAAATAGCAGACGTCGGACGCGAGCGCCTCCAGCGCGGCGGACAGCACGGCGAACGCCTCCGGCGTGTAGCTGTCGTCGCTGTCGAGAAAGAGCACATAGTCCCCCTGCGCGAGCGGGAGCGCAGCGTTGCGCGCGTCGCCCGCGCCGCCATTGGGCTTGTGCAGCACGCGGATGCAGTCCGGATGCTCGCGCGCGAGCGTGTCGCACAGTGCGCCGCTTTCGCCGTCGGTCGAGCCGTCGTCCACGAGCAGGATCTCAAAGTCCGCGCCGGTCTGCTCCAGCACGGAGTCTACGCACGCGCGCAGGTATTCCCAGCCGTTGTAGACCGGGATGATGACACTGAATTTCATAGCTTCCTCCAGTCCGGCCGCTCAGCCGAGCTTGTCCTTCACGGCAAAGAGCATCCGCACGGTGCGGTATTTGCGCTGCCGCAGCAGGCGCAGGATCAGTTTGTGGCTGCGCGAGAGCGTCTGCAGGTACGGGTTTTCCATGTAGTCCGGGAATTGCGCCTGCACATAGTCCTGAAACCGGTCGAGCAGTTCGCTCTGCGGATCCACGCGCAGCACGCGTACCGAGGCTGCCAGCAGCACATGATCCACCGCCAGCCGCGACAGCTCATTGTAGTAGCGCTCGAACAGGCCGTTTTCACGGTACCAGTCGAGGAGATTATCAAAGGCTGTGAACAGCTCGGCGTTGCGCGCCGTGTTCGTGTTGCGCGTGATGGAGTTGGTGCGGTCAACGTAGTAATACAGGATGTCCGGCACGAAGGCGGCGCTCCTGGCCAATGCCAGCAGCTTCACCGAGGTACACAGATCCTCATACCAGATGCGCGCCGGGTAGCGCACGCCGGAATCCAGAAACAGGCTGCGCCGCCAGATGCGGCTCCAGGGGGATGGCATGGTCTGCATCAGCTCGGGCGTGTCGGCGAGTGTGAAGGTGCGGTCGGTCGGCAGGCGATCCACCAGCTCCTTGACCACGACGCCGTTTGCTTCCAGCGCTGCGCCGAAGCCGATGATGTCGCTCCCGAAGCGGGCGACGGCGTCGGAAAGAACGCGGAACATGCCGGGGGCGATGTAGTCGTCACTGTCGATGAAGATCAGGTACTCGCCCTGTGCGGCCTCAATGCCGACGTTGCGCGCCTCGCCCACACCGCCGTTCGGCTTGTGGATGGCGCGGATGCGTTCCGGGTGCGCCGCGGCATAGCGGTCACAGATCGCACCGCTCTCGCCGTCGGTCGAGCCGTCGTCGATGAGGATGACCTCGTAGTCGGTGAAATCCTGCGCCAGTACGGAGTCGATGCACTTGGGCAGGTAGTCCTTGACGTTGTAGACCGGGATGACAACACTGAAGATCATGCGCGTTTCTCCTCTCCGTCCGGCAGTGCGTCCGGCTGCTCGCTGCGCATCTGCGTCAGGTAATAGACCACGGCCAGCAGCACCGACATGTAGATCGAGGCGTTCGGCCGCCGCAGTACGCCGGCAGTGAAATAGGCGTATACCAGACACAGGCACAGCCCGATGCCGAAGGCGCCGGCCTCTATCGTGAAGTATTTGCGGAAATCCTTGATCAGACACTTGATGATCAGGTACAGGAAATAACCGATGAAGGCGACCATCATGGCCAGCCCCACCCAACCGTACAGGAAACAGATGCCGTGGAAGTCGTTTTCCACGTCGTAGATCTCGCCGTCAAAGGCCATGCGGCCGAGCTCCATACCGAACAGGCGGGAGGTGAACGGCTGCTCGTCGAGCAGCATCTCGCAGAAGACGATCTTGCGGTGGCGGGTCGCCGTGATGTCCGTGACCTGCGCGGAGTAGTCGTAGGCGGACATGACGCGCGCCGTGCCGAAGCGCCGGCACATATTCGGCGAGTAGAAATTATAGATCGTGCACAGGGCATGGTAACGCTCCCCGGGCGTGACGGTGGATGTGCCGTCCTTATTGCCCTCGGCGCGCTTGATCATGACGTTGGCGTCATTCTGCTTGTAGCTCATGGCCTCATTGTAACGGTTCTGGTTGATGTACATGGGCGACTGCTTGTAGGTCGCGCAGCACACGGCGAGGATGAGCACCAGCACGGCGATGTAGCGCTTGGAGGTGCGCGCCTTGCCGGTCAGTACCAGCACGATCGGCACGCCGAGCGCGACGACGGCGATCGAGAAAAACGCCAGACGCGTTCCCATGAGATAGAGCTGACCGAGCGCCGCAACGCTCGTGAGCGTGAAGAGCAGAAACTGCCTGCGGCGGCAGCAGAGCAGGATGACGATGGGCGCAAGTATGCTCATGATCGCGCTCTGCGCGTTGCCGAACGAGTACCAGCCGAGGATGCCCACGTTGGTGGACTGATAGGTCGCCGAGGAGGTGTGCGTGAGCACGCTCACGACGACCGAGGCCGTGATGATCCAGAAATCGAGCAGCAGGCCGGTCTCAAACGCGCGGCCGCATTTGTCGTTCGCCCGCAGGAAGGAGATGAAGCACAGCACGAACAGCGGCATCTGCACGACGCGCACGAAGTTGGTCAGGTCGTAGACGATGCGCTGGTAGCCGACGATGAAGCAGGAGATGCAGTGCCCGATGAGCAGCACGGCACAGGCGGCGACGGCGATGCCGTAGACCTTCTTGCGCGCGGAGGTGAAAAATCCGAGCAGGCACACGACGACGAACACGGCAAAGCGCAGCAGCAGCGTGATGGTGTTGCTCATGCCGAGCCGGTCCGTCCAGAAGGACAGAATGTCCATCAGCGGCTGGATCGCCATGAGGATGATGACAAACGTGGGCAGATGGCGCGCAAGTGCGCCGGAGACGTGGGTTTCTTGACTCATGAATGTGTTACTCCTTTGTTTGGGTGGCGTCGGAAGGGACCGGCCAGAAGACGCGCAGGATCAGCAGCACGATCGCGCCGAGCACGAGGCCGAGCACGAGGCCGATGCCGGTGCGCAGCAGCGAAACGAGAAAGTGCGCGCGAATGTGGCAGAAGGTGTTGGCGACGGAGGCGAATCCGATCGCGCCGAAAACGCCGAACAGCCACGCGGTCAGGCGACTGCGGTGCGCGGCGCAGCAATAGGCCGCGGCGATGGCAGGGTAGGCGATGAGAAATTCCTTTGTGCGCGGCCGGAACAGCAGTACACGCTCCAGCCAGTTGCGCGCGCGCTGCTCGCCGACGGAGACGGACAGCATCCCGTCGCCGGTGCGCAGGATGTAGACCGTGCCGACGGCGGCGAGGATCACCAGCAGGCACAGGAGCTTCCGCCGCCAGTGGCGGCTGTTTTCCTGCCGCAGCGTCTGCAGGTCATCGCGCACAGAGCAGCCGCGTGTGTGCAGCAGCGCCATGGCCAGAAGCACCATGCCGCCGGCGTATACGGCCAGCTGACTGAGCTTCACGCCGCGAAACAGCCGCAGCACGAGCAGATATTCCGACCCGCTGAGGATCGCGCCGATGTAGCAGCAGCCCCAGAGTGTGATCGCAACGCAGAGCGCGGTCATGCCGGCATAGCGGCCGATGCCCGGACGCGTCTGCACGCTTTCGCGCAGCATGGCTGCAAGCACTGCGACGGCCAGACACGGGGACACGATGGCGGCCAGCAGCGCAAGCGCCGTGCTCTGCAGGGCGGGCGCAAGCAGCGCGCCGCCCACGCTCTCCGCGCAGCCGAGCGCGAACAGCAGCACACGCAGCCAACGCGCACGCAGGGACACGAAAACGCCCAGCAGCACGATCGCTGCGGCAAACACGCCGATGCCGCACAGCATCAGCAGCACGGGGCTGACCGTTTTGGCCGGGATGCCGGTGATGCCGCCGTAGGAATAGCCGGCCGGCGCGATCCGCTGCGCCAGATCCTGCAGCAGCTGCGTGTACACCTCCGGCTGCGCGACGGTCTCGCCCGCGGCGTCCGTCAGCGGCGTGAGCCACAGCACGGTCATGCCGCGGTCTACGACGGCACGGTAGAGCATATTGACGATCTCCTCCGCGCCGCTGTAGCCAAGTGTCTGGTAGCGCGCACGGAACGTCTGGTTGAGCCAGAAGCCCTTGACCATGCTGCCGGTGTACCCGTCGAGCGAGTACCCATCCGGAAGGACACAGCCGGTCTGGTTTCTGTCTTCAATGAGCACGAGTGTGCTGCCGCTTTCGCGCAGCGCGTCGAGCACCTGCGCCTGCGCCAGCGGCTCGGTGTCGGTGTCGACGCCGGTCTGTCCGGCGGCGGCAAGCGTGTCATACCGCGCGGCAAAGAAGTACGTGCCGCCCTGTGCAAGACCGCCGGCCTGCGCCGTGCCCAACCCCGCATCCTGCGCGGCGCGCAGGATCTCGGGCTCGGACATCTGTTCCGGTGTGACCAGCAGCTCACGCGCGCCGGCATCCGCCAGCTGCGTCAGCCAGTCCTGCACCGGGATGCCGGATGCGTCCGAGAGCGCACAGACGTCCTCGTAGCTGACGACCACGTCGACCTGCCGCTGCGTCTGCTCAACACCGATCCGGACGCCGAGCAGCCAGAAGGCCGATAGCGTGCACAGCGCTGCCACGATCAAAAATAGACGGTAAGAGTGGAGAAATTGTTTCATAATCACGCTCGCTTTCTAAATTTTTGCACGATCGTCTGCAGTGCCTCCCGCTCGCGCAGCAGCCAGCAGATGCCGGCGTACAGCCCGATGCCGACAAGGCCGAGCGCGCAGAATTCCAGCAGAGTCAGGAGCTTGCTCAGCTCCGGGCGGTACAGCAGCGTCTCACAGCCCCACATCGCCGCGCCGGTCAGCACGGCGGCAGCGAGGTTTTTGAGCAGCTTGCCGGTGCGCAGACTGCCGCGCGTGTCGCGGAAGAAGCAGACGAGCGCAATGACACCGCCGACGGTCAGCGACACGGCGGTCGTCCGCGCGATCAGGCCGCAGCTCTGACCGCTCCGGAACACGAGGTTGAGCGCAATGTTCAGCGCCAGCACCACGGCATTGATGAGCAGCGGCGTCAGCGTCTTGTGCATGGTGTAGTATGCTTTGTTGATCAGGTCCAGCACGCAGAAGCCCGCCATGCCCAGTGCGTACATGGCGAACACGCTGCTGGTCATCTGCGTGGAGACGGTGTTGAAGTTGCCGCTCTCGAACAGGACGTGGATGATCGGCACGGCAAAGGCGGAAAACAGCGCCGAGAACGGCAGGATAACAAACAGCGTGTTTTCTACCGTGCCGCCGACATAGCGCTTGTACTCCTGCGCGTTTACCTGCGAATAGGTCAGATTGTATTTCGGGAACAGCACAACGCTGATGCTGTAGATAAGCGTCGTTGCGACCGGCGTGAAGAGCTTGTCCGCGTAGTACACGGCGCTCACAGCACCGCTGCCGAATGCAGACACGGTGTTGGAGTCTGCCAGATAGCACAGCAGGAAGATGGACGTGGTAAACACCGTCACGACCGTCGTGCGGGCGAAGAGCTTGAGATCGGGATCACGGAAGTGCAGCCCGGGGATGAGCCGGAATTTTTCGCGCACGATACACGGGATCGTCATGGCAAACTGCAGCAGCCACGCAAAGCAGATGACCAGCACATATTCGAGCACGCGCTCGCTGCTGGAAAACAGCACGAGAAACACGATCAGCAGCAGATTGTACGGCAGGCTCAGACTGCCCTGCAGCGTATAGTGCTCCATGGACTGGAACACGGCGACCAGCAGGTAGATGACCACGATCAGCGGCAGCGTCAGCAGGCAGATCTGCAGATATGTCCGCAGGGTCGGCAGGTCTGCGTCGCTCACGCCGAGCCAGTGGCCGACGGGGGCGAAGCGGATCAGCACCGAGGCCAGCACGACGACCAGTGCACTCACGAGCACACTCACGCAGATCAGGTTCCCGGTTACGGCGAAGGCCTTGTTCCGGTCCTCGGCAAGGTGGCGCGAGATCACGGGCACGGCCGCGATGCACAGCGCGTAGGCGACGGTCGTGAAGATGTAGATCGTATAGTTATAGGAGATCGTATAGAGATCAAAGGCCGTCTGCGTGCCGAATACGCCGGCCTGCAGCGCCTCGCGGACGATGCCGAGGATCTTGGTCAGCAGCGTGACTGCAACGACCAGCCCGATGGTGCGCAGGGTGCGCTTGTTCTGATTCTGACTCATGATGCGGATGCTCCTTCTTCGCGCGGCGCAGCACCGGCGCGCACCGTCAGGCAGTAGAGCGCGGCCAGCGCGGCGGAGAGATAAAACGAGGCGTTCGGCCGCCGGAGAACGCTGGCCGAAAAATAGGCGTTGACGATCAGGATCACCGCTGCCATGCCAAAGGCGCACACCGGAAGCGTGCAGGCTTTTCCGGGCTCGCGCAGCATGCGCCAGAGCGCGCGCCCGATGAAATACAGCAGGAAGCCGGCCATCAGCACCAGACCCGTCAGACCGTAGAGATAGTACACACCGTGGAAATCGTTTTCCGCGTCAAAAATGGCGCCCTGGCAGCGTGTTGCCTCCAGCTCGAAGCCGAACAGCCGGCTCGTGACCGGCAGCTCTGCCATGAGCAGGCGGCAGTAGACGAGCTTTGTCAGGCGGATGTCGCCGATAACGGACACGTCCGTGGAATCGTGAAATGCGTGCTCCACCTTTTCCAGACCGAAGCGCTCGACCGCCACCTGCTGGTATTTGCGGTAGAGCGCATCGCGCGTCTCCTGCTCGGAGGCGCCCAACTCACCGGCCGACTGCTGCTGCTCACTCACGCTCTCGGCATAAGCCTGCCGGTTGCGGTACATGGGGCTCTGGTGATAGAGCCCGCCGCACAAAGCGGCACACAGAAGCACGACGGCCAGCGCGCGCGCGTTCCACTGACGGGTCAGCGCCATGCTCACGCACACGCCGGCGGCAATGCCGAAGATCTCGGCATAGGCCAGCCGCGTGCCCAGTACGAACAGCAGCGCAAAGCCGACCACACAGCGCAGCGCGGCGGCGGTGAGCTGCTTGCGGCGAACGGCCGCAAGCAGAGAGATCACGGTCAGCACGCCGAGCACGGCGCTCTGCGAATTGGGCAGCCAGAACCAGCCGCTCCAGCCGATGTGAAATTTCGCATAGGTGGGCATGCTTGTGCCGGTCACAACGGATATGAGCGTGATGAGCGCGATCAGGTACAGGTTGATCGTGCAGGCATCCTCCAGCACGTCCAGAAAGTGCGGCGTGCGCCGAAAGAGCGTAATGAGGGCGAAGGTATAGACCGGAAGCTGTGCAACACGGATGAAGTTGATCAGATCGGACATGGGTGCGGCGTAGCCCACGCGGCGGCAGGCCAGCACATGCGCCCCCCAGAAGAACGCCAGCACACCGCACAGGATCAGGTAGGCGCGTTTGCGCTCCGAGAGCACGAACGCGAGCACAGCGGCGGCGGCCAGCAAAAGCATCCGCAGTGCAAGCGAAACGCTCGTTGCGCGGCCCAGAGTCTGCGTCCAGAACGACAGCACATCCAGCAGCGGCTGTGCTGTGCACAGGCCGATGAGTGCACCGGCCAGCCAGCGCGGGGCAGGGCGCTCCTGCGGCAATATTGATTGCATAGTTTTTCCTCTTTTTCTCACAGGATAGTTACACTACATCATACGCTTTTTTCGCGTTCAGGTCAACCTGTGCAGGCGTACTGTTTCTGTTATTCTTATTAATATTGTGGGTCGAAACACCCCCGGCCGGAAAATGCCCGGTCGGGGGTGTCGGAAACCGTATTTACAGCAGCTTATCCGTCTCGTGCGTGTAGCTGCAGATGAGCTTGTCGAGCAGCCGCAGCAGCTCGGCGGCCCTGGGCTCCGTGACGGCCTGCGCACGCAGCCGGTGCAGCCCGTCGATGGCCTCCTGACTGAGGCCGAGGGCGTTATACACGTCGCTCTCGCCGGCACGCTGCGCGTCCTCACTGCCGATCTCGGCGTCAAAGCCGAGGAGAAAGTTCGGCGTCGTGTGGAAAAACCGCGCGATGCGGCTCACGACCAGCGCCGACGGCACCGTGACCTCGCGGCGGTCGTTGGGCTTGATGTATTTGCGCACGGCGGGACGGCTGATGTCGATCTCATCTGCCAGCTCCTGCGTGTTGACGGGCTTGCCGTAGACATTGTTGCCGTTCATCAGATAGGTCAGCCGGTCGCGGAACACGTTGCCGAAACCGACGGCTGCCTCGTCGATATCTTTGCCCATGAATGCGCCCTCCGTTCTTGCAGAAACAAAAAAATCAATTTTTTTCGGAAAAGGACTTGACAAACCGGTAGAAATGGTTTATACCAAAGTTACGTTAATAAAAAACGAAACTTTGGTTTCTATCTACGGGCCGGATGCAGCTTTTCCAGCCACCAGTAAAGCACAATCGCCTGCAAAAGTCAAGACATATCCCCCATAACCGCAAGGAGGTGACCAACTATAAGAAGTCAAGGGGAAATTGAAAAATTTTCATCTGGTCAAAAAAGGGCGCAGAAAACCAAGCCCTCTTCCGAGGACTTCAAAAAAGTTGATCATGGGTCAGCGAACGAGATCCGGGTTATAGGACAGTTCTTTCGTCTGAAGAGTATAAATAACCCGCAAAAGCTTTTTAGCAACATGGGTAAGAGCAACGCGGTGCTCCTTGCCCTCGGCACGTTTCTTGGCGTAGTAGGCCGCAAAAGTCGGTTCGTTGTTAATCACTGTCTGCGCACAGTTCATCATGGCATAGCGCAAATGGGAAGAACCGTGCTTTACCATCTTTCCAGTGCTTTCTGAAGTGCCGGATTGAAAATATCCAGGCTCCATTCCGGCAAAGGAAAGCAGTTTGGATGGACTGTTGAACTTGGAAAGATCACCAAATTCAGAAAGAATAACCGCGGCGGAAGCTACACCGATTCCCGGAATGGTCAGCATAGGCGGGGCAAGGCCAAGGACACAGTTATGGATCTGCAACTCAATTTCCTCCACCTTGCTTTGAAGCTGGTTGTAAATATTGATGGTGATCTCCATTTCCTGAAGCAAATAGTCGCAAGTTGAACCGACCGTATTTCTGGCCAGCGTCTTGAGTTCAACAAAATCCACCATGGAGAATCTTCCTCGAGATAGACGCCGCAATGGTTCGTAGGACTTGGAATTCATGTTGGATATTTTCTCTGGAGAAGCGTAATGGAAAAGGATATACAGTGCCGTTGCCGAAAATCTTCCCTTGAAAAAAGACTTGAACTCAGGGAAGACCTTGTCAAGGATGTTTGTCAACTCAACCAGTTGCTTGCTCCGCTGCCGAATCAGGCTGTCCCGAAATCTTGTTAGTGACTTTAGCTTTTCAAGCGTGTAAAATGACGGTGGATAGGGCTTGTACTCTACCGTCATCAGATATTGGGCGATCATGAGAGCGTCGATGGAATCCGTCTTTGTTTTTCTGAGCGATTTGCTGTGAACAAATCGGTTGATCAGAAGCGGATTAAACTCCATGAACGAGAAGTCGTTGTTTTCGAGGAACAGCTTCAGATTTTGCCCATAATGACCGGTAGCTTCAAGCCCTATCTTCTTTTCGCCATCGAGGGCATCAAGCAACTCCTTGAGCAAAGAAAATCCCTCGCGGTCATTCTGGAACGACCACGAGGGTGTGATGACATCGCCAAGCTCATCAACAATGGCGCAGTCGTGCTTGAATTTTGAAATGTCGATTCCTACAAAGTACAATTGGTTTCCTCCTCTATCTGTTTTTTTGCGCTGCTGTTTCCACAGAAGGCTTGTCCATGTATTCACGCAAATGAAACGTCAAGCGTTACCCAACTGATTACCAATTCAGACAAGTCACTGTGGTTTGAGTCACCTCCGAACAGTCATGCTGTAATTTTATAGATACAAATCCACAGTGCTTGTTCTGATTATAAAGCAGGTAGCTACTCCTGCAATATAACTTTTTGAGGAAAGGAGAAATAATTAAAACCACCCCTTTCGAGATGGTTTTAATTATACGTAATCTTATGAGCAAGAACCGTGATCTGATCTATGATATGGCCGAGGCCCCGGAGACGGAGGACTTCGAGCAGCTCGACAGCGAGCCGCTGCAGCTCGGCGGCGTCGGCGAAGATGCGCCCGCCGCAAACGACCGTCAGGTGACGACGCCTGGCGACGTGCACGTCGCGCCGCAGATGCCCACGCCGATCGACGGCACGCTGCGCCAGTTTGCGCTGCGCGTGCCGGACGTGATCGATGCGTGCAGCGGCATCATGGTGTTCGGCAAGCGCATCAAGTCGCTGGTCTTTTCGACCGATCTGAGCATCATCCGCAACGTCAACGCCGACGCGGTGTTTGCGGTCTATCCCTTCACGCCGCAGCCGATCATCACACAGGCGCTGCTCATGGCGAGCGACCTGCCGGTGTTTGTCGGCGTCGGCGGCGGGCTGACGACGGGAAAGCGCGTCGTGAACCTCGCCATGTACGCCGAGATGCAGGGCGCGACCGGCGTGGTCGTCAATGCGCCGACGCCGGGACGCATCCTCAACCGCATCCGCAGCAGCGTCGATGTGCCGGTCGTGGTCACGGTGGCCAATTCCGACACGAATTACCGCCACCGCATCGAGGACGGCGCTGCGATCCTGAACGTGGCCGCCGGTGCGCAGACGCCGGAGATCGTGGCCGAGATCCGCGAGCGCTTCCCGGATTACCCCATCATCGCGACCGGCGGCGCGGATGAGCAGAGCATCCGTGCCACCATCCGCGCGGGCGCCAACGCGATCGTCTGGACGCCGCCGTCCAGCGCGGAGCTGTTTCGCGACGTGATGAAAAACTACCGTGAGGGCAAGCCGCATCCCTGAGGCCGCATTTCGTTTGCTTTCTCTTTCTGCTATCCTGTTTGTTACCCGCGCGCGAGAGAGGCGCAGTCACACATCCGGCCGGATGTGCGGCTGCGCCTCTTTTGCGGTTTCTTATCCCGGTTTTACAGTGCGCAGAGCACAACACATGCCTGCTCGCGCGTCATGTGCTCGCGCGGACGGAAGCTGCCGTCGGGCATGCCGCTGATCACGCCGGCGCGCTGCAGCGCCTGCACGGCGGGCAGGGCATAGGCTGCGATGTCACCGGTGTCCGTGAACGTGACGGGCGGGACATCCGTGCCCAGCCGGATGCCGAAGCGCTCGGCGTAACGATAGACCATGACGGCCATATCCTGCCGCGAGATGTTGGCGTCGGGCGCAAACGCGGAGTCAGAGACGCCATAGACGACGCCGTTTTCGGCTGCCCAGTTGACGTAGGGCGCATACCACGCATCTGCGGGCACGTCGGTGAATTTCCCCGTCCGGTACGCAGACACGTCGGCGCCCTGCAGCCCGGCGAGCATGGTCACAAACTGCGCGCGCGTCATGTTTTCGGCGGGGGCGAAGGTCGTCGCCGTCATGCCGGAGACGACGCCCGCGTCATAGAGCTGCCTGATGTACGGATAGCTCCAGCGGCTTTCGGGCACATCCGTGAACGGGAAGGGTGTTTCCGTCGGCTGCACGGCGCGGTAGGTGCTGTAGATATCGTCCATCAGGTTCAGATAGAACACGTGCGTCTGCACGATGCTCTTGTTGGCGATGCCGCCGACAAACTGCATATGGTCGGCGCGCGTGACGGGCATGACGTACCAGATGCCGGGACGGAAGGCGATATCGGAATAGCCGTCATAGTTGACCCAGCCCTGCGAGCCGTCCTGCCTGCGGCACTCGGTGGTGTTTTTGTCCGTCGTGGTCGGATAGAGGGCGGAGACGGTGTTGACCAGCCCGTCGTTCGGCAGCCAGCTGCGATCGATGTAGATGCCGCCGGCGGTGTACTTGTCATAGTATTTGCCCATGTTGTACGAGAACGACAGCATCAGCGCGCACATACCGTTCGACGGGATGGCAGACACTGTGGGATAGTGGTTTCCGGTGCGCGGATCGGCCGAGGTCTGGTCGCCTGCGTAGGAGAAATAGTAGACGTTCGGCTGGATGGCGATGCCCTTGTTGATCTCCAGCGACTTGTCGATCGTGAGGTCGAGGAAGGCATTGTCGTTGTGCGACAGGAAATCGGATTTGAGCACGCGCTCGAGCGCCTGCGCAAAGGTCTCATTGTCGTCCTTGCGGATGCCGAACTGGTCGAGCTGGAAATCATACACGCCCTTGTACTTGGACAGACCCAGCGCCTTGGATGCGGAGGTGGCAAGCTCGGCCGCGGCCTTTGTGAAGTCTGCGTTGCACTCAATGAACGACGTGCCGTTGTGCGGCGCGGCGATGGCGGTCAGCGAGTGAACCCAGCTGCCCTTGCCGCCGAGGAAAAACGGGCTCGGCTCGACGCCGGCGGCCCTGGCCGCGGCGACCTCCTCCGGGCAGCCGTTGGTGAGGATCTCAAGGAAAAGGCGCGTGGTCGCGCCGCCGAAGCTGTGGCCGACGAGGTTCACGGCGCGCTTTGTGCCCCAGCCGTCAAAGAGCGGCTGCTCATAGTCGATGCCGTAGCGCTCGTGGCCGAAGTCCTGCGCGTGCTTGACGCCGTAGTCCGTGCGTGTGCCGGCGAGCTGCGCATAGAGCTCACACGCGCGGTCCCACGCGCTCGAGAGCGGACCGACGGAGGCGGCATACGTCTCATAGCCCTTCGCGGACAGATAGTCCGTGAGGCTTCCGGTGGTCATGCCCCAGTAGGGCATGATGCGGTAGATCCTGTCGCGCTGTCCCCAGCCGAGCAGACCGTGCACGAACACGACCGGGTCGTCTGAGCGGGTCTGGTCATCGGCTGCGGCGGCCGGGATGGCGCACAGGCTCAGCGCGAGCACCACTGTCAGCAGCAGGCACAAAAGTCGGCGTGTTTTTTTCATGGTTTACCCCCTTGTCTTGTTGTTTTCACAGGTTCATCCTTCTCACATAACCGGCAATGTGTCTATATTATACTTGCGGAATTTGTTGATTGCAAGACATTTTGACGAAAACCTGCCGATCATTTCCCGGCGCCGTGTGCAGTGCGCAACAGCGTTTGGCGCGCACGAAAAAAGGGACGCATCCAAGCGGATGCGTCCCTTCTGCTGTTGGGTCATGCCGGGCAGTGCGCGCCCGTCATGGATAGGTGCTGTAGATGTCCTGCACGATGTCGCGGTAGAGCGCGCGCGTGTTGAGGATGCTGCCGTTGAGCATACCGCCGATGAACTGGATGTGATCAAGCCTCTGCACGGGCATCACATACCAGAGACCGGGGCGGAATGTGGTGTCGGTGTAGCCGTTGTAGTTTTTCCAGCCGCGCGCGCCGTCGTCGGTCAGGCAGGTGCTGTCGCTGTGGGTGGGATAGAGGGCGGAGACGGTGTTGACCATGCCGTCGTTCGGCAGCCAGCGCTTGTTGATGTAAAAGCCGCCGGCGGTGTAGCGGTCATAGTATCTGCCCATCTTCGCCGAGCCCGGGTGAAACAGTCCCCACATAGCCGGCGAGGGGGAGAAGCTGTCGCCGGCCGCGTTCGACACGGTCTGGTTTCCGGCGTAGGAGAAATAGTAGACGTTCGGCTCGATGCCGATGTCGTCGTTGATCTCGAGCGCGCGGTCGATCGTGAGGTCGAGGAAGGCGTTGTCATTGTGCGAGAGGAAGTCCGAGTGCAGCACGCGCTCGAGCGCCTGCGAGAAGGTCTCGCCGTCGTCCTTGCGGATGCCGAACTGGTCGAGCTGGAAGTCGTACACACCCTTGAATACGGACAGACCCAGCGCCTTGGAGATCGAGGTGGCGAGCTCGGCTGCGACCATCGTAAAGTCACCGCAGGTCTCAATGAACGTCGTACCGTTGTGTGGTGCGGCGATGGCGGTCAATGAGTGTACCCAGCTGCCCTTGCCGCCGAGGAAAAACGGGCTCGGCTCGACACCGGCGGCTTTGGCTGCGGCGACCTCTTCCGGACGTCCGTTGGCGAGGATGTCAAGGAAGAGACGCGTGGTCGCGCCGCCGAAGCTGTGACCGACGAGGTTCACGGCACGCTCTGTGCCCCAGCCGTCAAAGAGCGGCTGCTCGTAGTCAATGCCGTAGCGGTCGTGGCCGAAGTCCTGAGAATGCTTGACGCCGTAATCCGTGCGCGCGCCGACGAGCTGCGCATAGAGCTCGCACGCGCGATCCCATGCGCTCGAGATCGGGCCGACGGAAGCGGCATACGTTTCATAGCCCTGTGAGGAGAGGTAGTCTGTCAGACTGCCTGTGGTCATGCCCCAATAGGGCATGATGCGGTTGATCTTGTCGCGCTGCCCCCAGCCCATCAGGCCGTGCACGAACACGACCGGGTCGTCTGAGCGGGCCTGGGTATTCGCGGCGGCAGCCGGGATCACGCATAGGCTCAGCGTGAGCACGAGCGTGAGCAGCAGGGACAAAAATCTGCGCGTTTTGTTCATAATAACCTCCAGTCAAGTGATTGTTTCCGCATTAAAAATTCTCACAGTAACCGGCAATTTGTGTACATTATATCGGGACATAGTGTCGTTTGCAAGACATTTTATGGGACAACGGCGCTGATTTGCGTAAAAATCTTCCCCGCGCGGCAGCGCGGGGAGATTCAGTCGTCCAATTCGGTAAATCGGTCCCACGGATAGCAGTCCGGCGGCTGCTGCTCGAAGTAGAGCACCTCGCCGGTTTCCGGGTGGGCAAAGTGCAGACAGTGCGACCAGAGCGCGATCGGCCCGTCATCTGGCAGGGTGCTGTACTTCCGGTCGCCCCAGAGCGGCAGACCGCGCGACGAGAACTGGCAGCGGATCTGGTGCGTGCGCCCGGTCTGCAGATAGATGCGCACGAGCGAGAGCTCTGCGCGCGTGCCGAGCACTTCGTAATCGAGCACGGCCTCCTGCACGCCCTTGGCCATCTTGTCGGTGACATAGGTCTTGCGCTCGTTCGGGTCGCGGCGCAGCAGGTCACGGTAAGTGCCCTGCAGCGGCGCGGGCGCGCCGTGCACGACGGCCAGATACGTCTTGCCGAAGTCGTGCTCGCGGATCTGCGCCGAGAGCTTCGACGCAGCGCCCGGCGTGCGCGCGAGCACCATCAGCCCGCTGACTACGCGGTCGAGCCGGTGCACGGTGCGCACGCAGGCCTTCGGGTCTCCGAGCGCCTGACGCACCAGCTCGGGCACGCCGCCCGGCTCGTCCGTGGACAGCACGCCCGCAGGCTTGATGCACACGAGGATGCTGTTGTCCTGATAGAGAATGTCCATGTCGTCGCCTCATTTTTCAGTCTGCCGCGAGTATACCACAAATGCACCGCGCGGGCAACAGCAAGCGGTGCGAAGGCGGCGTGGACAGTGCCGGCTTGCCTCGGCGCCGAGACGCAGCCGGAAATAACCGGCGAAGACCGTGCGAGCGCATAAAATTGCCCTCCCGGACGGCTCCGGGAGGGCAATGCGGTGGATTTGAAAGCCTGTCTTACAGGGCGCACAGCACGACGCACGCCTGTTCGCGGGTCGCAGTGCCGAACGGCTGGAAGCTGCCGTCGGGCATGCCGCTGATGACACCTGCACGGTGCAGCGCCTGCACAGCGGGCAGAGCATAGGCGCAGATGCTGCTCTCGTCCGTGAAGGGCGTGACCGTCTGCTGCTGCAGTGCGACATCGTAGCGCTGCGTATACTGATAGAGCATCACGGCCATGTCCTGCCGCGTGATCTTTGCGTCGGGCGAGAAGGTCGTGGCGCTCGTGCCGCTGACGATGCCGTTGGCGAGCGCCCAGTTGACATAGGGCGCATACCACGCGCCCTCCGGCACGTCGCGGAACGAGGCGGCCGGATATTTCGACACATCCGCCTTTGCAAGACCGGCGAGCATGGTCACGAACTGCGCGCGCGTAACATCGCCAGCCGGCTCGAAGGTCGTGGGCGTCATGCCGGAGACGACACCGGCATCGTACATCTGCTTGATGTAGGTGTAGCTCCAGCGGTCGGCTGCCACATCCGTGAACGGCAGACCGGACGCCGCACTCACGTGGGAGAGATTGTCCATCAGGCTCAGGTAGAACTGGCGCAGCGCGGTCACGCTCTGCGACGCCAGATCGGGCACGGGCATGCCGGCGATGAAGTTGCCGTGATCATAGTGGCGCACAGGCATCACGTTCCACACACCGGGCTGATAGCTGACGTTGGAGTAACCATCCTGCTGGATATAGCCGGTCTGACCGTTTTTGGTCAGGCAGCGGCCGGCACTGTCGGTCGGATACAGGGCGGAGACGGTGTTGACGAGGCCGTCGTTCGGTGCCCAGGTCTTGTCGATGCGGAAGCCGCCCGCAGTTGTCTGGTCATAATAGCTGCACATTCTGTTTGCAAACGGCACGAACAGCGGCGTCATGTCGACGGCAGAGGTGCGCGCACCGGTGGCGCTGTTCTGGCGCGTCTTGTCACCGGCGTAGGAGAAGTAATAGACATTGGGCTGGATCTCAATATCGTCATTGAGCTCCAGCGCGCGGTCGATCGTCAGGTCGCGGAAGACATTGTCGTTGTGCGACAGGAAGTCCGAGTGCAGCACGCGGTCGAGCGCCTCGAGCACGGTCTCGCCGTCCTTGCGGTAGAAGCCAAACTGCTCGAGCTGGAAATCATACACGCCCTTGAAGTCCGAGATGCCCAGCAGCTTTGCCATCGCGGTCGAGGCCTCGGCCGCAAACTGCGCCATGTTGTCGCAGCACTCGAGGAAGGTCGTGCCGTTGTGCGGGGCAGCCAGCGTCGTCAGGGAATAGACCCAGTCGGCCTTTCCGCCCTTGAAGAAGGGGGAGACCTCCGTGCCGGCGGCCTTGGCTGCAGCCTGCTCCTCTGCAGAGCCGTCGGCCAGAACATCCAGGAACAGACGGATCGTCGCGCCGCCGAAGCTGTGGCCGACGAGGTTGATCTTCTTGCTCGCGCTCCAGCCCTCGAACAGCGGCTTGTCATACGTCGCGCCGTAGCGCGCGTGGCCATATTCGGCGGCGTGCGCCGCACCGTAGTCCACGGTCGTGCCGGTGAGCTGGGCGTAGAGCTCGCACGCGCGATCCCACGCGCTCGAGAGCGGGCCGACGGAGGCGGCGTAGCTCTCATAACCCTTGCCCGTCATATACGGCATCAGGTCGGTCGACAGACCCCAGTAGGGGACGGCGGAATAGATCTGGTCATGTTCGCCCCAGCCCATCAGGCCGTGGACATAGACCGTCGGGTAGCGCGTTGCGCCGGACTGCGTGTTCGCAGCGGCCGCCGGCAGGAGCAGAAGACTCCCGGCCATCACCAGTGCGAGCAGCAGACACAAAAACTTCTTGCTTTTTTTCATGGTGTATGCACATTCCTTTCCGGCGCGCCCGGGCGCGCTTCTATTTTTTGAGTATTATAATTCCAGCCGCGCCGGTTTGCAATCCTGGTAACGCAGAAGATGTTGTGTCAGATTCGTTCGCGTGTGAGGTTTTTGGACACGTGACCGTATCTGTCGCACGGCAGCGCGGACACCTGTGTGCGTATACAAAAAACGTCCCCCGGCCCAGAGCCGGGAGACGTTTACAAAGCGGGGATTTACAGCATGCACAGCATGGTGCAGGCCTGTTCGCGGGTAGCGGTTCCGTACGGCTGGAAGCTGCCGTCGGGCATGCCGCTGATAACACCGGCGCGCTGCAGCGTCTGCACGGCGACCTGAGCATAGGCTGCAATGCTGCCCGCATCCGTGAAGGGTGTGACCGGTTGCTGCTGCAGGTGCACCTGAAAGCGCTGCGTGTAGCTGTAGAGCATCACGGCCATGTCCTGCCGCGTGATGCTGGCGTCGGGCGAGAAGGTCACGGCGCTCGTGCCGCTGACGATGCCGTTGGCGAGCGCCCAGTTGACGTAGGGCGCGTACCACGCGCCTTCCGGCACATCGCGAAACGGCGTGGCCGGGCAGCTCGACACGTCCGCACCGGCGAGCCCGGCGAGCATGGTCACGAACTGCGCACGCGTCACGTTCGCGGCGGGGGAGAAGTTCGTAGCGCTCGTGCCGCTGACGACACCGGCGTCATACAGCTCCTTGATATACGGGTAGCTCCAGCGCGACTCGGCCACGTCCGTGAACGGGAAGGCGGTACCGCTCGCCGCGGTGGTATAGGTGCTGTAGATGTCCTCCATGATGCCGCGGTAGAGTGCGCGCGTCTTGACGAGGCTGCCGTTGAGCATGCCACCGACGAACTGGATGTGGTCAAACGACTGCACGGGCATGACGTACCAGATGCCGGGCTGAAAATTGATGTTGGAGTAGCCGTCGTAATTCGTCCAGCCCTGCTTGCCGTCCTTCGTCAGGCAGGTGCCGTCGCTGTGGATGGGGTAGAAGGCGGACACAGTGTTGACCATGCCGTCGTTCGGGCGCCAGCTCTTGTCGATGTAGAAGCCGCCGGCGGTATACTTGTCATAATATTTGCCCATGTTGTATGCGCCGGGGTAGAACAGCGTCCACATCCTGGCCGACGGGATGTAGTTTCCGGAGACTGGGTCCTGCACGGTCTGGTTACCGGCATAGGAGAAGTAGTAGACATTCGGCTCGATGCCGATGCCGTCATTGATCTCGAGCGACTTGTCGATCGTCAGGTCGAGGAAGGCGTTGTCGTTGTGCGACAGGAAGTCGGTGCTCAACACGCGCTGCAGCGTCTCGAGCACGGTCTCATCGGGGTCTTTGTAGATGCCGAACTGCTCCAGCTGGAAGTCGAGCAGGTTCTTGAGCTCCGTGATGCCGAAGCCCTTGGCGAGCGTCTCGGCCAGGTTCGTGGACACGTCCATGATCGTGCCGTTGGATTCAATGAAGCTCGTGCCGTTATGCGGCGCTGCGACCTCGGTCATGGAGTGCACCCAGCTGCTCTTGCCGCCGGTGAACAGCGGGCTCGGTGCGGTGCCGGCGGCCTTGGCTGCTGCGACTTCCTCCGCGCTGCCGTTTGCCATCAGCTCGAGAAACAGCCGTGTCGTCGCGCCGCCGAAGCTGTGACCGACGAGATTTACGGCGCGGCGCGTGCCCCAGCCGTCAAAGAGTGGCCGGTCGTAGGTGATGCCGTAGCGCGCGTGGTCGTGCGCTGCGCTGTGCGCCGCGCCGTAGTCGACCGTCGTGCCGGTCAGCTGCGCGTAGAGCTCACACGCGCGGTCCCATGCGCTTGAGATCGGGCCGACGGTGGCCGAATACGTCTCGTAGCCGAGGGAGTTGAGATATGCCGTCAGGCTGCCGGTCGTCATACCCCAGTAGGGCAGCACGCTGTTGAGACCGGCGCGCTCGCCCCAGCCCATCAGGCCGTGCACGAACACGACCGGGTCGTTTTTGCTGCTCGGACAGGTCCGGTCTGCGGCCGCCGCCGGAAGCGCACACAGGCTCACGGCCAGTGTGAGTGCCAGCAGCAGACTCAAAAATCGTTTGTTTCGTCTTGTCATTTGCTTACCTCCTGATATCGTGGGTGCGGGTGCCGAAGCTTTTCCGTGCGCGCGGAAAATCCGGGACTGGCGTGCCGCTGCGTACCTGCGCACCGCTTAGTGTATATATCTGTATGCAATACAAATGAATTACAATACTGGAATAATGCACACAATTCCAGCACAGCGAGAGATTTTTGCACGCAAAGCAAATATTGTATAAAATGGCAAACCGATTCTGCATTTTTCCCCGTCATCATTCACGAAAATTCATAAATTCTGTATTTGATTTCGGAAAATTCTACGAATTTGGGCATTCTCTTGCAAACTGTATAAAAACCGCTTGCGCACATTGTGAAGATTTGGACAGTTTTGCGCACATTCGTTATAGCATCGCACGGGGGTGCTTGATATAATATAAACGAAATAGAACGGAAACGTATCCCAGCGAAAATCGAACAGTTGGAGGTAATGGAATGAGCAAAAAGTATCTGTATTATTTCAGCGAAGGAAGTCAGGCATTCGGCGGTGACAAGACCGCGATGCGCAACACACTTGGCGGCAAGGGTTCCGGTCTGGCGGAGATGACAGCAGCCGGTATGCCGGTGCCGCAGGGCTTCACGATCACGACGGAAGCCTGCACGCAGTACTACACGGATGGCCGTCAGATCAATGCGGAGATCCAGGCGGACATCTTTGCGCACGTCAAGGGCCTTGAGGAGATCACCGGCAAGAAGCTCGGCGACGTGGAAAATCCCCTGCTGGTTTCCGTGCGCTCCGGCGCGCGCCAGTCCATGCCCGGCATGATGGACACCATCCTCAACCTCGGTCTGAACGACGCGTCCGTTGAGGGCCTGGCCAAGAAGACCGGCAACCCGCGCTTTGCCTACGACAGCTACCGCCGCTTTGTGCAGATGTTTGCAGACGTCGTCATGGGCGTGTCCAAGAGCCTGTTCGAGGAAGAGATCGACAAGATGAAGGCCGCCAAGGGTGTCACGAACGACGTCGATCTGGATGCCGACGATCTCAAGCAGCTCGTCGCCATCTTCAAGAAGATCTACGAGGACAACGAGCACAAGCCCTTCCCGCAGGATCCGAATGAGCAGCTCATCGAGGCCGTCAAGGCCGTGTTCCGCAGCTGGGATAACCCGCGCGCGAACGTCTACCGCAAGATGAACGAGATCCCCTACGAGTGGGGCACTGCCGTCAACGTCCAGCAGATGGCCTTCGGCAACTCCGGCGACCGCTCCGGCACGGGCGTTGCCTTCACGCGTGATCCCGCCACGGGCGAGAAGAAGCTCATGGGCGAGTACCTCATCAATGCGCAGGGCGAGGACGTCGTCGCGGGCGTGCGTACCCCGAGCCCGATCAGCCACCTGCAGGAGCAGATGCCCGAGGTGTATGATGAGTTCGTGGCGATCGCAAACCGCCTTGAGCACTATTTTAAGGATATGCAGGACATGGAGTTCACCATCGAGGATGGAAAGCTCTACATGCTCCAGACCCGCAACGGCAAGCGCACCGCGCAGGCCGCGCTGCAGATCGCGTGCGACCTCGTTGACGAGGGCATGATCACCGAGCGCGAGGCCGTGCTGCGCGTCGAGCCCAAGCAGCTCGATACCCTGCTGCACCCGCAGTTTGACGCAGAGGCGCTCAAGCGCGCCGACGCCATCGGCAAGGGCCTTGCCGCGTCCCCCGGCTCTGCCTGCGGTCAGGTTGTTTTCTCCGCTGAGGAGGCCGAGGAGGCCGTCAAGAACAAGACCATGCCGAAGGTCGTGCTCGTCCGTCTTGAGACCAGCCCCGAGGACATCGTGGGCATGCAGGTCTCTCAGGGCATCCTGACCGTGCGCGGCGGCATGACCAGCCACGCGGCCGTCGTCGCCCGCGGCATGGGCACCTGCTGCGTCTCCGGCTGCGGCAATGACAACAACGTCCGCATCAGCTACGCCGATAAGTTCTTTGAGATCAACGGCCACAGGTTCACCGAGGGTGACTGGATCTCCCTCGACGGCAGCACCGGCAACATCTACGCCGGCCAGATCCCGACCGTTGCCGCTACCGGAAACAAGAACTTCAACCGCCTCATGGGCTGGGCTGACGCAGCTCGCCGCCTGAACGTCGAGGCCAACGCCGACAACCCGCGCGATGCGCAGCAGGCGGTCGATCTCGGCGCCGAGGGCATCGGCCTGTGCCGCACCGAGCATATGTTCTTTGCCGAGGACCGCATCAAGGCCGTCCGCGAGATGATCTGCGCCCGTACCGTCGAGGAGCGCAAGGTTGCGCTGGCGAAGGTCGAGCCGTTCCAGCAGAGCGATTTTGAGGCCATGTACCGCATCATGGGCGACCGCCCGATGACGATCCGTTACCTCGATCCCCCGCTGCACGAGTTCCTGCCCACCCAGAAGGCGGACATCGAGGAGCTGGCGCAGGAGATGGGCATGACGGCTGAAGAGCTGCAGGACGTCGTTGTATCCCTGCACGAGTTCAACCCCATGATGGGCCACCGCGGCTGCCGTCTGTCGGTCACCTATCCGGAGATCGCCGAGATGCAGACCAATGCCGTCATCAAGGCTGCCCTCAAGGTCAGCGCTGAGACCGGCGCGATGATCACGCCCTACATCATGATCCCGCTGGTCGGCGAGCGCAAGGAGCTCAAGTTCGTGCGTGACATCGTCGTCCGCACGGCGGATGCGCTGATCAAGGAGGCCGGTGTGGACATGAAGTATCACGTCGGCACCATGATCGAGATCCCGCGCGCCGCGCTCACGGCCGACGAGATCGCCAAGGAAGCGGACTTCTTCAGCTTCGGCACCAACGACCTGACGCAGATGACCTTCGGCTTCAGCCGTGACGACGCTGCGAAGTTCCTCGGCAGCTACTACGACACCAAGATTTACGAGAGCGACCCGTTCCAGCATCTGGACATCAACGGCGTCGGCAAGCTCGTGGAGATGGCCTGCAAGCTCGGCCGTCAGACGAATCCGGAGCTCGAGCTCGGCATCTGCGGCGAGCACGGCGGCGATCCGTCCTCCGTTGAGTTCTGCCACAAGGTCGGCTTGGACTATGTGTCCTGCTCGCCGTTCCGCGTGCCCATTGCCCGCCTCGCCGCGGCGCAGGCTGCGATCAAGGAGAGCCTGTAATCCGCGCCGGTAAGGCAGCGCAAACAGCATAGCAAACGCCCCTGTTTTCGTGTGAAAACAGGGGCGTTTGAGATTTCCGGAAAACCCAAGAAGCTCCCCGGAAAACGGCTTGCAGTCCGCCGTGTGCATAATCTGCGCACCGGTGGAGAAGCTGCCCCGCACGCACTTCCGGTTCCGAGCGCGTGCGGGGGCTTTTTATGGCTTTGTGTGTTTTATTCGTCGAGGCCCGGCACCTGCGGCAGGGATGCAAAGCTCTCGGCGAGCTGCGCATCGGTGGGGATGAAGTCGCTCATCTCGCCGTTGTGGAACTTCTCATACGCGACCATGTCGAAGTAGCCGGTGCCGGTCAGACCGAAGACGATGGTCTTTGCCTCGCCGGTCTCGCGGCATTTGACGGCCTCGTCGATGGCGACGCGGATGGCGTGACTCGATTCCGGCGCGGGCAGGATGCCCTCGATGCGCGCGAACTGCTCGGCCGCCTCGAACACCTTCGTCTGCTCGACGGCGCGGGCCTCCATGTAGCCGTCGTGATACAGCTGCGAGACGATGGAGCTCATGCCGTGGTAGCGCAGGCCGCCGGCGTGGTTCGGCGAGGGGATGAAGCCGCTGCCGAGCGTGTACATCTTGGCCAGCGGGCAGACCTTGCCGGTGTCGCAGAAGTCGTAGGCGAACCTGCCGCGCGTGAGGCTCGGGCAGGAGGCGGGTTCGACGGCGATGAACCGATAGTCGCGCTCGCCGCGCAGCTTCTCGCCCATGAACGGGGAGATGAGGCCGCCGAGGTTGCTGCCGCCGCCGGCGCAGCCGATAATAATATCCGGCACGACGCCGTATTTGTCAAGGGCCGTTTTCGTCTCCAGACCGATGACCGACTGGTGCAGCAGCACCTGATTGAGCACGCTGCCGAGCACGTAGCGGTAGCCGGGGGTCGAGGTGGCAACCTCGACGGCCTCGCTGATCGCGCAGCCGAGCGAGCCGGTCGTGCCGGGGTGCTCGGCGAGGATGCGCCGGCCGATCTCCGTCTCCGTGGACGGGCTCGGCGTAACGGACGCGCCGTAGGTGCGCATCACCTCGCGGCGGAAGGGCTTCTGCTCATATGAGCACTTGACCATGTAGACTTTGCAGTCGAGACCCAGATAGGCGCAGGCCATCGACAGCGCCGTGCCCCACTGACCGGCGCCGGTCTCGGTCGTGACGCCGCGCAGCCCCTGCTGCTTGGCATAGTACGCCTGCGCGATGGCGGAGTTGAGCTTGTGCGAGCCGGAGGTGTTGTTGCCTTCAAACTTGTAGTAGATCTTCGCCGGGGTCTGCAGCTGTTTTTCCAGACAGTAGGCGCGCACGAGCGGCGACGGGCGGTACATCTTATAAAAGTCACGGATCTCGTCCGGGATGGGGATCTCGCGGTCGTCGTTGTCAAGCTCCTGACGGATGAGCTCGTCGCAGAATACGGGGCGCAGATCGTCGAACGCCATCGGTGCGCCGGTGGCGGGATTGCGCAGCGGGGCGGGCTTGACCTTCATGTCCGCGCGGACGTTATACCATGTGCGCGGCATTTCGTCTTCATTCAGGTAGATCTTGTAGGGGATGTTTTCATTTGCCATGATGTCTGCTCCTTTCGGCGGGGCCTTTCCGGGCAAGAAAAAACGACCCTTGTCCATGAAAGACCAATACGGAATTGATCTTTGGGACAAAAGTCGGAAAACTTCTGCGGTGCCACCCAAATTGGCGCAATGCGCCCACTCAGCGACGTGCCATCACACGCCTTTCCTTGGTAACGGGGGAAAAGCCCGTCGGACTTTACCGCCTCACGGCGTCTCGTCCGCCCTCTGCAGTCCATTCGGCAAGGTTGTCTCTGCTGCGCTCACACCGACCGGCAGCTCTCTGGGAAAGACGCAAACTCTCGCTTACTTCTCTGCTTCTGTGGTTTGCTGCTTTGAACTTGGCGCAAGCATACGCCCAAATATCATCGCTTGTCAAGCGGGCAAATGCACTTTTTCCGCTTTCCACAAACGCGGTACGCCGCACGGCAGATTCATTAGCTATTTAAACACAGAAAGAAGAAAGGCGCTTGTAAATTCAGGTATAACTCACACTTTACATTCGCAAAACGGCGGCATATACTGAAACCATCCCGGAGTGGGTTCGGGCCCGGCAAACAGAGAATGGAGAGATCACCATGGCGGAAAACAAGACATTATGCATTGCCTGCAAGTACAAATTCCATGATCGGGATCTGCAGCCGTGCGCAGACTGTCTGCGCAGCACACAGCTGGCGCAGCAGGGCATCGACCGGTACCAGCGGGCTGCGCAGCCGCAGCAGGCATCGCCCGCTTCGGAGACGCGCAAGGCGCATCCGGCGGCCAGAACGCTGTGCTTTGCCTGTAAGTATATGTACTGCGACTGGGACGCCGAGCCGTGCTTGACGTGCCTGCGCCACACGCTGGCGGAGGCGGGGCAGGCGGACGCCTTCGAGCAGGATCAGACGGAAAAAGATGGGCTTTTATGAATTTTGCTAAATATATCGATTAAGAAAACAAATAGTTTGGCGGTTATCGCCGTTGATTTTTGCGTGCGATTTCCCCTATAATAAGAGCGTGCAAGGGAGCACATCTTCGAGCAGAAGTTGTGCGCCCTTGCGTTTTTTTATTTCCTTCGCCCACAAAAAACGGAAAAAACACAAAAAACGGAACTGGACCCACCGGGCGGGCGAACATTCAGATAGGAGGATATGAACATGAAACTGAAACGATTGACTGCATTGCTTCTCTCTGTCATGCTGGTGCTCTCACTGGCAGCGTGCGGAGGCGGAAAAGACGCCAAAGATGATTCTGCCGACGGCGATTTGTCGGGCAAAGAGATCATCATCGGCAATATCACCCCGGTGACCGGCGCGCAGGCGGCCTACGGCCTGGCCATCACGAACTCCATCCAGCTGGCGATCGACGAGATCAACGCCGACGGCGGCATCCTCGGCGCGACCGTGAAGCTCTCCACCAAGGACGATCAGGGCACGCCGGCAGAGGCGGTTTCCGGCTTCAACTCGCTGCTCAGCGAGGGCGCGGCGGCCATCATCGGCGCAACGCTCTCGAGCTGCACGTCCGCGATCACAAGTCTGGCCGACGATGAGGGCATCGTGCTTGTCACGCCGAGCTCCACGGCAGATTCCATCACCACTACGGACGACTATGTGTTCCGCTCCTGCTTCAAGGACAGCTTCCAGGGCGAGATGGTCGCGGCCTACGCCAAGGATCAGGGCTGGACAAAAGCCGCGGTCCTGTATGCGACCGGCGACACCTACTCCTCCGGCCTGCACGACTCGTTCGTGAAGGCGGCCGAGAAATACGGCATCGAGATCGTCTGCGAGCAGTCCTCGTCCGACACCGGCGCCGTGGACTTCTCCTCGCAGCTGGCGACCATTGCAGCCTCCGGCGCGGATATGCTCTTTGCCCCGTATTACTACGACGCGGTCGGCCCGAAAATCATCCCGCAGGCCCGTGAGGCCGGCTTCAAGGGCGCGATCATGGGCTGCGACGGCTTTGACGGCACGCAGGACTACACCACCGGCGACCTGAGCGCTTATGAGAATGTCTACTTCACCAACCACTATTCCCCGGAGGACAGCTCCGAGATCGTGCAGTCCTACGTCAAGAACTACACGGAAAAGTACGGCTCGGAATCCATGAACGCCCTCGGCGCTCTGGCATATGACGCCATGTACATGGTCAAGCAGGCCATTGAGAAGGCCGGCAGCATCGATCACGAGACCATCCGCGACGCGATGAGCGGCATGCACTATGTCGGCGTCACCGGCGACATGACCCTTGACGAGACCGGCACACCGGAAAAGAGCGTGGCCATCCTGACCTTCACGCCCTCCGACGGCAAGCTCGTGCAGAAGTTCGTCAAGACGCAGAGCTGACCCGACCCCGGCGATACAGCCGGGACCGGACGCGATCCAGAGCAATGACTTTTGCGCGAAAGCGCCGACCGGCGCTTTCGCGCACGAATATTCCGGCGCGGCTGACCTGCGCAAAAACCGAAAGGCAGGGAGAGAATATGACTGACTTTTTACAGCAACTCATCATCGGGCTGCGCCTCGGCAGCGTCTATGCGCTCGTGGCGCTGGGCTACACGATGGTTTACGGCATCATCCGACTCATCAACTTTGCGCACGGCGACTTCATCATGGTCGGCGGCTATACGCTATATTTCACCGTGCCGATCCTGCTGCACAGCATGGGGCTGCCGGCGTGGACGGGGGTGCTTGCGGCGATCGTGATCTGCGCGCTCGTGGGCGTTGTGGTCGAGCTGGTGGCCTACCGGCCCGTGCGGCGCAAGGGCACGAGCATGTCGGCGCTCATCACGGCGATCGCCATGAGCCTGCTGCTGGAAAACCTCGCGCAGGCCATCCCGGCCATGGGACCGAACCCGCGCGTGATCTCTGACGAGATCTTCAGCACGGCACCGATCTCCATCGGCGGCGTGTCGGTGAATATGGCGGCCGTCGTCACGATCATCATCGCAGCCATCGTTATGGCGGCGCTGCAGCTGTTTGTGCAGAAGACGAAGCTCGGCCGCGCCATGCGCGCCGTGTCCGAGAACAAGGAGGCGTCCACACTTGTGGGCATCAATGTCAACCGCACGATCGTGACGACGTTTGCCATCGGCTCGGGGCTTGCGGCAGTTGCGGCGCTGATGTACTGCGCGCAGTATCACACCGTGACGACGACGATGGGGTCCATGCTGGGCCTCAAGGCGTTCGTTGCAGCCGTCATGGGTGGCATCGGCCTGATCCCGGGCGCCATGCTCGGCGGCATCGTCGTCGGCATCATCGAGGCGCTCGTGACGGCATACATCAGCTCGTCGCTGGCAAATGCCGTGGTGTTTTTGATCCTGATCGTGATGCTGCTGGTCAAGCCGGCCGGCATCCTCGGAAAGAATGTAGGTGAGAAGGTATGAATACACTGCAAAAAAAGAAACTGCGCGGCACTGGCGTCAACTGCGGCCTGATCGTGCTGCTCTTTGCCGTGGTGCTGCTGCTCGGTCAGGTGCTCCCGGACAATACCTATCGCCGCGTGCTGGTACCGATCATCTGGCAGATGTGTATCTTCATCTTGCTCGGCACGTCGCTCAACCTCACGCTCGGCTATCTGGGCCAGCTCACGCTTGGGCACATGGGCTTTGCGGGCATCGGCGCGTATACCGCCGCGCTGAGCTCGCTCGCGCTTGAGCGCGCGGGCGTGTTCGAGGCATCCAAGGCGGCGCCCGGCCAGCTCATTCTGGTCGTGCTCGGCTGCTGTCTGCTCGGCGCCATTTTCGCAGGGCTGCTTGGACTGCTCGTGGGCATTCCGGCGCTGCGTCTGCGCGGCGACTATCTGGCCATCGTGACGCTCGGCTTCGGCCTCATCGTCGAAAACGTCATCGCAAACCTGCCCTTTGCCGGTGGTGACGGTCTGGCGAGCGGAACGGCCAGCTCCTCGCTCTATGCCAACGGCCTCGGGCTGTCGACCTCGCTGCAGGCAAAGTATGTGTGGCTCGTGCTGGGCATCACCGTTTTGTGCATCGCGCTCATGTGCACATTCATCCGCTCCAAATACGGCCGCGCCATCGAGGCCATCCGCGACGATGAGATCGCAGCGGCGGCCTCCGGCGTGAACACGACGTATTATAAGATCCTTACGTTCGTTATCTCGGCATTCTTTGCGGGGCTTGCCGGCGGACTGTATGCCACATGCTTTTCCTCGCTCACGACGGCGAGCTTTACGTTCACCAGCGCCTCAATCTGGAATTCGACTTTCATCGTCGTCATCGTGGTGCTTGGCGGCATGGGCTCCATGACCGGCTCGGTGCTGGCGGCCGTTGCGATGTACCTGCTCAACTATGAGATCAAAAACGGCGCATGGGTGTCGGCGCTGCCAAGCTTTGTGCAGTCGCTGTTTCAGTTCCCGATGCTGATCTATGCGCTCGTGCTGCTGGTCGTCATCATCTTCCGCCCCAGAGGCATTCTGGGCACGTATGAATTTTCACTCGACCGGCTGCTGTTCGACGGCCGTCTGGCCGGGAAGAAAAAGGCCAAGGCCAGGAAGGGAGGCGCCGACGCATGACCGATACCAGACCTGTTGTGCTCAAAGCGGAGCACCTCGGCATTACGTTCGGCGGCCTGAAGGCCGTGTCGGATTTTAATATGGAGATCCACGAGGGCGAGCTCATGGGGCTCATCGGCCCGAACGGTGCAGGCAAGACCACGGTCTTTAACCTGCTCACCGGTGTGTATGTGCCGACGGAGGGGGCATTCTACCTCTGCGGGCAGAAGCTCAACGGCAAGCAGACCTATCAGGTCGTGGAGGCCGGCATTGCCCGCACGTTTCAGAACATCCGCCTGTTCAAGGCCATGACGGTGCTCGACAACGTGAAGATCGCCTTCACGAAGGACATCCATTACAACCTTGCCGACAGCCTTCTGCGCACGAAAAAGTACTGGAACACGGAGCAGGAGCTGACCGAAAAGGCGATGGAATACCTGCGCATCGTCCATCTGGACGACAAGGCCGGACAGCTCGCGTCCAGCCTGCCCTACGGCCAGCAGCGCAAGCTGGAGATCGCCCGCGCGCTGGCAACGAACATGAAGCTGCTGCTGCTCGACGAGCCGGCAGCCGGCATGAACCCGACCGAGACGGCGGAGCTGCTCTCGTGCATCAACACCATCCGCGATACATTTCATGTGGCCATCCTGCTCATCGAGCACGATATGAGCCTGGTCATGCGCGTCTGCGAGCGCATACAGGTCATCAATTTCGGCCAGACGATCGCTGCCGGACTTCCGTCGGAGATCGCGAGCAATCAGGAGGTCATCGAGGCATATCTCGGCGAAGAGGAGGCGGACGACGATGCTGAAAATTGAAAATCTGGAGGTGTCTTACGGCGCTGTGCAGGCGCTGCGCGGCATCAGCATGGAGGTCAATGACGGCGAGATCGTCTCGCTCATCGGCGCCAACGGTGCCGGAAAGACCACCACGCTGCACGCCATCACTGGGCTCGTGCCCATCAGGAGCGGCTCCGTGATCTACGACGGACACGACCTGCGCAAGACGGACCCCAGCCGCATCGTCACCATGGGCCTTGCGCACGTCCCAGAGGGGCGGCAGGTGTTTACGCGCATGACTGTGGCGGAAAACCTTGCCATGGGCGCATACTTCCGCAAGGACAAAAAGGCGATCGCGGACGATCTCGAGCGGGTCTATGCCCGCTTCCCGCGTCTGAAGGAGCGCGCAAAGCAGCTCGCGGGCACGCTCTCCGGCGGCGAGCAGCAGATGCTGGCCATGGGTCGCGCGATCATGAGCGCACCGAAGCTCATCGTCATGGACGAGCCGTCCATGGGCCTGTCGCCCGTGCTCGTGCAGGAAGTATTTTCCATCATCGGCACGATGCATGAGCTGGGCATCACGATCCTGCTCGTGGAGCAGAACGCGAAGATGGCACTCGCCAGCGCCGACCGTGCCTATGTGCTCGAAAACGGGTGCATCACCATGTCCGGCAGCGCACGCGACCTGCTGCACGACGATAAGGTCCGCAAGGCCTATCTCGGCGCGTGAATACAAACATAAGACAACAGCGCACACGACCGTGGTCGTGTGCGCTGTTTTTGCACTTGCAGGGGTCACGCCTGCGCCTGTTCGCCGCTGCGGGCGGCGTGCTTGTGCGCCGGGCGGCAGATCAGCAGCGCGGCGATGATCAGCACGGTGGTCGTTGCAAGGCTGATCGGGTAGGCGAGCAGGATCGATTGGAACGTCCGGTGCATCGGGAAGATGGCCTTGATCCAGAAGATACGCACGCCGCAAACGCCGAAGAGCGTCAGAATGGCCGGGGCGAGCGAGATGCCGAAGCCGCGCAGATAGCCCGACAGGATCTCATACGTCAGCGTGAAGATATATGACCCGAAGAGGAACAGCAGCCGGGTGTAGCCGATGGCAATGACTTCGGGATCGCTGTTGAAGATCGCGAGAATATACTTGCCCGTCAGCAGCACAAGCGCGATGGCGACCGCAGAGGCAATGAAGTCCTCGATGAGGCACAGAAACATCGTCTTCTTGCAGCGGTCGATCTTGCCGGCGCCGTAGTTCTGGCCGACGAAGGTCGTGCACGCCTGACTGAAGGAGTTGAGCACGTCGTAGGCGATGATCTCGATGTTGAAGGCTGCGCTCGAGGCAGCCATGACGACCGTGCCGAGGCTGTTGATGGCCGACTGGATGATGATGTTCGACAGCGAGAAAATGGCGGTCTGGATGCCGGCCGGCAGGCCGATGCGCATGATCTTGTTGAATGCGTTGCGGTCGATGCGCAGCTCCCGCAGCTCCACGCGCACAAGGTCGCCGTGCAGCAGACGGCGCAGCAGCAGTACGGAGCTGACTGCGTTCGAGAGCACCGTTGCGATGGCGACGCCGTTGACGTTCATCTTGAGCACGATGACGAAAAACAGGTTGAGGATCACGTTCAGAATACCGGAGACCGTCAGCGCGGCCAGCGGCATCTTCGTGTCGCCGATGCTGCGGAAAATGGCGGCCTCAAAGTTATAGAGCAGGATGACCGGCATGCCCAGCAGGTAGATGCGCAGGTAGGACAGCGCGAGCGGATACACATCCTCCGGCACATTGAGCAGTCCCATGAGCCCGCCCGCGATCAGCTGCCCGAAGAGCGCCACGAGCACGCCGCCGACGAGCGCCGTGACGATGGAGGTGTGCACGGCGCGGTGCACGGTCTCGCGGTCACCGCGGCCGATGGCGTTGGCGATGACGACGTTCGCGCCGAGTGCGATGCCGATGAACAGATTCAGCAGCAGCCCGATGACCGGACTGTTTGCGCCGACAGCGGCCACGGCGACCGTGCGCAGCTCACCCGTGAAGTTGCCGACGACGGCGACGTCGGCCGCGTTGAACAGCTGTCCGAGAATGCCGGTCGCCGCGACCGGAAGGGCGTAGCGCGGGAGCTTGCTCCAGAGCGGTCCGTTGAGCATGTCCATATGCCGCTGTTTGGTCATTGCCTGCATAATTTCCTCACCTTTTGTTCGAAATGCGTAAAAATCCAAAGACATATCATAAGGGAAGCGCAGCCGGGAATCAAGGCCAAATTTGTATAATTTCCTATCAGCTTGCAGAAAACCTCATTGCATTTGCGCGCGCAGCTGCAAAAGCGTGTTCTCCCGGCGAAAAGGAAGCCCCTTTTGATAGCCCGAACCCCGCTCCGGGTACCGGAGCGGGGTTGAACGCTGTGTTTAATTGATCTTGAGCGTTTCCCAGAGGCTGTTGACAAAGGTCAGCGTGTCCTGGTCAAGGTTGCGGTAGGCGCTGCGGTTGTATTCGTCGCGGAATGAGCCGATGCCGGGGTAGAGGATGTCCATCGTGTCCTCGCCCATGTCCTCGATGTATTCCGGGTCTTCGTACACGAGCCGGTTCGGTGAGGCGTAGTAGATATATTCGGCGTTGGCGACGGCTGCCTCGCGGCTGAGCATGAAGTTGATGAAACACTCAGCCAGCTCCTGGTCCTGACAGCAGGACGGGATGCACATGGCGTCGATGAAGTAGTTCGTTTCGTCGGGGTAGTAAAACTGCAGATCGACGTTTTCCGCCTGCGCGTCGCACATCGTGAAGTAATCGCCCGCATAGTAGGAGGCGACGGCGGCCTCACCGGACTCCATCATATTGTAGATCTCGTCCATGACGTAGCTCTTGACGAGCGGACGCTGGTCGACAAGCGCCTGCAGCGCCTGCTTCCACGCGGCGTGGTCGGTGGTGTTGACGTCGATGCCGGCGCGGTACATGGCCGTGCCGAGCGCGTCGCGTGCATTGTTGTACTGCAGGATATTGCCGGCGTACTTCGGGTTCCACATGAGATCCCAGCTGCCCGTATCGGCCTCATCAACGACGTTTGCGTTGTAGATCACGCCCACGATGCCATAGGTATACGGCACGGTGTAGGTGTTGTCCGGGTCATAGTACAGGCTGCGGAAGTCCTCGGAGATATACTGGTAGTTCGGGATGTTGTCGTAATTGAGCGGCAGAAGCATATCCTCAGACTCCATGCGCGCGATCATATAGTCCGACGGGATGACCACGTCGTAGCTCACGGCGCCGCTCTTGAGCTTTGCATACATGTCCTCGTTGCTCGCGTAGGTGTCGTAGTTGACCTTGACGGGTACGCCGTAGGTCGCCTTGTACCACTCTTCGAATGCCGTGATGGTGTTGAGCGAATCGTCCGAGCCGTCGGAGATGTATTCGCCCCAGTTGTAGACGTTGAGCACGCGCGTTTCCTGCCGGCTGCTGTAGATGCTGATGCCGGCGATGAGCAGTGCGGCGGCCGTCAGGATGCCGACGGCGGCGCGCACGGGACGGCGGCTGCCGCCGCTGCGTGCGGGACGGGCGGGCTTGCCCTCGCGCTTGGCGCGGCGGGCGTCGCGGATACGCTGTGTGTCGTCCTCGTCGACGAGGTTGGTCAGCAGCAGCAGCGCGAGAATAACGAAGAAGATGATCGTCGCCAGTGCGTACATCTTCGGCGTGACGGTCTTTTTCGTCATGTTGTAGATGCGGATCGGGAGCGTCTGGAAGCCGCTGCCCTGCGTGAAGTAGCTGATGACGAAGTCGTCGAGCGAGAGCGTGAAGGCCATGATCATGCCAGTGATGATGCCGGGCAGGATCTCCGGCACCTCCACACGGAAGAAAGCGCGCACCGGCGTGCAGCCGAGATCCATTGCCGCCTCGGGCAGCGCGCGGTCCATCTGCTGCAGCTTCGGCAGCACCTGCATGATGACATACGGCAGACAGAACGTGATGTGCGCCGCGAGCATTGACCAGAAGCCGAGACTCGTGGTCGCGCCGAGCAGCCGTCCGAAGAACACGAACATAAGCATGAGCGAGATGCCGGTAATGATATCCGGATTCATCATGGGGATGTCGGTCGCGGTGTCGAGCGCGGCGCGCAGATATTTGCTGCGCAGCTTATTCATGCCAACGGCGGCGGCCGTGCCCATCACGGTCGAGACGATCGATGCGATCACGGCGAGGATGAGCGTGTTTTTGAGCGCGTTGAGCGTTTCGGCGTCACGAAACAGCTCGTAATACCATTTGAATGAGAAGCCGGAAAAGACCGACAGGCTCTTTGCGTCGTTGAACGAGAATACCAGCAGGATCGCGATCGGCGCAAACAGAAACACGAAGATGAGGGCGGTGTAGATTTTTGCAGCTCGTTTCATATCACACACCTCCGTAGACGCGGCGGTTCGTGCCGCGCTTCATCAGCGCCATGGCCGCCAGCAGGATCAGCATGAGGATGAAGGCAATGGCGGCGGCGAAGTGCAGGTTGTTGGCCACGTACTGCCCCTCAATGGCATCGCCGATGAGGAAGAACTTGCCGTTGCCGAGCTTCTGCGAGATATAAAAGGTGCTGATCGACGGGATGAGCACCATCGTGATGCCGGACACGACGCCCGGCAGGCTCAGCGGGAAGATGACCCGGCGCAGCACGCCGAGACTGTTGCAGCCGAGGTCGCGCGCGGCCTCGATCAGGCGCGTGTCCATCTTGGCCATGACCGAGTAGATCGGCAGGATCATATACGGGAAGTAGTCGTAGACCATACCGATGACGACGGCGGCCTCCGTGCCGATGATGTGCGCCTGCCCGAGATGCAGCGCGGAAAAGAGCGCGTTGAGCAGGCCCGTGTCCTGCAGGATGGTCATCCACGCGTAGGTGCGGATGAGGAAGTTCATCCACATCGGGATCATGATGAGCGTGATGATCGTCTTCTGCGTGCGCGGTGCGGCGCGCGCGATGATATATGCGATGGGGTAGCCCATGAGCAGGCAGATGGCCGTGGAGATGACGGCCAGCTTCACCGAGCGCCAGAAAATGAGCAGGTACGTGTGCACCTCACGCGTGGCGCCGCTGTCGTCGGTGATCGTGCTCACGGCGGTGAAGAATTTCGTCAGGTTTTCGGTCGTGAACCGGAAGCTCTCATCCGTGAACGCATAGTAGGCCACGAATACGAGCGGCACGGCCACAAAGATGACCGCCCACACGGAATACGGTGCGAGCGCCAGACGCTGCGCCAGCGAGGCGCGGCGGTTTTCGGTGCGGATGCGGCTGCTCATTCGTCCGGCTCACTTTCTGCGTCCGAGAGCTCGTCCAGCTCGTTGCTGAACGAGGAGTAGTCGCCGTACATGCCCGAATACTCGGACTTTTTCATGATGTGGATGGCGTCGGGCTCGATGTACAGGCCGACCTCTGCGCCCTCGTCGACGTAGTCCGTCGTCTGGATCATCCACTTGAAGCCGTTGATGTCGATGATGATCTCATAGTGCACGCCCATGAACGTGATGGACGTGACCGTGCCGCGCAGCATGCCCTGCTCGATGGGCACGATGTCCACATCCTCCGGACGGATGACGACATCGACATTCTCGTTTTTGGCAAAGCCCTTGTCCACGCACGTGAACGTGTGGCCCGAGAACGTGACGCTGAAATCCTTGCGCATGATGCCGTCGACGATGTTGCTCTCACCGATGAAGTCGGCCACGAAGGCGTTTTCCGGCTCATTATATATATCGATCGGCGTGCCGATCTGCTGGATGCGCCCTTCCGACATGACGACGATGGTGTCGGACATGCTCAGCGCCTCTTCCTGATCGTGCGTGACGAACACGAACGTGATGCCGGTGGCCTTCTGGATATTCTTGAGCTCCTGCTGCATGTCCTTGCGCAGCTTCAGGTCGAGCGCGGCGAGCGGCTCGTCGAGCAGCAGCACGCGCGGACGGCTCACGAGTGCACGCGCGATGGCGACGCGCTGCTGCTGTCCACCGGACAGACGCGTGACATTGCGCCGCTCAAAGCCCGTGAGCTTGACGAGCGCAAGCATCTCGTTGACCTTCTGCTCGATCTCGTCGCGCGGCAGCTTCTGCTCGCGCAGCGGGAAGGCGACATTTTCAAACACGTTCAGGTGGGGGAAGAGGGCATAGCGCTGAAAGACGGTGTTGATGTTGCGCTTGTGCGGCGGAATGTCGTTGATGCGCTCTCCGAGGAAGAGAATGTCCCCCTGATCGGGCGTTTCAAAGCCGCCGATCATGCGCAGGGTCGTGGTCTTGCCGCAGCCGGAGGGGCCGAGCAGCGTGAGGAATTCGTTGTCGTAGATGTCGAGGTCGATGCTGTCGAGAACGGTTTCGCCGTCAAATTGTTTGGTGACGCCCCGGAGCTCAATGACTTTTTTCATGGTTGATGTCCCCCTTCAGGCACAAAAAACGCCGCTGCAAAGTCAGCAGCGGCGCTTGTGAGCGAGACAAATCCGATTGGCGCACGTCGGCACGCAGCCGCGTCCGGCCCGTGCACACCGTTCCCAACAGAATGTCGTGTCTTGAGAGTCTATATAGCAAAGATTACTTTTACTACTCTTATTGACCATTTCACAAGTTTGGATGCTGAAAGCAGCCTGGTTTTAAGTGACCAACTTATAAAACTTGAGCTTTTAACTCAATCAATAAGGCAACAGAAGTTGCCACCGCACATGCGTGCGGTTTGCGGCATTCGACCCGGCTGTCCGTATGGCCTTGGCCGGCGTGCGGGGCACGGCGGCGGTCGCATCTTGCTTCGGAAAGACTCTGAAGATCATTCCAATTGAGACGCCTCATTTTATCAGGAATCATTCCGCCTGTCAATCATTTTTCGACGAAATTCCTGCCTCTTAATACGGCAGAAATTCACGCTTTGTGCATGGTTTACATAATGATGAGCAAAACAGAAGAAAAGTTCGTCAATTTCATGACCCACAAATGTTTTTGCTGAAAAATCATGAGATTGCGTTTCCCACCAGACTTGTATGATTTGAACGAAAACGGTTTACATAACGCAACTTCTTTCGGCATTTTTGTGCAATGCTTATGAAAAGTTGACAAAAAAGAAACCAGATATTTGTCATTCTTTTCACTTGAAAGATTCTGGTGTGCGCGCTATCATAATCTTAGCAATGTGTTTACACTTTGTTCTTAGTTTGTTCATGACCTGCATGAAAGCATACTATGAAAATTCTGCATCGAACGGGGAGGACAGCGAATGACCCGCGAAGAAGCGCTCGACAAACTGTGCCACAGTTATTCGGGATATTTTGATGTTGTGCGCCACGAGGAGCCGAAGGGCCATCTGGTCGCGGAGGCCGGGCTGCACATCCACTCTGAGAAATATGTTCTGGTCAAGGCCGCCAAGCTCTGGGAGGCCGACAACAACGAATATGTCTACATTTTCTCGGTGCCCGTGCTCACGAAGGAGATCTTCGAGCAGTGCCGTGAGCAGGCGCGTGCAGACGGCCTGCAGCGGATCGAGCCGGGTCCGAACCATATGTGCTCTTATATCACGGCGATCTTTTTGTGTGACACCTGTGAGCCGGATGCGCTGCGCGCCCTGCGCCGCACACGCATTTATAAGAGCTTCAAGCTCGCCTTCCACGGCTGGATGGATTACCACACCGGCGTTGCGGAGCTGAGCACCGGCAAAACGGCTGCCAACGGCAGCGGACGCAGTACAGCACAGTTGTTGAAGACAACACTGTTTAAGAATATGAAAGAAGGGAGTTAATTCAATGAATGCTGCTGTAATTCTGATTATTGGTATTGTCATTCTCGCCCTGGGCTATGTGTTCTACGGCGGATGGCTGTCCAAACAGTGGGGTATCGACCCGTCCCGCACTACCCCGGCTCACGAGCTGGAAGACGGTATGGACTACTGCCCCGCAAAAGCCCCTGTCCTGATGGGACACCACTTCTCCTCCATCGCGGGTGCCGGCCCGATCAACGGTCCTATTCAGGCCGCTGTTTTCGGCTGGGTCCCGGTGCTGCTGTGGGTCCTCATCGGCGGTATCTTCTTCGGCGGTGTGCATGACTTCGGCGCACTGTTTGCATCTGTCCGCAACGACGGCCAGTCCATCGGCACCGTTGTTGAGAGCAGTATCGGCAAGAAGGCAAAGCGCCTGTTCCTCATCTTCTCTTACCTGACCCTGATCCTGGTCGTGGCCGCGTTTGCGTCCATCGTTGCCAATACGTTCAAGGCCACCTATCTGGAGAGCGGCGCTGTCGATGTGGCGAAGTCTGCCGCCAACGCGACCACGGCGATCATTTCGCTGCTGTTCATCGTCCTGGCGATCTTCTTCGGTTTCTTCGTGTACCGCAGAAACGCGCCTCTCGGTGTGTCCACGCTCATCGGCGTTGTTGCCATCGCCGTGATCATGTGGCTCGGCATCAAGTGGCACCCGATCTACCTCAGCTACCAGACCTGGATGATCATCTGCGGCATCTACATCCTCGTGGCTTCCGTCACGCCTGTGTGGATCCTGCTGCAGCCGCGTGACTACCTCAGCTCCTTCCTGCTGTACGCCATGATGCTCCTCGCGCTCATCGGCGTCGTCGGCGCGCATCCGTCTCTCGACATGCCCGCCTTCACCGGCTTTGTTGACACCGTCGCTCCGACGGGCAGCTCCCTTGGCTATATGTTCCCGGCTCTGTTCGTGACCATCGCCTGCGGCGCGATCTCCGGCTTCCACTCCCTTGTTGGCTCCGGCACGACTGCCAAGCAGCTCAACAACGAGAAGGACGCGCAGCCCATCGCCTACGGCGGCATGCTCATTGAGTGCGTGCTCGCGCTCGTTTCCCTGTGCGCTGTTGCGTACGTCTGGGAGCGCTACAAGACCGGCGAAGTCGTCACCCCGACCGTCGTCTTTGCGACCGGCCTGTCCGAGATGCTCGGCAAGGTCTTCGGTGCAGGTGCTGTCAATGTCACCTACACGCTGATGGTTCTGGCCGTCTCCGTGTTCTGCCTGACCTCTCTGGATACCGCGACCCGTCTGGCTCGCTACATGTTCCAGGAGTTCTGGCTCAAGCCCGGTGAGAAGGTCTCCGACCCGACCGTCACCGGTGCGCGCAAGGTTCTCTGCAACCCGTACGTCTCCACTGCGATCACCGTCGTGCTCGGCATCGCGCTCGGCATGACCGGCTATGCGAAGATCTGGCCCCTGTTCGGCGCTGCCAACCAGCTCCTCGCCGGCCTCGGCCTGCTGGCCGTCGCCGCCTGGCTCGGCAAGATGGGCAGAAACAACAAGATGTTCATCTTCCCGATGATCTTCATGATCCTCGTGACGCTGACCTCTCTGGTGTTCACCATCAAGGCTCAGATCGTCGGCATCATCGCCGGCGGCCAGGGCGTTGCCTGGTTCTACATCCGTGGTATTCTGGCTGTCCTGCTGGTCATCCTTGCAATCGACCTCGTCATCGAGGGCGGCAAGGCGATCGCGTCTAACAGCAAGAAGGCTGAGCAGGCTTAATCGCCGCACAGCGCAAAATGTAACCCCTGTGTGGGCGCTCTGCTTCGGCAGAGCGCCCATTTTTTGCTTGCGGATTTCCGTTCCGGCAGCGCACTCTTTTCATTTTCAGTTGCAAACGGCGGGGAAACATGGCATACTGTAGGCAGTATTCACACGGGAGGTGCAGCCATGAAACGCAGCGAGCAACGCGAACAGAACATCCAGCGGGTCATCCATGTGGCGCAGTCGCTGTTCATTGCCGACGGCATCGCCGCGACGCCCATCAGCCGCATCGCCGAGGCCGCCGGCCTGACACCGACGTCGCTGTATCGCTATTTCCGCAACAAGGACGCGCTTGTCTTTGCCGCGTGGCGCGATGCATTGGCGACGTTTTTCTCGGATTTCATGGAGCAGTATACCCGCGAGGCCGCGTCCTGCAAGAACGGGTATGAAAAGTTCGTCGTCTGCATGCATATCTATTTTCGCACTTATGACCGCCGGCCGGAGTGGTATGACTACACGCGTGAGATGTTCTCCGCCTACTCGGAGAAGGGGACGGGCAACGACGTCAACAATGTCTTCTGGAAGTATTACGACCGCGAGATCCCTGTCCCGGCGCTCAAGGCGCTGCGCGAGGGCGTGGCCGACGGATCGATCCGGCCGGATGTGAATATCTATGCCGTGTACCAGTGCCTGCTCAACGCATATACCGGCACGACGATCTATGAGAACCTGTCCTTCGGCGTCTCTCCGGTCGCGGTCGTGCAATTCACCGGCGAGCTGCTCGTCAACTACATTAAAAACGAGCCGGGCACGCCCGCGTTGTGTAACAAAACTGAAAAAGCGCAAGATGTGTAACAAAAGATACAGAGCGGACGCGCCGGTTTGATAAGATAATATCATCTGGGTTTCTTTTTTTTACACAGATGTGTTAGTGGCAGTAACATATGGACAAATACCGCGGAGGTGAGTAGTACGGAGAAGAATAGAACCAAGCGTTCCTACGATTTCACGCCGTGTCTGCCGTTTTGGGATGCACTCACAAGCTCCCAGCAGCAGATGCTGCGCCTGAACACCATCGTCCGCTCATACCGCGCGGGGGACAATGTGGTGTTTTCCATGCCGGAGCGAAACGGACTTTTCCTCGTGCTCTCCGGCGGACTGCGTGTGTTTATCGCGACGGATACCGGCCGCGAGATCACACTGCTGTCGGTCGTCAGCGGCGGCTGCTGCGTGCTCAACACGCTCGACAGCGCAGAGCCGGGCGACACAATGCCCATCCTGCAGGCGAGCAGTGATGCCGTGTTTGCCTATATCAACATCGTTGCGCTGCGTCCGCTTTGCGCCGAGGCCCCGGTCGTGGAGCAGTTTCTGCGCAGCACTGCGGCGCGCAATGTACAGACGGTGCTCAATAACATTGAGTATTATTTCTTCCACCCGCTGCGCAGCTGCATCGCGCGCGTCGTGCTTGAAAAAGCCGATGCACACCCTGAGGACGGCTTCGCGCGCATCACGCACGAGGAGATCTCGCACCACCTCGGTACGACCAGAGAGGTCATCAGCAGAGAGCTTGAGGGTATGCGCCAGATGGGACTGCTGCAGACCGGCCGCGGGAAGATCTACGTGCTCGACCGCGCCGCACTCGAGAGTATGGCCAATTTATAGGCAGTTTTTCTCCGATTTCATAGATGGCAAGGCTGCTTGGAAGCGTGATTTCGCTTCCGAGCAGCCTATTTTTTGTGCTAAATGACACATTCGAATCGGACGCGAGGCGAAAAATGGTCAAAATACACAATGAAAAGTCGTCAAACTTGTGACATTCAACAAAACCACACGGTCATGTTTAATTACGGCCATTTGTGTAACAAATGGTGCAGTAAAGACGGCAAAATGCGCTATATTGATAATTGTCAAACGAAAGCTTCTTTTTTTTCGAAGCAAGTGTTAGTGACAGTAACAGAAGAAACCGTGCAGACGGACTGCACAAAAAATACGGAAAACACATCATGAATGGGAGGTACACAGAATGTATTACAGCAGCGGTAACTATGAGGCGTTTGCAACGCCGAAAAAACCCGAAGGCATCGAGGGCAAGTCGGCTTATGTCGTCGGCACCGGTCTGGCCGGTCTGGCAGCGGCCTGCTTTTTGATCCGCGATGCGCAGATGCCCGGTGAGCACATCACGCTCTTTGAGCACCTGCCCGTAGCCGGCGGCTCCTGCGACGGTATCTACGATGCGACCAAGGGCTTCATCATGCGCGGCGGCCGTGAGATGGATAACCACTTCGAGTGCATGTGGGATCTGTTCAAGTCCATCCCGTCGATCGTGAACCCGGGCGAGACGATCTTCTCCGAGTACTACTACCTCAACAAGGAAGACCCGAACTTCTCCCTGTGCCGCGTCACCGAGAAACAGGGCCAGGACGCCCATACCGACCGCAAGTACGGCCTGACGCCGGGCGCCGCCACGCAGCTGCTCAAGCTGTTCATGGCGACCAACAAGTCCCTCGAGGACAAGAAGATCGATGACGTGTTTGACGATGAGTTCTACGCCACGAACTTCTGGACCTACTGGCAGACCATGTTCGCGTTCGAGAAGTGGCACAGCGCCCTTGAGATGAAGCTTTACCTGCAGCGCTACATCCACCACATTGACGGTCTGCCCGACCTGAGCGCGCTGCGTTTCACCCGCTACAACCAGTATGAGTCCATGATCCTCCCGATGTGCAAATACATCACCGACCACGGCGGAAAGGTGCTCTTCGATACCACGGTCACGAACATCGTCTGCGACTGCACCGAGGACAAGAAGGTCGCCAAGAAGATCGAGTACACCCAGGGCGGTGTGGAAAAGGTCATCGAGCTGACCGAGAACGATCTCGTCATTTGCACCAACGGCTGCCAGGGCGACGCGTCCGCTTACGGCGACAACACCCACGCGCCGGTCGTGACGGTCAAGAACGGCGAAGGCCCGTCCGTCGAGATGTGGAAGAAGCTTGCTGCGCAGGATCCGGCCTTCGGCCGTCCCGAGAAGTTCTTCAAGGACATCAAGGAGACCAGCTGGGAGTCCTGGACGGTCGACACGGCCAACAAGCAGATCCTCGATGCGATCCAGAAGATCTGCAAGCGCGACCCGCTCTCCGGCAAGGTCGTCACCGGCGGCATCGTCACCTGCCGCGACTCGAGCTGGCTCATCAGCTGGACCATCAACCGTCAGGGCCAGTTCCAGGAGCAGCCGAAGGATCACTGCCTGATCTGGGTCTACGGCCTCAACTGCTGGGACGACAAGGGCGACTTCATCAAGAAGAACATGTGCGACTGCACCGGCATCGAGCTGGCGGCAGAGTGGCTGTACCACATCGGCATCCCCGAGGATCAGATCATGGATCTGGCCACGAACGAATGCAACACCACGCCGTGCATGATGCCTTACGTCACCACGTTCTTTGAGCCCAGAGCTGAAGGCGACCGCCCGAAGGTCGTGCCCGACGGTTCGGTCAACCTTGCGTTCGTCGGCCAGTTCGCCGATACCCCGCGCGACACCGTGTTCACCACCGAGTACTCCATCCGCACCGCGATGGAAGCGGTCTACACGCTCTGCAACGTCGACCGCGGCGTGCCCGAGGTCTGGGGCAGCGTGTATGATATCCGCGACCTGCTCTACGCCACCAGCAAGCTGCTCGACGGCAAGAAGCCGCTGGAGTTCCTGCTCCCGTCGGTGCTGCCGCTGCTTGACCTCGTCAAGGAGCCGCTGGTCAACAACGTCGTGGTGGATCTGCTCAAGAAGTATAATATCGTCTGACGTACCACCCGTTAGATGTCGCATCCCCCTTTGCCCCGGCAGCGAAAGCTGCCGGGGCATCTTGCGCAGTGGGGTGTGTGGCTGCGGTGTGCGGCGACTGAGCAGCGGGGGAGCTCGAGGGGGCAATGCCCGCCTCGAATGAAATCACACGAAAGCTCGATTGATCGAGCTTTCCCCGGCAGCGAAAGCTGCCGGGGCATCTTGCACAGTGGGGTGTGTGGCTGCGGTGTGCCGCAGCAGGTCGGCAGGGGAACGCAAAAAGCAAAGACGCCGCAGCCGCGGCGTCTTTGCTTCTGGATTCCGATGCTATTCCGTTACGACGGGGAAGGAGATGCACACCGCAAAACCTGTGCCCCATTCGGACGCGGCGCTGAGCGTGAGCCCGAGCTCCTTTGCGATCTCGCGCGCGAGGTAGAGGCCCATGCCGGTGGCCTTGCTCTTTTCGTGACCGGAGTCACCGGTGAAGCCCTTTTCAAATACATACGGCAGGTCGCACGCGCGCACGCCCGGCCCGTTGTCACGGACGGTGAGGACGGTCTCGGCTTCGCTGCACGTGAGCGAAAACGTGAGTACCGGCGCATCGCTTGTGTATTTTACGCTGTTGCTCACGACCTGCCCGAGCAGAAAACACAGCCCGCGCCGGTCGGTGAATACGGTCTCGTCCGCAAGCTGCTGCTCGACGTGAACACGCTTTTCCTCCAGCAGCGGGCGGTAATCGTCAAGCACCTCGTCGATGCAGCTGCGCAGCGTCAGGCGCTCGAACCGATAGTCGCGCCGTGCGCCGCGCAGGCGCGCATAGTAGAGCATCTGGTCAATGAATGCCTGCATCCGGTTGCGTGCGTAGTCGAGCTTGAAGCCGACCGCCTCCGGCAGCGTGTCGCGCCGGTTGTCGAGCACGAGCGTCAGCAGCGCCAGCGGCGTTTTCACTTCGTGCGCCCAGAGCTCCACGTAGTCCTCGTAGTCGTCCATCTGCGTCTGCAATTGCGCGATGGCCCGCTGCTGGGCGCGCAGCGTCTCGCCGAGCAGATGTGCGCTCTGCGCCTCGCACGGGGAGAGCAGGCGGCACAGCGCCTGTTCGTGTGCCGCGTCCGGTGTGGCCAGAAAGGCCGTGAAGGCCTGCTCGCGCTTTTTTGCCCGCGCACAGAGCACGGCGCACACACAGGCGAACAGAAACACCGTCGCCAGCACGATCACGGCCGCCATGGCGGCGAAGGCCCGAGCGTCCGCCAGCCACAGCAGCAGCGCCGCGAGCGCGTCCACGCCCAGCAGCAGTCCCAGCCACGGCAGGTACTGCCGCAGATAGCTTCCGTTACGCTTCATGCGGCACCTCCAGCCGGTAGCCGACGCCGCGCACGGACACGAGCTGCTGGCGCATACCGAGGGCGGCCATCGTCTTTTTCAGCCGCGTGAGGTTGACCTGCAGCGCGTTTTCGTCGATGAACTCCGTCGTGCCCCAGAGTGCGCGGCTCAGGTCGTCCTTTGCGGCGGTCTGCCCGCCGTGCATCAGCAGTGTCTCGAGCAGCTTGCCCTGATTCGGCGGCAGGACGACGGACTGATTGTGGATGAAGAGCGTGTAGGTCTGCCGGTCGAGCAGGAAATCCGCTCCCTCAAGCAGATTCGGTCGCCCCTCGTAGCGCTTGAGCACGTTCGTGATGCGCGCCAGCAGCCGCTCCTTTCGATAGGGCTTGGTGAGGTATTCGTCCGCCCCGAGTTCAAGCGCGTGCACCTCGTCGCGCATTTGGTCGCGTGAGGTCAGCACAAGCACCGGCAGGGCGCTGCGCCGCTTGATGTCGCGGCAGATCTGAAACCCGCTCACCTCCGGCAGATTCAGATCCAGCAGCACCAGATCAGGAGCGAGCGCGAGCAGCTGCCCGGTCACGTCGGAAAAGTCCGTGATCTCCGTGACGGCGTAGTCCGCGCGGCGCAGCATGTCCGCCAACTCCTCGCGCATGAGCGCCTCATCTTCTACGACGGCGATGTGCTTCATCGCGCCGCCCCCTTTCTGCGTTATTCTTCGCGTTCCGGCGCCATCAGGGTCAGCAGGTATTTGCTGCTGGACCGCTTGACGGCCGCCATGTAGATCCATTCTACCACACACAGCAGCAAAATCATAGCGCCGGCGGTGATCATCAGATCTGTCATGCCGCGCTGCGCCTGTGCGGTGAGCATACCGGTGAAGAGAACGCGCACGCCAAACGCGCTGCTGACCGCTGCCACGCCGACCGGAAGCCCGAAGTACCAGTTGATCTGCGCCTTTGCTGCGCGGCAGAGCGTGTCATGCTCTGCGCCGAGGCGCACGAGCGTCCGGTAGCGGCGCTCGGCCCGCTGTTGGCCCATGAGAAACTGCACGCCGATGATGGTGTTGGCCACGACAAGGAAGATGATGGCGAGGTAAATGGTCAGGTAGCTTGCCGCGACGATGTAAAACAGCTCACGGCCGAGGTTTTGCAGGTAGCTCTCATATTCCAGCCCGAGCGGGTCAAGCTGCCCGTTCATGTCCGCGATGGCGTTCATGAGGCTCTTGCCCTCCGTCATGGACGGGGCGAGCACGCCGTCGAGGTAGACGTCATAGTCGCCCTGCGTGTAGTGTTCAAACACCGCATCCGGCACGATGAGCGCGAACAACATCGTGATCGACCGGTCGGTGACGACGCTCACCGACTGCACCTGCCCCACGAGCGTGAACGGTGCACCGTCGATCGTGATGGCCGAGTCCTCTGCGATCAGGCGGTTGATCAGCGCCGTGCGGCTGGCCAGGGAGACCTCACTGTCGCAGTAGACGGCGGCCTCATCGTCCGCAAGCGTCAGCTCCGGCAGACCGGCCGCGGCCAGCAGACGGTTGTAGCCGCTGAGCGCGATGAGGTGCGGGTAGCCCACGGCCTCCAGCAGGTACTGCAGCTGCTGCCGCTCGTCGGAGACGGGCATGGCATCGATGGTGCGCTGCAAGGCGGGGAATTTCACGGTGTTTTGGTAGTCCGTGCTCGTGCGCACGCGGCCGATGCGCATCTCAAAGATGTCGGAAAAAGCGCTGTCGAGCCCGTGCGCCGTCAGCGTTTCGCGCACGGTGTCGGCGCTTTTGCTGTCGGTGGGGAAGGTATAGTCGAGCGTGTGCGTCTCGGCTCTGGACGAGCGCGCGGTCGCTACGCCCGCGCCGAAGCAGCACAGCGCAGCCAAAATCAGCAGCGAACAGATTGCCAGCGCGCCGGAGCGGTGGATGACCGTTTCCTCGACTTGGCGAAAGTTAAATACCCGCAGTTTGCCAGCGCGGTCTCCGCGCCGGGCCAGCCGGTCGATAATGACACGCAGCCCGTAAAACAGCAGCAGTGTGCCCGACAGACCGAGCGCGAGCGTGCCCGCCATGTAGCGCAGACTGCTCCACGCGTACCCGCGGATGGCAAACGTATATGCACCGGCGAGCAGTGCCGCGCCCAGCACGAGTGCCGCGGCGTAGACGGCGGCGGGACGCTGCTTTTTCGTGCCCTCCGGCGTCTCGGTGAGCAGCGCGCCGATCTCCTCACGCACGATCTTTCCGCTGAGGATGAGCGAGGCCAGCAGCTTGATCGCAAGAAAGCCCACGGCCGTCCAGCCGATGGCGGGCAGCGACAGCGCGAAGCGATGCCCCACGATGCCGAGCCCGACGAGCCGCGCCGTGACGAGGCTGATGAGCTCCGAGATCAGCACCGCCGCCGGAAGTCCGATGGCCAGCGCGATGACACTGCTGCGCAGATCCTCCGCCAGCAGCATGCCGAAGAGCGTGCGCCGCTGCATACCAAGCATGAGGTACACGCCGAATTCGTGCCGCCGCCGCGCGAGCTGAAAGCGGTTGGCGTAGTAGACGAGGAAAAACAGGATGCACAGCGTCATGACGTACAGCGCCGGGACGAGCGTCAGCAGCCGGTTCACGGCGTCGCTCTCCATCGTTTTGAGAAATACGATCACATCCTGATGCGACAGGGAGAGAATGATGTAAAACGCGATGATCGCAATGAGCAGGGAGGCAAAAAACAGCCCGTTTTCCCGGCGGCTGCGGCGGCTGTTGCGCTTGACGAGTTCAGAGAACATTGGCACTGCCTCCTCCAAGCTGCGCCATCACGGACAGGATGCGCCCATAGAATGCCTGCTGCGTCTCGTCCGGCATGTCGCGCCGCAGCTCGTGAAAGAGCATGCCATCCTGAATGAAGAGGATGCGCTTGCAGTAGCTTGCGGCATTGCAGTCGTGCGTCACCATGAGGATGGTCGTGCCGGCATCCGTGTTCAGGCCGGAGAGCTTTTCCATGAGCGCACGGGCATTTTTCGAGTCGAGCGCGCCGGTCGGCTCGTCGGCCAGCACGATCTCGGGGTCGAGGATGAGCGCACGAGCCGCCGCGATGCGCTGCTTTTGCCCTCCGGACATCTGCGCCGGGAACTTGTCGAGCACGTCCGTCACCTCGAGGTAATCGGCGAGCTTCTGCAGCCGGGCACGGCTCTCAGACTCGGACACGCCGTGCAGCGACAGCGGCAGGAGGATGTTCTCGCGGCCGGTGAGGTTATCGATGAGCTCAAAGTTCTGAAACAGGTAGCCGATCTCCTTGCCGCGGTAGTCGGCCAGCGCTTTTCCGTGCAGCGTCGTGACGCACTTGCCGTGCAGCGCGACGGCGCCGGCGGTCGGCGCGATGACGGTCGCGATGCAGTTGAGCAGCGTCGATTTGCCCGAGCCGCTGCTGCCCATGATGCCGAGAAACTCGCCCGGCATGACCTGAAACGAGATGCCGTCGAGCGCACGGGTCAGATTCGGCTCCCTGCCGTAATATTTCTTCAGGGCTGCAATTTCGAGGATGGGTTCCATTGCACATACCTCCTTTGGATTCTGCTGCCATGGTACAACACCCGGCGCGCAAAATCCACTTACAGTGGCTGAAAGGATTTTTCGCCCGGCTTGACAGCTGCGCTGCGGCACGATATGCTGAAATCATGGCCCCGCAACCACTGGTTGACACATTTGACAGTCGCCTTGGTGGCGCGCAACCGGCTAATTTGATATCCTGTCCTCAGCCGGAAACGGAAAAACAACACGGGAGGAAGCCGATTATGATACTGGCAGATAAGATCGTGACCCTGCGCAAGCGCGCTGGCTGGTCGCAGGAGGAGCTGGCGGCACAGCTGGGCGTGTCGCGCCAGTCGGTGTCGAAATGGGAGGGTGCGCAGTCCGTGCCCGATATGCAGAAGGTCGTGCAGATGAGCCGCCTGTTCGGCGTCACGACCGATTACCTGTTAAAAGAAGAGCTCGGCGAGCCGGAACTGGCTCCGGCCGAGCCGGATGCGCCGCTGCGCTGCGTGACCATGGAGCAGGCGGCGGACTATCTGGCGCTGCGGCAGGCGGCCGCGCCGAAGCTCGCGCTGGCGACGCTGCTGTGTGTGCTCTCACCGGTGGCGCTGCTTTTGCTCGCCGCGCTCAGCGACCGGCCGGGCGCGGCCCTCTCGGAAAATGCGGCGGCGGGCATCGGTCTGTGCGTGCTGCTGGTGCTTGTGGCGGCTGCGGTGGCGGTGTTCATCACGTGCGCCGCGCAGGTGAAAGCGTATGCTTTTCTGGAGACCGAGCCGTTTGAGACGGCCTACGGTGTGACCGGCATGGTGCGTGAGCGCCGGGCGGCGGCTGCACCGGAGCACACGCGTGGAAAGGTCGCGGGCACGGTGCTGTGCATCCTGTCGGCAGTACCGCTGTTCATTACCGTCTGCCTGGACGGGCCGGACCTGCTGTATGTCGGGGCGGTCTGCCTGCTGCTCGTACTGGCGGGTGTTGGCAGTGCGTTGTTTGTCTATGGCGGCGTGTATCAGGCGGCGATGGACCGGCTGCTCGAAGAGGGCGACTATGTCCGGCCGCGCAAGCGGCAAAACGGTGTTGTTGGCGCAATCAGCAGCATCTACTGGCTCACGGTTACGGCGGCGTATCTGCTCTGGACGTTCGGACCGTGGTGGGACGCGCAGCCGCAGGACACATGGATCCTCTGGGCGGTCGCGGGGGTGCTCTACGGCGCGGTCATGGCGCTCGTGCGCGGGATTCGAAAATGAAGTGCTTGCTGGGAATAGAAAAAGAAAAGAGCCGCAGGCGGCTGCCTGCGGCATTTGCGATTCTTATTTAGAAATGTTACAGCGTGTTCTCGCCGGTCTCGAGACCGATGACCTCGTCCACCGGCAGCGAGAGGATGATGCCGTGCGCGTCCGTGCGCAGGCCGCAGGCGTCGCTGATGGCGTTCATGACGGCGGCCTTCTTTTCGCGCGGCGTGACGATGACGACGAACTCCTCTTCCTCCTGCATGGAGATTCCGAGCTTGCGGCTGATGCGCTCGGAATTCTGGCGGCGTCCCTTGAGGATCGTGCCGCCCATGGCGCCTGCGCTTCTGGCGGCGTCGATGGCGTCGCTGCTGTAGCCGTTGCTGAGCGCGACCCAGATGGCGGCGTAACCTACGCCGGTTTGCATATCGGACATTTCGCTACACACCCTTTCTTCGATCTTCTGTTCTATGGTCTCGCGCAGCTGGTCGTTCATGAGCTGGAGCAGCGGCCGCTGCAGCCCCGTGATCGGGATCGTCAGCACGATGCCGCCGCCGCGCTTATGCAGCGGGATGCGCTGCTGCAGCGCGTCAAGCAGGTCGCGCACGAGAAACTTCGGCAGCAGCCCGATCGTGAGCAGGCGGCTGCTGCCGCTCAGCCCGAAGATGTCGAGCATTTCCGACGGCGCCGTGCCGTGTCCCTGACACTGGTAGTAGATCGGGATGCGGAAATTCTGAAACGTCTGCTCGAGCTTGCGGCGGTATTCATGGCTCGTGATGATGAGCACCATGCGCGGTGCGAGTCGGTTTTCGGAATGTATCATATCTCTTCGTCCTCCAGGTCGATGACACCGTCATCAGGCAGCAGGTCAGCTTTGTCCTCCGCCACGGCTTTGGCTCTATGTACGTAAATGACGCCCATGATCTGAATGGCGACCGGCGGCGCGAGCGCGACGAGCGCCACCACGCCGAAAGCGTCCGTGACGACGTTGCCGCCGAGCGCGGTGCACGCGCCCATGGCCAGCGGCAGCAGGAAGGTAGAGGTCATGGGCCCGCTCGCCACGCCGCCGGAGTCGAAGGCGATGCCCACGAACACGGACGGGACATAGCGCGCGAGGATGAGCGCGAGCGCGTAGCCCGGCACAAGGATCCAGTAGATGCTGATGCCGGTCAGCACGCGCACCATCGACAGCATCACTGCACAGGCCACGCCGATGGACAGCGCCGTGTTCATCATGCTCTGCGACACCGTGCCGCCGGTGACATCTTCGACCTGCTTGTTGAGCACCTGCACGGCGGGCTCCGCCTTGACGATGTAGTAGCCGATGAGCGCGCCGATCGGTATGAGCACCCAGCGGTACGTGCTGTCCGCCAGGCCTGAGCCGAGCAGGTTGCCCACGGGTGTAAAGCCGATGTTCACGCCGGTCAGAAACAGGATCAGACCGATGACGGTGTACAGGAAGCCGACGCCGGTGCGCAGCAGCTGCCGCCGGCGGTAGTAGTGCGTCAGCAGCTGGAACAGCACGCACACCGCTACGATCGGCAGGATGCTCAGCAGCACTTCCTTCGCGTAGTCCGGCAGGCCGATGGCGAACTGCTGCGCCACGTCGCGCGTTGTGACGACCGGCGCGATCTCCACGGCGGAATAGATCGCATCGCTCGGGTGGTAGAAGATGCCGAGCAGCAGCACCATCAGGATCGGTCCGACGCTGCACAGCGCGACCAGACCGAAGCTGTCGTCATCGTGCCCCTGCGCGGCGCGCAGCGCCGACACGCCGACGCCCAGCGCCATGATAAACGGTACGGTGATCGGCCCCGTCGTGACACCGCCGGCGTCAAACGCGACGGCGAGAAAATCCTTCGGGGAAAACAGCGTCAGCGCAAACAGCAGCGCGTACGCGATCAGCAGACACTTTGCCAGTGACGCGCGATGGAAGATGCGCAGCACGGCCAGCGCCAGAAAGACGCCTACGCCGACGGCGACTGTCCAGATCAGGACGTTGTTGGGGATGGACGCGACCTGATTTGCCAGCACCTGCAGATCCGGCTCTGCGATGGTAATGATCGTACCGAGCGCGAACGACACGAGCACGACCAGAATGACCTTTTCACGTTTTGCCAGCGTCTTGCCGACACCTTCGCCGAGCGGGGTCATGGACATTTCAGCGCCGAGCTGGAAAAAGCCCATGCCGAAGATCAGCAGCACGGCGCCGGTCAGGAACAGTGCCAGTGTGCCGATCTCCATCGGGACGAGCGTGATGCTCAGCACCAGCACGATCAGCGTGATCGGCAGGACGCTGGAGAGAGATTCCTTTACTTTTTCTTTCAGCTTTTCATTCATACGGTTGCGGTGGTCCTCCTTTCGCGGGGGTCAGGATCGCTGCACGACCGCATTGCAGTCTGTCAGGTGCGGTTGAGAATGGCCATGAACTCCTCGCCGGTAATGGTCTCCTTCTCGTAGAGATACTTGGCCAGCTCGTCGAGCTTGGCGCGGTTTTCGGTGAGGATGCCGATGGCCTTGGCGTGCTCTTTTTTCACGAGCGCGACGACCTGATGGTCGATCCGCGTCTGTGTCTCAGCCGAGCAGGCGAGGGAGGCGTCGCCGCCGAGGTACTGGTTCGTGACCGTCTCGAGCGCGACCATGTCAAACTCCTCGCTCATGCCGTAGCGTGTGATCATGCCGCGAGCGAGCTTCGTCGCCTGCTCGATGTCGTTGGATGCACCGGTGGAGACGATGCCGAAGCGCACCTCCTCGGCGGCGCGGCCGCCGGTGAGCGTAGCGATCTTGTTTTCCAGCTCCTCTTTTGTCATGAGGTAGTGGTTGCCCTCCTCGACCTGCATCGTGTAGCCGAGCGCGCCGGACGTGCGCGGAATGATGGTGATCTTCTGCACGGGGGCGGAGTGCGTCTGCAATGCGGCGACGAGCGCGTGGCCGATCTCGTGGTAGGCGACCGTCCACTTTTCCTTGTCGGTGAGGATGGCATTTTTCTTCTGATAACCCGCGATGACGACCTCAATGCTCTCCTCAAGGTCGGACTGCGTGGCAAAGCGCCGGCCGTCGCGCACGGCGCGCAGCGCGGCCTCGTTGACGATGTTTGCAAGCTCTGCGCCCGAGGCGCCGGAGGCCATGCGTGCGATCTGGCCGAAGTCCACGTCCTCGGCGACCTTGATCTTGCGGGCGTGCACCCTGAGGATCTCCTCGCGGCCCTTGAGGTCGGGCAGCTCCACAGGCACGCGCCGGTCAAAACGGCCGGGCCGCGTGAGCGCGGGGTCGAGCGACTCGGGCCGGTTCGTGGCGGCGAGGATGATGACGCCGTTGTTGCCCTCGAAGCCATCCATCTCGGTCAGCAGCTGGTTGAGCGTCTGCTCGCGCTCGTCGTTGCCGCCGAGCTGTCCGTCGCGCTTTTTGCCGATGGCGTCGATCTCGTCGATGAACACGATGCAGGGGGCTTTCTCCTTGGCCTGCCGGAACAGGTCACGCACCTTCGATGCGCCCATGCCGACGAACATCTCCACGAATTCCGAGCCGGAGATGGAGAAAAACGGCACGTTTGCCTCACCCGCAACGGCCTTGGCCAGCATCGTCTTGCCGGTTCCCGGAGGGCCGACGAGCAGGATGCCCTTGGGCATGGACGCGCCGATCTCCTGATACTTCGACGGGTCGTGCAGGTAGTCGACGATCTCGGTCAGGTTCTCCTTGGCCTCGTCTTCACCGGCGACGTCGGAAAACTTGATGCCCTCGGCGGACTTGACATAGACCTTTGCGTTCGAGCCGCCGAGCCCGAACATCATGGAGTTCGGCCCGCCGGCCTTGTTCGTCATGCGCTTGAGCATGAACTGGCCGAGGGCGACAAAAAACACGATCGGCAGCAGCCACGTCAGCAGAAACGACAGAAACGGCGACATCTCCTCGACGATCTCGCTCGAGAACTCCGCGCCGGAGTCCTTCAGGCGGTAGATCAGGTCGGGATCGTCCATCGGGCCGGTTTTGTAGATCTGGGTGTCGTCTTTGTTTGTGAAGAGGATCTGGTTGTCCTGCACCTCCACGCGGCCGATCTCTTTGTTCTCCGTCATGGTCATGAACGTGCCGTAGTCGACCTCCTTGACCTGCCGCTGGCTCAGCCACGGCACGGCGAGGAAGTTGATGAGCAGCAGCACGAGCAGCGCCATGGCGTAGTAATACAGCATCGGCTTTTTCGGGCTTTTTACTTCATTCATGCGTATGCTTCCTTTATTCAAAATATATGTGTACTGCGTGTGCGTTTTCCGGACTCGTGTAACGTAACTTTAGTTTACCACAGCCGGAAACGCCTGTCCAGTGAATAAACTGTGTACAGCGTGTACAAAAAATACCCGATCCGCCGGTAAAGAGACAAGGAAACCGGAATCTGTGCAGCAAATGTTACGGAAGAATACACCTTGCACCTGTATGATAGTTTTGTAACAAAAAGCGTTCCGAACCGACGGGAGGGATCACGCGATGGAGATGCTTCTTTACCAGAGCACGCAGTTTCGCGACGTAAAAAAGATCTTGGACCGCGCGCACGGCTTCGCGGGCCTTTTGACGGCCGGCGGCATCGAGGCGTCGCGGCTGGACGTGCCATTCGTCTGCGGTCAGAAGGTGCTCTCGCGCTATGACGATGCGTGCGGCGATGTCCGCCGGATCCTTGCCATGCAGCTCGGGCTCGAGCTGCCGAAGGGCTTTTCCATCCCGCTGGAGGCCGAGGATCTGGCGGTCTTTTTCTCGCAGCAGTGTTCGCTGCGGCAGATGCAGGACTACCTCGCGCAAAAGCGCCGGCAAACGCAGGCGGATATTGCCGTCTGGCTGCGCGAGCGCCCGTGGGACACGCATCCGGTCACGGCGGCACAGGCTGCGGCGCAGAATTTTGTCTTTGATGCTGCGACCGGCCGCATCAGTACGGACGGCTGCTTCAACGCCGGCACAGTGCTCGAGCTGCCCTCGTCGGTCGACGGGGTGCGCGTGCGCACGCTCGCTGCCTATGCCATGGTGTCGTACACATATTTAAATACGCTCGTCATTCCGGACAGTGTCGAGACGATCGAGCCATATGCGTTTTATGATAAGGTGCACCTGCGCCGGGTCAATCTTCCGCAGGGGCTCACCGTCATCCCGGAGGGCGTGTTCTCGCGCTGCATCGGCCTGACGGGCATCGTCATCCCGGACAGCGTCCGCGAGATCCACGACGAGGCGTTTTACCAGTGCAGCAATCTGGACACGGTCGTCATCCCCGACGGCGTGGAGCGCATCGGCCGCTGTGCGTTTTTGAATGTTCGGCGCGTCATTTACCACGGCGGCGCAAAGGGCTTTCCGTGGGGCGCCGTGCGCGGCAACTGAGAAAGGCGGAATGAGATATGCATACGCTGCAATATGAGACCGCCGTCTGCGGCGGCAGCAATCTGAAAGCACCGATGAAGCTCGACTTTCTGCGCTCGCTCTGCGCACAGGAGCGCCATGCGTGGCCGGAGGTCGTGCTCTGCCGGGTCGATGGCGAGCCGCTGCCCGTGTGCTGCCTGAGCGAGGCGGCGGCGGGGGACCTGTTCGCGCGTGTGGGCATCGTGTCCGCGCCGTCGGAGGCGCTCACGGCGCTGCTGCGCACTGCGCCCGTGCGGGCACGGATCACGGCACTGTGCGATTCTGCGGGCGAGCCGTGCGACAGCGATACGCCGGATGTGTGGGGCTTTCTTGCCGAATACCGCTGCGGCGACGCACTCAGCGCGGCGGTGCGTGCGGCGATCGACGGGGCGGCGGCGCGCGGCTGTGCGAGCGCGGAGGCGCTGACCGCACGCGCCGAGTACCTGTTCGAGCAGGCTGTGCCGGAGGCGATCATCCTGCGCGTGTTCGCCGGGATGTTCTCTCTGCCGGAGTACCCCGAAATGGTGCCCGATCCGCCGGTGCGCTATGTGCAGGCCGACAGCTTCGGGGCGCTCACGCGCGCGCTGGCCTACCGCCTGTCGGGGCTGCATCTGCGGCTGGTCGGCAGCAAGGGCTGCGGAAAAAACACGCTCATCCAGACGGTGGACTGGCTGCTCAATGTGCCGCAGTACCGCATGCAGGGCAATGCCGAGCTCGACAAGCTCGACCTGCTCGGCGGGCCGACGATCGAAAACGGCACCATGCGCTATCGCCTGAGCGATATGCTGCGCTATCTGGCTGCGGGTGCGGATGTCGTGCTCGACGAGGGCAACACCATCAAGCCCGAGTGCGCCGACGTGCTCCACTCACTGACCGACGCTGCGCGCCAGATCCAGGTGCCCGGCTACGGTCTCGTGCAGATGCACCCGCACTCGGCGTTCACGATCACGATGAATGAGGATTACGCCGGTACGAACTTTATGAACGAGGCGACGATCGATCGCTTTACGCCCATCCACATCGCAGAGCCGGAGACCATTGTGGACGTGCTGCGCCGCGTCGTGCCCGAGGCGAGCGGCGCGAGCCTGAACATCTGCGACTGTGTCTACTGTGCCATCCGCGACCGCATCCGCAGCGCCGGCGGCCTTGAGCCGGACGCGATGACAATCCGCGGCTTTATCGACGCCCTGCGCGCAGAGCCGCTGCTCGGTCTGCGCTGGGGTCTGTTGGACAACGTGGCCTCCAAGCCGCAGGACGCCTATACCCGCCTGCAGCTGACGGAGCTTATCGAGAGCATGGTGCCGCAGGATGGACGGGTTTGACGCTGCGCTGGCGCGCTACCGGGCGTTTCTGGCGAGCGAGCCCATCGCGCCGCTGCTCCGGCGCAGCCTCGCGCTGCTCGTGCCGGACAACATCCGCATCGACACGGTCACGCCGGACGACAGCCTGCGCTGCACGACGGACGGCACGTCCGTCACCGTCGGCGGGGCTGCATATCTGCTGCGCGCGGATTTTGACGCTCGCCACTGGACGGCTGCGCTGCGCGTACTGCTCGCGCGCGAGCTTCAGCACGACGGCAGCTCCGACCGCGACGTGTGCGCGGCGGTGCGTGCATTTTCCGGCGCGTATTTTCACGAGCACTATGCCCTCACGCCGGAGCTCGGCGCGCTGCTCGGTCAGCGCATTCTGAACATCCTGGAGCAGGCGCGCACGGATAACATCCTCTGCCGCCGCTTTCCCGGCTATCTGCCGCTGCTGCGCTTCGTGTGCTATGCGCAGCTGGACGCCGCCGCGCCCGGCAGCGCGCTCGAGGCGCTGCTTGACGAGCTGGAGGCGTTTGCGCTCACGGGCATCCCGTGCCGGACGCCGGCGCTGCAGTCCGTGTGTGCGCAGGTGGAGGCGGCGATCCTTGCGCCCTCTGCCGCCGCGTGCGCGCAGCATTGCCGCCAGACACTCACGACGCTCGCGCCGGAGCTTGCGCGCCTGTGCCGCGAGGCGGACGATGATGCCCGCGCGCGCATCGCATCGCAGTGTGTGGATTACGCCTTCAGTGAGGCCGAGCGCGCGGAGGCCCTCGGCGACGGCTGCGACAGCCGCTTCCGCCTGCGAGGTGAGGCGCAGGACGCGGCGCGCAGCGGCCCATCCGCCGACGGAGAGGACACCGAGCTGGACAAGGGCGACAGCGCGGGCGGCGGCAGCGGGGATAATTCCGAGCGCTATGGCGACATGAGCGGCAGCCTTGCGAGTCAGGAGGTCAAGTCGAGCGGCTCTGCCGGTACGAACGGCAGGGAGGACCGCGGGCGCTCGTCGAGCGTCGGCCGCAGCGGAAACCACGGGCAGAGCGGAGCAAGCGCCACCACGTCGGACGGCGTGTCCGCCGCGCAGAAGGCCGCCTCCGGCGGGCCGGAGAGCCTGCGCGAGGTGCTCGGCACGGGCTGGAGCGCGCACCGCGGCTTTGCGCTCAGCACGGCTGAGCTGGATACCATGCTCTCAAACGCCGCGCAGGAGCTCACACGCGAGAGAGAGATCGAGCGGCAGCTGAGCGTTGCCGCGCCGCACGCCGCGCGTCTGGACGCAGGCGAGCGGCAGGAGCTTGCCGCGCGCTACACCGGTCTGACCTTCACTGAGACGTATATCACGCCGTCCGGCGGGCGGCTGCCGCCGGCGTTTTCCGAGCGTGCCAAGGCGCTGCATCACCGGCTCGACAAGCTCCTGCGCCAGCAGCGCGAGCGCAGTGCCGGTCAGCGCACCGGTGCGCTCTCGCAGCGCGAACTGTGGAAGATCCCGCTCGACGCCAAGGACGTGTTCCGCCGCAAAGCGCCGCCATCGCAGCGCGAGACGGCGTTTTACCTGCTCATCGACCGCAGCGGCAGCATGGGCTCCGGCGTCGGCGGCGGGCGGTCCAAGCTCTTCACGGCACTGGCCACGGTCGCGATTTTGGAGGAGGCGCTCAAGGGCATCGCCTATACGAAGATCGTCGCCTTTGACGGCGGCACGAATGCCGTGCAGCACTGTGTCATCAAGGATTTTGAGCAAAAGGAGCTCGGCAGTCGCTGCATCGACGCCATGACCCAGATCGCCGCCGGAAACGGCAATAAGGACGGCTATTCCATCCGCGCCGCCGCGCTCGATCTCGCCAAGCGCACCGAGCGCCGCAAGATCCTCGTGGTGCTCTCCGACGGCCTGCCGTCCGGATATTTCAGCGAGGCGGAGGCAATCGACGACGTGCGCACGGCCGTACAGGCGGCACGCCGCCGGGGGCTGCTCGTGATCCCGATCATCTACACCGCGCGCACGGACGAGAACGTGGACGCCTACCGCCGGATGTATGAAAAGAGCATCCTCTTTGCCGATTCCGTGGGTATGCTCGGCGAGTTTGAGCGCCTGCTCATGAAGCTCGTGCGCTGAACGATCGCGTCTTGACAAGCCCTGCGCGGTGTGCTAAGATGCTTTCTCGTTAAAAGGGAGTAGTTGCGAACGCATGGTCAACAATCTCCCGGCAGCAGCCGGTGGTCATGCGCCTATGATGATAGGTAATGAGACTTTTAGCACATCATATACTATGATCGTGCGGGAAGTCTCATTTTTTTGCGCGCGGTCACAAAGGAGAATGCGTTATGAACCTCGATTTTACCGGCAGTACCCTCTTTCTTGTCCTGCTGCTGTTTGCGGCGGGACTGATCTGCATCATCAAGGGCGGCGACCTGTTTGTCGATGCCGCCACATGGATTGCTGAGGCCTCCGGCATCCCCAAATTCATCATCGGTGCGACCGTTGTGAGCTTTGCCACGACGATGCCGGAGATGCTCGTGTCGGTCTTTTCCGCGCTGGAGGGCAATGCGGACATCGCCATCGGCAACGCCGTCGGCTCGGTGACGGCCAATACCGGCCTGATCATGTGCCTGTCGCTGATCTGCATGGAGTGCACCATGCCGCGGCGGCAGTATGCGGTCAAGGCGGTGCTGCTGCTCGCGGCGATCGCGGTTCTGTTCGGCTTCACGCGCGACGGGCAGCTGTCCATCCTTGAGAGCGTTTTGATCCTTGTCATTTTTGTGTGCTTTATTGCCGAGAGCCTTGTTGCCGCGCGGCGTGAGCAGTCGCTTGAGGCCCCGGAGCAGGATGCCCGCCCCAAGACGGACGGCCGGACGGCCGCGCTCAATATCGGCAAGTTTGTGTTTGGCGCTGCGGCCATTGTGCTCGGTGCGCAGCTGCTGATCGACAACGGCACCGCGCTCGCGCAGATGCTCGGTGTGCCGGATGCCATCATCGGCGCGACCATGATCGCCATCGGCACATCGCTGCCGGAGCTTGTCACGACCCTCACGGCCATCCGCAAGAAGCAGTCCTCGCTGTCGGTGGGCAACATCATCGGCGCGAACATCATGGACCTCACGCTCATTATGCCGCTGTGCGCGCTCATCCTCGGCAAGCCGCTGCCGGTCGAGCGGCAGGGCATGCTGCTGGATATTCCGGCGTGCCTCGTCGTGAGCGCGGGCGCGCTCATCCCGGCGCTTGTGCAGGGCAAATTCAAGCGCTGGGTCGGCTTTTTCATCGGCGCGCTCTATATCGCGTATCTCGTCATCATGTTCACGTGCTTCGGTGCGTAAAACAAAGGCACCGGTCTCCCGCAGGAGGCCGGTGCGCTTGCTTGCAGGCAGAAAAAATCCCCGGAAGCCGAAGCTTCCGGGGATATGGTACGAGTGGTGTTGCAGATTTTCATCTTGCAACTCTGTCAGACTCCGTTTCAACGATTCCAAAGAACTTGTCTGAGTGATGAGACGAAGCAGTGTTTTTACAAAATCATAACACTGTTTATATTCAGCGGGTTAAAATCATCTTTTTCCGCTGGCTGCGGTTGCGTTGGTTTCTTCTTAAATAAATCAAATAATCCCATAACAGCATCACCTTAAATACGCCTTATATTCTTACCGCATTCTAAACTGCGCAAAGCAAAAATTCAAGGAGCAATTTCCTTGCGAAATGGTTGTCGTAAAATTGTCGTAAAACGATAGGTAAAATAACGCTTTTAAGGCGCACTTTTCAGCCTACACGGAGAAAAAATGCGCAAGCAAAAAACAACGCAAAGCATTGATAAATGATAAATAAAGAAAATCCCGTAGTTTCAATGACTACGGGATTTTCTTTAATGTGGTGCGCGAGGCGGGACTTGAACCCGCACGTCCGGAGTGGACACTAGAACCTGAATCTAGCGAGTCTGCCAATTCCACCACTCGCGCATAGGCTTTGTGAATCAAAGCTTGTTTAATATAGCATTTCGCGCGGGGATTGTCAAGCGTATTTTCCGCAACTTCCCGAAAAAATCTCAACGTGTGTCGAAAACGTGAATTTTTACCGGTCCGGGTGTTCAAATTCGGCGGTATCTGCTATACTAAAAAGAAAAAGAGACCCGGCCGTGCCGGGAACGGAGTTGTGATATTCATGGATTCAAATCGCGTTATGCTCAAGGCGGATGCCCGCCGCCGTACCGTCAGCTGTCAGCCGAGCCCGATCCTCGCGGGGCTGATCCTCTTTGCCCTCGGTATGCTCATCTCGACGCTCACGTCGTATCTGATGGGCATGGATCGTCTGGCCACGGCGCTGACAAACGCCGCGCGCTTCGGCACGGAGGCGGTCGAGCAGGCGTACCTCAGCTTCCTCGAGCACTACAGTGTGTCCGGCTTTGCGATCGCGCTTGTGATTGCGCTGCGGATCATGAGCTATATGATCAGCGTCGGCTTTGTGATCTTTGCGCTGCACGTCAGCCGCGACGAAAAGGCCGAGTTCGGAAACCTCTTTGACGGCTTCGGCCTCTTTTTCCGCGTGCTGTGGCTCGGCATTCTGGAGGGGCTGCTGATCTTCTTGTGGAGTCTGCTGCTGGTCGTGCCGGGTATTGTGGCGGCTTACCGTTACCGGCAGGCGCTGTATCTGCTGCTCGATCACCCGGAAAAGTCCGCGTGGCAGTGCCTGCGCGAGAGCGGCGCGCTCATGCGCGGCCACAAGTGGGAGCTGTTCGTGCTCGATCTGAGCTTTCTCGGCTGGGCGATGCTGAGCGCGATGTTCGCGCCCGTGTCGATCTGGCTCGACCCGTACCGCGCCATCACCAACGCCGGGTTTTATAACCGGCTGATCGCCGCGCGGGGCGGGGCACACGTGATCGAGGGCTCGTTCACCGACATCCCGAACGATCCGCAGCTCTGATGTCTGCGCCTTTTCGCACACCCCGCCTGCCGCGCGCAGGCGGGGTGTTTTGCGTTGACAAGCCGGGGGCTTGCGGTATAAACTATATAGAATTCCGAAGGAAACGAGGTGCACGGATGCAGACAGAGCTGGAGAGCCGCCCGCAGGCGATGATTGCCATGAGCGGCGGCGTGGATTCGAGCGTTGCGGCATACCTGATGCAGCAGGCGGGGTATGCCTGCATGGGCGCGACCATGCGCCTGTATGAAAATGAGGACGCCGGCCTGCCGCAGGGCAATACCTGCTGCGCGCTCGACGATGTGGTGGATGCCCGCCGCGTGGCCTACACGCTGGGTATGCCGCACTATGTGTTCAATTATAAAGACGCGTTTCGTGAGCAGGTCATGGCGCGCTTTGCCGCCGCCTATCAGCGCGGGGCGACGCCGAACCCCTGTCTGGACTGCAACCGCTACCTGAAATTCGGCCTGCTGGAGTCGCGCGCCCGCGCGCTCGGGTGCGACGTGCTGGCGACCGGGCATTATGCCCGCATCGAACAGCTTCCCGACGGGCGCTGGACGCTCAAAAAGGCGGCAGACTCCGAAAAGGACCAGAGCTATGTGCTCGCATGGCTCACGCAGGAGCAGCTTGCGCACACGCGCTTCCCGCTCGGCGGCCTGCGCAAGAGCGAGGCGCGCGCCATCGCCGAGGCGCACGGCTTTTGCAACGCCCACAAGCACGACAGTCAGGACATCTGCTTCGTGCCGGACGGCGATTATGCCGCCGCGGTCGAGCGGCTGACGGGTGCGCGCAGCGTGCCCGGGCGCTTTGTGGACGCGCACGGAAACGTGCTCGGCACGCACCGCGGCATCATCCATTATACGATCGGGCAGCGCCGCGGGCTCGGCATCGCGGCCGAAGCGCCGCTGTACGTCTGCGGCATCGACGTGCCGAACAACGAGGTCGTGCTCGGACGCAATGCCGACCTGTTTTCGACCGAGCTCGATGCGAGCGGCTGCAACTGGATCTCCGGCGACGTGCCGCAGCAGCCGCTGCGCGTGACGGCGCGCATCCGCTACCGCCAGCCGGAGCAGCCCTGCACCGTCACGGCCACGGGTGCGGACACGGTGCACGTGTCGTTCGAGACGCCGCAGCGCGCCATCACGCGCGGTCAGGCCGTTGTGTTCTACGACGGGGACACGGTGCTCGGCGGCGGCACGATCGACTGAATGCTATGACGAAGGGAGGCACGGCCATGCCCGTGACGCTCTATCTTGCGATCCCCTGTTATAATGAGGCGGCGGTGCTGCCGGAGACGGCGCGCCGTCTGCGCGAAAAATTCACCGCCCTGCGTGCCGCCGGGACGATCGGCCCGCTGAGCCGCATCTGCATGATCGACGACGGCTCGAGGGACGAGACGTGGCAGATCATCTCGGACCTGCACACGCAGGATCCGGTCTTTTCCGGCATCCGGCTCTCGCGCAATCGCGGTCACCAGAATGCGCTGCTGTGCGGACTGATGACGCTGCGCGATCGCGCCGACTGCGTCATCTCCATGGACGCCGACCTGCAGGACGATATCGACGCCATCGACGCCATGCTCGCGGCCTTTCGGGAAGGAAATGACATTGTCTACGGCGTGCGTTCCGGACGCAGGCAGGACTCCGCCTTCAAGCGCGCCAGCGCGCAGGGGTATTACCGCCTGCTGCGCGCGCTCGGCGCAGACGTGGTGTATAACCACGCCGACTACCGGCTCATGAGCCGCCGCGCACTCGATGCGCTCGCCGAGTACAAGGAGGTCAACCTGTTCCTGCGCGGGCTCGTGCCGCTCGTCGGCTATCCGAGCACGGTGGTGTACTACGAGCGCGGCAAGCGCTTTGCCGGCGAGAGCAAGTATCCGCTGCGCAAGATGCTCTCGTTCGCGTGGGAGGGCGTGTCGTCGCTGACGGTGTCGCCGCTGCGGCTCATCACGCGCATCGGCGTTGTGATGTTCCTTGTCAGCATTGCCATGCTCATCTATTTTCTCGTGCGCTATTTTACCGGCCATACCGTCGCCGGCTGGTCGAGCCTTGCCGTGTCCATCTGGGCCATCGGCGGGCTGCAGCTGCTGGCCATCGGCGTGGTGGGGGAGTATATCGGCAAGATCTATCTCGAGACAAAGGCGCGTCCCCGCTACCGGATCGAGACGGAGCTCGATGATCGGGAGGCGGAGCTTTGAAGCGATTGCGTGCGCTCTTTGATGCAAAGTTATGGAAATTCCTGCTTGTCGGCGTGATCAACACGCTCGTCGGCACGGCGATCATGTTCGGCCTGTATAACATTGCTGGGTGCTCGTACTGGGTGGCCTCGGCGGCCAACTACGTGCTGACAAGTATTTTGAGCTTCTTCCTTAACAAATACTTCACGTTCCGCAGCCGCGAGCGCAGCGTGGGACAGGCCGTGCGCTTCGCGGCGAACATCGCCGCATGCTACCTGATCGCTTACGGCGCTGCCAAGCCGCTGTGTCTGCGCCTGCTTGCCAACGCCTCGGTGAGCACGCGCGACAACGTGGCCATGCTTGTCGGCATGGTGTTCTTCACCGGCCTCAACTACCTCGGCCAGCGCTTTTTCGCCTTCCGCAGCCCGAAAACCAAAGAAAACTGAGACACATTCCCGGATGTACACACATCCGGGAATTCTTTTGGAAAAAACACAAATATCCTATTGACAAACAAGGTGAGAAGTGGTTATATAAACACATGAACAATCATTCATATGTTCAAACGAAAGTGAGGAGATCCCATGGCAGAACCGAAAACCGACTGCGCACCGACGTGCGAATACCTCAACGTGCATGAGGACGCGGTGGCGCGGGTGCTTGCCGCCCTGCCGGATGACGAAACGCTCTACGATCTGTCGGAGCTGTTTCGCGTTTTTGGCGATTCGACGCGCATCAAGATCCTCTATGTGCTCTTTGAGAGCGAGCTGTGCGTGTGCGATATTGCGCGCCTGCTGAATCTGACGCAGTCGGCAGTCAGCCACCAGCTGCGCATTTTGAAGGCGTCGAACCTTGTCCGCTTCCGGCGGGAGGGGAAGACCGTGTTCTATTCTCTGGACGACGACCACGTCCGGTCCGTGCTGGCCCTCGGCATGGAGCATGTTCTGGAAAAATGATGGCCCGGCCATCGTTTTCGATAGAGACCAACGACAGATGAAGGAGCGTACATCATCATGGAAAAGACTTATAAGATCGAAGTGGATTGCGCCAACTGTGCGGCGATCATTGAGCGCAACGTGGCAAAGCTCAAGTGCGTCCGGGAAGTGACCGTGAGCTACATGGCGCAGAAGATGCTGGTGGAATATGCCCCCGGCGTGGACGAAGCCGAGGCCAAAGCGGAGATCCTCAAGACCGCGCGCAAGGTCGAGCCGGACTTCCGCTTTGAGGACTGAATCTCATGTCGCGCGCACAGAAAAGGTCGCTGCTGCGCATAGCAGCAGCGGCCGTGCTGCTCATTGGGCTGCACTTTGTGCCGGTCACGGGCTGGCTCAAGCTCGTGCTGTACCTCATCCCGTATCTGCTCGTCGGCGGCGAGACGCTCGTCGATGCCTGCAAGGGTATTTATAACCGCCAGCCGTTCGATGAAAACCTGCTCATGGCGGTGGCTACCGTCGGCGCAATGGTGCTCGGCGATTATCCGGAGGCCGTGTCCGTCATGCTGTTTTACCAGATCGGCGAGCTGTTTGAGAGCTATGCCGTCGGCCGCAGCCGGAAAAACATCGGCGACCTGATGGATATCCGCCCGGATTTCGCGTACGTGGAGACTGCTGACGGCATCGTGCGTGTCAAGCCTGAGGAAGTTGCCGTCGGCGATACGATCGTCGTCAAGCCCGGCGAGCGCGTCCCGCTCGACGGCACGGTGCTGACCGGCGCGTCGGCGCTGAATATGAGCGCGCTGACCGGCGAGAGCGCCCCCGTGGATGTCGCGGAGGGGAGCGGCGTCGTCAGCGGCAGCGTGAACCTGTCGGGTGTGCTGCGCCTGCGTGTGGAGAAGGTGTATGCCGAGTCCACGGTCGCGCGCATTCTTGAGCTCGTGGAAAACTCCTCGCTCAAAAAGGCGCACACCGAGCGTTTCATCACGAAGTTTGCCCGCGTCTATACGCCGTCCGTGTGCGGCGCGGCGCTGGCGCTGGCGATCCTGCCGCCGGTCGTGCGGCTCATCGCGGGCATCCCGGCCGACTGGGGCGAGTGGGTCTACCGTGCGCTGACGTTTCTCGTCATCAGCTGCCCGTGTGCGCTTGTGATCTCGATCCCGCTGTCGTTTTTCGGCGGCATCGGCGGCGCGTCCGCGCGCGGCATCCTCATCAAGGGCTCGAGCTATCTCGAGATGCTGGCTAAAACGGACCGCGTCGTCTTTGACAAGACCGGCACGCTCACGCGCGGCACGTTCGCCGTCACGGCGGTGCGCCCCGCGCAGCCGGAGCTGTCCGGGCAGGCGCTGCTGCAGCTTGCGGCGGCGGCTGAGCGGTTTTCCGACCACCCCGTCAGCCAGAGCCTGCGCCGCGCAGCCGGGCAGCTGCCGGAGACGCTGGTCACGACGGACGCCAAGGAGCTCGCCGGTCACGGTGTGACCGCACAGGTCGGCGGCCGCGCCGTCGCCGCCGGCAACGCGAAGCTGATGGCTGCCCTCGGTCTGACCGCGCCTACGGTCGATGAGATCGGCACGGTCATCCACGTCGCGGCCGATGGTGCGTATCTCGGCTATATCGTCATCTCCGACGAGCCGAAGAGCGGCGCGCGCGAGGCGATCGCCCGTCTGCGTGCGGACGGCGTGCGCGTCGTCATGCTCACCGGAGACCGCAAGCGCACGGCCGATGCTGTGGCGCAGGAGCTCGGCATCGCGGAGGCGCACAGCGAGCTGCTGCCGGAGGATAAGGTCACGCAGGTCGAGCGGCTGCTCGGCGAGGGCGCACCCGGGAAATACCTCGCCTTCGTCGGCGACGGCATCAACGATGCGCCGGTGCTCGCGCGTGCCGATCTCGGCGCCGCCATGGGCGGCATCGGTTCGGACGCCGCCATTGAGGCAGCGGACATCGTGCTCATGGACGACGATCCGCGCAAGCTCTCGCTGGCCATGCGCATCTCGCGCAAGACCATGCGTCTCGTCTGGCAGAACATCGTCTTTGCGCTGGCGGTCAAGGCCGTGTGCCTTGTGCTCGGTGCGCTCGGCATTGCGAATATGTGGGTCGCCATCTTTGCCGATGTTGGTGTCATGGTGCTGTGCGTGCTCAACGCCGCCCGTGCGCTCGATACGAAGCGCCTGTGATCCTTTGTATAAAAAAAGACCGCCCGCCGGCGGTCTTTTTTCATGCCTTTTCATGTGCAGCGGCGGAAGCTGCCGTCGGTGAGAATACGCGCGCAGATCAGCCCCAGCGGCAGGGCGATGACAATCAGCAGCGACGCTGCGAGCCACGACGCGCTGTCGCCGAGGTTCATCGTGCCCAGATCGTACACGGCGCGGTAGAAATACAGCCCCGGCACCATGATGACGATCGACGGCACGGTGATCGTGATGCGCGGATAACCCGAGCGCCGCTTATATACGGACGCGAGCAGGCCCGCTGTCAGCGCGCCGAAAAACGCGGCGGCCGCCGGCGGGAAGCCCGCCAGACTGACGAGCTCGAGCCGCAGTGTGTTTGCCAGCGCACCGATCACGGCGGCGGCACACGCGAGCTTCACGGGACTGTTGAACATGAGCGAGAAGCCGAACACGCCGCAGAAGCTTGCCGCCAGCCGCAGCAGGATGCGCGCCCAGACGGGCAGCCCCAGCGGCAGGAAATCCATCGGCTGCAGCCGCAGCAGCAGCGCCATGCCCCATGCGGTCAGCGTCGCCACGACGACGATCATGAGCGCGTAGGCCAGCCGCTCGAGCCCGGAGCGCATGTCCTGCTTTGCCATGTCGATGCCGCTCGTGATGAACGGGAAGCCCGGGATGATAAACAGCATCGCGCAGATATAGCCCGCCTGATGCTGTGCGTCGATGGGCCAGAGCAGCGATGCCAGCCGGAACAGCACCGCATAGACCAGACACGCCGCCGCGACAGGCAGCGCGATGCAGCCAAACAGCGTCAGATGCCGCTGTGTCAGCCGTGCGCGCACATATTGCCCGACGCCCGCACCGAGAAAGGCCAGCAGTATCTCGATCGGTCCGCCGCCGAGCAGGAACGTGAACGCGCCGCACGCAAGCGCGGACGCGAGCCCGAGCTGCAGCGGTGTGTAGCTGCCGCCTGTCTGCGCGATCTCGTCGAGCTTGGTGTGCAGGTCATCGGCGGTCATGTACACGCCCTCGATCGGAAAGCGCTTGACAAAGCGTTCGAGCCGGTCGAGCTTGGCAGTGTTGACACCGGTCGCCGTGAGCGTCAGCGTCTGGGAAAAGCAGTCCTGTCCGTCAGAGCAGGTGTATTCGATGGATGTGAGCCCGATGTCGGCCGCGCACACGAGACCGAGCGCCTCGGACAGCTCGTTCATCGAGCTGCGCACGCGCCACGCGCCCGTGCCGCACGAGAGCAGCAGCAGACCGACCCGCCCGACCACACCGGCGCGGATGGGCAGCGGCGCGCGTGAAACGGGCAGCTCCTTCTGATCCCGGATGGGGTCGTGCCACGGGATCTGCATATGATTTGGTTTGATGATCGAGTGATGCAGCATAGTTTGCACCCCTTTTAGAAATTCGGTCTGTATTGTAGTCTTGTCCGCGCCGGAAGTCAAGCCCCATCCTGCCGCAAATGCGCGACCCCGGAGCGTTTTTTGCTCCGGGGCCGCGCGGCCGTTTTATCGGATCATCCGGCGCGAAACAGCCGCCGGTACTCGCGCGGGCTGCAGTAGCCCGCCGCGCACTGCGAAAAGGCATCGCCGAGAAAAAGCCTGTCCGTGCAGATCTCGATGATGGAAAAGCGCTCGCCCGGCGCGGCGGCGAGCACGCGCACCTCGGCGTCAAGCAGCGGGCGGAACTCCGCCTCGCAGGCGTCGGTGATGCACATGTCCGGCTGCCAGCAGAAGGTCTGCTGCACGTCGCAGCCGCTGATGACGGCGTCAAAGTCGGCCCCGTCGTGAATGGCGCGGTCAATGTACGTTCGCAAAGTCATGATCGTATCCTCCCCGTGTTGTGATCGTGGTTTGGTTTCTCCCTTTGTACCTACCATATCACCTATGGAGTCCGATAATCAGGACAGTGGAGGCAAAAATCCCGTTAATTCTGCGCCGCGCGCAGCCATGCGATCTCCTGCGCGTACCCGGCGTCATCGTTCGGCGTCTCAAGGATGAACGGCAGCCCTGCCAGCGCCGGGTGCTGCGTGACGCGCACGAGTGCCTCCGGCGGGATGCAGCCGTCGAGCAGCTTCGCGTGCCGGTCTTTGTGACTGCCGCAGGGATTGAGGCTGTTGTTGAGGTGCACGGCGTGCAGACGCTCGAGCCCGATCACGCGGTCAAACTCCGCGAGCACGCCCTCGAGGTCGCCGGCAATGTCATACCCCGCGTCCCAGATATGGCACGTGTCGAGACAGACGCCGACGTGCTCCTGCAGCTGCACGCGGTCGATGATGGCGCGCAGCTCCTCGAAGCGGCCGCCGACCTCGCTGCCCTTGCCGGCCATGGTCTCAAGCAGGACGGTCGTGGTCATGCCGGGGAAGAGGACCTCATTGAGCAGCGCGGCGATCTTCTCGATGCCCGCGTCGATGCCCTGCCCGACGTGGCTGCCGGGGTGAAAGTTATAGAGCTGTCCGGGCGTGTGCTCCATGCGCTGCAGGTCGTCGGAAAAGGCCATGCGCGCAAACTCCGCCACCTGCGGCTTGGCCGCGCAGGGGTTGAGCGTGTAGGGCGCGTGCGCGACCAGCCGGTCGATGCCCGCGTGGGCGCATTCGGCGTGAAAGGCGGCAATGTCCGCCGCCTCAATGGGCTTGGCGCTGCCGCCGCGGGGATTGCGCGTGAAGAACGCGAACGTGTTGGCACCCAGCGCCTCGGCGCGCTTTGCCATGGCGAGATACCCGCCGGCGGAGGAAATGTGGCAGCCGATCCGGAACATACGATCACCTCAAAGAATGGATGCCCCTATCATAGCACATCGTGCGGCGGCTGCCAAGCTTGTCATTGGGGCACGGATGGTGTATGCTGTTTACAGATTCGTTTTGATGGTGGAGGATGTGATGGCGTGGAACGATTGACTTTTCGACCCAATAAAAAGGGCGTGATAAGCGGCTGCGCGATGCCAGTTATTGTTATTTTTGGTTTCTTTGCCTATGCCATGTTCCCGGATGGATACAAGATTCTTACAAAAGGGGAACTGGTTTTCGTGTGGGTACTGGTAACGGTATTCGTTTTTGGTTACGCCGCGGCATTGGTTTATATCATGAAATCAGCTGGATACCGCACGATGATTGAAGTCGGCCGGCAGGGTTTTGCGGTTGTAGACCCCAAGCGTTCGGAACCTGTGTTTGTACCTTGGAGCGAGCAGATCCGTCTGTGTATTTGCGTGGAAGGAGACGTCTATAGCCATCATTGGGTCCATGAGAAGATACTCTGCTTTTCCAATCAGGACATAAGCGGACAGTGGATAGAAAGGGGTCAGACTGTGAATTACCGGCAGACGTTTGAAACAGATGCCGGACAGCCGTGGGTCGTTGCACTGACTTATGGCAGCAAGGCGAAATGCAGGAAAGATGCAGCGCGCATCCGTCAGTACATGGACGGCTGTTTGCAGCAGGCAGAATAACCTTGCCGGAAAACCGATTTGGATGCCACAAAAAAGGGGGGCAGACCATGCAGCCGTATGAACTCATTCGCTCCGGCCGGCGCACGCTGGCGCTCGAGGTGCGCGGCGGGCACGTGATCGTGCGCGCGCCGTACCGGACATCGCAGGCGACGATCGACCGCTTTGTCGCGGCGCACACCGACTGGATCGCGCGCGCTCTGGCCAAACAGGAGACCCGCGCCGCCGCACACCCGGAGCCGACGGATGCCGAGCGGGAGGCGTACATCCGGCGGGCGAAAGCCTGCCTGCCGCAGCGTGTGGCGTATTATTCCGAGCGGATGGGGCTTTACCCGACGCAGGTGCGCATCACGGGCGCGCGCACGCGCTTTGGCAGCTGCAGCTCGCAGGGGCACATCTGCTTTTCGTGGCGGCTGATGCAGTACCCGCCGGAGGCGATCGACTATGTCGTCGTGCACGAGCTGGCGCACCTGCGCTATATGAACCACGGCGCGGAGTTTTACGCGCTCATCGCGCGCTATCTGCCGGACTGGAAGGCCCGCCGCGCCCTGCTGCGGGCGTGAAAAAGCACACCGGAGGACGGGTTGTCCTCCGGTGCGCTTTTCGCAGCTGGTTAAAAGATGCCGTGATTATATTTGATCTGCCCATAAAGAATAAATGCCAAGCCGATCGTGATTGCCGGAAGAACGATGGCGTCTGGGATTGATTCGTTCCAAAGCGTGACGAGATAGGCGAACGCAAGGGAAATGCCAATAATGAGCGTCCCTGTGCCAACGGCTTTTCCGTACTTGGGGACATCCTCCTCTTTCACGTTTCTGCGGTTATAGGCGTGTATCGTGCTGATATTTCCGCTTATGTTTACGATGCCGATCACCGACAGAAATATGCCAAGGATCAAAAGTAAAAGTTGATTCATGGTGCTCTCCTAAAAATAGAATAAATCCTCAAATTTCTTGTCCAGCGCGATGCAGAGAATGAGCGCCAGCTTGGCGGTCGGGTTGAATTGACCGGTCTCAATGGAACTGATCGTGTTTCGCGAGACGCCTACCATTTCTGCGAGCTGGGACTGCGACAGGTGCTTTTCAAAACGTGCCTGCTTTAGCCGGTTGCACAGCTTCAGTTCCTCCTTCATCCCACTACCTCGACAAGGCGCAGAGCAAAAAAGACAGAGAACAGAGCGAGCATGGCAAAGTACAGGGTAGTGATTATGAGATCCGTTTTCTTTTTTGCCTTCCGCCATTTTACCAGATAGTGCGTTCCGAGAATGCTGAAGTAAATGATCCACGGACTGTAAAGCATCGTGTCCGCGGCCCAGACAACCAGAACGGATATGAGGCAGCACATACCGGCACCGACGCGAGCGGCGGCGCTGCCGGCCTGCAGCGCTGTTTCCAACTCGGCCAAATCTCTGTTTTTGTTCTCTTTACGGCTGATCGCCAGAATATCTTCCTTCTCCATCATACACCTCTTCGCCAAGTTTTCTTGTCATCATTATATGCGCGCCAAGTTTTCTTGTCAATATTTTTTGAAAAGATCCCGATATAGGAGGGAAGCAAACAGGAGAAGAGTGCGCGGCGTCTCACGGGCTTTGCATATCTTTGCAATTGATTTTTGCAGCAGTTGCGTGTAAACTATATGGCCAGAAAAACCAGGGAGGGATGTGCATGAAACAGGCGATCGCGCTGGCCGGCGGCGGCACGAAGGGCGCATATCAGGTCGGCGCGTGGAAGGCGATGCGGGAGCTCGGCATCCCGTTTGACATCGTCACGGGCACGTCCATCGGCTCGGTCACGGCGGCACTGATGGTGCAGGGTGATTTTGACCGCGCATGGGAGCTCTGGACGCACATCACGGAGGAGCAGATCATGCTCGAGCGGGCCGATGCCACGCCGCACGAAAAGCGTGAGCTCGCGGCGCTGGCCGAGCACCCGGAGCAGCTCATCGCGCGCGTCAAGGACTGGGCGGATCTCAACCGCCGCACGGCGGACATTTCGCCGTACCGCGCGCTCGTGCACAAATATCTCGACGAGGCGCGCTTTTTCGCCTCGCCCGTAGATTTCGGGCTCATGACGGCGCGCTTTCCGTCATTCCAGCCGGTCGAGGTGCGCAAGCAGGACATCGCGCCCGGTTACCTGCCGCAGTGGATCCTTGCGTCGTCGGCATGCTTTCCGATGTTCCCGATGTGCGAGATCGACGGGCAGAACTATCTCGACGGCGCGTATTCGGATAACCTCCCCATCAGCACCGCGTTTCGACTCGGCGCGGATCGCGTCATCGCCATCGGCCTCAAGCCGGAGACGCCGGAGAAAAAATACGCAAACCACCCGCTCGTGACCTATATCGCCCCGGCGGAGCCGCTGGGAAAGCTGCTGGAGTTTGACCCCGACGCGATGCGGCACAGCATCGCCCTCGGCTACACGGACACGCTGCGCGTGCTCGGCGATCATATCGGCCATACCTACACGTTCGAGCCCGACGGAAAGACGCTGCTCGACGGCGTCGCGCGCGACTATCTGCTCTGGCTGCTGCGCCGGGAACTGACGCCGCCGGACTCTATGCTCGACTTTTTCCGCAGCGACACGCCGCTGACCGACCGCGTCCTCTCCGACCGTCCCGGCGACCTGACGGCCTGCGCGCTCGCGGGCGTGGAGTGTGTGCTGGAGGCATATGCCTATCCGCGCGGTGAGATCTACGATCTCAAGCTCCTGCTGCCGGAGCTGGCCATGCGCCTTGCAGAGGATGAGGACACGCCGGAGCTGGAGCACGCGCACACGCTGTGCGCGTCGCTGGGAAGCGAGCATTTCTTCACGCAGCTGGCCCCGCTCACACCGCGCTATGACGCCAGGGACATCTTTCTTGCCACGCTCACGCTCTATCTGCGGGAACAGACGGCCTGACGGGCAGGTTTTTGTTGCGCTTGCGGGAAAAATCGGGTATACTATCTAGGTTTGATAATTTTTGATATTTGATATTGCAACAACAGAGGAGCGGACTATGGATCTGAAACAGGAAATCGAGCGCCGCCGGACATTTGCGATCATTTCGCACCCGGACGCCGGCAAGACGACGCTCACGGAAAAACTGCTGCTGTACGGCGGGGCCATCCAGCTCGCCGGCTCGGTCAAGGGCAAGGCGACCGCGCGCCATGCGGTCTCGGACTGGATGGAGCTTGAAAAGCAGCGCGGTATCTCCATCACATCGTCGGTCATGCAGTTTGAGTATGAGGGCTATTGCATCAACATCCTCGACACGCCGGGCCATCAGGACTTCTCGGAGGACACCTACCGCACGCTCATGGCGGCGGACAGCGCCGTCATGGTCATCGACGCGGCCAAGGGCATCGAGCCGCAGACGCGCAAGCTCTTCAAGATCTGCGCCATGCGCCACATCCCGATCTTCACGTTCATCAACAAGCTCGACCGTGAGGCCCGCGACCCGTTTGAGCTCATGGAGCAGCTCGAAAACGAGTTCGGCATCGGCACGTATCCTGTCAACTGGCCGATCGGCTGCGGACATGACTTCAAGGGCGTGTTTGACCGCGACCGCCGCGAGATCCTCGCGTTTCAGGAGTTTCACCGCGGGCAGAACAAGATCCGTCCCATCGAGTGCGAGCTCACGGACGTCGAGCGGCTCGACGAGCTGATCGGGCCGCGCCAGCGCGAAAAGCTCACCGAGGACATTGAGCTGCTCGACGGTGCGGGCTATTCCTTCGACCTCGACGAGGTGCGCGCCGGCCGCCTCAGCCCGGTGTTCTTCGGCTCCGCGCTGACGAACTTCGGCGTTGAGCCGTTTCTGGAAAACTTCCTGCACATGACGATGCCGCCGCTGCCGCGCACAACGGCAGACGGCACGGTCGACCCGTTCCAGCCGGGCTTTTCCGCGTTCGTGTTCAAGATCCAGGCGAACATGAACAAGGCCCACCGTGACCGCATCGCGTTTATGCGCATCTGTTCCGGCAAGTTCGTGCGCGACCATGAGTACCTGCATGTGCAGGGCGGCAAGACACTCAAGCTTGCGCAGCCGCAGCAGCTCATGGCGCAGGAGCGCGCGATCATCAACGAGGCCTACGCCGGCGATATCATCGGCGTGTTCGACCCCGGCATCTTCTCCATCGGCGACACGATCTGCGAGCCGAAGATGCGCGTGCGCTTCGAGGGCATCCCCACGTTTGCGCCGGAGCATTTCTCCATCATCTCGCAGGTAGACACCATGAAGCGCAAGCAGTTTGTCAAGGGTGTCACCCAGATCGCGCAGGAGGGCGCCATCCAGATCTTCCACGAGCCGAACAGCGGCATGGAGGAGGTCATTGTCGGCGCGGTCGGCGTGCTGCAGTTCGAGGTGCTGGAGTACCGGCTCAAGAACGAGTATAACATCGACATCCGCCGCCGCGACCTGTCGTATTCCTACATCCGCTGGATCACGAGCGAGGGCACCGATCCCACGGCGCTCAACCTCGCCTCGGACACGAAGTGGGTGCAGGACTTCCGCGGCCACAACCTGCTCATCTTCAACAATGAGTGGAGCATCCGCTGGGCGGAGCAGAAAAATCCCGACCTGACGTTGGCGGAGTTCAGCCGGAACTGGTAAAAAAGATTGCAAACATGTATGCAAAACGCACGAAGGCCTTTCGAGAGAAGGGCACTTCGTGCGTTTTGCGTATGGACAGGAAATGAAATCTTTTGTGGAGTCGGCAAATTGAGTGATTGGGCGAATATACCAAAATAAGATACAACAATTTGCAATAAAAATAATATTTATAAAAATAAACAATAAAAGGTTGACGCAGAAAGGACGATATAGTAAATTTAACACAAAAAGGATTTTATATCTAAAGATGGGAAGCTGATGCAAATTTTGAAGTTTTGACTCGCGTCTAAAACTAGAATTGATTCCATACAGTTAGGAGATGATTCCGATGTGCTGAGTGCAATTTGGTGTGATTGTGATTTGAAAGCAGATGCATCCCGTTTTAGCAAACTGGGCTTTGCGAGCGATATGAACAGACTTTCGTATCGGTACAAAGTATATAACGCAGCTGGGGTCTGTACGATGTCTGCCATCGATACCGTAACGTGCCCAACTGTTGATTCCTATCTTATCGTATATTACCAGTAAGGGGGTGTCCATCATGGAGCACAGATGGCCAAGTCTATTTAGAAGTTTCTGCATTACGCTGGTGCTCCTGCTGTCGTTGGGCTTGTGTGGCTGCAAGGCGCAGCCGGAGGCGGATACGTTCTTTTTCCAATACGAAGGCTACTTTGCGGCGCCGGTATCGTCTACGCTGACCGTGGCGATCACTGGATTCAGCACAAAGGAAGCATGCGCCGCGGTGTTTCAGAATGCAGTGTCCATGTCCTTTGAGGGAAATGATGCGGTGAGGATCCAGAAGTTTTCCATAGAGCCGCACGAGTCCATTGGAGCTTACAGCGCGTGTGCGGTGCGTGCAACGCTGGCGTTTGAAACGGTGGGCGTGACGGATGCAACGGCGCTGTGTGTGCAATTTCAGGATGGGAGCGAGCAGACGTACCCAATTGGAACGTGGACGTTCGACGTGCAGGACGCACCGGATCACTCAGAACTGCTGAATGTCTGGTCGTCCCCAGCATCGAATCGGGTTGGAAATATGTTCCTGTACCATTATGAGCTGCTGGATCGGGCCGCATCCATCCGGTCTATCCAATATGGGCCGGATCAAATCGCCGATGTGGCGGGCGGCATCATGGTATACGACGGCGTTGCGGAAGGGAAGCTGGCGCTCTCAGGTGACGCGCCGGTGCGGCTGATCCGCCCGCGCATCACGGTGGAACAGAACGGCGAAGCCTACAGCGTTTATGGTATTTGCTGCTATTGCGGCGCGCTGGATGTGACGGAAGCGGACATACAGGCGGCGCGGGACGCGGCCGGCAGAACAGCATAGAAACAGGATGATCGCGCAGGAGAGTTCTCCTGCGCGATTTTTGGCAAAATACGGCCATCGGGATTTTGCACTTTCATATCCGATCTGCCCCAAACCGACAGGTTTCTTCCGGCCCTTTGTGTATACTGGTGTCAAACGAAAGCGAGGAGGGAGACGATATGAAACAGCTCCGCTTTGTGATCCTGATCATGCTCATCATGCTGCTGCTGTGTCCGGCTGCGCGTGCGGTGCAGACACCCGGCAGCGCGCGCACGCAACAAATGGGAAAACCTCCTGCACAGCAGGAGGTTTTCTCGTATGTATCGATGCTTAGAACAGATCCTCGACCACGTTCTCGGGCGGGACTTCCAGCAGGGAGGGGTTGTGCATGAACATCTTCATGTACTTGAACGACGAGGCGTAATAGTACCCGTCGCACACGCGCTCATCCATGACGGCCATAAAGTCGATGTACTTGCGCTCGACCGCCTTGCCCTCGCGGTCGAGCTCGACCGCCTTGCGCTTGGCGCCGAAGGCGATGAACATCGGCAGGGTGCCGAAGTTATACAGGTGGTGATAGATCGGCGGGATGCCGAGCGAGCCCATGTCGGTGATGATCATCGAGCCGTGGAAGGGGCTGGCGTCGAGCAGCTTCTGCGGGATGATGCCGAAGTAGTCCATCACGCGCAGGCAGCCGATGGCGAAGCGCAGCAGGAAGCGCGGCAGCTTCAGCAGCGCGCCCGCGACCTGCTCGGTGTTGTTGTCCTCGCCGCCGTACTTGATCTCGTCGATCTTCTCGTTCATCTTGCGGTAGACATCAAAAATCGTGTCCGTCGGGGCGAAGACGGCCTTGATGGTCGTCTCGTTCGAGGTGGTGGACATGGTGCGGCGCACGGTCAGCACGACCTCGATGTTGTTGCGCGCATAAATGCGGCGGCCGGCCACAAAGCGGTTGATGCCGGGACGCATGGAGACCATGCGCACATAGGCCGCGATGAACAGGTGCAGGTAGCCGAGACCTTTGTAGCCCTCGAGCCGCTTCTGACGCAGCCAGCGGTCGGTATCCGTGATCTCGATGCAGTCCTCAAACTGGTTGCAGGCATCGTTTTTCGTGGGCATGATGTAGGGCATGAACTTGTAAAACGGTGCGAGCGAATGGATCAGGCGACCGTCCTTGCGGTCTCCGAGACGGCGTTTGCTCTCCATAGGAAATACCTCCGAATATACGAATAAAGTTCAAACTTTTTAACTTTGGTAAGACCATTATAGGTGATTTCCGAAATAATAGCAAGTAAAAAAGTATTTAAAATGATGATAACTGCATTTTTCCAATTATTTTGGCGGGTGCATTATCGGGAAAACGTAACGGTATCATCGGAAGAAATCATGCAAAAAAATAAACGTTAAATTTTAGTCAATGACGTGAAAAAGCTAGCAATATCAATAGTTTTTTAACACTTAGGTGTTTGAAAATTGACATACATTTTTGGGCAATATCGCTTGCGAAACGGGTATGAATAGGGTAGAATACATACATTATGTAGATACAGTTCGCAAATGCGAGCGTGCGCGGCATAATACTACTTCGAATTGTAGGGAGGTGTAGGGATGTCATTTGAGGCGATAACAACGATCCGTGACGCGGAAAACCGTGCAAAGCAGATCCAAGCCGACGCGCAGGCGGCCGCTGCAGCGGCAGTGGAAGCGGCTCAGGCCGAGGGCAAAGCGGCGATCGAGGCCGCCGTCGGCAAGGCGCAGCGCGAGCTGCAGACGCTGCGGGCCAAATCAGATGAAAAGGCGAAGGCAGATGCGGAAAAGCTGGCTGCGGAGACCAAGAACAAGGAAGCGGCCATGCGCATCAAGGCCAAGACCAATCTGGATCGCGCTGCATCACTTATCGTGGAAAGGATCGTGAACGGCTGATGGCCATTGTACACATGAAAAAGCTGCGGCTCATGGTCGTTCGCGGGCAGAAAGATGCTCTGCTGCGCGACCTGATGCTGCTCGGCTGCGTGCAGGTCTCGGAACCGGACGCGCTTTTGGCGGATGCAGAGGCTGCCGCGGTCCTGCGTCAGGAGAGCGGCAACGTGACGGAGACGCGCAGTGAGCTGACGCGCCTGAACGCTGCGCTCAAGCTGCTGGATAAGTATGCGCCGGTCAAGTCCAAGCTGCTCAGCTCCCGGCCGGAGGTCACGGAGCGCGAGTTTCTGGATGTCGGCGCCTACCGCAAGGAGCTCGACGCGGTTGCACAGCTCGAAGCGCTGGAGGCCGACGTGCGCCGCTATAACGGCGAGGAGGCAAAGCTGCGCAGCAGCGTTGAGGCGCTGCGCCCGTGGGAGACGCTTGACCTGCCGCTGAGTCTGGGCTCGACCGCGACGACGCGCATCACGCTGGGCATGCTGCCGGCGGCGGCAGACCTCGGCGAGGCGCAAAAGGCGCTGGCGGAGGCTGCGCCCGAGTCGCAGATGTATGAGATCTCCGCAGACAGGGAACAGCACTATGTGCTGCTCATCTGCATGAAGGACGAGCTGCCGGAGGCGCTGGCTGCGCTGCGCACCTTCGGCTTCACACTGGCAAACCTCGGCGGTACGCCGGGAACGGCCAGACAAAATATCGACAGCGCGCAGCAGCAGATCGCGGATGTGATCCGCAAGCGTGAGCAGGCGGAGGCGGACATCGCCGCCTTTGCACCGCACCGCGATGCGTTCAGGCTCTGCATCGACCGCGCGAGCGTCCGGCTCGGCCGCGCCGAGGCGGAGGAGCGTCTGGTCGGCACGGAGAGCGTCGTGTGTATGCGCGGCTGGCTCACGGCGCCGGAGGAGGAAAAGCTCACGGCGGTGCTCGCGAAGTATGACTGCGCATGGGATCTGGCCGACCCCACGGAGGATGAATATCCCGAGGTGCCGGTCAAGCTCAAGAACAACAAGTTTACAGAGCCGCTCAACATGGTCACGAACATGTACAGCCTGCCGGCCTACGGCACGGTGGACCCGAACCCGCTCATGGCGCCGTTTTTCATCCTGTTTTACGGCATCATGATGGCGGACATGGGCTACGGTCTCGTGATGGTGCTCGCGGCGCTCATCGCGCTCGGCAAGATGAAGCCCAAACGCGGCAGCAAGTATTTCTGCGAGCTGCTGCTCGCCTGCGGTGTGTCGACGTTCCTGCTCGGCATCGTGACGGGCGGCTTCTTCGGAAACGCCGTGCCGACGATCGTGCGGATGTTCGGTCACGATGTCCAGCTCGGCATCCTGACAAGCCCGCTGCTCGACCCGCTCAAGGATACGACGACGATCCTCATCGGCGCTATGGTGCTCGGCTTTATCCAGCTCGTGACCGGCATGATCGTGAACATGGTCATGGAGTGCCGCCAGGGCAAGGTCGGCGACGCGATCTTCAACGAGGGCACATGGCTGGTCCTGTTTGCGGGACTTGCGCTGTATGTGCTCAAGATCGGCAACATCGCCGGCGTCCCGGTCGTGCTGTGCATCGGCGGTCTGATGCTGCTCTACGGCTCCGGCCGTGAGGCCAAGGGCTTCGGCAAGGTCACGGCCGTGTTCGGCGCGCTCTACAACGGGCTGACCGGCTGGTTCGGCGACATTCTCTCGTATTCCCGACTCATGGCTCTGATGCTGGCCGGCAGCGTCATCGCGCAGGTGTTCAACACCCTCGCTGCGATGCCGTCGAGCGGCGGTGTGACCGTCGTGTCGATGCTGGTCTTTATCCTCATCTTCCTGGTGGGTCACGCGCTGAACTTCGGTCTGAACCTGCTCGGCTGCTTCGTGCACGACCTGCGTCTGCAGTGTCTGGAGTTCTTCGGTAAGTTCTATGTCGACGGCGGCAAGCCCTTCAGCCCGCTGGAGATCAACACGCGCTATGTCGACGTGGAAAATCATAATTTCTAAACATTCGTACTCAAGAGATATTTAAGGAGGAAATTGAAAATGGCATTTCTCGAATCCATCGGTGGTCTGGCTCTCGGCCTTCTCGGCGCTGCGCTCGCAGCGGCTCTCGCGTGCATCGGCTCTGCAAAGGGCACCGGCATCGCCGGCGAGGCCGGCGCAGGTCTCGTCTCGGAGGATCCCAGCAAGTTCGGTAAGGCGATGATCATGCAGGTCATCCCCGGCACGCAGGGTCTGTACGGCTTCGTCATCTGGTTCCTTGCTCAGAGCCAGATCTTTGCCGCCAACGCCGCCGCCCCGCTGACCGTTGCGCAGGGCCTGCAGTACTTCGCAGCCTGCCTGCCGATCGCGCTCGGCGGTCTGATCTCCGCCATCGCGCAGGGCAAGGTCGCTGCCGCGTCCCTGAACATTCTGGCCAAGAAGCCGGACGACTGGTCCAAGGGCATGATCTTCTGCATCACGGTCGAGTTCTACGCCATCCTCTGCCTGCTGGCGTCGTTCCTGATGCTCAACGGCTTGAAGTAATCCAAATCCTCTTCCGACAGAAGGGAACGAAGATCTATGAATGGTATTGAAAAAATCACCGGCCGCATCGAGGCGGACGCACGGGAGCAGGCGAGTGCCATCACGGCCGACGCTGAGGCCAAGTGCGCCGAGATCCGCGCCGGCTATGACAAGCAGGCGCAAGACCAGTATTGGGCGCGCGTGCGCGACGGTGTAAAGACCTGCGAGGATCGCGTGCAGCGCATGGGACGTCTGGCGGAAATGGAAGCCAGAAAGAGCATCCTTGCCCTCAAGCAGGAGATGGTCGACGCGGCGTTTGCCGCCGCGCTCGAGCGCATCTGCACCATGCCGCAGGCGGACTACGTGGCCTATCTTGCCAAGCTCGCGGCGCAGGCCGCGACGACCGGCACCGAGGCCTTGGTGTTCAACGCCAAGGATCAGGCCGCGTGCGGTCAGGCGGTCGCGGACGCTGCAAACGCGCTGCTCGCGCAGCAGGGCAGGCAGGCGCGGCTCACCGTGAGCCCCGCCACGCGCGACCTGCGCGCCGGTTTTGTGCTCCAGCAGGGAGACATCGAGGTCAACTGCGCGGTGGAGACGATCGCAGAGCTCTGCCGCAGTGATCTGGCTGCTCAGGTCGCCGAGGTCTTGTTCGGCGCATGACCTGCCCCGCCCCACGCGGGGGAATGAATTATCCTATATGGGGCGCAGAGCTCTGCGCCGCATGAAGGAGGAACGGAATTGTCTAAAGTAAAAGATACGAACTACCTTGCGATTACGGCAATGCTGGCAGCCCGCGAGACCAAGATGCTTTCCGCTGAGCGCATGGAGCGCATGATCGATGCGCCCACGAACGAGGAGGCGGCCAAGATCCTTGAGGAATGCGGCTACGGCGACCTGAGCGGTCTGAGCGCGAAGGAAGCCGGTGCTGCACTCGAGGCGCACATTGCGGCGCTGTTCGACGAGGTCGAGGGCATGGTCCCGGAGGCGCAGCTCGTGCAGCTGTTCCGCCTCAAGTACGACTACCACAACGCCAAGGCGCTCATCAAGGCACAGGCCATGGGCACGGACTGCGGCGCGATTTTGTCGCAGCGCGGCACGGTGCCGCCACAGAAGCTGCACGCCGCGTTCTATGAAGAGGACTACCGCGACATCCCGCCCGTTCTGGCACAGGCCATGGTCGATGCCGCTGCGATCCTCGCGCGCACAGCCAATCCGCAGGCGGCGGACTTTGCGCTTGACCGCGCGTATTTTGCGCAGATGCTCGCGCTCTGCGACGGTTTGAGTGACGGCAGCTTTGCCAAGGGCTATGTGCAGCTGCAGATCGACGGTGCGAACCTGCGCGCCGCCGTGCGCACGCGCCGCATGGCCAAAGATGCGGACTTTCTCAAGAATGCGCTCGTCTCCGGCGGCACGATCGGCACGGATCGCGTGCTCGCGGCGTTTGAGTCGGGCGAGGCGCTCACGGCGCTCTATGCCAACACGTGGCTGAGCAATGCGGCGTCTGCCGGTGCGGCGGCCATGAGCGGCGGCGCGCTGACGGCGTTTGAGCTGCTGTGCGACAACGCGCTCATGGACTACATCCGCGCGGCCAAGCTGCGCAGCTTCGGCGCGGCGCACGTGTCGGCGTATCTCGCCGCCATGGAAAACGAGACGACGGCCGCCAGAATGATCCTGACGGGCAGACTCGCCGGGCTTCAGCCCGCGGTCATCCGGGAAAGGCTGCGTGAGACTTATGCTTAAAATTGCAGTTGTCGGCGGTGCGGAGACCGTCATGGGCTTCAAGGCGCTCGGTCTCGAGGCCTGCCCGGTCGCCAACACCGAGGAGGCGCGCGAAACGCTGCGCCGCCTGACCAAGGACTCTGAGGACTACGCCATCATCTATGTGGAAGAAAATCTGGCGCAGGAGCTTCAGCACGAGATCGACAAATTCAAAGATGTTCCCAAGCCGGCCATCATCCTGATTCCCGGCAGGGAAGGCCCCCTCGGCCTCGGCCAGACCGCGCTCAAGGCGGCGGTCGAGCGAGCGGTTGGCTCCGATATCCTTTAAGGAAAGGAAGAATGAAATTGAGCGGAACTATCACAAAAGTTTCCGGTCCGCTGGTCGTGGCCAACGGTCTTGCCGATGCCAACGTCTCCGACGTTGTACGTGTCGGCGAGCAGCGCCTGATCGGTGAGATCCTGAATATGATCGGTGACAGCGCGTCCATCCAGGTCTACGAGGAGACCTCCGGTCTCGGCCCCGGCGCGGAAGTCGAGACGACCGGTATGCCGCTGTCCGTGGAGCTTGGCCCCGGTATGCTGGAGAATATCTATGACGGTATCCAGCGCCCGCTGCCCGAGATCCGCGACCTGACCGGCTCGAACATCACCCGCGGCATCGAGGTGCCCGCGCTCAACCGCGAGCGCGTGTGGCACTTTGATCCCGTCGTGCAGCCCGGCACCGCCGTTTCCGGCGGCGACGTGATCGGCACCGTCCAGGAGACGACGGCCATCCTGCACAAGATCATGGTCCCCCCGCAGATGGCGGGCACGATCAAGAGCATCACCGGCGGTGACTTCACGGTCGACCAGACCGTCGCCGTGCTCACCGACGCTGCCGGCGTCGATCATGAGCTGAACATGATCCAGCGCTGGCCGGTGCGTATCGCGCGCCCCTATGCGCAGAAGTTCGCCCCGAACAAGCCCATGAACAGCGGCCAGCGTATCATCGACACGCTCTTCCCGATCGCCAAGGGCGGCACGGCAGCCGTGCCCGGCCCGTTCGGCAGCGGCAAGACCGTCGTGCAGCACCAGCTCGCCAAGTGGTCGGACGTGGACGTCGTCGTCTACATCGGCTGCGGCGAACGCGGCAACGAGATGACCGACGTTCTCATGGAGTTCCCGGAGCTGACCGACCCGCGCAACGGCGAGCCGCTCATGAAGCGCACCGTGCTCATCGCCAACACCTCCGATATGCCGGTGGCTGCGCGTGAGGCGTCCATCTACACCGGCATCACCATCGCGGAGTATTTCCGCGACATGGGCTATGACGTCGCCGTTCTGGCTGACTCCACCTCCCGCTGGGCCGAGGCGCTGCGTGAGATGTCCGGCCGTCTGGAGGAGATGCCCGGCGAAGAAGGCTACCCGGCCTACCTCGCATCGCGCATCGCGCAGTTCTACGAGCGTGCCGGCTGCATCCGCTGCATCGGCAGCGATGCCGACCGCCGCGGCTCCGTTACCGCCATCGGCGCCGTCTCGCCTCCGGGCGGCGACATTTCCGAGCCGGTCTCGCAGGCGACCATGCGCATCGTCAAGGTGTTCTGGGCGCTTGACTCGAGCCTTGCCTATGCCCGCCACTTCCCGGCCATCAACTGGCTGACGTCCTACTCGCTGTATGTCGACTCGCTCAAGCCGTGGTATGAGGCCACGTTCGGCGAGGAGTATATGGCCAACCGCGACAAGGCCATGAGCATCCTGCAGCAGGAATCCGAACTGCAGGAGATCGTCCGCCTCGTCGGTCAGGACGCGCTGTCCCCGGCCGACCGCCTGACGATGGAGACGGCCAAGATGATCCGCGAGGACTTCCTGCAGCAGAACGCCTTCGTCGACATCGACAGCTACTCCGAGTACCGCCGTCAGTATCTGCTGCTCGGCCTCATCCTGCATTATGACGCCGAGTGCCGCGACGCGCTCGAGAAGAACGCGCCGATGCACAAGCTCTTTGCCATTCCCGCCCGCGTCGATATCGGCCGCGCCAAGAGCGTGCCGAGCGACGAGTACGAGCAGGTCTATGCCAGGATCGCGGCGGATATGACTGCACAGATCAAAGAGATTATCGCCGGAGGTGAGGAGCAGTGATTAGAGAATACAAGACCATCCAGGAGATCGCCAGCCCTCTGATGATCGTCAAGAACGTCGAAGGCGTGACCTACGACGAGCTGGCCGAGATCGAGCTCCCGAACGGTGAAGTACGCCGCTGCAAGGTCCTCGAGGTCGAGGACGATCATGCGGTCGTGCAGCTCTTCGAGAGCGCGCAGGGCATCAACCTCGCGCAGTCGAAGGTGCGCTTTCTCGGCCACCCGCTGCAGCTGGGCGTGAGCGAGGATATGCTCGGCCGCGTCTTCAACGGCATGGGCGAGCCCATTGACGGCGGCCCGGCGATCCTCGCCGAGGAGCACCGCGACATCAACGGTCTGCCGATGAACCCGGCAGCCCGCGCCTACCCGGCAGAGTTCATTCAGACCGGCGTGTCCACCATCGACGGCCTGAACACCCTCGTCCGCGGCCAGAAGCTGCCGATCTTCTCGGCCTCCGGCCTGCCGCACGCCGCCCTCGCCGCGCAGATCGCGCGTCAGGCGAAGGTGCTGGGCGACAACGAGAACTTCGCCGTCGTCTTTGCCGCCATCGGCATCACGTTCGAGGAGTCTGAATACTTCATTCAGGAGTTCCGCCGCACCGGCGCCATCGACCGCACGGTCGTGTTCTCGAACCTTGCCAATGACCCCGCCGTCGAGCGTATCGCCACCCCGCGTATGGCGCTGACCGCGGCCGAGTATCTGGCCTTCGAGAAGGATATGCAGGTGCTGGTCATCCTGACCGATATCACCAACTATGCCGAGGCGCTGCGTGAGGTCTCTGCGGCCAAGAAGGAAGTCCCCGGCCGCCGCGGCTATCCCGGCTACCTGTACACTGACCTTGCCACGCTCTATGAGCGCGCAGGCCGCCGCATCGGCAAGTCCGGCTCGATCACCATGATCCCGATCCTGACCATGCCCGAGGACGACAAGACCCACCCGATCCCCGACCTGACCGGTTACATCACCGAGGGTCAGATCATCCTCTCCCGTGACCTGTACCGCAAGGGCATCATCCCGCCCGTGGACGTGCTGCCCAGCCTGTCGCGTCTGAAGGATAAGGGCATCGGCGAGGGCAAGACCCGTGAAGACCACTCCGGCACGATGAACCAGCTGTTTGCGGCCTATGCCCGCGGCAAGGACGCCAAGGAGCTCATGACCATCCTCGGTGAGGCGGCGCTGTCGGACGACGACAAGCAGTTTGCGAAGTTTGCCGACGCGTTTGAGCAGCGCTACGTCAATCAGGGCAACAACACCAACCGCACCATTGAGGATACCCTCAACCTCGGCTGGGAGCTGCTGAGCCTGCTGCCGCGCACCGAGCTCAAGCGTATCAAGCCCGAGCTGATCGAAAAGTATATGCCCGAGACCTGATCGCACCCGTCCCGCAGACTTACCAAGTGAGGTGATTTGATGGCAAATACAGCGATTACCCCGACAAGAATGGTGCTCAACCAGCTCAAGGGCCGGTTGAAGACCGCTCGCAGGGGTCATAAGCTCCTCAAGGATAAGCGTGACGAGCTGATGCGTCAGTTCCTCGACAACGTGCGCCTGAACAAACAGTTGCGTGCAAAGGTCGAGCAGGGACTCACGGAGGCGTTCGGCTCTCTGTCGGTCGCGTCCGCGATCATGTCCCCGGAAATGCTCGAGCAGTCGCTGCTCTACCCGCGGCAGAGCGTCGAGCTGGGCATGACCTATCAGAACATCATGAGCGTGAACGTGCCGGTCTACGATTTCCAGACCCGCAACAGCGACCCGTCTGAGATCTTCCCGTATGGCTTCGCGCAGACGTCCGGCGAGTTGGACGATGCGCTTGAGAAGCTGGCGGAGGTGTTTAAGGATATGCTGGAGCTTGCGCAGGTCGAAAAGACCACGCAGATGCTCGCGCAGGAGATCGAAAAGACCCGCCGCCGCGTCAACGCGCTCGAATACGTGATGATCCCGGAGCTGGAGCAGAACATTCGTTACATCTCCATGAAGCTGGATGAGAACGAAAGTTCGACCAAGGTGCGCCTGATGAAGGTCAAGGAAATGGTCCTCGAGGACGCACACCATTATAAGCAATAACGTATCTCAAAACCGCCGCATCCAACGATGCGGCGGTTTTTGCGCCTTTATTGCTCGTGCTGCTCCATCAGCTCGAGCAGCCGCGCGGTCTCTGCGGCGGCGTCCGGTGTGTTTGCCTCCACCTGCAGGGCGGAGACTTCCGCATCCGGCCGGACGGTCAGCTCCCAGCTGCCGTCGCGCACGTGCAGACCGTTGGTGAAGTCGGCGCCGGCCTCCATCATCGCTTCCGACAGGGTGCGCATCCGGTGCGCGCGGTCGCGGCAGGGGACACTGCGCCGGAGCGGGTCTGTGCATTGCGCGGGGGCGTCCGGTGATTCCGGGGCTTCCGGCGGTGTCGGACTCAGCCGCCCGTCGAGCACGTCCAGACAGCACCGGTAGTAGGCGCGCGGCGTGCCGATGTCGCACCAGTAGCCGTCCATCGGCACGCCGAGGATCGGCTCATTCGCCGCGAGCAGCAGCGGGAAGAGGTCGTTGGCAAAATCAAACGGCGTGTCCTCCGGCACATAGGTCATCGCCCGCGGGGAGACGATATAGATGCCGGTGTTGACGAGATCGGTCACTACGTGCGGCCAGTCCGGTTTTTCGATGAAGTGGCGCACATAGCCCTGCCGGTCCTGCAAAACGAGTCCGTATTGCAGCGGCTCTGCGTCCGGATAGAGCGCGACCGTCACGGCAGCGCCGGAGCTTTGGTGCTGCCGGTAGAGCCGCAGCAGGTCAAAGCTGCACGCCGCGTCGCCGCTGATGACGAGAAAATCGTCCCGGCCGTAAAAGTCGCTGCACGCGCGCACAGCGCCCGCCGTGCCGCGCGGCTCGGTCTCGATGCGGTAGCGCAGGTGCACGCCGTAGCTGCTGCCGTCGCCGCAGTGCTCCTGAATGGCCTCCGGCCGGTAACACAGTGTCGCGCACACGTCCGTGAAGCCGTTGCGCCGCAGCAGCTCGAGCAGCCGGTCAAGCACCGGCACGCCGACGAGCGGTACCATGGGCTTCGGCAGCTTGCCCGTGATGCTGCGCAGCCGCCGCCCCTGACCGCCGGCCAGCAAAATGGCTTTCATGCGCACACTCCTTTCACAAATCTTCGGTTGGAAAGTGTATTGTCAACGTTCGGGAAAGATGATATAATCATTGATTATTATGGGGGCAATAGGTTTTGCCCGCGGGGTGCAAGGAGGTATGACGATGCGAGATCCCAAAACCGGCAATGTACCCAATGAGTCGAAGCTGCAGCGTGCACTGATGCCGAATTCGCGGATGTTTCTGCTGTTTTTGATCGTGTTTGCAGTGCTCACGTTTTTCTTCTCTGACCGGCTCTGGCTGTCGATTGGCGAGGGCGTCATCATTCTGCTGCTCATTATCTATTCGGTCATCATGCGCGCGCGCAAGCGCCGCACGCTCGAGCGGTATATCGAATCTGTCACCTATGATACGGAGTCTGCGCGAAATAATACCCTGCAGAATTTTCCGCTGCCGATGGCGGTCTTTCGTCCGGCAGATTCGCAGGTCATCTGGGCCAATCAGAACTTTTTTGATATCTGCGGCCGGCACAAGCCGTCGGTCGATATGCGCATCACGGACGTGATCCCGGAGTTTTCCGGCCGCTGGCTGCTCGAGGGAAACACCCAGTGTCCCGAGCTGCTGGAGTATCAGGGCCGCAAGTACCAGATCCACGGCAACCTCGTGCGCACGAACCCGGACGACGCCGCAAGCTATATGGGCATCACCTACTGGGTCGACGTGACGGACTATGAGAAGATCCGGCTGGAGTATTACGCCTCGCGCCCGATCATCGCCGTGATCGTCATTGATAACTATGACGAGCTCATCCGCGGTCTGACCGACCGCAAGCGCAACGAGCTGCGCGACGCCATTGAGGATAAGCTCCTGCAGTGGTGCGAGGGCAAGGGCGGCTTCTTCCGCCGCTATGACCGCGACCGGTACCTGTACGTGTTCGAGGAGCGGCACCTTGATGAGCTGCGCGAGAACAAGTTTGCGTCCCTGCTCGATATCGTCCACAGCGTGACCAGCCCCAGCGGCATCCGCGCCACGGTCAGCGTCGGCGTCGGCCGCGACGGGGAGAGTCTTGATGAAAACTACAACTTCGCCATCCTCGGCACCGAGATGGCGCTCTCGCGCGGCGGCGATCAGGCCGTTGTGAAAAACCGCGTCACGTTTGAGTTCTTCGGCGGCCGCGGCGGTGAGGTCGAGCGGCGCACGAAGGTCAAATCCCGCGTCATGGCAAACGCCCTCAGTCAGCTCATTCAGGACTCGTCCAAGGTCTACGTCATGGGGCACAAATTCTCCGACCTGGACACGCTCGGCGCTGCTGCCGGCGTGTGCTGCATCGCGCGCAAATTCGGCACGCCCTGCCGCATCGTCATGGATGCCAACAGGACGGCGGCCGGCCAGCTCCGCGACCGGATGCTCAGCGCGGCGGAATACAGCAAGGCCTTCCTGTCGCCGCAGGAGGCGTTCCTGCACGCGGACAGCCGCACGCTGCTCGTCGTGGTGGACACCAACCGGCCCGATCAGGTGGAAAATGCGAGCCTGCTCGAGGCCTGTACCCGCGTGGCGGTCATCGACCACCACCGGCGCGCGGCGAACTATATCTCCAACGCGACCATGAGCTTCCACGAGCCGTATGCGTCGTCGGCGTGTGAGCTGATGGCGGAGCTTCTGGAGGAACTGGTCGAGCAGCCGGACATCCTGCACGTGGAGGCGGAGGCCATGCTCTCGGGCATCATGCTCGACACAAAGGACTTCACCGTGCGCACCGGCGAGCGCACGTTTGAGGCGGCGGCATTCCTGCGCCGCGCCGGAGCGGACACCTCCGAGGTGAAAAAGCTCCTGCAGACGGATATGGAGCACACGGTCGCCCGCTATAAGATCCTGCAGACGGCGTCCATTTACCGCGCGGACATCGCCATTGCCGCGCCTACCGAGCCGCAGGAGCGCATCGTCGCGGCGCAGGCTGCGGACGAGCTGCTCAACATCGCGGGGGTCACGGCGTCACTGGTCATTTACCCGATGGGTAACGGGGACGTGTTCATCTCCGCGCGCTCGATCGGTGAATTGAATGTGCAGCTTGTCATGGAGGCGCTCGGCGGCGGCGGCAGCCGCTCGTCGGCGGCCGTGCAGCTGCACGACGTGTCGGTCGCGCAGGCGGTGCAGATGGCACGCGCGGCGATCGACGATAATCTGGAAAATTAAGCAAAGGAGTATCTTGCTATGAAAGTGATTTTGAACGCAGACGTAAAGGGTCAGGGCAAAAAGGGCGAGCTCAAGGAAGTTTCCGACGGCTATGCCCGCAACTACCTCCTGCCGCGCAAGCTCGCGACGGAGGCGACGGCCGACAATCTCAACGCCTTCCGCCTCAAGGAGAAGGCCAAGGCCGCGCAGATCGCCCGCGAAAAGGCTGAAGCGGAGGAAAACGCCAAGAAGCTCGGTGCGATCCAGGTGAAGATCGCGGCGAAGGCCGGCAGCAACGGCAAGCTCTTCGGTTCCGTCACCTCGAAGGAGATCAGTGACGCGCTGCACGAGCAGTTTGACCTGAGCATTGAAAAGCAGAAGATCGTGCAGGCCGAGCCTATCAAGAGCTTCGGCGCGTACGAGGTCAAGTGCAAGCTCGGCTATGAAGTCACCGGCACGATCCACGTGCTGGTCATCGAAGAAAAATAATCCGCGCGCAGGCGAGGGAGGGACCCGTCATGGAGGAGCTGCTTGGCAGACAGGCGCCCCATTCCGCTCCGGCGGAGCAGGCAGTCATCGGTGCGATGCTCATCGACCCGAGCTGCATCCCGGATGTGATCGAAAAGGTCAAGTCCGACGAATTCTATATTCAGGCCAACCGCGACATTTTTGACACCATCTTCGCCATGTTCTCCTATGGGCAGAGCGTGGATGCGGTCACGGTGCTCGAACAGATGAAGGTGCGCGGCGTGTTCAAGGATACGACCCAGCAGTACCTCATGGAGGTCATGCAGGTCACGCCCACGGCGGCGAACGTGCTCAAGTACGCGGCCATCGTGCGCGATCAGGCGCTGCTGCGCAATCTGCACACCGCTGCCGATGAGATCAACAACATGATCTTTGAGGGCTCTGGCGGTGCGGACGCCATGCTTGAGGCGGCCGAGCGCAAGATCTATGCGCTGCGTCAGGGGCGCAATGTCGGCGGCCTGCAGCCGATCAGCATGGTCATCCAGCGCGTGTACGCAAACCTCTCCGAGGCGGCGAGCAGCGGCGGCGGCATCCCCGGTCTGGCGACCGGTCTGCCGGATCTGGACCAGACGATCCTCGGCCTGAACGCGGGCGAGCTGATCCTCATCGCCGCGCGCCCCGGCATGGGCAAGACGAGCCTTGCGCTCAACATCGCGCTGCACGTCGGCAAGACGTCCGGCAAGACGGTCGCGGTGTTCTCGCTCGAAATGGCGCGCGAGCAGCTCACGACCCGTCTGCTCGCGGGTGAGGGTCTGGTCGACAGCCAGAAGCTGCTGACCGGCAAGCTCTCGGCGGACGAGTGGCGGCGCGTCGGCGCTGCGGCCACGACCATCAGCGCGACCGATATCCGCATCGACGACAATCCGTCGCTTTCCGTTGCGGACATGAACGCCCAGTGCCGCCGCATCCCGAATCTCGGCCTCGTCGTCATCGACTACCTGCAGCTCATGCAGTCGGCCGGCAGCGGCCACGGCTGGTCGAACGAGAGCCGCACGCAGGCGGTCTCCGACATGAGCCGTATGCTCAAGATCATGGCCAAGGAGCTCAACGTTCCGGTCATCTGCCTCTCGCAGCTCTCGCGTGCCAATGAAGCGCGCCAGAATAAGCGCCCGATGCTTTCGGATCTGCGTGAATCCGGCGCCATCGAGCAGGACGCGGACATCGTGCTCGCGCTCTACCGCGACGGGTATTACAACAAAGAGTGCGAAAACCCGAACCTGGCCGAGGCGATCATCCTCAAAAACCGCCACGGCGAGACCGGCACGCTCGAGCTGATGTGGCTGCCCGAATACACGACGTTTGCGGCCATTGAGAAGAAGTACGACGACGATGACTATTGATACCATCACGCGCGGCGCGCGCGTGCTGTGTGCCGTGTCCGGCGGGGTGGACTCCATGTATCTCCTGCACCGGATGACGGAGCTGGCGGCGCAGCGCGGCTTTACGGTCGGCTGTGCGCACTTCAACCATGGCCTGCGCGGCGCGGAGAGCGACCGCGACGAGGCGTTCGTGCGCACGCAGTGTGCACATTTGGGTGTACCGTTTTACGCCGGGCGCGGCGACGTTGCGTCCGTGCGCGGCATGGGCACGGAGGGCGCTGCGCGGCAATTGCGCTATGCGTTTTTGACCGACTGCGCGGCTGCACACGGCTATGACTGGATCGCAACGGCGCACACGGCGGATGACAACGCCGAGACGCTGCTGCTCAACCTCGCGCGCGGCTGCGGTCTGCACGGCCTGACCGGTATCCCGCCGCAGCGCGGAAAGCTCCTGCGCCCGATGCTGGACACGACGCGCGCGGAAGCGGAGGCGTATCTGGCGGCACATGGCATCGCGCACGTGGAAGACAGTACGAACGCATCGGACGCTTACGCCCGCAACCGCATCCGGCACCATGCCGTGCCGGCGCTCGAGAGTGTGAACGCGGCCTTCGTGCAGCACGCGGCCGATACGGCGGCGCTTTTGCGCGAAGATGAGCGGTTTCTCGGCGGTCTGGCGGCGGAGTTTCTCGCTGAGCAGACGCCGGCGGAGGGCATCCCGACGGCAGAGCTGCTGGCGCTGCCGCGCCCGGTGCGCGTGCGCGTGCTGCAGCAGGCGGCCGGACGCGAACTCTCACGGCGGCATCTGCTGGCGCTCGAGCAGCTGTGCGGCGGGGAAGGACTCGGCTATGCCGACATGCCCGGCCTGCGCGTGACGCGCGAGCAGGGACAGCTCTTTTTCGGCGCGCAGCGGCGGCCGCCGCTCGGGACGTATGCGCTCATCCCCGGTCAGACGACGGAGATCCCGGAGCTCGGCGTGCGCTTCACGGTGGGGATGCCGGAACCGTTTCGTGAAATTCACAGCGCGTTCACCACTTTTGTCTTTAAATCTGCGATTATCCATGATAAACTATCTGTTACGCCGCGGCGTCCGGGCGATCGGATCCGTCTGGCAGGGCGCGGCTGCACCAAGCGCGTGAGCGACCTGCTTGCAGAGCGGGGGCTGACGCAGGGCGCGCGCGAGCGCGTACCGATCATCCGCGCGGCGGATGTGCCGGCGGCCATCGCCGGCTTCGGCGTCGCCGAGCAATGGGCGGCGGTGCCGGATCAAACCATGGTCTGCATCCGGATGGAACAGATCCAAACATATGGGGGAGAATACTATGAGCGATATGAGAGATGACATTGCGTCCGTCCTGCTGTCCGCTGAGGAGATCCAGAAGCGCACGGCGGAGCTCGGTGCCCGGATCTCGAAGGATTTTGACGGCCGCGAGCCGCTTTTTGTCGGCGTGCTCAAGGGCTGCTTTGTGTTCATGGCGGACCTGATGCGCAGCGTGACCATTCCGTGTTCGGTCGATTTCATGGCCGTATCATCCTACGGAAACCAGACCACGACCACCGGTGCGGTGAAGATCAACAAGGATCTGAACCAGGACATCGAGGGACGCGACATCATCCTCGTCGAGGACATTCTCGACAGCGGCGTTACGCTGCACTACCTTGCGGACTATCTCAGTGTCCGCCGTCCCGCGTCGATCACCATTGCGACGCTGCTGGACAAACCTGCGCGCCGCAAAGCGCCGATCCATGCGACGTATGCCGGCTTTGAAGTGCCGGACGCATTCGTCGTCGGCTACGGCCTTGACTACGCGGAAGAATACCGCAATCTCCCGTTCATCGGTGTGCTCAAGCCGGAGGTCTACTCCCACTGAGCCCGATACGGATTCCTAAAGGATGTGATTTGATTTGAAACCGGACAAGAACCGTGCCAGAGGCATCGGGTTCTATATGCTGATCGGCATGATCATTCTCGCCGTCGTTTTCTATCTGACGACCCCGGTGGAGCAGAAGGAATACACCTATTCCGAGATCGAGACCCTGTTCCGGGAGGAAAAGGTCAAGTCGTTCAGTCTCGAGGGCGATGAGCTCACGCTCAACCTCTATTCGGCTGACAGCGACGGCAACACTACCATCAAAAAGACCCTGCCGAACCCGAGCTGGTTCCGCGAGGATCTGGGCGAGCTCATTGATGCGCAGACCGCCAGCGGTGTGCTGACAGAGTATGACTACGTCAAGGGCTGGACGGCGCCGTGGTGGATGTCCATCCTGCCGTACCTGATCACGGTCGTGCTGTTTATCGGCGTGTGGTACCTGCTTATGAACAAGTCGGGCGGCGGCGGTGCGCCGGGCGTCGGCAAGTTCGGCAAGGCGCACACGCGCACCGGTGAGGAGAACCTCAAGAAGGTCACCTTTGCCGATGTTGCCGGCGCGGAAGAGGAAAAAGAGGAGCTGTCCGAGATCGTGGACTTCCTCAAGCGGCCGCAGAACTATACCGCGATGGGCGCGCGCATCCCCAAGGGCGTGCTGCTCGTCGGCCCTCCGGGCACCGGCAAGACGCTCATGGCGCGCGCAGTTGCGGGCGAGGCAGGCGTGCAGTTTTTGTCCATCTCGGGCTCGGACTTCGTCGAGCTCTATGTCGGCGTCGGCGCATCGCGTGTGCGTGACCTGTTTGAACAGGCCAAGAAGGTCGCTCCGGCCATCATCTTCATTGATGAGATCGACGCGGTCGGCCGTCAGCGCGGCAGCGGTCTTGGCGGCGGCCACGACGAGCGCGAGCAGACGCTCAACCAGCTGCTCGTCGAAATGGACGGCTTTACGAACAACGAGGGCGTCATCGTCATGGCGGCGACCAACCGCGCCGACATCCTCGATAACGCGCTGCTGCGCCCCGGCCGCTTTGACCGGCGCGTGTATATGGGTCTGCCCGACATCAAGGGCCGCGAGGAGATCCTGAAGGTCCATGCCCGCGGCAAGCCGCTGGGTGACGATGTGGATCTCAAGAGCATCGCGCGCGGCACGGCCGGCTTTGCCGGTGCGGATCTGGAAAACCTCCTCAACGAGGCTGCAATTCTGGCCACGCGCAGCAAGCGCCGCTTCATCATGCAGGAGGACATCGACGAGGCGATCCTCAAGGTCGTCATGGGTCCGGAGAAGAAGAGCCGCATCGTGTCCGAGCGTGCGCGCCGCCTGACGGCGTACCACGAGTCCGGCCACGCGATCGCGTCGTTCTTCCTGAAAAACTCCGATCCCGTGCACTATATCACCATCATCCCGCGCGGCGCGGCCGGCGGCTTCACGTGGTATCGCAAGGCGGAGGACGCGGAGGACTTTACCTCCCGCGGCGAGATGTTTGACAGCATCGTCTCCGCGCTCGGCGGCCGCATTGCCGAGCAGCTGTTCCTGGACGATATCTCCACCGGTGCGTCCGGCGATATCCAGCAGGCGACGAATGTCGCCCGCGACATGGTCATGAAGTACGGCATGTCGGAAAAGCTCGGCCCCATTTCGTTTGACGATTCGAGCCACAGCATCTTCATCGGCCGCGACTTCGGCACGACGAAGAGCTATTCCGAGGAGACTGCCGCCACGATCGACGAAGAGGTCAAGCACATCTTCGATCAGGCGTATGCCAAGTGTGAGGCGCTGCTGCGCGAGCACGCCGATTTGCTGACCGGCCTTGCGGAGTATCTGCTCATCCACGAGACGATCGAGGGCGATGATTTCCGCTACTACTGCGAGCACGGTCAGATGCCCATCCACCCGGATGACACCATCGAGCCGCCCGCAAAGGTCATCCGCAGAATGGATGAGGCGCCCGTTGCGCCGCAGCCGGACGCGGAAGCGCCGGCCCAGCCGGAGGCACCGTCCGCACCGGATGCGGACGCTCCGAACAGCGATCCCGGCGAGCAGCCGTAAGCCGTCCGCGCGCAAAACACGATCACGATCAAAAGGCCGCAGCGCATATGCGCTGCGGCCTTCTTGCTGCCCGGCGCGCGGCGTATGCGCCGCACACTATCCGGGGAAACAATGATATCTAAACGATATATATAGAAGAGCCGCCCCCGGGAAAAGGGGCGGCTCTCGCTGTTGCTGCGGCGCGGACGCGGCTGCATCCGCGCCTTGAGTGGGGGGGAAGGAAATAGGGGTGGATGTATAGAAAGGATGGTGTGTGGAGCGTGTTATGCGATCAGAAGGACGCCTTGATGCTGTTGATGGTCTCTTCGGCTTCCTTGACCATGCGGTCGAGCAGAACCTTGACCGGCACGACATCGTGCACGAGACCCATGCCCATGCCGGCGCAGAAGATCGCGCTGTCGACATTGCCGTCCTGGAAGGCTACGCGGGTCTTCTGGCCGGTGATGACGGGCATCTGCTCCTTGAGGATGTCCATCGGGCCCTTGCCGGTGCGCAGGCCGCGGTTCTCGATCTCGTTGGCGAGCAGGGAAGCGTTGTTCTTGGACACGCGCATCATGCTGCCGATGGTCTTCTGGCAGAGCACGGTGTCCTTTTCGGTGTGGTTGATGACCCACTGGCGGTGGTTGTCGGAGATCGGGCACTCATCGACGCACACGAAGCGGGTGCCCATGGCAACGCCGGAAGCGCCGAGCGCGAGCGCAGCCGCGAGGCCGTGGCCGTCCGCGATGCCGCCGGCGGCGATGACCGGGATCTTCATGTCCGCGGCGCAGCGGCGCGCGATGACGAATGTGCCCACGCCGTCAGCCGACGGATGGCCGCCGACCTCGTAGCCGGCGATGATGACGCCGTCGAGTCCCTTGCGCTCCATGCTCATGGAGACCTTGTAGTTCGGGCACTTGTGGAAATGACGCATGCCGGCGGACTTGATGTCGGCGATGAATTCGCGCGGATCCTCGGCGCTCGTCTCGATGGCGGCAACGTGCTTTTCGCCGCACAGACGGATGGTCTTGCGGATCTCCTCGTTGTCCAGACGCTGGGTCGGGGCGAGGGAGATGTTGACGATGTAGGGCTTGTTGGTCAGGCTGTTCATCTCGTCGAGCGCGTCGGCAAACTCGTCGAGCGTCGGCCAGCAGGTGACGTTGATGGTGCCGATACCGCCGGCGTTGCACACGGCGGCCGCGAGCTGCGGCACGGCCAGCCACTGCATGCCGCTCTGGACGATCGGGTACTCAATGCCAAACATTTCAGTCAGTTTTGTTTTCATGTATGCTACCTCCTAATGATGTTTAATGGTTTGAAAAAATGCGTCTGTCGCCTTGCTAATCAAAAATATATCAAAGCGGGGCGGGGGTCTCAACAGTATTCAGACCAAAGTTGCGGCCGGGCGCAGCGACGTGTTTTGGAGGAAATGTACAAAGCGCGTATGGCTTGCAAAAAACGGATAACGCAGCGCAATGCGCACCCGTTTTTGTACAATTCGGGCGGAAAGTGTGCAGAGAATACCTAATTTAATACTTGAAAATCAGCAGTATGTGTGTTTTCCGGCCGCTTGGTTATGGACTACAAAAAAATGATTTTTCTCTCTGCGGATTTCGTAGTCTTTGTTGGTGAAAAAGCGCTGAATTCGGTGTAACCTAAAACCAACTTGACAGATAATTAACTAACGAAAGTGCAAGTTGAGAACCATTCATTAAGGAGGAGTGAAACTCATGAGCAAGCAAATGAAAAAGACGATTTTCGGCATTCTGGGCGGTATTGTCCTGATGCTGCTGATCGCCTACCTGCCGCCGGAAACGGAAATGATGAGCCGTCAGGGCTGGCAGTATCTCGGGTGCTTTGGCTTCTTGCTGACGTGCCTGATCTCCGGCGCCCTGCCGGACTGGGTCGCGACCCTTGCGACCATGGTCATGCTGCTGGTATTCAAACTCGGCAAGGTGGCGGACGTCACGGTCGAGTTCTCCGGCACGACCGTCTGGCTGTGCATCGGCGTGTTCATCATGTCGGTCGGCATCAACAACAGCGGCTTCATGAAGCGCCTGGCGCTGTGGGTCCTCACGAAGTTCCCCGGCACCTATCGCGGCCAGGTCACGGCCATGATGCTCGCGGGCATCATCACCACCCCGATGATCCCCAGCTCCTATGCCAAGACCTCCATCATGGCGCCCCTGATCGGCCAGGTCTGTGAGGCTGTCGGCGCGGAGCCGAACAGCAAAGCGGCCCGCGGCCTGTGGTTTGCCAACTTCATGGGCACGTACATCCTCGGCATTGCCTTCATGTCCGGCTCGGCGTTCGTTGCGCTGATGATCGGCTTCATGCAGGGCCTCGCCTTCACCTGGGGCTCCTGGCTCAAGTGCACGATTGTCTGGTATGTCGTGCTCATTGTTCTCACGTATCTGTACTGCACGATCATCTGCAAGCCGAAAGAAAAGCTTGCCGGTGATGTAACCTTCCTCAAAGAGCAGTACAAGGCGCTCGGTGCCGTTTCCAAGAAAGAGAAGCAGGGCATCGTCATTGTCGCTATTGCGATCCTTCTCTGGATCACCCAGAAACTGCACGGCGTTGATGCCGGTTTCGTGGCCATTGCGGCGGACGTGGCGTTCTTTGCAGCCGGTCTGCTGACGGCACCGGAAGCAAACGCGAAAGGTCAATGGACGCTCGTCGTCTTCATCGGCGGCATTCTCAGCATTGCAAAGTTCATGAACAGTACGGGTGTCAGCGCATGGCTGGCAAGCCTGCTCGGTCCTATCTTCGCACCCATTATGAGCAGCCCCTACATCTTTGTTCCGTGCCTGTGCATCATCACGTTCGTCCTGCGTTATGCCATCGTGTCTCAGACCTGTATGCTGACGATGATGATCGCCATCTTTGGGCCGCTCATGGAGGCGCACGGTATGAGTATGTTTATCCTTGTCTTTGTTGAGTGGCTGTGCGGCACGTATTGGAATACCGCTTATGGCAACCCGTCCGTTGTCGGCTTCATCAAGATGACCGGCGACAAGTGCATCGACTATCCCTGCGCGCAGAAGGCGTCCTATGCTTACATGGTCATGACGATCATTGCCATGGTGGCCAGCGTTCCGCTGTGGCAGGCAATCGGCCTCTGCTAACGAAAATCAGGCATCACAGTTCCGCTGTCCCCTATGCAGGTAGTCACCTGCATGGGGGACACTTTCAAAGCGCACCGGCTGGTCAAGCTGCATAATTTGATCGCAAAGATCACCGGCCACTTTCGTAATTGCTGCTGTGGGATGCTGAGAACGGAATTGATATAGTAGTAGTCAGAAAGGTAACGTTCCGGTGTAACGCCGGGTATACGCACTGCATTTGAAAGGAGAAAAACTATGATTAAAACCAGACTTACCGAGCTCGTCGGGCTCAAATACCCCATCATTCAGGCCGGCATGGGTCCGTATCCTGTCACCAGCCTGTGCATCGCCGCTGCCAACGCCGGCTGCCTTGGCCTGTGCAGCACATTTGCCACCACGTCCCGCGAGACGAACCCCATCGTTTTTGAAGACTTCTGCAAGCAGGCACACGCCGAGACGACCGATGACGATGTGACCATTTTCAAGAAGATGTTCACACGCGTGTTTGAAGAGACCAAGGAGTCCGATGGTATTTTCGGCGCCAACGTCATGGTTTCCGCAGAGGTCAAGGCAAACGCGATGAAGGTCATGCAGGCGATCAAGGAGCTGCGTGAGTCCGATCCCGAGATGAAGCGCCGCTTCCGCGTGCTCGTCACCACCGCAGGCGATCCGATGCCCTGGGCAAACTTTGTCAAGGAGCAGGGCATGATTTGGATGCACGTGTTCCCGGGTGTCCGTACCGCTGCCCGCTGCAAAAAGGCCGGCGTTCAGGTGCTCATCGCTTCCGGTCATGAGGGCGGTATGCACACCGCTTGGCAGCCGGTTCACAGCATGACGCTGCTTCCGGACATTATCGAGAAGTTCTCCGATGAGAACACACTCGTGTGCGGCACCGGCGGCTTCTGCGATGGCAAATCCGTCGCGGCTGCTTTCGCTATGGGCGCTGACGGCGTGCAGATGGGTACCCGCTTCCTTGCCACGGAAGAGAGCGACTTCTGCGATCTGTGGAAGAAGATGGTTGTTGACTGCGCCGATGGCGGCACGATCATTGCCCGTGGCTTCGTTGGCCCGGCCCGCTGGCTGCGCAGTGATGTTTCCCTGCAGCACGCTTACAATACGGCCAAGGAAGCTCCCGGCTCCTATGTCGGTGTTCCGGATGATTTCTCGAGCATCCCGATGGAACTGCTGACCTTCGAGCGTCACGGCGTTGCAGCGACGTACAAGGGCGACGTGGAGCACGCGATGGCTGGCGCCGGCGAGTGCGCGCAGCGCATCACGGATCTGCCCAAGACCAAGGACATGATCGAGAAGGTCATGGCTGATGCCGAGACCATCATCCGTGGCCTGTCGGCGAAGTATCTCGCTGACTGAGCGCTGCCAAGAAAGGAGCCGGACATGGCTGAAATGAACGCTGCCTTTTTTGAAGAGGCAAAATATAATCTCCAGCACGGGAAGATCAATTTTCTGAACGTGGCCGGGCTGATTCCGGAAGTTGCTGAGGAGCGCCATGTGGTCGTGCGCTTGCCTGCCAACAGTATGCACCTCAACCATGTGAACATCGTTTATGCCGGCAGCTATTTTGTGCTGGCGGAGTCCTCGGGTGCTACACTTATCAAGTGCACCTATGCCGGCAAGTACGTTCCGATTATTAAGAGCGTGAACATTGATTACCGCAAGCCGACCAAGCGCGACCTGATCGTAGACATTTCCATGACAGAGGAAGAAGCCAAAGAGCGCATCGCCTATGTCGAAGAACACGGCAAGGGCCAGTACCCGCTCGACGTGCCGGTCATGGACGCTGACGGCGTGCATTGTGCCGATGTGCATATCGTGTTTTACCTGATGCCGAAGCCGTAAACAGCAATCGTTTCCCTTGTTTTCAGCGCCGCGTCCGTTGATCCGGATGCGGCGCTTTTTTTGCGCGAGCAAAGGGGAAAAATGCATGGAAACACAGCACAAAAATGCACGGGCGCAGTGCCGTGAGAATTGTAAGAAATGCAGGTAACAAGTGCAGAAAGAATCGTTATAATATAGACAAAGCATCGGATTCATTTCATTTCAACAGAGCGGAAACCGTTGCAATTTCAGAAAAGATTACATCATACAACAAGGAGGCTATCACCATGAGAAAACCACTCGAGGGAATGTTTGTGGTCGAGATGACCAGTTACTGGGCAGCGACGACGACGGCACGATTCCTGCGCGATATGGGCGCGCGCGTTGTACGCGTCGAGACACCGCCAATCGGCGATTTCTGCCGCTACTACGGTCGCTCAATGGGCATGCCCATCACGGCGGAAGAGAACCCCATCCACGATATTTTCAACGGCGGCAAAGAGTGTGTCGCGCTGGATCTGAAAGATCCCAAGAACCTCAAGCTCATGCAAAACATGCTCGCCAAGGCGGACGTATTCATCACTAGCACCCGCACGGCCGGCCTGAAAAAGCTCGGTCTGGACTGGGAGACGCTGCACGCCAAGTACCCGAAGCTCGTCATGGGTCAGGTCACCGGCTACGGCATCAACGGCCCGCTGGTCAACCGCCCCGGCATTGACGCGATCGCTTATTTCGGCGCCAACGGCGTCATCCTTGACACCCGCACCGATCCCGACAGCCCGCCGATCTACCCGCCTGCCGGCATGGGCGACACGACGACCGGCATCACGCTGCTCAGCGGCGTGCTGGCAGCCCTGCTCGCAGCGCGCGAGACGGGTGTGGGCGACTACGTCATGACGTCCCTGTACGGCACCGGCAACTTCGTCACCGCCGGCTTTGCCACGAACTGCAACTACGGCTATGAGTGGCCGCGGGAAGCGCACACCATGAGCCCGCTCGGCCAGGGCTACAAGTGCCGTGACGGCCGCTACATCTACGTGTTCGTCAACGACTATACGAATGTCTGGCCGAAGTTTGCCAAGGCGCTGCGTCTGCCGGAAGAGGTCGTGACCGACCCGCGCTTCACGACCAAGGAGTCGACGACGATCATTGCCAACCGCTCCGCGCTCGTGGACATCATCCGTGAGTACGCGCTCCAGCGCGACGCACAGGATATCCTCGACGAGCTCGTCGCCTACGATGTGCCGAGCTGCATCCTTAACCAGTACAAGGATCGCTTTTCCGGCGAGTGGCTCGAACAGTCGGTCTCCAACGGCTACCTGATCGAGCACACCTATCCGTCGGGCAACAAGGCGTATCTGGCGCAGATGCCGATCTATTTTGACAGCCTCGGCGTGCAGGATCTCTATGCACAGCACAGAGCGCTGGGCGCGGACAACGAAGCTATCGAGAAGGAATTCGGCGACGGCGAATAAAAGCGCATCTCCCGATCAAAAGCAGGGCCGCAACAGCGGCCCTGCTTTTTTGCTTTGCGTCTCCGTGGTCAGAACGGCAAAAAGCGTCCCCATCTGCCGGGCAGACGGGGACGCGCCAGTGTGCTGTATTTTCGCGTGCTCAGCGGTTTTTCAGCGCCTGGATGAGCACCTTGCCGGTGGCGTTCTTCGACAGCTCCGGCAAGAATTCCACCTCACGCGGGATGCGGAACGACGGCATGTTGGCGCGGCAGAATGTCTGCACCTGCTCGACCGTCAGTGACCGGCCGGGCTTGCAGACGATGCTCGCCTTCACGTGCTCGCCCCACTTCGGGTCGGGCATGCCGTAGACGGCGGCTTCGGCGATCTCGGGCATTTTCAGCAGCACGTCGATGACTTCCTCGGGGTAGATATTCTCGCCGCCGGAGATGATGAGCGAATCCTTGCGGCCGCGCAGGTAGAGATAGCCGTCCTCGTCGAGATAGCCCACGTCGTGCGTGAAATACCAGCCGTCGCGGATCACGTCCGCGGTCTTTTCCGGCAACTGATAGTAGCCGAGCATCATGCCCTGCCCGCGCACGCAGATCTCGCCCTCCTCACCGGCATCGCACAGCGAGCCGTCCGGCCGCACGATGCGCACGGCGGCGCCGGGCAGCGCCCGTCCGACCGAGGTGAGATACCGTCCGCCGAGGATCAGGTGATCCTCCGGGAGCAGCGCCGTGACGGTGCTGGCCATCTCCGTCATGCCGTAGGACTGATAAAAGCGGCAGTTGAGCCGGTCGAGCGCGCGCCGCAGCAGATCCGGGGAAATGGGGCAGGTGGAGTAGTTGATGACCTTCAGGTGCGACAGGTCGTAGTTTTTGCGGTCCATCTCATCGAGGATGCCCTGCAGGATCAGCGGGATGACACCAATGGCGCGCACCTTTTCCCGCACGAGACTCTCCACATAGTCGCTCACGGTGAAGTTCGGGATCATGATGAGCTTACCGCCGGTCGCCAGCGTGAGATAGGCGCCGGTGCACGCGGAGTGGAATAGCTGCGAGATGTACTGATAGACCTGCCCGTCCGGGAACTCCAGCGTTTCAAGCATGCTCTCAAGCTGGTTGAGATAGCGCGCGTGGGAGTAGACCACGCACTTCGGCCGCCCGGTCGTGCCACTCGTGTGCATGTGGTAGGCGGGGGTGTCGGGCGCAACGACGGTCTCCACCGGCGTGTCCGGCATACCTGCGAGCAGGGTATAGAGGGCGGAGCGGCCGTCGGCTTCCGGCGTCAGGGACAGGAACGTGATGCGTCCGGCATAGTGCTGCCGCAGGGCGTCGCCCCAGTCCTCGCGCTCCGGCTTGAAGAAGGCGCACCGGACCTCGTTGAGATCGAGCAGGTAGGTCATTTCTTCCGGCGCGAGCCGCCAGTTGAACTTGACCACGGTGCCGCCCAGCTTCAGGATCGCAATTTCCGCAATCATGACCTCCGGACAGTTGCGCGAGATGATGGCGACGCGGTCGCCCGGCGCAATGCCGAGATTGCGCAGGCAGTGCGCCGTCCGGTAGATGAGTGCCTGCAGCTCCCGGTAGGTGATGCGCCAGTCGCCGAATACAATGGCCTCGCGCTCCGGGCAGCGTGCAAAGCTCTCGTCGAGGATCTGACCGACGCCGGTCGTTTTTTGAAATCTGCTGATGTTATCCATATCTGGCTCGCTCCTATACAAAATCATTCGAACGCTCCGACGGCTTGTTAATTTATTATCTTATTTGCATTATATCGAACCCCCGCGGACAGGTCTTCATAGGAGACTACGAATTTATGCGCCGCCCGGGTGTCTGCTTTTAGGCAAAATGAAAGCAGCAGCGCCCTTTACGCGCACGCAATCGTAGAAAATGCACAGTGCGCGGCGGCGAGAAAAACCGCATTTCGTAACAAATGCCCTGAACAATTCGCCGTGATATTGTTACAATAAAGACAAAGATGAGGCGAAAAAGCCGCAAAAACACGGAGAATGCGGACAAAAACGCGAGAGTTGCGCCAATGGCTTCCAATTTCATCGTAGAAGTCTCCAAAAATTCGGATCTCCGGTGTTTTTGCGGAAAGGAACTTTTTTCCTCAAAATTTGTGTGGGAATATGCACTTGTGACTGCCGTTTTGCGCAACACGGAAAGGAGAGAATCATGACGCTGTCCGTGGAAATGATCGCCGAGAGCATGCAGCCGTTCGGTGCGCGGGTCGTAATGCAGCAGGAGCGGACATTTGCCTTCCGCCGGGTCCAGATGCTCACGCCCGAGTCCGAGAACACGCTCGAGGAAGACGTGCTCTACGTCAGCGAGCCGAAGGTGATCCGCCGCTTACCGAAGGGGCTGCTGCACGACCACTTTTTCGTTGTCCGGGCGCGCCAGGAGGATGCGGAGCCCGTTCGCCCCGGTGTCAATGCGCTGCTGTATGACGAGCAGTATTCTCTCGGCGCGGTGACGAACCACCTGCTCACGCTGTTTGACCGCCTGCAGACACTGGAGTATCAGATGCGTCTGGCCGTGCGCGCGCACGCCGGGCTGGAGCCGCTGATGGAGGTCGGGCGGAAGATGATCCCGGACGCGACGATCGTCGTCGTCGACTCGGCGTATAACATCATCGGCGCCACGCGCGAGCGCGGGTCGGGCAATATCTATGTCGATCAGATGCTCGAGCAGGGCTATTACGACAAGGACTCGCTGCAGCTCATGGCGGAGGCCGGCTATTTTGAAGTCAGTGACCGGTACCTGCGTCCGGTGCTGTCGGTGCCGCCGAATATCTGCAACGACCCCGTGATCCTGCGCTCCTACATTGCCAACGGGATGTTTTATTCTTTTGCCGGCTGCTATTTCCCGGGCCGGCTGCCGACGATGGTGGATCAGGAGCTGTTCCGCTGCTTTACCGAGCAGCTCGACCATTACTTCCGCGAGACGGGATTTTACAGCCAGAGCATGCCGCAGCGCCAGCAGATGATCCATGATCTCTTGCGCTATGGGGAGGAGAATCCGGAGCTGGTGCGCGACCGTGCGCGCGGCCTGCGCCTGCCGGAGACAGGCGACTTCCGCCTCGGCTATGTCGAGTTCGACGAGCAGGCGTCCACCTCGAAGGCGGGGTACATGGTGCTGCAGCTGCGCGCGTGGAGCAACGTGGCCAATTACGGCGTGATGCAGTATCAAAACAGCGTGCTTATCCTCTTTCAGGACTGGCACGATTACCCGGTCGGGGAGCAGCTTTTGTTCCGCGAGCGGTGGGACGAGCTGCTGACGCTGCTGGGCAAGAACCATGCGCATATCGGCGTGAGCCTGCTGTTCACGGAGCTGGGACGCCTGCGCATGGGCTACGATCAGGCGCGGACCGCCATCGAGATCGGCCGCAAGCTGGATCCCGATGCGCTGGAGTATCACTATTCCAAGTATTATCTCAACGACATGCTCGAATGCTACCGGGAAAAATTCGCGCTCGATGACGTCATTGTGCGCTATCTGGATCAGCTTGCCGGGGAGCGCGGCTACAGCAACAGCAACCTCCTGCTGCTGTACCACTACCTGAACACGGAGCGCAACATCTCCCTGACCGCTAAGCGCGTGCACATGCACCGCAACAGCGTTATTTACCGCCTGCAGCGCATTCAGGACGTGCTCAATCTCGACCTGGATGACCCGGATGTGCGTCTGCGGCTGATGATCACGTTCAAGATCCTGCGGATGGAGGGCAAGCTCCCAGAGATCACGGACGAGCCGCCGGAGCCGGACAACGGCGGAAGCGACCGCCTGACGCTTGTGGAATGAGGCCGCGAAAAGAGAAGAACAGCACACGGCAGCGCCTCCCGGGGTGCTGCCGTGTGCTGTTTCCGATCGGGGTCAGGTCTGCTGCTCGGCCTGTGCCTGCAGCGCGCGCTCGCGGGCTTTGCGCTCGCAGTGCGCGTAGTAGCTGTTGCCCATCTCCTCAAATTTCTCTTTCGGCAGCAGCAGCTCTTCGAGCGGCTTGCGCGTCTTCGGCAGGATCGTGCCGTAGCTGCCGTAGTCCTCGCCGGCCTGGCGGACATAGCCGAGGTATTCTTCCACACGCTCCTGCAGCGGCGGCACCGGCATCATTTCGCCCTCGCCGCAAAAGAGCGTCGTGTAGTTGCCCACGCCGAGCATGAGGTCAAACTGTGCGAGCACGGCGTCGTAGTTGCCCTTGGGGGAGAAAAAGCCGCAGGTCGAGATCAGCACATGCCGCTGGTGCGACTGGTCGTAGCGCGTGACGTGCTTGCCGTTGCCCTTGCCGTCGGTGCGGTCGCACATGACGGGGCGGTTGATTGGCACCGTGCGGTCGAGAAAGCACTTGAGCTGGCCGGGCAGGGCGTAGTAGTAGAGCGGGAAGCTCCACACGACGAGGTCGGCCGTGACGTAGCTTTCGATCGCGGCGGCCATATCGTCGTCGCGGAAGCACTTGCCCGGCGTGCGCTTCCAGCAGTTGAGGCAGCCGAGGCACGGCTCAATGTGCATTTTGGCCACGGTCAGTTCTTCGACCTGCGTGTCGCAGGTCTTGGCGAGCCCTTCGAGAAAGGCGCGCGTCATGCGCAGCGAGTTGCTGCGCTCCATGCGGGGACTTCCGTTGATGACAAGAATGTTCATGGACGTTTCCTCCTGGTTTATTCGCACGTGTAGCGGCCGGGACGCTTTTCGAGCATGGCGGCGGCCGCCTCGGCCTTGTCCTTGGTCGATACGGTATAGATGCCCTGGATCTCCTCGGCCAGCAGGCCCACGGAGGTGCCGGCGTCGGTAGCGATGTTGATGCACTTTTTGCACATCTGCACGGCGATCGGCGGCTTGGCCGCAAGCTTTTCGGCATAGGCCAGCGTCGTCTGCTCCAGCTCGCCGAGCGGCACCACGCGCTCCACGAGCCGGATGCGCGCGGCCTCCTGTGCGTCGATATCCTCGCATGTCATGGCCAGCAGCTTTGTTATGCCGGGGCCGATGAGCTTGGTCAGGCGGGTCGTGCCGCCGAGGTCGGTGCTGATGCCGACGTCGACCTCCCGCAGGGAAAACTTCGCGTTGTCGGCGGCAATGCGGATATCGCACGCCGTGATGAGCTCGATGGCGGTGCCCATGCACGCGCCCTGGATGCCGACCACGACCGGCAGGTTGCACTCGCTCCAGAAGCGGTAGGCCTGCTGCCAGTGATAGACGCCGTAGAGGCTGCGCCCCGGCTTGCCGATCACCGCTTTGGCGTAATTGAGGTCGATGCCGGCGGAGAAGTGCCGGCCGTCTGCCAGCAGCGCAATGGCGCGCAGGTCGTGATTGCCGACGATCTCGGTCTGCTGCAGCTCGATCATGGCCTCGTAAAACGGGGCGCTGATGGTGTTGAGCTTTTCCGGCCGCGCGAGCCGCACGATGCCGACGGCGCCGCGCCGCTCAAAGCTCAGAAATTCCTGATAGGACATGGTCTGGCTCCTTTCTTTATGTCTTTATGCCTGCTCCGGTTTCCGGCGCTGACGCAGCGCCTTTGTCAGAGCGGGTACGATCTGGAACAGGTCGCCGACGATGGCGTAGTCCGCCACCTGAAAGATCGGCGCGTTCGGGTCGCGGTTGATGGCGATGATGGTGTCGGATGCGCTCATGCCGATCAGGTGCTGGATCGCGCCCGAAATGCCGCAGGCAATGTAGACGCGCGGGCAGACGGTCTTGCCCGTCTGGCCGACCTGATGGATGGGGGAGATCCAGCCGGCGTCGACCGCTGCGCGGGATGCGCCCACGCAGCCGCCGACGGTGTCGGCCAGCTCTTGCAGCAGCGCGAAATTTTCCGGTCCCTTCAGGCCGCGTCCGCCGGAGACGATGATCTGCGCCTCGGTCAGATTCGCGGTCGCGGCGTCGAGCACCGGGATCAGCTCCAGCAGCTCCGTGCTGCTCCGCCGGGCGTCCTCCGGCAGCGATTCCACAAAGACCGCGCCGGTGCGCGCGGGGTCAAATGCCGGCGCGCGGAACACGTTCGGCCGCACGGTGCCCATCTGCGGCTTCGTGTCGGGGCAGATATTGGTCGCCATCAGATTGCCGCCGAAGGCCGGCCGCGTCCAGAGCACGCAGCGGTGCGCGTCCACGTCGAGATGCGTGCAGTCGGCCGTCAGCCCCGTGTGCAGCCGGCAGGAGATGCGCGGCCCGAGGTCGCGCCCCACGTTCGTCGCGCCGATCATGAGCACTTCGGGCGCGTATTTGCGCACGAGACGGCACATGGCGGCGGTGAAAATGTCCGTATTGTAGTGCGCCAGGGCGGGATCTTCCATGGTGATGACCGTGTCGGCGCCGCAGCCGATCGCCTGCGCGGCGAGCGTGCCGGCGTGCGGGTCGAGAATGACGCCGACGAGCTGTTCACCCATCTTGTCGGCGAGCAGGCGCCCCTGTCCCAGCAGCTCCAGCCCGACACTGCGCAGCTGCCCGTCCTCCGTTTCGAGGAAGACCCAGACGTGTTTGCTCTCAGACATGATCCCCGCCTCCTTCCAGCGAGATGTGCGCCGCGTCGAGCTGCGCCAACAGAGACGCCACGGCGGCCTCCGGCTGCGCGCCGTCGATGCGCACGGTCTGCTTGGTGCGCACGGGCACGAATGTTTTTGATACCTTTGTCGGTGAGCCGTGCAGGCCGATGCAGTCGGGATCGAGTGCCGGCAGATCGTCCGCCGTCAGCGTCTGCGGCTGCGTGCGGTTGGCCTGCAGCTTGCGCATGACGTTCGGCAGCCGCGGCTCGTTGATGGCCTTCACGACCGTGACCACGGCCGGCAGCGGCGCGCGCAGCACGCGGTAGGCGCGCTCGCCCTCCTGCCGGATGCGGATCGCGCCGTCCTCGATCGTGATGGCGCATGCGCACGTGAGCTGCGGCAGCCCCAGATGCTCGGCCAGCATGGGGCCGACCTGCGCCGTGTCGCCGTCGATGGCCTGCCGGCCGCAGAGGATCAGGTCAAAGCCGCCGAGCGCCCGCACGGCCTGTGCGAGCGTGTAGCTTGTGGCATAAGTGTCCGCGCCGCCGAAGCACCGGTCGGACACCAGCACCATCCGGTCGGCACCGAGGGCGTAGCACTCGCGCAGCGCCTGCGCCGCCTGCGCCGGCCCCATGGTCATGGCGGTCACGGTGCCGCCGAGCGCCTCGCGGAGCTGCACGGCCGCCTCGAGCGCGTGTTTGTCAAAGGGGTTGACGGTGCTCGGCACACCGGCGCGGATGAGGGTGTTGGTTTTCGGATCCATGCGGATCTCGGTCGTGTCCGGGACCTGCTTGATACAGACGAGAATGTTCACGCGGCACCGCCCTCAGCCGAGCAGCGTCTTGCCGATGACCTGACGCTGCACCTGGTTCGTGCCCTCGAAGATGCTGTAGATGCGCGCGTCGCGCAGCAGCTTTTCCAGCGGGTATTCGCGGCTGTAGCCATAGCCGGCAAAGACCTGCAGGCCCATGTTTACCACGTCGTAGCACATTTCCGAGGCAAAGCATTTGAGCGAGTTGCCGAGCGTGCCGATTGGGATGCCGGCGTCCGTCATCTGCGCGCCGTAGACCGCCATGGCGCGCGAGGCCTGAATGCGCATCTCCATGTCCGCGATCAGGAACTGAATGCCCTCGAGTTTTGCAATCGGCCCGTGCTTGAAGCTGCGCTCCCTGGCGTAGTCCACGGCCAGATCCAGCGCGCGCTGCGCCACGCCGACGGCGCCCGCCACGCTGACCGGGCGCTTGCCGGCGAGGAATTTCATGGTCTGGGCAAAGCCGTTGCCCTCCGTGCCGATCAGGCGGTCGGCGGGGACGAACACGTCCTCCATCACGAAATCCGCCGTGTCCGACAGGCGGATGCCCATCTTGTCCTCGTGCTTGCCGACGCTCACCCCGACGTCGCTTTTTTCCACCAGCAGCAGGCTCATGCCGTGATAGCCCGCATCCGGATTCGTCACGGCCAGCACCACGCACGCCGAGCAGAGCGTGGCGTTCGTGATGAAGCACTTGACGCCGTTGAGCACGTAGCCGCCGTCCACTTTCTTTGCACTCGTGCGCGTGCTGCCGACGTCCGAACCGCTCTGCGGCTCCGTGATTGCCATGGAGATGCCCTCACCGCGCAGAATGCGCGCGCAGGCGGCCTGCTTTTGCGCCTCCGTGCCGTCGGCGAGGATCGCCGACAGGCCGAACGAGTAGGAATTGTTCGAGATCGTGAAGCCGGCGTCATGCTTGGCCAGCTCCTCGCTGATGCAGTAGCGCGTCACGGCGTTGAGTCCCAGTCCGCCGTACTGCTCCGGCACGTCCAGACCAAACAGACCCATTTCACCCCATTTTTCGTGCAGCTGCACCGGAAATTCGCCCTTTTCATCATATTCTTTCACGACCGGGTCGAGCTCACGCTCGGCAAATTCGCGGATCATTTTGACGATATCCTGCTGCTCCGGCGTCATGCCGAGATAGTAACCGTATTTGCTCATGAAAATCTTGCTCCTCTCACGGGAAAGCACGTACTTTCCTGACTTTGATTACATTTTAACGAGGCACACGGCATGGAACAACGTCATTCAAAACAACATTTTTTCCCGCCGCCGCACAAGCGACTGTGCAGAAATGACGAAAAAAAGCGCCCGCTTTCTCCTGTTTCAGGAGAAAGCGGGCGCGAAACGGTGGTCACTCTTGATGCACGATGCCGCTGCTGCCGGCATCGTTCTCGCCGTGCGGCGTTTCCCAGTGCGGGATGCGGCCGGTCATTTCGAGGATCTTGAACGAGATCATCAGCCGCAGACGGACATCCGGATCGTCGAGATCCAGCGCGAGAATGTCCTGGATCTTCTGAATGCGGTAGATGACGCTGTTGCGGTGCATGTGCACATGCTTGGCGGTCAGGGAGATATTGCGCTCCGAGCACAGGAAGTAATACAGGAGCTTAATGTTGCTGCAGACGCTGTTGTTATCGTCCATGAGCCGGTCCAGATAGTGCGTATAGGTGTCTTCGAGGGGCATGGTGTCGGCATAATGCTCGAGCATGTCCTCCAGATAGTATTTCGAGTAAAAATAGGCGGCGCCGTCCGTATCACGGCGCTTGCCGATATTCGATGCGGCTTCGGCCTGCCGATAGCCGACGTAGAGCTTCGTGACATCGCTGAACAGCAGGCTGATGCCCATGCAGGCCTTGTTCTGCCGCAGGGTGGTCAGCAGGGCGTTCCAGTCCTCGGAAAAGCCGGACTGCGTGCGCACGTTTGCGTCGTTCCAGTCGCGGAAGAGGATGATGACGGACGAGCCGTACTGGAACACGCCGTAGTTTGCCAGCGGGCAGTGGGCGCGGAGCTGATTGGAGATGTGTGAGACTTTGAACAGGGTCGAGCTCTCGCACTGCACGAGGCCGATGCGGAACGTGCCCTGATAGGGAATGTTCAGCTGCGCGCAGCGGTCGTGGAAATATTCCGGCGAGTTCTGTTTCGGCCGGATCAGATCGTCGAGCAGCTGCTGCTGTTTGCCGAGCATGCCGGCGTCAAAAATGCCGTTGACTTTATAGTAATTTTCCAGCTCCTGCGTCAGGCAGGTGTAGAGCGAGATGTCGCGCTGCGTCGGCGGCACATCGAGAAAATAGCAGCCGATGAAGCAGTAGGCCGCGCCGTGATTCTTGTAGGAGCGGACGAGAAACGGGTACCCGCAGATGGTCTTTTCCGCCGGGTAGAGCACCGGCTGGACGCACTTGCGCTCGTCCTCATAGTAGCCCCAGCTTGCGATCTGGTTCATATCCTCGCGGCTGTAATAGCCGCGCTGGAGCAGGTCGCGGAAATAGGGTATGTCATCGACGGAGCTGCGCGTGGAGCACACGATGTTGTATGCCGAGTCCGTGACGACGATCAGACAGTGCGGGAACGCCTTTTTGGCGATCTCAAAAAACGGCTCGTAGCCGCGCCGTTCGAGAGAGGCCTCCTTGATGGCAAACTCAAAGGCGTGAAACTGTGTAAAGAGGGTAATGAGCCGGTTGACGACCTCGTTGAGGTCGGTGTTTTCGTCAAGCAGGATGCCGTGCAGCGCATGATGGCACTGCAGCTGGGACGGCTTGGCCTTGAAAACGAAGCAGTGGTTTTCAAAAAGCTGCTTTTTCAGCTTTGGGAGCACTTTCGGTGTGCAGACATACAGCGTGTCCGGCTCCAGAATATCCGTGGGAGAGGTCAGGATCTGTACGCCGGTGAAGGCAAAATCGCCGTCGGTCTCTATCAGTTGTGCGCCGTATTCCGTCAGGGTTTCCAGGATCAGTTGCAAAGACAATTTCATTCAGAATCCACCACACTTCCATTTTTCTGTCCCCGGGACGGGGCTGATTGCTGATTTGCAAAAAGGGGTGCCGTCCGGCACCCCTTTGGCCGGTCGTCCGGCAGTGATCTGCTTACTTGCTGAATTCCGCGAACAGCGCGTCGTTGTCCGCGCCGATGGATTTGCTCTGCGCGAAGTAGTTCTGCACGCCGACGCTCTCCATGTAGATCGGGATCTGCGGCTGATAGTAGTGCTTGCCGCTCTCGTAGGTGCCCTCGCCGAGGTAGCCGTTGGACAGGCACTGGTCGAGCTGCTCCTGCTCTTTGTACTTGTCGCCGATGCCGCGCAGCACGGTGCAGGGCACGTTGCCGGCCTGGAGCACGCTCATGATCTCGTCGGCGGTCTTTTTCTTTGCTTCCTCGATGCAGCGCGCCACGATGATGGCACAGTTGCCGTTGACGTTCAGCGCCGGGCGCGTGTTCACACGCTCGTCGTCGAGCATGTCCTCGATGTTGAAGGCTTTGCAGAAGACGGGGAAGTAGCGCTCGTACTCATTGACGAAGATCTGCACGAACTTGCCGTCCTTCGTCTCGAACGCCTGGCCCATGGGGCTCTGCGTGAAGCGGGAGCGCGGCCAGGGGTTGAAGTACTGCGTGCCGGAGTTGATCGCGGATGTGACCCAGTTGCCGGTGCCGTAGAGAGAGGCGGACACATAATCGCCCTTACCGGTACGCTCGCGGGCAAACAGCGCCGTCATGATCGCGCCGAACAGCGGCATGCCGGTCGTCAGGTCGCCCATGCCGGTCGGCGGGCAGATCGGGGAGTCGTCTGGATTCAGGCGCAGGTCGGAGATCAGGCCGTTCATGGCGAAGAATGCCACGGCGTCCAGGCCGGGGGCAGCGGACAGCGGGCCGTCCTTGCAGCCGTAGCCGGTGGCGTGCGCCATGACCAGGCGCGGGTATTTCTCTTTCAGGGTGTCATAGTCCAGGCTGTGCTTTTTCAGACCGCCGAGACGCATGCTCGTCAGGAACACGTCCGCCTTGGCGAGCATGTTGTGCAGCACGCGCTCGTGCTCGGGATCGTTGAGATCCATGTGCATGAATTCCTTGCCGCCGTTGAAGAGGTCGAACGAGGGGTTCTCGTTCGCTTCGATCGGCATGCCGCAGGTGCGGCCCCAGTAGCGAACCGAGTCGCCCGCTTTGCCGGTCTCGATCTTGACGACTCTGGCGCCGAGGCAGCGCAGAAACTCACCTGCAGAGGGGGCGGCCCAATAGGTCGTCAGCTCCACGACGAAAAGACCTTCGAGTGGTTTATTCATATTGTATCAACCTCCTGTATTTTTCAGTCCATCCTCATCGCACGCACGAAAGACAACAAAAATGCGCGAAAGTGACGAATGACTGTTTTTTAACAATTCCAATTATACAGGTGGCCGACTGCAAACGAAAAGGGCAGGGATTACGAAAAAAGTGTGCGTGATTGCACAGAATCTGTGCAAAAACGACGATGTCATATGCCCGGGAACGTTTGAAATTCCAGCAAAAAGCATAATTGTGCAATCGCTATGAAAACGCTGCCGTGAAAGTGACGATTCATGTGCAAAAACAACGATGGTCGTTTCTGGCGGAATGACGGTGTGCGTTTGTTTTATGCACGTTAAAATATAAACGTTAAATCCGGAACGTGCAAGTGGGTTCTTTCCATTTTGACCGTTTCGGGAGATAATTCACAATTTTATAAAGAATAGAACCATGAAAAAGAGGATCGGAGGGATCACCCATGCGGGAAATTGCTCAGAAGCTTTCACGGTGCAGCAGCTTTGGCGCGCTCATGGATGATGCGTTCGCGCGCTGCCCGGAGCGCGAGGCCATTGTATACGAGGACTGGCGGCTGACCTATGGCGACCTGGAGCGCTACATCCACCAGACGGCGCACTATCTGCGGCACCTCGGCGTGCGCAAGGGCAGCCGGGTCGCGATCCTGTCGCGCAATTGCCCGGAGTGGATCATTGCCGAGTTTGCGCTCTATCAGCTCGGCGCCATTGTGGTCAAGATCAACTGGCGGCTCACGCCGCCGGAGCAGGCGCGCATGCTCGCGCGCAATCAGGTGTCGGTCGCCTTTCTCAAGGCGGAGAAGCCGGAGTGGGGCGCGGAGCTCGAGCGGCTGTGCGCGGACAGCGTACGCCTGATCCGGCTGGAGCCGGTCGACGGCCGCTCGGCGCTGTGCGCGCTCGTCAGCGGCGAGCCGGACACGCCGCCGGACGTGCCGGTCTCGCGCGACGATGTCGCCTGCCGCCTGCACACGAGTGGCACGACGGGGGAGCCGAAGTGCGTCGTCTACACGCACGGCGGCATGCTCCGCGAGATCGTGAGCATGCTGCAGGTCTATCCCTACCCGGATGGGCAGCGGTATCAGTTCATTGCGCAGCTGTTCCACTCGGCCGCCATCGGTGCGCACCTGTCGCTTGCGACCGGCGGCACGATGGTGCTCAAGGATCATTTCGCGCTTGAGGATTACATGCACACGCTCGTGTCCGAGCGCATCGAGTCCATCAGTGTCGTGCCGACGGTACTCAAGTGGATCCTCGACGAGACGGACAACGGGGACTATGATCTCTCGCACCTCAAGACCGTCAACTATTCCACCTGCCCGATCCCGAAGGCGCTGCTGCAGCGCGCGATCGAGAAGCTGCACTGCAGCTTCTATCAGTCCTACGGTATGACGGAAATGGGCAGCACCGTCACGGCGCTGCTGCCGGAAGACCACCTGCGCGACGGCGGTAAGTACCTCTCGTCCGTCGGCCGGCCGATCCCCGGCGCGGCCGTGCGCATCGTCGCGCCGGACGGCAGCGATTGCCCGGCAGGCACCGCGGGTGAGATCTATGTGCGCGGCCCGGGCCGGATGCTGGAATATCTGGATGCGCCCGAGACGACGCACGCGGCGCTGGTCGGCGGCTGGTACCGCACGAAAGACATGGGCATGCTCGACGCGCAGGGGTACCTGTTCCTGAGCGGCCGTGCCGACGATCTCATTATTTCCGGCGGCGAGAACATCTATCCCGGAGAGGTCACCAATGTCATCATGCAGCTTTGCGACGACGTGGCCGAGGTAGCGGTCTACGGCGTGCCGGACGAGACCTGGGGCGAGCACGTGAAAGCGAGCGTTGTGCTCATGCCGGGCAGCCGGCTCACGGCGGAGGCGCTGCGCCAGTATTGCCGCGCGCATATGCCGACGTTCCGCGCGCCGAAGGAGATCGAGATCGTGCCGGAGCTGCCCAAGGGCGCGACCGGAAAAGTGCTCACGGCCGTGCTGCGCGCGCGCAGTGTCCAGGCGAGCTGACGCGGCGCATCTTGTACGTCGTGCCCAGCAGCGCACCGCGGGGGCTGCTGTTTTTTGGAGAAAACAGCGTTGTGATGTGATGGCCGGTTTGGTATTGTGAAATCACAAACAACCGAGCGCCGCACAGCGGCACACGTGAATATTTCAGGAGGTAATACCTATGATCCGTACCAAACTTACCGAAATGCTGGGGATCGAATACCCCATCGTGCAGGGCTGCATGCAGTGGATTTCCCGCGCACCGCTGGTCGCCGCCGTGTCGGAGGCCGGCGGCCTGGGTCTGCTGTCGTCGAGCACGTTTTCCTCGGCCGATGAGCTGCAGGCGGAGATCCGCAAGATTAAGTCCATGACGAGCAAGCCCTTTGCCGTCAACCTCACGCTCATGCCGTCGCTCGTCGTGCCGGACTATGCGGGCTACATCCGCGTCTGCGCCGAAGAGGGCGTCAAGGTCATGGAGACCGCCGGCCGCCCGCCGAAGGACGACATGGTGCGCGCCATCAAGGACGCCGGCATGGTGCTCATCCACAAGTGCACCACCGTCAAGCACGCGCTCAAGGCGCAGTCGCTCGGCGCGGACATGGTCGTCGCCGACGGCTTTGAGTGCGCCGGCCACCCGGGCGAGAACGATCTCGGCACCATGGTGCTCACGCCGCGCTGTGTGGAGGCGCTTGACATTCCGGTCATCTGCGCCGGCGGCGTTTCGACCGGCCGCCAGATGGCAGCCGCGCTCATGCTCGGCGCCGAAGGCGTGTACATGGGCACCCGCTTCCTGCTGTCCGAGGAGTGCCCGGTGCTCCCGGCCGTGAAAAACTACCTCGTCGAGCACGCCAACGAGATGGAGACGATCCTGCTTCTGCGCTCGTTCCAGAACTCCACGCGCATGTATAAGAGCGAAGTCGCCAAGCGCGTCTTTGCCAAGGAGCAGGCCGGCTGCGAATTCAAGGATGTGGCCGAGGACATGGCCGGCAAGACGGCCTGCAAGATGTTCTTCGAGAACGCGGACGTGGAAAACTGCGGCGTCATCTGCTGCGGCCAGACGTCCGGCCTGATCCACGATGTGCTGCCCGTGCAGACCATCATCGGCCAGATGATGCACGAGTGCGAGGCGACCATCGCAAAGTTCGCCTGACTTTGGTAATCCCCCCATTCCCTTCTTTTTTCTTTGGAGCGGCTCGGCCCCCGGGCCGGGTCGCTCCCCCCTTATTATCAGAAATGGAGATCCGATCATGTTCTATTCGTTTCATGGAAAATGCCCGCGCGTCGATCCCACGGCGTTTGTCAGCACCAGCGCCGAGCTTATCGGCGATGTGACGGTCGGCCCGCGGTGCTATATCGGTCCCGGCGCCGTGATCCGCGGCGATGCCGCCGAGATTATTCTCGAGGAGGAGGTCACGGTGGAAGACGGCGTCATCATCCATGCCGGCGGGGCGGACAAGCGCTGCCTGCTGTCCCGGCGTGTGACCATCGGTCACGGGGCGATCGTCCATGCGCGCTATCTCGGCCCGGAGGCCAGCATCGGCATGGGCGCGGTGCTCAGCCTTGGGTGCGCGATCGGTGCCGGCAGCGTCGTGGCGGAGTCCGCGCTCGTGCCGCAGGGCAAGTCCGTTCCGCCGGAGACACTGGTTGCCGGCATCCCGGCCAAGCCTTTGCGCCCGCTCACGCAGGCGGACCGCGAGAGCTGGCAGGCCACGAAGGACTGGTATGTCCGGCTCACGGCGGCGTACCTGGATCCGAATCATTTCTTTCCCGTTGCACGGCGGGAGGCGTGAGCACGATGGATTGGCGTGAGATCTATGCGCGCAGGCTCTGCACGCCGGAGCAGGCGGCGGCGCTGATCGTGCCCGGCGACCGCATCTTTGCCGGCGGCGCCGGCAGCTTCCCGGCCGTGCTGATCGACGCGGTGAGCGACCGCGCGGAGCTGCGCGGCATCCCGGTCGTGACCGTCGTCAACGGCACGGAGAGCCGCGCCCTGTCCGACCCGGCCTGCTTTGCGCGCACGCCGTATCACTCCCTGTTTCTCGGCCGCGCCGACCGCAAGTTTCAGCAGCGCGGCGGCCTGCACGAAAACTCCGTGCAGTTTCACCAGACCGTGCGCGCAGCGCGCGAGGTCTACCGTGTCAATACGCTGATGCTCGAGGTGTCCGAGCCGGATGCGGACGGGTATCTGTATTACGGCCCGCGCGGCACGGCCTGGAGTTCGCTCGATACACAGGTCGAAAAGCGCATCTATCAGGTCAACGCCTTTCAGCAGCGCACCCGCGGCGAGCACCATCGCATCCATGTCTCGGAGGTCACGGCGCTCTGCCGCGCGGATCATCCGCTCAATACCTATCATTATAAAGCGCCCGATGCACTCGATGCGCGAATTGCCGCACACATTCTGCCGTTTGTCCGTGACGGGGATACCTTGCAGGTCGGCATCGGCGGAATTCCCAATGCCGTCGCTTATGGCTTGCGCGAGCGCAGGCATCTTGGCATCTATTCGGAGGTGCTCACGCAGGCGCAGTTGAGTCTGATGGCCAGCGGCGCGGTTGATCTTGACCGAGTAGAAGCGTCCATTGTGCTGGATGCGGCGGGGCATCTGAACGATTTTGCACTTGCGCACATCCGCATGATCCCGGTTGACGTACTCAATGATCCCTTGCGCGCGGCACAGCAGCCGGGGCTGATCTCGGTCAATGGCTGCCTGATGGCGGATCTGACCGGACAGGTCTGCGCCGAGGCGATTGACGGCCGACAGTATTCCGGAGTCGGCGGTCAGCTCGATTTTGTCCGGGCTGCGGCACATTCCACCGGTGGGCGCAGCTTCCTGTGTCTGCATTCGACACACACCGCGCCGGACGGGACGGTTACATCCAATATTCGGGCACATCTGCCGACTGGCGCGGTTGTCACAACACCGCGCAGTGATGTCATGTATATCGTCACGGAGTGGGGAGCCGCAAATTTATTCAACCAGCCGTTGGAGGATCGGATTTGCGCCATGATCCGCATCGCGCATCCGCGTTTTCGCTGCTCGCTCGCACAGGAGGCAGTCGCCTGGGGACAACTGTCACCGGAGTGCGCCGCGCAATTTGATACACAGCCCGAACCAGAGGAGGAAACCACATGAATCCCGCATACGAACCGCTGTTTACACCGTTTTCGATCCGCAATACGCGCATTAAAAACCGCTACTTCATGGCCGCCATGGGCACCGTCACGCACAACGATGAGGACGGTGCCTACCTGCCGGACGCCGTGGACTATTTCGTCCGCCGCGCCGCCGGCGGCGTCGGCCTGATCATCACGGGCGCCAACTGGGTGGACAACAACATTGAGGTCCACAGCCCCGGTTCTTTCCCGTGCCCGACGATCTGCCCCGGGAAATACATCAAGGCTGCGCGCGAGCTGACCGACCGCGTGCACGCCTTTGACACCAAGATCTTCGTGCAGCTCACGGCCGGCCTTGGCCGCAGCGCCATGCCCGCCATGATCCATGACCGCAAGTTTGTCGCGCCGAGTACGATCAGCAACCGCTGGAACCCGCGCATCGAGTGCCGCGAGCTGACGACGGAGGAGGTCGAGCGGCTCGTGGAGCAGTTCGGCGTGTCGGCCGCTATCGCCAAAAAGTGCGGATATGACGGCGTTGAGGTGCATGCCGTGCACGAGGGCTATCTGCTCGACTGCTTTGCCATGTCGCTGTTCAACAAGCGCACGGACAAGTACGGCGGCGATCTCAACGGCCGCCTGCGCTTCGCCATCGAGATCGTGCAGAAGATCAAGCAGTACTGCGGCGAGGATTTCCCGGTCATCCTGCGCTTTTCGCTCAAGAGCTATATCAAGGATCTGCGTCAGGGCGCGGTGCCGGGTGAGACGTTCACCGAGCTCGGCCGCGATACGGACGAGGGCCTGCAGGCGGCCAGGATCCTGGTCGATGCGGGCTACGACGCGCTCGATGTCGATGCCGGCACCTACGATAGCTGGTACTGGGCGCATCCGCCGATGTACTTTGACAAGGGCGTCTATCTGCCGTTTGCCGAGCAGGTCAAGCAGGTCGTGGACGTGCCGGTGCTGGCCGCCGGCCGCATGGACGACCCGGATCTGGCGGCGCAGGCGCTGCGAGACGGCCGCTGCGACATGATCGGTCTGGCGCGTCCGCTCCTGACCGAGCCTGACTACGTCCGCAAGGTGCGCAACGACGAGCTCGCGCTCATCCGTCCGTGCCTGTGCTGCCACGAGGGCTGCTTCGGCCGCGCGTTTGACGGCGCGGTCGGCTCCTGCGCGGTCAACCCCGAGTGCGCGCGCGAGCGGCTCGTCGGCATCACGCCCGCAGCGGAGAAAAAGCGCGTGGCCGTTGTCGGCGGCGGGCCTGCCGGCCTGGAGGCGGCGCGCGTGAGCGCGCTGCGCGGCCATGATGTCACGCTGCTCGAAGCGAGCGATGCCCTCGGCGGCGCGCTCAAGTCGGCCGGTGTGCCGCACTTCAAGCAGGCGGATCGTAATCTTGTTGCCTGGTATGCCGCCACGCTTGCGCATCTGGGCGTGGACGTGCGCCTGAATACACGCGCGGATAAGGCGCTGCTCGATTTTCTCAAGCCGCAGACGGTATTCGTTGCCGAGGGCAGCACGCCCAGAACACTGGCACTGCCCGGTGCGGACGGAGACAATGTGGTCAGCGCGCTCGACGTGCTCGAGGGCAAGGCGAAAGCCGGCAAGTCGGTCGTCATCATCGGCGCGGGACTCGTCGCCTGCGAACTGGCGCTGCACCTGGTGCAAAACGGCCACACCGTCACGCTGCTCGCCCGGCGCAAGCTCCTGCGCTCGGCCAAGCTGCCGGCCATGAATGAGCTCATGCTGCGCGACCTGCTCGTGTTCCACGGCGTGCACATCGTCGAGGGCGCGGCGCTGGAATCCGTCGATGCCAAGGGCGTTTATTACGAGGTCGAGGGCGTGCCCGCGCTGGCGGAGGGTGACACGGTCATCACTGCGGTCGGCATGGAGGCCAACCATGCGCTCTTTGACGCGATCCGCGATGACTATGAGACCGTGCTCGCGCTCGGCGACGGCCGCCGTGTGCGCAACATCTTCGGCGCCATCTGGGATGGCTACGAGGCGGCACGCAGTCTGTAATTGCGATCCGAATACGTTTGCCCGGGCAGGTTCCTCCTGCCCGGGCGTTGTGCTTGCATCCGGCGGCTGTGCATGATAAAATCATACATCTTTTATTTGAATGGAGAGACCATTATGCTCTATACCTTTGGCGGGAAAGCCCCGCAGGTCGACCCGACGGCGTTCGTCAGTGCGAGCGCGGAGCTCATCGGCGATGTGATCGTCGGCCAGCGCTGCTATATCGGCCCTTATGCCGTCATCCGCGCCGACGCCTCGCGCATCGTCCTCGAGGAGGAGGTCGCGGTCGAGGATGGCGTCATCATCCACACCGGCGGGGAAGATCCCGTCGTGACCATTTCGCGCCGCGTGACCATCGGCCACGGCGCGATCATCCACGCGCGCGCCATCGGGCCGGAGGCCAGCATCGGTATGGGCGCGGTGCTCAGCCTCTGCAGCGAGATCGGCGCGGGCTGCATCGTGGCCGAGTCGGCGCTCGTGCCGCAGGGCAAGATCATTCCGCCGGAGACGCTCGTCGCGGGCGTGCCCGCAAAGCCGCTGCGCGAGCTGACCGACAAGGACCGCACCGACTGGCACGAGACGAAGGACTGGTACGTGCGCATGGCGGCACAGTATCTCGACCCGGACAACTATCATCCGGTCAAGTGACGGCTTGAAATGCCCGGGCACCCATGCTATAATAAATTGCTATGTCAGCCGCGGCCGCGGCTGGGAAACGAAGGAGATGCTCGGATCTATGAAACTCGGAATCGTCGAAAGCGAGCCCGTTTCTGAAACTCTCCGCAAACGCATAAATGCTGATAAGGCCTGATATGACAGGCATTTTCGGATGAAGTCAAAACATATATGTTCCTATTACCCTACGCATCCCCACGCGGAAATGGCGTAAAAATGGCGTAGAGGAACCGGCGATATGCAGTTGCGAAAATTGCCTGCTGCAACATTACTAAGAATATTCAAATTGCCCTGCGCACAAGCAGGGCAGCTTTTTTATCTGCACACCGGCGCAGAGAGATACAAGGCGTTTCGCTCCTTTGATCCTCCAGACAAAAAATGAGCCTTCTCCGTTTGGTATAGAAACGGAAAAAGCTCATTTATATTGTACCACGCCTGTCAAGCGGCGCAGGGCTTTGGCGGCGTTATGGCTCGTCCTCCGCCAGCATACGGTATCCGACGCCAAGCTCGTTGATGATGTAGCGCTTTTCACCGGGCGTCACGCCCATTTTCTTGCGGATGTTCTTCATGTTGACTTGCAGCTTCTTGACGCTGCCATAGTCGGAATACCCCCAGACCGCCCGAATGATGGCGGCATACGTCAGCACCTTTCCGGCGTGAACGGAGAGAAACGCCATAATGTTGTACTCTGTCTGGGTCAGGTCAATCTTCTCTTTGCCAACAAAGACCTGCCGCGTATCATAGTCGATCAGCAGGTCCTGAAGGTGGAATTTTCCGCCGGGGGAGCTTTCCTCCTCTTCACTGTGCCGATGGCTGCGGAGAACGGCGCGGATACGGGCGAGCAATTCCTCCGTGCCAAAGGGCTTGGTGATATAATCATTCGCTCCCAGATCCAGCGCCTCCACCTTGTCCCGCTCGTTGGAGCGGGCGGAGAGCACGATGATGGGTACGGTATCCGTCTTTCGTGCCTCCCGAATCAGACTCATGCCATCCCGATCCGGCAGGCCGAGATCCAGAACGATGAGATCCGGATGATGGGAGGCGTACATCATCATGCCGAGCGCACAGGCCTCCGCGCAGAGCACCTGATAATCGCTGGTTTCCAGATTGGCTTTGATAAAGCTCCGGATGTTGGCCTCGTCCTCTACGATCAGGATCTTGTACTTGTTATTGCCCATAGTCCTCATCCCCTCTTTCCAGCGCAAAGCGGAACACCGCACCGCTGCCACGTCTGTTTTCTGCGGTAATGTCACTGCCGTGCGCCTTGACGATGGCAGCGCACACAGAAAGCCCGATCCCCATATTGCGGCGGGTCCCGTCCACCGGTGCGGCGGACTTTTCATAGCTTCCGGTGAAAATCTTTTGAAGCGCATCCTCCGGAATGCCGCAGCCGTTGTCGGCGACTTCAAACACCGCCTTGTCCCCCACGAGGGAAACGGAAAGCGTCAGTTCCGTCATGCCTTTTGCGTGGAACACGGCGTTTTCCAGAAGATTCAGCAGCACCTGCTCAATCAGAAGTGAGTCCATGGGAATGTCCACAAACTCGTCCGGTATCTGCGTGATGACCTTCTGATTCGGATGCTTTTTGGAAAATTTCATCAGAACCGAGTCGATCAGCTCATCCAGAACGGTGGGTGTTTTCGCGACCTCGACCTTCGCGCCGTCGATCCTTGTGACAGACAGGAGATTCTCAACCATGCGGATGAGCCATTCGCTGTCCTCCTGAATCTCTCCCAGCAGCTTGAGCTGCTGCTCCTTCGGCAGTGCATCATACTTGGAGAGCAGCGTGGAGGATGACCCGTATATGGAGGTGAGGGGCGTGCGCAGGTCATGGGAGATCGCCCGCAGCAGATTGCCGCGCATTCTCTCTTTTTCATTCTCTGAGCGCAGCTTTTCCTGATCGCGGATGCGGATGTTCAGCGTACTGGTGGAAACGGCGACAATGAGCATGATGACGGCAGATAGGATGCTTTCTTCTACGAAAAAGTCAAAGACATAATAGGGATAGGTGAAGGCAAAATTCACCGCAAACACGCTGACGATGGCCGAAATGATGCCATAGCAATACCCGTGGGTTTTCAGCGAGATCAAAAACACGCCGAACACAAAGATCATGGGCACCAGCGCCTGCGTGGTAAAGAGCTTCTGGATAAGCAAATTGACGGCAAAGGTGCTGAAAAAGACGATGACCGAAAACAGAATATCCTTTTGTCGTTGACGGTTCTTCATCATGCTTCTCCTGAAATTGATTGCGGCATTATTATGCCATGAAGCGAAGCAGAATGGTATGATACGCCATGTTTTTCGGTTCCGGGCGAAGCTCGGGAGAAAAACGGCTCAGATCAGTGGTATAATAACTGCTGGCAGTTATTATACCGCATAAGCGGAAACGCTTCAAGATTCCTCACAGGGGGAGCTTGCGCCGCGCCTGTTTCTTTACCGAATCTACACCGGAGAAATGCTATGTTACAAATACACAGTTTAACCTGCGCACAATAAATCCATCGCGCGATTCACAAGGAGTGAGGATGATGTCAGAAGAAATGCTTTGCAGAAAGCGTCGTCTTTCGTCTTTTCAGATTATCATATTGGGCTTTGCGGGGGTGATCCTGCTGGGCGCGCTGCTGCTGATGCTGCCAATTTCTGCGACAGCTCGGTGTGTAACGCCGTTTCATGAGGCGCTGTTTACCGCAACCTCCGCTGTTTGTGTAACGGGGCTTGTGGTGCAGGATACCGGCAGCTACTGGTCGGTCTTTGGTCAGGCGGTGATCCTGACGCTGATTCAGATAGGCGGGCTCGGTGTCGTCACCGTGGCGGCATCGTTTGCGCTGCTGTCCGGGCGAAGGATCTCTCTGATGCAGCGCAGCATCATGCAGGATGCCATTTCAGCGCCGAAGGTCGGAGGGATCGTCCGGCTGACACGATTCATCCTGCGGGGAACGTTCCTGATCGAGCTGATCGGCGCGCTTGCCATGCTGCCGGTGTTTTGCCGCGACTATGGATGGCGCGGGATCTGGATGGCGGTATTTCACTCCATCTCCGCCTTTTGCAACGCAGGGTTTGACATTCTGGGAACGAACAACAACTTGTATCCGTCCCTTACCGGTTATGTGCAAAATCCGGTGATCAACATCACGATCATGCTGCTGATCATAACCGGCGGCATCGGATTTTTGACGTGGGATGACATTTGCGAAAACAAGCTGCACTTCCACCGTTATCGAATGCAGAGCAAGGTCATTGTCATTGTGACACTCGTGCTGATCGTCCTTCCGGCGCTGTTTTTCTTCTTTGCGGACTTTGGTGCGCTTCCCCTTGGAGAGCGGATCCAGGCGGCGCTGTTCCAGTCGGTCACACCGAGAACGGCGGGCTTCAACACGGTTGATCTGTCTGCTATGTCCGGCGCATCGCTGGGTGTGATGATCCTTCTGATGCTCATCGGCGGGTCTCCCGGCTCCACGGCGGGCGGCATGAAAACCACAACGCTGGCCGTTCTGCTTGCCAATGCCGCCGCGACCTTCCGCCGGCGGGACAGTGCTCAATTTTTCGGACGCAGGCTTGATTGCGGTGCCGTCAAGACTGCCGCGACCATTCTGACGATGTACCTTGCGCTGTTCTTTGGCGGCGGCGTTTTTATCAGCATCTATGAAAATCTTCCGCTGTCCTCCTGCCTGTATGAAGCAGCGTCGGCGGCGGGCACGGTGGGGCTGACGCTTGGCATTACGCCGCAGCTGCATATTCCCTCGCAAATGGTGCTGATCGCGCTCATGTATTTGGGCCGAGTCGGCGGCCTCACGCTTATTTACGCGGCGCTTTCCGGCAAAAAAACAAGCAATGCGAAGCTGCCGCTTGAAGAAATCACGGTCGGATAAGAAAAGGAGCCTTTTTCATGAAAAATGTTTTATTGATCGGAGCAGGCCGCTTTGGACGGCATATCGCAGTGCAGCTTTCTCAGCTGGGGCATCAGGTCATGGCGGTCGATGAAGACGAGGAACGAATCAACGACGTCCTCCCGTTTGTTACCAACGCACAGATCGGCGACAGTACAAACACGGAGTTTCTTCGCTCGCTTGGCATCGGAAATTATGACGTCTGCATTGTGACCATCGGAGGCAGCTTCCAGAACTCACTGGAAACGACCTCGCTGCTGAAAGAGCTGGGTGCAAAATGCGTGGTGTCGCGTGCCGAGCGCGATGTGCAGGCAAAATTCCTGCTCCGTAACGGTGCCGACCATGTGGTCTACCCGGAAAAACAGGTGGCAAAATGGGCAGCGATCCGATACACCGCCGATCATATTTTTGGCTACATAGAAGTTGATGAACAGAACGCTATTTTTGAAGTAGAAGTGCCGGAGGGCTGGGTCGGCAAGAGCATTGGCGAGCTGGACATCCGCAGAAAATACGGCATCAATATCCTTGGCATCAAGCGTGCGGGAAAAACGGATGTTTCCGTTACGCCGGACACCATATTGTCCGATGACATTACGATTCTGGCATTGGGTGAGTATAAAGCCCTGCAAAAGTGCTTTCACATCTGACTGAGCCGCGCATAATGCAAGAGATTCTAAAATGAAAAGGATTGAACAGACTGCGGGGCAAACTGATTCATAATAGATAGCAGAGAGTGCTATACAATGATCAGTACCACCAGCGTAAAACTAAGGCTTTGCGGTGGCTCTTAGTACATACCGCCCACGAACATCTCGGTACCGTAATGTTTGGAATTTTCGCTTCCCATCATATTTTGAATGCTGCGTGATGGAAGCACCTGCTTCGCGGAAGGTACACGCCGCTCTGCGTTTTCGGAACAGTTGTAAATTTAGCCCCTACAATCATAATGCCGGTACTGCCGATCAGCGCCATGATCCTAAGCAGACTTTCTCGACTCATACTGGTGACAACAATGTGATAAAGGGCTTGGGATTATCCCAAAATCGCCACGTGTCCGGACAGCGGCTGCGCCTGCTGTTCCCTCAGATCTGAATGTCCGCAGATCGCGATGTCCTCGCTTTTTCGAAAGTGGGGACATTTTTGTTCTCCGCTACGAAAAAACGGCAGAAGAATGTCCGCTGTAAAGCGGAGGGGCTTCTGCACGTCCGAAAAGGATTTCAAGTTACCTGACAAACAGCGAAAAGCTGGTGGCCTAGCAGCAAAAGATAATTTGTAAAAACAGCTTGAGAGAAAAGAACCTATCTGCTATAATTCTGTTGCTGCAGCACGCTCTTTTCTCTCTGCGGGAACGGAGGGTACAATGGGCAAAAACGCAAAGGACAAAGAATGCAGCAAGTGTCTCCCGGAGAGAGGACGGTTTATACAGCACAAGATTTGTGTACTGCAAAGGTGAGCGTCAGGTCAAGCGCTTTTCTGTCTTTCCGGAAGCCTTTGAGAATCAAGACTTTTTAAGGAGATAGAGAAAACTATGAAATTAGGTATCGTCGGCTTGCCGAACGTCGGCAAGTCCACTTTGTTCAATGCCATTACCAACGCCGGGGCCGAGAGCGCGAACTATCCGTTTTGCACCATCGAGCCCAATGTGGGCGTGGTGGCCGTGCCGGATGCGCGGCTGGATAAGCTGGCGGAGATGTATGAGCCCGACAAGAAGACCCCCGCAGTGATCGAGTTTGTCGACATTGCAGGCCTGGTCAAGGGCGCCAGCAAGGGCGCGGGCCTGGGCAATAAGTTCCTTGAAAACATCCGCCGCACCGATGCCATCGTCCACGTGGTGCGCTGTTTTGATGATGAGAACATCATGCACGTGGTGGCCGACGCCAGCCAGAACGAGCCGGTCGACCCGCTGGGCGACATCGGCACGATCGATCTGGAACTTATCATGGCCGATCTGGAGATGGTCAACCGCCGCATCGAGAAGGCGACCAAGGCCGCCAAGGGCGACAAGAAGTTCCTGCGTGAGGCCGAGGTGTTCAAGGCGCTCGCCGCGCATCTGGATGCCGGCAAGTCCGCGCGCACCTTTGCGTGCGACGATGAGGAGCGCGCCATCGTTGAGACGGCGGATCTGCTGAGCCTGAAGCCGATCATCTATGCCGCCAACATGGACGAGGCGGGCTTTGCCGACTATACGCACAATGCATATTTTCAGGGTGTCCGTGAGCTGGCAGAGCAGGAGGGCGCGCAGGTGCTGCCCATCTGCGCCAAGCTTGAGCAGGACATCGCCGAGCTGGATGATCCGGAGGAGCGGGCAATGTTTCTGGCCGATCTGGGCATTGAGAAGTCCGGCCTTGACCGCCTGATCCAGTGCTCGTATGAGCTGCTGGGGCTGATCTCCTTCCTGACCTACGGAAAAGACGAGTGCCGCGCGTGGACGATCAAGAAGGGCACGAAAGCGCCGCAGGCCGCCGGTAAGATCCACTCGGATATCGAGCGCGGCTTTATCCGCGCCGAGACCATCAACTTTGACGAGATGATGGCCTGCGGCGGCAGCGTGGCTGCCGCCAAGGAGAAGGGGCTGCTGCGCTCCGAGGGCAAGGAGTACGTGGTCAAGGACGGCGACATGATCTACTTCCGCTTCAACGTCTGAACTGTAAACAGATGACCGCGCACGGCAAACGCCGCGCGCGGTCTTTTTCTGTTTTATTCCGTTGTGCCGCCGCCGTGCGCCCGGCCAAACTTTCCGCGCAGGCGTTCGCCGAATTTCGGCGGCTGCACGGGGCGCTCCAGCAGGAAGACGCCGCAGTCCGCGCAGTACCGGCAGTCAGCGAAGCTGCCTTCCCAGATCCCGCGGCTCACCACGAGGTCGCCGTCCTCGTCCGCGCGAAAGGATATGGACTTTTCCTCCTGGCTCCAGATGATCTGCCGCGCGCTCTGCAGATAGCCGGAGAGCAATTCCCCGCCGCAGTAGGGGCATTTATCGCCTATGGTCATGGTCATATGCTCCTTTCTGTTACTGGTTGCGCTTCCAAATTCAGTATAGCATATATTTCTGGCACTTGGCAAGCGTTCCGTGCAGCAATATATGCACAAACGGCGGATTTTTCATCCTGCTTTCGTATGAAATTGTGCTTGACAGGGGTGATTGCCGGTGTTAGGATGATACCGTTACAAAGGCAATGACGGGACTTGCACCCGAGTGAGGACGGACAGAGAATGGCGGTCATAGGCTGTGAGCCGCCTGCGGCACCCCTCCGGCGCAGACCTTCCCCGAGCCGATCGCCCGAACCCGCAGTAAGGCGACCCGTGCGGCGCACGTTACAGCGCCAACTGAGTGAAACTCAGGGTGGAACCGTGTGATTTCAGCACCCCTGTGCCGCAAGGCGCAGGGGTGTTTTTAGTTTAGGAGGAGACATTATGGACGATCAGTACACCTTTGAAAACAAGACCTATAAGGACACCTACCGTCACACCACCAGCCACATTCTTGCGCAGGCCATGAAGCGCCTGTACCCCGAGGTGAAGCTGGCGATCGGCCCGGCCATCGAGGACGGTTTCTATTACGATTTTGACAGCCCCGAGCCGTTCACGCCCGAGGTGCTCGAGAAGCTTGAGGCCGAGATGCGCAAGATCTGCAAGGAAAAGCTGCGTCTCGAGCGCTTTGAGCTCCCGCGCGCCGAAGCACTGAAGTTCATGGAGGAGCGCGACGAGCCGTATAAGGTCGAGCTCATCAATGACCTGCCGGAGGACGCCGTTATCTCGTTTTACCGTCAGGGTGAATTCGTTGATCTCTGCGCCGGCCCGCATCTGGACTCCACCGGCCGCGTCAAGGGCAACGCCATCAAGCTCACGAGCGTTACCGGCGCATACTGGCGCGGTGACAGCAGCCGCAAGATGCTCCAGCGCATCTATGGCACCTGCTTCCCGAAGAAGGAGGAGCTCGATGCGCACCTTGCGCGCATCGAGGAGGCCAAGAAGCGCGACCACCGCAAGCTCGGCAAGGAGCTCGGCCTGTTCACCTTCATGGACGAGGGCCCGGGCTTCCCGTTCTTCCTGCCCAACGGCATGGTGCTCAAAAACCAGCTCATCGATTACTGGCGCGAGATCCACAAGAAGGCCGGCTACGTCGAGATCTCGACCCCGATCATGCTCAATCAGGATCTCTGGCACCGCAGCGGCCACTGGGATCACTATAAAGATAATATGTATACCACTGTCATCGACGAGGTGCCGTTTGCGCTCAAGCCGATGAACTGCCCCGGCGGCATGCTGGTCTATAAGTCCCAGCCGCACTCTTACCGTGATCTGCCGCTGCGCGTGGGCGAGCTCGGCATCGTGCACCGCCACGAGCTGTCCGGCGCGCTGCACGGCCTGTTCCGCGTCCGCTGCTTCACGCAGGACGATGCGCACATCTTCATGACACCCGATCAGGTCAAGGACGAGATCAAGGGCGTCGCCAAGCTCATTGACGACGTGTACTCGCTCTTCGGCTTCAAGTATCACATGGAGCTGTCCACCATGCCGGAGGATCACATCGGCACGGATGAGCAGTGGGCGGCCGCGACCGACGGCCTCGTCTCCGCGCTCAACGAGCTCGGCAAGCCCTATGTTATCAACGAGGGCGACGGCGCGTTCTACGGCCCGAAGATCGACTTCCACCTGGAGGACAGCCTCGGCCGTACCTGGCAGTGCGGCACGATTCAGCTTGATATGCAGATGCCGGAGCGCTTTGACCTCGAGTATGTCGGCGCGGACGGCGAGAAGCATCGCCCGGTCATGATCCACCGTGTGTGCTTCGGCTCGATCGAGCGCTTCGTCGGCATCCTCACCGAGCACTACGCCGGCGCGTTCCCGCTGTGGCTCGCGCCCGTGCAGGTCAAGGTCATGCCCATCACCGACCGCACGAACAATTACGCCAAGCACGTCGCTGACCGTCTGGAGAAGGCTGGCCTGCGCGTCGAGACCGACCTGCGCAACGAGAAGATCGGCTACAAGATCCGCGAGGCGCAGAGCCAGAAGATCCCGTATATGCTCGTGCTCGGCGACAAGGAAGCGGAGAACGACACCATCTCCGTGCGCACGCTCTCCGGTGAGCAGAGCGTGGAGAGCCTTGCCGATTTCATCGCCCGCCTGCAGGCGGATGTGAAGTCCCGCAAGAGCTGAAATTTGCATAGTATCGCATAAGAAGACCGACTCCTTCGCAGACTATACCCAAACGTCTGCGAAGGAGTTTTCTATATGCACAAACGGTTTCGGCATCTGTGTCTCGCGCTCGCGGCGCTTATTGCTGCGGGGACGCTGCTTGCGGCGCTCATTCCGGCCGCTGAGGCGGCCACGTATAAAAAGGGGTCGAGCGGCGCTGTCGTGTCGCAGATCCAGACCAAGCTCAAAAATTGGGGCTACTACGCCGGAGACGTAGACGGGATCTACGGAAGCGCGACAGAACGCGCCGTGCGCGCCTTTCAGCGCAAAAACGGCCTCACAGCCGACGGGAAAGCCGGTGCGCAGACACTGGAGGCGCTGGGACTGCCGGCGGACAGCGGCGGAAATTCGGGCGGATCCGGCGGCATGACCGGCGCGCAGGTCGATCTGCTTGCACGTCTCATCTCCGCCGAGGCGCGCGGTGAGCCGTATTCCGGCCAGGTGGCCGTCGGTGCGGTCGTGCTCAACCGCATCCGGCATCCATCATTTCCGAATACGCTCTCGGGCGTGATCTATCAGAGCGGGGCGTTTACCTGCATCACGGACGGGCAGTTCAACGAGCCGGTCGCGGAGAGCGCCTACCGCGCTGCACGCGACGCGCTCAACGGGGTCGACCCGTCCGGCGGTGCGATCTACTATTTCAATCCCTCGACGGCCACGAGCGCGTGGATCTGGTCGCGCCCACTCATCACCGTCATCGGTAAGCATCGCTTTTGCTCTTGAGTGTCCGGTTACGCCACAAAATAGGGGATGCCGCGCCGCATCTCCGCTACATATGGATGTACGAAAAAATGTCGCAAAAAAGTTTAAAAACACTATTGACAACTGACCCTGTAAAGTGCTATATTATCAAACACGCGAGGGGTGCTCGTCACGAACGAAAGAAACTTCCGAAAAAAAGTTGAAAAAAGTTCTTGACAAAGCGAACCGCGTGTGGTAAGATAAACAAGCTGTCGCCGAGAGGCACAGCGGCGTGTACCTTGTAAATTAAACAATGTAAGAACACAAAACTTGATAAGTTTTGTAGCTTATGCAAAATAAGCACCAGAAAAGGGTTCTTAACATCAGCAATGATGTAAAACAATTCTTTTGAGAGCTAGAAAGCGATCTAAAAGATTATATCCGCTTCGGCGGTTATGATATGATTTATAGAGAGTTTGATCCTGGCTCAGGATGAACGCTGGCGGCGTGCCTAACACATGCAAG